>ENA-UPTF01000003-UPTF01000003.1-marine-metagenome-genome-assembly--contig:-NODE-3-length-220735-cov-6.988793_pt1 | contig 220735 bp, 186 predicted proteins | sample MGYA00238166_ERZ767019 | MGnify/ENA primary metagenome ERZ767019 (study PRJEB28930, sample SAMN06266391) | marine metagenome | isolation source: Sea water from 250 m depth | place: Atlantic Ocean... | reverse complement strand
TCCCCTGTCTTTTGTGGCCGTTCCTAACGGTTCCCTAGATAGCTCGTTGTCTCTTTTTCTTCATCCCTAAAAATGCCTCTGTCCTCAGAAAATCCGCAACTTAGACGGGAGCAACTTAGGAGGAACACGTCGGGCTGGGGTGCTATCCATCTGCAGAACCCTGCAATGCATCAGGCCCGTACCTGTTCGGCCCTTCGGTGCCTCGTAGGAAGCCACCTAGCACAACCAAGTACCATAAGTAAACGTTCCATGCGATCAGCGTGAGTCCTAGGAGACTTGTTCCGGCGAACCCCGTAGGCGAAAAAACTCCCCCGGGATACCAGTCGGGCCCCAACCCAAACAGAAGAACGTAAGAGCCATAAAGTGCCGCTACATGCTTGCCGGTTATATCCCGGTCATGGAGACGCTTGACCCAACCCACCATCAAGGCCCAAAGCATCAGCAAGGCGATTGTGAACGACACAGGCCCACTCACTTGCCACGGAAACCAATCAGGTCCAAACCCGCCCTGAGAGACATCCAACGATGTTGATAACAGGGAGAACACCGCAATTGGCACGAGGAACCACAGCCAAAACTTTTTTCGGGAGATACGTCCCCTTAGAGACGTATACTGCGTCCAAATGTTAGAACGCTGTGTAATAGCCATGCGCTGATTCTGCTTGGGCACCCTGTACGACCGCAACTTAGACGGGAGCAACTTAGGAGGAACGCGTCGGGCTGCGTCATCGAGGGGTAGCACCGTTTGTAGCACCGGTTGGGGTCATAAAACCGACGAATAAACCCCTTTTTCGTCGATCAACATGACGAGCTCTGGTTTCGTGAGCAGCGCCTAAAGCATTGTTTCGTAATGCTTTACAAAAGAGGCGCCGCCCGGATTCGAACCGGGGATAAAGGATTTGCAGTCCTCTGCCTTACCGCTTGGCCACGGCGCCGATGCTGAAAATACAACACGCACACCCATTCTTTGGGGGTAAAAGCTAATCCTTAACCCGTGTGCGACAATATAGACCCAAGCTCACTAATTCAGTGATTGGTTGGACCCATATCCCACGGAATCAGTGGTGAGCGCCGGAAATTGATCCCGAGTACCATCCAACGCGCAGATTGAGCGCCCAACCGCATTCGATACTCCGCCCAGTCTCTGAGCGAAGCCGATGTCCAACCGAGTTCTGCGACCCCAGCAAGACGCGGGAATGCCATGTACTCGAAATCCTCAAGCGTTCCGAGTGTTTCCGACCAAAGCGGTGCTTCTACCCCAGCGATCGCATCTTCGGGTAGTGAGCTGAACTTATCCGAGATACTCCAGTCGTAGGACATACGCTCGTCGGGTATACCAGCCCAGGTCAGTCCCAATACCGTAGAAGTGTCGTATTTCATGTCTAGATAGAGTCGGTCCGCTGGGGACAGAACTACAGTAGCACCGGCATCAACCGCACCGAGGATACCAGCCTCAAATTCAGCCCTGAGTGCTACCTGAGCAGAATCCATGTTTTCCGTTTGATCCGTCGGCCAGTAGGGTCTCCAGAGTTGCACCACAGACCCCGGATCAAGGTTCGCCAACGCGATCTCGTCCCAGCCGATCATGCGTTTGCCGTGCGAACCCACCATCGACTGCATCCGTTCGATGAAAGTGATGTACTCCTCTTCACTTAACTCTTCGACTTCATCACCACCTACGTGGAAGTACGGGCCCGGAGTACGTGAGGAGATCTCTCGTATGACGTCATCCAAAAATTCGTAGGTGATGTCTTTATCCACACACAGCGCACTAAAGCCGACGTTGGTGCCTATATAAAGATCCCGTGCGATGCCGTCGCAGTTGAGGTCAGCATACGAAGCGAGTGCAGCATTCGTATGGCCGGGTATATCAATCTCAGGGACGACAGTGATAAAGCGATCTTGAGCATACTCTACGAGTTCGGTGTATTCGTCGGTGCTGTAGTAACCTCCGACTCCTCCACCAACCTCCGTTGACCCACCGTACTCTGTAAGGTTAGGCCATCCCGGAATTTCAACCCGCCATCCTTGATCGTCAGATAGGTGTAGATGCAGTCGGTTTAACTTGTAGAGAGCGGCAAGGTCGATGAAGCGTTTCACATCGTGAAGTGGCAAGAAATGACGCGCTACATCGAGCATCATCCCGCGCCATCCAAATCGTGGCTGATCGGTAATGTGCACACCAGGCAAGGACAACGGCCGAGGATATGCCGCCGTATACTCCACCACTGGAGGCAGCAAATGCCGAATTGTCTGAACACCGTAGAACAGTCCAGCAGAATTCATAGCTCGCACAGTCACCTGTGATGCAGTCACTGTCAGCTCATATCCTTCAGATCCAAGTGAAGAACTCGCCCCTTCCCTTGTCAGGTAGACAGTGCCGTCTGTGACGTCACCCGACCTCGCCTCTACCGGCGGCATAGTCTCAGTACTGTTTCCGATTAGACTTGAGAGAAGGTCTCCAACTCGCTCCGCTTCTGTGTCAGTAGGATCGAACAGAATTCGTGTTTCTTCTGTGAAGTGAAACGTATCGGACGGCATCCATTCTACAGATGCCGGAAGCGGAATGATTGTGTGCTCCACCTTATCGGGCCCTGTTCCGCATCCAGCCGCGAACACTAAGAAGAGCACCACACCAGAGTGGGCCAGGACCGCCAGCCCTGGCACTCTTGAGACGAACCGACTCTGCGACTGCACTATGAATTCTTTATTCATAAATCCATTTGCTACAATGGACGCGAAAAACCCGGCAAGACCACACAAGGCCTTACCGGGCTTTCCTCGTGTACAGAGCGGGAGACCGGACTCGAACCGGCGACAACCACGTTGGCAACGTGGAGCTCTACCAACTGAGCTACTCCCGCGTCTATAATCGTGACGAAGCTAGAATATACAATTTTTGTGGTCAATGCTCACATGTCCTTCCAACATGAGTTCCTCGATTCCTCATAAACCCTTATGTTTTGCGGTCAATCGGGGCTTTGCTGCCTTCTGGCGCTCGCGCCCACTAACACGGACTTGCATGCGCCGGACCCTAGCGTTCTTACCTGTTCTTCTCGCTCTCATTACGGGTGACCTGCACTCTCAAGCCCCTACGCATGTGCTCGTACCAAAGGGCTATGTGAGCGTGCTATTCAATCCTTCTTTCGACAACTGGAACAGTCGATTTGGGAAGCGACTAGAGGGCGGAATACTGGTGGAGGAAGAGGAACCGCTTGGCCTAGATCTTACAGATCAAGCGGGAACTTCTCTCTTCCCTTCGATCGGAAAACTTGAGGAACAGATCCGTGCGCTGACTGGTGACCCGAGCTATTCAGGGATCCTCGGTGCGGCTGATGGCTTGGTGGTACATGACGTCACACGCATCGATATGGGAGCCCATGTGGGTGTGCTCGATTGGCTCACCCTTGGTGTGGTCGCTCCGTTGGTTAAGAACCGCACGGTGTTTGAGATGAGCTTTCGCCCGGACAGTTTGAACAGTGACTTGGGTCTAAACCCAAGGATCTCAAACGATGCACAAGTGACTGGCTTCCTGGACGCCCTCGAATCGGCGTACAGCTCGGTGCAAGCACATGCTAACGCTGTTTGTACCGACTCTTCGGGTAGCGCTGCTTGCGCACACGCCGAGTCTCTTGCTGAAAGACTACAGACTTTTCGCTCGGCTACTGAGGAAGCGTACTCTTCATCCAGTTTCTTCCCACTGCACGGATCAGCGATTGCCACCTCTCTATCAAACGCATTGGCTGCACTCGACTACGAGATGGTCAGCATTGGACTCAACTCAATCGGCTCCAACCTCGTCTTCGCGACAGATTGGCTCACTGAGGCAGCACTTTTTGCACTACCCACAACGAATGGGATCGGGATCGAAGGAAGTCCGCTACAGGACATCCCCGGAATATGGGAACTCGGTGATATCGAGGTGTCAGCACTTGTTCGTCTACTAGACGGTGGAAGACCAAGTTTGGGTGAACCCCCACCCTTTCTAAGGTATGGGCTAATGGGGAGCGTCTTAGTACGGCTCGGTACAGGGAAGGTCGATGCTCACAATATCTTCTTAGATTTAGCTACGGGTGATGGGCAAACAGATATCGAGGCAGGCATTTCAGGGTTCTTGGGGATTGGGTCCCGTATGGGTATTCGGAGTTCAGCTCGGTATGGGCTACAGATGCCCACCACACTCATGAGAAGGGTCGCCCCACCGGAAATAGTGATGCCATTGGCAGCTACCTTGCGTGAAGTACAATGGAGTCCGGCATCGTACATGAGACTAGAAGTCGAACCCTCATGGAATTTCTCACCACAGCTTTATGGGTTCGGTACCTACCATTTCTACTCCAAAGCTATGGATAGCTACGAACTTACCGGTAACCAAAACCAAAACATCGCCACACAAGTAGCTTCAGTCTTCGTCGAGGACCTACAGGACGAAAGCAGTAGAACCTTTCATCAGCTTGGAGTCGGACTCAGGTACTCGACACTGAACGCTCTCGGATCGGCCAGTGAACAGCGCCCTGCCGAACTACATGGCAGAGTTATCTACACTCTCGCAGGAAGCGGCGGGCACACGCCTATCACTACTAGAGTAGAGTTCGGGATCCGTCTCTTCCAACGATTTTGGGGCGGAGTCAGCTGAACGATTAAGCCCGTTCCGGAGGTCTGGCTGCCCAGTTTAGTTTTCGGCGCATGGTATCAAGAAACGTCTGACCTTGAAGCTGGACTAGTGAGACTTCGTGCTCTCCCCTAGAAACCACAACGGTATCCTGCGAACCTAGCTCAGCTTCAACCTGGCCATCGATGGTAAGCTGCAAATTGTGTCCAGGATCCAACCCGGTAACAGCCACCTTCTCGTGAGATCCAACAACCAGTGGACGAACAGAAAGTGAGTGCGGGCAGATCGGTGTAACAACCATACACTCAACGTCTGGAGCTACGATCGGGCCACCTGCTGAAAGAGAGTATGCTGTTGATCCAGTCGGTGACGCCAAGATCACTCCATCACCCGTGAAGCTGCCGATCTCTTCCTCACCTTCTGGCCGCTCTACTGTTAGCCTAATCGGTGTCACACGGGCTGCACCTGAATGATGAACAACAACGTCATTCAATGCATTGAATGGGCCCAGATTTTCACCTTCCAACACGTTTACAGCTGCAGTTAGGGTGTAGCGCCGTTCCACGAGTGCCTGTCCATCCAAAACTGCTGTAACCCCTGCTTCGAGTTCATTTTCAGGGGTAGTTGTTAAGAAACCCAACCGACCAGTATTCACGCCGAGAACAGGAAGTTTTGATCCTATGGCAAGTCGCGACGCACGGAGCATGGTACCGTCACCGCCTAGAGCTAGGATTAGATCGACCGGTGACCCGTCTAAATCAAGTACATCTACTCCCTCAGGTAGGCCTGGACTCCTAGACTCGAATGCCAGTGACACGCTCCTTGCCTCACACAAATCGATCAGACGATTGAGGGCAGTTGAGCCTTCACGAGTCCTGCCACTCAGCACGACACCGATACGTCTAATCGGGCTCGTGAGAGGGGAACTCTGGGAGGAACTCACGCGGTCTCCATAAGACTCGCAGATTTCACACCCACAAGTCTCCTGACGCGTGTGACCATTCCCTTTACATCAAGACCGATATCAGCCAGAAGATCCTTTCGAGCTCCATGCTCGATGAACGAGTCAGGTAGTCCCATAGCACTCATCTGTGGTGCAGTCTTGAGATTCAATTCATTGAGTTCCTTCGCCATAAATGCGCCGAAACCATTAACCACCTGACCTTCCTCGATGGTTAACACCGTCGGATGATTATGCATGACCTCATTGAAAACTGAGCGGTCATACGGTTTGAGGAACCTGCAGTTCACCACGGTACATTTCACTCCTTCTGCGCCTAGCACGTCAGCAGCCTCAAGAGCAGGGAGCACCATGCTGCCTACGGCGAGAATAGCACAATCAGAGCCCTTCCTCAGAACCTCCCACGTATGGGGCTCAACACTTTCAATTTCATTTAGGTGAGGGACCTCTGACGGTACGGCATCTCTCGGCCAGCGTACGCACCAAGGACCATCATGTTTTTCAGTTGCAAGACGAACGAGAGCAAGCATTTCTGCTCCGTCCTTGGGAGCGGTCACAGTCATACCCTGAACAGCTAACATATAAGCGATATCAAGTGCACCGTGGTGGGTAGGTCCATCTTCACCAGCCACACCGGCTCGGTCCATACAAAAGACGACTGGTAGATCTTGGAGCGCTACGTCATGCACGATGTTGTCGTATGCACGTTGCAGGAATGTTGAGTAGATCGCTACAACTGGTTTCACACCTTGGGTGGCCAAGCCTGCCGCAAACGTCACCCCATGCCCTTCTGCGATTCCAACGTCAAAGAACCGGTCCGGAAATCCTTCATCAAACATGTCAGTAGACGTACCATCCGGCATAGCGGCCGTTATAGCCACAATCAAGGGATCTGTTTCCGCAAGTTGCAGCAAACCTTTACCGAATACTTTTTGATACCGCGGAAGTCCCCCTGGTTTCTTTATACCGCTCCCGGTCGTTTTGTCGAACGGGCCTGATGCGTGCCATGTATAGGGATCGTTTTCTGCTTTCGAAAACCCCTTCCCTTTCTGTGTAAGTGCATGGACGAGTATTGGCCCCTTCATCTTACGTACCCTGGAGAAGGTGTCGGCCAAGGCTTCCACATCGTGACCATCTACCGGACCAACATATCGGAATCCTAGCTCCTCAAAAATCAGCCCCGGAGTTAGTAGATGCTTTACGCTTTCATCTAGACGACCAGCAAGTTCCTCCATCACATCTCCGTACCCACCCGGAGTCCGGTGTAATACTTCCTTCACCACCCCTCTCACTTTGTTGTAGGCCGGATTGGTGATCATTCTGGTGAGATATTTGTTCATCGCCCCCACAGCAGGTGCGATGGACATGTCGTTGTCATTCAAGACGACTACGAAATCCCGGTCGGTATGGCCTGCGTTATTCAACGCTTCATATGCCAGGCCACACCCCATGGCACCGTCCCCTATAACAGCAACCACACTGAAATCCTGCTGAGTCAAATCACGTCCAACCGCCATACCCCAAGCCGCTGAAATCGAAGTCGCAGCATGCCCAGCCCCGAAGGTATCGTACTCCGATTCATCTCTTCTACAGAACGGGGCTAACCCGCCCTGAGTTCGGATGGTCGGTAATTCCTCGTTGCGACCTGTTAAGATCTTATGGATATAGGCCTGGTGCCCGGTATCCCAAACAATCTGGTCGCGGGGGGTATCAAAGGCATAGTGAAGCGCAACTGTCAGCTCTGCGACACCGAGGCTTGCACCGAAATGGCCACCTTTTTGCGATACAACATCGATATGACGTGCACGCACCTCATCAACTAGAGCGGCTAAGTCATCTCGCTCAAGACGTCTCAGATCTCTTGGATAAGTGATTTCATCCAGTAAGGCCACCGAATTGACTCCTTCTCTTAGATGCTTTCTAGGCCAACGTCAAAGATAGTTGCACAGACCGTGCCGCACAGGCCAAATGTGTTCGAGTTATCTCTCTCGTTCGACTACATAACGAGCTAAAATACTCAATATAGGAGCATCTATAGGGATGCTCTCAAGCGCGCTCAACGCCTCCACAATGCGCTCGCGAGCGTGTTCTTTCGCCTGATCGAGTCCGTGCAGTCCAACGTATGTGGATTTATCCAGATCAACGTCACTCGGATTCTTTCCTAGTAAATCCGCTGATTGTGTGGCATCTAGCACGTCATCCGTAATCTGAAATGCAAGACCGACTGAACGTCCATAGCTTGCCAACGCAGACACAGTCTCTTTGTCCACCGCAGCAGAAAGAGCACCCATCACCAGTGACGCAGTGAGTAAGGCCCCCGTTTTCTTCCGATGTAACTCATCTAACTCTTTCGGATTTAGAGTTTGACCCTCACCCAATAGATCCAGCCACTGTCCTCCCACCATACCTCCTGCTCCAGCAGCCTCAAGAAGTTCCTGCACAACTTCTGTTGCACCAAGGGCTCCACATTCCAGATTTCGTGCGGAGTTTAGGGCCTGGCGAGCAGCAGCAGGTATCAGAGCAGCTGCAGCTCGCATCGTGACATCTTCCCCGAATACGCTGTGCGTTGTGGGCTGGCCCCTTCTAAGCTCTGCATCATCCATGCACGGTAGGTCGTCGTGCATAAGGGAATACGCATGAATCATCTCAAGAGAAGCTGCTAGATCATAAGCATTATTTTCAGCTTGGCCCCCACATTCTCGGTACGCTGTGGAACACAGAATCGGCCTAAGCCTCTTTCCGCCACTCATCACTCCATGACGGATTGCGCTTGCGATATCAGGCTCCAGTTCTGATTCGATGAGTGTCACAGCTTGATCCAGAGCCTTATCGACACAGAGTCTCTCAGCCCGGAGGTACTCCTTCAGCTCGATGTAGTCCAAGCTTAATCGAGCTCCATATCCTGAACGTCCCCATTCTCAAGCAGCTCCTGGACCTTAAGCTCGGTTTGAGCAAGAACACGCTCAGCGTCTCGAACATGACCTACGCCTTCTTCGAATAGTTGCAGAGCTTCCTCTAAGGGAACATCGTCGTCCTCGAGCCGTGACAGTATCTCCTCCAAACGCCGCAAACGCTCCTCAAGTGACTGACTTTCGACCTTTGACTCATCCAACTTATCGGGTTTCTTCTCTGGTTCGCTCATTATTCTCCAGGCTGTAGTCCTTTTGTCTCTGCTATGACTTCCCCGTCACTGACGCGCAGTACGAAGCTGTCTCCTTCTACAAAGTCATGCACTGACCTAAGAATCTGACCCTCCCCCGCGCGTGCAACAGAATATCCTCTTCTCAGCGTGGCCAGAGGCGAAAGCGCATCTAATTTTCCCTCCACACCTATGAGGCGCTGCCTCCGAAGATCCAGGACACTTCGGAGCCCAGCTTGCAGTCTAGCAAAATCATTATCCAGCCCCTGATGTACCGGTTGCATCTTCCGATCTATACCTAACCCTAAGTGACTCAAGGTATGTTCTATCGCACTTCTTCTGCGTTGAAGCATGCCTTGTAGGCCCTTTGCTAACTCAACGGGTACCGCGCTCAAATTTTCTCTTATGCCGGTCCCGTCCGGTACAACTTCCTCTGCAGCAGCAGACGGCGTAGGTGCTCTAAGATCAGCTACAAGATCCGAGATGGTTACGTCTATTTCATGTCCCACAGCTGAAACTACCGGAATGGTAGATTCCGAGATTGCTCTCGCCACCGGTTCTTCATTGAACGCCCAAAGATCCTCTATTGAGCCCCCACCTCGACCGACGATGATTACTTCGGGTTTTCCAGTTGCTACCAAACCTCTAATCGCCTCAGAGATTTCACTCGCCGCGCCCTCACCTTGTACTCGCGTCCCGCGGACAAGAACACGAACCCAAGGGGCCCTTCTACTCAAGACTGAGATGATATCCCTAAGAGCAGCGCCAGTCGTTGATGTCACTATCCCAACCACCGCTGGATGCTTCGGCAAGGGTTGCTTACGTGCCAGATCGAGCAACCCCTCTACTTCGAGTTGGCTCCTCAACTTCTCGAAAGCGATACGCCACAGCCCTTCCGCACCCTCACTTTCGAGCCGCCTCACCGACATTTGGTAGGCACCTTTTTTTTCGTACAGAGTCAGCTTTCCAAAAATCCGGATCTCCATCCCATCGTCCGGATCTGTCGGAAGAGCAGAAGCGTCCCGTGCAAACATGACACAACGGAGTTCTGACCGGTCATCCTTGACCGAGAAGTAACAGTGGCCGGATGGATAACGCTTCCAATTCCCGACCTCACCTCGGATCCAAAGAGTGTCAGCGCTGCCCTCGATCAGCTTTCGTATCGTACTGTTTACTTCTGAGACCGACCAAATACGGTCAGGAGTAGGATCTATGGGATCCATAAATGGCTCTTCATCCAGACCACTGAACAAGCCCGGCATCGACTCCTTAGGCACAAGGAATCAGACCTTACCCTGAGGCCGCTCTGAGACTGGCTGCCTTCACGGTATTAGCGAGGAGCATCGTGATCGTCATAGGTCCGACCCCACCTGGTACAGGAGAAATCGCTCCAGCAACCTTTGTGACGTCATCAAACAGCACGTCACCACACACTCTGTAACCTTTATCACGAGAAGGGTCGTCGACCCGGTTTGTGCCTACATCAATCACCACTGCTCCTGGAGCAACCATTTCAGCCGTGATCATCTCTGGTCTTCCCATAGCGACAATTAGGATCTCAGCACCTCGCGTCACTGACCCCAGATCAGCCGTACGAGAATGACAGACTGTTACCGTAGCATTTCCGCCGACGGCCTTCCTTAATAGAAGCGCGGCTAATGGACGACCGACAATGTTCGAGCGACCCACAACAACAACGTTCTTACCGCTTGGATCATGCCCACTGCGGGTAAGCATTTCAATCACACCTGCGGGTGTACAAGGTGCGAAAAAGTCTCCTGAGTCCGTCGCCAATCGTCCAACATTGATCGGATGGAAACCGTCCACATCTTTCGATGGATGTATAGCCTCTAGGACCTTCCCTTCGTCGATATGATCTGGAAGCGGAAGCTGCACTAGGATCCCATGGATCCCGGGGTCAGCGTTCAATCCAGCAACTACGCCAAGGAGTTCGTCTTCTGAGGTATCAACCGCAAGTGTAATCTGCCGAGAGTTTATCCCGAGATCCGCGGCCGCCTTATTCTTCATTCCCACATACATCTGCGAGGCAGGATTTTCACCCACTAATACCGTCGCGAGACCAGGCGTCACATCTGATCCTTCCTTCAGGCGCTTAACGCTCTCCTTGATCTCTGCTCGGATTTCATCGGCAATGTCACTACCGGATATGATCTGCGCACCCATGCACTAACCGTATTAAGAAGTAAGTAAATAGAGGACTGGAAAAGTAACACCTCTGAAGCCCCGCTGTTTCTTACTTGGCTAGATCAGTCGCGCGCGTCTCCCTAATCACAACAACCTTGATCTGTCCCGGGTACTGGAGTTCAGCTTCGATACGCCTTGCAACAGCCTCAGAAATCTTAGCCATTTGATCATCCCCTACCTCGTCAGGCTCTACCATGACCCGTAACTCACGACCTGCCTGGATTGCAAAGCATCTCTCTACTCCTGGGTGTTCCATCGCGAGTTCTTCGAGCTTCTCTAAACGTTTCACATAACCTTCGAACATTTCACGCCGAGCCCCAGGACGTGATCCACTAATCGCATCCGCGGCTGAAACCAGGAAGGTTTCAGCAAAGTGGTGGGGTTCTTCGTCATGATGCGCTTTGATCGCATTAAGCACGATGGGTTGCTCATCATGCTTCTTACATAACCGGTAACCCAATTCGACGTGTGTCCCTTCATGGTCATGTGTCATGCCCTTGCCCACATCATGCAGTAAACCTGCACGTTTGGTAGCCTGGATATCGAGCCCAAGTTCTGAAGCCATATTTCCAGCAAGTTGTGCGACTTCCTTAGCATGCCGGAGTTGGTTTTGACCATAAGAGGTGCGAAACCTGAGGCGACCAAGTGTCTTGACGATCTCAGGATGCACCCCATGGATGCCAAGTTCGTAGAGTGCTTCCTCCGCAGCATCCAACATTTCCTGATCAATTTCCTTCGTTGCCTTTCCAACGATCTCCTCAATGCGGCCAGGATGAATTCTTCCGTCCTCAACCAGGCGCTGGAGAGCAATACGAGCAACTTCACGTCGGACCGGATCAAAAGCCGATAACACTACTGCTTCGGGTGTGTCATCAATGATGACGTCTACACCCGTCGCCTGCTCAAAGGATCGTATGTTTCGCCCCTCCCTACCGATAATGCGACCCTTCATCTCGTCGGACGGGAGTTGAACAACTGAAACCGTTGTGTCAGCGGTCACATCGGCAGCCATTCGCTGAATCGATAGGGTCAAGATTTTCTTGGCTTCACGGTCTGATTCTCGCTCAGCCTGTTCGCGTATTTCTCTTAATGCATTGGCGGCTTCGGCCTGGGCCTCATCTTTGAGATCTTCGATCAGATCTTTCTTGGCCTCGTCACTAGTAAGCCCTGCTACTTCCTCGAGACGCTTACGAATCCTTGAGCCGGCTTCACGGAGTTCAGCATCTTTTTGAGATAACGCAGCTACGCGTTCTTCAAGTTCTGCGTCTCGGTTCTTGAGATCCGTTTCTCGTGAGTTGAAGTCTTCCGACTTCCGATTGAGAGCATCGGTGCGCTCCTCGAGCCTGCGCTCCGAACGTTCAATTTCTTCACGACGCCTATCCTCCTCCCTTTCCCAAACTTCACGCAGTTGAGAAGCTCCTTCGCGACCGGCTAGCTCACCTGCTTTACGAGCGCTCTCTGCTTCTTCCTGCGCCCTGTTAAGGATGCGGGAAGCCTCGTCCCTAGACTCCGCCTTCTCAAGCTCATATAAGGCACGTGACCGACTCCTCGATATGAGGAACCCGACAAGAACTCCAAAAACGAGGCCAGCCGCCGCCCACAAGAATGGCGGGGTGACCATTTATTGACTCCGGAATCGACACGGGTAACGTGTCGAGAATAGGTGACCTGGAACTCAACCGTATTATAAAAACACGGCAGAATCTTTCTATCGGTTCAGAATAGACGACAGGTTAGGCGGGACGCAAGCTAGGAGCGGAAGGGTTAACCATGATCGTGATCCTATACCTACTCAGAGTCCTAGCTCAAGATCAGGGATCAGGTTTGGAATATCTTTTTCAATCCGGCGCGCCAATTTCTCTGCTCTACCAGCAACTTCACTGCGCAACTCTTCAATCTCCCCTTGCACCTGAAAATACTCATCAGCTATCGAAAGGGCCGCAAGTATCGCTGCCTTGTCACTGTCCACTAGACCGGTCTGGACATTGATCTCGTGAATCCGATCATCCACCATCTTTGCACAACGCTTGGTATGCTCAGGCTCTACATCTGCACGAATCGTGTGTTCCTCACCGGCTATTCGGACTGTGACTGCAATCTTTTGGGGAGTCATTTTTGCTCCTCCATAAACCTTATCTTTGCTATCAATTTATCGACACTAACCTGACCTGCCTCTAATCGGGAACGCATGTTCTCGTTGTCCTCCTCTAATTCAGCAAGACGATGGAGTACCTGACCAGCGTCGCCTTCATCACCCGCGAAACGTTTGATGAGTGCTTCGAATTCCGCGTTCCGGTCCTCTGCCATCTCAGCGCGCCGGGTCACCTCTCCTAGATGTCGGAGTGCCGCATCGACAATCCTCTCCAACTCGATGAAGGCAGCCTGCTCCAACCCTTCTCCATTACCCGCGGGGTTCGACATCCAATTGCTCCTTGAGCCTTCGGAGAATCAATCCCACAGACTTGTCCACTTCTTTATCCTTGAGAGTTCGATCCTCTGATCGGAAGCGTAGCCGGAATGCCATCGACCGAACTTCATTGTCATTTTCAGGGTCAGAATACAGATCAAACATTTCTAGGGACTCAAGCAATGCTCCCCCAGAGTCTTGTATTACCAAGTCGAGATCAGCCGCAGTACAGCCTGTCGGTACAACGAGTGCCAAATCACGCTCGATCGCTGGAAAAATCGGGAGTGGCACATACTCAGGTGCAGGCAATCTCAAAGGGTTCGACGGAAGTGTAATCTCAAATCCCCAGATATCTCCGGCCCAAACGGGAACGTCGATATCGCTAGACGATATTAGTCCGCCGTGACCTACATTGAGGCCCTCCTGGTTAATTACACCAAAACCTGTTCCCTCATGAAAAGGCGCTGCAACGTCAGGCTCAACAGCTATTTTAGCCGCGCCAGCATATGAAATGTGCGCCACTGTCTCGAGTAGCGCCTTCAAATCCCAGGCCTCAATAAATTCATCCTGTCTAGACCAATGGGAGGGTTCACGTCTGCCGGTCATCACTACAGCAAGATGTGTCTCTTCATGAGGCGGTTCTCCCGTTCCAGCCTTCCGAAATGAAGTCGCAATCTCGAAAAGTCGTACGTCCCTATTCCCATGAGCGAAATTGTGTTCAACCCTGCGGAGCAGCGAAGGTACGATCGCTCTTCGTACAAAAGGTTCCGTGGATGTAAGCGGGTTTGCTACCTGAACATCACCTTCTGATTCCGGAACAAATGCAGGTGTTTGAGTCTCGAACAACCCTCTGCTTGCCAAGGCCCTCCGAAGATCATCTTCTAGCTCAAAGATAGGGTGATCTGGAACGTTACTTGGCCGGTAAGGACGCATCTCTGCCGGGAACTTGTCATATCCGTGTGTGCGAGCAATCTCTTCGATGAGATCAATCTCACGGGTTACATCGTACGATCGGAATCCCGGCACCCTCACATTAACGACCTCTTCATCCTCATCAAGCAACTGGAATCCCAACGGCTCCAGTAGACTCCGGACTTCTGAGTTACTGAAGTCCACCCCGAGAACTTGCTCTATTCGCGACATCCTGAGTGATACCACATCCGCTTCAAATTCGACTGGACAACAATCAAGGACCGGACCATCGATCTCGCCACCAGCAGTCGATAAGATCAAAGCGGCAGCCCTGGACACAGCTAGTTCGATCCCCTCAGGATCGACCCCCCTCTCGAACCTGTACGACGCATCAGTCGATAGGCCTAGTGTTTTGCGAGTAGCACGAATTGACTGAGGATTGAAAAGTGCTGCCTCAAGAAGAACGTCCACCGTATCATTTGTGACCTCCGATTCGAGCCCACCCATAACCCCACCGATTGCAACCGGCTTCTCTAGATCACAGATCATAAGCATGTCAGATGATAGAGCACGGTGTTCTTCATCAAGCGTGGTGAATCTGCACTCCTTCTCTCGAGGTCGCCGAACCACGATCGAAGTTCCTTCTAATCTATTCAGATCGAACGCGTGAAGTGGCTGACCAAGCTCTAACATTACATAGTTAGTAGCATCGACTACGTTGTTGATCGGACGGGCACCAGCGCCTCGAAGTCTCTGTTGTAGCCATGCTGGGGACTCCTTCACCGTTACACCCCGAATGACAGCCCCAAGGTACCGGCTACATAGGTCCGGATCCTCAATTCGGATACCGACGGGACCAAGTCGTGCTTCCTCTACGTCGCGCTCAAAAGTAAGTGAAACCTCGGGATCATCAGGGAAATCAGGAACTAGCACAGTTCCCTTACCCGAGTGCGCGAGTTCCCTTGCAATACCAAGGTGAGATAGAAGATCACCGCGGTTTGCAGTGATCTCTACGTCCATCGTGACATCGTCCAGCCCCATGGCCTCTATAAACGACTCTCCTGGTATAAAATCGCCATGAATTTGATAGATGCCATCATGATCAGCTCCTAACCCTAACTCCTTTGCAGAGCACAACATACCGTGAGATACCTCACCTCGGATCTTAACTTTCTTTAGCTTCAGGTCACCCGGAAGAACCGCTCCTACAGGGGCGAACGGATACCAGGCCTCCTCCAAAACGTTTGGAGCTCCGCATACAACGGATACAACCCCCTGCCCTCCATCGACTTCGCACAGTGTTAGTCGATCAGCATTAGGGTGCTTTTCGGCACTGATCACTCGACCCACAACGACATCTTCAAGCCCTTTTCCCGGAGACTCTGTTCCATCAAGAGGTGCTCCGCGCAAAGCTAGATGCTCACTCATTTCCTCTGGTGTGAGCTTCAGCCCTGGCACGCAATCTAAGAGCCAGCGATACGAGGCGTTCATGATGTAAACTGTCCTAGGAAACGGACGTCATTTTCAAAGAAGCGCCTTAAGTCATTTACACCATGCTTGATCATGGCGATCCTGCCCGGACCCATTCCGAATGCAAACCCTGTATAACGCTCTGAGTCGTAGCCCGCATTCTCGATTACGGCAGGATCGACCATCCCTGCACCCATAATCTCCAGCCAGTCCATTTCCTCCTGTGTTCCATCCTGTCGTGTAATCACACGCTTAACATCCACTTCGGCGCTGGGTTCCGTGAATGGGAAGAATGAAGGGCGAAACCGGACCTCTGTGTCAGGGCCCCAATAACGCCGAGCGAATTCAGCCAGTGTGGCCTTAAAGTCCACAAACGTGATACCCTCGTCGATAACGAGACCCTCTACTTGCATAAAGGCCGGGGTATGCGTCGCATCATAAGTGTCCCGGCGGTAAACCCAACCGGGCGCAATAATTCGGATTGGTGGATCGTACTTCTCCATTGTTCGCATTTGCACAGGAGAAGTGTGGCTTCTCAGGAGAACTGAGTCCTTGAGGTATAGTGTATCCTGCTCGTCTGCAGCCGGATGATCGAGTGGTGTATTCAATGCCTCAAAGTTGTACCACTCCGTATCTGCCTCTGGACCCCGCGCGCGCGTGAACCCTAACTCCCGGAAAATTTTTGAGATCTCGTCTACAGCTTGCGTAATAGGATGGATTGCCCCTTCCCAATTTGCCCGCGAAGGAAGGGTCAGGTCGTCATACTCAACACTCACCCCCTCCAGGAACGAGCTTTCACGCTCACCGATGGCCTTCTTCAATACCTCTTTTACCCGATTAGCTTCTTGACCTACAGTCGGACGCTCATCAGGCGGCACATCACTTAAGCCTCTGAGCACTAGAGATATGCTGCCTTCCTTACGTCCAAGCAGATCTACTCTAACCTGCTCTAGAGCACCTAAGTCAGATGCATCCCGAACAGCGGCCAGACCCTCAGTCTCGAACTTCTTCAGAGCCGCCACCAGACTGTTATCGGTCATTCGAGATCCCATGTAAATACACTGCCTGAACAGTGGCGAAAGCTATCAGCGGTCTATCCGGTCGCAATCCCACACCGGACATACAAAATGATACAATATAAAAAGACCCCGCAGCCTGAGCGGCGGAGCCATATTCAGATCAACCCAAGGAACTCAGACCCCCTATCCCATCATCACGTCTTAGTTGCTAAGCCCGCCTTGGCCCGATCGACAACATGCCCAAATGCTTCCGGGTTATGCACTGCAAGGTCAGCAAGCGCCTTACGGTCGAGTTCAATTCCAGACTGCTTCAGTCCATTAATAAACCGAGAATATGATAAATCATGCTCTCTCACGGCCGCATTGATGCGTGCAATCCAGAGGCGCCGAAAGTTCCTCTTCTTTTTTCTCCGATCCCTGTACGCGTGCTCCCATCCCTTCTCCACTGCGTCTTTCGCAGTTCGGTACAAGTTTTTTCTACCCCCGAAGTAGCCTTTGGCTGCCTTCAGGACCTTTTTCTTTCGCTTATTACGGGCGACAGCAGAGGTCACTCTGGGCATGATTAACTCCTCAAGATCCGTAGGGTAGCATTCGGTTCAGGCGCTTTTTGTCTGCACCTGCCACGAGATCAGACTTGCGAAGCCTGCGCTTACGCTTCCTGTCCTTCTTTGTCAGGATATGAGACTTGAACGCCTTCATCCGCTTAAGCTTACCCCGCGCAGTTTTCTTTATGCGCTTGGCAGCACCGCGGTGCGTTTTCATCTTTGGCATATTGATCTCCGTCTTCCCGGGACCAGTCAACCCAGGGCCCGATTCCGCTATTTAATGTTCAAAGGCGCCACAATCATCGACATCAATCTTCCTTCCATACTCGGACTTGTCTCGAGTTTACCTAAGTCTTCCAAGTCACCTGCAACTCGAAGAAGCACTTCACGTCCAATTTCAGGGTGTGTCACCTGCCGACCACGGAACATCATGGTCAATTTGACCTTGTTACCCTCTTCAAGAAAACGTCGAGCGTGGCGCAGCTTGAACTTGTAATCATGGTCTTCAATACCAGGTCTAAACTTAACCTCTTTAACCTGGATGACATGCTGCTTCTTTCTCGATTCCCGAGCAGCCCTTGCCGCCTCGTATTTATACTTACCATAGTCCATCATCTTGACTACAGGCGGTCGAGCTTCTGGCGCAACCTCCACCAGATCCATCCCTCTTACAGCCGCGCGCTCACGGGCCTCATCCATTGAAACAATCCCGATTTGCTCGCCATCATCCTGGATCAGCCGTACTGGGCTGATCCTAATCTGCTCGTTTACACGAGCTCGTTGTTTTTCGCTGATTTCTATCGACCTCCAATCAATCCATTATAAACAAAAGGCCCGAGACAAGTCTCGGGCCGCGACCACAGGATACGACCTCCGGAATAGTCCAGAACATCGTGCCCTTCGCGACCCTCATGTCAGCTCTCTAGGAGCCCTGAAGGCGGGACCGCCGGTCACTGCGGTCCACTTCATAACTGTGACCCGCTGCAAGCAGCGGAGCGACAATCTGTGAGAAGTCAGATGCCAGGTCAACGGCTTTCCTGATCCTAAGCAAATATCGACGGCTTCTAAACAACTAGCGAGCTGATGCCCGGTCAACTTCCTAGTTGACTAGCCCAGCAACTAGCGGACATCTAGCCAAGAGACTTGTTCTGGATTTCGTCTAATACCCTATCGATAAAGCTGGATCTATCCATCACTTCTTGCTTCTTGCCTATTCCACGACTTCGTACTGCAACTGTGCCGTTAGTTGCCTCACGTTCTCCGATAACTCCCATATAGGGGATTTTCAACGTCTCTGCATCACGAATCCGATATCCAAGCGTATCTCGTGCCTCTACGGACGTACGTATACCCGCTTGTTCCAAATTTTCGGCGAACTCTCGAGCACTTTCATTCCACTGCTCACCCACAGGAAGAACTCGGACCTGCTCGGGCGCCATCCACGTAGGGAACGCACCTCCATAATGTTCTATGAGTCCGCCGATAAATCGCTCCATAGAGCCAAGCAAAGTTCTATGGATTACGACTGCCTCATGCGGTTTATTGTCCGCACCAATGTATTCAAGCCCGAACCGTTGCGGCATTTGGAAGTCTAGTTGGAACGTACCTCCCTGCCATTCGCGACCAATCGCATCAACAAGATTCACGTCAATCTTGGGTCCGTAGAACGCACCTCCACCCTCATCTAAGACGTAGTCAGCTTCTCGCCTCTCTAATACTCCCCGCAATGTCTCAGTGGCTTGGTCATATACCTCGGGGTCACCGATTGCCTTTTCCGGTCGGCTAGAGAGTGCAAGGTGATATTCGTAACCAAAGATTTTTAATAGATAGTCCGTCAGATCTAGAAGACGATCGTATTCCTCAGCAATTTGGTCAGACCTCACAAATATATGAGCATCGTCCTGGGTGAAGCAGCGTACGCGCAGCATCCCATGTAAGGTACCCGAACGTTCATAGCGGTAGCAGGTTCCAAGTTCAGCAAAGCGCAGTGGAAGGTCGCGATATGAGCGGGTCTGTGTCTTGTAGATCATGAAATGATGAGGGCAATTCATAGGCTTCATACGAAAACGCGCGCCATCACCTTCCATGGCTGGGAACATATTCTCCTCAAATACTTCGAGGTGCCCACTGATCCGGTAAAGCTCCTCGCTAGCAACCTGCGGAGTAAATACAAGTTCGTATTCGTGCTCGAGAAGCGTGTCCTTTAGGAATTCTTCAACCGTGTGACGGATGATGCCTCCCCGGGGGTGCCAAAGGATGAGGCCAGAACCCACCTCTTCTTGGATACTAAAGAGGTCTAATTCTTTTCCTATAACCCGATGATCTCTTTTCTTTGCTTCTTCGAGCCTATCTAAGTGTTTATCCAGCTCTGGACGACTATGGAACGCAGTCCCATAAATCCGCTGGAGCATTTGACGCTTTTCATCTCCACGCCAATAGGCTCCCGCACCGGAAAGAAGCTTGAAATGTTCAAGTTTTCCAGTACTCGGTACGTGTGGACCTTTACATAAATCCAGAAATGGTCCGTTCTCGTACACGGTGATCACCTCATCATCCTCGAACTCTTCTAAGCGTTCAAGTTTGAGTGGATCATCCCCGAAAAGTTGCCGAGCTTCATCCTTTGTCACCTGTCGCCTCTCGAATGGCTGGTCGGCTGCAGTAACCTCGGCCATTCTCTTCTCAAAAGCCTCCAAATCATCCGGAGTGAACGGTGTATCTACGTCAAAGTCGTAATAGAAACCTTCGTCAATGGCTGGGCCAAAACCAATCCCAGCGCTTGGAAGCAACTCTCTCACTGCAGTCGCAAGCACATGAGCTGCAGAGTGTCTTAGTACGGGAAGTGATTCAGGGTCCTTAACGGTTAAGATCCGTATATCTGCGTTACTTTGAAGAGGATCCATCAGACCCACTGTCTCTCCATTTACTACTGCGGCAAGGGCTGCCTTGGCTAATCCAGGACCGATCGAGCTAGCGACTTCACCCGGTGTAACACCGCGCTCCATCGTAAGGACGTCACCGTTAGGTAGGGTTAACTCAATTTGGTCCATGTTCGTCATCACCTAGCGCCTTCGCCTTGGCATTTCAATCGCTGACCCAGGATTAGGGCGAATACCCGCATCATCAAGCCGTGCATAAAGAGCAGGGACTTCAGCAGTGATCAAGGTGTTGAGCCTATCGATCAACGCGGGAATTTCATCCCATGATTCTTCAATTTGAAGCAACTGATCAGCAGTTGGCGCCCCGGTAACTCCCTCGATTTGACCAACCAAGTTAGCACCCCTACCTGATTCTCCTAAATCATTATCAACCTGATCAACCTCTCCTAGAAGGCGCTCAATCTCAGTTTTCAGATCCTCACTTTCTGGACTCACCTCATCTAATAAACCCAGGGCACCTTCAAGCTGTTCCTCAAGATCTGCCAGGGCTGAATTGGCCTCTGAGAGAACCCCAGATAAGCGGTATGAAGAAATCATCGCATCCTGACGTGCCAGCAGTGCAGTTTGACTAATGTCGACTCTGGGGTCTAGGCGAACTGAAAATTCTCCTTCAAGGACACTGCTTCCTGCTTCAAGTTGCACCAAGTAGGTCCCTGGCAGCACCCTTGGACCCGGATTCATTAGATCACCGCTAGAACTCTCTTCTTGAATCCTCAAGTCCCAGATTACTTCGTTGAGACCTGCATTTCCTGTGCCCTCTAACTTGCGGATCGGCTGCCCCCTCAGATCCGTGATCGAAAGAGAAACTTCATCCGTATCTTCAGCTAAATGATATCTCATGCGCGCACCCATCGGTGGATTGGGAGCCGAGAAGATACCTGGGGTCCAGCCTTGAGGCGTGTAGAGATTATACGACACAGCTGGCTGAATCCCGAAAAGATGAGCCTCTGACGTAATCGCCTCAGGAGTGAGTTCTTCAAGCGGAGTAATATCATCCATAATCCAAATACCGCGCCCGTGCGTTCCGATCACCAGATCATTTTCTCGGGGTTCAATTTTTATATCATCCACCGGCACAGTCGGCAGTCCGTTTTCGAGCCGAACCCACTGGCCTCCGGAATTAACTGATACATATACTCCGACTTCGTTCCCAACGAACATCAGGTTCGGATTACGCGGGTGTTGAGCAAGAGCATTAAGAGAGGACTGAGGCAGGCCGCTCACCGCCGCCCGCCATTCTCTCCCAAAATCTGTGCTAATGAAGAGATAGGGAGCAAAATCATCAGAACGATGATTGTCAAAAGCTATGTAGACCGTTCCCTCATCAGCATGTGATGCAACGATACGTGTCACGTACACATTGTCTGGAAGACCTTCAATATCGTCTGTAAGATCAGTCCAGGTATCGCCAGCATCCTGTGTAATTTGAACCCGGCCATCGTCTGACCCAGTGTATATAACCTGGCCATTCAATGGCGATTCCCCTATCGCGGTAAGATTTCCGTAGCTGGATTGACCGTCATTCAACGACATCTGAGGCTCTGAACCAAGGACCCCCATAATCGAAAGGGAATCCCGATTGATTTCATAGGTAAGGTCAGGGCTTATCTGGTCCCATGTTTGTCCTAGATCCCGAGATCTGAAGAGAACGTTTGCACCAGCATAGACGGTGTTTTCATCATGGGCAGATAATACGATTGGAGAGTCCCAATTCCAGCGCAGGTCTGGTTGCTCACCATCTTCGTTCGATTGACCAATCGGGCGGATTCGTGAACGCTCCATCGTCGTAAGATCCACGCGAGTCAGGTTGCCACCCTGCGATTCAGCAAACATGACATTCGGGTTTACTGGATGCATTACAGTAAAAAACCCATCTCCACTTCCAACATTATACCAATCTCGAGTGCGAATGCCCTGATTCGACCATGTGTCTGACGGTGCACACCAAGAACCGTTATCCTGCAGCCCACCACACACATGGTAGGGTTCCCTACTATCTATGCCGATTTCATAGAACTGCGCGATCGGCAAGTTTCTGAACTGATACCAATTATCTGACCGGTCCCAGCTTACGCTCAGACCACCGTCACTTCCTAATATCAGATGATCAGAATTACTCGGATCTATCCAAAGTGCATGATGATCAAGATGCACACCTGCTGCCGCATCATTTGTGAAAGTCCTTCCCCCGTCAGAAGAACGGTAAAGATCTGATCCACCTAGGTATATTCGTTCTGGGTCATTCGGGTCGATGCGGATCTGCGAATAGTACATCGGCCGATTATTCGTAGTTGACATCTGTTCCCAGTTGTCACCACGATCTCTTGAACAATACACCCCATTCTTCTGCTCATCTTGGCCGGGGCCACCACCCCGACCTTGCCCTGGTGTCCGAGCATCTGCTTCCACCAGGGCACAGACCAGATTCCCATCACCCCTATAGACGTCCAGTCCAATCCTGCCTTTATCTCCTATGGGGAGCCCATCAGTTAGCTCTATCCAAGAGGCCCCACCATCTACCGTACGATAGATACCACTACCTGGCCCACCACCATTAAACCCCCAGGCCCGACGTTGTCTCTGGTACATTGCAGCAAACAGTGTCATTGGGTCATTGGGGTCCATCACTAAGTCGATCGTACCGGTATGTTCATCGACGAACAGAACGTGCTCCCAGTTCTGCCCCCCATCCGTTGTCTTATAGACACCCCGTTCTGGGTTAGAACCCCATAGGTGCCCTACAGCCGCAACGTATGCAACATCAGGATTCATGGGATGGACCTGAATCCTGGATATGTGGTGCGTGTTCTCCAAGCCAACATTTGCCCAGGATGCACCAGCATCAGTCGAACGGTATACTCCATTCCCCCAAGGGGACGATTGACGATTTTGAGGTTCACCTGTGCCAGCCCAAACAATGTTCGGGTTCGATTGTGAAACCGTTACATCACCGAGAGAAGAAGTCTCCTCTCCCTGAAAAAGTGGCTCAAAAGTCGTGCCTGCATTCTCAGTCTTCCAGATTCCACCCGTCGCAGTGCCCAGATAGAAGATGCTTGGATTCGCTTCAACGACGGCGATATCTGAAATACGGCCACTCATAATCGTGGGGCCTATTTCCCGCCACTGAAGCACCTGCGTAGCAGTCAATAGTTCCTCATTTGTTATCTGCGCACTCACTGGAGGAACGATGAAAGCCACACTAATCATTCCGAGAAGAAGCCGACGACAGTGCATCTGTGTAACCTCAAGGCAGGAGTATTTCCAAGCATAAACGGTACACATCAATATCCGGGATGACCAGGAATGTGCACCGTTTGATACCACGTAAAACTAGTCTATTCAGTCGAGATAGAGCGGCTAACCCTCAGTTCCCGAACCAATCAGTGCTACTTATTGAAAGACCCTTAGGGATGCAATCGGTATTATTGCTCTTCTCAGGTCAACAAGCCACGCAGTTGTGGTTATTCTGAGAACCAAGTCCTTCCAAGAGCGCTACCGTAGAAAGGAACGGAAGGATCCGCTGAACTGGACCATTCGCCATATCTGCCACCGTTTGACCTCTGCGACTAACTGCTGAGACATCCGCTCCCTGTGACACCAGATAAAGAATCAACTCGTTATCACCGCGAGCTGCTGCGTGATGCAAGGCTGTGTAGCCATTATGGTCTCTGGCATTGACATCAGCCCCGAGCTCTTCGATCAGGTAACGTACTGAAGAAACCCAACTCTCTGGCACGTGCCTATGGATATTCCCAGCGTACCCTTCCCCGTATCCTATCCCTGAAGCTGCATGAATTGGCCAAGCCCCAGGACCACCAATGGGCACAGGCGGAAGCCCAGACGGATCTAGCACTCCAGGTTGGGCAACACCCCCTCCACGATATCCTCTCCCAGCAAGTTTCTGCGTCGGGATATTGGGATCAGCTCCGTACTCTATCAGTAATCTCATGGCCCTAAGGTCCAAGCCATAGGCAGCCCTCCAGAATGGAGTCGCCCCAGTCCTATTGGTCCTTAGGTAGTCATCACCAAATGTGGTGTACCAAAGCTGCTTGGTGAGCCTTGCATTAGGGTCTACCCCTGCATCTAAGAAAGCCTTCATTAGATCCAGGTACGTGACTTCTTGTTGAAGGCGGTGCGTAGGCTGAGGATGCCGGGATTTAGGGATCCACTCTGTATTCAATGCTATGTATAGTGGTGTCGCACCAGCATCACTCGCGATCGTTGGGTCAGCACCACGGTTGAAAAGCTCCATCGCTAGACCGAAGTGGCCATTAATAAGCGCCATGAGGAGAGGAGAAGTGTGATCCCCTGCACTCACCTGATCTATTTCCGCTCCACGATTTAAAAGAGCGAAAGCCGTTGAGGCATGGCCATCACGAACAGCCATTAGAAGAGCTGTCATTCCACCGTATCCTCCCACTAACTGAGCATGAGAGAGTGGTTGATTAACCCTGTCGCGTTGCTGTATCAGTAGTAGGTCCTGTGCACTCTGGAGCCCTCCGGAAGTAGAGGAAACTCTCCTTTCGTCAGTAGATCCCTGCCTTATTTCTTCTCTTCTATCAACTGTTTGCTCGGTATTCGCCATCCGTGCACGTCGAGCCTGTTGGTCCTGACGATCAAACTCATCTCGTGACTGCATATCGATCACAGCAGCTCTCAAAGCCGGGTCAGCTCCAGCTTGAAGAAGCAACTCGATAACGTCTGTACGTCCAGATGCTGCAGCAAACATGAGAGGGGTTTGGCTCCAAATTGACTCCCTCGCGTCAAGCTCGACACCATGATCAATCAGGGCTTGAACTGCTGGGGCTTTTCCGGATGCGGCAGCAAAATGAAGTGGTGTCACGCTCCCTGTGGTGCTTTCAATTTGGGAATCTGCTGACGCCTCCAGTAGAAGCCGAATAACCGACGCATGTCCCCGGCGAGCTGCTAAATGAAGAGGACTGTAGGCCCCAAGCCGCGTTACGGACTCAACATCTGCTTCAGATTCCAGAAGGATACCCACAATCTCAGGATTTCCATTCTCAGCAGCCCAATGAAGACCAGTCATACCGTCTCCATGAGCGGCATTCACGTCCTCACCGTTCGCTATTAATAACCTCACTTGGACCGCATCGTTACGCATGGATGCATCTGCAATGGGAGCATCTATCGGAATGGCTGCAAACAGGAGAAAGCAGAAGGCCATAAGCAACGAAGTCCTCACTAACGCTTTCCAATAAACGTCGTTTGCACTGATTCCCAGACCCACTATGCCTCCTTAGCCCTTACTCGCGGGTGCAGCAAGCGACAACTCTCCAGTACTATCCCCGAAACTCTCTACGTCATCCATACCAAGCTTATGCATCAGGGTTAACATAGCGTTTGCCATCGGGGTACCATCCGGTGCCATCACATGGAGGTTATTGTCAAGCTGTCCATTAGCACCACCAAGTGTAATCAATGGGCACCGGCGATGGTTGTGGAGGTTCCCGTCTGCCATTGGTGACCCATAGACAATCATTGTCTTATCAAGCAGATGCGTATCACCCTCGTAAATCTCGCTCAACTTATCCATAAGATAAGGAAGCATGCCAACATGGTATTTATTGATTGTCGCAAAATCCAATACTGCTTCTTCTCGTCCACCATGATGCGATCCTGGATGGAACGGAGTATCCGTTCCACTCTCCGGATAGACACGTGACGAGGCATCCCGACCCAGCTTAAGTGAAAAGACTCTGGTCATGTCTGATGCGAACGCAAGAGCTTGGAGGTCAAACATCAACCGAACATGTTCACTGAAGGAATCTGGAACACCTGCCGGTGCCTCTGGAAGCTCACGGACCTCCCCAGAACGGTTTTTCGCTTCGACACCTTCAATCCGTCGTTCAAGCTCCCTCACGTTCTCGAGATACCGATCCAACCGGATCTGATCATTAGGGCCAAGGGTGCGCTTTAGGTCAGCTATATCTTCAGTAATCCAATCGAGAATGCTGTGACTTGTGCGACGGCGGGCTGCTCTGGCTTCCGGACTTCCTCCAGCTCCAAAAAGACGATCGAACGCGACCCTGGGGTCACGGATCATCGGGAGCGGATCAGAAGCGGCAGCCCAGCTAATCGTGTCCGTATACACGCACGCATATCCGTATGCACATCCCCCTGCTTGATCAACATTTTCGATGCAAAGCTGCATTGACGGAATGGGGGTGTCCTGCCCGAAGCGGCTTGCATAAAGCTGATCCAGTGATTCTCCTACATATACATCAGAACTCTCGGTTTGCTTTGGGTGGGCCTGCGTCAGAAATACCGCACTCGATCTGAAATGGTCACCCCCAATCTCCTTAGGCTTAGATGCCTCCGCCTCACGGACATCTGTATTACTTATGATCGTGAGATATTCACGGTAGTCCTCGAGCGGCAGAAGCGAACTGGGTGTCAGGTCGAACTCCCGACCAGAATCAGCTGGCGACCATAGATTTTGGGTGGCTCCCCACTCATTGCTCCCCGCAGCGCCATGGACATTTTCGATAGCAATCAGACGTGTCGGATCAGCAAGGGCTTGTGAACCAGACAATACTCGACCTGCAGGAACCATCGCATCCAAAAAGGGGAGTGCCACGGTAGACCCTACTCCGCGCAAGAACGTTCGTCTTCCGATCTGTTTACCGGTAATAAACTTCATGCTCTCGCTCATCTCCTCAGTGGATCTGTTGTTCATTTAAGGGGATCTCGACACTCGCACCAGCTCTTTGCATCTGGAAAGCATCACTCTTCACGATTCCAACGACAAACGATGAAATACGATAATCATTTACTTCAGCCTGATCCGTGATATCCCTAACAGTCGGTTGATCGTAGTACTCTAGGCGGCGCCCAAGCGCATATGCCATGAGGTTTTCAGTAAAATTCCTTACCAGAGGTATGGGGCGATTCAACAAAGCCCGGGTTAAATCAGCAGCAGTCTCGATGGGGGTTCCATCGTAGAGCTCACTTCTTGTATCGAGTGCTGTTCCATTTTCGCGGGCCCGCCATTTCCCACTTACGCCAAAGTTATCCAATACGAGGCCTATGGGATCCATAAAACGGTGACATGAGTTACAGGACGGATTTTCGCTATGAAGTGCCATCCTTTCCCTCGTCGTAAGCAGCCTTCCCTCCTCGCTACCTTCCGTCTCTTCCAGATCCGGTATTCCAGGTGGTGGTGGTGGTGGTGGAGTACCCAACAGAACTTCCATTACCCACTTTCCGCGGAGTACCGGGGACGTTCGGCCGGCATGCGATGTCAACGTCAGAATGCTACCGTGTCCAAAGACACCACGTCTCGTATCATCTGGGTATGCGACTCGTTGAAATTCCTCTCCAGTGACACCTGAAAATCCGTAATGTTTTGCCAGTCGTTCATTAACGAAGGTGTAATCTGCTTCATAGAGATCGAAGATACTTCGATCCTCGGCTATAAGATTGTTGAACAGAAGTTCCGTCTCACGCCGCATCGCATCTGCTAATTGCTGATGAAAGTCTGGATCGAGCCGAACATCCGGATGGACTTTGTCCAGATCTTGGAGCCTCAACCACTGCGCTGCAAACCGAGGGCCAAGCGCGGCTGACCGACTGTCTGAAAGCATCCGATAAACCTGGGCTTCAAGTGTTTCGGGATCCGAAAGACGTTCTTCCTCTGCTAGAGTACGCAGTTCACGATCAGGCGGAGCCCCCCAAAGGAAATAAGAAAGTCTACTCGCTAGATCTAGATCACTAATCCTGTAGCTCTCGCCCGCAGTTACTGGTCCAGGTGGTTCTTCAAAACGAAAAACAAAATGAGGACTAGCTAATATCGCTTCGAGTCCTGTCCGCACGCCGATCTCAAATCCGCCCTCAGAAGCTCCTTGTTCATAAAAGAGCATCAGAGCCGAACGGTCTCCATCCGTTAGAGGGCGTCGGAATGCCTGAGTCCCGAGACCAAAAAGTATACGCTCTGCGCACGTGCGCTCTTCAAGGTCCACCGACGGTTGACATGTGAAGACCTGAGCGCGGGCGATGGTCTCTGATACACCAGTAACGTTAAACGGACCAGAGATCACCAAGTCCCGCATATGCGGTAGAGAATTGACACCATATGTGCCCGCAATCGCAGTACTGGCTAATGACCAATCGTGAGGAGATACCAGATCCTGGACTGGCCCTTCAGCATGTCGAATAAATGCCGCTGCTACACGATGTGATCCAGCTTTTACAAAAATCGGTTCCGTTCGTATTTCAACACTAGTTGGATCTGACACGTGCATCCATCGATCCATCTCTAATAATGCTACCGGCTCACCATCTACAGAAACCTCTATCTGCTCTGGAGTATAGGCAGTGTGCAAGGCAGACCGACCATTGCCCACAGCGGTACCAGTCGTTTCGTGATGGAAAGACATACGGAATATGTACTCTCCATCTGCTGGGAAATGATGCTCGGTTGCTGTTCCACCACGGGTACCGAAAGGTGCACCATCGACCCGATCTAGTTGCGAGGCCCACCTTGGGATCCGGTATTGGGTCTCACTTGGAGTTGCTTCCGCATCTCCCACCGCTAGACGGCTAATCTCAGCTGCAGCATGTAAGTAGGCATCCAAAAGTGTCGGAGAGACCATTTGGACATCAGCAATATTATCGAAATTGGCACTCTTGGTATCGAGAGGAAGGTAATCCCCTGCATCAATCCTCAGACCAAGGAGGTCCTCGATTGAACTCTGATACTCAGCTCGGTTCAATCGTTGAAACGTGCGACCGCCAGGGTTCGGAGCCCTAGCAGCTGCCATATCCATAGAGGATTCCAGGCTTTGCACAAGGATTAGAAGTGTATCCTCAGCCGGACGACGGGCCCCAGGCGGGGGCATCATGCCCGCTCGAAGCTTTCGGATCATCTTCTCAGTAGTCTCACCCTCCTCGTGAGAAGTCGACATCCGGAACCCTTCAAGAGAGAGATTGCCGCGTAACATCCTCTCATTATGACAACGCACACAGTAAGTCTGAATAATTTCATCATTCATTGACTCACTATAGAGCCCGACTACTTCAGCATCGCCTGACACCAGTTGAGTTGGATCAGTGTCCTGATGCAACTGCTCACCGCCACTACCCCACAAGAGCAGTGCAAGGCCCCCAGTAAGCAACGTTGTAGAGAATTGGTTCATCTAGCAGAGATGGTATCGAGGATACACTTCAATCTCACTCAGCCCTATATGAATAAAGATAGAACACCTGTCCCTTACAGGACAGGAAATCCTTTCATAATCCCTGAACTGTAGCTGCAACTGAAGGGCTTGAGCAAAGGCACTGAATCCTCAGGGTTAACGGTAAGTCAGGGATCCCGAGATAAAAAACGGCCCAGCCACTTAAAACAGTGACCGGGCCGCCATTCTACTTGAGAGCTTGGGCTAGTACATCCCACCCATGTCTCCACCACCAGGCATTGCTGGCGGTGCTGCTTCGTCCTGAGGCTGCTCTACAACAACCGCTTCTGTTGTGAGTAGTAACCCTGCAATTGATGCCGCATTCTGTAGCGCGGTACGCACCACCTTTGTCGGGTCAATAACCCCCGCGCCCACAAGGTCTTCATACTCATCTGACTGAGCATTATACCCAAAGCCATCACTACCGGCCCGTACACGGTCAACTACTATGCTACCTTCACCACCAGCGTTCTCTGCAATTTGCCGTATCGGTTGCTCAAGAGCACGGGCGAGGATCTGCACTCCGATCATCTCATCCTCACGCTCAAGTTCAACACTATCGAGCTTCGCCTGTGCGCGAAGTAGAGCAACGCCGCCACCTGGAACGATGCCTTCTTCGACAGCAGCCCGGGTCGCGTGTAGTGCATCCTCAACAAGTGCCTTCTTTTCTTTCATTTCGGTCTCTGTCGGCGCACCGACACTGATGACCGCAACGCCGCCTGCAAGTTTCGCGAGGCGCTCTTGAAGCTTTTCGCTATCGTAGTCAGAGGTGCTCTTATCGATTGAGACACGAATTTCTTCAATCCGCCCCTTAATCTTTTCCGCATCTCCAGCACCATCGATCAGCGTCGTATTGTCCTTGTCAATTACAACACTTTTCGCGCTTCCAAGGTCACTCGCTACCGCATTCTCTAGCTTAAAGCCAACCTCTTCTGAGATTACCTGTCCACCTGTGAGAATCGCGATGTCCTGGAGCATTGCTTTCCGACGGTCACCAAAGCCTGGCGCTTTCACGGCCGCTACTTTTAGCGTACCCCGAAGCTTATTGACGACCAGGGTCGCGAGAGCTTCACCCTCAACGTCCTCAGCCACAATCAAAAGCGGCTTGCCCATCTGTGCTACTTTTTCAAGGATCGGCAATAAGTCCTTCATTGCCGAAATCTTCTTATCATGGATGAGGATCATTGGATCTTCGAGCGCTGCCTCCATCCTCTCCGGATCTGTTACGAAATATGGAGAGAGATAGCCACGATCAAACTGCATACCGTCAACAGTTTCAAGTGTAGTCTCAAGACCGCGTGCCTCTTCGACCGTAATCACCCCGTCCTTCCCAACTTTTTCCATTGCATCTGAAATAAGCTCGCCAATCTCAGCATTGTTGTTCGCGCTAATCGCTCCAACCTGAGCTATCTCAGTCTTACCCTGTGTGTCGGTTGAAATGCTTTGCAGCTCTTCAACTACGGCACTCACACCCTTATCGATCCCACGGCGTATACCCATGGGATTTGTCCCTGCTGTAACGTTCTTAAGGCCTTCGCCGAAGATCGCTTGAGCAAGAACAGTCGCTGTGGTGGTTCCATCACCTGCAACATCGGAAGTCTTAGTCGCGACTTCCTTGACCATCTGTGCGCCCATGTTCTCAACTGCGTCTTCAAGCTCCACCTCTTTGGCGACCGATACACCATCCTTGGTCACCGTCGGGGAGCCGAACTTCCGATCCAGCACCACATTTCGACCCTTAGGGCCGAGTGTTACTTTCACGGCCTGGGCGAGCTTATCGACGCCTTTCTTGAGGCGCGCACGCGCCTCTACGTCGAACCCGAGCTCTTTGGCTGCCATGATTCGTATCTCCTAGTTCGTCGATTGCGTTGCGCTAAGGAACGATCGCGAGGATGTCCGATTCCCTCAGAATCAGATACTCATCGCCGTCCAGCGTGACGTCCGTACCGCTATACTTCCCGTAAAGAACCTTATCTCCAACTGTTACGTCAGGCGCAATCCGTGCGCCCTCATCAGACATCTTGCCAGGCCCAACCGCAACGATTTCTCCTTGCGACGGCTTTTCCTTAGCAGTGTCCGGTATGTAGATACTGCCCTTCATCTGCTCTGCTTCTTCAAGTGGTTTTACCACGACGCGGTCAGCTAGCGGCCTGACATTGCCTGCGCCATTACCCATCTGGCCTCCTCCTAAACGTAGAAACGGGCCTTAATCGTAGATTAGCTTATGCCTTAGCACTCTAAGTTAGGGAGTGCCAAGAGCGAGTTAAGATCGAAAATAGAGGCAGGGTGTCAAGCGTTTGTGTTCACGAATCGCTGCCTATGCATTCAGCGACAGCAATCTCAAGGTTTGCAGCGGGCTAGCCGCCGATCGCAAGTGACTCCATACGCAGAACACCATCGAGACCGACAATGGCATGCACAACCTGCTCCGCGAGTGATGGATCGAACCAGTAACCCAGGTCGGCAAGCCCTGTAAATGCTGCTCTTGCTTCGGAGTAAGCCATGTCGAGTACTGAGCCAGCTGAATTCAGAAAGAGAGACTCGACAAGGCCTTCAGACACTTCCCCATCAGCCCATAGTCTCACCAGAGCCTCTTTTTCTTCTATGGACCCATGATGGTTAATCTGAGAGACAAGCAGATTATTGCTCCGCCGGCCAACATCAACCTCAAAGTCAGTAAGGTCATCAACGATTTGAAATGCCGTGCCAAGCTGTGCAACCGCGTGCTCTGCTGCGCACAGCTTTTCACTCAACCCTCCTTCTTCTAAGACCGTGGGTGCTGCGAACGCGAGTGCAAAGAGGTCACCTCCACGAATACGGTGAACACTTTCAAGCATTACTTCTGGCTCAGGGATTTCTTTGACACCCTCTTCTTCCGACCCCTCTAGCCTACCAATCGAGGCCATACGATCAAGCAATTGCCGTTGGATCGCATCACACTCAGCACCACTAAGAATTTCTTTCACTCGTCCCCTTTCAAGTACTCTCCGTAACAAGCGTTCGAATGACATCAATTGAAGAATCGACATGAAGCGAGCACCCGTATTAGGTGCAAGGGGCAAAAGAGTTTTGGCTTGATCATCAAAAATGTTGTCAGCCGCGGTTATCGTTCCCTTGATACAGAAATTCAGTTCCGCATAGAGCTTCAAGCGCGCTTCCGGAACACCTACCGAAGCGAAGATGGACCGGAAAAGAATGAGGAAAAAATACTCCTGAAGAAAACGAAGTCCCTCGGGTGTCATAACCTCATCTGCTGATGGAACCAGGGGTGCTTCAGTCAGGAATTGTTCTGCGATCAGCGTTCTGAGATCTGCCTGAACAATCCGAACCGCTTCTGCTTGAGCTTCCACATCACCCTCAAGACGAGTCCACACACCGTGCTCCTCTAACAGTCGCACAGCGTGCTGGGATCGGAATACAGGGGATAGGGTCATGGAGCTTGGAGCCAGACTCGGAGTGAATTCAAGTTCAAATCTACCCCTCTAAATACTCGCCAGCCATCGCTAGACCGAAGAGAGTAAGAAACGGTTCAATCCTGTCGATGGTTGCCAAATGTGGCCCTATAGTATTGGCGAACCCCCCCGTAGCTACTGTATACGCGTCCGGATGACCCCACTCCTCTCTTAACCGCTTAACCATCCCATCTATAGAGTCGATCGCTTGATAAAAAATACCACTCTGGATACACGTTTCAGTCCTTCGCCCAATTACAGTAGGTGGAGGAGTTAGCTCAACGCGAGGTAACTTGGCAGTTCTTGATGCGAGCCAGTCGATACCTGTCAGGAGTCCCGGAGAGATTACTCCTCCCTTAAAGACTCCTTCAGTCGTTATGCAATCGAAAGTCGTAGCTGTCCCAAGATCCACAACGATCGTGTCACGATGGTACAACTCACGGGCAGCAAGAGTGTTCACGATCCGATCTGCCCCAACCGACATCGGCTCTTCCACATCGAGCTCAATCGGAAGATCAGATTGTGGATCTATTATCACGACATCTCCCGCCACAATTCTCCGCAAAGTCTTCGTCCATACCCTGTTGGCGGTAGGAACGACCGAGCCAACTACACCTCTAGTAATCGCGGAGTCGCCCAAGGCACTATCAGACAAGAAAGCACGCACCAATACTGTCATCTCATCAATCGTCCGAGACTCACTCGAACTGATTCGCCAGTGGCCGGCCAGCTCTTTCTTACCTGAAGCCAGCCCAATCACAGTTTCAGTATTTCCTACATCAACAACCAGCTGCATGTCACCTCTCCAAGCAATGTCCGCCCTGGGTATTGGGTTAAATCAGAATCACACTTCCTGACGATACCGGTACCCGGGAACTGTCTTCACGCTCCAGTATGAGTGCACCTTTTTCATCGATGCCGCGTGCCACGCCATCTCCCTCATGTTCTGTCGTCACCTCAGACCCAAGAAGTGCATCTCGGCTCGAGAGTTCCTGATGTAGCTCAGGGGGCACCTGATTAAGATACCTAGGATCATCAAATACCGGCTTAATCTCGTGTAATTCAGAAATCAAAGCTTCTGCAACGTAGCTAGGTGCTAGGGTCAACTGGCAAGTCTCCTGAAGTGAAGAAGTACGACCTGCAAATTCTGGAGGGAACCCGTCTACCGGAGTCCGAATATTTACACCGATCCCGGTAACTATCCACTCACCTGCTAACTCACAAAGAATTCCAGCGACCTTATCACCTTCAAGCAATACATCATTAGGCCATTTAATTTGAGTAGAGAAACCATCAGCCAATACCTCTATAGCCCGCGCGACCGCGACTCCTACTATCAGAGGGGCAAACGGTTGAGGAACTGATGAGGCTGGCAGAAGAACCGACATCAGGAGTCCTGCGCCATCCGGCGAGTACCATTTTTTCCCAGTGCGTCCACGTCCTCCTGTCTGTTCATCTGCAATCACCACCGTGAATGAAGCCGGTCCAGTTTTAGCCAGATCGATCAGACGGTCATTAGTGGAGCTAATACTGCGGTATATCTCCAGAGACGGAACACTCCATATTTCAGCCCATTCTGAGACTGGGCGGCCCTGCCACTCCTTCAACACCTAGCAATACTCATGTCTAGTCCGGATCCCTATTTCACCCACAAGTAGGAGAGGAAAAGTACTCCTATAATCCAGCAATAGACGCCAAACTTGTGAAAGGAGCCTTTTCCAAGGGTGGTAATAAAGGTCCGGATCGCCAGAACACCTGTGAAAGCTGCAGCCGCGCCGGCCAATAAAAGTGTCGGAGTTGGAAGCGATTGTGACGCACCAACTTCGGACAACTGAAGGAGAGTGGCTCCTAGAATCACGGGTATAGCCATAAGGAAAGAGAATGCTGCAGCGTCTTCAGCCTTTAGGCCTAACCACAGAGCTGTGACTACCGTGGTCCCGGAACGTGAGATACCGGGAATTAGAGCGAACGCTTGGGCCAAGCCAATCACTAGTGCACCCATCCACCCAGGACGGTCTACCGCGGATGGGATGGAGACTCTCCGGCTTGTCCAGAGAATTACTCCTGTCACCATAAGAGCAACCCCAGGAATGACAGGGTTCTCAAACATCACCTTCACCAAATCACTAAGAAAAAGGCCTGTAAAAACGGCAGGGAGAGTAGCCAAGGTGACTAAGCCGGTATACTCAAGGGCGCTCCGATCTTTACCCAGAACACCTTTCGCCAATTCGATTATCCGTTTGTGGTAGATCAGGAGGATCGATAACAAAGTGGCCATGTGCACCCAAACTTCGAAGAGAACACCGGGCACTTCGACGTCTAGCACAGTTTGCGCCATGACCAGATGGCCTGAACTGGAAATGGGCAAGAATTCTGTAGCTCCCTGAAGTATCCCGAGCAGGAATGCTTCCCAGGCAGTCATTATGACCCCGACTCCAGGATTCGCCGATAATACTCTTCGTATTGAGGTACAATAGATTCAGAAGAGAAATGCTTCACCGCGAACGCACGTCCAGCGTCAGATAACCCCTTACGGTGCTTGTCATCACTCAAAACCCTGGTACTAGCGGCTGCCATTTGATCAATGTCCCCGACCTCACACAAGTATCCGGTTTCTCCGTCAATAATAACCTCGGGTAAGCCACCAACCCGAGAGGCAACAACGGGTGATCCGCACGCCATTGCCTCTAATGCAGCCAAGCCAAACGATTCGCTCTGGGAGGGCAAAAGGAATAAGTCCGAGCACGATAGCAATTCTTGCACCGGTGTGTACTCCCCAAGGAACATGACCCTGTCACGGATGCCTAACTCCTCGACCTTTAAGCGCGCACGTGGAAGATCAGGGCCATCACCTACGAGGACTAGTCGGGATGAAACTTCTCCCAAGACACGTGCGAAAATCTCTACCACATCCTCTACTCGCTTCACAGGTCGAAAGTTCGAGATATGCATGACGATTTTTTCGCCGTCAGGGGCAAGTGTAGCTCGATGGGAAGGCTCTAGGCCCGGTCGATAGATCCGGGTATCGACAAAATTTGGCACCACTTCTATACGACTCTCTGGGACTGAGAAGTCACGTACAGTCTCTCGTTTCAAGAAGTCTGAGACAGCGGTTAGGCCATGTGAACGAAGAATCGAAAACTGTGTGATAGCTTGAAATGAGGGGTGAAGACCAACCAGAGTGATGTCTGTGCCGTGTAATGTCGTCACGATCTTTAGGTCTCTCTCACCTTCAAGCATCTCGCAAGCCACCCACGCAGACGTAGCATGTGGTATCGCGTAGTGTACATGAACAAGGTCAAGTTCATGTTTTCGAACTGCGTCATGCAGAGCGACCGCTAGAGCCAATGAATACGGAGGGTGTTCGAACAGCGGATAGTCCTCCATTTCGACTTCATGGAAGAAAATGCGCTCATGAAAATGCGCTAAGCGGAAGGGTTGAGCATATGATATGAAATGCACTTCGTGGCCTCTCTCTGCCAGTTCAAGGCCAAGATGTGTAGCTACAGCGCCAGACCCCCCATAAGTCGGATAGCAAGTAATTCCAATCTTCATAAGCTGGGCTCAACTCTGCGGATCTGCAGACCTGCCTGTTCACGAATCTCAATCCATGCATCAAGCACTGCCGTGGCCTGCACATCTATAGAGGCTGTGGCATCAATCATACAGACTGAGGGCGGAAGCTGATTACGGAACCAGGTGAGTTGTCTTCTAGCATAACGTCGTGTGTTTCTACGTATCTCTTCCATGGCTTCTTCAAGGGTCTGACCACCCTCCAAGTAATGTGCTATTTCGCGATAGCCAGTTGCGGTCATTCCTGGATCATCAAAAGTATAGCCGGCTTCAAGCAAGCTGCGCACCTCACTGACCAAGCCTCGCTCTACCATGTATGTCACACGGTCATTGATTCTCCTATCTAACTCTTCGCGCGGAAGCTCAAGCTGAATTATGAGGCCAGTAAGTGCAGCAACATCAGAAGGTGATTCTCTATGCCAACTGGAAAGAGGTTTCCCTGTTAACAACGCCACTTCGATAGTGCGACTCATGCGCTGAGGGCCACCATCAATAGCTAAAGAAGCCCTCACTGGATCCAGTTTTTCAACCCATTTAGCAAGCACCCTGTAGTCAAGGGCACTTAAGTACCGGCGAATCTTCTTTAGGCGTGCTGAGTCTAGAGGAGGCTCACTAAAAACTGGCTCTGTGATCGCTTTAAGGAAGAAACCTGTACCACCTGCTAGTACTGGTACCCGGTCACGCTTGATAATCTCTTTTATCCAGTCACGTGCATCACGTGCAAATTGTCCTGCCGAGTACCGCTCATCTGGATGCACCAAGTCAAGCGCATGATGTGGAACTTGTCCCCTTACATCATCAGGCACCTTGTCAGTCCCAATATCCATCCCCTTGTATACCTGTCGGGAATCCATTGAGATGATTTCAACTTCAAGAATCCGAGCAAGCGCACAAGACAGCTGTGTCTTACCCGAAGTTGTCGGTCCCGTCAGTGCGATAAAGGTCGGGTTGAGTTTGGAGATCACCGTCCAAACTTCCTCGCAAGCTCCGCAGCTGAAAGTCGAATAATCGTTGGACGACCATGGACGTCATGGTGCGGGAGGTCAGTAGAGAATAGTTGATCAAAAAGCTCTTGCATTTCGATATCAGCCAACTGCTGGCCAGCTTTGATTGAACCCTTACAGGCAAATGTCATCGCGATCTTCTCATGCTGATTCTTCGCTGACCGGACTAACTCGGAACCATGCGTGAGCTCATCGATCATCTCCCGAAATGCACGTTCGGCATTGAAGTAAGGATGCGGGTTGGGTACTGCCCTCAAGATCACTGTGTCACCACCAAATGGCTCAACCTCGAATCCAGATCGATCAAGTAATCCGCGAAGTTCTTCTATCAAATTCAACTCCGGAGCGGTCAGCCGGATTGTTAGAGGGAAAAGAAGCTTCTGTCCGTCTCGTCCTCCGTCTTCAAAAGCGTCCATCAGTCTCTGGAATAATACCCGCTCATGAGCTGAGTGCTGGTCTATTATCAGGATTCCGTCTCGTGTCTCAGCGAGAATATAGGTGTTGAGAATCTGCCAAAGATTTGGTCGTGGGTCCTCAGGGTTCCCCACTAGCTGCCCCTCAGCGACGTCTTCGATCTCAGGCCCCGCTACAAATAAGGCCATCTGAGAATCTGAAGGCGGATGGCGGACTTCTTGGCCTTCCTTCGGTTCATGAACAAGCAAATGGGGAGTTTCAAGCTCTCTATCTAACGTTGCGGAGCTCCGTTGATCGTCCAACGCTGACCACACTGCTCTTTCTACCAGGTCCTCTATCTGAGAATCTTGAGCGAACCGTACTTCAGCTTTAGTTGGATGCACGTTCACGTCCACGACACCTGGAGAGACTTGGAGGTAAAGGAACATCCAGGGTCGTGCTTCTCGTGGGATGGTTGTTCTGTACCCCCGCTCGGCCGCCTGAACAAGTTCAGGAGCCTTGAACGGGCGCCCGTTCACGAACAAGTAACGCCTCCCGCGACCAGGTTTTGCTGCATCAGGACGCTGAATTAGACCTTTGACTTCGAGACCCGGGTCTTTAGCTCCTGCAAGAATCAGTGTGTTACCCTGATCTATGCCCCAAACTTGACTTACCCGAGCAGCAGCATCATCCACAGCTGGAAGGTCGAGTAGGCTCCTCTTATTAGATGTGAGAGAAAAACTGACTCGTGGATTTGCTAATGCGAGCCCGGTCAGAACATCACTAGCTATTCGTACTTCAACACTTACCGATTTCAAGAACTTGGCACGGGCAGGGGCGTTGAAGAACAAATTCCTGACCTCAACCGTAGTACCTCTCTGTCGTGCACTATCTTCGACTATATCGATACGCCCAGCGTTCACCACAACCTGGGTGCCCGCTGCCTGATCAGCTTCCCGAGTGTTGATGTTGAGTCGACTTACAGCCGCAATCGAGGGCAGCGCTTCACCACGGAATCCGAAGGTGCGCACGCTAGCTAGATCTGAGGATGATGAAATCTTACTCGTAGCGTGGCGATCAAGACTTAGCAGTGCGTCTTCGCGACCCATACCAATCCCGTCATCACTGACGCGGATCTCACCCTTTCCACCTCGTAACAGGGAGACGTCAATTCGCGAGGCACGAGCATCAAGAGAGTTCTCGACTAATTCTTTGACTATAGACGCGGGTCTCTCAACGACCTCCCCTGCCGCGATTTGATTCGCGACTACATCAGTTAACACATTGATCCGTCTAGTCATCGTGAAGTTTATACCCTTATCACACGCCGTAGAAGCGACAGGCGTTTTCATTCGTTAAACGCGCGATTTCAAGGGGGTCAGACTTCAGATGGTACGCAACCGCCTGAGCTACATACGGTACGTACGAGGGTTCATTACGTTTCCCACGTTGTGGCACAGGAGCCAGATATGGAGAGTCCGTCTCAATCAGTAATCGGTCTTTGGGAACAGCTTGAAGTAATTCAACAGCTTCGAAGCTCTTGAACGAAGCGATGCCTGAAAATGAGACATACCAATTTGCTTTCAGAGCCTCTTGAAACGCGAGAGCCCCTCCAGTGAAGCAGTGCAACACCCCGGATGTTCCAGGTGGCATAGATCGCAGGGCTTCTGCGATATCGCCGTCAGCAGCTCGGGCGTGAACAACAACTGGAAGATCAAGTTCGGACCCAAGTGCCAGGTGTGCTGCGAACAGCCGTCTCTGAACATCTCTTGGGGCATTGTCGTAATAAAAATCGAGTCCCGTTTCTCCGATCGCTACTATCTTTTCTTGAGTAGAGGCCAGTTCTCGAATCTGATCAATAACATCTTCTGGTGCTCCCCCTGCCTCATGTGGATGTACACCAGCTGTTGACCATGCACCTGGCCGATCTCTTACGAGCGCAAGTGCTTCCTGAGCATCTTCAAGATTCGAGGCAATAGTGACCCATCGGGTCACACCACTCTCCAGAGCCCGAAGAAGTGTCTCTTCTAGGTCTCCGCTAAAAGCAGAGGCAGTTAGATGACAGTGACTGTCGAAGTACTCAGACAACGTCCTCGGTCACACCGTAGCAGGCTGTGGCCTCTTCTTCTTCTCACCGGCCCTTCCCAATCCCATACGTTTCTGGATTTCAATCAGCGCTGGAGAAGCAACGAAAATCGAGGAGTAGGTACCGATAATCACCCCCAAAATAAGCACCACAGTGAAATCACGGATCACGGCACCACCAAGAACAAGGAGCGCTACAAGAACTGCCAGTGTTGTACCAGATGTGAGGATTGTACGCGGCAGAGTCTCATTGATTGATTGGTTGACTAGGTCAACTGGGTCACGCTTCCGTGCCCCCTTCTTGTGCATGTTCTCACGAATGCGGTCGAAGACGACAATCGTGTCATTTAAAGAATACCCCAGGATGGTGAGGATCGCCGCGACCGTGGGTAATGCGATCTCGACCCGAAAAGCGGCCAGAAAGCCTAGAGTGATCATTATATCGTGCAGCGTAGCGATGACCGCTGCCATCCCAAAACGTAGCTCGAAGCGGATGGCCAGATAAATGAGGGTGAGCAAGAATGAGAAGAGGATCGCATACAAAGCTTTCAGCTGCAGTTCTCCGCCTACCTTGGCACCAACCTGCTCCGTCCGGACTACCTCGAAGGCTTCTTCACCAAAGGCGGCAGCGAGCTGTGTTTCAATCTCATCAGCAACCGCACCTATTGATCCGTCCTCAGCTACAGGTGCCCGCACAACAAATTCGCTCTCTTCACCGAATCGTGTGATCTCATCTGACCCACTGAGCGCGTCACGAAGATCCGCAGCACTTAGGTTCTCATATACCTGAATCTGGATCAGTGATCCGCCTGTAAAGTCAACCCCATAATTTTGCCAGCTCCCAGTATTCAGGACATTTGTGACCATAAAAATCACGCCTGCCGTTAGGACTATACCGGAAACAACGTATGCCTTACGTCGAGCTTGAATGAATCTGTACGACGCATCGTGAAAGAGTCGCATCGCCTCTCCTTAGACGCTAATCGGGTCAGACGCTTTCTTCCCCTGCAGATACACAAGGAAGAAGGAACGTGTGACAAAAAGGGCGGAGAAGAACGATGCAACGATGCCGATCGAGAGCGTTACTGCAAAGCCACGTACAGGGCCAGTCCCGAATTGGAAAAGGATCAGGGCCGTGATCAACGTGGTCATGTTCGCATCCATGATGGCGGAAAATGCGTGCTGAAAACCTTCTTCTACCGCAGTCCTGGTTGCCCGACCGGCACTCAATTCTTCACGGATTCTCTCAAAGATTAGGACATTAGCATCCACAGCCATCCCAATCGAAAGGATTAGGCCTGCTATACCGGGAACCGTTAGTACTGCACCGAAACCTGCTAGGCCACCAAGCACAAGAATTACGTACACCCCTAAAGCTCCCACAGCTAGGATCCCAGCGACCCGGTAATAAGCCATCATCACCAGCATGACCAAGCCAATCCCCAGCATTCCAGCGATTCGCCCAGCGTCGATAGAGTCTTGGCCCAATGACGGACCAACAGTTCTCTCTTCTATAATGTTGATTTTCGCAGGGAGTGCTCCAGCTCGTAGGACGAGCGCTAGATCAGAGGCTTCCTCAAGTGGTGTTCCAGAACCCATATCAATCTGGCCACGGGCACCAATCCGGTCTCGGATAACAGGTGCACTCTGAACTGCACCATCGAGCACAATTGCAAGATTATCACCAATATGCTGGCCCGTGAACTGCCCAAAAGTCCGCCCACCGGCACGGCTAAGCTCAAACTGGACTTGCGATTGATTGAACTGAGGGTCACGACCCGCGGTTGCTTCTTCTAATCTATCACCTGTTAGGAACGGATCTTCCTCTAGTACCCATAAATATTTATAGGTACGAGCTCCACGACCCACGAGCTCCATGCCCCATTGCAGAGCTTGGTCACGAGGCAGCGCGCGCTGTACCTCGTCCATATCGAGGAATAATTGAACTGTAGGCTCATCTTCAATGGCGATCAGATATGTTCCCGGAACGTCGCCGAGATTTAGGAGCGATGAGAACGGTTGGAGGTTATCGAGCGGGTCCTCCTCCTCCGGCACCTCTTCAACGACTTCAGTCGTGTCCACCTGCTCTGCACTCACTGCTGTGTCCCCGCCACCAAACAGGAGATCTACAATCTCTGGCTGATCATCGGCGACAACGTCCCTCCCAAGAGCTCTGATCGAGTCAATCCCGAGTGCCGCCACGACACTTCGGTCGATCCTACTCAACGCAGCCGTCATATCGGTCGTTGGCAAAACGAGCTTGAATTCTAGGAAAGCGTTTCGCTGAACGATTTCTTTTGCCCGATCTTCGTTGTCGATCCCAGCGAGCTCGACGATCAGCCGCTCACCTCCGACCTTCTGAATGAGTGGTTCCTCCACACCAAATTCGTCGATGCGGGTCCGAATGATGCGATCGACCCTGTCAATCATGTCGGCCTTAGCCTCGACCGTCATGGTTCCCTCAGGGTCATCCACCTCCAGCACCAAGTGCATACCACCCTGGAGATCAAGCCCGAGCTTAAGGCCATTACTATATAGCAGCCAACCAAATAACGCGGTTAGTAAAACAATCGTTATAAGCCGGCTTCTTGGCGTCTTGAACATGCATTACCGCGGGCTCAAGAAAATGGCCCCTCGTGGGGCCTTTGCGGTCAGTCTGACCGCGTCTAGACGAGCCGTAAAGCTGCCGATGGTGTCCGAATGTGTCAATCGGACCTGAGCCACGCTCTTCCCCGGAAGAGGGTGGCGGGGCACTGCTCAAGACAACACTTTGGGCATCCAACACGCTCATGGAGGAAAGTGATGCGGTTCGCTGTACTAATGTTGGTTTTTGCTAACCCAACCCTCTTGTACCCATCCCTAGCTTTAGGGCAAGCAAACACGAACGACTGGGATCTGCTCATTCATAGCGGCACTGTGATCGATGGTAGTGGGAGATCTGCCTTCCAGGCTGACGTGGCAATTCAAGGGGACCGGATCGTAACCGTATCAGAAACCAGCTTAGATCGGGATCGAGCTAGTCGTGTTATCGACGCTACGGGTATGGTTGTCAGCCCAGGATTTGTTGACCTTCACGCTCACCTTGATCCTCTCCTCCGCCTTCCAGGTTCAGAAAGTCATATCAGGCAAGGGGTGACAACCGCACTGGGTGGCCCGGACGGTGGTGGTCCTTGGCCCTTCGAGGCACATCTAGATGCGGTAGAAGAGATTTCGGTGGGAATGAACGTTGGGTTTCTAGTCGGGCACAATACGATTCGACGAACTGTGATGGGACTCGACAATCGTGCTCCAACCCCGCCTGAACTCGACCGTATGAAGAGTATGGTGGCTAAGGCAATGGAAGAGGGCGCTTGGGGTATTTCAACCGGACTGAAGTACCTCCCTGGCGCATTCTCAGAGCTCGAAGAGGTAATCGCACTTTCAGAGGTCGCAGGCAGAGAGGGAGGATTTTATACCTCACATCTCAGGGAAGAAGGACTTGGCCTTCTAGATGGTGTTGGCGAAGCACTCGAAATCGGGAAGCGCGCGAAGCTACCGATCGTGCTTACTCACCATAAGGTGGTCGGGCAGCCAATGTGGGGAGCATCAACCCGCACGCTCGCTATGGTTGACTCTGCTAGAGAAGCCGGCACCGATGCGATGATCGATCAATACCCGTATACCGCCAGCTACACAGGAATTGGGATCCTCATTCCAGCTTGGGCAATGGCGGGAGGAGATGCGGCCCTCCTAGCTCGAATGAATGACCCAACCTTAGCAGACAGCATTCTCGACGGGATTGCGTTCAATATCGTAAACGATCGGGGCGGCAATGACTTGCGTCGTGTTCAATTTGCTCTCGTAGGCTGGGATAGAACTCTGGAAGGCAAAACACTGCATGATTGGGCCCTAAGGGAAAATCTGCCTTCCACGCCAGAGACTGGAGCCAGACTCGTTATTGAAGCAGTGCGTCGAGGTGGAGCGAGCGCGATATTTCATGCTATGAGCGAAGAAGACGTAGAGAGAATCATGGCTCACCCTTTCACGATGATCGCGTCCGATGGCCGTCTTACCCAACCTGGCGAGGGCCACCCACATCCGCGCTGGTACGGTACTTTCCCTCGAGTTCTAGGTCATTATGCACGCGATAAAGAGACCATCTCTATGGTCGAAGCAGTTCGGAAAATGACGGCCTTACCGGCGGAACGGCTCGGCCTCAACATGCGCGGTCAAATCCAAGAAGGATGGTTCGCAGATATCGTCGTGTTCAATCCAATAACGGTTGAGGACCAAGCAACATTCGAGGAGCCTCATCAGTATCCAGTCGGAATTGACTGGGTGGTTATCAACGGCCAAATCACGGTCGAAGAAAGTTCATTCAGAGATGTCAGAGCAGGACGAGTTCTCAGGCGAGATCTAAACTGACTCTGTCTGGCCTGAACCCCCAAGTCTGTGATAGTAGATCTGACCGAGATGCCAGCCCAAATGCCAAATCAAGTGTAGCAGGAAGGTGCGCGAACGAATCCTTCCCATCCGCTCCGGTGCCTGCGCTGGGTAGGTCTGGTCTAGTATTGAATCATCCAGAGTCTCAAGCACGGCAGTAACTCTCAGCTTACAGGTGCGAACACGCTCAATAAGTTCGCTCCGGGTGACACACTCAGAGAATTCAGCCTCACGATCCCTGACGTAACCAGACTGCCCAAGACCCTCTGCTATGTAATGCATCAAGTTGCCACACACATGCAGTACGAGGTTGCCTGCGGAATTCTTCTGATTCCCCGAAACAGCCCACAGTTTTGACTCGTTCGAGTACTGCTCTATCTCACCTTCGAGTCGGTCCAATTCACGACTGAAGAGGGCTGCAAAATCCCTGCATTCCTGATTACTCATACACTCTGGCCCCAAACTTGTATCGGTATCACTCTGACAACCGGCAAGCTACCAGTCCCTCAAAACCGCGGCTATCTTTTTTATGCATTGCCATACCACGCCGGATGCTGACTACAGTTTGTATCCAAAAAAGGCCCGCCCAGTATGACGTCGAGTCTCGATTTCCTTAAGGCCCTTCGTGGGACACTGAGTGAAGAACGCCTGGAACTGGATGTCCCACTCGCCCCTATGACGACATTCAGGATCGGGGGGCCAGCAGACCTACTATACCGGGCACGCACCCCTAGTGAGTTGGCTGATGCGGTGCTCGCAGCGAAAGAAGCAGGCGTACCCTACTTCCTGCTGGGGAGAGGTGCGAACATCCTCTTCGGTGACAAGGGATTCCGCGGCCTGGTCATCCGAAGCGAGGTCGGGGGAATAGAGTTTCTTGACGACGTCACTGTTAAAGCAGGTGCAGGTGTAGAAACATTTCCGGATCTAATCGATGCAACGGTAACGCGGAATCTTGGCGGCCTGCATCATTTCGTCGGAATTCCGAGTACCGTCGGCGGTGCACTCTGGCAAAATCTTCATTTCCTTTCCCCTGCACCGAAGCGTGAGCGTACGGTCTTCATCGAAGAAGTTCTGGATTCAGCAGAAATCCTTACAGATGAAGGGGAACTCAAAACAGTGAACGTCGACTATTTCGAGTTCGGTTACGATGAAAGTATCCTGCAAACCAAAAGTGACATCGTATTATCGGCAACGTTCCGGCTAGAGGTCACCCCACTTGATGACCTCAGGCGCGTCATGCGTGAAAACCTTGAATGGCGGGACACAAGACATCCTGACCTTTGGCTTTACCCCTGCGTTGGTTCAATCTTCCAGAAAATCGATGGAATTGGAGCAGGTCGACTGATCGATGAATGTGGACTTAAGGGGCTAACCCATGGGGCCGCTGGGATTTTTCATAAGCACGCAAACATCATCGTGAACCTTGGTGGTGCTACAGCTAACGAAGTTTGCTATCTGATTAATCTGGCGCGGGATACTGTCGCTCGTGAGACTGGCTACGAATTAGTCCAGGAGATCACCCTTGTGGGCGACTTCTAGTCCCTGCCTATATCAAATAACTCCAGCTGTTCTTTGACTAATCCGCGGTCGAGGGTCTAGCCCCGCAAATTCTAGGACTGAGTAGAAAGTTGGCTCAGGGCCTGCGGATCAATCTCATGTCCACCTGAATAAATGAGTACCTGATAAGTAATCCCAGCACGCTTAAGCCGCTCTTCTTCTTTCATTGTGGATTCTTCGTCGAGCGCTGGGTCTTCGCTGCCCCTTACGATGACCAGCTCGGTATGCTTAAGGGCGCTACCCGCTAGCTCCATGTCTAAATCTGGAGGGAGATAATCTCCCCATAGAATCAACCGGTCTGGTCGAATCCTACCGAGAACAATCCATCGAGCAGCAGTGGCAACACCCTGAGAAAAACCAAGCACGGTTGTAGAAGAAACAAGACCGACACCTTCTGCTAAAGCATCTAGGTAGCGCACGTAGTCCTGGATCTCGAACTCCCGATCTTCACGAGTCATCCAGGTGGCACCAACCATGGACTCGGGCCCGTGGCGCCCTGGTTCTGAACCTAGATAAAACCGATTTAGAGCCTCCGGGGCTACAACCATTCTCGAGTCATTGGCTAGAGTTCTGAAACGACTCAAGAATCTAGAAGCCGTCTGTCTATACCCGTGAAGCACGTACCAAAGCTCTCCTTCCTGGTCGCAGTGTCCCACTTGATAATACCGTGCCGTGCGGGTCACCTCTAAATGGTGCTCAGTCACCTCTGTCATACTAGCCTCTATAGGTCAGCAGCTTCGTTATCACAATCAACTGATACGCTCATCTTTACTGGACGCGTTGCCGAACCGGTGCGTACCCCCGAAGATAAGCGCCTTCTCTAATAACCTTAACTTTCCCCTGGATGGCACAAACCCAAGAGTCTCCTGGTGCACAACTCCAAACCCTATGGATGCGCCTTTCGCCCTTCCCCGGAGGACGCTGGATCTTCAGCAAGATCCTGGGATGGAAAATACCCTACACTGGTGGACTTGGAGCAACAATTGTGACGCTCGAGCCAGGCCATGTGAAAGTTCAACTCCGTGAACGCCGGTCTGTTCGAAATCATCTTCAGTCAATTCACGCAATCGCACTCGCGAATTTGGGAGAACTGACCACTGGACTCGCCCTGGTAGGAGCACTACCCGAATCCATTCGCGGAATTCTCGTCGGCCTAAACGTCTCCTATACGAAAAAGGCTCGTGGTACTATCGAATCAGAGGCTATGTGTACAATCCCTGAGGTGTATGAGCCGATGGATTACCGGGTTGACGCGAAGATCCGTGATAGCTCTGGAGACATAGTGGCTGAAGTCCATGCACACTGGCGACTTGGTCCGGTCCCGGAGAAGAAAAATACCAAATGAGAAATGACACTCCCTTGACTCATCACGCGGGAATTCAGCTACCACTCATCTGTGGCCCGATGTATCCCTGTTCGAACCCAGAGCTCGTGGCTGCTGCCTCAGATGCAGGAGCGATTGGTGTGGTGCAGCCGTTGTCACTCACTTATGTCCATGGGCACGACTTTAGGGAAGGCCTCAGACTAATAAAGTCAATTACTGACCGCCCGATCGGAATAAACGCACTCATTGAAGCCTCATCTAAGAGGTATCACAACAAGATGGTCGAGTGGATCGACATCTCTCTTGAGGAAGGCGTCCGTTTCTTTATCACATCCCTTGGCAAACCTCGCTGGGTCGTTGACCGCGTATCAGCTGCGGGAGGAGTGGTCTATCACGACATCACCGAACGCAAATGGGCACTAAAGGCTCTGGACTCTGGTGTCCAAGGCCTAATCGCGGTGAACAGGAGAGCGGGTGGCCATGCCGGGCCCCTAGCACAGGCTCCCCTTCTTGATGAGGTCAGCGATTTGGGCCTTCCCGTAGTATGTGCTGGAGGAATCGGTACACCGGAAGAATTTGTAGAGGCGCTCCGACTAGGATATGCTGGCGTACAAATGGGCACACGTTTCATAGCTACCACTGAATGTCGGGCAAGCACACCCTACAAACAGTCTATTCTGGACGCTAAAGAAGACGACATAGTTCTGACTGAGCGACTCAGCGGTATCCCTGTGGCCGTGATCAATACTCCCTATGTGCAGCGTCGAGGAACTAAGTCAGGCTTCCTAGCACGCTGGATGCTCCGAGGTTCACGAACAAAACATATTATGCGGACGATTTACGCCTTAAAATCTACATTCGAACTCAAGCGTACTTCACTTGATGAACAAGGCACTAAGGACTACTGGCAAGCCGGTTGCTCAGTATCCGGAATCGATGAAATCCTTTCAGCTCGTGAAGTCGTAAAGCGTTGTGCCGATGCACTCGCGGCTGCGCCCTGATAATGGAGGTACAATGAATAAGCTCAAGATGCTTGCCCTTTTGATTGGACTTCTGGGACTCATATCCCCGGATGTCATCGCTGCTCAAGAAAATGGCCTGAAAATCTATATCTCAGCAGATATGGAGGGACTGGTCGGTGCAGTGACCTCTGATCAACTCGGGCCTAGCGGTTTCGAATATCAGAGGTTTCGCCAAATCATGACCAATGAGGTAAACGCTGCTATCGAAGCAGCTAGAGAGATGGGTGCTACGGAAATTCTCATTTCTGATTCTCATGGGAATGGAGAGAACCTCCTCATCGAACAGCTGCCGGATGACATCCAACTCATCCGTTCCTGGCCTCGCCCGCTGATGATGATGGAAGGTATCGATGAAACCTTTGATGCTGTGATCTTTATCGGATATCACTCTAGTACCACGAACACAGAGGGAGTTCGAGCGCACACCATTTCAAGCGCTAACCTTACAGCCATTCGACTGAACGGCGTCGAAATGCTCGAGGCTAGTATCAACGCTGCTATTGCAGGAGATTTTGGAGTCCCTGTAGTGATGATTTCGGGAGACGACGCGGTTGTTGAAGAGGCCCAGCGTGTAGTGGGAGACATGGAAGGAGCTATCGTCAAATGGGCTCTTGGTTTTCACTCAGCCCGCACACTCATGCCTGAAGCGGCCTACCAAGTCATTCGTAACCATGTCAGGGCAGCACTCAGCCGTGTGGAGGATTTCGAGCCGTATATCTTGGAAGCCCCTATTGAACTTGAGATCTCATTCAAAAACTATTTACCAGCTGAAGTTATGGCCTATCTCCCTAACGTCGATCGGGTGGACGCTCATACGATCCGTTTTATAGGCAATGACATGACCGAGGTTAGTAAGTTCATAGCGTTCACTACGCGTTACGCTGTCGACATTACGCCCTAATAATGCCCAAGAGATTACTGGTCTGGTTGTTCAGTCTATTCCAAGGAACACCGGGAACGGACTATTCACCCGTAGGAAAAGACCGGAGGAGGAGAGGATTGGGGCTTAATTAATCGTTCACTAGCCCTGACCACATTCTAGTCCTCTGTATGGATTTCCCTACTCACTTCGTGTTCGTCCGGCTGTGAGCGACCGCTCAATCCGATGTTGGGATATATCCATGCAATAGTCGCCGAAATCGGCACTCCAAGAATCAAACCAGTGAGTAATATACGGGAAAAAAGGTCGGGCAGCGCCAACATTCGCGATACCATTGAGGCACTCAGAAAGACTATCAATGACCCAACAGCATAGCTCAAAAGAACTACGATGACCCTTCTGAGTTTTACCTTGCTCACCTTGGTAACTCTGCTAGGAATCTTACTAAAGTAGATGCCAGGCCCACTTGGTCCTCTACATAGGGAAAATGTCCGCTTTCGAGCACAACCAGTGATCCGGAAGGGAGTGCATCTGCAAGGGCTCGCGACATTGCTACGGGCGGAATGTCATAACGACCATGTACAACTAGTGTGGGAACTTCAATCTCAGAAAGTTTGCTCCACCAATCGATTGTCTCTAGGTCATCTTCAAGGAGTCTCGCTACTTCCTGACCGTTTTGAGCAGTCCTAACAGAAAAGTTCAACTCTAGCTCATCGACCAACCCCCTATCCCGGAACATGCCCCTGAAAGATATGCGATAAGCTTGGCTAACAGTCGCAGGATCCCGAGCCTGGAAACCTTCAGAAGCTCTTAGTCTCTCTAACTCGATAATATCTTGCTCGCTCTGAGCAGCAGATTGCCGTGTTGCGGTAGCACCTGAAAATCTCTTACCGGGCTCTACCGGGTTCATCAGAACAATCCCATTCACATTAAGCGGATACTTACTGGCGTAGCCTAATGCGATCAAGGCTCCGAACGAGTGGGCAAGTAATGTGATCTTCTCATACTCAAGGGTCTGCCTGAGAAGGTCGACATCGTCTACAAATGCGTCGAGGCTTACAACATCTGGGGCTAGTGTAGCCTCGGACCGTCCTGTGCCTCGTTGATCGTAGTACACGAGAGCATTTCGACTAGAAAGTATATCAAGGCCGGGCTGAAGATAATTATGGTCCAACCCTGGTCCGCCATGAATAATGACTATCGGAGCACCGGACCCAATCACTTCATAGAAGATCCGCCCATCCTCCAGACTCAGAAGTCCTTGCCTGGATGTTTGCGCTGAAAGAAAAACAGCTGACAAAGTCACTGCCATGAATGTCAGCCACAGGGCTCGGCATGGTATCAACCAACGCCCTTCTATCAAGTCGGCATCCTTGCCGGATCCTGAGTACCAAAAGGTGGCGCCTGCCCTTGCTGGCCTACACTCCCATCTTTAGTCAATCCAGACTCCTCACCATGAAGGAAATGGAGCCTTAAGAAACTCGTCAGTTCATCAACCAGAGAGTACATGACCGGGACTAAAATCAGGGTAAGAAATGTAGCGAACAAAATCCCTGCGATGATGGCCACACACATAGAACCCCACCAAGCGACCTGTTCTCCTCCCCAATAGAATTCTGGATCCAAAGCTCCGTAGAATCCGAAGAAGTCGAAGTTCAATCCGATGGCAAGAGGTACCAAACCCAAAGCTGTAGTTAATGCGGTGAGAACTACCGGACGCAAGCGAGTCTTTCCGCCTGTCACGAGCGCATCCGAAAGATCCATGCCATCTCGCTTCCGCAGGACATCGATATAGTCGATCAAAATTATCGCGTTGTTTACCACAATCCCTGCAAGTGAGATGATGCCCACACCCGTATTGATAATCCCAAACGGCATCCGGAAGATCATAAGTCCCAGCAGCACACCAATCGTAGACATGATCACTGAAGTCAGGATGATGACGGGCTTAACGATAGAGTTGAACTGACTAATGAGAATGAACCCTATCAGCATCAATGCGGTGAGGAACGCACCACCCAGAAATGCTTGTGCTTCATCCTGCTCCTCGGACTGTCCTGTATAACGCATGGTATACCCAGGAGGAAGGCTGCCCTCAAACTGAGTCAGTGTTTCTTGTACCTCTTCCATAACCGCATTATTCGTATAGCCAGCTGCCACATCTGAAGTGATCGTTGCCATCCGTTCCTGATCTTTTCGGCGAATCGCACCTGCCCCACCCTCAACACTCCAGGTCGCCATCGATACTAGTGGGATTTGGACTCCACCCTCTGCCATCACTGTAAGTTCGCGGAGACCCTCCAACTCATTACGGTATGGGTCTGCGAGCCTAACTATGATGTCGTATTCATCGTTACCAGTTCGATATTTAGCTGCTTCAGTACCGTTGATGGCACCACGGATAGCATTCCCTACCCTTGAAGTATTCAAGTCGTAGAGAGCCGCCTTTTCTCGATCTATCGCTACAGCTAGCTCTGGGCGTGCTTCATCAAGATCACTCTCCAGACCAACTAGTTTTGGGTATACCGGAGCACCTTCAAGGATACCGAGTAGTTCATCGGACAACCCTTTAAGTTCATCAGGGTTCTCCCCGGAAATCTCTATGCTAACCGGTATTCCCGATGGTGGACCCTCTACGACCTTATCAACTGTTACCTTGGCGCCAGCTATCTGCGTACCAACTGTTGCCTGCATTTCAGCCAAGGTCTCGAAAGCATCACGTTCTCGATCTTGAAAGTCGACTAAGGACACGCTTAAACGACCGCCCTCCGGGCCTGTTGGACCACCTCCTCTCGGGTTGCCACCACCTCGACCGCCACCACTACCGGTAACGGAAACAACCGAGACCCAATCTGCACGTCCACCAACCTTGTTGAGTTCTTGCTCGAGTTCACGAACAAATTCGTCAGTCACCTCTGCTCGTGTTCCCACAGGTGTTTCAATCTGAACCACCATTTCCCCTGGAGGCATCGACTCTGGGAAGAATTCCGTGCCCAATCCGAATAACCCATAGCCCACACCAGTCACCACGAAGACGGCAGAAGTACCAGCTAGCATGGTACCACGGTGTGATAACGCCCACCTTAGTTGGCGCTCATACGCTTGCATTACATTCGGTAGGAAGTCGTCCTGAAAGCGCCGAGCTAACCTTTTCAGGATGAAGCGATAAAGCCCCCACAGAACTGCCATAGTGATTGATAGCAGCACCGCAGAAAGTGGATTCACACCGAAAAAGACAAACACTAAGGCTGCTAGGGTCGCACCAATTAATGTCCAACGCATAGCATGCCGCATCGGCCTGCGCGGGACACCATCAAGCTGCATGAACATGGCGCTCAACGTTGGAATGATGACAATAGCTACGAAAAGAGAGCTGGTTAGTGTGATAATCAGTGTCTTAGGGAGATAGCCCATGAAGTCACCTATCTCACCAGGCCAAAATAGTAGCGGTGTGAAAGCTGCTAACGTGGTCGCTGTCGCCGCGATAATCGGTCCGGCAACCTCTCCTGTTGCCTTCTTCGCAGCCAATGTCCGATCCCACCCATCTTCCAGGAATCGGTAAATATTCTCGACAACGACGATGGCGTTATCGACAAGCATACCAAGGGCAAGAATCAGGCTGAACAACACAATCATGTTCATCGAAATGCCCAGGATATTGAGCATCATGAACGAGAGAAACATTGACGCAGGAATTGAGATAGCGACGAATACTGAAGTCCCTGCCCCAAGGAAGAAAAGGAGTATAGCTACGATCAAAATCAGTCCTGAAACAATGTTGTTTTCAAGGCTGGACACCATTACATCAATTTCCTCGGACATATCCGAAGTAAATGTGACGTTGGTAGTGGGTGGAAAGAGTGCTTCCATCGCTGCGACTTCTCTCTTCACTCCTTCAGCGGTTTCGATGATGTTCTCACCGGAGCGCTTGATAACATCAAGAGTGATAACTGCGACACCATCCATGCGAGCGAAATTCTCCCGCTCAGCAAAACCAAAATCTACGGTTGCCACATCCCTGACGTAGATCGGCCGCCCTTCTTCGATAAGGACGACGATATCCTCTATTAAAGTGGGTTCATCAAATTCCCCATCTACACGTATCAGATATTTAGTATCACCAACATCTATAGAGCCGCCTGGAATATTTACGTTCTCATTCCGGATCGCGTCGATTACATCGTTGAGCGCGATGCCATAGAATTGCAGTTTTCCGAGGTCGACATCCACCTTGACTTCCCGTTCTAACCCACCACGGAGATCCGCTCTTAAGACCGGAGGCAGCGCCTCTATTCGATCCTGCAATTCCTCAGCTAATTCCTTCAAACGCACTAGTCCATATTCACCAGCCAAATTGACCTGCATCACCGGCATTTCTGAAAAATTGAACTCAAGAATCGAGGGTTCTTCGGCATCCTGAGGCAAATCCGATTTCGCTAGATCTACCTTCTCTCTGACTTTTTGTAACGCGTCATCGATATCGATAGATGCCTCAAACTCTGCCACTATGCTTGAGTAACCTTCTACCGATGTGGACGACAATTCTTTGATTTCGCTGATTGTGGAGAGCTCTTCCTCCAACACCCGAGTTACTTGGCTTTCGACGTCACCCGGGGACACACCTCTGTAGACCGTATTGACCGCAAGCATCGATATCGGAATCTGCGGAAAAGACTCTTTGGGAGTTGCCTGGTAGGACAAAGCGCCCATAACACCAATGATCAGCAATAATATGACGACAGAAGTTCTGTGGTCGATCGCAAAGCTCGTCGGGAAGAACTCTTTATATCGTTCTATGGAGTTGGATCCGGCTCTACTTACATCGGGTTCACTCACTCCCATTCTTTGACGCGTTTTCTTGTCTTCTTTCACGCCTCTACTGCCTCCCTCCGACAATGTTTACCCTGTCACCGTCCGCTACAGATTTTTGACCTACCACAATCAACTGTTCCCCGGGTTTGATCCCTGATTCGATGACTACAAGATTGCGGCGAGCTGGCCCTAGAATGATCGAGCGGACTTCAGCCACTGACCCTTCATTTCGCTCAGCTATTACAAACACGACGTAACCATCCTCGACTCGCACAAGGACGTCTTGGGGCACGACAATTGCCTCCTCAACTTCCCGTCGAGTCACCGCCATATTAGCGACCATCTCAGGTTTAATACGTCTACTGGGATTGGGCACCATGACCTCAATGGGAAACGTACGATTTCGAGGGTTCACGGTAGAGCCCACATAACGGATCGGAGCAGTAAATCGCTCGCCAGCAAATACATCAAAATCGAGGGCAGCCTCAGCTCCGACCCAAACATCCGGGACGTATCTTTCCGGCACACCTGCAACCACCCTGACCGGATCAAGATCAATAAGGCGTCCCACTGATTGTCCCGGCGCTACCATCGATCCAATTTCTACATGGCGCTCATCCCAAACACCTGAAAACGGGGCCCGGATCGTTGTCCGAGCTAAGCGTTCCTCAAGACCCTTGAGCGCAGCCATGCTCTGCTCCGCACCAAACCGAGCCTCCAGATACGCGATCTCAGAGCCTATTCGATCTTCTTCCCATAGTCTCTTGCGCCTCTCCCATGTCTGTCCTGCTAGCTCTGCGACAGCCCGAGCCTGCTCCACTTGGGCAGCGAGTACACGATCGTCGATCTTGGCAAGTGCCGCGCCACTTTCAACTTGTACGCCCTTATCAACGAAGATTTCTCGGATCACTCCACTTTCTTCAGCTGAGACCATCACGTCTTGATTGGCCACAGCTGTAGCCGTCAACCTGATCTCTTCTACAAACTTCTCGGTCTCGATCCGTGCTACCTCGACATTGATGATCCGAATGAATTCGTCAGAATTCATTCTATCAATCCCGTCTGCCTGAGCCGTTCCACATCCACTAATAGCAAGTACGGCCAGCAGAGATAAGATTCCTCGCTTCTTATTGTCCGAGTTCTTCATGGTAGTTCGTAATCCTCTCGACCTGTTTGGATTGCGTCTTGGTCAACAAGTGGAACTAATCCTGTTGCTTCATCTAGCTGAGCGCGTGCGACGAGATAATCGAAAACTGCCTGTGCGTAGTTAAATTCACTTTGACGCAGCGCTACCTCGGCATCTATAAGCTCAAACTGGCTTCCGAGTCCTTCTTGATATTGTGCACTCGCTATCTCAAACCCTCTAGTTGCCTGCTGCACCGCCAGTCTTTGAGCCCGGGCTCGTGACAGTGATTCTGTAGACAACTCCACGAGGCTCTTCACCTGTGCCTGCGCCATATCTCGCCCGCGTTGTGATTGGATCTCAGCGGATCGTAGCGCTGCTTGCCTCTGATCAATTCGAGACACACGTCTGAATCCCTGGAATACCGGCACACTCACCCTGACTCCGACAATGCGAGAGTAAGCCCTCTGGCCATCACCACGGGCGAAGAAATTCGGACTCCCATTATCCTGAGCATTTATGATATAGTTGCCGAATAATGTCACCTCTGGCAGGTAGCTAGCCTGCTCTAATCTGACCTCAGTCTGTCTTAAATCACGATTTAGCTCTAGCTGCCTAAGGTCAGATCTCAATTCACCTGCCATCTGAACAGCTCGATCCGACAGCTCTACGTTTCCTTCTTGAAATCCCATGAATTCTAAGATCTCACGGTTAGCAGGGTCATTATTTTCAAGATTGTCCAGATCCATATTGGCCAGCGAACCCCTGACCTCAATCGCGTCTTGTTCGGATACGTCTAGCTCAATCGCCAACTGTCGACGGACTTCACGAACGCTATTCTCTGCTCGCCGGAGATTTGGCTCCAGATTTGCTAGCTCGACCTCAAGCCGCAGTAAATCGTAATCCGAAGCCAGCCCAGCCTCGTTCCTCACTCTTGTTTCACGCACTGACTCGCGCACCCGTCGCACAGAGTTCTCTGTTAGCCGCAGCTGTTCCCTCAATAGAAGGAGCTGGTAGTACGATAGACGCACCCGAGTCGCAACTGCATGAGACTGGCCACGGACCGCCTCTTCTTGGAGTTGCTCAAAACGTGACGCAGCTCCTAATCCGACTATGACCGAAGGACGTAGAAGCGGCTGTTCGACAGATAGAGTCGAGGCCCATTGATTGTCGGCGCCGAAGCGAACAGGAAGATAGTCGTCTGCCCCAGCTGTAGGATCAAAAATCGACGCGGGAAGGAAATTGACAGTAGGGGAGATATTTCTCGAGTAGCTGGCGTTCAAATCTATGCGCGGGTAGACCTCGCTCCATGCCTCTGATACACGTTCCTCTGCTTCCGTTAGTCCTAAACGAGCAGCCACGACATCGGGGTTCACTCCTAGCGCAGTTCGAACAGCGTCCTCTATCCCGAAAACTACTCGGTTAACTTGCGCTTCAACCTTAGCTGAACCCGGTCCCACTCCTAAGACCAAGCACATCGGAATCATGCCCAGAACGTTCTTCCAGGATTGTATCCGTATCATTATTTCCTCTTCCTGTTGGATCTCATACCTGAGGCACTGTTTGATCTTCCATATAGAGTTCCTCCAATTGGCCTACGAAGCTGGAGGTAGCAAATCCGCTCATCATTCGAGCACCTGATTTCTCGAATAGTGATTGGAATTCCTCCCGATCCATCGGGAAGAAACCTTGGTGGTAAAGCAGAATCATCCCATGCGCATGCGCCCACATCGTTAATGCGGTTTGGAGTGGATCAGCCTCCTTCAGGAGACCGACCTGCATACACTCCCGAACTCGGTCTATCCAAAACTGGTGGACTCCCCATCCCATTGCTTCTATGTCATCCGGAAGTTCCTTCATCCCAAGGCGTTCCGGGCTAGAAAACATGATCTTATACCAACGGGGATGTTCAAGCGCGAAATCCAGATACCCTTCACCGGCTTGGAAGAAACGCTCTATAGGTGTGGACGCCTGCAGGGCCCGGTATACGTATCCCTGGTAAGCCTGGTACGCTTCTCTCACAACATCAGCGAGCACCTTTTCTTTACCGTCATAGTGTCGGTAAAGGGCCGGAGCCGTAACACCAACATTCTTGGCGAGCTTTCTCATCGAGAAACCGGGTAACCCAGTTTCTAGATAAAGCTCACACGCGCATGCAAGTATCTTTTCCCGTTGAGCAGGCATGTGAACACTGTAAACATAATCTCATATATGGTCAATAATTCATTACAGTAAAAGGCTAACGCCGTTTAGTGGAAAAAGGTGCAATGGCAATCACCCACCTATCCAGTGCCGTGCAGAACGGTAATGAAGGCTTATTTCAGTCCCTGACCTCGACCTTCGCACTAAGTATGAAGTCATCCTGAGTTATCCGGTCCACAACATCCATTCCCTCAACAACCCTTCCGAACACGGTATACCCACCGTCTAAGTGTGGAAGCATCGTGTGCGCGATGAAGAATTGGGAGCCTTCAGTATCTTTACCGAGCCTTGCCATACCCACAGATCCTCTATGGAAAGGTATGCCGTTTAGTTCGGTTGTGATCTCAAATCCTGGACCACCCATGCCGAGAAGTCCCTCCACATCCCCTCCCTGAACTACAAAATTCGGGATGACCCTGTGAAAGGACACATTGTCATAACGCCCTTCTTCACTAAGTCTGGCAATCGTTTGAACTGTATGGGGTGCGTGCTCCGTGAACATCCTGATCCTAATTCGTCCTCGAGTTGTCTCAGTCACTAACTCAGGAGTTTCACCAAGTCCTCTCAAATATCTCCAGTCGATTTGGGTCGGATCATAGCTTGGCTGTGCAGGCAACACCTCGGGAGCCACTTCCACATCATCATCAACTTGGATATCAACAATTGACACCTCTCCTGTCAGGCGCTGGAGCTCCCAAGCTGCAGCCTGCCTTATCGGACCACTCGGGTGTCGCAATGCTTCTCGAAGAATTAGGTGAGCATCCGGATCACCAGTGATCGCTATCAAACCCAAGATCTCGACAGCATCTCGGATCTCTGACTCAGCTGAAACTTTCCGGTAGACTTCACCTAAGACTCCGGCACTACCAAGTTCACCAAAGAATGGGTCAGTAAGCATCTCTAACCCGGTCCGGTAGACGCCAGCATCGTCGCTCTGTACCGCACCCGAAAACAGGTCGAAATAGATTTGCCTGAACTCAGGATTCTGCCTATCCCTGGGCCAACGCCTCGCCAAAGCCTGAACCACGGCGGTATTAACTTCTGGATAAGAGGATTGAGCTGCTTCACTAAGCCTCTGGAGTGACTCAATCCCACTGATTTGGCTAAGGGCACTCACTCCTGCCTTCCAACTTATCAAATCATCCGGCTGTAATGAGTCGAGCCAACCAAATACGAATGGTCCTTCATTTTGCCGACCTAATAGCTGCAAAAGTGGTTCGGTTACACTCACGCGTCGTAGATCAGAATCAATCCAACTCTTAATACGCGTAATGATTTCAGGAGAGTGATCTCCCCTCGCAATACCAATAGCAGCTCTAGCAGCTACATGCTCAGAAGGGTCATCAAGACTATTCAGTAGAACCTCGAGCACATCCGGTTGAGATTCTCTTCCAGCCAGTCCTGCTATGGCTTCGGCTCGTGCACGCCAATCCTGGGCTGCACCAGCCCATCGGATTAGCCGTTCGATATCTGAATCATCTCCTAGCCGACCAAGAGCCACAATAAGATGAAGGGCAGCAGGATCATCTTCCGCAAAGAGATCTAGGACCCCCCGAAGACGTGAGACTCTGGATGACCAGAGCGATGGGTCTGTTTCACGTCCAAAGTAGTATGCTGCGGCAACCCTGATATCAGCATTGGAATCATCCAAATTACTGAATAGCAAGTCTCGACTTTCTTCATCATTAACGTTGGAGACTGCCCCACTCACTGCGAGTGCAAAAACTCTCAGGGGCTCTTCATCAGGTAGCACATCAGCCGCGAGCAATGCCTCAGATGCCGATACCGACCCGACCTTACCTAGAGCTTCTAGAATACGGTATCTGACATCTCGCTCTGATTCTTGCGAAAGAGCATCTACTAGAACTGGGACTGAAGACTCAGTGTTGAGTTGGCCAATCGCGAAAACGATGTCCCGTCGCACTGCAACATCTTCCTCATTCTCTAACTGGGAAGCCAGGATTGAAAATGTCGCGGGCTCCTGAATAGATCCAAGAGCGAATGCCGCTCGAGCTCTCAGGCTAGGGTCTGTCGCTAAAAGCATTTCAGCTAGACCCAGCGCGTTTCGTTCTACTTGGAGATCAACAATAGCTTGAAGTTCCGGGGTTCGAAGCAACCCATCCCCGGTGCGCATGAATACTGCATCGTCCCCTTCGATTGTTGAAGTGCCAATCTGGCACCCCAAACAGAAACAAAGAGTGATGAGAACCAATGGGCCTCGGCACAAGCTGGCCATGCTATACCCGCCTAATCCTTGAGCATTACTTAGAGGTCTAACTTTCTGTTTATCCCTAATCCTAATCAGGGACCGGGCATTTTGTCCCCAAATAGCAACATTGTCTAGAAACTAGAATGGCATGAAGTCTAAGTAAGCATCGAGCCTTACAGAGGATAGACGGAAGTGTCGCAGATTCCAGGATGCATCCAAATGGATCAGTTGATCGAGAACTGACAAGCCAGACCCAACTGAAAACAGAGTCCCGTGATCATCTGTCTCCTTGTCAAAACGATCGTCATAAGGCGCCCAAGCCCCGTCCGAAAAAAGGGAAACGTCCCCAAAAAAGAAGGATCTAGCGACTTCTCCTCGAATACGGGCAAACCTTACTCCTCCAAGAACTCGCGGCGGATAGCCACGCAGTGTGCTTGGTCCACCAAGATACCAGCCACGCTGTATTGGAAGATTCCCAACACTTGTGCCAACCCCACCTTCTAAGCTAATCCGCATGTCACGTACAATCGGGATATCCAAACTGCCAATTAAGCCCACACGAGCGTATTCCTTAGTCCCTGCCCCACCCTCTAAGGACACCAGAGTTTGACCTTGAGGAAGGAGAGGGTCTGAGCCCCATTTCGAGACAACCTCTATTGAGCTTCCCAGAAACCATCCAATGTCCACTCCTATATTGGGCCGCCACTCTGGGGCCTCATTTATAAGGCCCCAGATAGTAAAGTCCGACTCGATCTTTGCAGGGCGGTGATACTCGCCAAATACACGAATCCGAAGAGAGTTCTCCTCTATTGAGGAACGTGACCATTCCAGAGACACGCCAGACTGTCGGTAGTAGTCACCATCATCCCGTGCAGCAACTAACGCAGTTATCGAATTCCCAAGCTTGAGATGTCCAGCGCGCTCATCAAGCGCATTGATCTCATGGAATCCACTGAACGTGATCCTGTTTTGCAGCGTTTCACGGGTAAAGTCTAATCTCAAGTTGGGCTTCAAATTCGCTAGCCCGAGACTAGCCCTCCCCGTGACCGAAATTGGGCCCAGTGGACTTTGTGGCCGAAATTGGACTCGAACGCCTGGTGAGAATCCTTCTACTCTGTTGTATCTGAGGAGATCTGGACGTTGGAAAACCCATCTGATCGTCCTCGGGACACCTGAAACTTCTTCTATTGAGTGCCAATTATCGCTGAATGTAACTGAGCCCTCAGGTGAATAAATCGGGACTATACAGCACAAGATAAACTTCAGTGTTGCGGCACTCATCAAGTTCCTCGCGGTACACCTATCTAGTTATTCTAGAGATTACTACGTCACTGAACCGTGATTTAGCTCACTTACGAAAGCAGTAACCTCGTTCCTAGGATACTAACGTATCCTAGCATCACTTCGAATCACCAAATTGGGAGTTCTCAGTCAGTGGATGGATTGAGCTTTAAGCCAGCACCATTCCGCGCTGCCCGCTGGGCGCGAGGATGTCACGCACAAACAATCCTGGCCAGAATATTGAGATCTGCAAATGGCCCACCATATCGTCGCGAACGGGTGGAGACACCTGACGGTGATTTCCTCGACTTGGATTGGGGATCAGAACCTTCATTAGATTCGCCAATTGTACTGGTACTGCATGGCCTTGAGGGTTCCAGCTCTAGGCGGTATATCCGGAATATCTGTCGGGAGCTTTTCGTTCGTGGTATATGGCCTGTCGCCCTGAATTTCAGAGGTTGTAGCGGAGAACCCAACCGGAAGCCTCGTTACTACCACTCTGGTGAGACCAGTGACCCTGGATTTGTGCTCGAAATTCTTCGTCGCCGCTTCCCGGACAGGCCCATCGGTGCTCTTGGTTTCTCGCTCGGAGGAAATGTACTTCTCAAGCTCCTGGGTGAAGAATCTTTTAACGTCCGGGAGAAGCTTGATTCAGCAGTAGCGATTTCAGTCCCCTATGATCTCGCCGCTGGCTCTCAACTTCTCGAACAGTCTCAGATGGGGCGCTTTTATGCTGCTTATTTTCTTCAATCACTAAAGCGTAAAATCCGTCTAAAGCAAAAGCTTCTGAGACCCATCGTTGACCTGAATGCCGTGCTAAACTCCCGAACAATTTGGGAATTCGATGATGTTGCTACCGCCCCATTGAATGGATTCGAGAGTGCAGCTGCTTACTATGCAGAATCCAGTAGCTGCAAGTTCTTGGAAGATATCGCTGTTCCTACACTCTTAATTCACGCCGAAGACGACCCTTTCTTACCAGCCCATGCTATACCGAGAGCAGAAGCATCAAACAACCCGATAATCCAACTCGTGATGCATCCGGTTGGCGGACACGTGGGATTTCTCGAAGGAACACCTACAAAACCATCGTTCTGGGCAGAAGTAGAGGGTGCACGCTTTCTTGCAGAGCACTTAAATGGTGCTACTCGGCAGTCCCAATCTGACTAAGCAGTCACCTGATCTTGAAAGAACACTCGCCCATGCCACATATCTGAAGCCGGGCGCTCAAGATCCCCAGTACGTAGGTCATGAATTCTTGTAAGGCTGGTATCAAACACTTTGGTTGCCAAAGTGACTGTTCCAGCTTTAGCGAGCGCCCTGAACTGAGATCTAGATACACTTTGAATGTCAGCCCCCTCTCTATACCAAACCGGCGTGTGGTCAATCAATGAGATCCCAATATCTGAACCAAGTGTACGAAGTCGGTTCACGAGAGAGTCAATCGAACATCCAGAGGGTAATTCAGAGTCGACGTCTACACCTACGATCAAGAACTGGCTGTCTCGAAGTTCTCCGGCACAACGGAGAGGAACCCCATGAGCCTTCCAATCATCTAAGAAGGAGTGGACTGTCTCAATGAAAACCTCAGCCTCTCGACCCGAGAGAGTTCGACTGCATGGGAAAATCCATAGCCGCCCGTGGTCCGGTAACTCCTCAAATGGGATTCGTGCCATCTTCAGATATCTGCGCTAACCCGTTCACTCGCAGCCGTGGTATCAGAAGGGGCACCCTTATCTAAGAGGATCGCCATCCAACGAAGATCTTCTGTGTTCTCTAATAGAATCTTGACACCAACAGTCAGCGGTACTGATAGAAGAGCACCTAAGGGGCCCCACGCCCATCCCCAAAAGAGGAGGGATAGGATAACAACGAGTGTCGAAAGCCCTAGGCTTCGACCCATCCATCTTGGCTCGATGATGTTACCAACAATTATGTTTACAGCGATATATCCACCGGCCACGAGAATCACGTGAAGGAGCGCTCCGAATTTAATGACACTCAATAAAATCGCCGGAATCGCCGCAATAATCGAGCCGACCGTCGGTACATAGTTGAGTAAGAATGCGATCATCCCGAGTAAAACCGGGAAATCAAGATCCAATGCGTATGCCCAGATTCCTAATACCAATCCGGTGGCCAGAGATACTACGGTTTTTATACCTAAATAGGACTGGATCTCAGTTGCGATCTTTGTAATCCGGTCTTTATCTCCACCACGTGAACCAAAGATGTAGCGGAATTTCTTCGGGAAAACCGTAGCTTCGCTGAGCATAAAAGCCATGATTAGAAATACGAGAAATGTGGTGGAAAGAAATTGAGCAATACGCCCGATAGTTCCGCGGGCGATATCCACCACTGCTCCGGGGTCAATTATACTGAGCGTCAAATAGTCACTTATCTCGATACCAGTCGAATTCTCCAGCCAAGCCATTAACTGGCCCCAACGCTCCTGAAGATCGAAGACGTACTGATCAAGCTTATCTTGCAATTCAGCAACCGACGGACTCGCAAGCAGTATGAATAGGCCAATCGCAGCTGCATTGACCAAAACGGTAATAAGCGTGGCGAGACCCGACGGAATACGACGATTTACTAGCCACGCCATGACCGGCAAGCTTAATACAGCCAAGAAAAGAGCAAGTGCTGAAGGAAGCAGTATCGGAGCAGCAAACTGTAAGCCGTAGACTATCACGACCAAGCAAGCCAGAATGAACAAAAATCTGGCTCCTGGTTTCTTTTCTAAATCGTTAAAGATCATGTTCGATAAGATACATCTGGCTGGACGTCGAGGGCAGGACGCGTGCCAAAGATATCTGATAAAGAGGGACTGGTGCCATGCTATTTCAGTTCCGTCAGGTTAATCCGCTACAAGTATAATAGGATGATGGACAAGCGACCCCCCGAAGAAATCATGGTCCCAAAGTCTGATGAAGCCCTACTCGCGCATTGCCGGGTGGAGACCTTTCGTGCCGGTGGGCCAGGAGGACAGCATCAGAATAAGACGGAAACGGCTGTCCGGATCGTGCATCTACCGACCGGAATTAGCTCAGTAGCCCGCGATGAGAGGAGTCAACTTCGGAACCGACATCTAGCAATTACTCGTTTACGAGAAAAACTCGAGGCTCATAACAAAACGCCAGAAACCCGTCGCCGAACCATGATTCCCAAAAGAGAGAAAAAGAGGCGACTCGAGCGTAAACGTCAGCGTAGTCAAACCAAAAAACTTCGTAAAAAGCCCGATTCTGACTTGGAGTAGCCCCTGCCAAATAGGTTTGGTCGCTGAATGGGCTTAACAAGACCTCCTGAGAGAACACCCCAGGAGGCCAGTGATTACAAGACTCTTTTTCAAGTGGGCCCGGAAGGACTTGAACCTTCGACCTGCCGATTATGAGTCGGATGCTCTAACCAACTGAGCTACGGGCCCATTTGCTACACTCACTAGAAGATACCTTCGCACGACAACCAGCGCAGGACGTCAAAGATCCCATAAATACGAATCATATCTAGGTCCATGATTGTTCGAGGCTAGCTTCTATCCTTCGATTGATTAACGCTTGCCTCTCTCTGATAAGGTCCTGAGAGCCTTCTTCTCAGATTCAGCCAGATCTCTCCACTCCCCTACTGGTAGTTCCCCGAGTTTTATCGGCCCAAAACGGATCCTTACGAGTCTGAGAACACCGTGACCGATAGCATTCAGCATTCGTCGCACCTCACGTTTTCGACCCTCCGTTAGAACTACCTCGATTGTTGTCCTGAACTCTTCCCTTTTCAGCACATCAAGTGAACTAAATCTTGCCACTCCATCTTCTAGTTGGACCCCTCGAAGCAACACAGCACACTTAGACTGCGCTAGTGTACCCGTTACAACTACTCTATAGACTCGTTCGACCTGTCGACTCGGATGCTGAATACCGTGAGCTACATCACCGTCATTAGTCAGAATCAAAAGTCCTTCACTCTCGCGATCTAAGCGCCCAACATAACGCAGGGCTGAGCACTCCTCTGGAAGCACATCATAGACCGTTAGCCCACCATGTGGATCCTTACGCGTCGTGAGTACCCCAGTAGGTTTATGGAAAGCGATCCATCGTACCGCGGTGAGTTCCAGCACATCATCGTCTACCTGGACGGTGTCTCGCCCCGGGACTATCCGCGTCCCTAATTCAGCTACCAATTCTCCATTCACACGAACTCGACCATCTAGCATCAACGCCTCAGCCTGACGACGCGAAGCCCGGCCACATCGGGAAATGTACTTCTGGAGGCGAATACCTTCAGTCACTGCGCTATCAGAGCACTACGTCTTGGGCAGACTCATCCACAGAGTTATCGGGTTGTTTTTCTTCAAGATCATCACTCAGATCTGGCATCTCAGGAATCTCTTCCTTCTCTGCGTTACCCTCACCTTCCTCAAGTGGCATCCGGTCTTTGAGAATGATCGGCAATTCATCGGGGCGTGGAAGGTCATCTAGCGAGGCAAACCCGAAATGCTCTTGAAAACGTTGTGTGGTACCGTACAGAAGAGGCCGACCCAGGCCTTCACCTCTTCCTACAATATCAATCAAGCTTCGATCCTGAAGAGTACGGATCACCCCTGAAGAGTTCACACCTCTGATGTACTCGATCTCTATTCTTCCAATCGGCTGACGATAAGCAATGATTGCAAGCGTCTCTAGTGAAGGTCCCGAGAGTCGGTTGGGTCTTGGGACATTGTCAAAACGTTCTAGATAAGGTGCAAACTCTGGTCGTGTCAGGATTTGGTAACCCTCAGCGATCTCAGTCAGATGAAAGGCACGCTGTGTATCTTCATACTCCGCCTTAAGCATCTGGAGTGCCTCTTCCACCTGATCTTCATCCAAACGCTCATCCGCCCTAGCAATCTCGTCTGCTGTCAGAGGGGCATCCGACGCGAATAAGACAGCCTCAACTATTTGGGGTGTATTCATGAATCAACCTCTACGACTTCAAGATCTGCGCTGACCTCATCTTCATCCTCTTCACGCCGGTAGAACCAAAGTTCAGAAAAAGGTTGGGACTGTCTTAGAAAAAGCACACGCCTACGTGTGAGCTCCAAACCGGCAAGAAAAGTCATGACACCATGCATAGTGTCCCCGAAACCCTTCAGGAGGCGACTGAATTCAATGCCCGACTGATCTTGTAGTCGGTCTAAAATCAAGACGACCTTTTCATGCATAGAGATTGTGCGTGTGGTAACCCTATGTAGTCCCTGCCTAGGTGTTGGCATCTCCACACCAAGCGCCGCAGTAAAAACGTCCGCCCATGTTGTCTCGAGTGGCATTTCCTGATGAAGAAGCTTTGGTCGAGCCGGGATGAATCCCTTTGAGAAACGCCGTGTGCGATCCGCCTCAGATGTTCTCATACGTTGTGATATTTCCCGGATCTGCTCGTACTCAAGAAGCCGGCGTACTAACTCTGCTCTCGGGTCTTCATCCTCGTCGTCTCCTTCCCGAGGCAAGAGCATCTGAGCCTTAATCCGTATGAGGGTGGCTGCTGTTTCTAGAAATTCACCGGCACTGTCTAAGTCTTCTGCGTCTAGTCCCTCTATCGCCTTTAGAAATTGGTCGGTAATCCGGGCCACAGGAATATCAAATACATCGATATCCTGAGTTCGAATCAGATGCAGTAGCAGATCTAGTGGGCCCTGAAAGCGCTCAATCTCAACAAGGAAGAAGTCGTCGCGAACGATGGCACCTTCTGCGAATCTTAGATCCATAAGCGGATGAACGCGTCGGCTTGATTCAAGAAGAACTCCACTGGCCACATGATGTATGTGAATAGGTCACTACGGAAGAAAAGCAGAGCAATCAATAGAGGCAATCCATAGCGACCCACTTGGGCATATAAAACTGCTACCGGCCTCGGAAGTACGTGAAAAAGAACATGTGATCCGTCCAGAGGCGGGATCGGGATCAGATTAAAGAAGGCGAGAACGAGATTGATTAAGATCCCATACCAGGCCATCTGGAATAATATCTCTGAGAAACCACTGGGAGGTGACCCAGTCAAGCTAGTCACCTTAAGAACTATAGCCGCTGCAAGAGTCGAAAATATTGCCAACCCGAAATTGGATACGATCCCAGCCAAAGAAACACGGATGTCTCCCCATACCGGACTCCTATATTTCGCCGGATTGACAGGGACTGGCTTTGCCCAACCAAACAGGAACCCGATGTTCAGCCAGTATAGCAGGAACGGAACGATAAACGATCCAACTGGATCAAGGTGAGAGATCGGATTCAGCGTGATCCTGCCAAGCTGTTCCGCTGTGTCGTCTCCTTCACGGCGGGCCTGCCACGCATGTGCGACCTCATGCACGACAATTGAGAAAATGAGTACTGCAACGATAAGGATTGCTTCCATGTCGTGATTAACCTAACTGCTCAATGGCCGTTGATCCTATCCCGGGTCGTTCCTAGCTTTGCTCGCTAGGAACTGAAAGGCGTATTCCGCCTCGAGGAACAGATGCCGAATATCAAGAGTGCGAAAAAGCGGATGCAGTTGAGTGCTAAGGCCCGACTGAGGAATCGGTCGGAGCGTGCCAGAATACGCACAGCTATAAAGGAAGTCCGTGCCACTACCTCTGCCAAAGACGCCCAAGAACAGCTCCGTGGTGCAGTTAAGATCTTGGATCGAGCTGCGACTAAGCGGCTGATCCATCCGAACCGTGTTGCACGAGTGAAGAGTCAGCTTGAAAGGCACGCGAGGTCACTCACTTCGAAGTGATCTCGACAGAAGCGCGGTAGCAGCACAGCTGAAATAGCCTACCCGACTTCTCTAATTTCTTTGTTTCAGGCTGATCCAAAGAAGTAGCAGAGTCCCCACCTCTCATCGTGTCCAAACAGTGCGACCACCCACAATCGTCCGATGGGGAGCTCCCTTAAGTTCGCGCCCGACAAATGGAGTGTTTCGACTCTTGGATCGGAAGGTACTTGGGTCCACAGTCCAGCTCAGGTTTGGATCAATCACTGTCACATCTCCTACCGCACCCTCCGAGAGTGTGCCTCCGGGAAGGCCAAATGCCCTGGCTGGCCCACAACTCATACGGTCGATCATAGTCGCAATATCAATTACTCCCTCACCTACGATGTCTGTCATGATGATCCCTACGGCTGTTTCTAACCCCACCAGACCATTCGGAGCATCTTCGAAAGCTGATTCTTTTTCATCGTAATGATGGGGGGCATGGTCCGTCGCTATAATGTCGAGTGAACCGTCCCCTAATCCTGCTCGAACAGCAGCCACATCATTTTCTGTCCTGAGTGGTGGATTCATTTTCGCGTCAGTCCTATACCCCTCAACTGCTTCCTCTGTAAGGACCAAGTGGTGCGGGGACGCCTCAGCTGTCACGCGCACGCCCCGAGCTTTCGCCTGTCGAATGGCGTCCACCCCAAACTCTGTAGAAATATGTTGAAGATGTATATGGCCACCGGTGAGCTCAGCTAGCAAAAGGTCCCGAACGATGTGGATCTCTTCCGCTGCATTCGGCTTGCCCGCCAGACCCAGGCGCGTGGATACTATACTCTCATTCATGTGGCGTCCCGCGGATAGACCGAGGTCTTCTGGATGGTCAGCGACAGGGATATCGAACGCCTGGGCATACTCAAGTGCAAGCCGCATCAGCCCAGAGTTCATAACGGGATTTCCATCGTCAGTGATAGCCACTGCGCCAGCGTCCACCATCTCTCCGATGGGTGCCAGGTTTTTCCCTGCTCTCTGCACCGAGATACATCCTACTGGATAGACCCTGGCTGCTTGAGCCTTCCGGCCTTCGGCCACAACGAACCCAACTGCGGCAGGATCGTCGATCGGTGGATCCGTATTCGGCATAGCGCATACCGCGGTGTAACCACCAGCTACAGCCGCTTGAACACCAGTCGCGATCGTCTCCTTATGTTCCTCTCCCGGTTCACGTAAATGGACATGTACGTCTATCAGCCCCGGCGACACGATGAAGCCAGAGCAATCCATGACATCTGCATCTTCCGGGGCGGAGATGTCCTTTCCAATTGAAGCAACGATTCCGTCTACTAGTAGGAGATCAAGTACTTCATCTAAACCCTGACTCGGATCAACTAACCGTCCGCTCTTGAGAAGGGTCTTTGCACTCATGATCCTGTCTCCGCCTTCGCTGCTTCAGCACTACCAGGTTGTCCACCAGCTAGTAGGTAGAGAACCGCCATCCGCACAGCTACACCATTGGTAACTTGGTTAAGGATCACCGAGTGCGACCCGTCTGCAACGTCAGAGTCTATTTCCACGCCGCGATTCATGGGGCCCGGATGCAGAATCAATAAATCCTGTGGAGCAAGCTCTAACTTCCGAGCTGTCACACCCCAGATCCTATTGTATTCACGAAGGCTAGGCACATACCCCTCTTCCATGCGTTCAAGCTGTAGTCGCAAGACGTTAAGCACATCTGCCCATTCGATGGCCTCTTCAACCCTCTTGAACACCTGAACGCCAAGGTCACCGATAGCAGAAGGGAGGAGCGTTTTAGGCGCGCATACCGCGATTTCTGCACCAAGCTTCAAAAGTCCGTAGATGTTCGAGCGGGCAACGCGCGAGTGCAGAATATCACCTACTAAACAAACTTTCAGACCCTCTATTCGGTCACAATGGTCACGAATCGTTAATAGGTCTAATAGACCTTGGGTCGGGTGCTCGTGCCGTCCGTCTCCAGCATTTATAACGTTCGACGGAATCCGATCTGCGAGGAACCTAGCCGCCCCAGAAGACCCATGACGCATCACAACCATATCGATGCGCATAGCCTCCAGGTTTCGTGCAGTATCAACGAGCGTCTCTCCTTTGATCACCGAAGAGCCTGCCGCTGAGATATTAACTGTGTCAGCACTGAGACGCTTCTCCGCAAACTCAAATGAAACCCTGGTCCTAGTTGATGCTTCGAAGAATAGGTTGACGATCGTCTTACCACGGAGGACCGGAACCTTCTTGATCCGTCGTTCTGAGATCTCCTTGAATGGTTCCGCTGTATCAAGAATCATCAGAATCTGTTCCTGAGAAAGTGACTCTAGGCCAACAAGGTCCTTTCCCAACGCAGGAACTGATGACGAGGCCATCGCAGGACTCATACGGCTCCCGGATTCATGGTTACGATCTCAACCCCGAGAGCACCGTCAATTTCAGGAACATGGACTTCGACGCTTTGGGTTTCTAGTAAGTCGACACGCTGACCTACGGTATCCGGTTGGATCGGTAGTTCCCGGCCTCCCCGATCAACTAGGATACATAAGTGAATGAACTGAGGACGTCCCCAGTCCATGAGTTCATTTAGGGCCGCGCGTATCGTCCTTCCGGTATGGAGAACGTCGTCAACGAGGACCACCTTCTGCCCGTCTATCCCTCTGGAAGGCAGCTTTGATTCGCCTACTATGGGTCGTGGCCCGACCACCATGAGGTCGTCTCGATACAGGGTTATATCTATGAACCCGGCCTCAAGTGTAACGCCCTCAGTCCGTTCAATCTCTGAGACTAACAATGCCGCTATTTGTGTTCCGCGGCGCTGAATGCCCATCAGGACAAGACCGTCTGTACCCTCATTGACCTCAACGATCTCGCGGGCCATTCGAGCAACCGCTCCATGGACGTCAGATTCGTCCATCACTCGGGTGCGGTTGTTTTTATCCATTTTGCGCTGTCCGGTGAGGACCCATCAAAGCCCTCAGTCGATCGTTCGCGGCGAAAAGTTCGACGTTCATCGCTAATCGGTCAACGACCAGCCACGGTTATGCTGCATACTTTGTCATCAGGCTATAGAATTCCCCATGATCAATTTTCCATCTTTCTCAAATGCATAATTGAGAGATAGTTAAGCATTCAGCTTCTTACCCGAACCACTATTCCATGCCCTTATCGAGACTACTAGCTGCCCTGTGCATCCTTTTGCTTCCTGCAAATATGGGTGCACAAGAGCTCTTGGATCCTCCTTCAGTTGTCCTGACCGACGTCCCATTTGAATTGACCCTGCAAGGTGCAAATCAAACTTCGACGCAGTATGAAGTTCGAAGCGCGGACGGCGTAATCTTGGCCGAAGGGACAATCTTACCTGAAGGTGTTTTAGTGGTGACAGACCTTGAGATAAGATCTACAGAACAACTTCCCCTTGAAGTATTCATAGGCGACCACTCGGACGAACTGGACCCAACCCTCATCCCCGGTTGGTTTTCAGTATTGCCCCCGGTGCTAGCAATCCTGCTGGCTCTGATTTTCCGAGAGGTGATCACTGCACTTTTTGCAGGTGTGTGGCTTGGTGCCTTGGCGGTCGCGGGATTTAATCCTCTAAAGGCTACAGGTCGACTGATAGACCAATTCGTAGTCCCTGCACTTACTGATGCTGATCATGTCGCTATTCTCGTCTTCTCACTCCTGCTAGGAGGCATGGTAGGAATCGTAGCTCGTAACGGTGGAACCATGGGCATCGTAGAGAGCGTCACACCCTTCGCTCGTAATGCCAAACGAGGAAAGATCGCTACCTGGGCAGCAGGCCTAGCAATTTTCTTTGACGACTACGCGAATACGCTGATCGTTGGTAATACAATGAGACCGATTACTGATCGGCTGAGGATATCACGAGAGAAACTTGCTTATCTAGTTGACTCCACAGCCGCCCCTGTTGCGGCACTAGTGCCCATATCGACTTGGGTCGGTTATGAAATCAGCCTTATTTCGGATGGGCTACGAATCGCAGCTGAACAGAATCCTAATGGGGCTGAGATAATCCTCTCACAAAACCCATTCGACATATTCCTCCAGACCATCCCCTTCCTGTTCTATCCGCTACTCGCGTTGCTCTTCGTACTCATGACATCAGTGATGAATCGTGATTTTGGCCCGATGGCAGAAGCAGAATTTCGAGCTGCAACCAAAGGTGAGCTTCATAGGCCAGGCGCAACTCTTGCTACTGATACCTCTTCAGACCTAATGAGCCCGAAGGAAGGCGTAACCTATAGATGGTGGAACGCCGCTATTCCTGTGCTAACAGTGATTGTGGTTGTTCTGGCCGGGCTCTACACAACCGGACGCTCAAGCGTTGGCCCAGATGCTCCTCTGAGAGCGGTGTTCGCCGAAGCCGACCCGTTTTCTACTCTGTTGTGGGGGTCACTGGCTGGATGTCTGATTGCTATTTTTATCTCAATTGGACAAAGGACGCTAACCATGCATGAATGCGTTGATGCATGGCTCGCAGGTATGAAGGCGATGATGATCGCGATGATCATATTGACCCTGGCTTGGTCAATCGGAGCCGTCACAGAAGAAATAGGCACCGCTCAGTACTTGTCCTTGCTGCTATCGGACCGTATCCCCCTGCAGCTAATGCCATTGATTGTCTTCGTTACTTGTGCAGTAATGGCTTTTGCTACCGGAACCTCCTGGGGGACAATGGCAATTATGCTCCCCGTTGTAATCCCCCTCACGATCTCTATGGGTGGGGTTGCCACATATCCCGGTGGCGAGCAAGTCGAAATTCTTTTGGGAGTAACGGCATCTGTTCTAGCTGGCGCAATTTTCGGAGATCATTGCTCGCCTATATCAGACACTACTGTGCTCTCATCCACGGCATCCGCCTGTGACCATATGGATCACGTCCGGACCCAGCTACCCTATGCGGTCCTCGTGGGACTCATAGCGATGGTATTAGGGAATGTTGGTACCGCATATGGGTTGCCCCCGTGGGCGGCATTACTTGGGGGTGTATCCCTGCTATTCCTGTTTCTTCGATTCCGTGGCAGAGTAGTCTCAGTAGAGGATTAGGCATATAACCCCAGATGCAATCCAAAACATTATCGCAGACTTTGGAAGAACGCCCTGAGTAATTCTGTAGATTCCTGGGCACGTACCCCAGAGGTGAGTTCACAACGATGATTCAATCTTGGTTCCTGAAGGAGGTTTTCAAGGGAACCGGCCATTCCTGCCTTCGGATCTGACGCAGCGTAGACTACCCGAGGAATCCTAGACAGAACAATCGCCCCAGCACACATAGCGCAAGGCTCTAGGGTCACATAGAGCGTGGTGTCTAGGAGTCTCCAGTCTCCCTGTACCATAGAAGCCGAACGAATTGTGAGAAGTTCTGCATGCGCAGTGGCATCAGCATCAGCCACAGTTCGGTTATGAGCTTCGGCCAATACTTCTGTTCCACGAACCAATACTGCTCCGACGGGAACTTCCTCAGCCGACGCAGCAATCTTCGCTAACTCAAGGGCACGCCCCATCCAAATCTGGTGGTCATCTGAGTGTTCCACGGCGGAATGGCTAGGTAGGGGCAATCGCGGATCACTAGTGTTGTGTCAAATTGACCTTGGACCCGTTGTCCATCCTTCTGAATAGGCCGATAACACGTCCCAGCAAGTCTAGTGTCTGTGGTTCTATGGGCCCCTCATTCTTCCCCGGCTGCAGTGCCTCAAGCTTAGTCCCGGCTCCCGACTCAATACAACGGTAGTACGAAATTCCTTCACCAAGATCAGCGGCGATAATCGCTCCAGTCTCTAATCCCTCTATGCTAGCTGGTGAGATAAGGATGTGATCCCCTTCTTCAACGCCGAGTAAGGCAAGGTCATTAACAGCAGCGATAACTATGAAAGACCCCTCGTCTCCACCCATCCTGCGGTCTACCGAAAGGTGAAGTTCCGCATCCTCAATACGGAATCCAGAAACAGTGTCCGGGACCCGATCAAAACAGGGAACAGAGACAGTCTGAGTATTGAGATCAATCCCGAGTATTTTCACCCCTCTTGAGCGGGACGGGTCCCGTTCAAGAAAACCCTTGTCGGCAAGGACCTGAAGGTGTTCCGACACGGTCTTTGTACTCTTGATCCCGAAACGTTTCCCGATTTCGCGGATCGAGGGTTGATAGGTATTAGATCGGAGGTACTGGACCATGAAGTCCAGGATTTCCCTCTCTAGTTCAGGGAGTGACTCTACCCGTGCTTCTGGGGCATCAATTTGAGGTTGGGAAGTTGTTTCTGAGCGGGCCAATATAGGATCTCTGAAAAGCAGTGAATTAGCCCACATCCTGGCTTGAGGGCGATGCTAATGTGCGCCTCTGAAGAGTGTCAGGAAAGACCTTGGCAAAAGGTTTGAGCAAGCCTGATCATGATCCATGCTCTCTCAACAACATTCTTGCTAGTAATACGAGAGGACACTTCTAATCGAGTTATCGGATAAGGGCATAATGGTCACCCTTCCAGTTTCTTTAAAAGCAACTCCCTAGCCACCTTCGGATCAGCTGCTCCGTTCGTCCCCTTCATTACCTCCCCAACAAACATACCGATTAGTCCTGATTTCCCTGCCCGGTATTCAATGACCTTCTCCGGCCATGCTTTAAGAACCTCTTCAATGACACTCTCAAGCGCAGTGAGGTCAGAAACTTTCTCGAGTCCCATCTGCACAATGAGTTGGTCTGGATCGCCACCCTCTTCCATCATGCGTGCGAGGACATCCTTGCCGGCCCTGCGTGAGATTCGATCTGCAGCAACAAGAGCAACAAGCTGACCCAAAGCTTCTCCATCAAACGCAAGATCTTTCAAGCTGCGTACTCCCAGCAAACCTCTCAGGTCTGTCGTTAACCAACCTGCGACCTCAGCAGGCTCATCATATACGGCAAGGGCTTTATCAAAAAACTCTGAGACCTCGGGAGACGCGGTGAGCAAATCTGCCTGCTCCCAAGTCAGTCCCAACTCATTACTGTAGCGATCAAAGCAAGCCATGAGTTGGGGATCGGCTGCACGTGCCGCCTCTCGCGATTCATTTACCTTCGGGGTCTCAGGCTTTATGGGCTCATTCACAACCTTTTCGGAGCCACTCTTGCTTCTCGTAACCTTAGGGCCTGATTTGGCTGTACTACGGCTCCAGCTGTCTTTCAACGAGACTATCCGATTAAAGATCAGCTCTTCACCTAGTCCATCGATTGGATCCTTCCAGAAATAACCAGTTCGCTCGAACTGGTAGCGCGTACCAGGCAAGCTATCTCTGACAGATGGCTCTACTTTAGCCTCCTTAAAAACCCTCAAAGAGTCCGGATTTATCCGGGAAATGATGTCCTCGCCTTCATCTGAATCAGTCTCTGGAATCTCTAGAAAGAGATGATCATACAGCCGAATCTCCGCAGTCAGAGCATGTGCTGCAGATACCCACTGGATCGTGCCCTTAACCTTTCGACCGACCACTCCCTTCCCGCCACGGCTCTCTGAATCATGAGAACAGTGTAATTCGACTAACCGGCCAGCTTCATCGCGGATGATCTTCTCACACCGTATCACGTACGCATGCCGCAGCCTAACCTCTCCACCGGGTACAAGCCGCCGAAAACCTGATGGTGGGTCTTCTTCAAAATCTGTCCGTTCGATAAAAAGCTCATTCGAAAACGGCACCATCCGAGTTCCTTCCCGTGGCACATCATGCGGGAAATATGGAGCCTCGAATTCTTCAACCTGATCATCCGGGTAATCAGTCAGTACAATTTTGATTGGGTCTAGGACCGCCATCACCCGAGGTGCGGACTGATTGAGTACCTCTCGGATGGCATAGTCAAGCTTGCCAATATCCACCACTGACTGTGCCTTAGCGACCCCGATCATTTCACAAAAAAGTCTGATTGCCTCAGGCGGTACACCTCTCCGACGAATACCCCTGACAGTAGATAGCCTCGGATCATCCCAGCCACTTACGACTCCTGCCTCAACAAGTGGAATAATTCTCCGTTTCGATAGGACAGCATGTTCAAGATCTAGACGAGCGAACTCATACTGATGAGTCCTAGGCTCCTCAAATCCGACATTGTCTAGAACCCAATCATACAACTCCCGATTGTTTTCAAACTCGAGCGTACATATCGAATGGGTCACATCTTCAAAAGCGTCCTCAAGACAGTGTGCGTAGTCGTACATAGGATAGATGCACCACTCATCCCCTTGCCTGTAATGGGTTGCGTGCCGGATCCGGTATAGCACGGGATCTCGCATCAGCATGTTTGAGGACTCTAGATCAATCTTAGCGCGTAGTACGTGCGCCCCACCTTCGAATTCTCCTTCTCGCATGCGACAGAAGAGATCCAGATTTTCATCCACTGTACGATCACGATATCGGCCCGGTGTCCCTGCTTTGGTTACTGTGCCTCGCCCTTCACGTATCTCCTCTTCGCTCTCTGAGTCAACGTAGGCCAAACCCTTCTCAATCAGGATGACCGCAGAATCATACATTCGTTCAAAATAGTCTGACGCAAAGTAGAGGTTTTCACCCCAATCGAAGCCCAGCCAGCGGATGTCTTCCTGAAAACCAAGGACAAACTCTTCATTCTCACCCTCAGGATTCGTGTCGTCGTAGCGAAGATGGCACACACCTCCAAATTCCTTCGCAATCCCAAAGTTGAGGCACACCGATTTTGCATGACCGATGTGCATGTAGCCATTTGGTTCGGGGGGGAAGCGTGTAACTACGCGACCACCGTAGCGTCCGTTTTCGGTATCCTCCGTCACAATTTGGCGGATAAAATCCGTGCCGGGCTTAGGGCTAGCCACTTCTCTACTCATTTCGATGGAATCATAGCATAAGCTCGCCAGAGTCAGTCGTGCACTCTGCGTGTGCACAAAAAAACGGGGGCCCGCCGGCCCCCGTCTATCTCTATAAGACCGATGTTCCTATCAGGAACCCCCGCCGCCGCCTCTCCCGCCTCTGGGTTTAGCAGTGCGACCAGTAGATGATCCCCCACTAGCTGATCCTGTGCTGGTATCCGCGCCTGAGGATCCTCCTACCGATTGATCTGGGCCTCTAAAAGAGCCCCGATCACCAGCGCCATATCCCCGGCCATTATACACACGGCCGCCAGTTTCAGGATTGAATTCTCTCCGGTTCACAATCACTTCAGTCGGCCTATAGTAACCACCATAATAGGAACCCGAGTAGTAACCCTGGTAGCCATAACCGTAGAGAGATCCGTAGGAATATCGACTGTATGGGCTGTAGCCGTAGTATGAGTACGGACCGTAGCCATAGTTATAGAAAGGGCTCCTAGAGTACATACCATAACCGTAAACAGAACGCACCGTTCGCGGCGTATCAAAAGCCCTCTGTTCACCGCCCATCGGAACTCCAGCTTCACCAGCGATCGCAAACGTTCCCGGATAGGACACCGCAACCACAACGTCGATGATGCTCTCAGAAACCCCTGCATCAGCTAGTCTCACCAGAGCATCTGCATCAATCGCAAAACGCTCACCACGCCCAGCTACCCAAGCTTCCACAGCCTTAGTGTCCACTCGCTCAGCGGCTTCCATAATATCTTCAAGCCAGATGTTGCGGGCTGCGTACATCCGCGCTGCCTGGAGAGCCATCCCCATATCTGCCGTGAAGTACTCACTGTCTTCGACACCCTCCCGCAGCATGCGTTCAGGACCCACCAAACGGTAACGCTGTACCCAAGCCACCTGTTCTCCACCTACGTCCATCGAGCGCACGTCAATCCACTGGGTTAACGAAACTAAAGACATAATTCCAGTTGCCGTGCGAGCAACCTCCTCCCCACATATGAACTCAGATCTTGTGAACACCCTACGCCCATCCCGAGAGAACCCGGCAGAATCCCAACCCTCACAGCCCTCTATACTTCTCGGGTGGCTGGCTCCATCCGCCACCAGTAAGTCACTCGTAAGTACTTCACCAGCCGATACTGTGTAGAGTTCGACACCATCATCTGTCGGTTCGACGCATAGGATCCCATCGGTGGCACCCTGTCCGGTCGGTTCCCAACACCCTACAAAGGGCAACCAACGTCCATCCATTTCCTGTGCCAGACCCGGAGTGCTCGTAGCCAAAACCATTACGGAAGCAACTGCGAAGAGTGGGAGTGTCCGGAAAGAGAAGCGGGATAATGTCATTACTCTAATCCTTTCCCGATCAGAATCGGGCCCCAATACTCACGGTGAACTGTATACCGGCTAGATCCATCTTATCAAAATCTACAAAATCACGACCAAGTTCGCCTCTTCCCCAGCGATAGCGTCCTTCTGTCGTAAGAAACAGACTCTTATTTAGTGAGATATCCATCCCCGCGAAAGCATGAGCCTGTAATGCCGTACCGCGACTCATGAAACGATCGTAGAAGATATCAAGAGTTTCAAAGTCCACGAAATCACCGACTTGCTCAAAATTGTACCAGATGACGCCACCGCCAGCGCCTATAAATGGCGCTAACCGCTTCGGGATCCAAGCAAATCGTCCAATCTGTCGCCCTCGATCGCTCAAGTAATATCTGGCGCTGACCGTCACCGGAGTTGTGGAAAAAATCGTTTCCTGTTCAATGGGCAGATCATCTCCATCTACCCAGTCTCGAAATTCTGAGGGGAGAGAACTTTCTGCATGACCAACCCCAAGTACTAGATGGAGACGATCTGCTAGTTGTATAGCAGCTTCGCCACCGAGATAGCTTCTGTGAAAATCACTCTTCTCGAGCGTAAGCTGTTCTTCGGTAAAGTCGAAGATGTCACTCTTCGCATTTGGGATCGAGTACCCCAAGCTGAACGCGAACGAGACTTTTGGTGTTTCGAATAGAAACCCATCACCGCCCCGCCCAGATTGTGCAAAAGAAATCTCGGGCACGGTAAGCGCTGCGCTGAGCGCGACAAGGCCACAACAAAGCTTATGTAACTCGTGCTTTTTCATCATCTCGGCCCTCCGATGTCATCCCACCTGCAAGGACAACTATACCTTAGCGCAAAGGTTATGCCACAAACCTCAGTTCTAAAGAATGGCTAGCTTATGCCAACTTCCATATCGTTTAGCCCAGTAACACTATATTCGCTGGACATGAGCGTCACCCCTAGGGGACATCTCACTCCCTGCCTGCCCCGTAGGTCCCTTTGACGTAATCAAACAGAATTTCCTTGAACTCTTCCACGAGTCCTTCGCCCTTAAGGGTTATGGCGTGTGCACCATCTATATACACCGGCGCCTTCGGCTCTTCAAACGTGCCTGGTAGCGATATCCCTATGTTCGCATGCTTAGATTCACCGGGGCCATTCACCACACAACCCATTACTGCAACGTCCATTTCTTCCACACCCGGATAGGAACTGCGCCACTGAGGTATCATTTCCTGGATATACTCTGTGATCTCCTCAGCCATTTCCTGAAAAAACGTACTCGTGGTCCGCCCACAGCCGGGACAGGAAGTCACCTGAGGTTCGAAATGTCGAATTCCGAGTGACTGGAGAACTTGCTGTGCCACTCGTACTTCCTCAGCGCGGTCCCCGCCTGGTTTTGGGGTTAGTGAAACACGAATCGTATCACCAATTCCATCTAGGAGGAGTGGGGCTAGCCCAGCGGTAGTAGCGACAATCCCCTTAGCTCCCAACCCAGCCTCAGTTAGCCCCAAGTGGAGTGGATAGTCACACCGCGCTGACAGCATACGATACACAGAAACCAAATCCCGTACCGACGAAACCTTCGTCGAGATAACGATCTGGTCATGCCTTAAGCCGTTCTGCTCAGCTAAGTCTGCTGAACGAAGCGCGCTTTGTACCATCGCCTCCAGAACAACTTCACCACCATCTCTTGGTGACTGTCTGCTGGCGTTCTCATTCATCAGTTCTGTAAGAAGTCTTTGGTCGAGTGAGCCCCAGTTTACCCCTATGCGAACAGGTTTGTCGTGTTCAACCGCGACCTCGATGATCTCAGTGAAATTCTTGTCGCGATGTTTGGTACCAACGTTACCCGGATTGATGCGCAACTTAGAGAGAGCGATCGCAGTTTCTGGGAATTTCTTGAGCAAGAGATGCCCGTTGTAATGGAAATCGCCAATGATTGGGGTCGGATAGCCAGATTCACGAAGCTGGCTCACAATCTCTGGAACCGCACGCGCCGCGTCCTCGTTATTGACTGTAACTCGGACGAGTTCACTACCTGCGTCAACTAACTGGCGTATCTGTGTAACCGTACCATCGACGTCGGCGGTATCGGTATTCGTCATGGATTGCACAACTACTGGCGCCGTACCACCAATGACTACGCCATCGATATCGACGGCCACGGTCTTCCTGCGCTCAACCGGTATCACGAGAGCCTCAAGAAGTTATCCATTCGTAGGTATTGTCCACCCGAAAAGTGGCTCAACTAAAATCTATCCGGCATAAACCATTCGACCAAGTTGGATCAAAAGATCTCACGATCTGCTGACATTCACAGGTTATAGAAGAAATCATCGTTCGGTTTTGATAGGCGTGTTAGCTGCCCAAGCCTTTGACCGGACAGATTCCAGGCCTCATTATCAAGCCCAATCTGTGTCTCAGGCCACCGGGAGGGTGCATTGAAGCAACTGAAACTGGCGTGCATTTTCGGGGTCTTGGTCCTTTCGCCTCTTATTATTGCCTGCGGAAGTGAAGTTGTACTGGCTCCTGGTGAACTCGACAAAAGCGAGCGCACCGAGGAAGATCAGGAGCTAGGAAACAATGTCACCGCCTCGTCTATCACATGGTCTTTGACCTCTGTAGAGGAAGGAAGTCACACCCGAGGCGAATATTATATCTCATTCAAGAATTGGTCTACCGAACAAGGGGTGGGATTCGAGTTTTTCCTGTTCTTCTATGATGCTGCGGGCAACGAAGTTGCACGCACTGAGACTGCTCAATTTTTTACCTTGGCTCGAATAGAACAGCGTTATCTCGGTGGGAATTTTACACTCAACAGTGTGAAGACAGTCGATGCTGCAAATCGAATCAAACGTATGGAGGTCGTGCTGGCTCCGTAGCTTAACAAACTGAGTCTATCTTACTCTATGATTCATCCTGGATTTCTGGGTCGGAGTTCTTGATTCGGCCAACGCAATCGCAGGAAGGAACTCAGTATGGCTAACATAGCGCGAACGTTAGCAAGATCGGTGCACTTCCCCTTAGCTCGACGGATCATGATCCTATGAAAATGAAGACTCGACTTTTGACGGGCATCTTGGTGCTCACAGCCTGCCAACCACCAACGGCTGATCCTGATTTTGATATGTCTGCCCTCCCGGGCTCAGATTTCGAAGGACCTGCATTTGAATTTGAGCTAGTAGTAGAGGGGATCTATCAAGCTCGAGGGACTGGAAACGTAGCTGTCGGCTCAAATGCGGCGATCATTATTAATGAGGAGGATGTACTACTCGTTGACTCGCATATCTCTCCTGTCGCTGCCGCTGCCCTTATCGAAGAACTTGGGTCGATCACTGACAAGCCCGTCAAATACGTGGTCAACACACACTTCCACTTTGACCACGCTCATGGAAACCAAATCTATCCTGACGACATCGAGGTCATAGGCCACGAGTTCACACGAGAAATGCTGACGAATGAGGGCTCAACCGGTCGGACGTATGCCTACTTTCTAGAACGCATGGCCGGCCAAGCAGGGTTCTTGGATGGCCAAGAGGGATTGAGCCCAACACCACCAAATACAACACTCTCTGAGCGGATGACATTGTTTAGAGGAGATCGGGAAATCCGACTGCTCTTCTTCGGACGGGGTCATACTGGTGGCGACATCGTCGTACATCTTCCAGAAGAACGCCTTCTGATCACTGGTGATCTTTTATTACCTGGAATACCGTTCATGGGAGATGGCTTTCCATCGGATTGGGTTGGGACACTTGAGGAACTTAAGACGCTGGACTTCGACATCGTCGTGCCAGGACATGGAGCACCATTCTCGGACCTAGCTAAAATAGACCATCTTCAATCCTATCTTACAGATCTTTGGAATCGTACCAGTGATGCGTATTCCCAAGGTCTAACAGCCGAACAAGCAGCAGAACAGGTCGACCTAACTGACCACTCATCGGATTATCCATCTCTGCGTGGCCCGGGTGCGCCATTGCCAGCAATCCAAAGAATGTACGAGTTACTCACAAATCAAGAATCGAATCAGTAGCATGAACAAGGGATGCTTTGCACTAGGTGATAGTTAAGGACCTCCCTCTTCAGAGGCAGAACTAACGATTGCCAGAAGCTCCCCTGGATTCGTATCCTCTGATGACCTAACCCTATAGTAGATACCGCCCGTCACGTGAACCGAAGGGGGAGACATGCTGAACTCAGTTCTCAAGAGCAGGGGCGCCACCCTAGTGGTCATACTACCCTTGCTCTTCCTTAGCCTCGGTTTTCAGGTAGCCGCCCAGAATGGAGATGACGTGAGATTCCCCTACGAGACCTTGCGTTCACCTGTATCGGGGCTGCGTGGGGTTGTCGCTACGAGTGAACCCCTCGCTGCTAATGCAGGCCTCGATATCCTGAAGAGGGGAGGAAACGCAATCGATGCTGCGGTAGCAACCGCTGCTGTATTGACAGTAACCGAACCCCACAGCACGAGCTTGGGGGGGGACGCATTCATTATGGTCTACCTCGCAGAAGAGAAGAAGCTGGTCGGGCTAAACGCGAGTGGACGTGCACCCTACGCTATGACGCTAGACGCACTTAATGGGAAACTTGAAAAGCATGATATGAACCGGATCAGGGGTATATACTCCGTGACGGTTCCCGGTGCAGTCGATGGCTGGTTTGAGGTTTTGGAAAAGTACGGGACAATGACCATGGCCGAAGTACTAGAGCCAGCAATTCACTACGCAGAACATGGCTTTCCGGTCTCTCCGATTATCGCCGATGCGTGGAGATCTCTTGAAAACAACGAAGAACCATCCACGAGAGAGACGTGGCTACTTGATGGCGAGAGAGCGCCCAGAGCTGGTGAAGTATTCCGGAACCCTGACCTAGCCGATACCTACAGGCTATTAGGTAAGGAAGGCAGGGACGCTTTCTACAGAGGTTCGATCGCTAAGAAGATCGTTGACTATTCTGATGCACATGATGGCTTTCTCACCATGAAGGACTTTGAGGATCATACCTCTACATGGGTTGAGCCCATCTATGCAGACTACAAGAACTACAGGCTCTACGAACTACCACCAAATGGACAGGGCATTGCTGCTCTTGAAATGCTCAAGATCTTAGCAAACGTAGATCTCGGCTCTATGGGCCATAACTCCGCTGAATATCTACACCATGTTATTGAGGCAAAGAAGTTGGCCTACGCAGATATCGAGAAATGGAACTCTGATCCAGAGTTTAATGATCTTCCGATCAAAGAAATAATTTCGACTGAATATGGTCGCCAGCAATTCGAACGGATCAACCCAACCAAGGCTATGGAACGACCCGAGTCAGGGATTAATGGAAACGGTGATACTGTCCTATTAGAGGTCATGGACAAGGATCACAATGCCGTCTCATTCATCTACAGTCTCTATTCAGGATTCGGTTCCGGACTAGTACCTCCTGGTACTGGTTTCACGCTGCAAAATAGAGGAGCTCTGTTCTCGCGTGAGCCAGGCCACATGAACGTTGTCGAACCTCATAAACGTCCATTCCACACCATCATTCCAGCGATGGCATTCAAGGACGGGGAGTTCTTCATGACCTTCGGGGCCATGGGGGGGGCGGTACAGCCTCAGCAACATGCTCAGATCTTTCTCAACGTGGTCGAATTTGGAATGAACATGCAGCAGGCGGTCGAGATTCCCAGAATTAATCACGGAGGCGGTCTCAGCGTCACCGTTGAACCCGGTATCAATGAAGAGGTCCTAACCCAACTTGAAGCGTGGGGTCACGAACTCAGAAGAAGAACTACTAGAGGGGGTGTAGGGGGTGCTCAGGGGATAATGTTCAATATCCTGACAGGAGTGATGATAGGAGGTTCAACTCCTCACAAGGATGGTATGGCAGTCGCGTACTAAGAACGGAATTAGACCAAGAACGAAGAGGCTCCACCCTTAACGGGCGGAGCCTCTTTCTTTTACGGAGGGGGTGGGATTCGAACCCACGAGGGCTTGCGCCCGCCGGTTTTCAAGACCGGTGCATTAGACCGCTCTGCCACCCCTCCTCAGAAAAAGATGGAACTGACCGCTAGCTACTTCAACTGAAGGTCATCCCATCATAAGGATAGAAAGCCCGATAGCTCGAAATGACAATCGATTTTCTAGTGACGGAAGAGTCTGCGTCCAGTAAAGACCATCGTGAGTCCGTGTTCGTCAGCCGCGTTAATAACTTCCTCATCCCGGATCGAGCCACCCGGTTGAATAACCGCCTTAACGCCAGCTTCTGCAGCCGCATCAACACCATCCCGAAATGGGAAAAACGCATCAGATGCAAGGACGGAACCAGTTACATCAAACCCGGCTTCATCCGCTTTGCGTACAGCGATCTTAGAAGAGTCCACCCGACTCATTTGACCCGCTCCGATCCCCAGCACTCCGCCATCACGGGCAATCAAGATCGCGTTTGATTTCACCGAGAAAATCGCCGCCCAAGCGAAGCTCAAATCATCCATCTCAACTTCGGTGGGGTGACGCTGAGTTACGACTTTCCATGATGTATCAATTGATCCATAAGACGGTGGCTCAGAAGGTGTTTGTGCGAGCAAGCCCCCATACACTGACCTCACCGAGCGAGCTTCAGGGATAAGACCATGGGACGCGATGAAGTCGGCTGCCCCTTCCCCCTCGGATGTACCAGGAAAGATGAGCAATCGAATATTCTTCTTCTGGCTCAGAACCGTCATGGCCTCATCCGAAAAGCTTGGAGCTACCAGACATTCAATAAAGAGAGCGGACATCAGTCTTGCTGTTTCCGCATCAATCTCTTGATTCACAGCAATTGCGGATCCGAACGCGCTCATCGGATCAGAGGCGAGTGCTTTTTCGTAAGCATCTGAAAGCGTATCGCTGACCGCGAGGCCGCATGGCGTTGTGTGCTTGATGATGCAGACCGCAGCTCCTTTGGTGTTCGCGAATGGGGACAGCGCAAGTAAAGCCCCGTCTAAGTCCAGCAGGTTATTATATGAGAGTTCCTTACCATGAAGTTGCCTGAGTGCAGAAAGTCCCACTGGGTCTTCATGACCGTAAAAGGCTGCCTGCTGATCCGGGTTCTCTCCATACCTGAGTGTCTGGATTCGCTGCAGGGACATATCCAGCTTATCCGGTAGTGATTGAGATTCCATGCTACCAGTGAGGTGTCCCGCTATAGATTCATCATAGGCACTGATGTGGCTGAAAACTTTCGCGGCAAGTTCACGTCTCAACTCCGAAGCTTCACCCTCGTCGATAGCTGCGATGACCTTGTCGTAATCGTATGGGTCGACAATCACCCAAACTTGTGTGTGTGATTTGGCGGCAGCCCTAATCATGGTAGGCCCGCCTATGTCGACTTTGTCCATCGCCTGAGACATCGTCACATCACCTGCTGCTATGGTCTCCCTGAACGGATAAAGGTTCACAGCAACCAAATCGATCGGCCCATAACCGTGTTCCGTGAGAGCCTTCATATCCTCTTCATTATCCCTTCGAACAAGAATCCCAGCATGTATCGCTGGATGAAGAGTTTTCACACGTCCGTCCATCATCTCTGGATGTTTTGTGACCTCAGATACGCTGGTCACTTCAATGCCACCTTCACGGAGTGTACGGGCCGTCCCACCCGTAGATAGAATCTCCCAACCGCGATCTTTAAGTGCGGTAGCGAGTTCCAGGATTCCTGTCTTATCGGATACGCTGAGAAGCGCCCGCTTCATCCTTACTCCTATTCTGTGTGTTCTAGGTCAGTGGTTTCAGTACTCGATAGTTCAGGCAACTCGAGTGGCCCAGGATCTCGGCCCTCGATCAGAGCAGAGCACACGTGCTCCGCAGCAAGAGGATATAAACGATGTTCGATCTTCAAAACGCGGGCAGCTACAACTTCAGCAGAGTCCTCAGGTTCTACTGGTACCCTCGACTGTCCTATGATTGTACCCCGGTCATATTCTTCATCGACATAGTGGACGGTAGCGCCAGTCATTGACTCACCGGCATCGACTACCGCTTGATGTACCCTCATCCCATACATGCCCTTGCCACCAAACGAAGGCAGCAGTGCCGGATGAATATTGAGGATTCTACGCCTATATCGGTTAACAACCTCGCTCGGAATGAGACGAAGATAGCCAGCAAGAAAAATGACTTCGACCCTGTGAGCTTCTAGCACTGAGAGCATGTCTTGTGCGACATCTGAGGAGGCACGCGCTTGGACAGGAATGATGGCTGTACTGATCCCCGCCACATCAGCTCGCTCAAGGACTTCGGCATTCTCGCGGTCCGTGACAACAAGTGACAATCTCCAAGGACACAACTTGTCTTGGTAATCGAGTAGTGCTTGAACATTCGTCCCACCACCCGAAGCAAATGCAGCAGCTACCAAAGGAGGGGCTGCCCTTACCCCTTTTTTCAAACCTGTCCTCCACCATAATGTTGGGTTAAGAACGGATTGGTTCGACGCTCCTGCCCCACAGTGGTCGGTGGTCCATGCCCCGTGAAGAGTTCTGTCTCATCAGGGAGCGTTAGTACCTGCTCTCTGATAGAATCCATGAGTGTACCCATATCGCCACCGGGGAGATCAGTCCGACCGATCGATCCTGAAAACACCACATCCCCTACTAAAGCAAAGCTCTCATCTGGGGCAACGAAGATCACGTGACCCGGTGAATGGCCTGGCGTGAAGCGTACATCCAGCGCACACGAATCGAATTCGTATCGCTGTCCAGCTATAAGTTCATTTGTAGGGGGCGGTTGGGGAGTCGCCGTCATGCCAAACATCTGAGCCTGAAAGGGAGCCACCTCATAGAGCTCTCGATCATCTGCGTGCAACCAAATTGGCACATCAGGTGATATCGCACGTATCTCCGAAACACCCTCTATATGGTCGAGGTGAGCGTGCGTTAAAAGAATGGCGTGTAAATCAAGCCCTTCGTCTTGGATCTGGGGAACCACCTCGGAAGCTGCGGCTCCCGGATCAATTACGACTGCTGCAGATGAATTTCCGCAAATAACTAGGTAGGTGTTCTCGCCGAACCCCCCACCAGTGAAGGCCCGGATTTTCACGGTCTCAGGCGCGACCGCAGCGAACAGCCGTCAAGCTGTGAATGAACTCCCACATCCACATCCGCCCGATGCGTTCGGGTTACTGAATGTGAAACCCTGGCCCATAACGCTTGTCACATAATCGATCTCGACACCGTCAAGATACTGTGCACTGAATGGGTCAATGAAGATTTTCACACCTCGGATATCGAGAATCTCATCATCCGATTCTGGTTCGTCCTCAATGTTGAGGCCGTACTGGAATCCTGAGCAACCACCTGGTAAAACTGCAACTCTCAATCCCGCTTCACTCTCAGCACTATGCTCTTGAATGAAGTCTTGAACTTTTTCTGTTGCTGTCGCCGTCAAGGTCATCATGACGCCGGTTACCTCCTGAGGTGATGTACTTGTCAGAGCCGGTCTAAGTACCGGATCAAAAACAATACCCGCATGGCCATTTTACGTTTCCAGCCTAGGACACAGGGGGACATCCAAAGCTACCCGTGCTGAAAAATCAGGTCAACGTCGGATACCTTGTAGGACCAGCTTGTCCCCTAACCGACAATCAGCCTGGTAGGCATATAGGTATCACAATACGCGCCCAGACCCAGCTTAGTCCTAAGAACCGAATCCTTCATTACTGGCTTCCCTGACCCGCCTGACTAAATCGTTCTCCTGCCCTGGGAGCACTGTGCGTAAATCAATGAAGACTCGCTTATCTACGATCCGTGCAATTACCGGAGGATCCCCGTTACGTAGGTGCATCGCTAAAGCTTCTGCACCATGTGGACCATCTAGGGCAAGGGCGAAACTCGGAAGTTTCACGCCCGGATAAGTGCCACCCCCTACTCTGCCTTCTGACTTCACGATACTGCTCCCGACACCTAGTCCTTTTAGCTCAGCGGCTAGTTGCTCGCATCGTTTACCAAGAGCCTCCGGAGTATTACCCAGCATTCGCAGGGTGGGAACTGACTCAAGAGCTTGAGCAGGATCTCGATAGAGTTGGAGCGTTGCCTCAAGACCGGCAAGCGTAACCTTATCTACACGCAGTGCCCGACAAAGGGGATTTTGACGCAGTGAATCAATCAACTCTGAGGTCCCTAGAATAATCCCTGCCTGGGGACCACCAAGTAGTTTGTCTCCTGAAACAGCAACAAGATCTGCACCCGCATTGAGCGAATCAGAAGCTAGAGGTTCAGCTGGGAGAGCTAGCGCATCTGCAGTAATAAATAACCCTGAACCAAGGTCGTGCAGTAATGGGATCCCTTCCTGGTTTGCTAGATCAGCAAGTGAAGCGAGTGTTGTGTCTTCTGTGAATCCAGTGATCCTGAAATTGGACCGGTGAACCTTCAAGATCGCTGCAACCTCACCCTTCTTGATCGAGTCCTCATAATCCGATAAACGCGTCCGGTTGGTGCTACCTACTTCAACCAAAAACGCACCTGCACGCTCTAATATCTCAGGAATTCTAAAACCCCCGCCAATCTCAACGAGTTCACCCCGGGAAACGGCAACTCCCTTTCCTTTCGCGGTGGTGTTAAGCACTAGAACCAGCGCCGCAGCATTGTTGTTAACTACGATGGCATCTTCCGCACCCGTCAATTCCCGAAGAAGCTTCACACAATGGTCGTACCGAGAGCCCCGTTTTCCTAATTCGACATCATATTCGAGATTCGAATAGCCTCGAGCAGCAGCAGCCATCGCGTCAGCAGCAACCTCTGCCAACGGGGCTCGTCCAAGGTTCGTATGGAGTACTACTCCGGTTGCGTTAATGACTCCGCGCAGCGAGGGCATCGTTTCCTTTCCTAAACGAATCAACACCATTCGAGCATAGTAATCGAGTCCATCGGGCTCGATATCCTTGTCTCCTGCGAGCAATCTGTTCCTGATCTCCTCAATCACTATCCGTGTCACTGTCACCACAAGCTGTCGAGGAAATCCCTTCAGAATTGGTTCAAACTCGGGTGAAGCAAGAAGAGCATCAACCGAGGGAATTTCACGCCTCGGGTCACTCATCGGATACCAATCTCTGCCGCGACTGTATCCACTACTCCTGTATCCGGTACCAGAATGGAATCCGCTACGTCCGCAGTATCAGCAATACCAGCAGGCGCTACAAAGAAGGAGGTTTCCCCACCTCCTAGGGGTACCCCGTAGAGATTTTCCAGGTCGTTTATGACCACATTATACGTTACGTCTGGTAAGACAGGATTGCCCAACAATAGGATTACGCGCCTCGCGGGGAGTTGCTCTCCATCCGGGCCGCTTGCCTGTCTCCCACCGGCGCTGTTCGGACTCACTTCTCGAGAAGGAGGTGAGACAGAACGACCATCCAAATTAGGTGGTCCTCTCCTGCGAATGGGTTCAATGTCTTCCAAAACTTCCGGATCATCCTGAGATACCTCAATATCACTGGCAATACTATCAGCTATCGTACTATCTGATTCTGCAGTGATCGCAGCAGCCATAGCCGCTGCCTGTGAAACAGCATCTAGGGAATCTAGAACCACCAGCGAATCCATGACCATAGCGACGTACGCGAGGTAGTCATGTTCATGAAGGACGCTGTCCACAAGAACATCCGTACCATCCTCAGTCGCCACGGTCAGGTCGATCATCTCGAGTACTAGTCCAGGATCCAGATAGTCATCGAACTCTAATAGAAGAGTGACCGAGTCCAGCGCTGAAGCAGTGACTAGAGTCGCTGGTGTGGTATCTGGCTGAAGAACAGGAAAGTTCAGGAACACGGTGTCCCCATTCTCTATCGAAAGACTCCTACTACCCTGTATTTCCATCATATCGATTACGGCATCTGCGTTGCGATCCTCAAACGCCACAATTTCATAGTTAGCACCAGGGATATATCTGAACGCATAGACACCTTGGTTGTCGGTTACGGCAACGTGGACGACAGAATCATCGTCTAATGCAGTTGCCCAGACTTGGTATTCATCCACTCCTGAACCAGTAATGCGATCCCAAGCAATCCCAGCAAGCGTGGTCGGAACTGTCTCTGCACCCGTCGAGAATATGAGCTCGAACGGATCTCTCATTTGATTCCCGAATAAATCGCGCACAACGGGTAAGAGTGTCACACGATATACCAGATCAGGTCGGAAGCCACCCACCAATTCTACGGTCAAGCTTCTCGAACTATGTCCGACCACCACTTCACCAGTCCTTGGAGAAATGATGACTGCATTGTCGAACGTTCCACTACTAGGACGCTCACTGATTCGCTCATCAAACTCAAAACGAATTGATCCATCCAGTGTCCTTAGCAACTCAAACGTATCCGGAACAGTCCGAATAACGATGGGAGGCCTGAGATCTTCTGGGCCACCGGGAGGTGCGCCTTGCTGTGCGCAAGAACTAGCCAGAACGATCCCGAGTGCTGCTGACAACGCACCGACAGATTGAACAAGAAGCTGACGGGAAATTGTCTTTGAAGTACTCAGGATCTTCCAACCTCCAGCGCGTCTAATTTCTCCTCTAGTTTAGCCGCACGTTCTTGGAAACTTGAAAGCTTGTGCTTTTCCTTGGAGACCACTTCCTCCGGTGCCTTAGAAACAAAGTTCTGATTCTCAAGCTTCTTGGCAGTGATCACTATCTGAGCCCCTAGCTTCTCAATCTCTTCTCGGAGACGCGTGCGCTCGTGATCGAGATCAATAATCCCTTCAAGGGGAATAAAGAGTTCACCGCCTCGGTTTAGCACTGCGTTAGCACCTACTCCAGTTCCTGGATCTGGTACCACTCGGTCTATTCTAGCTAACCGCTCTAGAGCTGATAACTGTGACATCACCGTATTTGTTAGATCCGCCCCACCCCCCCAGATATGGATACCTATCCGCTTCCCTTCCGGGATAGAATATTCTTTTCTGAGCCGGCGGACTTCTGTAATGAGTTCACGGAGTGCTTCCATTTGATTTTCAGCCATCGGATCTTCAATGGAAGATTCGGAATCCGGCCACGGGGCTATGATCAGATCCTCAGGACGGCTCGAACCCTCTGGCCAAGGCAGGAGTGACCATAGTTCAGCTGTTACGAAGGGAACAATCGGATGGAGCAGACGAAGTGCTTCATCGAGCACGGCCACGAGTGTAGAGCGAGCCGCTTCCCGTGACTTGGCATCAGTGTCCAGGGTAAGCCGGTCCTTAACCAATTCAAGGTACCAATCGCAAAGCTCACCCCAAAAGAAGTGGTAGAGTCCATCCGCTACCTCGTGAAGCCGGTATCGCTCAAGGTTTCGCGTAGCCGTCCGGCTGGCATGACCCAATCGTGCCAGAATCCATCGGTCTTCAAGCGCAAGATCAGACATGACCTCATTTAACGGGCGCACAGGCGCGTCACCTAGACTCAAAAGGGCGAAGCGCCCTGCATTCCATATTTTATTGGAAAAATTTCGTCCATTAGAGAATGTTGCTTCAACATCCTCGTGGTCGAGATTGATGTCAGTCCCCACGGCTGCTTGGCTGATGATTGTAAATCTCATCGCGTCTGCACCGTAGGCGTTTACTACCTCAAGCGGATCGATACCGTTACCCAGTGACTTGGACATCTTTCGGCCCTGCATGTCTCGCACAGTCCCGTGAAGATACACCTCCGTGAACGGTGGCTCTCCAAAAAACTCATACCCCATCATGACCATGCGAGCCACCCAGAAGAAAAGGATCTCGGGCGCTGTGACCATCGTGTTACCGGGGTAGAAAGCCTCTAGGTCTGGTGTCTTTTCTGGCCACCCGAATACTGAGAATGGCCATAATTGGGAGCTGAACCACGTGTCGAGCACATCGGGATCCTGCTCAAGCTCAGTTGAACCACAGGCCAAACATTCAGTTGGATCCTCACGGGCCACAATCTGCTCTCCACAACCGCAGTACCAGACTGGAATCCTGTGCCCCCACCAAAGTTGCCGAGAGATACACCAGTCTCGGATATTCTCCATCCAGTGCTCGTAGACCCCCTGCCAGTGACCTGGAGTGAAGGTGACGGTCCCTTCACGTGACGCCTGGAGCGCAGGCTCAGCCAAAGGCTTCATCTTCACAAACCACTGAAGAGACAGGCGGGGTTCGACAACGGTGTCACATCTGTAGCAGTGAGGAACAGCATGCATGTACTCTTCTTCTCCAGCCAGAAGCCCGAGCTCTGACAAACCCTCTAGTACAGCATCACGAGCATCGAAGCGATCCATGTCTTGGAACTCGCTTGGCACGCTCTCGTTCATCTTCGCGTCATCAGTCATCACGTCCAGGATCTCCAATCCTGAACGGCTTGCTATCTCAAAATCATTCGGGTCGTGTGCTGGAGTAACTTTTACAAGACCGGATCCGAATTCCGGATCCACATGTTCATCAGCTACAACAGGGATCGTGCGATCAGTGAAAGGAAGCTCGATGTTGGAGTCGACTAACGACACATAACGATCATCTTCTGGATGCACAGCCACTCCGGTATCCCCAAGCATTGTTTCTGGCCGTGTAGTCGAAACGGTCAAGTACCAGCGACCGTCATCCAAACGTCCAACGGCATCAGCCCCGGCATCTAAAGAAGCTTGAGCAGCCTCAGCTGCAGAATCGTCCAGCGGATACCGGATATGCCATAGCTTGCCTTCGCTATCTCGCCCTTCTGCTTCCTCGTTCGAGAGCGCCGTATGGCACCTGGGACACCAATTGATTATGTACTCACCCCGGTAGATAAGATCTTGTTCATAGAGGTGAACGAACACCTCACGCACAGCTCGACTCAGATTTTCATCGAGCGTAAACCGAGTCCGCTCCCAGTCACAGGACGCACCTAGAGATTTTAGTTGAGTAATAATCTGGTTACCGGTTTTATCCACAAAATCCCAGATAGCCTCAACAAAACCCTCTCTACCTAAATCCTCTTTGGTTGAACCGGTGTTTGCTAAACGGCGCTCAACCACATTCTGAGTCGCGATCCCGGCGTGATCAGTTCCGGGCACCCACAGAGATGCACGACCCTGCATCCTTCTCCACCGAATCAGCACGTCCTGGATCGTGCTGTTGAGGCCATGCCCCATATGTAGGGCAGCCGTAACGTTCGGTGGCGGAATCACGATCACATAAGGAGATAGCCCTTTTTTCAGTACGTATTCCGCTGGAACATGGAAATGGCCTCCTTCCTGCCATCTCTGATATTGGGCAGGCTCGATGGCGCTGGGATTTAGACGTGGTGCTAGCTCTTGGGACACTGCAGCTCCGGTGCCGGTGCAATTAAAGTTGGTAAGATGGGGGCCCTACCTTACGTACGGTACCATCTGATCGTTCTGATATACCAAATTCGACTAACGAGGAACGCGTGACGTGTCAGGTTGTATTGCAGTTCGTTCCCTGTCTCGACGCATACGAATCGCTTCCGCCCTATCTCGCCAGGTCTCAGCTACCTCGGCCCTCACCCCCTGTCGATAAAGCTCATCCCACTGCCAGAGTAAGTCATTTACCTCGTCTCGCTTGCCAACTGCAGTCCCAAAACCGAACGGCAGAGGAAGTGTGATGTCTCCCAGATGGATCCGACCAGGAGACACCCCCCAACGTTTCCCGTCGTCATCCGTGTACGTCCAATCCATAGCTGCTGCTTCCGCCGCAAGTGAAGTCGCCGCAGAATCATTCCATCGAGCAAGAGCACTCGCGATCAGCAATTGTTCTCTCTGCTCTAAAGTTATATCCAAGAAACCAGAAGTTAGTGCCTCCCAAAGGATCGGGTTGCTCAGGTTAGGTCTCAGAAGTTCTGCTCCGGATAGGGGCGGTGGGATCAACTCTGGATCCGGAGTTCCTTCTATGGGAACCGGGGTCATAGGAGGTTCTGGGTCATCAAGGTCGTCAATCTCTTCTGGGTCATCCGGACGCTCTGAAGCAACCGGGTCAGCTACTTCAACTAGACGTAGCACTTGGATCCCCTGGGTGCGACCCGAAACATTAGGAAAAGCAAAAGAAATCGCGTCAACATTGACGGTATTTCCAAAGAAAGGGTAAATGGCTACTACCAAAAAGTGGATCACTACGGAAACTGCAAAGCAAACCCACCATACCCGGCTTGTACTGAATCCGGACCTAGTGTGGCTGGGATACTCCACTCTGTTGGGATCTCCCCTCTGAATTCGCTGATCCATGAATATTACTAGTCCTGGATGTCGACCCAGTTCCAGATTATCGCTTGGAACCCATTAGCACACATCATAACAAGCGTCCCAGTCTTTGCACTGCTTCCGCCAAACGAGCCTCAGGCCTGGTCAATGCTATACGGAAGAATCCCTCTCCTCCTCTGCCGAGGGCACTCCCTGGAAGAACGACGACTCCCTCAGTCTCAAGGGCGCGTGCTGCAAAATCCCCTGAGGACTCCCCTGTGGGAACAGGCACCCATAGATACATGGTGGCTCGCGGTCGCGATATGTCGAACCCAACATTCTGAAGTTCCTGTACTGCTGTGTTACGTCGTTTCTGAAAGGTCGTGACATTCCCAGGAACCCACTCTTTCCAGCAAGCGAGCGCCGCGGCCCCAGCTGCTTGAACTGCTAAGAACTGTCCGGTATCAAGAAATGATTTCACCTTCGAAAGGATCGAGATGAGATCAGTATTCCCAACTGCCCAGCCAAGGCGCCATCCGGTCATGTTATAAGTCTTTGAGAATGAGTGGTATTCAATCGCTATATCCTTCGCCCCTTCAAACTCAAGTACACTCCGAGGACGGTACCCGTCGAACGCTATCTCCGAATAGGCATGGTCGTGAGCAAGAACCACCCCGTGATGAGCACAATACGCAATCACCTGCTCAAAATAACTATCCGGTGCAACAGCAGTCGTTGGATTATTGGGGTAATTCATGTATAGGATTTTAGCCCTGTTAGCGACCTCACCCGATATATCTGATAAGGGAATCAAGAAGTCATTCTCAGCACGCAGGGGCATCAATAGCGGGTCACCTCCTGTGAGCGTGACGCTACCGACATAGGCCTGATAGCCCGGATCAGGAATGATTGCAGCATCCCCATCGTTAAGCAGTGCGAAGGGAAGATGGGCAATCCCTTCTTTCGACCCGATGAGCGGGAGCACCTCCTTCCAAGGATCTACTATCACTCCGAACCGATCCTTCATCCATACTGCTATAGCTTCACGGAGGGACGAGAGCCCAGCCTGGAATGGGTAGCGAGAGTAAGCTGTTTCACCCACGGCCTGACACATCCGATCAATCACGGGTGGTGGCGGATCGAGATCGGCGTCACCTGCACCAAGATTTATGACATCAACGCCCTTCCTTTCAAGATTCTTTTGGACCCTTACCATATCGGCGAGAGGAAAGTCAGGGAGAGCGGAGAAACCTCGATTGGTATCCACTTAGTTATCCGCGACCACCGTGTTTGACACCGCACCAACACCACCCACTTCCACTTCCACCGTATCACCGACCGAAAGTGGACCCACCCCTTCTGGAGTCCCAGTTGCGATGAGATCTCCGACCTCTAGTGTCATTATTCCCGAGATATATTCGATAAGTGTGGGGATTGAGAAGACAAGATCTCGCACATGCCCCTGTTGGCGTAGCTCGCCGTTTACTCGAGTGATAACAGAGAGATTGTCCAAGTCCACTTCGCTTACATGCACCATCTCTCCTACTGGGCAGAATGTGTCGAAACCTTTTGCGCGACCCCACTGATCATCCATTCTCTGTAGGTCTCTCGCAGTCACATCGTTGAGAGGAGCTATACCCTGCACTACATCCCAAGCATCCTCAGCTCCGACATTCCTAACAGGCTCCCCGATAACAACTGCGATCTCACCCTCGAAATCGACTCGGCCAACACCATCCGGGATGACAATTGGCTCATCAGTTCGGATAAGCGAAGATGGCGGCTTGAAGAAGATCAGAGGTTCATCAGGAACAACACCTCCGAGTTCAGCAGCATGCTTCGCGTAGTTGCGACCTATACATACCAGCTTAGTAGGAGTTGTTTCAGTCATTTTAGTTTGGCTCATCCTGATTTGGAGATTTGAATAGATAGCTCAAAGCTATATAGGGGAAACGCTTAGGGCATCTACCCTAGCGTTAGTGACCATGTCACTTATACGTCTGCTTAAACTTCGCTGTAGAATGCCTTCAACCTTCGTTGGACGTCAGACCAAGCACCCTTAATCAAAGTTGGTCCAGGCAGGGAATTGCGCAGGTAATGCCCGTATTTTCTGGTCACTAATCTGTCGTCCAAGAGGACCACAGCACCCCGATCAGATTTCGAACGAATCAACCTGCCAAAACCTTGCTTTAAGCGAAGTGCTGCGTGCGGCAACATATATTCTTGGAACCCATCTTGTCCGACTCCCTGGATCGCCTCCATACGAGCTGCTGTGACCGGTTCGGTCGGAACCTTAAAGGGCAATTTCTGAATTATGAGCCCACGCAGCGGGTCACCAGGAACATCCACACCTTCCCAGAATGAAGCGGTACCAAGCAGTATGCCATGGCCGTGTTCTATAAAACGTTGGAGAAGACGATGCCTATCGTCTTCTCCTTGTATAAAGAGTGGCCACCTAGAATCTGCTCCGGTAAGTCTGAGTAGTTCTCCCACATGTACGAGTGCTGCGTGTGACGTGAAAAGTATAAACAGGCCACCATCGCTCAGTGTAGCAACTTCTTCTGTAACCTCTCCCATAGCTTTGTAGAACTCACCTGACCCCTCTTCCACGGCCGGAAGATCGGTCGGAACTGCGAGTACTGTCTGATCCTGGAAGTTGAATGGTGACAATATTATATGATCATTTATCTCATAAGATAGATCATATCTACCAAGCTGTTCCTTATGTAGACCTATTCGCTTCCTTAGAAAGCTAAAATTCTTCCTTGTAGCAAGTGTCGCAGAAGTCAAAATCGTCGTTTCTACACGTGAAAAGAGTGTCTCTACGAGAAGATCACCTAGATCAATCGGGGCTGCCGCCATGACCAGATTGGACTTCTTGCCTCGTCCTCGAAGTTCCAGCCATCGAACATATCCACTTGCTTTCTCCCCTGGAGTGAGTACGAGCCCCAACCCATGTCGTGCTGCCGCGAGCCGTCGTCTAATAGCTCGAAGGTCAAGGAGTCTCCCCTCCAGGCGATCGGAGGTGTCCTCGTCAAGCTCTATACGTGCCTCTAGTTCACTAAGTTCGCGCTCTAGGGTAGTCAGAGCATTGAGTGTAGCGCTCAACTGCTCACCCACCCTGACTACCTCTGCAGGCTCACCCACCCCGGACGAACCAATACGTGCTGTACTCTTACCTGAAGGAAGAATTTCCTCTATGGCACCTAGAAATCCCTCGACCTTTAATCTGGCCTGAGCAAGCACGGGTCTGACTCGCATCTCGATTCTCTCCTGTAACTCTCTCCCCTGATCCGAATCCGTTGTGATCTGCTCGTAAATTGCTGACAGAACTCCTCTGCCACTTCTTTCTAAGCGAGAGAGCAGCCTATAAAGTCCTCGCTTTGTTACCTCAACCCCGAGATGCGATGTTGCGGCATCCTCTATGTTATGTGCTTCATCTAGAACAATGTGGTTGTATGATGGCAGCACCGCGGAAGCCGTCCAGTTCAATGTCGCCCGCCTAACGGCGAGGTCTGTAAAGAGCATGTGATGGTTCACTATCAGCAACTCAGCCGAAGCTGCTTTTCTACGTGACTGCTGATAGTGACACTCTTGGAAATGGGGACACCGACTTCTAAGACAGATATCAGGGTCACTTCGAACCTCGTCCCATGTCTCTGGTTCCGGAGTAAATGGAAGGTCCGAAAGCGAGCCATCTGTGGTTTTTTCTAACCAAGAGAGAAGAGCTGCCATCTCGTTAGACCGGTCGTGCTCGAAAAGAGAACGTTGCGCATCCGCAGCAAGAAGCGCCCTTCGGATAGAGACATAGTTACCGCGGCCCTTTACCAGAGCCCATTCGACGTCACCGCCGAGTGCCTTCACCAATGGAAGGTCTTTGATGGTGAGTTGTTCCTGTAAGTTTATGGTATTTGTTGAGATGACCGTGCGTTCTTTGTTATTTCGAGACCAGTAAGCTGCGGGAAGAAGATAGGCCAATGATTTTCCTGTTCCCGTTCCAGCTTCGATGATCGCCACACCCCCATTGTTGAATTGATGCGTAACGATCTCGAGCATTTCACGCTGTCCCGGTCGATCTTCGAATGCTTCGTGTAATTCTGACAAAGGGCCGCCCGGTGCGAGAAGATCACTCAGTTCTCCTGGGTCTAGAGAGACTCGTTCCCTGAGCTCGGGTGGCTCAACAACCACATACAAATCCATAGCAGCATTATCTACGATCACCGTACCAACACCCTGATCGTAGAGTTGTCCCGCTATGCGCATATCCGCATCTGAGGGCTCGAGAGAGCCGGTAGGATGATTGTGCAGCATGACTCCGCCCATCGGCGCATCTCGAGCCGCAACCAAAACTGCTCCAAAGTTCCCCCGAGCGACTGCTCGAGGGTCCTGGATCACCCGTTCATCATCTACTTCGGCTAAGAAGCAGACCTCACGCCCGCCCGCTTTTTCGATTTCAGCACGTATCGTAGCCTGAGAGGCAGGCGAGAGTGTCAACGGATTTTGCGAACTACTTCCCCTCGAGCGTCTTGGCTCCTCTGGTTCGAACAAATCTTTTCCACTAATTCGCTCATCAGAGGAACCCGCTGGAAACCCCTCGGGTAGATTACCGCCAGACGCCATCAGTCCACTGCTGCGGCGTAAAGCAAGGTCACGTTTTAAGCTTCTTCTTCTTCGCTGCTGGAAAAAGAACGTTGTTGAGGATTAGTCGATAGCCTGGTGAATTGGGATATAGCGCCAGGTCGGTCTGTGGATCCCCAATCTGATGTTCTGGGTCCTCTGGATCATGACCACCGAAATATGTCCATGTGCCTTCACCAAAGTTGCCATGTAGATATTTCGCCCATACCCCCTCCTGACCAAGTACAATCGTGCTCGACTTGAGACGATCCTCTCGAAATGAAGTAGTGAGCCCGTAGAAATCAGGGAGTACGGACTCATGGTTCTGGGTCAGCATAGCGGGTACAGGATCGAACTTTGCCGAAAAATCAAAAAGAGTGTACACACCCAATTCCTTACGCCAAGGTGTGTTCACCTGATGCGCATCGATATCCGAAAACGCATTTATGGACGGGGCGATCTGGACATCAGCATTCTCGAAAGCCATTGAAGCAACCCAATCTAGTTTGCTCGTAGCATTAGCATCGGGAGGTGTGCCATCCGAATAAGCAGCAGCGATATCCACTGAAAATGCAGCAAGTGCCAATTCCAGTGTTTCGGTTGCGGAGCACATCGCAAACAGAAAACCACCGTTTTCTACGTAGGTTCGGATCTTAAGGGCTATATGCTTCTTGAGTTCCGGTACATCGGCAAAATCTCCGGCTCTAGCTACTTCTTGGTTCCGGGCCACTTCTTCCTGAAGCCAAGGGGCGCCGGCATATGTGAGGTAAAACTTTGAGTACTGGCCTGTGAAATCCTCATGATGCAGATGGATCCATTCGTACTCGCTGAGGTCTCCCTCCAAAACTTCATAGTCCCAGATTGTCTCGTATGGGATTCCCGCATACTCCAGTACCATTGTTACAGCATCATCCCAGGGAGTCGAGTTAGGCGGTGTGTAAATGGCCACCTTAGGTGCTTGTTCGAGTGGGACAGCTTCCATATTAGTCCCTTCGATTGTCGCGCGAATTCGGGCTTCAGCAGGGGCATCTACTCCAGTAATCGATACCCCTCGATATGCAGCTTCCCGTCGGACCGAAGGAAGGTCAGGCAGTAGAAAGGAGCCGCCCCTATAGTTCAGGAGCCATTCTGCCTTCTCCTCTTGTTCTAACGTCCAGTACGCTAATCCGTACGCACGCAGATGATTCTGCTGCTGCCGATCCATCGGCACCAAAAGAGATTGAGCTTGTAAATATCCCATACCAAGACCACCGAGTAGGATCATGATCAGGAGTAGCTTGCTAAACGAATGGATTAACATCGACCGCGCACTTCTATCGCACCCTATTTCTCGAAAGGCCGTTATATATTCTCCACTCATTTTACGCACCCTTGAGTTTCTCTAGCTCTACCCGTGCATCCGGAACGACAGCTGCATTAGGTCGGGTTGTGATCAACTCTTCTAGGATGGCAATTGCCTGTTCAATCCCATTGGGTGTGCTCGCTCGGTAGCGTGCCAATGCTAAAGCGGCATCACCAAGTTCCGGTGCTTCTGGATATTCGTAGATCAATCTAGTTCTTATAGAGGCACTTCGTTCAAAAGATTTGCCACGATCAGCTATCCGCGCCGCCTCCGCGAGCAATGGTGGGTGCTCCTTGGCCTCCAGCTCATCAGTTCCATCAACTAAAACGCTCACGGCTTCGTTCACTATGCCTCGATGAGCGAGGACGCCCGCTCGTGCAAGAACCTTGGCTGCTTCTTCCGAAAGTCGGCCCAGAAGACCTGCGAACTGGATCACATTCGTAGCCTCCGTCGGCTGGAGCCCTTCAATCACATTGAATAACGCACCCCGTCCTAATGCAATCTCACCCATATCAAGCATAAGGTATGCCCTCTCAAGCCCACTCCGAGGACCCTCGATCCCATCCAAAACCGCTGCCGCACCCTCAAGGTCACCTCGTACCTGCAGGCCTTTGGCAACGGTTGCTGCCAGATCGTCCAACTCCGGGGCACTGGGAAACTCATCACGGAAAGCTTGGAGGAGTTGTGTCAGCTGGGCTGGATCGGCACGAGCACTTTCCAGGCGGATCACCTGGGCTGTCGCCCTGCGGCGGTCTATAGATTCAAGTGAAAATGAATTAGCCACCCTTCGTTGGGCTTCGAGCGCAGCAGCGGTATCTCCGGCAGCAAGTGCCACATCGATAATACGTTGGTCAAATTGACGACGCTCTGAAGGTGTTGAAGCACCGCGCCCCAGTTCTTCATACGCCCAGGATGCAGCCAGGGAAAGACCTGTCTCACGAGCTCTCCTTGCTACCTCAGCTAGAAACATCTCCCGACTCCGTCCCTCAAGATCATTCGCTACTCTTCGGGAGAGATCAAGCGCCGCCTCCTCTAAGCCAAGATCTAGAGCAATACGAGCCCCTACTCGTTGGTGCGCTAGAATACCTGACTTAGCCAGGTAATCTACCAGTTGGCGACCCGCGTTTTCCTTTCCGTCTTCAAGTTCCTCAATCCGCCTAACGATACCAGCCGCTTGACCCTCATCTTCCCCAATAGCGGTCGCCCATTCTTCTACCGCTGAGTCTACTGCCCCAGTCACCGCAAACAGGTCCCCCATTTCCAAGGCAAGGGCATCCTCCCTACCCGTAGCCTCACGTGCAATCCTCAGTGTCTCAATCGCCCGATCCACACCGAATACATCCTCATATACTCGGGCCACCTCGCGATATGGCTCTTCACTTCTGGGATCGGATTCGAACCAGCGAGTCGCCTCTGCCTCAAGCGCTTCAAGTGAATCAAGATCCGCCAAGACTCGGAGCTTTACGTACCGGACACCCGAAGCGGAAGAGTTGGTATCAATGAACACATCCACTACTGGCAAAATCTTTTCAGGCTCCCCCTGTGCCCGGAACACTCTCTCCAGTGCAAAGAGACCACCCGTCGATCCAGGATCGATATCTAAGAGCCTCCGAAGTACCATCTCTGCACGCTCGTAGTCACCACGTGACTCGAGAGCTGCGGCATCTCTTAGTAAGCGACTCTCTTCACTCCCCCGACGACCCTGGGCTTGAATAACAAGCGGGAATGCAAGAACAAGAATGATCCATGCTAAAATGACTCGCACAAATCGTTGACCCCTCACCTGCTACCTCCTGGTTCAGAACCTCCTCGGTTCAACCGCTCGAAATACTGGATAACGAGCTGGCGCACGGCAGGACTCAAGCGCTGAAGTTGGTCCGAGTCCGGGAGTTGATAACGCAGTGCCCCAAGTTGATCTGGGGTCAATGGCATGACTTCTCCTCGCTCAAATACACCCGGCTGCTCGGATTCTCTTTCCTCTGAGAATTCTTCTCTCTCTAGAGATCGTCCGGCATCCAGCAGGCGGTGGAAAAGCCTTTCTTGACGGCGGACCGTTTCCGGAGTTAGTCGACCCTCAGCCATCGCTTGAGCAAGTGCTTCTGCCTCCTGTGCCATCTGCTCTAGGTCGCCAAGCGTCTCTTCATTAGAACCTGGCTGCTCCGCAAGGTCTCCCAAATCGGATGCGATCGACTCTTGGCCTGACGCAAGCTCCTGCATCTGCTGAGCCATCGCTTGCTGTCCTAACTCCATGGGCATGAGTTGCCCGGTCTGATTCATGACCTCACCCTGTTCCTGAGCAAGTTGCTCAAGCTGTTCCGCTGCATTCTCACCTGACTGCTGCTGCGCCTGACCCATCTGTTCCGCTGATGCGATCGCCATCAAAGCCAGTCGATTTAGCTGACCTACCGTTTGCTCTGCCTGGGCATAGGGCGAAGGCGTAGACCCTCTACGTCCTCCCATGGCTTGTATTGTGTTCTCTATCGACTCCATCGCTTGACCCATCTGAGCTGCGAGTGCCGGATTCCCACCAAAAGCCCCGTCAGTCTCTTGCTGTAAGCTCCTCGCCATATTCTCCACCCCTTGGAGCAAAGAAGCCTCCTGACCACGCATGCTAGCAACCTGTTCTTGGCTTGCACCGCGCATTTGTTCACCTAAATCACTTTGGCGACGAGCTAATGACAAAGCATCGTCTGCAGTTTGTTCTAAAGCAGCCTGCATCGCTTCCGACTGCTGTTGGGCCATATCATCCAATGCCGCCTGAAGCTCCCTAGAGGCTTGTTCGATCGCGTCAGCCGCTTCATCAGCCTCCTGACCTGCCTCCTGATTCCGACCCTGAGTCGCCTTCTCCTGAGCTTCTCCCATCTCAGCCTGTGCCTGCTGCATTGACTGCTGAGCTTGATTCACCCCAGCGCTAGCGTCTCGTTCATCTAACTCCAGGAGGCGTTCTTCTAACCGCTCCATCCGAGAACCAAGATCTTTCGCACGATCGCTCAGTTCCTCCTGCTGGCGCGGACGAAGATCGGGGGCGTCTTCTTCTCTCATAGCATCCGCAAGAGCTCGCTCTTGCCGGGCAAGTTCCTCAGCTTCGCGCGTGGTGGCCCTAAAATCCTGCTCTACTGCTGCACGGCGGAACCGTTCAAGTGATTCTTCGAGTCGTTCTCGGAAGTTTTCTTGCTGCTGTGAAAGCTGATCGAGTGATTCATTCGCGCGCTGTAAATCATCCTCTTGAAGTGATTGTGCGAGCTCATCCATACGCTCTTGGAGATCACTATCATTGAGCTGCTCCAACAACTCTTGGAGTTCTTCTAGGTCCCCGGCCAACTCAGGATCTGACTGCCCTGCTTCCTCCATGATTCGTTCTAGCTCTGCCAACTCTGCCTGCAAAGAGTCAACTTGGTCAGTGAGTTGTCTCTGATCATCAAGAGCCTGCTGCAAATCCTGCCGCTCCTCGAAGTCAGGGCGACCCTGCTCATCAGCAGCACTGGCTTCCTCAATTTCCCTTTGTGCAGCTGCCTCGCGAGCTAAATCACGGTTTTCCTCGGCCTGCCGAGCAGCTTCAGCTGCGAGTTCCTCGAGACGGTCGGCAGTTGTCTCAAGTTGCTCCTCCGCAGCGCGCTGCAACTCTGAGGCTATCGGCATGAATAGCACGTATTCCCTAGTAGTAGAAATCTGCTCAGCCGGCGCGTTGTCGACAGCACGGGCGAAATACCTCACGGTATCGCCAGGTAACAGACCCCATGTGCTAAGATCTAGTAGGGGACGTGCCAGGGCTGCTCGCGTTCCTCCCAAGTCGATACCCTGGGCTATTGGCTCATCGCGTTCTCCAAATGCGGTCACCCTATAAGCGACAAGCTCTATGCGATCGAGTCCATAATCATCACGTGCCTCAATAATGAGTGGCTGCTGAAGATTCAGTGAGAGAACCGTATCTTGGCCGGGAAGTGGAATGCTAATATTAGGGGCCGAATCAGAAACCAACGTTAGATGAATGGGCTCAGGTTGAATCTCTGGTGGATTGCCTTGACTATCCGATATCGACCAATCGAATAGCCCGCTGCTTCTTGGGCGCCAAATCCCACTGAAGTTTTCAGAATTAACGGTGAGTTCGGCGACAGCGACCCCGAGAGAGTCCCTTAGGTCAACCTCTGAGAGCGTTCGGCTGGCCTGTCCATCAAGAATGAGACTAGACCCTACTGGGAGACGAAGGGGAGGAGGATCTCCGCGGTATTCATCTGGAGCAAGTCCAGTATGAGGAGGGTAAGTAACGCCAAGCACCAGCTCACTGATAAATAGTGGATCGATCGGAGTGATCCGATATGGCTCTGATTCTCCGCCGTCCTCTGCATGGACCTGATAGTCGATGGTTGTGCCAACACTCCGGAAGACATAAATGGCACGGCCCTCTAGCAGGTCTAGTATCTCACTCCTTGGGATATCTCCCGCTGCTTGCCATCCCAAGGTAACTGACTGACGGCCCGGGGCTTGCACTGTTACTTGAACATCCGATCCTCTGAGGACCTCGATTGACCCTGGCGTCAACAGGATCTGAGCCAGAACGGGATCGTGCATGGTTTTGAGCGGCGAAGATAACGATACCAAAGCTCGAGACGATCTTGATGGGTTAGCCACTCCAAGGATGACTAGGAGTAAGGCTAGCATCATGAGAGTATTCAAACCGCGGCGAGTCCAAAACCGGATGTCTGCTCCCAGTTCTCCAGTCAGTCCACCTGAACCGAGTTCCCCTAACCTACCGAGTACCCTTGAAGCAGCTTCATTCGCAAGCAACCGCGATACCCCACCCGGTAGTTCCCGACCCAGTTCTATAGAGCCCCTCAGGACACCTGAGCTGAGTCCAGCTGCCCGCTCCATGACCACTGCCAGGGGCTCATCAGCAAGGGCGTAACGGATAATGAGATAGTAACCCAGCCAGGAACCAGTAAATCCTAGTAAGATCAGCACATCGAGAAAGGCCGGAACCCTGCTCCCTTGTGACCAGAGATTTGACTCAGCAAGTATCCAGGCGATCACAAGCACCAAGCTGACCCCGACGGCGAACCATACGCCGATTGCCCTGGCAGTCATCCTACCAAGATGGCCCCGAACCTCAGATACCTTTTCGTCTAACCGCGCTGAGGGGCTCACTAGGTAGCTTGTCCTAACACGAACATGAAAAGATTGACACCCATCCTTAAGGCACGCTCTCTGATTTCAGGCGGGTCATCGTGGACATCCTCATCTTCCCATCCATCCCCTAAGTCGGATTCATAGGAATAGAAAACTACGAGTCGCCCACCATGGAAGATTCCTAATGCTTGAGGAGGTTCGCCGTCATGTTCGTGGATTTTTGGTAAGCCCTCTGGGAAGTCGAAAAAGACATGAAAGACTGGGTGGTCGACTGGAATTTCAGTCAGCTCCGTATCCGGAAAAATCTCCGCAAGCTCCTCGCGGAATGATTCATCCAAACCATAATTGTCGTCCGCATGGAGAAAGCCACCTGCTAATAGATAGTTTCTCAGGGCCTCACGCTCTGCTGGGCTAAAGCGGACGTCACCGTGTCCAGTTAAGTAGAGGTAGGGATAGTCTCGAAGGGCTGGGTCCAGAGGACGCAGAGTTACTTCACGTCGGGCCACAGGAATACCTGTGCGCTCCCGGATAGCTGCTAGCAGATTAGGGAGGGAGGACGGATTCGCATACCAATCTCCCCCTCCCTCATATTGCAGCCGGGCGATCGTGATCGAATCTCCTTTTGAAACCTCGATCATGGGCGAGGCAAGAGACATGAGCACGACCAGAGTGGTCCAGGTCATACTTCTCCTAGGGTCTTCCTGGTTTCTAGCACGATACGGTACGCTTCATTCCGTGGTAGGTCGAGTCGGCTGGCAACTTCTTTGGCAGCTTCAGACGCTTTCATACCCATCTCCTCCAGCTCCTGAGCAAGTACGTGTGCCTCCTTACTCCTGTTCTTTTCTCTATCGCTGAGCGCCTCTCTGTCCATGCCAGATATCACGATTGTCACTTCTCCCTTCGGAACGTGATCCTGGTAGAAGGAATAGAGTTCACCAAGCGTGCCACGACGAATATTCTCATGAACTTTCGTCAATTCTCTGGCCACCGCCGCGGATCGGTTAATGCCGCAGACTTCGGACAACTCATTTAGCAGTTTTGCTAAGCGTTGTGGTGATTCGAAGAGTACCACCGGATGTTCGGCATCACGAATAATCTCCATCAGGCGAGTTCTACCGGGGCCCTTGCGCTCTGGAAAGCCATAGAAGCTGAATCCTGAAGTAGTAAAGCCTGAAGCGACCAGTGAAGCTAGTACCGCTGACGGACCGGGAATCGGAATTACCACATGACCTGCCCCGATTGCTGCCGATACAACCCGATCTCCGGGATCAGAGATAAGAGGTGTCCCAGCATCGGATACAAGAGCCAGGTCCCTTCCTCCTTCTAGCCATTCTAGAACCCGACTGATGCGCTGTTCCTCATTATGTGCATGTAATGACACAAGAGGCACATTGGAACCTATGTGATTAATCAGCACCCGGGTTCTCCGTGTATCTTCAGAAAGAACGCGATACACAGAAGAAAGTATTTCGGTTGCCCGAATGCTCAGGTCACTGAGATTGCCAATCGGTGTACTAACAATGTAGAGAGTAGACACTAGTGAACATATACGAAGAGGCCGGACCAAGCCTCTCTGATGAGTGTTAGCCTGAAGGAGTTCGAGCTATGCAGCCTATAGGTGCTCGAGAATCTTCTCCTCCAGACTTGCACGCGGTACCGCACCAACAACCCGGTCAATGAGTTCACCGTCTTTAAAGAAGAGGACACTCGGGATTGAGGTTACCCGAAAACGCGCTGTCGTACTGGGATTCGAGTCTACGTCAATCTTAGCCACATGGAGACCTTTAGCATCGTACTCATCTGCTAAATCCTCGACAATTGGTGCGATCATCCGACACGGACCACACCAGACAGCCCAAAAGTCAACCATGTGGAGTCCATCAACCTGTTCAATTTCTTCGTCAAAGCTCGCATCGGTTACTTCAACAATCGCATCACTAGTCCCCATTCACTTCTCCTTGTCAGTTTAGTTGCGCAGAGCTTACGATCGCTGTTCCCATAGCACCACTGCACATTACGCCGCAGGATACCATGTCCGCACCCGTCGAAGTCAAATTACCACTTGATCATGTCGCGATCGCTGTCACTTCTCTAGAAGAAGCGTGCTCGCTATATGAACTACTCTCGGGAGAAACTCGCACGAAACCTGAAGTACTTGAAGCTCAAGGAGTTCGAGTCTCCTTCGTGGGGTCAATTGAGTTCTTAGAACCCTTAAACCCGGAAACATCTGTAGGCCGTTTTATCTCTGCTCGTGGTCCGAGTCTCCATCATATAGCATACCGTACTAGCGATATTGTATCGGAAATCTCACGTCTCAAGAAAAACGGCTTCGAGGTAATCGATCCAAAACCTCGACCTGGTGCTAGAGGACATCTCGTCTCTTTTCTTTACCCGTCTTCAACCGCAGGAATATTGATCGAACTCGTGCAGCACCCCTCATGATAACCCTACAAAGCTGGATACTTAACAACCTTGTGTACGGTACAAGTAACCAAAGAGGATCTGGCCAAGAGACTGGGGTATACAATACTAGAAATCATTTCGATAACTCTTCAGAGATTCGCCAAATTGTTTACGAGTAAATCAACGTCTTCATTGCACCGGTTAACTCTGGGACTTCTCCTCAGCTCCCTCGCGTGTGGAGGGAGTCAATCGAACCTTCCCGCAGGTGATTTGATCGAACCGGAAGATTTCATTGCAACGTATGTGGATCTTCGGGCTGCAGCTCTCATCACGGAAGACGGTCAAGTGACCGAGGTAGGCCGATCCGAAGTCTTGGATCGCCATGGAATATCAGAAGAAGACCTTATCTCTTTCGCTGAAGCTTATGGCGAAGATTTGACGTTTATGCAGGAAATCTGGAATGAAATCGAGTTGAGGCTAGAAAATACAAGTTCATCTCCAGACAGTATGAACTAGTGACACCGTAGCTAGAGCAGCCTTTTGATGCGGTTCGACGTCATCAGCAAAATCCTATTCACGCCCTTATAATGAGTGGCGTATATGCTTATGTGGAGCTAGTCTATCGCCCCGGGAATCACCATTGCAGGAGACCGATCATGCAAGCGAAGTTTGGACTCACAGTATTGGTCGCGCTGGCTGTATCAAGCCTGGCCATTACCCAAGATACTGCTGCTCAAGCTAATCCGGCCCAGAATCACGTCGGGCATGTCGCCGATGGATTTCGCGGTACACCGGATGGCGTTGGCTTACTCGATGCCGCTATAGCTGAGGCTGGTGTGGCTGCGCAGCACGCTGGTTTTGCTGCACGTGACCCCAGCGACCTAGACGCTATGAAACGCCATATGGGCCATGTGTTACACGCACTCAATCCAGAAGAAGTCGAGAGTGGTCCTGGAGCGGGATATGGTGTCGTAGCAGCTGCCGGCGGGGTTGCGCGTCATATCGATCTAGCGGCGAGTTCTGATGGAGCATCAGATGCCCTTAAGACTCACGCCAATCACGTAAGTACTGCCGCGCAAAACACGGTGGAAACGGCAACACAAATGATTGAGCTGGCTAAGTCCATTCAGGATGCGACTTCAGCTTCCGACGCAGCCGGAATGGTTCGTCGATTAGCACGGCTAGGGATGGCCCTAACAGCTGGCCAAGGCGAGGGATGGCAGGGAGGCGGACTGGACGCTTCCCAACAACACCTCGGGTTCATTACGCGTGAGGAGAAACTCGAGAACTAAACTTGAGTTAACTCTCCTAAATTACGAGTGGCCTGAACTTTCCATATTGAAGGTTCAGGCCACTCGTGTATTACTAGATCGCTGCAATCGAGAGTTTGCCTGTACCCTTTCACTCCCACTCGATTGTCGCCGGCGGCTTTGAGCTGATGTCATACGTCACCCGGTTCACTCCCCTCACCTCATTGATAATCCGGGTAGAAATGTTTGCTAGCACTTCACTCGGGAACGGGTACCAGTCAGCGGTCATACCATCTCTGGAGGTTACCGCTCTCAGGGATAGAACATTTTCGTATGTTCGAGCATCTCCCATCACACCGACAGACTGAACTGGCAATAGGATGGCAAACGCCTGCCAAATCTCATCATAAAGACCAGCTGCTCGGATTTCTTCGAGATAGATTGCATCCGCCTCCCTCAAGATATCGAGACGTTCCTCTGTAACTTCACCGAGAATACGGATCGCCAGGCCAGGACCTGGGAAGGGATGTCGCCCTACAAATTCTTCAGAAAGACCCAATTCGCGACCAACTTGCCGGACCTCATCCTTAAACAACTCCCGCAGAGGCTCGATAAGTTCAAATGGAACATCTTCAGGGAGTCCCCCTACATTGTGATGACTCTTGATGGTAACTGAAGGGCCACCTACAGAAACTGATTCTATGACATCGGGATACAGGGTTCCCTGCACAAGAAAAGTGGCTTCAGTACCCTCTCTTCGAGCCGTATTTTCGAACACTTGGATAAACCGACTTCCGATAGCTCTCCGTTTTTCTTCAGGATCAACGACCCCGGAAAGGTCATCTAGAAATGGGGCAGATGCTTCCTCAACCACAAGTTTCATTTTGTGGTGTGTTCGGAACATGAGCTCTACTTGTTCACGTTCTTGCTTACGCAGCAGTCCATGATCCACAAAGATGCAGGTCAGTCGATCTCCAATGGCACGATGCACAAGAACTGCTGCCACTGAAGAATCAACACCCCCAGACAGACCACAAATAACTGTAGCTTCACCAACCTGTTGACGAATCCGTGTCACAGTATCTTCGATGAAAGCGCCAGCTGTCCACGTTGGGCGACACTTGGCAACCTTGAAAAGGAAATTCGAGAGAATCTCATCACCTCGGTCGGTGTGTGCCACTTCAGGGTGGAATTGGACTGCGTAGATCGGGCGATCTATCGAGCGGAAAGCCGCAACGTGAAGTGTCTCAGTAGAGGCTAGGCTTTCGTAGCCAGAAGGAGGTTCATCCACATGGTCTCCGTGAGAGCACCATACGGTTGTTGTTTTCCCCTGATGGAAGCCTTCGAATATTCCGTCAGTTACTTGAACCTGAAGCTCAGCACGTCCGTATTCCCGTTTCCCCTGTTCAACTTTAGCTCCTTCAAGATGGGCTATGAGATGGAAGCCGTAACAAATCCCTAGAACCGGTATATCTGCTTCCAAAAGCCCGATATCTGCAGTCGGTACATCCTCATCATAAACCGACGAAGGGCCACCACTCAAAATTACGGCAGCCGGGTTCCAGTCCTTAATCCATTCAAGAGATTTATCGGGGGAATGGATCTCACAATACACAGATTCTTCTCGAATCCTGCGAGCAATCAATTGTGTGAACTGGGAACCAAAATCAAGAATCAAGACCCGATCATGCGTATGGCTCATTACTCTCCTCTAGCCAAGCCAGCAAAGGAAAGATGTGTTCAGTAAGCTCTGGCCCAAACCACCTCCGTGACAGAGTCTGCATCACCTGAGATACATTTACTAGGGGAGCTTTCAGAGAGAAACTCTTCGCCAGGGAGAACGCGAATAGTCGCCCTCAACTGCTCTTTTATCGTTTCCTCTACAGCGGGATCTCCACTCCATCCTGTGTACACGAAACCCACCCCTGAGTCGAAGGCTTCTTTGAGCTCACCAAGACTATTCACGCCACGTACCGTATTGTCCTCACGCCTCCGTCGAGCAGCTTGAAGTAAATCATCCTGGAAATACTCGAGCTTCTCAGGAAGTTTGGTGATGGCTTCGTTTTCAGGAAGAAAAGCTTTCCGGTTCTCACCTTCAGGCGTAAGCCGACGCACGAGTGCTAGTTGTTCACTTTGGAGATCCTTAGGCCCTATTTCTACACGGAATGGAACGCCCTTTCGCTCCCACTCAAAGTACTTTGCTCCCGGTGAGAGATTATCGCGACTATCGATCTTAGCCCTAACTCCGAGCTCCTCCAATCGAGCAAGCACTTCATCAGCTTTCTCTCGCACCCCTGACGTATCTTCACCTGCAAGTATAGGAATGATCACTACCTGAGTCGGGGCAAGGCGCGGAGGGATAACTAACCCGCTATCGTCCCCATGAGTCATTACCACTCCACCGACTAAGCGAGTGGAGACTCCCCAAGATGTATTCCAAGCGTATTCCTCTGTGCCATCCTCTGATTGGAATGTTAGATCGAACTGCTTTGAGAAGTTCTGACCAAGAAAGTGTGAAGTGCCCGCCTGTAGTGCTTTCTTGTCTTTCATTAAAGCTTCGCAAGAATAGCTATTAACCGCCCCAGCGAATTTCTCTGAATCAGACTTTAAGCCAGTAATCGGAGGCATTGCCAACCACTCATCCATGAACTTCCTGTACAATTCGAGTATCAGAAGCGTTTCTTCCTCAGCTTCACCTGCAGTCGCGTGTGCGGTATGCCCTTCCTGCCATAGAAATTCAGATGTACGAAGAAAGAGCCGGGTCCTCATTTCCCAGCGCATGACATTAGCCCACTGGTTTAGAAGTACGGGCAGATCTCGATAGCTCTGGACCCACTTTGCATACATCGAATAGATGATCGTTTCGGAGGTGGGGCGCACGACGTAGGGTTCTTCTAACTCCTTACCACCGGCCCTTGTTACAACGGCCAATTCCGGAGCGAATCCTTCTACATGCTCTTTTTCTTTCTCAATGAAACTCATGGGAATGAGAAGAGGAAAGTATGCATTCTCATGACCTGTTTCCTTGAACATGGCATCGAGTGCACTTTGCATGTGCTCCCAAATCCCATAACCCCAAGGTCTGATCACCATACTCCCACGCACTGGTGAGTGATCCGCCAATTCAGCCCTTTGAACTACCTCATTGTACCAAGCTGAGAAGTCCTCACTCTGTGGTGTCAGTTTCTTATCCTTAGCCATCTTTCTCTTTGATCTTCAGTTTTGATATCACGGTCGACTTACTCCCATCTCTACCTGCCCGAACGATCACCACCAGCCCAGGAACAGCAAAAAGGAGGATCGATACAACAATCCAAGTTGACCGGAAAGAAACCTTCAGCTGCGCCGCAATCAACCAGGATACCAGAGCCCCGCCAAAGACAGCAATCAGTCCTGCACCACCCATAATCACCCACTCCAAGAGATTGAGACGACGGATAGCTCGTGCGGCTACCTTCTGGGTCACTCTCACATCTTCTTGGTCGTTCCGGCTCGTTTGGTTCAAATGAGGTCCGAGAGCATAACCTCCCGCTCCTCCCCCGATGTCATGTCTCGAGCAACAAAACAACCTCTCTCTAGCTCGGCTGGGCCTATAATCAGAGCTACGGATGCCCCCTCTCGTCCTGCAGCCTTCATCTGCTTCAATAACGATTGGTCACGGAAAGAATAAGCGACGCTCTTGCCGGACTCCCGCAGGGCCTGGGCAATCCTTAGTGCCTCTGGACGCTCCTGTGCTGAAACAACGACCACAAAGTAATCAAGTTCTCTTTCGAACGTTGGAATGAGTCCGCGATCAGCGAGGAGTTCGCCCAGTACCACGTCACCCATCCCGAATCCAGTCGCAGGAAGTGGTTCGCCTCCAACAAGTTCAAGCAAACGATCGTACCGCCCTCCTCCGCAAATCGCTCGTAATTCTCCTTGCCGATCGAAGAGTTCGAAGACAACTCCCGTATAGTATGCTAGGCCTCGGACAATCTTTAGATCAATCTCTACATACTCACCCAAGCCCATCTCACTTAGTCTCGCGACGAATTCATGGAATGATGCAATCCGCTCCGAGACCCTGTTATCGGAGAGAACTTCTGCATCAAGGTCTTCGAGTGAGGGGGCAAGAAATATCGCAAGAACTTGTTTCGCCAGATCGTCTGAAAAATCCAAATCTGCTACAAGCATGTCCCGCACAGCTGATTCCTGTTTCCTCCCTAACTTATCCGCTATAGCGAGCGTGCCAGCGATTGCATCTTCAGGTACCCCCACTACCTCAAGAAGTATTTGCACTAGTCCTCGATCTGAAACTCGAGCAACAAAATCATCAGATGTTAAACCAAGTTCACGAAGGCCATCAATCGCAACTGCAAGGATCTCAGCATCAGCAGCCACACCAGCCTCTCCAATAAGATCTACATTCCACTGGAAATGTTCTTTTAGTCGGCCGCGCTGTTGTCGTTCGTATCGGAACAGCTGTGGAAGGCTGAACCAACGGATCGGCTTGCTCATCCCCCTGCTTCTCGCCCCTAGAATACGAGCAAGTGACGGCGTCATTTCTGGCCTCAAGGATACCTGTCGGTCACCCTTGTCTATGAAAGAGTAGAGCTGGTTAACAATTTCATCACCGCTCTTCTGAACGTATAACTCAATCGGTTCGAGAGGGGGGCCATCGTATTCTAGGAAACCATAGCGACGAGCTACCCGACGCCAGGCCTCACAAATATGAGTACGGAGCGCAAATTCTTCCGGTGGGAAGTCTCGGAACCCTGGAAGTCTAGGAAAAACTGAATTAGCCATGGTGGCGCGAAATCTAGGAAGCCAGTCCAGATCTACAATGGGGTCACGATGTTGAATTGGAGAGTCCAGTTCAACATGCCTCACCTCTCAAAGGTCCCCTTCCTAGAATTTTAAGTGCACTTCCTACAGTGTGCACCGACCCCGTAACAAGCACAGTACCCTGCCCCGCATCACTTCGGGCTTGTACCAGCGCTTCTTGGAAATCTTCCTCAATTCCAAGCTTAACGATCCTCTCTAGGGTCTGAAATGCATCTTCAGGTTTCCAACGACGGTCCAGAGGCGCAGAAGGAGCTTGGGTCAAAATGGCCCTATCCATTCGAGAGAGGAGAGCGGAAAGCATGCTCCTCCAATCTTTGTCACCCAAGACACCAACTAAGGCTACGAGCGGACGCGGAAAATCAAGACTGTCGATCGTATCAACAAGGGAATCCATTCCTGCCACATTATGCGCCACGTCAAAAAACCACACTCGTCCGTTAATAACTTCGATCTGATTCCGCCCATAATGCTCAACAGCGGCGATACCCGTTCTCAGTGTCTCCAACTCAGGTCGTAGATCCTCAGGCATATGTTGTAATATTTCTACCGCCAGCGCAGCGTTCCTTGCCTGGTGGCGCCCGACAAGAGGTGTCTCGATCTCAATCTGCCCCCAAGCATTCGTCTCCAGAGTAAAACGAGTTCGATCAGAATTGACGTCAATCCTATCGGATGCGGGTTCATTTACCTTTAAACAGGGAACTCCGACATCCTTTGTCACTTCACGAAATATTTCTAGTAAGCCTTCATCAGATTCCGTTGTTATGAGCGGAACACCTGACTTCACAATACCCAGTTTTTCCCTAGCTATCTCGCTTAATGAATTACCTAAATAGTCCGAATGATCGAGTGCTACATTGGTGATCGCCGTAATCTCAGGGTGAATGACATTGGTAGCGTCAAGGCGTCCTCCCAAACCCACTTCGATCACTGCAACCTCGACATCCTCACATTCAAAGGCATACAAGCCAAGCACTGTAGCTAACTCAAAGAAGGAGAGTCCACAGATTTCGGGAACATTCCTTAACTCTTGGGCGAGACCCACCACTCGGTCATGAGTCAGGGGACTACCAGCGACACGGATCCGTTCTCTGAACGAACAAAGGTGAGGTGAAGTGTAGCACCCAGTGCGAAAACCAGCAGCCTCAAGGACTGCTGCTACCGTGGATGTGACGGAACCTTTTCCATTAGTGCCACCTACGTGGATCGTGCGGTAACTTCGATGGGGGTCACCCAAAATCTTCAGAGCTTTTTCAGTTCTCTCAAGCCCCCAACGGACACCAGAAGTAAGAGACGGAAACAGGCGATCTACTAGATCTAGATCGTCAAGAAAAAAGCTATCGCTTAGCTTAGCCTGAAGTTCTTGGGCGCCTGCTATTCCGTCCACCCAGCTAGCTGATGTCTTAGGATCACAGCGACGGTTTCTTTGAGATCACGTCGGTCTACCACCAGATCCACCATCCCGTGTTCCAATTGAAACTCTGAGCGCTGGAATCCTTCCGGGAGTTCCTGCTTGATCGTCTCCTCTATCACTCTTGGTCCAGTGAAGCCGATGAGGGCATTTGGCTCGGCCAGGTTTACATCCCCAAGCATCGAGTGGGATGCTGTGACCCCACCCGTTGTAGGGTTTGTTAAGACTGAGATAAATGGAAGAGATGCCTCATGTAGCCTCGCTAGTACTGTGGAGGTCTTGGCCATTTGCATCAACGAGTAGATGCCTTCCTGCATACGGGCACCCCCCGATTGGCTTACAATGACAAAGGGCGCGCTTCGCTGAAGAGCTAACCGACATGCTCTCGTGATTTTTTCTCCTACGACCGATCCCATTGAACCTCCGATGAAGGAAAAATCCATTGCTGCAATTGCAATTTCAATTCCATCAAGTCGGCCAGCCGCAGTCACCACAGCCTCACTCCTTCCAGATGACTCTGCTGTCGCAATTCGGTTCGTATAATGTTTGACGTCCACAAATTCCAGCGGATCACTAGCTCTAAGGTCCCCATCGAGTTCTTCAAAACTGCCTGGATCCAAAAGAATACTTAAGTAGCCCTCAGCGGAGATCCTCAGATGGTGACCACACGACTCACAAACGTTGAGGCTCCTTGCGAGTCGTTCTCGATAGAGCACCTCTCCACAACCCGGACATTGTTCAAAAACATCCGCAGGCACTTCTCTCTTATTTTTTCGAGCCTTAAGAGGCTTCTTGTCTTTCCTAAACCAAGCCATCAGAACCGTTTTTTAGTCCCCGTGAACGGGCTGGGTAAGTTATACATCATCCGATTCATCGAGAGTGATTATCTGAGTGCCGAGGATAATCTGTCCAGAAAACCCTCTTTTGCCGATTCCTTTTGTCCATGCGGTCCATGTTTATCCAACTAGCTTTCCTAGCCTTCATGGGCTACACGAACAGCAATAGCCAGCGAAATCCAACACATTAAAAGGAATGTGCCTCCGTAACTCACGAATGGGAGTGGTATACCGGTGATCGGAACTAAACCGATAGTCATCCCGATATTTACGAAGATATGGGTAATCCAGGCACCGAAGATACCAAGCACTACCAAGCCAGCAAAGGGATCTGGCGTCCGTGTCGCCATCTGCACGAGACGTCCCAGGATGAAGCAAAAAGCAAGGATCCCTAGTGCAGTACCTATGAACCCGAGCTCTTCCCCCACAACACTAAAAATAAAGTCAGTGTGCTGCTCGGGGAGAAAATCATACCGCTTTTGGGGACCTAAAGTGAATCCTTGACCCATGACTCCACCGCTTCCAACTGCAACTTTCGATTGGATGAGTTGGTATCCAGCTCCCCGGGGATCTACTTCCGGATCAAGAAACACAAGGATGCGATTCTGTTGATACGTAGCAAGTCGATTCCAGAGGGGCTGAGCTACCGTCCCAGCTGCCAGGTTAGCAAGAACCACTCCAATGGACTCAAATAGAAGAAGTCGGTACCGGAAGAGATAGAGGAAGCCTACTAATGCAACGATGTAGCCGGACCAGATAACCGTCTGATAGGAAAGCACCAGGCCAAGGATAGGACTCGCTATAAGGAGGAGTAGGATCACTGGGGTGCCTGCCCAAAAGAGCATCGTGAAAAGGATCCCCCCAAACGCCATCGCCGTACCCAAGTCAGGCTGGAGCATGACGAGTGCAAGTGGAAGTCCGATTAAAAATGAAGGAAGCAAAAGATCCTGAACTGAATTGAGTGGCTCCTTCCTCTGTGATAAGAATCTTGCTAGAAACAGGACGGCTGCGATTTTCGCGATCTCGGATGGCTGGAAACTGAACGGCCCAATCTGAATAAAACTTTTCACGCCGGCAGCTGTACCCACCCCTGTTCCGACCATAAGGGTAAATACCAAAAGCAGGACACTAAACGCATACGCTGGTAGGGCGACCCATTCAATCCACCGAACTGGCACCCGAACCACACCAATGAACGCTACCATGGCAAGTACGAACCATGTCCCTTGGCGGATCCATGCATTCTGAGTCACATCATTCGGGATATGGACAACTCCAGCTGAATAGATCATTGCCATTCCGAAAACAGTGAGAGCGAAGACCGCTAATACCAGGGGTGGTTCCAAGAGCCATTTCGTAAATTGACGCCTCATCGGATAGCACCAATTACGTTAGGATAGCGCTCCTTGTACCAGGTTGGCACAGGCCCATTCTGCACATGATCCAAGTAAGTTTGGACACTATCAGTTGGGATACCATGCTTCCTTCGGAGGTAGTAGTCGGCTGTTTTTGCCATGATGGGAGCAGCTGTCGCAGATCCACTCTCCCCGTATTCTACAATCACGACCACCACAATCCCTGGAAGCCCACCAACAGGGCCGGCCATTCCAGCAAACCAAGCATGTGGTTCAGCGAGACCTGCCTGGCTCAGTCCGTGCTCAGCTGTACCGGTTTTACCCAGAACTTGCCAATGTTCAAGCGCTGTGCCGAAGTGGGCTGTACCACCTGGAGCTGTGACCTTCCTCAACCCCTCACGGAGGGACTCCAAATGGTCAGGATCTAAATTAAGGGCCCACGTCTCCTCAATCTCCAAATCACGAGCTAGAACGGGGGTCGGGGCAGATCCATCTCTAGCAAGTGCAAGATAGAACTGAGCTATCTTAAGAGGTGTTTGGGAATTCGGGCCCTGACCAATTGAAAGTGGAAGAACCTCCCCTTCGCGAGGAGCATACCCGAACCTCCGCTCCCAAAACTCTCTCTCAGCTGGAAAAACTCCTTGACTCTCTTGTGGAAGATCAATACCGCACTGTCGGCTGAAGCCGATTTCTGTTGAACGCCTCAGAAGCGGATCAAGCCCAATTCTAAGTCCAAGTTGGTAGAAATAGACATCACAAGAATTACCAATTGCCTCAGCTAAGTTATTAAACCCATGACCATCAGGGTCCCAGCACCTGTAGGATCGGCTACCGAAAGCATACGACCCAGTGCATGGTACAGGCATCTTCTCATTCGGTGTGATCGCTCCAAGATCAAGGCCGATTCCGGCCGCAGCTAATTTCCAAGTCGATGCGGGAGGGTAGAGACCCAGCACAGCACGATTGAAGAGGGGGTTGCGATCGTCAGCATTCAAATCCTCCCAAGCTTGGCTTGATATCCCACTCACAAAGTCGTTGGGGTCATATCCTGGGTTGGAATAAAGGGCGAGAACGCCCCCATCTTCCGGGTCCAACGCGATCACAGCCCCGGACAGTGATTTGGGAAAGATGTGGTGTATCCATTCCTGTAACTCAATATCAATATTGAGGTGGAGGCTTTCTCCTCCCTCACCGGGGTCCTCTCTGAAGGCACCAAAATCACCTACGATGCGCCCACGAGCATCTACTTCAACGTATTTGAGACCTCTCCGGCCTTGAAGGATCGATTCATATTGCTTCTCCACACCCGCTTTTCCAACGACCATACCCTGTTCATAAAGGTCCTGGGAAAAGTCAGTAGATGCTAGTTCATCGGCAGTGATTTCTCCAACATAGCCGAGTATATGAGCCGCTGCCTCACCTCCAAAATACCTGCGCCGCGGCCTCATTTCGATGTGCACTGTAGGGAACTCTGTTCGGCGTTCTTGGAGCGCACTTACCACTGAAAAGTCAGCATCAGCATCTACTACCAGTGGCTGTCGACCATAACGTGTAAGGAATGCTAGCAGAGATTCAATACGCTCATCTGAGATCTCCAGATACTGACTCATCTGATTGAGCGTCGCTCGAATTGAGTCTGGTGGCCCAGGTAGCAGTGTTATTGCATAGCCTGGAACGTTATCAGCAATCACAAGGCCATTTCGATCGTAGATAGTGCCTCGTGGAGCAGGAATTGGGAGTTGGCGAATCCGGTTTGACTCTGCTCTCAATTCCCAAGTATCTGAGCGCAACACTTGAAGTCTGAAGAACCCTATAGTGAGGGTACCCATCAAGATCGCTATTACCAGATATAGACCTCGCGCTCTCTGCCTTCGAGAGTGCGGGTGATAGAGGTTCATCTCGCCTCTCTCCTACGCCATCCCAGCAATACCATGAGTGGTACCGCTATAGCTGCAACGTATACACCACCTAAGAAACCATTCAACATCACTTGTTCAAGAAATGGGAGACGAAGAGCTTCACCCGCCATTACCCAATGAAGTAAATCACGAGCCCATTTTCCGAGAATAAAGTACGAAAGTTGAAAACTTAGTGAATCACCCACGAACAGGTTGCGTGTAGTCGCGCCCAAAGCTCCAGTGATTGTCATAGCCACGCTGCTCGCCCCAAATGCCAGTACACTTAATGAGTCTTCTAAAAGCCCAAACGCGAGACCGAGTCCGGTAGCCCCTCCTATTCCGATTTCTCGTGCAGCCAGAAGTAGCGCAATGGTTAGCATATCTGGCACCTCAGGCCCCAACCCAAATCCCACATGCATTATGAAATGAGCCGAGAAAAGGCATAAAACAACAAGCCATAATCTGATGCTGTGACTCATCGATCCCTACGCTCCGCGATCTCCTCTTCTACAGTGCTTGAAGAATCGTCTGACCAAAGCTGGTATAGGTTTTTGGGCGAGCGATTAGTGAAGACGATAACGTGTGTGGCAGAACCCGGCTCTACCATTGGCTGAAGTCGATAGGCCTTCCTCCACTGTCCTTGAACTTCTTCGATCCCAGCTATGCGGCCTATCGGAATGCCCCTAGGAAATAAGCCACCGAGTCCACTAGTCACCACCAGTGTATCGTCGGACACGGTTTCGTAATACGCAGTCCCATTGAGCACTAATCGGTCTTCTTCCCGGAACGCTCCTCTTCGATTCTCTACGATGCCATATGTCCGACCGTCCTGAAGCATTGCGCTCACGCGGAAATCGGGATGGGTCCAGTCCATACCTACTGAAATTTCTTGTCGTACCTCGAGGATTCTACCCACCAAGCCATGTCTATTCACTACCGGGGCCCCATTTTCAATCCCATCCCCTGACCCAAGCTCTAGAAAAAATGTGCTCTCAGACCCAGGAATTCCTGAACGCAATACTGTCGCAGGACGAAAATGAGGCTCGCCTCGATCGGCCAAATCAAGCAAATCTCGGAGGATTCTATTCTCATCCAAAAGATCAGCCTGGGAGGATACCGAAGCGGTAAGAGAATCTAGTTGGGCCCGTAGGATCACCGCCTCTGCAGCATTTTCTTTAGCGGCAGCTACCCATTGCTGAGTCACAATAAACGGCCGCAGAGTTGTGACTCGCATCGACCAGGCGATGCTTTGTTGCATCTCAGTCGGGATATATGCGGTGATTAATGCCAGAATACAAAATGAGATTGCAAGTATATTCTGACGTCGTTGACCCTCAGCAGACTCCGGCTCGGGCCTGAACGCCACCAAGACTCTTGGCTCCTATTGGACTAGAACAGTACGATAGTGGTGAAGATCATCGAGGATCCGACCTGCCCCTCGCACCACACACGTTAGCGGTTCTTCATCCACATGGATTGGGAGGTTGGTCTCGTGCTGTAATAGCCGATCCAATCCTCGGATCAGTGCGCCGCCACCTGTCATCACGATCCCGCGGTCCACAATGTCTGAGGATAGTTCTGGTGGAGTAATTTCAAGTGCTCGACGCACGGCTTCGACAATCGCCTGAATTGGCTCTTGTATGCACTCTCGAACTTCTTGTGAGTGGACAGTAACAGTCTTAGGGATACCAGATACCAGGTCCCTGCCCTTGACCTCCATCTCACGCTCTTCACCAACATCAAACGCTGACCCGATCTGGATCTTAATAGCTTCTGCTGTCGGCTCACCGATAAGCAGATTGTAGTTCTTGCGGAGAAATGTGACGATCGCCGAATCAAGTTCGTCGCCTCCAACCCGAATAGATGTGTTAGAGACAATTCCTGAGAGCGCTATGACTGCTATCTCCGTAGTGCCTCCACCAATATCAATAACCATGTTCCCAGTTGGTGTTTCCACCGGAAGACCCACCCCTATAGCTGCACCCATTGGCTCATCTACCATGTACACGACCTTCGCTCCAGCTGACATAGCCGATGATCGGACTGCCCTGCGCTCAAGCTCTGTAATCCCAGATGGAACGCCTATGACTACCCGAGGCTTGATCCGGAAGATTCGTTTATGCGTAACCTGAACTAGGAAGTGCCGAAGCATCATCTCCGTCACATCTACATCAGCAATCACCCCATCCTTTAAAGGACGAATCGCCTCAATCCCTTCCGGTGTACGACCGAGCATGCGCTTGGCCTCGAGCCCGATGCCCATGATTCTGCGGCTCCCCTTTTCAACCGCCACCACAGATGGCTCATTAAGTACAATGCCCTCACCCTTTACGTAAACCAATGTATTCGCAGTGCCGAGGTCGACAGCGATGTCATTTACCGGGACTAGACGTCCCGAGCTAAACCAACTACCTAGTCCGGACAACAGTTGAGTCGACATTCCAAGGTGAAGGGGCACTCTTCGGGCCCTTTGGTGACCTTATACTGCCCAAAGGGCCTGGGAACATACGTTTGCTGACTAGCAGAAGCCAGTATCCAAAGTGTATTAGAGTAATATCCGATTGTACCTAACCGGTTCCAGTACTTCCAAAGCCATCTTCTCCCCGGTCCGTACTGCTAAGTTCTTTCACCTCTGACACTTCGGGACTTTCAAATAGTGAGAAGACCAGCTGAGCAACGCGCTCACCTCTAATCAGCGTAACCTGCTCCGATCCAAGATTTTGGATAATGATCTTGACTTCACCTCTGTAATCTGGATCGATAGTACCCGGACTATTTGGCAGAGTGATCCCATACTTCAACGCTAATCCCGAACGCGGACGTACTTGGCATTCCATTCCTTCCGGTAGTTCCATAATCAACCCGGTACTTATCAAACGAATCTCACCCGGGTTTAGCACCACCTCTATAGCTGATCGTATGTCGTAACCGGCGGCCTGTGGTGTCGCTCGTGCTGGTAATGGGAGATCCGGATTGGACGGAAGCCTTTGAAATTGTACGCTTAGTTCTTGAGTCACACCTGAGCCGAACCTATCAATAAGTCATTGATATCATGGCATTCCATTCCGAAAGCATCTGCAACACCCTGACAAGTAATCTGACCTTGGACCATGTTCACTCCTGCTTTCAGGCCAGAATCCATCGAACAAGCTTGCTTCCATCCCTTCTGAGCGAGCGCGAGTGCATACGGGAGAGTTGAATTGGTGAGAGCAAGAGTGCTCGTTCGTGGGACTCCTCCCGGCATATTCGCCACTCCATAATGCATAACCTCATCAACCAGATAAACCGGATCCTGATGGGTAGTTGGTTTGATGGTTTCTACACACCCACCCTGATCCACAGCAACATCCACGATCACCGTCCCAGGACGCATTAAAGCCAAATCCCCACGACTGATCAATCTCGGGGCCTTCGCTCCCGGAATGAGCACGGCACCGATAATCAAATCAGCGTCTTGGACTTGCTTGCGAATCGCATATCGGGTGCTAAAGAGCACTTGGACATTTGCAGGCATTACATCGTCCAGATACCGGAGCCGTTCAAGATCAATGTCCATTATATGGACCCTTGAACCTAAGCCTGCAGCCATCTTCGCCGCGTTAGTGCCGACAACCCCACCACCCAAAATTAGAACCTTGCCCGGTAGCACCCCAGGTACTCCACCCAGTAAGACGCCCAGACCACCCTGCGGCTTCTCCAGGTATTTTGCTCCTTCCTGGACCGCCATCCGTCCTGCTACTTCACTCATTGGGGTTAGTAGAGGCAACTCTCCGTTAGATAGTTCGACAGTTTCATAGGCAATCGCCACCACACCAGCTTTCAAACATGCTCTAGTTAAGCTTTCGTCAGCTGCAAAATGAAAGTAGGTAAAAATCACCTGACCATCTCTCATATAGGGTAACTCTTGGTGTATAGGCTCCTTGACTTTCATAATCATTTCAGCCTGAGCCCAAACCTCTTCCGCTGTGTCGAGTACTTTCACTCCTGCTTCAGCATAGAAATCGTCAGTGAATCCACTTCCCAACCCAGCACCAGATTCCATGACAACGTTATGCCCATCTTCAGAAAGCATCTCTGCACCCGCAGGAGTAAGGGCAACACGATACTCATCAGCTTTGATTTCCTTGGGTACACCAATCAGCATTCGATTCTCGCGGTTTTCAGTTCTTTGAAAAGTGCTGCCTTTACGTTGTATCTGGCCCCAAGCGCAACACGAAATAACGATCAGGAGAGTAATACATCTCAGCCACTCGTTGAATTTCTTCAAAAGACACGGCGTCGATCTTCTCTAAGACTCCATCCAAACCTATAAATGGCTCTTCGTGCAATGCAAAAGAAGCAAGTCGGTGAAGCCTAGATCCTGGGGATTCCAGAGAAAGCATAACCTGTCCCTTAACCTGCCTCTTAGTCTTATCTAATTCTTCCGAAGTCAAGCCACTTACTGCAAGTGTAGATAACTCAGTTGATATAGCCTCAACTGCAGCTTGGGCTGTAGTCGGTCGTGTTGCAACGTAGATACCAGAAAGGCCGGCAACGCTATAGAAAGACTGATACGTATAGATCGAATAACAGAGCCCCATCTCCTCTCTAATTTTCTGGAAAAGTCTAGAACTCATTCCACCACCGAGGGCCGAGGACAACAGTGCGAGTGGATATCGATCCGGATGACAATGTCCGGGCACATTTGTCCCAAATACGATCTGGGTCTGAGCAGAAGTACGTGCAACGAACTCATGCCCATGCTTTATCCCCTCTGGTTCCACAACTAGGGACGATGCGTCCACATCTGAAGAGTGGGTAGGGAACAAACGACTTACCGCCTCAACAAGCTCCTCGTGGCGGAGATTGCCGACTGCGGCCACGATAAGGTTCTTTCCTCTATAAGTTCTTTGGTGTAGCTGCCGAAGCTTGTCACTTGACAGCTTTGAGACTGAAGCCTTCGTGCCAAGTATCGACTGACCGTATGGGTGCCCCTGCCAAAGTTGATCAGAGTGCATTTCAAAAACCAAGTCATCCGGAGTGTCCTGGACTTGGGCTATCTCTTCCAGAATCACCTCCCTCTCCAACTCTAGATCATTATCACTCAATAATGGGGCGAGCGTCAGATCTGCTAGTACATCCAAAGCTTGCTCAAGATGTTCGTCGAGAACCCTCGCCTGATAAGAAGTGTGTTCACGAGTCGTATATGCATCCAAGAACCCTCCCAAACTCTCTAAGGAGAGCGCGATCTCTGAGGCTGAGCGCTTTTCCGTACCCTTGAACACCATGTGCTCAAGCAAATGACTCACACCTGACTCAGAATCACTTTCGTGTGCTGACCCCTGGCGCACCCACACCCCCACGGCAGCTGAACGTACTGATGGCATATATTCACTGAGAACATGTATGCCACTATTGAGCCTTGTTTCAAAAATGTGCTCAACACCATCTAAAGAGGCAGCAGTCAAGCTTGGCGTCGTGCGAGACAAAGTATCCCAACGGGCAGCAAGTAGGTTAACCCCCCTCTATATAATTGCCAGGAAGACTCAGTCCTCACTCACCTCAAGACTGTCTGCCCCTTCATCGCTCCCCCCGTCGTCAGAAGCACCCTCTGCTTCCTCCGCAAGAGCAGCCTTCCGAGACAATCTCAACCTTCCTTTTTCATCTATCGAAAGGAGTTTAACTCTCGTGATATCACCTCTTTTTAGCACATCTTCAGTCCGCTCTGTACGACCCTCTGAGAGTTCTGAGATATGACATAGGCCCTCAGTACCTGGCATGATTTCAATGAAGGCACCGAAGGTAGTAGTGTTCTTAACTGGACCTTCATAGATACGCCCTATCTCGGGATCTTTAACAATCGCCTCGATCATTTCTCGGGCACGAGTTCCTGCCTCACCCGAAACCGCAGCAATCTTAACGAGCCCGCTATCATCAATCTCAATCATGGCGCCTGATTCATCCTGGATCGCTCGGATCGTCTTCCCCTTCGGTCCAATAATCTCGCCAATCTTCTCTGGATTGATTTGGATTGACTCAATGCGTGGAGCATATGTTGAAAGATCCTCTCGAGCCCCAGATAACGTCTCACCCATACGGTCCAAGATGTGCATCCGGGCTGTCTGCGCACGTCCTAGCGCTTCCTCGAGAATCTCGACGGTCAAGCCCGCAATCTTAATATCCATCTGTATGGAAGTGATTCCGTCGCGGGTGCCGGCAACCTTAAAATCCATATCACCAAGAGCATCCTCAAGCCCAAGAATATCAGTAAGGATTGCTACCTCCTCATCTTCTTTTATCAAGCCCATCGCTACACCTGCACAAGCAGACTTGATCGGCACACCCGCATCCATCAGTGAGAGGGATGACCCACATACTGTCGCCATTGATGAAGAACCATTCGACTCCAGGATTTCTGACACAATGCGAATCGTGTAGGGGAAATCTTCATAGGAAGGAAGCAGAGATTGGATAGCTCGTTCAGCTAGATTCCCATGACCAATCTCTCGCCTGGAAGTACCACGGAATGGTCGTGCTTCACCGACTGAAAAAGGCGGGAAGTTATAATGGAGCATAAAGGACTTCTTGACTTCCTCACGAGAGTCGATTGAGTCTATTCTCTGCTCGTCACGAGCAGTCCCTAGGGTCACAACACCAAGGGCCTGTGTCTCTCCTCGCGTGAACAGGGCTGACCCATGTGTTCGCGGAAGAACACCGACTTCAGAGGTAATCTGGCGCACCTCATCTACTCCGCGCCCATCAGCCCTCCGACCTTCCTCGAGAATCTGACGGCGCATAGTCCGTTTTTCAATCGATCTCAGTATGTCATAGATCGCGGAACCTTCTTCTGCAAAATCTTCATTCTCTGAGGTCAGTGTCGCGGTAACATTCTCTCGGACTTCCGCCATCGCCTGGGTTCGTTCCTGTTTGTCCCCTATCGCCAGTGCTTCGCCCACCATGGTAGCCGCAAGCTCTTCAACCCTCTCCTTGAGTTCTGGGTCTGGCTCAGAAGCAGACCACTCCATCACCGGTGGCACTGCGTGGCTCTTAAGCAATTCTTCCTGAAAGCTACAGAGTTCCTTGATGCCTTCGTGCGCTATGTGAAGTCCCTCAAGGATCTCAGCTTCGGAAAGCTCGAGTGCTCCACCTTCTACCATCGTGAGAGCCTCAGCTGTACCTGCAACAACGATATCGATATCCGAGTACTCGAGTTGTTGAAACGTGGGATTCAAAACCCAAGTGTCCTTAATTCGGCCCACTCGTACTGAAGCGACCGGTGTATCAAAAGGGATCTTAGACATATTAAGAGCCACAGATGCACCGAGCATAGCTAGCACATCCGCATCGTTCTCTTGATCCGCCGATAAGATGAAACACGCAAGTTGTGTTTCATGCATAAATCCTTTCGGGAAAAGAGGACGAATCGGACGATCGATCATCCTAGCCGAAAGAATTTCCTTTTCTGCCGGTCTGCCCTCACGTTTAAAGAAGCCACCGGGAATTTTCCCTGCCGCGTATGTCTTCTCCCGGTACTCTACGGTCAAAGGGAAAAACGGGAGATGGGTAGGTTTATCCTGCACAGTGGCTGCACACAGGACAACAGTATCCCCAAACTGAACCAGGCATGAGCCCTGCGCGAGATTTGCCATACGACCTATCTCAAGCGAAAGGGTTCGCCCGGCGAATTGATGCTCAATCCTCTGAATCATTCTTTTTTACTCACTTCGGTTTTACCGGGGGAGTTTCCCCCGCTTAGGTTTAAATGCCGAAGGGATGCAAGAGCCGAAGGAGAGAGCGACCGCCGCCAGGGAGCACGCTCTTGCGTGAGCCCGTTCCGCAGCTAATTCGAAGGCCGTCTCCCAGCCGGAGCATGCTACGCCCCTCGGAAGGGTTAGTGTCGCAGTCCTAGATCAGTAATGAGCTCGCGATACTGTTCGATATCCGACTTTTTAAGATACTCTAGAAGGCGACGCCGACGCCCTACCATTTTCAGTAGGCCTTGTCGGCTATGATGATCCTTCTTGTGAGCCTCAAAGTGGGTCTGGAGATCATTGATACGAGCTGTAAGAATTGCCACCTGGACCGGGGCACTTCCACGATCATTTTCGTGGATTTGGTACTTTGTAATAATATCTTCTTTGACGATCGCCATTAGCGTCGTGCCTCCGCGAGAGTCTATCGCTTCAAGGGAAGCTTAATTTTCGAGTGAGAAAGCTAGAGTGATCTTGCTCGTTCGTCTACTGTACGGCGAGCTGCCTCTGCATCTTTTCCCATCTGTGCAATCAATTGCTGAGGACTATCAAACGGCACAATCTCTCTGAGGAATTTTACAAATTCCACCGCTACTTCAGACCCATAGATGTCTCGATCGAAGTCTAAGAGATGAACTTCTATACTTGAAGAAAGCCCTTTGAAGGTTGGGCGTGGCCCCAGATGTAGGGCACCCGAATACCTCTCACCGTCTACCCTGCACTGCACCGCGTAAATCCCCGGACGTGGCATGAGCTTGTCTTCATCAGACAATGAGAGGTTAGCGGTCGGATATCCAAGGTTACGGCCACGCTGTTCTCCGTAAACTACCGTCCCAGAGATGGAGTACAGACGGCCAAGACATAACTCCACTTCGTCCATACGGCCCGCATTAACTGCATTACGGATCCGAGTTGAGGAAACTACAGCACCACCCACCTCAACCGGTTCTACAACATCAACTTGAAAACCCAGTTCTTCTCCAAGCTCTCTCAGTGTATCTACATTACCTGACCGATCGCGACCAAATCCGTGGTCATGACCAATCACAAGCTCCTGCACGTGCAAACGCTCAACCAATATTTCTTTGACAAATTGGCGTGGCTGGTACTTTGAAAGCACTTTATTGAAGGCAATAAATACGGCGTAGTCTAGTCCGCTCTCGGCAAGAATCTCCTTCTTCTCCACTGGTGTGGTAAGTGACTGTGTAGCCAATTCTGGCCTTAGGACCTTTAGGGGATGTGGTTCAAAGGTTACGAGCACACTTCTCCTTTCGGTAACCCGCGCCCTCTCACTTATCTCCTGAAGTATCGTCCAATGCCCTAGATGGATACCGTCGAAGGTCCCAACAGTCACAATGCTCCCAACATCATCCGGGACTCCAGGCATGTGTAACCATTTACTATTCCTCACTGAACAAAAACCTTTCTCGGTTGCAGATAACCCTCTCCAGTTTCAGCAATGGCGATAAGGGTTCCGGCTTTTGATACAGCCACAAGTTTAGATGTAACTGGGTTTTCAAATGGAATCGTATTCCCACAGGCAAGCTTCTCTGCGTCAATCTGACTGACCTCCACTGAAGGCAGGTGTCCTACAGCTCTTAGGGGATTGATCGATCTCTTTTCAATTCTAGAAACATCACAGAGATGATCGACCTTTACTGCCTCTTCTACCGAAAAATCACCGACCGAAGTGCGGCGGAGCTCAACCAAATGAGCTCCGACTTTCAGTTTAGCACCTATGTCCCTAGCCAGAGATCTAACGTACGTACCACTGGAGCAACGCACCCTGAAACGAAGGATCGGTAGATCCATAGCAAGTAACTCAAGTTGGTGAATTCTGATATTCTGGGCTGGTAGATGAACAAATTCTCCACGCCTAGCACGGTGATGCATTGGCACTCCCCTAATCTTCTTTGCAGAGAATTGAGGAGGGACTTGTTCTAAATTTCCCTGGAATGAAGTGAGCACCTCATCAACCTGGTCGGCGGTAAGGCATTCCCATCCTCTAGACTCATTAATCACGTCTCCTTGAGCATCTTCAGTCGTTGTTGAAACCCCCAGTAAAGCCACAGCATCGTAAGACTTATCCAACCCGACCAAGTATTCTGATAACCGAGTTGAATATCCGACGCACATTAGAAGTAGTCCTGAGGCGAACGGATCTAGGGTGCCTGTATGTCCCACCTTCGAAGTCCCTAGTGCACGGCGCAGCATAATAACCACGTCGTGGGATGTGGGTCCCGGAGGTTTGTCGACAGGAAGAACAAAGCCCAGCCCCGGGCCAACAGAATTCACTCGAGATGTTCCTCGTCTTCATCCAAATCTGAATAAACCACATCAGAGAGGATTTCCTCAATACGGCGGGCCTGGTCTAAAGAGTGGTCTTGTTGAAATCGCAGTTCTGGAACGCGACGCAGGTGCAGTGACCGGCCGAGTTCCCGACGAAGAAACGGCGCTGCAGCTTCAAGCCCGGCAAGCGACTCATTCAACTCATCGTTCGGATCCTGGGTTCGGACGTACACGCGGGCTGAACCCAAATCTCCAGCAACCTCGACACTCGTAATAGTCACTAGACCAACCCGAGGATCTCTCACTTTCCTGAGAACCAACTCAGAAACCTCACGCTTAAGCTGTTCATTGAGTCGGGCCAAGCGCTTAGTCACCATCAATGGACCCTCTTCTGCACCGAGACGATAACAGCGCCTCCATTACGCTCCACAAAACTATCCAGTTTATCCAAAACAGACTCTGCATAGCGCCCATCCGAAGCAACCAGGGCTATAGTCAGTTGAGCTCTCTTATGCACATCTTGAAAAGCAGTCTCTGCCACAGACACGTTGAACTTATTTCGTAATCGGTCCTTCAAGGATCTGAGGATAGATCGCTTCTCTTTGAGCGACGAACATCCCGGAAGATTCAAGTCCCACACGGCTGAGGCGATAACCATCTAACCTATGCCCTTCTGAGTAACTGCCTTAGGAAACTAGGACTTCGTAGATAGGGTCCGGGCAACTTCCTCAACCGTGTAGCATTCAATGAAATCCCCAACCTTCACATCATTAAAGTTCTTGATACCGATGCCACACTCAAAGCCCTCTCGAACTTCTTTCACATCGTCCTTGAAGCGCTTTAGAGAACTCACTTCGCTATCGTAGACCACTATCCCGTCACGGATAATACGCGCGTGGCCCTTACGATCCATTCGACCTTCAGACACATAACACCCAGCAATCGTACCCAGTTTTGTGATCTTGAAGGTTTCGCGAACCTCTGCCGTACCTTCTACCGCCTCTCTTCGCTCTGGTGTAAGCATCCCTTCAAGTGCCGCTGTTATTTCGTCCACAGCTTCGTAGATCACATCATAACTACGAATCTCCACACCTTCTCGATCTGCTGACTGACGTGCTGCCGTTTGCGGGCGGACACGAAAGCCTAGGATTACCGCCCCCGCGGTCTGGGCAAGAAGTACATCAGACTCATTTACTGCACCAACTCCCCGATGGACGATATCGACCTGTACTTCATTGGTGCCTATTTGTTCGAGGGCATCGGATAGTGCTTGAACAGAACCATCCACATCCCCTTTTATAACCAAGGGGAGAGTTGAAAGCTCACCTGCCACAGCAAGTGCCCCGAAATCGCCTAGGTTGACAGCACGTTCTCGAATACGCAGTTGCTTTTCTCTCTCCAAACGCTGTCGGTTCTCTGCGATCTCTGAAGCTCTGTCAGGATCGATCACCTGAAATGTGTCTCCAGCTTGAGGCACGCCACCCGCGCCTAGAACTTGCACTGGCATTGCTGGGCCGACTTCGTCAATGCTATGCCCACGCTCATCAAGGAGAGCTCTCACTCTACCATCAAAAAATCCACAGATAAACGAGTCACCTACTCGTAGTGTACCACTCTTAACGAGCACCGAAATGACAGGACCCTTACCAACATCTAGCTGAGCCTCAATAACAGTACCCTGAGCATCTCGGTTTGGGTTTGCCTTGAGTTCAAGCATCTCCGCTTGGAGTAGCACTTTTTCAAGAAGTTCTTCGACCCCTTCTCCCGTCTTAGCTGACACATCAACCGCAAGTACATCGCCACCAAAATCTTCGACATTAATATTATGCTGTAATAGTCCTTGTTTAACCTTGTTTGAGTCCGCAGCGGGAAGATCGATCTTGTTAATAGCAACGATTACGGGCACACCGGCATTGGCTGCGTGAGAAATTGCCTCAACAGTTTGCGGCATGACAGAGTCGTCTGCAGCAACTACTAGGATCACAACATCAGTTACCTCAGCACCTCGCGCTCTCATTGCAGTAAAAGCAGCATGGCCCGGAGTATCCAGGAAGGTGATGCTACGATCTTCCTCAAGATCTACGCGATAAGCTCCAATGTGCTGGGTGATCCCACCTGCCTCACCAGCAACCACATTTGTGTCCCTAATACGATCTAACAGAAGGGTCTTTCCATGGTCAACATGCCCGAGAACGGTAACAACTGGAGAACGTGGTTTCAGATCCTCAGGCGCATCTTGCACCTCTTCGAACTCCGGCTCTGCAACATACTCTTCCTCTCGAACCGCAGTAAAATTGAACTCTTCCAATAGCATTTCGATTTGATCAAAATCAAGCCGCTGATTAATGGTCACTAGGAGACCTAGGTTTTTGAACGCAGACCCGATGATATCTGTCGAAGATACATCAATGAGGTCAGCTAACTCTGCAATTGTAAGGAACTCATTTACCCGAACGGTTGTGCGCTCTCTTTCTTCCTCCTGTCGCTCCTGCTCAACCTGGGCTTCTTGCTCTTCAACTGTTTGGCGTCCTTTCTTTTTCCTTCGTTTTTTCCCAGAACCTCCTTTGATCTCAGCCATGACGCGCTGGATATTTGACTGCACAGCATCCTTGTCGACACGCTGTCGCTTCTTGCCCTTCTTCTTCTCTTTGCGTTGCCGTCGACCATCAGGTGTATAACCCTCAGCCTGGATTCGAACCTGACCACCTGGTCCAGCACTGGCAGCAGGAGCAGGAGAGGGAGAGGGAGTCGGTTGACGAATTTTCCTGACTGGACCACCCTCTCGCGCTGACTCTAGGGGCTCCGCTTTATCTGGTGCCGAACGATCTTGAACTTCGATTTCTCCTTCAATTGCCTCAGAAATCTGTGAGCCTTCATTTTCATCAAGCGCACTATCCGTTTCCGTCAGTTCTTCTTCATCTGATTCCAGTTCACCTAGATCCTCCAGAACTTCTGTAGTCTCCGGGCTCGCCTGAATACCGAGATCCAAATCTTCTGACTCAGAATCTTCTTCGTCCTTCCTAGTTTCGGGGGCCGATGGGTCAGCAACAGTTGTATCCTCTTGCTCAGGCATACCTCCCACCTCGGCGCCTTCCTCAGCCGACTCAACATCAGACTCCGTTGTAACCTCAGGCTCCGGTGGCGGGACTTCGGATGCCCGGCGGCGGCGGCGGCGGCGACTGGGTGCGGGCGACGCTTCTTCTAATACTGCCTGAATCGCCTTAGCCGGATCAGAATGACCAGCTCTTCGCTCACGCTCAATCTTCGCAAGGACTTTAGCCTGTTGGGCATCGTTAATAGCTGAACGTGCACCGGTAACAGGGATCCCCATCTGCCGAAGTAGCGCTATAAGAGTATCAGCTTCTACTCCAAGGTCTCTTGCAAGCTCCTGGACACGCATTCTTTACCTAATCCCTCCCTTCATCCACCATGATTTCACCATCTATGCTTTCCAAAAGTCGCCCCGCTAGGGACGCATCTGTCACCGCAACCGCTGTTATTGGAGCCCTCCCAATTGCAGCTCCCAGGGTTGTCCTATCCCCAAGTAATACCTGGGGGATTATCCGTTTCCGCATAGTTCGCCTAATCTTGTCTAGTTGAGCTAACGAAGCATCTTCAGCCATCAAGACGAGACGTGCCTCACCTTGACTTATCGACCGACGAGTAGCGGCAGTCCCAGGGGCGACTGCACCAGCCCGTCGCGCCAAGCCCAGAATCTGGAGCGCCTCAGTCATCTGATTCTTCCGAGTCCGAAGCTTGTTCTCCAACTTCATCTATCAGAGCATTAGGATTCTCTTCAAGCTCCCCAGAATCCTCGCTCTGGGTTCCCTCCCCACCTCCATCACCGGCATCACCCTCAACTACAGTCAGGGCTTCAATCAGTTCTAGGATGCGGTCCGTATCCTTCTCACCTAGCCCTTCAATCCCCAAGAAATCTCTTCGCTCAAGGTCAATTATTTGAAGAAATGTATCGTAGCCAGCTGCTCCTAGAGCCCCCAGAGTAGATGGCTGCAGATCAAGCTCAGATAATGGGAAATCTGAAGTCTCGTATTGTTCCTCAGCGATAGCATTAAGAACTGAGATATCTGCACCTTTTTCGACCCATTCACGTGAGCCATATAAATCGATCTGCCAGCCAATCAGTTGTGAAGCAAGTCGAACGTTTTGCCCATTTCGCCCAATCGCCAAGGAGAGCTGGTCTTCGTCTACAATCGCAGTAATAACCTGTCTTTCAGTATCACTGATAACTTTAGAGACTCTAGCCGGAGCGAGTGCGCGTCGGGCGAAGACATCGGTGTCCGGATGCCAAGGAACAATATCAATACGTTCACCACCTAACTCCGAAACCACCGCCTGGACTCGTGAGCCCTTTAATCCAACACACGCACCAACAGGATCAATAGACTCATCTCGACTATAGACAGCTATCTTCGTGCGTCCGCCAACCTCCCGTGAGATCTCGCGAATTTCAACTATACCCTGAAAAATTTCTGGCACCTCAAGCCTGAAGAGTGCTGCCACAAATAAGGCATCGGCTCTCGATAGGATCAGGCGTGGGCCTTTTGGAGTTTCCTCCACTTTCTTAAGGACTGCTCTGATCGGATCGCCCTGGCGGAATCGTTCGCGTGGATTCTGCTCCTTCCATGGTATGATTGCTTCTGCATCTCTGGAGCGGTTGAGCATAACTACCAGCTTACCTCTCTCAGTCTGCTGTACTTCTCCTGAAAGCAGCTCCTTCACCTCATCTGAGAATTCATCCCGAATGCGGTCACGCTCATTATCTCTAACTAGCTGCACAATGCGCTGTTTGACGGCCATTACTGCATTGCGACCAAAATCTTTGAAGTCCACGGGAACTTCCATCACGTCCCCAGCCTCAAAGGTTTCGTCGTCCCAGCGAGCTTCCTCCAGTAATATCTCACTCGCTGGGTCTTCCACTTCAGCAACAACCCGGCGAAGTACTACGATATCAAATTCCCCAGTCACATCGTCTATCGCTATTTCAGCTTGGACGGTTGCTCCGTAAATGCGGGCCAAACCCGCAAGGATACCTTCCTTGACGAGATCGGTCATTTCCTCATCTGAGAGGTTCTTAGTCGCAGCAACATCCCGAAACGCTGTAACGATCTGTTCTGCTTTAGCCATCTTTATTCCCTCATTTCCACTTAAAGACGAGATGGGCCTTACGTATCTCTGACTTCGGAACCGCTATTTCTTCTCCATCTAGAAGTCGAAGTCGAACTGCTGTCACCTCAATGCCACTCTCTTCAAGGCCCAACAATTCACCCTGCAGTCTCTTATCTCTTCCAGCTAGAATCTCGTGTCCCTGTACTACCACCTGTTCACCTCTAAAGCGGCTAAAATCCCCAGCCTTTTTTAGTGGCCTGTCCACTCCTGGAGATGAAACCTCTAGCACATAACGCTCTGAAAGAGATTCATGTGAATCGAGCCAAGGCTCCAGTTCCCTACTAATTCGAGCACAGTCTTCAACAGTTAGTCCTCTTCCGGGGACCGAGTCATACTTATCAACACGAAGTCTCAGCACAGGTCGCACAGAACTACCCGCCCAATCAAGATCTACTAACTCGAAACCCAAGTCTGCGACTTGGTTTTCTAAGCCATTCTCGATCTCCGGCATGGGACGCAAAATGCAACCTCCAATCAATCAATAGGGGTACACCGCCAGAGCGACGTACCCCATTCAACACCGAACAAAAAAGCGGGGGCGAACTTCTCCCCCACTAGAAAAATAAGAACCACCTAAATGCAGTTCCACTACTCGTTTAAGATAAACGAGGTCTCAAGCCTACTCAAGCTCCCTGATAGGGGACAATGATCTTCTTTATTAGTGTCAATTCCCACCTCTTACAAATTGTACTTTTCCTACGGGCTAATTACTTCTTGAGAATCTTCGAGGATAAGAACAAGTACCCTGATTCAATCACTGCTACTCTCAATTCTCTCTATCACAGCGCCCAAGGCTATGAGACGTTCATCGATGGTTTCATAACCTCTTTCAATTTGACCAATATTCCGGATATGGCTTGTACCCTGCGCACCTAATGCTGCCAACAGTAGTGCCATACCCGCACGAATATCCGGGCTATCAACTACACCACCCTGGAGTGTAGTGGGGCCAACTACAACGGCCCGGTGAGGATCACAGAGAATTATGGAAGCTCCCATTGAGACGAGCTTGTCTGTGAAGTACATGCGTGACTCAAACATTTTCTCATGCACCAAAACACTACCGACACATTGAGTTGCAGCAACAATCGCGATCGATGTAAGGTCAGCGGGAAACGCTGGCCATGGTCCGTCATCTAGTTTTGGGACATGCCCGAATGCGTCCTTGCGGATCACGAGTTCTTTAGATCCGTAAACGTGGAGGTCTGAACCCTCTACCCTGCATTCTATACCAAGACGACGAAAACCCATGATCGTTGAATCAAGATGCTCAATAGGGGCATGCTCTATAGTGATGTCACTTCGGGTAACAGCCGCGAGTCCGATGAAAGATCCAGTTTCAATATGGTCAGGACCAATCGAAAAATCGGCACCTCGGAGTTCATCAACACCCTCAATCTCCAGGACATGTGTCCCTATGCCCTCAATCCGAGCTCCCATCTTATTCAACAATCTGCATAAATCCTGAACATGGGGCTCGGCAGCCGCATTTCTCAGTCGCGTTTGGCCTCTCGCACAAACCGCGGCCATAATAGCGTTTTCAGTACCTGTGACTGAAGGCTCATCTAAAAATATATCCGCAGCGATAAGTTCATCAGAGGTAATCGTGAAACCTCCGTTAAGAGCCACCGAAGCACCTAAGGCTTCAAACGCCATAAAATGCGTGTCCATTCTGCGCCGCCCGATGACATCTCCGCCGGGAGGTGGCAATTCCACTTTACCGAAACGGGCTAAAAGGGGGCCCGCTAGCAGCAGTGACGCCCTAATTCTAGCTGCTAGCTCCCTTTCCACCGAACTTGTTTTTACTCCGCCTGTATCAACAATTAGATCGTTTCTTCCGATCCAAGAAACGTCACTACCTAAAGCTATGAGTATGTCTAGGAACGTGAGAACATCCCTTATTCTAGGCACATTACGGAGTGTTACTGGACTCTGGGATAAGAGTGTTGCCGCTAAGCACGGGAGTGCTGCGTTCTTATTACCTGCAGGCCTTATCCGGCCCTCGAGATGACGCCCACCTTCTACCGCAAAAGTCCCCATAGTCTCCGGGAAAAGCAGTGATGGAGGGACACACTGTTGCCGGTCTTGTGACCCCGCCGTAGGAACTCGAAGATACCGCCCGTCTCAGCCCAACAGCAACCTATCCATTGCTTTTTCGCAGGAACCGTTGAGGTTCGATATCGCCTACTCAAGAGCGTTGCTCCTTGTTTCATTTGGGGATCTCATGGGAATTGCAGGATCTGTGCCAGTGCAGCTTCTAGGATACACAGTGCTCTTTGACCTAGATATCTGAGCAACTCGATCGTTAGACTTCAGCTATGCTACATAGAATACCCACAACTCTTCAGTCAAACACACTCCAGGACCCTACTCTCATATCAACTCTAGCAGATATTGCGATAATCGTGGTTGGTGTTGCCATCCTTACGGCATCTGTCGTCCTGGTACTCCTAGCCCTCAGGGTCAACGCTACCCTCAAGAGTCTGAGCCAAAACCTCGGCCCAGTATCAGATCGAGCCCGCTCAATATCAGATAATGTAGAGTTTATTACTCAGGCCCTTAGAACGGATGTAGAGCGTTTGAATGCATCCGTTAAGGGATTGAATGATCGCCTGCACCAGGCCTCAGGCCATATGGAGCAACGTATAGAAGAATTCAATGCACTGATGGAAGTGATTCAGGGTGAAGCAGAGGGTGCCTTTATCAAGACAGCAGCAGCAGTCAGGGGGGTGAAGGAAGGTGCTCAGAAGCTAAGCAAGGCTGCAAGAATGAAGACCCGAAGAACAGAAGCTAGTGATCAAGAAGCCGACGCTAATGATCCAGCTTCTGAATCTTTTGAGTAATGACGTAGATGCTCAGCTACAAGGACTAATGTCATTATTCATTGCTCATTTGCTTGATTAGTAGGTCTCTCGCAAGCCTTGGGTCCGCTGCACCCCCTGATTTATTCATTACTTGTCCGACTAGGTATCCGAGAATCCTTGATTCCCCTCCACGATATCTAGCAACCTCCTCGGAATGCTTGGCTAAGACCTCTGTTACCCAGCTCGTCAGTTGACCAATGTCGCGTTCCTGTGTCAGGCCCTGCTCCTCAATGATATCTGAAGGATTACCACCCTCCTGTGCAAGAATAACTAGGACACTCTTCGCCGCGGATTCAGATACAATTCCTCTTTCTATAAGTCCTATGAGTGCTGCGATCTTAGCTGGACGCACCGGGACAGTTCGAGCGTCTTCTCTGCGCTCATTCATCAGCGCTTGTAAGGGGCCTGTAACCCACTTGGCAGCGACCTTCGGATCTATCTCGATTCCTACCAACTCTTCAAAGTAGTCAGCATTGGCAGCAGACTGGGTAAGTACCTCCGCATCGTAATTCTTTAGTTCGTAGACATCCTTAAAACGAGAGCAACGCTCTCGGGGAAGCTCTGGAAGGGATTCAATAGCTGTGGCAACCTGTTCCTGAGTTACTTTTAGTGGAGAAAGGTCAGGTTCGGGGAAGTAACGGTAGTCATGACTTTCCTCTTTCGAGCGCATCTCACGTAGTTCTTCCCTGTGGTCATCCCAAAGCAAGGTCTGCTGCCCCACCGTATTCCCAGAATCAAGGGCAGCTATCTGCCTCGAGATCTCTAGAGATAACGCACGCTCAACACCCGAGAATGAATTCACATTCTTGATTTCCGTCTTATTTCCAAGCCGAAGAGATCCAGACCTGCGTAGTGAGATATTGGCATCAACACGGAGATCTCCCTCTTCCATATTGCAATTGCTAGCACCCACATACTCAAGGGTTTGTTTGAGTTCACCTAAGAATAATCGAACATCTGCGGGTATCCGAAGATCAGGTTCCGTAACAATCTCAACGAGAGCTGTACCCGCTCGGTTCAGATCAATCGCAGATGCTCTGGGCACCCTGTCGTGAAGCAATTTTCCGGCATCTTCTTCCATATGGACCCTCCGGATCGATACGGCCATGTCACCTTCTGATCCAGAAAACATCACACTTCCCTTTGTCGCCAAGGGATGTTCAAACTGGGTGATCTGGTAACCCTTTGGTAAATCTGGATAGAAGTAACTCTTCCGGGCCCAAACACTTTCAAAATGGATAGTACAACCGAACGCAAGTGCAGTCCGAAGAGCAAGATTTACAGCCTCAGAGTTCAAGACTGGCAACGCACCTGGTAGCCCCATACAGACTGGACAAATAGATGTATTCGGTTCACTACCAAAGACCGCTCTATCCCTGCAAAACAGCTTGTGCTCAGTCTTAAGTCTTACGTGGATCTCAAGTCCGATCACTGCTTCCCAGCTCAAGTATCTTCCTGGTAAGAGGCTTCTAGCGCACCTGCAGCTGCAATGATGCGGTTCTCACCCCACCAGGGCCCGAGCAATTGAGCTCCGAGTGGTAGCCCGCCCACCGTCCCTATAGGCACTGAAAGTCCTGGTATACCGGCAAGATTAGCAGTAACCGTAAAGACGTCGGACAAGTACATAGCAACTGGGTCCAGGACACGTTCTCCTAGCGGAAAAGCTGGTGTGGGGGAGGTTGGAGTAAAGAGTACATCCACCTCACTAAATGCAGTTTTAAAATCGTGAGCTATACTAGCTCTGGTGCGTTGCGCTGTTCCGTAATATGCGTCGTAGTACCCGCTTGACAGTACGTACGTGCCAAGCATAATCCGCCGCTTAACCTCAGTACCGAAATTCCCTCGTGTGCCTTCATACATTCGTTCAAGTCCTTCAGCAGGCACACGAACACCGAACCTCACACCATCGTATCTTGCGAGATTACTGGATGCCTCAGCTGTTGCGAGAACGTAGTAACAGGGAATAGCAAATTCTGTATGAGGCAGGGATACTGGGCGAACCTCAGCTCCCGCGTCTATGAGCCGCTCACACGCCTCATCAAGTAGTGCACGAACAGAAGGATCAAGTTGCTCTGGGAAGTACTCAGTAGGGATACCTATAACCATCCCCTCAACACCCTCAACTACAGCGTCTTTGTAGCTTGGTACTGGTTTTTGTGCTGAGGTTGAATCTCGGGCATCATGTCCAGAGACAATCTCTAGGAGCAGCGATGCTTCTAGAACCGTAGCCCCGATCGTCCCAATTTGGTCCAGTGAAGATGCGAATGCGATTAGACCATACCTACTAACCCGGCCATAGGTAGGCTTTATACCAACCACACCACAAAACGCTGCCGGCTGCCTCACCGATCCGCCTGTATCGGAGCCCAAGGCAATTCGAACATACCCTGCAGCCACCGCCGCTGCAGACCCGCCGGAACTTCCTCCAGGAACAAGGCTGCGATCTACTGGATTCAAGGTGGGACCGAAGGCAGAGTTCTCGGTTGATGAACCCATTCCAAATTCGTCCAAATTCGTCTTACCAGCGATCAAGCCACCTGCTCGCCGAAGTTTCTTTACAACGGTTGCTTCGTAGGGTGACCTATAGCCTTTCAACATGCTAGAACCACATGTCGTCGGAAGCCCTTTTGTACAAATATTATCTTTCAGCGCCACCATCACACCCGCTAGTGGACCTCGGTCATAGGGCTCCAAGTCTTCTGGATCAGCAATTGCCAAGAATGCGTTCAAGCTCTCCTGGCCACCCTCTAGCTCCTTAATATGATCTAGTGATCGAACTGCTGATCCCCTGACGTCCAGAATCTCAGAACTACTGAGGACTTCGTCTCGAATACTCACTGATCTTCAGAAGGGTTAACACCCGGAGGAGCAGGAACTATGAAGAAACCCTCCTGCCACTCAGGTGCAAAATCAACTGGTGTTTCACGAAGTTTATCCGGGCCCTCAACAGCCTCTTGGGGGTCGGGCGCGAGCTTTGACCCACTCTGCAATGAATCTTCAGGTAGCTCAGTTAACCCCAGATCCCGAAGAGAATCCACATGCTGCAGGATGGCATTCAGATCTGACGTGAGATGCTCGACTTCGTCAGTATCAAGATGGAGTCGTGCGAGTTCGCCTATCCTCTTAACATCCTCAGCAGAAATACTCATGGCCAATCTTTCTCCAAGCCTGCATATCGAAGAAGCAGATTTTTCTCTCCCACATCATCGAATCTGACCTTCACCTTCATGTCACGTCCAAAGCCAGAGATCTCCATGACTGCTCCAGACCCAAAGGTGTGATGCATAACACGTTCCCCTAAGACAAAGCCCGGGGAATCCTGATTCATGTCGAAAGCTTCATCCTGTTCGTGCGAGATCTTGTAGCCACGGTTCTGCATGGCAATGGGTTTAGAGTAGGGCCCCGGGGATAACCAGTTACTCTTACGATATTCCAGCAATTTGTCTGGGATCGCTGAGATAAATGAGGAGAGAGAACCATAAGTGAAATCACCGGCACGTCTTCTTTGCCTAGCCCACGACATGAACAGCTTATCTTCGGCCCTGGTGATTCCAACGTAGAGGAGTCGCCTTTCTTCCTCTAAGGCATCCGCTTCATCATAAGCCCGACTAAGCGGAAAAAGGCCCTCCTCAAGGCCAGCGATGAATACCAAACCGAACTCTAGCCCTTTTGCGTTGTGTAGGGTCATTAGAGTCACTGTTTCAGATCCCGGATCGAGATTATCCAGATCTGCAATCAGCGCTACTTCTTGAAGAAAGAGGTCAAGTTCAGTGAAGGTATCTATCTCATCAGGTTCGATGGTTTGAGCAAGAGTCGCATCAAAATCCAGCGTGCCCGCAATAAGTTCTATCACGTTGCGTGCACGGTCCTCTCCATCTGGGCCTTCATTATTAAGATTCTTGATGAGATCAATATCCTCTACAAGTCCTTCAAGCATTTCTCCTATCGTCACCTGGTTAGCACGCATACTTAGCCGGCTCATCAAATCAGCAAATTGCTTAAGACCACGGACTCCGGCAGTACGGATACCAGGAACCTCGTCAGCCCTCCTCGCAGCCTCTAGCATCGTGACACCTTGATCCATAGCCCATCGTTTCAGATGCTGGCGTGTGGTAGGGCCAATACCTCGTCTTGGATAATTCACAATGCGGTCGAATGCTGTTCTGTCTTTCGGGTTTGATATAAGTCGCAGATACGCGAGTACATCTTGAATTTCTCTACGCTGGTAGAACCGCACCCCACCCACCACTTGATAAGGTACTCGGGCTCGAAGAAAAGCATCCTCCAATGCTCTTGCTTGAGCATTCGTCCTATATAGGACCGCACAATCATCAATCGATAGATCCTGGGTATTTTGGATCTGGTCCTGAATTTCACCAACTATCCACCGCGCCTCGTCTTTCTCATTTGAGGTTTCGACCAATGTGATCTTATCCCCACCCTTGCGGTTCGCCCTAAGAATCTTCTTGGGCCGATTCACGTTCTCATCAATAACCGCGTTTGCCGCGCTGAGTATAGACTCTCTGGACCTATAGTTAATCTCGAGGGGCACTACACGCGCAGACGGAAACGCGGTTTCGAAGTCGAGGATGTTCCGAACATCCGCTCCACGCCAGGCGTAGATTGATTGGTCAGGGTCACCAACAACCATGAGGTTTCCATGGGCCCGGGCTAATAACTCTACGAAACGAAACTGTGCACGATTCGTATCCTGGTACTCGTCTACTAAGATGAAAGAGAAATGCCCACGGTAGTGTTCCAGAAGATCTCTATGGCTTTGAAGAAGCTCTACTGGCTTCATTAGAAGATCATCGAAGTCAAAAGCATTTTGAGCCTGGAGAGCTCTTTGATATGCAGAAAAAACTTGGCCCACCGTTTGGATGAAGAGCTCAGAGTTACCTTGATCTTTTTGCTGGAACATCTTGTCATCCTCAAGCCGGTTTTTCGAGTTACTGATCTCGGCACGGATGGCTTTAGGATTCCAGCGTTTCAAATCAAGTCCTAATTCTTCTTGAACTGACTTAATGAGCCGAAGAGATTGGTCGGAATCAAAGATACTAAAGCTTCGATCCCAACCGAGACGATCCGCATGTCTTCTTAAAAGACGTGCTCCCATAGCGTGAAAAGTTCCTACCCACATTCCTATGGGCTCGGAACCAAGAAGCTTTGTGATGCGTTCCCGCATCTCCCCTGCAGCCTTATTTGTGAAGGTTACCGTGAGAATTTTTTTAGGGGATATTCCAAATTCTTGGATGAGATGGCATACACGCGCTGTCAATACACGAGTTTTCCCTGATCCGGCTCCTGCTAAAACAAGCAGTGGGCCCTCAAAATGGGAGGTCGCCTCAAGCTGGTTTGTGTTCAGACCAGTGAGATGAGGATGGTTGGGTGAATCACTCATCAATCATAGATGAGCAGACTTGGAACACTACCCCCTCATGAACTTCCAGAAATTCGGAGACCCTCAAGTCCCAGTAGCCGCGACCCATCCTTAAGAAACTGCTTATTCTGGAGTCAGTCGCTCGCACCCAACGTACGGGTGAAGGACGTCGGGTAGACGAACACTGCCATCACGCTCCTGATAACTTTCTAACAGAGCAGCCATAATGCGTGGCAACGCTAGGCCAGAGGCATTAAGAGTGTGCACAAACATTGGTTTTTCAGACTGGCTTGGCCGAAATCGGAGATTGGCACGGCGAGCCTGATAGTCGGTAAAGGTCGTACAGCTTGATACTTCTAGCCACTGGCCAACCGCAGGCGCCCAAGCCTCTAGGTCATAGGTCATCGCACCACTAAAACCGAGATCTCCACTAGAAATCAATATTCTTCTGTAATGCAGCCCGAGACGCTCCAGTAGAACTTCAGCCTCGCGAGTCAGCTCTTCGAGAGCTTCCCGACTGCGCTCCGGATGCTCATACCGCACCAATTCAACCTTGTCGAATTGGTGCATGCGTAAGAGCCCTCTCGTGTCCTTCCCTGCAGCACCTGCCTCCCGACGAAAACAAGGTGAGTAGCCAGCATAACGGACAGGGAGATCCATCCCACTAAGAAGTTCATCCTTGTGGAGGTTCGTAATCGGTACTTCAGCTGTCGGGATAAGCCAAAGATCATCTCGGGTGGTCACATAGGACTCTTCTTCAAACTTCGGGAGTTGTCCCGTTCCAACCATTGCCTCTCGGGTAACCAGGTATGGGACGCGCACTTCAGTATACCCGTGCTCTCCTGTATGAACGTCTAGGAAATAATTAATGAGGCCTCTCTGTAGTCGGGCACCCATCCCTTTCAACACAGAGAAACCTGATCCGCTAATCTTAGAGCCACGTGTGAGATCAAGAATGTCGAGACCGGTTCCAAGGTCCCAGTGTGGTAAAGGCTCAAAGTCGAACGTGGTCGGATCGCCCCAGATTTTTTCTGTTCTATTCTCCTCTTCACCACCCTCGGGTACTTCGTCGAGTGGTGTATTCGGAATTGCAAGTAAAAGATCTTGAAGTTCCTGGTCGATGGTTCGGATTCTGTCATCGATCTTAGAAATCTTATCACCCGTGACCCTCATTGCTGCGACTAGTTCTCCAGCGTCCTCACCCTTTCGTTTGAGTTCGCCCACTTGTTTCGATGCTGTATTCCGCTCGGCCTTAAGTTCGTTGACCACCATCAGACCTTCACGACGCTCCTTATCCAACGAAAGTACATGCTCAACGATAGGAACTAGCTCAGGATCTCTCTTAACTAATGCGTCTCTCACAGCTTCCGGCTCGAGACGGAGACGTCGGATATCAAGCATCAGTCCCTCGGTATCAGGCGACGGCTGTTACACACCGGACTCGCGTCATAAACGAAAGTTAAGTTCCCGTTTTCTACGTCTATCAGTGTGGGCTCAAACCTGGCGTAGTAGAAACAGCGGCTTCCAAATGCACCTGGGGCGCGATCAGTACGAATTACATATACAGTTCCAGATCGTACTGATACAGGCTGATCTACAGAGTAAAGGGTGGTATCCGCCGGGGCCTCAACCACTTCTTCCCGTCGCTTACCCGGTATAGCAGCTAATCGGGCTGCTGAGGACACTCCAAGTGCACTCGGTGGCAGAAGAACTAGCTCACCACCACGCGTATCCAAAGCGATATCCCAGGTCCCAGTAGCAGTCGCAGCCTCAATACGGACCGGGCCAAGCGTACCTGGTCTGAAATTGAAACCTGAGTCCATATTCATCTCTGGACGGGCGAGGGAATAGAGCAGTACGGTATCTGCCTGAAGATCCCACCTGATCTCAAAAGGATCATCATTGCAAGCAGTCGTAGTCAGGAGTAGCAGAACCAGGACAATTGTCACTACAGAAGCTTGCACAAACTTTATCGCATGAAGGAACTGATGCTGCTGTAGCACGTTATTGGTCCTTAGCTCGAGTAAAAAAGCTGAGGCAAGTTGCCAGAAATCCAACAGTGGTGTCAACCCCGCAAATCCCTTTAATTACTTGACTTTACCCCCTACGGCAGGCAGGTTCCCAACTCGTCCTTACGAGCCGCATTGCACCCGCTAAAAACCAAGAAGTCAGAGGCACCGAGACGGTGGCAAATAGTACTGGACCTCTCAGCTCATCCATCTGGTAAACATATGCCAGTGATCTATGAAAGGCCCCCTGGTCCGGATGACATCGTGTACTACTCATCGGAGTAACAGCAAAGAAAGTCTCCGACCACTATCTTACCTGACCCCCAAACCGATAGAAATAAATTGCCTGAATCCAAGGTATCCTCAAAGCGTTCCGATGACGACTCATTCGTTGTCATCCTTGCCGGGGGGATTGGTTCTCGCTTTTGGCCAGCAAGCACTCCAAAGCGCCCCAAACAACTCTTGGCGCTCGCAACCGATTCTCCCTTAATCACGGATACCGTTCAGCGCGGTAAAGAAATTGCACCAACAAACAAAGTCCGAGTATTAGCCAATGCCCGATTGACTGAAGCCTTTCAATCGCTCCCCGGAGCTTTGGAAGACGACGTCTATTGGATAGAGCCTCAAGCTAAGGGTACATGCCCCGCGCTTGTGTGGGCAGCTTGGTCAATAGAAAGAGAGTGCCCTGGTGGCGTAATGATCTCACTCCACTCGGATCATTTGATAGAGCCGCTTGACGATTTTCAGCGAACTATCGCTGCCGCGTTAGAGCTTGCCCGAGATAGGGAGATCTTGGTCTGCGTAGGAGTTCAGCCGGACCGGATTGAAACCGGATATGGTCACATACAACCCGGAGAAGCCATCAACTTAGAGAGTGAGCTAGAAGCGTTTACAGTTTCAGCATTCCATGAAAAGCCAAACGCGCCTAATGCGGAACGGTACCTGCAGGAAGGTTATTTGTGGAACACTGGAATGTTCGTATGGAAAGCCTCGACATTCCTCAATGAAGTAAGAGTCAATGCCCCAGAGGTCGGTGACTGCCTACCACTTCTAGAGGAGAGCCCAGAAGCCTTCTTTGATGCAGTGCCGGAAGGCCCCGTAGATACGATGGTCCTCGAACGATCCGCACATGTCGGGGTCGTTCAGGCAACGTTCTCTTGGGATGATATGGGAAGCTGGGAGTCCTTGGCTCGCAATAGGGTCCCAGATGAGGATCACAACGTGGTGGTTGGTAATAGCCTGGTGAGAGAGGGGTCAAACAATATCGTCTTCTCAGAAGACGGGCAGGTCGTTCTCTTCGGAGTCGATGATCTTGTTGTTGTTCAAACGGATGAAGCCACATTGGTTATGCCACGGGACCGGGCTTCTGACCTCAAGACTCTGCTCAAGAAGCTTGAAGAGTGATGCCATGACTCAGACCAATCTTTACCTCTTTGAAGATAGACGTGCCCGTCGATGGGCGCCCTTCTCACTTACCCGGCCCGCCGGGGAACTCTTATTCGGTTGCCTGACTCTTCGTGAGCGAGCTGAGCACATCTTCGGAATGAAATGTCAGGGACATTTGTCACGTCATGCATTGGTTGGATTCGATGAGCCAGATAGTGCCCCCACTATTTCCTTAGATGAAATATCTGAGGGCACTAGACAAATCATTATATCAAGCCGGGCAGCGCCAGACTTCCAAGATATAGAGTTACCGGATGAGCCAGCCTGGATCACGGTAAACGGAATACCCGCGGGATGGGTCCTGCCACCAGGAACAGAACCTCCATCAGAACTTGCACTGAGAGACCCTTCGATTAATCCAGGCTATTCGAAAGTGCTCGAACTCCAAGGGGAAATTATTGAGTACCCCTGGACTCTATTAGCCCAGAACCCTGCTCGAATCCAGACAGATATAGAGACTTTGTGGCCCCAACACTCTGTGCCTGATGGATCAGTTCTCATCGGGGATGGGCCCGTGTCCCTGGGTTCGGGAGCTAAGGTGGAGCCAGGTGTAGTATTTGATACTAGACACGGCCCTATCCGTTTGGCTGAAAATACCCGAGTCGAAGGACCCGCCCGGCTTACTGGCCCACTTTTTATCGGCCCTGAAAGTGTCATTTATGGAGGCAGAGTTGGGACTTCATCCATCGGCCCCGTGTGCCACCTACATGGTGAAGTCAGCGACAGTGTATTTATTGGTTTTTCTAATAAATCTCATAGTGGGTATATAGGCCACTCACTCGTTGGCCGCTGGGTCAACTTGGGTGCATACACTACTAATTCTGATCTCAAGAACAACTACGGTCCCGTTAGGGTTTGGACACCCGAGGGTTACATCGATACAGGACAAATAAAGGTGGGTTGTTTCTTAGGTGATCATGTCAAAACCGGTATCGGAATGACCTTGAATACCGGGACCGTGGTTGGAGCTGGAAGTAATCTTTTGGGTAATGCAATGCCCTCTTCCAAGGTACCCGCCTTCAGTTGGGGCTCTGGAGATCATCTGGCACGGCATCGCTTACCTGAATTCTTAGCAACCGCAAAACAGGTCATGGCACGAAGGAAAATCGAGCTAACTCCAGGAGTAGTTAAGGTCCTGGAGAAAGCCTGGAAAAGGACAGCGGAGCGGCTAGCCGAGTAACTGATCTCTATGGTGAATCCTTATGCTAACCGAGTAGGACATCAGACTAGCAGATGAAGGTAGCTGTGCTTGGGAGCGGGAGTAGAGGGAACGCCACTTTGGTCTGGTGCGGGAACACGCGCCTACTCGTTGATGCCGGATTTAGTGCTCGTGATCTAGCTCGACGCCTAGCGTCAGTAGATGTAGAGCCAGACTCCATTGATGGTATAATCGTAACGCACGACCATCGTGATCACACGAAAGGTATCGGAGTGTTTGCTCGACGGCATGGCTCGCCAATTTACATGACTTCGTCTACCCACAGCGCCTGCTCTCAATTGTTACGTGGTAAAGAAAAAGTGGTCGAATATGATCCTGCAGAGACTTTTACTGTGGGCGATGTCTATGTTGAGCCATTCGTGACAATACACGACGCGGCGGACCCGGTAGGAGTAGCATTGATCGATGAATCAAGCGGATTACGTCTTGGAATTGCTACAGATCTAGGTCGCCCAACAACTCAACTCCGGCAGAAGCTGTCAGCATGCGACTTCCTGATCTTGGAAGCGAACCATGACGAACTCATGTTACACAATGGTCCTTATCCCGCATCGGTACGACAGCGTATCGCTTCAAGCCACGGCCATCTTTCGAATCAAGCAGCTGCTCGTCTTGCTACCGAACTAATGCATCCCCGACTGGCCGGTATCGTGCTCGCTCACTTATCGAGCGAATGTAACCGTCCAGATCTTGCCAGGAGTGTTGTTGGGGACGCGCTGGAGAAGGCTGGCTGGAAAGGCCATCTAGAGGTTGCTCTACAGGATCAGTCCACAGCGCTTCTAGATGTGGAAGACCTACGAGTCCGATCGGGTACAAGACAGCTTAGTTTTCTTTAGCAGACTCCCACCACCACCCGACTCTCAGGTAGACGATCCCTGTGATGGCGAGTGAGCTTCCTCAGTCTCAGAAGCCAAGTAGCCGCACAAAATCGTTCGAAAGCGCAAGCACCATGATCCCTACAAGGATCAGGACGCCAACGTTGCTCCAGCGCATTCTGGTCTCGAAGCTAACCTCTCTCCCTCGAACCCCCTCGATGAGTAGAAAGGCCAGATGACCTCCGTCTAGGACCGGAATCGGTAAGAGATTTAGGATCGCTAAGTTCACACTGAACAGCGCCATGAAACGGAGGAACGAGTCTACTCCAGCGGCCGCAGCTTGTCCTGACGCTTCACCGATCGTAACGATACTCCCGAGCGAACGCGGTGAAATACCTCCCGTCACAAGATCTCTCAGAAAGCCTAGGATCATACCTGTTACTGCGACGGTTTCACGGTACCCATAGACCATGGCTTCAGTCAGTGGCACTTGTGAATAACTCAGTGCCCCAACCGGTTGGTAGACACCCATCCTCCCCACCTGAACACCCTGCTCTTCCTCCGTGTCGATCGTGATAGGACGAATGAGTTCACGCCCCTCACGGACAATCGTGACTTCAACTCTCTCTCCTGGCCGGCTTCTGATCTCGTTAGTGAATTCAAACCAACCTTCAACATCAATACCTGCAACAGCAGTAATACGGTCTCCAGGTTGTAGCCCACCCTCATCAGCAGGTGAGCCGGGCACTACTGAGCCAATTCCTGCTTCTACCCAGCCCTCCACGGATCGGACCAAAGCGCGACGTTCAGCCTCAGTGACTGGAATCCGTATCTCTACCGATTGATCAGGTTCTGCAAAATCAAGTCGGATTGGACCCGATGGAGCCTCAAACAGGCCTCGCTCGACATCACCCCAACTACCAACCTCTGTTTCCCCAATCCGAACGAAGCGACTGCCTGTAGAGATCCCTATGAGACTCTCGGTCCCTGGGGGAAGGAGCTCATCATACACGGTACCTATCCGAGTCGTACTTAACTCGGGAACACCCCATTCCGCGATGACATAGGTGTAGGCACCAAACGCGAAAAGCATGTTGAAGATCACACCAGCAGAAAGTATGAGTGCACGCGCCCAAATGGGCTTCGCATCAAAGTCCCGAGGCCCAGGAACGCGAGGACTATCATCCCCACCACCTTCGAGCTTTTCGAGCATTTCGTCCTCTCCCATACCGCCGAACTTGACGTAGCCCCCAAGAGGAATCCAACTGAAGACATATTCCGTCTCTCCATACTTAAAACCGAACATTTTTGGGCCGAATCCAATGGAGAAACGCTGGATCTCTGCATCCACAGCTCTACCTGCAAGGAAATGTCCTAGCTCATGTATGAAGATCAACACGCCAAGGACAACTAGAGTTGCTAGAACAGTGCTCATCGACTTACTCCTACCCTGGTCTTGCTAAGACTATGAGCGACCTCAGTAGCGAGGGATCTGGCGGACCGATCAATCTCCAGAACGTCCTCTACTCCGGTCACAGCACTATTCCCAATTCGGTCTATCGTTCCCGAAACCAAATCGGCCATCTCTGGGAAGCGGATGGTACCTTCGAGAAAGGCCTGAACCGCAATCTCATTCGCTGCATTATATACTGCTGGCGCACATTCTCCTGTCCGGCCTGCGTTTACGCCAACCTTAAATAGTGGAAATGCCGCATCGTCAATCGGTTCGAATGTTAGCGGAGATGAACGAACGGGATCATAGGTTTGCAGGGCTACATCCTCGATTCTATTGGGATACGTGAGTGCGTACAGGATGGGTAGTTCCATGGTCGGGAAGCCAAGCTGTGCGAGTACGGATCCATCCACAAACTCAACTAGTGAGTGGATCACTGATTGCGGGTGAACAATCGCATCAAGCCTCTCATATGCAATCCCATAAAGGAAATGTGCCTCAATAATCTCGAGCGCTTTATTTGCGAGTGTCGCTGAATCGATCGTGATCTTGGCACCCATACTCCAGGTGGGGTGCTTCAGAGCATCCTCTGGGCTTACATCCCACAGTGTTTCTTGTTCTCGTCCCCGGAACGGACCACCTGATGCGGTAAGCACCAGACGCTGAACATCTGATGGACTATAACCCTGAAGGCACTGTAGGATTGCACTGTGCTCAGAATCTATCGGCACGATCTCACCGGAACCTTGCTCCGCTGCGGACAAAACAAGATGGCCCCCAGCAACGAGCGATTCCTTGTTGGCTAATGCAAGACGATGACCAGCCTCTAATGCAGTGAGAGTGGGTTCAAGTCCTGCGGCACCAACAAGAGCATTAAGGACCACGTCGGTCTCCGGATCTGCTGATGCTTCTAATACGGCCTCCCATCCACTAGCCCAGCGGGTTATTCCATCCCCGTCTGGGAGTGGGACTGTCTCGTCCGCCAAGACTGCTAGACGTGGATTAAACAAGGCCACTTGGGCTGCTAGAGCATCACTACTCTTTTCAGCAACCAAGCAAGTCACCTTGAATTGGCCAGGATGACGCTGGATAACCTCAAGTGCACTGCGGCCGATCGAACCCGTAGAACCCAGAACTGCTATACGAATCATTGGATCTTCGCGAGCAAGGCTATAACCGCATATGCGATAGGAACTGTAAATGCGATGGAGTCGATACGGTCCAAGATCCCTCCATGTCCAGGAAAAATTGTCCCAGTATCCTTTACGCCTGCCTCTCGTTTGAAAACCGAGATTACAAGATCACCAACCTGCGCGCTCATTCCCAGCAGGGCACCAACCAATCCAGCCATCAAGAAACTGTTGATGGGCATACCAACCAAATATGGCGATGTCACAAAGTACCATAGAATGCCTACAGCTATGGTAGCTCCAAGTCCTGACCATGACCCAAGCCAGGTTTTGTTAGGACTGATTGAAGGCGCAAGCTTGTGTTCCCCCCACTTGCTACCCGCAAAAAAAGCGACCGCATCCCCGATCCATGTGATCGCTAGAGGAAGAGCAATCACTGCGATACCAAGCCAAGGCGCTCCCGTGGTTTCCCCCCAACCCTCAGCAGCGGGAAACATGAGAGTGAGAGGCACAAACGAAAGCGAAAAACCACAGTAAAGACAGCCGGCCATCGTCACAGATACAGCCCCCAAGGGACCACCAGTGGCTCCTCGATTCAAGACTGCCAGTATAAGTGAAATAAGCATAACAATCCCGACAATGCTGAGCGCCCAAGGAGCAAAGGCTACAAACGTTCCCTGCCAGGTCCCCGCTAAAACCAGAGCTGCAGCTCCAGTTGCTCCCGTGAACCGGAAAGGATCCACCCCCGTGTGCGCTGCTAGGCGATAGACCTCCTGCGTGCCCATCGCAGCTAATGCAGATAAAGAAACCCCTAGAATCCAATTCCCAGAGTAAAGGAGCACCAATACGATGGGTATGCAGATGATTGCGACCAACCATCTCCGTGAAAGATTAGTCATGGGAATTATGAAGTCCTGATAAGCCCGAACCGCCTGTCCCTACGCTGGTAATCTAGTACCGCTTCAAAGAGATGTTCTCGGGTAAAATCAGGCCATAATACAGGAGTGATGTGCAACTCTGCATAAGCAATCTGCCATAGCATGAAGTTGCTAATCCGGTACTCACCAGAGGTTCTGATCAAGAGATCTGGATCTGGCATGTTCCCTGTTAGAAGTGTCTGACGCAGCGCCTCCTCATCTATGTCATCCACTGCGAGCCCACCTTGATCTACTCGCTCCGCCAAAACCTTTACAGCACGAAGAATCTCCTCTCTGCCACCGTAAGAGATCATAAGATTCAACCTTAAAGTTCTCCCACCTTTAGTGCCCTCAACGATCAAATCCACTGCTTCTTGAGTACTGTCGTCAAAACGCTCGATTTCCCCAAGAACATGGACTTCGACACCCTGGCGTTTGAGGCTGGCACATTCTTTTCGAGAGTAGTGCCGCAGGAGCGATATTAAGGAGGCAACTTCTTTACGCGGACGATTCCAGTTTTCAGTTGAGAATGCAAAGAGAGTCAGAATCTTAATTCCTGCCTCAATCGCCCCTTCAATCGTCTCACGGACAGATTTCATACCTTCCCGATGTCCGACCTGGCGCGGCAATCCTTTCTGTTTTGCCCATCGACCATTGCCATCCATAATGATCGCAACATGATTTGGCACGGCACTGGTCAGACGAATCTTATCTAGGCTCTCGGAGGCCATGAGCTTTCAGGCTGAGGCCGCTAGATGGCCATCACCTCTGCTTCCTTACTTTTAAGAAGTTCGTCCACCTTCTCTACGTAGTCCTTGGTCAATTTCTCAAGCTGATCCTCTCGCCGACGACTCTCGTCCTCACTGAGTTCATGATCTCGGACAAGCTGATGGAGTTCATCTCTTACTGTCCGACGTGCGTGGCGAATCGAGATTCTTCCTTCCTCAGTCATTCTATGTAAAAGCTTTACATATTCCTGTCGACGCTCCTCATTCAAAGGAGGAATCGGAATACGGATAATGTTCCCATCATTAGCTGGATTCAGACCTAGATCTGCGGTCATGATAGCACGCTCTATATCAGGCAAGAGGGTCTTATCAAATGGCTGTACGACCAACAAGCTAGATTCCGGAGTACTAATTGTGGCTAGCTGGTTCAAGGGCATCTGCGATCCATAGGCCTCAACACGGACCGTGTCCAAGAGGGCGGGAGTAGCTTTCCCCGTTCGAACGGTCGCGAATTCGCGCCGAAGTGCTTCGAGTGCCGCCTCCATTTGCGTTTTAGCATCCTCAACGGTCGGCATAATTCCTCCACTAAGCTCAGGTCAAAGAGCACAGGCTCCAGTAGTATTTAACTAATCGCCTTTGACAATGACTACTAGGATACTAGGGTTCCCACTGGCTCACCAAGGATGGCTCTCGCGACAGCACCCTGCTCTTCCAGATTTAGGACAATGATAGGCAAGGAATTTTGCTTACAGAGCGCAACAGCTGGCGTATCCATAACCGCAAGTTCACGCGCCACGACTTCCTGAAACGAAATCTCCGGAATGAACTCCGCATTGGGGTCTGTGACCGGGTCAGCTGTGTAGACACCCCTGACTTTAGTTGCTTTTATTACAACATCAGATCCCATTTCAATAGCACGAAGAACTGCACCTGTATCAGTAGAAAAATAGGGGTTTCCAGTACCTCCAGCAAAAAGCACAACGCGTCCCTTCTCCATGTGCCGTAATGCTCGCCGACGGATATATGGTTCCGCAATCTCCTCCATCCGAATAGCAGTCATCACTCGGGTTTCAATTCCCTTGTGCTCCAGAAGGTCTTGAACTCCCAGAGCATTTATGACTGTGGCAAGCATCCCCATGTAGTCGGCTTGTACTCGATCCATTCCGGATCGGGAAGCTATCGCACCCCTCACAATGTTGCCGCCGCCAATCACAACCCCCAAGGAGACACCCATTGAGGCAACGGACCCGATTTCTTCCGTTAGGCGATCAACAACTTCCGGCGCGATACCAAAACCCTTGTCACCTGCCAAAGCCTCACCAGAGAGCTTCAGCATAACCCTATGATATCTAAGCTCTTGAGAGGTCTGGTTCATCGGATTCGGTTTAGAAATCCCTTTTTGTCACCGGCAATTTGAAAAACAAACTTACGTGGGTTCCTCGCCTACCTTTATCCGGGAAAATTGACCGACGCCAATCTTCTCCCCCGTTCTGGCAGACACTTCTGTGATCAACTCCTCGATGGTCTTGTCCTGATCCTTGACGAACTCTTGCGCAAGCAACGTGTTTTGTTTCAAGAACTTAGACATTTTTCCTTCGACTATTTTATCGACGATATGATCGGGCTTAGGGTCCCCTTCTTTAACTTGCTCTAAGTAGACACTTCGCTCTCGCTCAAGAACCTCGTCTGGAATTTGGTCCCGAGAGACGGCAATCGGTGCAGATGATGCGATATGAAGAGCGAGATCCTTCGCGAGTGCCCTAAAATCATCTGTGTTCGCAACAAAGTCCGTCTCACAGTTCAACTCAACAATCACAGCAGTCTTATTATCAAAATGCACATAACTTCCGATCGCCCCCTCATTCGCAGCCTTTCCAGCACGCTTTGCGACTTTGGCGGCACCCTTTGCCCGGAGAAGGTCAACCCCCTTCTCAATATCACCCTCCATTTCCATCAATGCCCTCTTGCACTCCATCATACCTGCACCCGTCATATCACGCAGTTTCTTAACATCCTTTGCGGACACCACCGTGCCTGACTCACTCATCCTTTTCTCCCTTAGCTGCATCCTCCACAGCAATTGGCACATCAGGATCTACACCAACTTCATCCGCTTTGCTAGACGCTTCCGGAGAGCCTGGCCCTTCATCTTGGGCTGAATCTTCCGACTCAGTTTCAGTAACAGACTTCTCCTCATCCGCAGTTGATGCTACTCGGTCATCTGAACCTAAGTGTTGGGCAATTACATCGGGTCGTGGCCGACGCTTTCTTTTTGGCCTCCTGCGCTGCGGACGTTGTTTCTCCGTGGTCTCCCCTGTCTCAGTCGAATACGTGGTCGCCTCAAGGTCATCGATCCGTCGACGCTCACTATCTGGAACTTCCTTGCTGGCTACCGAAATTGACTCGGCAATCGCGTGCGTGATAAGAGATACTGACCGTATTGCATCGTCATTCCCAGGAACAGGAAAGTCTATTAGATCCGGGTCAGCGTTAGTGTCGGTAATCGCTATGATCGGAATGCCAAGCTTCGCAGCCTCGCGAACAGCTATGATTTCTCTCTTAGCATCAATTACAAAAATTGCTCCGGGGAGCCGTCCCATATCCTTTACCCCGGCCAGATACTTATCCAGCTTGATCCGCTCACGATCAAGCATAAGGCGTTCTTTCTTGGTATAGAACTCAAAAGCATTTTCTTGTTGACCCCGCTCGAGTTCCTTCAATCTCCTAATCTGCTTCCGAATCGTCTGGAAGTTAGTGAGCATGCCTCCGAGCCAACGTTCAGTGACGAAAAATGCTCCTGACTCCTCCGCTTCCGTTTCAATTACTGAACGCAGCTGTTTCTTGGTGCAGACAAAGAGAACCTTATCCCCACGCAAAACGACCTCACGAGCTGCCTGCTGGGCAAGCTTTAAGCGGTCAAGTGTTTTTCTGAGGTCAATTATATGAATGCCGTTTCGTTCGGTGAAAATGAACGGCTTCATCTTTGGATTCCAGCGACGGGTTTGGTGACCGAAGTGAACTCCAGCCTCCAAGAGTTGTTCGAGGCCTACGTCAGACATACCACCTTCTCTGTTTTGGGGGGCCGATTACGCCCCGATCAAGATGCCGACGGCTTTATTCGCACGCCGGTTACTGACAACTAACGCTTAGAGAACTGAAAGCGTTTGCGAGCTTTAGGTCGGCCAGGTTTCTTTCGTTCAACCTGACGCGCATCTCTTGTAAGCATCCCCTTACCCCTAAGGATTGGTCGCATTTCCTCATCGTGCTCAACGAGAGCACGCGATAGACCCATTCGCACTGCATCGGATTGTCCAGTAAGTCCTCCGCCATGAACACGTACTGTAACGTCGAACTGACCCTCTAACTCTGTAGTTCGTAGTGGCTCAACAGCCCGTAGCTGATGCGCTTCCCTTGGAAAGTAATCTGCCATAGAACGTCCATTTACAGTCCATTCGCCTGTGCCGGGGCGAAGCATCACCCGAGCGACGGACCGCTTACGTCGTCCCACTGTTTGGATCTGACTCTGCTCAGTGCTCATCTAGCGTTCGATCAATCCTCATAGATTTAAGGGCTTAGGATCCTGTCCATCATGTGGGTGTTCTGCCCCCGCATACACCCTGAGCTTCTTCCGCATTGCTCGCCCAAGGTTGTTTTTCGGAAGCATACCTTTGACTGCCAGTTCAACTACCCGCTCGGGATGAGACTTGATCATGCGACTAAATGGAATGTGTTTCTCACCACCCATGTAACCCGAATGACGGAAGTACGTTTTTTGGTCAGCCTTTCTACCTGTCAGCCAAACTTTATCGGCATTTATGACAACGACGTTGTCTCCCGTATCAAGATGGGGAGTAAAAATTGGCTTGTGCTTGCCACGAAGTACAGTTGCAATTCGAGTGGCTAGGCGTCCGAGCGGCTTTTCAGCAGCGTCGACGATCCACCAGTCTCTAGATATGTCTTGGGCTTTCGGCGTGTAAGTTTTCATGCCGGAGAATTAAGATTTTTCGGATAAAATATAGCCAAAAATGATATCTGTAGTGCGAAATGGTGTCAACGGAAGTTCGGGTCTGCTTGACCGTGATTCTCAAGAATGATGGCTCCTCTCTGTCTCCCAGTATAGGCCCTACCTGAAGGTCTCAAGAAATTTAGCTCGTGAAGCGTGGCGCAGCCGTACCAAGGCCTTTTCTTTGATCTGCCGCACTCGTTCACGTGTGACGCCAAGAATGGAGCCAATCTCCTCAAGAGTCATCGGTTCTTGATCATCAAGTCCAAAATAGAGTGTTAGGATTTTTGCCTCCCGCTCCTTCAGAGACGCGAGTGCTACATCAATCGTATCACCAAGCGCACGCTCATAGGTCTTCTGTTCAGGACCAGGCGAATACTGGTCAGGAAGATAGTCGAGAAGGCGACCGTTCTCTCCTGGTTTTATCGGAGAATCGAGGGAAAGATGGGAGTGTGACACTGCTAAGGTCCCGCGCACTTCTTCTTCGCTGAGTTCCAGTTCCTGGGCGAGCTCTTTAACCGTAGGCTCTCTCCCAAGTTCTTGTAATAGTTCTGAACTCCGCCGACCAATACGATAGAGTGCGCCAGCACGATTCAGAGGGACTCGAACGATCCGGCTCTGTTCCGCAAGTGTCTGAAGTATCGCCTGGCGTATCCACCAAACGGCATAGCTGATGAACCTTATTCCTTTCGTCTGATCAAATTTTTGAGCCGCTCGGATTAGTCCCAAGTTGCCCTCATTTATAAGATCTGGGAGCGGAACACCTTGGTTCTGGTACTTCTTCGCAACCGAAACGACAAACCGAAGATTTGAGCGAACTAGTTTATCAAGTCCACCCTTATCTCCATCTTCGATGAGCTTTCCCAGTCGAACCTCTTCTTCACGATCGATAAGAGGGTAACGTCCGATCTCCTTGAAGTATTGGTCCAGCGATCCTTCGTTCAAGAATCCACGGCGGCTGGAGGAGGTCATCAATAGCGCGGTCAGCTTGAGGACGGGACCAACTAACTCCTGCCGTTCCAATCATTCGCTCGACAGGGAACTTGGTTTCGGTGAACAGAATCAGGGTTGATTGACTGGGACGCAACCGGGGTTCTCCCTGGAATCATCCTGGAAGGACATGAAAATTACGTCTTAGTCCTCTCTCACAAGACCATACTTTTCAATTTTCTTATAGAGGTTGGACCTGGGCATTTCAATACGGCGTGCAGTTTCAGCCACATTCCAATCATTCGCTCGAAGCTTTCCTAGAATGTAGGCGCGTTCGGCCTCTTCCTTAAATAAACTGAAATTACCTAGCGCCAATAGCTCTCTTCCTGGATCAGCTGATCTTGCTCGTGAGATCGTGAGGGAATCAACATCATCAGAGGTGATTTCACTACCATCAGAAAGGATCAACAAGCGCTCTACAGTGTTGCGCAATTCGCGAATATTACCAGGCCAGGTCAATGTCTTTAGTCGCTCTATCGCCGCATTGGAAAAGACACGTGGTGCACTTCCCTCACGAGCAGACATTTCCTTGCTAAAGTGAGTCACTAGCATTGGAATATCTTCTCGGCGCTCACTCAAAGATGGTACCCTGATCGGCACCACATTTAGCCGGTAAAACAGGTCTTCTCGAAAACCTCCATCTTCAATTTCCTGTTCAAGGTCCTTGTTAGTCGCCGAAAGAACCCGAACATCGACTTCAATCGGTTCTGATCCTCCAATCCTGGTTAAGACTCCCTGCTCCAGTACCCGGAGCACTTTAGCTTGTGCATCCGAAGACATGTCACCGATTTCATCAAGGAAAAGCGTACCCCCATTCGCTTGTTCAAACTTCCCCGCTCGATCAGCGAAAGCCCCAGTGAACGACCCTCTCAAGTGCCCGAACAATTCAGATTCAATTAACTCTGATGGAATCGCGGCACAATTAACTTCAATGAATACGGCATCGGATCTTGATGACAGTCGGTGAATAGCACGAGCGACAAGTTCCTTCCCGGTACCATTGTCGCCAGAGATCAATATTCGAGCATCTGTTGCTGCCACCTTCTCAATCCGCTCAAGAACACGACGGAGCGGGAGTGAATCACCCACTATTTCATAGCGGCTCTCAACCTGGCTCTGGAGTTCCGCCATGCTTTCTGTGAGACCCTTCAGTTCCAATGCTCGACGAAAAGTGACTAAAAGGCGATCCGTATCCAAAGGTTTCTGCAAGAAGTCATACGCACCCTTTCGGGTTGCCTCTAGCGCGGTATCGATAGTCCCATGACCCGAAATCATGATTACCAGAGACTGTGGACATTCATCCTCAAGCCTAGCAAGCACTTCCAGGCCATCCATTGCTGGCATCTTTACATCCAAGAACACCAGGTCTGGCTGGAATGCGTTAGCCACTAGAAGAGCGTCTGGCCCATCCTCTGCTACACGGACTTCTTGCCCCTCATACTCAAATACTTGTGCAAGGGCGTCACGAATTCCCTTCTCGTCATCGACGATCAACACTCGGGCCATCTAGTTTTCCCCATCTTTAGCAAATTCTTTTCTCGTAGGGTTAGCTGATAAAAAGAGACTATCCCCTTGGACGAACGCCGACTCTATGCCGTCGGGTTTGGGTATCAACAGAGCATTCCGAGGCAGGGCCTTTCGTCCTTCTCGTCCGAAGGCTGTCAAGATTGCGGGTATCAGACTCGAGGGCATCGGTATCTTGACCATCCAGAGTTTATTGATGATTAGAGAAAAATGGCTTTGATCTAGCGGAGCGATTAAGCCCTGCATTTCAACCGCCATGGTATCTGGTAGAAGCCCAATGATCTCGTCCAGTTGTGGCAGACCCGGAAATTCCCTTGCAACAACAAGCCCAGACAACCTGACTTGTCCTTCTTCAAATTCCACCCTTGGCTCTAGGAGGCCTGGAGGTATGATCCCCGGAATCGCATAGCGAACCACTGATGATATCTCGACGCTACTTAACACAAGCTTGTCATCTGATTCACCCCAGCGCAGTTGCTCAAAACGATCCATCGTGAGATCAGAGAGGGCTGGGCTAGGCTGGACATCCTCTGTACATCCCTGACAGATATCTGCATCTAGAAACCGATTGGCCGGAATGAGGCCCCATTTTAAGCCCGCGTATACAGCGGGAATAAGAAAGCCTAAAAGCATCAATTTCTTCATACGCTGCCTAGCCTTCTCAAGCAGAGGCCAGCTTAGCACTGGAAACTACATTATATTGGGCACCATTCTTGGATAGCTGACTACGAATAAGATTGATCCTATCTACCTTCAATGCCCCATTGAAATCCAACTCGGCGAGCAGCTTATCAAGTCCACGAAACATACCCGCACCACCCCTTCCCTTTGCTCGAGCAAGTGTGATATGTGGATGAAATCTCCTCATTTCAGACTCGAAACCGCACTCGGCCAAAGCCCACTCTAGGTCCTGCTTCAAGCACCTGAGCTTGGGGCTTGCGCCGATCCCGAGCCAAATCAGACTTGGAGAGCGAATACTCGGGAAAGCACCAAACCCACCCAGAGCAATTGAAAATACTGTGTTCTTGCTCGCCACCTCGGACATTATTTCCTCGATTTGCTCTACCCGCTCACTACTCACTTCTCCAAGAAATTTCATTGTAATATGGAAGTTTTCTAGACCGATCCAGCGCAGGGGGAAATCCTCCTCTTGTAAAAGCTGAGTTGCACTCTGGATCCGCTGGCGCTCCCTCTTTGGGAGATTCAAGCCTATGAAGAGGCGCATCTGATTTCGATTCAATGGTTGAATTAGAGGAGACTCGTCCTGATAGCAGTAACACCCTGATATTTAAGGACTTGGTCCATTATTTAGAGCGTGAACTGAGTAAGGTAGGTACCAGTCCTGTGAGGCGTCGAGATATCATGATAAATCTATCGTCCAACAAGAACAGAAATGGAGCATGGGTTGTGTTACTTATCAGTGCTCTATAGGATGGCCGGCGCTACTTGGGGGTACTCATTAAAAAATTGTCCGGAGAGTGTGAATGAGGGTAGCTGTTCTTAAGGAAGCCCGTTCCGCGGAAAACAGAGTCGCGTTGGTCCCCTTAGGTGTTAAAGCTTTGGTGAAACAGGGACTCACTGTCACTGTCCAATCAGGTGCAGGGGAAACATCTGGAATCTCTGACCTCATCTACCGGGAAGCCGGCGCTGAAATCGCAACCAATGCCCAGGATACCCTCAAGGATGCGGAAGTTATTTTGGTTGTTAATCCGCCGCCTTCTAATGAGCTCGACCTTCTTTCAGAGGGCTCAATACTGGTTGGATTTCTAGACCCATTGTCGAATTCTGACCTAGTAAGTCGACTTGTCGAACTAAACGTTACTGGGATTTCCATGGAGCTCGTCCCTCGAATTACACGGGCCCAATCGATGGATGCCCTCTCCTCACAAGCTACTGTGGCAGGCTATAAGGCAGTTTTACTCGCCGCTAACCATCTGCCAAAATTCCTACCGATGTTTACTACGGCTGCAGGCACGATCCGGCCAGCCAAAGCACTCATACTTGGGGCAGGAGTTGCGGGGCTTCAGGCAATTGCCACAGCAAGAAGATTAGGAGCAGTCGTAGAGGCCTTTGATGTGCGACCAGCTGTCAAAGAACAAGTAGAGAGCCTAGGTGCGTCATTCCTTGAATCAGAAGAAGAGGTCACTGCTGAAGGAGAAGGGGGATATGCGAAAGAGCTCACGGAAGACCAGCATCATAAGGAACTTGAACTGATCGGCGATGCACTAGCAGATACGGATATCGTGATCACTACTGCTCAAATTCCTGGCAGAGAAGCCCCGGTCCTAATCACTGAAGATATGGTTAAAACCATGAAATACGGGTCGGTAATCGTTGACCTCGCATCTGAAAGCGGAGGTAATTGCGAACTGAGCAAGGCTGGGGAAACCGTACTAGCACACGGAGTCCAAATTCTGGGTCCTTCAAATCTACCAACGAGCATCCCAGTGCACTCCAGCCAAATGTATTCAAAGAACATTGTCACCCTAATCAGCGAATTTCTTGGGGACGATGGCGAACTCCAATTGGATTTTGAAAATGATGTGGTGGGACCCTCTACCGTAACACACGGGGGTGAGGTTCGGAATGAACGTGTACAGTCGGCAATGCAATCAAACAGCCTGTGAACCGGGCTAACAACTTCACCTCCCAGGAGAACTAATGGGCGAGTTCGACTTGATGACCGGACTTTACGTATTCGTGCTAGCAACCCTCGCAGGCCGTGAGGTGATCACAAAGGTGCCGCCGACTCTACATACCCCGCTCATGTCAGGTGCCAACGCGATTTCAGGAATTGCAATCGTAGGAGCAATCATCGTTGCGGCAAAAGCAGAAGGCACGCTTCAGGTGACACTTGGAGTTATTGCGATCGCCATGGCTACGATCAATGTGATCGGTGGATTCATGGTTACCGATCGGATGCTAGCCATGTTTAGGAAGAGGTAGAGGCAATGGACACGGGTATTCAGCTAACCTATCTGCTTTCCGCAATCCTATTCGTCGTTGGCCTGAAGCGCCTGCAGTCACCTGCGACAGCCCGCAAAGGGAATAGTCTCGCAGCCTTGGCAATGCTTCTCGCTATTATCGCGACAGTCCTTGAGACTCAAATCCTGGACTGGACTTGGATCTTAGTGGGGGTCGTCCTAGGTGGAATGATCGGTGGAGCAGCAGCTCGTTCAGTCGAGATGACTGCAATGCCTGAACTCGTGGGGATCTTTAACGCTTTTGGTGGCGGAGCTTCTGCGCTCGTAGCAATAGCTGAGTTCCTCGCAACACCTGGGATTGGAGCAAGTACCACAGGAGTAACTATCCTGCTTGGTACCTTAATCGGAAGCGTGACCTTCTCCGGTTCGTTCATCGCGTTCGCAAAGTTAAAGGGGCTAATGACTGGGAATCCTATCACTTTCCCATTCCAAAATGCGTTCAATGCCCTGCTATTCTTAGCTGCTATCTCTCTGGGTGCAGTGACCCTCGGTGTATTCGGATCTGGAGATCCCCAAACGCTCTTTTACGTGTTCTGCGTCCTCGCTCTCATACTCGGAATATTGCTTGTGATTCCGATTGGTGGAGCGGATATGCCAGTCGTAATCTCACTACTCAACTCCTACTCTGGCCTAGCAGCCAGTGCTGCCGGCTTTGTGATCGGTAACACCGTCCTAATCATCTCAGGCGCGCTTGTTGGCGCCTCTGGATTAATCCTCACGCAACTCATGTGTAAGGGGATGAATAGGTCTCTGGCCAACGTCGCCTTCGGTGGCTTTGGTGGAACTGCGGGCGTTGATCGATCTGAGATTGGTCAACGGCCAGTGCAGAGTGCTGACGCGGAAGGAGTAGCAGCTGAACTAGGATATGTTAATTCGGTCGTAGTGGTGCCCGGATATGGACTGGCTGTGGCACAGTCTCAACATGAACTTCGGAAGGTGGGGGATCTACTGGAGGAACGCGGAGTTGATGTAAAATATGCGATCCATCCCGTCGCCGGTCGTATGCCAGGTCATATGAACGTTCTGCTCGCCGAAGCAGACGTGAGCTATGATAAGCTCTACGATCTCGATGAGATCAATGACGATTTTGGAAATACTGATGCAGTCTTGGTTGTTGGAGCAAATGACGTCGTGAATCCCGCCGCGAGAGATCCACAATCTGTCATTACTGGAATGCCAATCCTGGATGTTGATCGGGCAAGAAGAGTCATCGTCATGAAACGCAGTCTTTCACCGGGCTTTGCTGGTATCGACAACGACCTCTTCTACATGGATAACACGCTTATGTTTTTTGGCGATGCGAAAGAATCCATGGCGGAACTAGTGCGCGAAGTTAGAGAGCTGGCATAAGTAAATTTTCTCTGGCCACACCGAAGGTGCGAGGGCACGGAGAAATCAATCAAAGCACTTCATGAGGGAGCTCCATCTTCGTATGCGGCCGCTTCCTGAAGTAGTTCCCACAAACGCTGCACATGGGGATGTGTCGTCTTGAGATTTCCGATTGAAACCCTAAGGCATGTTCGACCACGAACTACGGTATGGGTTATAAAGGCTTCACCGCTCTTATTAACACGATCCATAATCCGATGATTGGCATCGTCCAGCGCAGTGGCATCCAATTTCTCAGAGATAAATCGAAATGCCACAAGAGATAAAGGAGCCGGCGCGACGCGCTCCCATTCGGGTGCAGCATCAACCCAAGATGCTAACGATTGTGCTAACTGCACATGATTGCGCAGTCGATCGATGATTCCCTGCTGACCAAAATAACGTAGCACAAACCAAAGCTTGATCGCACGAAATCGTCGCCCTAGTGCTACTCCGTAGTCCATCAAGCTCCGACCTGCTTCTATTTCTGGGGTTTTCAGGTATTCCGGAACAATAGAAAAAGCACTCTTTAATACCTCAGGACGACGACAGTAGAGGAGCGAACAATCCACGGGAGTAAATAACCACTTATGTGGGTTGACTACGATCGAGTCAGCAATTTCCCAACCGTCAAAGAGTTTACGGAGTTCAGGTACGATTGCAGCCGGACCCCCGTAGGCGGCATCCACATGAAACCACAAGCCAAATTCTTGGGCTAGCTCAGCGATTTCACATACAGGATCGATTGCTGTTGTTGATGTCGTACCCAATGTCGCTACGACAGCCACCGGTTTTCGTCCCGATGCAATATCTTCCTGGATCACAGATCTTAGGCTGGATGAACACATGCTGAGTTGATCGTCAGTCCTGATCGTCTGATATCCAGATCGTCCGAACCCCAGAGCCACAGCAGCCTTTTCTATTGAAGAGTGAGCTTCCTCAGATGCGTAGATACGACCAGGAGCCTGCTGGAACATCCCCTCATTCCGCACCTCTGGATACGCTGCCTCTCGGGCAGCTGCAAGTGCGTGCAGAGAGGAAGAAGAAGCTGTATCGTTGATGGTTCCATCGAATGAAGAGGGCAGCCCGAGTAGCTGTCGAAGCCAGTCAGCTGTCAATTCTTCCAATTCCGTACCGGATGGCGAGCTTCGCCAAACCATAGCGTTCACATTCAGGGCAGCGGCAAGCATCTCACCTAGAATCCCCGGCCCCGATCCAGTCATAGCGAAGTAACCGAAGAAAGAGGGATGATTCCAGTGGGTCAGGCCGGGTACTATCACATCCCGGAAGTCGCTTAAGGCATCATTAAGCGACTCACCCTGCATAGGAGGGTTTACTGGCAAGACTGATCGAATATCTCCTGGCTGGACACTGGGTAGCACCGGTAACGATCCGACACCTTCCAGATAATCAGCAATCCAATCCGCTACTTCGTGAGCGTGTGCTCTGAATTCCTCTGCAGGAATATCTGAGCCCAAATCAGTTGAAACAGGAGACGTCATAGCATAGGGGGCAATAGCCAAGTTAGAGGATCGAATAGGTCTAACACCAAACCTTTGAAGATGGCCGGTTTTGGAGGTCAGCCAACCTCCGTGTCTGAGGTCCCCGTCCAAAGACTAAGAAAAACTGAGACAGTCGTACCTTGCCCAGTAGCACTATCTACTTCAACTGTTCCGCCCCAAGACTCCACAATTCTTTTTACGATAGGTAGACCTAGGCCGGCACCTGTGGATCGCGTCGAGAACTGTGGTTCGAAAATCCTTGGAAGCAACTCTTCAGGGATTCCAGTACCGTCATCTACAACCGCAAGCACAACTCGGCCGTTTATCTGGTTACCTAGGATTCGCACTATACCACCCTCTGTGACTGCAACCCGAGCATTCTCAAGAAGGTTGATCAAAACTTCCTTCAATTCAGATGCACGAGCTCGGACTGGTGGAAGATCTAGAGCTATTTCTTGCTCAAACAGAGCTATGGTAGAAGATCCTCCTCCGTAAAGAGCCATGACGTCATCAACAATTTCATGCAGATAAACCTGGCCCACCGGGATCTCATCTTCTCCTCCCGGTGCGCCATACTTAGAGAAGCTCTGAGCAATTCCCGCTAGCCGTTCAATTTCACCTAATATGGCATCCACATTCTTGACGAGTATGTCGTCGAAATCTGCACGTCTGTCTTTCCTGGCTCTTCTTATGTGTTGGATGCTGAGCTTGATCGGGGTAAGAGGGTTCTTCACTTCGTGGGCAACCTGCCGAGCCATTTCACCCCAAGCCAAAACTCGCTCTGTTTGTAACTCATCTGTTATATCGTCCATAGCCACTACCACCCCACGTCCCCCGCTGGCGGTGCCTAAGCGTCTCGCGCGAACTCTCACACGGCTTTCTCCTACTTGAATCTCAGTATTGGCCTCAGTTGCAGAACCTTGGAAGAAGTTATTGAACCAAATGGAAAGGGCCTCTGCGAATGGGCCTTTTCCGGGTAGGGGATGTCCCACGACAACCTTAGAACCAAAGAGATGCTCAGCTCTTGGGTTAACCAAGGTCACTCGTCCATCCTGATCCAAGGCCACCATCCCCACCGCAGCTTCTTCCATGATCGCCTGGGTACGGCGCGATGTTCGGACCAATTGGTGCCGAGCCCTGCGCACCCTATTAACCATTCGATTAAAGGCTCTGAATACTGCTCCGAACTCATCCTTTCTCTCATTCGGGAGTCTTAAGTCCAGATTTCCTGAACCAACACCTTCCGACGCAACTTGCAGTGCACGGATAGGGCTCGTGAGTGCTCGGCCTGCCATCCAGGCAAGTATTAGTGAGAGTGCAGCACCCACTAACATCACAAAGCCGAGAAGTTCGATCAGATCCATCCTCTGGATCGCAGTAGCCCCAGCGCTCAGCGGCACTTGAGCACCGAGTATGTCTCCGTCCGGGAGTCGTCTATATGCAGTGACGTACGTTAGCCGTCCCAATGATGTCTCGGTAAATTCCCGGACTCCCTCTCGACCATCTAGCAAATAATTCTGTGTGAATGGCATCCAGCCCTCGTAAAGGCCTAACTCCACCAACTCTGCTACGCCACCTCCACCGCGGAGTTCACCATTGCGATACTCTAGAAGCTCCGCACCAACTTGAGTCGCAAGCCGTTCCATGCGACTACCGGGACCTGGATCAAGGGAGAGATACCAACCAGCGGCATCTTCTACGACTCTCTCGGCAACTACTCGAGCCGACGTACTAGACGCTTGAGTAAGCGTCCTGTATGCCAGGGTACCAAAGAGCGCGTTCGCCAACGCGAAGAACCCAAATAGCGCTAGTGTTACTCGGGCACGAAAGGAAATCACTAGCCCTGAGATCTTAGTCCCCGATGGGACTATATCAAGCAGCAGCCCTCGACCAAGAACCCAAAACGCTGAGAACACCAAAAGGTTGAGCACTAACAGTAGGGATCCTCGTGCACTCGCAAGAAGCGATCCCGGAAGACTAATACGAATATGTGCATGGTAGTTCGCATTACTGAATGCAATCGCCATCTCCCCCTGCCACCCAGAGGTCGTCCGCTGCCAGGTAAGAGAGTCACTACCCGGTGGATCACCAGAAAGAATAGGAATCAGTGTAATCGGGTCCGTCTCCGATGGCAGGCCACCTCGCACCAGGGAGGCGAGAGGAGAGCGAGCACCCTCAGGAGGCAGTGGCGGCGCGATAGCTGTCAGAACTTGTCCACTGCTCAAAGGAAGGGCCATCACGTATCGGGCGTCATCACGATGCGGTCGAAGCATCCTGAATTCTCCTGACTCCTGAGCCTCACGGACTGTTGCAGCTAGGTCGTCCGAAGGATCGCCGTCGATCCCGATCCTCAGTTCCTGACTATTCTCGCCCGCCTCGTCCCACATCGTCAGCCGCAAAGCAAACAGTTCCTCTGCCAGACCACTCGCCCGCCAAGCCTGGTAAAGAACATCAACGTCACCCCTTCCCGAACCGGCAAGAGAATCCGCCAAGAAACCGAGTCGAACTAATCCATATTCAAGATCGGGATCTTCAATGGCTGCAGCTTCGATGAGCTGAAGACCACCCGCCGTCCTTCTTGCGTTTACATGGTCAAGCAATGCGTTGGGGACAGCCGCAGTGGTCGCGATCACAATTGCAAGTAACCAACCAACAATGGACCGTTGTCCGTCGGACCACGCTGTCATCGCCACTGCCGCTGTAGCAGTGGGAATTGCCCACAATGCGATCCAACCCACAGGTAGGAATGCTCCGTTCAGCACTAAAGTGCCACCTATGGCTCCCAGCAAAACAGCGAAGGCCACTGTTACCAGCGTCCAACCCTTATGAGCACTTCTATGGGACCGTGTCAACCAGAGCACAGAAGCCAATATCAATCCAAGCATTGCGGCCAATGCCATTTCATAAACGATCCACTCAAAACGATCTGAGCCCAAAGAGAGTGGCTGTAGACCTGATCTCACCCAAGCAATTACAAGCGGAAATAGAAGTGCCGTAGATAGAGCCGCAGCCCATACTGGCATAGCGATCTTAGGACGCGGCAGAACAGCGAACCCAGTGAAGCCTGCGATAGCGAGGAGTGCCAGTCGTCCAAGGGACATCTTCAACACACTTGGCCACGGGGGAAGAGCAAAAAGAGTCCCTTCGAAGATGCTCTCTAACCCGGCTATTTCCTGAAGAGGGAGTAAGGCTAAGAGGAAAAGAAGCCCTCCAGCTGCAACAACACCCGTTGATCGCTTCGGCACACCTCCAACTGCAAGCAGTAGCCATGCTATAAGTAACCCACCGGACACAAGCCACCGCCAACCGGTTAAAACTTGCTCTGCGCGACCCACTGCGTCAGGTCGCTCAATTAGAACCTCAAGCAGTCTCTCTTGATCTGGAAGTAAAAGAGGTACTAGGCCCTCTGAATTCGGTGTATCCCCTGGATTGATGCGAATTCTTTCACCCGTGAGTTCTAGGAACTCCGACCCGAAATCTCCTAAGCGAGCTCCTATTTCTAACGGTAGATCAGTTCGCATGAGCTGTGCAGCTACTGCTACTCCACCATCCGGTGCCAGTGCAGTTACATACAGATAGCCGAAGAGCGGTAGATCAACATAGGCGTAGCGTTCCTGTCCAGCTTGAACCTCTTCGGGCACCTTGCCACGGTGCATGCCATCCCATCTGCGAAGTCTCCCATCCGAATCATAAAGAGCCAGTGCTGAGACTCCGTGCTGCGTACGAATGTCCTGTATTGTCGGGACGTCTTCCAGCCGCTCGAATTCAGTTATTCCGCGCGCGAGTTGATCCGCAGCAGCTTCACTCGAGCTCAAGCGAGCTTGAAGTTGATCTCGGAGTTGTTCGCCAACCTCCGCCTCTCTCACTGACCATAGTGTATTCCAATTTGCTGATAGGTCACGCCCCTCGAGATCTGCAAAGGCTCCCGTAAGAATCCCAATGACTAGGATTATCGACGCGCTAAACCAGACTACACCCCGTTCACGTACCCCTCCCAAAAACCCTATGACCATACCGAGTGCGGCAAAACCCAATAGGGGGCTACTTGGAGAAGCAACCCACAGAGACAGAGACACCAGAGTAATCCAGGGACCAATCCAGCCTAATGTCTGACGCATACTACGCCACTCGGTAAATAGACGGTTCACTTCAGATCAAGAGTATGCCGTAGCACGTACTGCACCTTTGACTCAGAATCATCCTTCTCTCCGTTTGCGCAAGTCATTAGGGAACCATCAGACGGTGTGCTACTCCCAATAACTGTCACTTCTTGTTACAGATTTTCCTTCTACTGAGGTCCTCTCACACGTTTTATGGAATTTATGAACACTAACCTCTCTAATGATATCAAGACTTGCGAACGCTATCAGAAATCACATAACGCTTATTACTGCGAACGCTATCCACGCCAAGGTGTATACCACGGATGAATCTGCTCTTGCGCATTGCCCACTCCTCCTTCTTGATCACGAGCTTCGCTCTGATTGTACCGCTGGGCCTATCCGCTCAAAGTGTGGTCGTCGACCGGGGAACATTCGGCCTGAGTATTCACGGTGAAAAAATCGGCACAGAAGACTTCATTATTCGACGAGCAGGACTTGGTAATGAAGCTGCTTTCATATCACGTGGAGTGGTTGTTCGTACACTGAATGGAACTTCAGAAGAGTTTACGACCCTCTTGAGGGTAACCGCGAACGAAGGCACCGCAGCTGGTTACGAATTCAAGTCATCTGGACCAGCACCAATTGAGATCATGCTCAATATCTCGGGTCCCAGATATTTCTCTAGATTTATATCTGGAGAAGGTCAAGAAGAGAGAGAGTTTCTGGCAGAGCGTGGTACCCGGATCGTAGAACATCAGGTAGCCCATCATCTTTATTTTCTAGGAAATGTGCCGAATGACTCCATAGTCCATGTGATTGAACCATTATCCCGCACTGATAGACAGTTCCTGGTTTCGGCAGAGCAGGACGAAGAAATCCGTCTTGGTCGCAACCGTGTTTTAGCTCGACGGGTTATGTTTACCAGTGCTGACGGGGACCGGATCGTTTGGTTTGACAGACAAGGCCGTGTGCTAAGGGTAGAAATCCCGGGAATCGGATATCTGGCCGTACGTGAAGATCTCGTTGGCTGATTTTAGCTGCCCCCTAACAACATTCAACTCAGATCAAGTGTCTTGTTAGGGGTATCCTTTTATCAACGGAACAACAGGATAGGTAAAATGCTGGTCACTCGACTCTCCAGGTCACACAGCAATCCTAGTTAGATCATTGAATAAGAAATGACAAACCATCCTAAAATCGTTCGTGACCAATCTGGAAGCAGATCAGCCCTCAACAATATGACCATTTCAAAAGTATCGGCGAAGAAAAGCCCTGGTGCGACTTCTCTTTCGAATACTAAGATTTCTCTATCTGTACTAGCTCTAATCCTTATTAGTGTCACCACACCACTCTGTGCTCAACAAATACCAGCTCGATCTCTGTCGCTCGCTGAAGCACTTGATATAGCACGGGAAAACAACCCCAGTTTCCTGCAGTCAAGAAACGACGAGTCACTCTCAGATTGGGATGTGCGACAAGCTTACGCGGCCCTGTTACCCAGTGCCTCAGTTGGTTCTGGTGTCTCATGGCAAGGACCTGGTGAGCAGCAATTCGGGAGCTTGACACTCGGAGATCTGGGCTTTGGAAACCAACCCTCATACTACTTCTCCAATTACAATATTGGCCTCAACTACTCAATCGACTGGAGAACGATCAAGGGACCGGCACAGGCAAAAGCACAGAGGGGTGTCACGCTTGCACAGATCGATCTCGCCGAAGCAAGTCTCGTCTCAACCGTAACAAATTCTTACGTAGAGATGCTCCGACAACAGGAGGCTCTGAGATTAGCTGAGCAACAACTCGAGAACAGCCAGTTCAACCTCCGACTGGCCCAAGGCCAGCTAGAAGTGGGCTCAGTAACACCAATAGATGTTGGACAAGCTGAAGTCCAAGTTGGTCGTTCTGAAGTCGCAGTGCTTCGGACCCGCAACTCTTTGTCTACAAGTAAGATGAGGCTCCTTCAGCAGTTAGGCTTAGGAGTCAATGAAGACATCACCTTGTTAACTGACTTCACACTTTCAGAGCCTACCTGGAATCTTGAAACTTTGACAGACATGTCGCTTGATCGAAACCCGACACTTCGCTCAAGACGAAAGTCTAAGGAAGTAGCAGACATCGGAGTAAGCTCGGCGCGCTCTTCCTATTTTCCATCCCTATCCATCTCAACCGGATGGAGTGGGTTCACTCGAGAGGCTAGCAACACAGACTTCCAGATAGCACAGGCTCGTGCTCAGGTCGCTTCATCTGTAGCTCAGTGTGTGCAAACCAATAATCTGTACTCGCGCCTCGCCGATCCTCTTCCGCCGTTTGATTGCTCCCGATTTGCATTCACAGATGAACAGAGGCAGGGGATCCTCAATTCGAATAGAGCATTCCCGTTCAACTTCCAGGGTTCTCCACCTAGTGTCTCTCTTCGCCTCCAAATCCCGATTTTCCAAGGCCTCAGTCGAGAACGGAACCTGCAGGCGGCACGCCTTCAAAGAGATGATATGGTGCAGCAGATACGGGAACAGGAGTTAGCACTAGAGGCGGATCTATCGATTGGTATCGCCAATGTCCAAACAGCTTATGAGAGTGCTCTCCTGGAGGAACGCAACCGAGAATTAGCTGATCAACAGCTAACTCTTGCGCGTGAACGCTATCAGTTAGGAGCAATCACCTTCGTTGAACTCGTAGACGCGCAAACTCTACTGGCTCAGGCAGAAAGGGACCGCATAGCAGCGGTCTTCGCTTATCATGACGCAGTGACTAGTCTCGAAGTACTTGTTGGCACATCCCTTCGGAACTGACACCTAACAAACCAAAGAGAAACGACCTAACAAGAGATATGAAGAAACGAACTAAAGTTATCATCGGGATTACCGGCATCATCCTGTTAGCGTCTGCCGCTGCACTCCAGACGATGTTTCGAGGTGACCGAGGAGTCGACGTGCGTATCGAGGAGACCCAAAGACGTGATCTTGTTGAGGTCGTAACAGCCAGTGGGAATATCAGGCCTCGACGAACAGTCAACATTAGTTCTGATGTTTCTGCCAGAGTTGCAGAGCTATTGGTTGATGAAGGCCAGGACGTCCAACAGGGACAAGTGCTCCTTCGCTTAGAGCCGGATCAATACGAAGCGTCGTTATCACGTACTCAAGCATCTCTCGCTCAAGCACAAGCTCAGCAAACTCAACAAGAGGCGAATCTCTTACGTACACAGCGCGACCTAGATCGCCTGCTGGCTCTACGGTCCCGCGATTCTATACTGGTGAGTCGTCAACAGATCGATGATGCACGCACTAATCTAGATGTCTCAGAAGCAACTCTTGCCTCAGCAAGGCATGGAGTGTCACAGGCTCAGGCTGCGGTTGAGGAAGCTGCCGAACAGGTCTCGAAGACTATCTTCATCGCGCCCATGGATGGTAGGGTAACAAGGCTGAACGTTGAGGAAGGGGAGACCGTTATCATCGGTACGATGAACAACCCAGGCTCACTTGTACTTACTATCTCTGATCTTTCTGTAATTGAAGTTGTTGTCCAGGTAGACGAAACCGATGTCCCTCAGATTTCGTTAGGTGACAGTGCGACAATTCGCATTGATGCCTTCTCTAACGAGTATTTCTCCGGCCGGGTCACAGAAATCGGTAACTCGGCGATCAACCCACCATCTCAGCAATCAGGGGGTCAGCAGGCTGCGATCGACTTTGAAGTTGTGATCACACTAGATGAGACGGGTACATCCCTACGTCCGGACTTGTCCGCTACAGCTGACATCGTCACCGAAATGCGTAGAAGTGTCCTTTCAGTACCAATCATCGCGGTGACGGTTAGAGAGACTGAATCTTCAGAGAATCAATCTGCCGATCTTAATCAATTAACTGACAGGACCGGTCCGGGACCCGGTGATTCCTCTCAAGGAGAAGATTCTTCTCCGGACGAGGAAGGTGTCTTCACTGTCGTTGATGGCACTGTCACATTCACCCCCATAAAACTGGGTATTGCCGGTCAGGAATATTTTGAAGTCCTTGCTGGTATTGATGTCGGAGACAACTTGGTCGCAGGTCCTTACCAGATGATCAGACAGCTACAAGATGGGGATCTAGTAAGGAATGTGGATGACGAAAGCACCGGCGGTTTCCAGTTCAGCATCGGTGGTGGTGGTAGCGGTGGTGGTGGTGGTAGCGGATTTAGGATCAGAATTGGTGGATCTGATTGATGCTGACTGAAGTCTCACTAGCAGACTGAAGGATTAGATGCAGGTCTGGGAAGGCGTCATCCTCGCCATGCAACAGCTTCGATCCGAGAAGCTGAAAAGCTTTTTTAGCCTTATAGGTGTGATCCTAGGGGTAATGTTCTTGATCGTAGTTGTGACAATCATCGAGGGCCTAGATCGTTATGTGCGCGAAGAAGTTACCTCACAGGTATTCGGCGTAAGTACCGTCACACTTCGCCGCTGGCCCGAAGTTGATATCAATAGCGACGAGGAGCGGTGGCGTCGTCGGATGCGAGCACCCCGGCTTCGCTACGAGGATGCAGAAGCGATCCGTGCCCGACTCACGATCCCAGCACGAATCGCGATCCAAAGCAGCTCCGGTGGAACAGCAGTTGCGGATAATGGTCGCACTGCCACCGGAGTTCAGCTGATCGGAGCATCCCCCGAGGTTTTCCCCGTCCGCAACCTTAAGATTGACCGTGGTCGAGCTTTTACTGAACAAGAAGCTACCGCTGGAACTCCAGTCCTCGTATTGGGTTTTGAAACTTCTGAAGTCCTTTTCGAAGATCTTGATCCAATCGGACATACAGTCCGTTTGAGGGGTTTCCCCTACAGGGTGATCGGTGTACTCGAAGAGCGAGGCTCACTGTTCGGAATGTCACTCGACAACTTTGCAGTCGCTCCTCACCAATCACCGATTCAGGCTGTACTCAACCCTCCCGGGATTGTGGACGAAGTAATTATCCAGACCGTCAACCCGGACCGCCTTCTTGAGGCTCAAATGGAGGCAGAGGGTATCATGAGGACGAGGCGCCTGTTAAGGCCTTCGGAAGCAAATAACTTTGCTTTGGAAACTGCGGACGATGCCATAAGCTTTTGGGATAATATCTCCCGAATACTCTTTACGGCATTGCCAGGTCTCGTGGCCATATCTTTGGTGGTTGGTGGGATCGTGATCATGAATATCATGCTGGTCTCCGTGATGGAGCGTACCCGGGAGATTGGAGTGCGAAAGGCACTGGGAGCGCGGCGCCGAGACATCCTGGCACAAGTCCTCATCGAATCGGCGACCCTCTCCACAGTGGGTGCGATTCTCGGAGTCCTCGCGGGCATCGGAATCGCTACACTCGTAGCATCGCTCTCGCCGATGCCCGCCGCAGTCAGTGCCAAGTGGATAGCGCTCGGAGTTGCTCTCGGTATGAGCGTGGGCATCGCAGCTGGAGTATACCCAGCTTCTCAGGCTTCGAAGCTCGATCCTGTGGATGCACTCCGGTATGAATAAGCCTAGGCCGCAAGAGGGAGCATCGAGATTGGCCGCGCTTAATGAGGGCCTCAAGATAGCCTTTGAGGCGATGCGTACCAACGCTATTCGGTCAGTGCTCACAATTCTTGGTGTCGCAGTCGGTGTATCGGTTGTCGTAGCTCTAGCTGCTGTCATTACCGGGATCCGGACTAGTGTTATGGAGGCGTTCGAGGCTAGCGGCCCCAATAATTTCATGGTTACCCGCTTCGATTTCACAGCGGTGCGAATTTCTGATGTAGGTAATGGTCGGCCTCCATGGTGGAACAAGCCTGAGATTGAGCCTGAAGAAGCTCGTGCGCTAATGAATCTCCCAACGGTCGATGAAGCACTCTACACATTTCAATTTTCCACCGACATGTCCTTTGAGAGCCATCAGGTACGTGGTGTACAGTCGACGGGGTACTCCTCCGGATGGCCAAAGTACACGCTTGGCGACTTCATCGCCGGGAGGGACTTCACTCCTGCAGAGGTTGACCAAAACCGATCCGTGGTTGTGCTGTCCTCTGAATTGGCTACAGAACTTTTTGGCCAACGTGACCCAATCGGAAGACGCGTCCGAATGCTCAACCGGTGGCGCGGAACACAAGAGCCGTTTTCAGTAGTTGGCGTATTTGAGAACGAACCCAATGTTTTTAGTGATGCGGTCGAGCACTGGGCAATCTTCCCGTGGACAGCCGCCAACAGGAGGTTGCGTCAATCAACCTCTCAAGCACAAATCATGATCGTGCCAATAGATTCCGTTTCAATGGACCGTGCTCAGGATGAGGTGATCGCAACAATCAGAGGAATGAGAGGACTCGGGCCTAGGGACGAGAATAATTTCGCTGTGCTTGGTTCTGCTCAAATCCTTGATCTCTTTAATCAACTGACTGGAGTCTTCTTCTTAGTGATGTTTGCACTTTCGTCAGCTGGCCTACTTGTGGGTGGAGTTGGAGTTATTGGGATCATGCTCATAAGTGTTACAGAACGAACCAGAGAAATTGGTGTCCGAAAGGCCGTTGGAGCGACCAGAAGGGAAATCCTCTGGCAATTCCTTGTTGAGGCATCAGCTTTAACAGCTATGGGTGCCGGTGTAGGTATGCTCATGGGTTGGGGACTCGCAGCTGGTATCGCTACCTGGACTCCACTCCCAGCTAAGATTCCGGTGTGGGCTGTCGGGACAGCACTAGGCATGGCATCACTCACAGGCATGCTCTTCGGCCTCCTGCCAGCAATCCGTGCGAGTCGGCTAGAGCCAGTTGCAGCCCTCCGTTTCGAATGACTGAAAACGGCGAGATACAAGCATTGCGAGAGCCACTCGACGTACTCGCGGTCATGGCACATCCAGATGATGCAGAACTCCTCTGTGGAGGTACGCTCATTAAGAGTACTCGCCAAGCTCACCGGGTTGGCGTTATTGACCTCACAGCAGGTGAAATGGGAAGTTCCGGATCAGCTGCTATTCGAGGTACAGAAGCAGGCCACGCAGCGGAAATTATGGGGCTTGTAGAACGGCGGTGCTTAGGTCTACCAGACGCAGCACTTGAGAACGACCAGGAGTCCCGTCATCTCCTAGTTGAGCATCTGCGAGCCCTTCGGCCTACAACTGTGATCACTCATTGGCCGGTTGGCCGCCACCGTGACCACCGTATTGCAGCCGAACTGGTTAGAGATGCCTGTTTTCTAAGCGCCCTCAAGAAGCTCGATATTGAAGCAGAACCGTTTCGACCAACAAAACTGGTCTACGCAACCGCATTTCGTGAAGACGCATCCCCTCCGGATTTTGTGGTGGATATAACAGACCATATAGACAGGAAACTTGAGGCGATAGCTGCATATAGTTCCCAGTTTGATGGAGCAACAAAGGGTGGAGAAGTTTTACCAGGCGGGGAACGTCCATTGATAGAGCAAATCCGTATGCAACTAGCCCATTACGGATCACTTATCCGCGTACCATACGGTGAGCCCTTCCGAATCTCAGAGGCACTCGAGGTAGAGGATATTACAAAGCTGGGCGTATCAACTTTCTAAGTACCTGTCTTTACTTTTGTTCTATATCCTGCAAACAACCTCGAGAACGATACGACGCCATGATGGCACCTCTGCGCCACCCACTCGCAGAACTCTAGCCTCGGCCACGCCCCCGCTGAGCATCCACGTCCATAGCCAACATCCAATCTCATCCGGAAGGTGCCCAATTGGATCCCCAGAGTCGAGATGCACCCAAACTTCCGGTTTACTTTGTACTGGAGGATCAGCAATGAGTTGGAGCATGTCTCCATCCTTAACTGCATCGATATGCCGGTCACGTCCACCAAAAATGGTACCATGAACGGTAGAACGGAAACATGTTGGGCGTCCGTCAGGAAATGGTGGTGCAATCGGCATATTCAATGCTAGCCAGTTAAGGAGTAGGGCCCGGACCGGGGGGCGGTTAACTTACGGACCACCTCCACCGTAGCAACACAAAACCGGAGTCGAGTACGATTTCATGAAGGCGGTTTACCTCGACCATGCTGCGACGACCCCCATCCGAAATGAGGTTCGTGAGGCAATGGAACCATACCTTTCCGAATCTTTCGGGAATCCCTCAAGTCTTCATAGATGGGGACGAGAAGCATCTGCAGCTCTTGAGAACGCAAGGGCTACCGTAGCTGAAGCACTCAGCGTAAGTCCTAAAGAAATTTACTTCACCCGTGGAGGAACTGAGTCCGACAATCTTGCAGTTCTTGGCTGCTGCAAGTTTATGGAAACCCACAAAAAACAGCTGACATTAGTGGTGAGTGCAATCGAACACAGTGCAGTTTTAGATCCAGCTAAACTCGTTACAGAGTGGCAAGGTGTGGAGCTGGTTACACTCCCAGTTTCAAAAGACGGAGTACTCGACCAGGAACCTCTGAAGTTAGCCCTGGAGTCTGGACCTACAGTCGTTTCACTACTGTGGGTGAATAACGAGACCGGACTGGTCTTTCCAGTTGCTGAAATATCAGGCCTAGTCAACGAACTGGGTGGCACTATGCACACGGATGCTGTCCAAGCCGTGGGGAAGATACCGGTAAACGTCAGAGAGACTTCGATTCACCTACTGACAGCCTCAGGGCACAAGATATACGGTCCAAAAGGTACGGGGATACTTTTCGTTCGTTCAGGTGTGGATTTAGTTCCTCTCGTACACGGTGGCGGACAGGAACAAACACTCCGAGCTGGCACTGAAGACGTTGCGGGTGCGGTAGGCTTCGCTTGCTCGTTACAGCTGGCGGTCGAAGAACAGCAACAATCCTGCAAAAGACTTACAGAACTCCGATCTGTTCTTGAGAGAAGTCTTCTAGAACTTATCCCTGGGTTACGCATTAACCTGCAAGATGCAAACCGGGCCTCACATATCTCAAGTATTGCTATCGATGACGTTGATGGAGAGGATCTGCTCGCTGCGCTTGACCTCGAAGGGATAGCAGCATCTGGTGGTTCAGCCTGTGAGAGTGGAAGTACACAGACCAGTCATGTGATCACAGCCTTATATGGGGAGGAACATTCTGCCGCGACCGTTCGATTTTCACTCGGCCGGGAGACCACCGAGCATGACATTGAACAGACCATACTTAAGCTCACTAGTATCGTTACACGACTCCGGAACCTGGGGGTAGCATCGTGAGCAGGATTCTAATGGCTATGTCCGGTGGAGTAGACTCATCTGTGGCGGCTGCACTTCTTGTAGAACAGGGCCATGATGTCGTGGGTGTCACGATGAAAACCTTCTGCTACTCAGAGACTCCTGATCACTCTAAAACATGCTGTGGACTCGATGGAATAAGTGACGCCAAACGAGTCACCTCCGCACTCGGGATTCCGCACTACGTTTTCGATGTCGAAGAAGCATTTGATCGTGATGTGATTGATGACTTCGTGACCCAATACGCTGAAGGGAAAACGCCAAACCCATGCGTGAGATGTAACGGGTACACCAAGTTTCGAGATCTTCTGTCTCGAGGTCGCTCCCTAGGTTGTGATCTCATTGCATCCGGCCACTACGTGCAGATCGAGCACACCCATTCCCAATCAAGAATCCTGAGAGGTCAGGACAAACAAAAAGATCAATCGTATTTCCTATGGGCGCTTCCGGACGAGATGCTAAAAAGCTTGTTATTCCCTATTGGCAACCTTACGAAAGAACAGGTGCGCGAGCATGCTCATGCTCAAGGACTGGTGAATGCAAACAAGCCCGAGTCACAAGAGATCTGCTTCGTTCCCACAGGTAATTATCGAGATCTCCTTCGAGAGCGCCTAGGAAAAGTGCACCCCGCTCTACAACCCGGATATCTAGTACGTAGATCTGGAGAGATCGTAGGAGAACATAATGGCTATGCCGGCTTCACGATTGGCCAGAGAAAAGGACTTGGTGGAGGATCTTCGGAACCCATGTTCGTCCTGAGCATTAATCCGAACACCAAAGAGGTCATCGTCGGCACTCGTGCTGAACTGTTTGATGACATTGTGATTATCAGTGGACTCAACTGGCTGGGAGGACCCATTGAGGATGGTGCAACAACTTTAGTCCAGTTGAGATATCGAGCTCCAGCTGTATCAGCGCTAGTGAGTCATGAGGAAGATCAAGTTATTCTAAAACTCCAAGAAGCTCAGCCAGCAGTAACACCTGGCCAATCAGCCGTACTTTTTGATCAAGAAAATCGGTGCTTAATAGGGGGGGGTACAATTGCAAGTGCTCACTCCAGTGATTAATCCCGCATTCCCCTAGCCGTCGCAAACTCTTCCATCGCCTGCTGCTCTTCCTCTGTAAGCTCTTCAGGCACCTGAACTAGCACTTCTACATACTGGTCACCTAAGACACCATCCTTTTCGACCCCATGATCTTTTATCCTGAATTTCGTACCTGACTGGGTGCCTTCTGGGATCTTGAGTATCACTTTTTGTCCAGATACTGTTTGGACTTTGATCTTTGTCCCTAGTGTTGCCTGCACAATATTGATCGGTACCGCTACGTGAACATCGAGGCCTTGCCTCTTGAAGAAACGATGTGGCTCTACCTTGAAGGTTATAATCAAGTTGCCACGTTTTCCTCCACCGTGACCCAGCTCTCCTTGGCCAGAAAGCTGAACTCTAGCACCTGTATCGACCCCAGGAGGAACTCTCACCTGGAGCTTGCGCTGCTTTCGGAGAGCCCCCTGACCTGCGCAGGAACCACAAGGCACTCCAGAAATCCTCCCTCGACTAAAGCAGGCTGGACAAGGGCGTTTGACGGCAAAACCACCCTGACCAAATGAAATGTCCCCCGTCCCACCGCACTCCGGACATCTCTGGCTCTCTGTTCCCGGTTTTGCACCGCTTCCACCACATGTTACACAATCCTCTGTGAAGGAAACATCGAACGAGACCTTTCCTCCACGTACGGCCGTAAGAAATGGTATCTCGAGTACATACTCTAGGTTTCTGCCACTCTCTCTTCGTCTCTTCTGAGTCCCCGGAGAACTTTTTTGTCCAAGATCAAAAAGTGAGCTAAACAAATCGGAAAAGTTCCCGAAGCCACCCTCTAGATCCTCGAAAGAAAAAACCTGACGACCTCCCTGAGGCGGACGATTGGAATACCTGCCACCTCCCATACTAAAAGCATTTCCAGAACGCATCTGGTCATACTGGCTGCGTTTGGCAGGATCACTGAGGACAGAATAGGCTTCACCTACTTCCTTGAACTGTTCAGCAGCCTTCTTATCACCCCGATTGGCGTCTGGATGGTACTGCTTAGCCAGCTTCCGATAAGCCTTCTTTATCGTTTCATCACCTGCTTTCTCGTTGACTCCGAGAATCTGGTAAAAATCCTTCCTGGCAGGCGCCATCTACCCCCGACCTTACTAGCCGTGCTTGCGGACGCTCACCCGAGCTGGTCGGACGAGGATTCCCTTTAGCAAGCAACCTTTCTGAAATACCTGGGCTACTGTGTCATCTTCCTCTGCACTCTCAGCCGGAACGCGCATGATCGCTTCCATTCGCTCCGGGTCGAAAGAGTCACCAAGTGGGTCAATAATCTCAGCTCCTGAGTCCTGGAGGGCACCAAGAAATTTCTTCTCAACAAGATTGATTCCCTCCATGACCCCTTCAACAGTCACGGTATCCACCTCCACCCCAGCAACTCGATTTAGATCATCAAGAATGTCGAGGAATGAACCAAGAATGTCGGCCTGCGCTCTAGACCAGGACTCTAACCGTTCCTGCTCGTTGCGCCGTTTGAAGTTGTTGAACTCAGCAGCAAGTCTTAAGTGTCGATCTTTTAGATCCTCAAAATCTTCAAGGACTTGGTTGAGTTGCTGCACCTCTTTTTCTGTAATCTCATCTGCATCTGAAATTTCTTCGGCGGACTCGAGATCCTCTTCCTGTGATATTCCTTCCGTCATCATCGTACCTTCTGGATCGGGGTTTTATAATTTATAACGGACCCCACTATCCGTTCAGTGCTGGAGGCCGAATTCTCAGAGAGTTCGTAATAGCATTGCGAGTGCGGCCTGAGCTGCTCTTTCCCTTACAGCATCACGATCTCCCAAGAAATCAACCGAACGTGTCTTCTCTTCACCATTGATTACAACCGCAAACCAAACCCTGCCTACTGGTTTGTCCTTTGTTCCCCCACCTGGGCCTGCAACACCTGTCACGGATAATCCCACATCTGAATCCAGACGTTTAGAAACCCCCAAGGCCATCTGAAGAGCGACAACCTCCGAGACTGCACCAAATCGGGACAAGTCCTGCTGACTCACATCAAGAGCAGAAATCTTAACCGAGTCATCATATGCGATGACTCCACCAGCGAAGGAAGCAGACGCACCCGGATAGTCCGTTAAGCGCTTAGTGACCAGGCCACCAGTACAACTCTCTGCCACTGCTAACATCAAACCTCGATCTTTGAGGGTGTCTGATACTGATTCGACAATGTCGCCACTGTTGGCATGGTAACGCCAACGTGCAATCCGAGCGTCTAATTCCTGTTCAGCCCTATCAATTAAAGCCTCCGCTTTCCCCGTTGAGACTGCCCGGGCCGTTATCCTAAGATCCACACCCCTTAGATCCGGTAGATACGCGAGTGAGACCTCTCTCATCACACGCGCGAAAGTAGTGTTTGAGCTGATCTCATCTTCAATTATTTCTGCCAGGCGTGACTCCGGAACTCCTGTGGTGTGAAGCATCTTATGATGCACTGGGGCTATTTTATCCCCAAGCCATTCTTCCAGCAGCGTGCTTAAATCACCAAGAAAAATTCCACGCAACTCCCGTGGTACACCCGGTAACATTACCACTAGTGTCGAGTCTTCTTCGAAAGCCAGCCCTGGTGCGGTTCCATTTGGGTTATCAAGCACTATTGCTCCCTCGGGCACTTCAACTTGAGAAAGATTTGTCTCAGGAAACTCCCGGTAACCGTGTGAACGAAACCGGGCTTTGAGATCAGAGAGAAGCCTTTCATTTCGGCGGAGTGGGCGGTCAAACAAATCCGCAACCGCATTTCTCGTGATATCGTCTTGGGTCGGACCTAATCCACCAGAAATAAGCACAAGATCGGTAGAGTGGGTTGCCGTCTGCACCACCTCCTGGATACTGATTCGGTTATCTCCGACCGTGTATCCACGAGAAACCACGATGCCCCTTGCCGCTAGTGCACGGCCCAACCAAGCAGCGTTGGTATTGATAGTTTCACCAAATAAAAGCTCGTTCCCAACACTGACGATTGCGGCGCGTGCAAGTTGACTGGTCATGTTACACGCTCCCACCAGGTTGCAACAAATCTAGGAGAGTCCTAGCTCTTGGAACCCACCAAAGCCCGATAGGACCACAGGTAGTCCATCATAGAGTAAATGGTCATTAGAATAGCTAGAGGGAGTGTGATAACACTCCATGCTAGAAAAAAGCCTTCGGACAAGGCCCAACCAACTCCATCCCAGGCTTGAGCTGTTGCAAGGATACTTAGCGGATACCATAAAAGTAGTCCGCCTGCAAATAAAAACTGCAGAAGAGTCTTTCGTTTCCCTGATTTTCCAGCTGCTATGATGATTCCTTGTCTTGCCCCATAGCTCCGAAAAATCGTAATTAAGGCCTCTCGACCAAAAATGATAAACAGCACCCAACCTGGCAGTGCCCCCCAAAAAGGAATGTGTTCAGATTCAAAACCCCTATTAGAGATGATAAAGATGGGAACGAATGTTGATACAAGGAGAATTTTGTCAGCAATAGGGTCAAGTAATTTTCCTAGGTCGGTAACGAGATCATAACGTCGAGCGATATAGCCATCCAAAGCATCAGACAGAGCTGCTAATAGGAAAATCACAAAAGCTGCAAATCTCCAACCCAAATCCTCCGATTGCGCAGCAAAGATAACAACCGGGCACGCTGCTATCCGCGAGAGCGTGATGACCAGGGGTAGGGTGAGGAGGTTTTTCGGCAAGGGGCCTCCCCCCGCGCAGTAAATGACTAGAGCGGCCGGAAATTCGGCTCCACGGCGGGATGAGGCAAGATCACTTCCCTCACACTGTTTCCAGATTGGGCTGCACGATCAATTCCGTCACCTCTTCTTCCATACGCGCCACGATTGATACAGCTCTTTCACGGAGAAGACCGTTAGGCTCCCAAGCAATGAAGTCCCTAAGTAAGTTGACCATATCCACTGACGCTGGTGCACTGGATATATGACCTAAGGCAGCTAAGCGACGGAGCCTGCTCCCACTAAATAGATCTCTCTGTCGGCGGGTAATCTGATCACGAATAATTAGCGCTGTTAACGCGCCAAAACCCGCTGCAATAAGCACGGTAATACTTGCTCTCCGAATCTTTTTGTTCACGACTCCATCTCTATTCTCCCTGCCAGCGCCTGGGCAATCGTATTTCCATCTATATACTCCAAATCACCACCCACCGGAATACCTCGAGCCAAACGTGTCACGCTAGGGCCTAGAGGCCTGATCTCATGTTCCAAATACACAGCAGTAGCCTCACCTTCAACACTCGCATTCGTAGCTAATATAACTTCCTTGATTTCACCGTCAGAAGACTGAATCCTTTGTAATAGGCCACCGACATTCAACTCGTCCGGGCCCACACCGTCTAGCGGTGAGAGTCTACCACCTAGGACATGGAAAAGACCCCTGTATTGGCCGGTTCGCTCAATCGAACCAACTTCATATGCTTCTTCAACTACGCAGATTGTGGAACGATCGCGTCTTGGGTCTGAGCATACTTGGCAACAATCCTCCTCCGAAAAGTTCCCGCAAACACCGCAGGGGCGAATCTTTTCAGCTAGTTCAACAACCAGCTTAGATAGCCTCTGAATGTCATGCTTTGACCCCTTCATAAGGTGGTGAACAAGACGTAATGCCGTTTTCGGTCCAATGCCCGGAAGTCGAGCTAGTTCGCTGCTGAGGTGATCAATAACCGACATGGCCCAGTGCCCTTTCGAGACCAGATCAGAAGAGTTTTGGTAGACCTGGGATATTCATCGGGAAGCCTCCCGCGGCCTTCTTCATCTTGCGCTGGTATACAGACTGAGCTTTTTCTTGAGCGTCGCTCAATGCTCCCAAGACGAGATCCTCTAGCATCTCCACGTCACTCGAGTCTACACAAGTAGGATCAATTTTCACCAGTTTCACCGAACCCTTCCCATCTACTGTCACCTTTACCATCCCTCCACCCGAAGAAGAGGATATTCTTTCTTGGTCGAGAGAGTCTTGGAGACCTTTCATTTTTTCCTGCATTTGCTGACCTAGCTGCATCAGCTGCTTTAGATTATCCATGTGTCCTAGACAGAATTGGGCGACTAGTTGGCATCTCTTTAGTCCATCAACTCGAGATCAAGCTCTTCTAGAGCTCTCCCAAGGCGGGGTTCCTGTTGCAATAACTCTCTCAAGGTATCCTCGCGCACTGATTTTTCAGTAATACGCTCAGTATTCAAAGGCTCTGTTGTGATATCCGCGATAACTATATCTGGAGCCCGTTTAAGGTAGGCCCCAACCCCTTTGCAGATCTCTAACATGACCCCGGGTTCCTTGAGCTTCCTAGCCCCAGGGCCCGGTAAGATAGTTACCTCAAGTCTGCCATCTGACAATTCTCTTACTTTTGCTGATCTCAAGAACCCGCTCAACCCAAGGGGAATATTATTTCCTGATTCCAGCCACCTCGTCCAACCTTCCTGAACATCATCTGAAAGGATCAACCCATTCGAGGAACTCTCAGTTGATCCATGTTGAGTATGTTTTTGTGATTTTATATCCGGCTCGGGAACATCACTCGCTGTTCCTTCATCAATCTGCTCTGATTTTCCTGAATCCCCACCACCCTCAACAGGGTTTCCTGCACCACCTACCGATGGAGGAACGCCCCCAAGAGCCTCGATCAACTCCTCTAAGGCAACAGTTCTGTCCATGTAGCTCAAACGCAGCAAGAGCATTTCAATCAACACTCGAGGATTCGAACTACGTCTGAGACTGCCTTGACCCTCAAGCTCAGCCACAACACTAAGCATTCGAACGATGTCTTCTGGTTCAAAACGAACTGATCGCTCTAGAAGTTGATCCCGAAGAGTACTTGGTAGGTGAACCTCTGTGTCAGGCGCTAAACGCAGACGAAGGAGGGTGCGTAAAATATCAAGGAGACCGTGATAGAATTCGACTAGGTCATACCCCTCGTTAGCTAATTTTTCAATTAAAATAAATACTTCCGAGTGCTTACTCTCTGAAAAGATGTCCAAGAGTTCGAGGTATCGCTCCTCTTCGACGAGACCCATCACCTTCCTCACCGATTCAGTTTCGACCTTACCGCCAGTGAGTGACATGACCTGGTCTAAGAGCGACAGAGCATCGCGCATCCCGCCATCAGCCTTACGCGCAATCAGTCGGAGTGCCTCGTCCGTAGCCTCAGAACCCTCTTGATCCACAACGGCAACTAATCGTGACAGGATATGATCGACTCCTATACGTCTGAAGTCGAAGCGCTGGCAACGTGAGAGAATAGGAGAAGCCGACTGCTCTATCTTCTGAGGTTCGGTCGTTGCAAAAATGAAAACTACACTCGCTGGAGGCTCCTCAAGTATCTTGAGCAGGGCATTCCATGCCTCTCGAGTGAGCATGTGAGCCTCATCCACGATGTATACCTTGAAGCGCCCCTCCGCAGAAGGAGCATACATCGCCCGCTCTCGGAGATCGCGTGCGTCATCTACACCGCGGTTTGATGCCGCGTCAATTTCGACGACATCGAGAGCAGTCTGACCACCCCAAATCCGTGTACAATTATCACAGGCGCCACAAGGCTCACCGTCATCACTCCGTTTCGAGCAATTCAAGGCCATAGCAAGGACTCGCGCCAGCGTAGTCTTGCCCACTCCCCGAGGTCCACAGAACAAGTACGCGTGCCCTACCCGGCCACCAGATACAGCCCGACGGAGTGTTTCTGACACATGCTCCTGAGTCGTTACGTCCGCAAATGATTTCGGACGATATTTTCTGGCTAAGGCATTGTAAGACAATAGTTTATACTTATGATAGAGTCGTTGTTGTTAGAGCTAGTCTGAGTTCTCCCAGTCCTTAGAGAAGAAATAAGAGTAATCTCCTAAGGGACCCAAAACACCGACCACTGAGCTTACCATTAGTCCTTCCGGCATACCAACAACATTTCCGACGTTTTAACCGATAGAAGCTATTTCAAGAGTAGTGCTATACCTCACCTCGTCAACCAGAAGGGAGTTACTGGAGGCTGGGTGTGAATTCCCGTCCTATCGCACGCGCGATCACCCTTACTTCATCCACTAACTTTGCGAACTGATCCGGATAAAGAGATTGTGCTCCATCTGACATCGCTCTAGGAGGATCATGATGAACTTCTACGATAAGCCCATCAGCACCGGCCGCCACCGCAGCCCTGCCCATTGGGGTGACCTTGGACCGAATCCCGGTCCCGTGGCTTGGGTCTGCGATTATAGGTAGGTGGGAAAGAGATTTTACAACTGGAATCGCTGCCAGGTCGAAGAGGTTACGTGTGTGAGTGTCAAAGCTACGTATCCCTCGTTCGCATAAGATTACATCAGGATTTCCCTCTGCTAGAATGTACTCTGCGGCAAGAAGCAACTCGTCAATCGTGGCGGACATTCCGCGCTTCAAAAGAACGGGCTTCCCCGCCCTGCCCGCTCTACGCAGAAGTGCATAATTCTGCATATTCCGTGCACCGATTTGAACAATGTCAGCGTATTGAACAACCAGATCTACTCCATCCGGATCCAGGGCCTCCGTCACAACCGCAAGCCCTGTCTCTTCTCTGGCACGTGCCAGGAACTCGAGGCCCTGCAACCCAAGTCCCTGAAAAGAGTAGGGTGAACTGCGTGGTTTGAATGCACCTCCACGCAGAACTGTCGCACCAACGTCTTTGACCCTATGAGCTATGTCTAAGATCTCACGTTCATTTTCTACTGAGCACGGGCCAGCCATTAGGACCAGGTCCAAACCACCAATCTTCGTTCCGTTCGGGAGAGATATTACGGTATCCTCATCCTGCCATTCCCTAGACACTTGTTTATAGGGGTGGGTAACAGGGATGAGTTCAAGCACGCCCTCGAGACCCGCAAGTCTATCTGAAGAAACCCCACCATCGTTTCCTATGATTCCTATGGCAGTGCGCTGTCCTCCTGGTATAGGCGTAGCATCGTAGCCCATATCCTTGACTACTCCCACAACCGCATGGATCTGCTCAGCAGACGCACTGTTTTTCATCACGATTAGCATGGGAGTTATTCCCCTCTGTGTTTTTCAGAACTCTAGGGTTTGAGGTGCAGTTCTTAACAAAACCTTGGTCTCGGACTCGTGAACCTGAAAGGTCGGACAATAAACTCCAAGCTCAACCTGCTCACTAGACTTGATTCTACGATTAACACCGCTGACCCATATACACCCATAAGGTCACACAGCAGGAAGTAAACGCGTATACCCTGAATCGGCTATGTCGTGGAAGAAGCTTCCGTATTCTGTAGAGCATCTTCCAGCTTAACACCCACAACTGTGCTAATGCCTGGCTCTTCCATAGTTACGCCATAAATCCAGTCAGCAGCTTCGATGGTACGGGGATTGTGCGTGATAACTACGAACTGACTCTCCGCCTTAAAGTCCTCCAGTAGTTTGATAAACCGACCAATATTGTTTTCATCAAGAGGAGCGTCTACTTCATCCAAAACACAGAACGGACTCGGTTTAACAAGGTAGATTCCGAAAAGAAGTGAGAGGGCAGTCAATGCGCGCTCTCCTCCAGAAAGCAGATCTATTCGTTGTGTCCGTTTTCCCCTTGGAGATGCATGGATTTCAATCGGCGATTCCAGTGGGTCATCTGTTACCTGCAGCCAGATGTCTGCCTCACCCCCCTCAAATAATCTCAGAAATGTTTTTCGGAAGTGTTCACGAATCTCGGTAAAAGTGGACATAAAGAGATCCGTAGCAGTTGTGTTAATCTCACGGATTGCCGAACGAAGATCATCACGAGCTTCGAAAAGATCATCTCTCTGCTCAGCCAAAAACTGGAGGCGCTCACTCTCTTCTTCATGCTCTTCCACTGCGAGCATGTTCACCGGGCCCAATCTCTCTAGCTTTAGCACGATTTCCTTGAGTTCTGCCTCAAGTTCATCCTGATCACCTTCGATCACCTCAGCTTCCTCAAGGAGAGCATCTAGCGATCGTCCCCACTCGGTCTCTAATCGCTCTCGAATGCGACTTATACGACCATCGAGTTCTTGATGCTCCAGCTCTAATGTATGCCGACGATCTGAAGCCGCACGTTCAGCTGTCCGCGCCTCTCGAAGGTGTTTCTCAGATATGCTGAGGGCTTCCTCTAAACCCTGTAGGATATTGTCCTTGTCCCTGACTTCACGCTCAGCACCGCTACGCTCATCGAATAAACGCTCTGTGGCCGCATCACCTTCCGATCTAATCTTGCGGGCCTGTGCCTGCTCCTTCCTCAACCGACCTTCCTCTTCATCTAAAGCAAGAACACGATCTTCAGCCTGGTCACGCGCCTGACCAATTGTCTCGTGACGCTCGTTTAACCGTGCCACGTCTCCTTCTAGATGAGCAACATCTACAGCCAAGGCAGCTTCTTCAGATCGGGCATGCTCCCATTCATTTTGAGCTAACTGAAGAATCTCTTTTGCTTCCTCACGTTGTTCGCTGAGGCTTTCCTCCTGTTCCAATAGAATACCCCGATCAGATTGCGCTTCCTGAGCTCTTTCAAGCACTCGTGCACGTGTCGAGTTAGTAGCTCCTATTTCCCGAGCAAGATCATCCTGTAAACGGTGCATCCGACCTTGTTCACCTGATCGTATTTCTCCCTCAGCCCTCATCTTGTGAAGTGCGTCCTCTGCCTCATGCATTTCTAGTCTAGAGGCAACCACCAGTTCTTCAGCATCTGCAAGTTTGCGTTCTTGAGCCTCACGTGTCTTGCACGCCGACTCTTCCTCTAGCAACTGCAGATCAAGCGCCTCCCTTATCCTCAGCAGTTCTTCCTTACGTTCCAATATTCCCGAGCCACCGGCAGGATTGCCAATTCGCACCACGCCATTAGAGGTCGTAAAGCATGTACCTTCGACCCCCTGAGGAATCTGAACGCCATTAAGAAGTGCCTTCACCCAAGGTGCACCCTCACCACTAGTGTTGATTTGTGAGAGAAGCCCTTTGCTTTGCCGAATGCTGGATTCCGGAACCGTGTCCAATGGCAGGACTATTAGGCCTCCTCCACCTTTCCAGCGTTCGTTGAACCACTGGAGAATACTGTCGACCGTAGCACCCTCATTCACGACAATAGCCCGTGCGAATGTACCCAAGTGTGACTCAAGAGAAGGGGTTATTTCAGCAGACGCCTGGATATAGTCTGCTAAAGTTCCTAGTACGCCTGGAATTCCTGAATCGAGCACAGCTTGCACGACAGGTTCAATACCTTCCCGGTCACGTTCAAGTAACTCTAGAGCAGACAGACGAGCCTTAAGTTCTATCACAAGATCAGTAGATACCCGTTCCACCTGGCGGGCATCATCCAACTCCCTTCGAACTGTCGAGACATCAGAGATTTGCTGCTCTACACGGGCTGTAACAGCCTCCAGGTCCTTTAAGGACTTTTCGATCCTTCCCTCAAATAAATCACTTTGTGCCTGGAGTTCTGAGAATGTTTCATCTGTAACGTCCAACTCTTTAGAAACTCGAGTCAACCTTTTCTCTAATTCATCAGCCTGGGCCTCGGAAGCTTCAACATCACCCTCTAATTGAGCTCCTCGACGCACCAGATCACGTTCTTCCGCCTCTAATTCCCCAAGATTATGTCGAGCAACAGACATGTCGTCATGAAGTGTTTCAACTCTAGTTTTCCGATCACCTGCGAGTGTTTGAATCTCTTCAAGCTCCTCAAGCGCCCGAGTCCGCTTCCCCGTCAAGCCTCGCTCGTCACGTTCAAGCGCTTCAGCCTGGAGCCGAGCTTCAGCACGTTCCTCATCAATTTGTGCCAAACGACGACCTGCATAAGCTGCCTGCTCAGCTGCAACAGCAAGATCCCGCTCCCAACGGACTAGCTGTTCTCTTACCTTCTCAAGAGTCGTGGCTGCCTTTGTGCGTTCCTTCTCGGCATCAACTTCCCGTAGCCGCATAGACTCGTACTCAGCCTCCGCAGTATGAAGTTCCACAACGGTATGCTCACTAGATCTGGTATCTGCATCCAACGACTCTTGTACACCTGTTAAACGCTCTCGCAAGAGATCTAATTGACTACGGACAACAGCAACTTCTACATCTAATCTGCGCTGCCGATACTTGAGATAACGTTCAGCTTTCCCCTTTTGCCTAGCTAAGGAACGCACTTTAGTCTGCACTTCAGAGATAACATCTTCGAGCCGCTGGACATCTATTTCAGCTCTCTCAAGCCTGCGAGTTGCAGCTTTTCGGCGATCCTTATACTTACCAACCCCAGCCGCTTCTTCAAACAAAGCACGCCGCTCCTCAGCACGATCCGAAAGAATCGCGTCGATCATTCGATTTTCTATGATCGAGTATGCATTTGCACCAAGTCCTGTGTCCCTGCAAAGGTCAACGACATCGCGCAAACGACATGCAGACCTGTTAATCGAGTACTCACTACCACCATCCCTGAAGACTTCTCTCCCAACCTCTACTTCTTCAAATGGGATAGGTAGTACTCCGTCCTCATTGGTAACCGTAAGAGATACGGATCCACGATTCACTGGGCGTCGCGCAACGGTCCCTTGAAAGATTACCTCTTCCATCTTAGCGCCACGGATAGCGGTCGGGCGCTGTTCACCCAAAACCCAACGGATCGCATCACTGATATTCGATTTGCCACATCCGTTCGGGCCTACCACAGCAGTAATACCATCATGGAACTCAATGGTCGTTGAGTCCGCAAAGGACTTGAACCCATGAACTCGAAGTGAACGAAGCTTCATTCAGTATCTTGCAGAAGTTTTCAACAGATGCGGACTACAGATACAACTGGGATAAAGCCTTACTGGCCACAGAATATTCACTGTGTCTTGAAAGCACAGAAGCCGTAGCCCTTTTGTACCTACTACCAAAGCCACAACTGGGTCATACAGGAGCACAAGACACTTCAGATAAGACCCCAATCCCAATGCCGTGAGGCCTAAAAAGTTAGAGCCACAGGTGCATCTTGCAAACCCCAGAACATTTGAAAAGCACCAGTATCTTTAGCTCCCAGATACTCGAAAGAGTACTTGTTAATTTATCAGGCTGATGCACTACGATTCGTTAGAGACATCCCAACGAGGCGCATCACCCCAAAGGTCTTCAAGCTGATAAAATATCCGTGCCTCAGGATGCAACACATGGACGACAAAGTCGATGTAGTCTAACAAAACCCAACGGCCTCCTCGTATCCCTTCAATATGGCCTGGGCGGACACCCTCTACCTTCAGTTCATCAACCACGTGTTCCGCTATCGCCCTGACCTGCACATCTGAAGTTCCACTAACCAAGACAAAGAAATCTGTAGCTGTAGAGATTCCCCTGAGATCAAGCACAACGAGTTCGTGTGCCTTAAGCTCAAGCGCTAGGTCAAGAGCTCGGGTGACATCGGTAGGAAAGTCCACTGCTAAGACTTCCAAAGTCTTCGGCAGGTTGCGGCGGAAATAGCCACTCTAATGCCAAAACCTACTCACGCTCAATATGCACCTCTATATGGGCTTGAACCTCTCCATGGAGATTAAGTGGGACCTCCCAAACACCTAGCATTTTGATCGGCTCATCTAACAAAATTGATCGCCGGTTAAGTTCAAAATCCATACCGGACTCATTGATGCGATCGGCGATGTCAGCGGTAGTAACTGACCCGAACAATTTCCCGTCATCTCCAGCACGTGCATAGAAGGTGATAGGAGAAATACCTTCAAGCTGGGAAGCTCTTCGACCTGCTTCGAGGAAGTCGCGTTTGGACCGCTCTTCTGACTGAGCCTGCTCTTGTTCAAGCTTCTCTATGTTTGCTTGGGTTGCAGTATACGCTAGCCCCTGAGGAATCAAATAATTCCTTCCGTATCCAGGCTTAACCTTTATCACCTCTCCAGGCTCACCAAGGTTCTCGACAGATTGTTTCAAGATCAGCTTCATCATTCCTCCAGAGGGTCTAGCGCGCAGCCAACTGTTCCGAGCGCTTCCGAAAATCTAAATAGATATCCGCAATTCCGATTAGAATCGCACCGCCCAGTACTATCGGAGGAACGATAACCAAACCGAAAATCGTCATAGCGTAACCAAGAACTGAGAATCCCCCAGTTATGAATACGATGACAGCCGCACCACGCACGGCACAGAGTGCACCGATGAACACTACTGCATTAGATCCTACACGCTGCAGTGGTTCACTCCATCGAGTGAATAGTAAGAAAAGCCCGACTACAAAGATCCAGATAAGATGATCATTAAAACGGAAGTTCTTAACCGATCCAAGTACCCCTTCACTCCTTCCCGAAAATAAAGTGAATAACCACCAAGAAAGCAGGAGTGCACTCATCGAAGCGAGAGCAGTCAAGGCTGGAAATATCAGAACCTGCACCTCCGCAGTCTGATAAAGGGCCGAAATAAAAGCAGGGGTCAACCATTCACTACCACCAAGGGCAATAACTTGGGTAACCGTAGCTCTGACCCGGTCGGATATTACCCAATCCACAACATTCCAGGCACCGGGGATCAAAGTCATCAATATTACCAGAACCATTAAAGCGCCAAAGACAGCTTCAAGAGCACGATCTGAGATCTTCATTTTTGGACGAACTATAGACAGCCCCACAAAGCTACCTCCCAGTAATAAGGCCCATCCACGCTCTAGGTACCACATCCCATCATATGGGCCAATCATCACAATGAGCATAGCTATCAGCGTGGCACTTAAAATCGCATACCTGTGAGGCAGGTTAGTCGCTACGAGTACAAGAAATGGGACTGCCACCAACACTGATGGCCTGGCTGTAGACGTTAAAAGCACGAGCACAAACAGCACACCAGCACGCAGCCAGTCACTTTGCCGGAAGACTGATGCCCTCCGTGTCAGATCTGGCATAAAGTCAGGCTATCCCTGGTGGCTACGTGTGTAAGGCAACAAAGCCAGATAGCGTGCACGCTTCACTGCTCGTCCTAATTGCCTCTGGAACGCAGCAGTCACTTTTGTCGTGCGCTTGGGCAAAATCTTACCCTGTTCAGTAACGAAATTGGAAAGGGTTCCCACATCCTTGTAGTTCAAGGCAATAATTGGAGGTCCTTCCATACGTTGGCGGCGCCCCCGTGGACCCGTAAACTCTGGAGGGCCAGATACTCGATGCTCAGATTCAGTATCTTTACCATCTTCCTCTTCACCTAGACCAGGTCCAGCATCGGTCGGAGGCTCTTGCTGATCATCTTCATCTTCGTCTTCATCTTTGATTCTCTTTGGCCGGGGCTCTCCCATTATAGAGTCTCCCCCAGTGGGCTCTCCTTCATTGAGAACCAAGAGATAGCGAACGATATCATCGTCTAGCTTGAGCATCCTTTCATACTCCGGTAACGCTTCCGGTACCGCAGTAAAATGGGCTGCCACGTAATAACCTCTAGACAGCTTATTAATTGGATACGCTAGTTGTCTGGTTCCCCAGTGATCGATTGCCGAAACTTCACCACCCTTGGAGGTTGCTAGCTGGTGAAGGTGATCGAGCTTGGCAGTGATAGCGCTTTCTTCAAGCGCGGGGTCGAGAATGTAAACGACCTCGTAAAGTCGCATGATTTGTTCCCTCGGTCCGTAGGTTTGTAACGGGCCCCGTCGATTCAGCCAATATCATTGCGAGAGCGGCTATCTACGGAGCGGGATGTCTGTTCTTGTAAACATCAGTACTACCTGAAAAACCTAGTTGAATCTTAGTACTCCAGGAAGCATACGAAGCAACAATAAGTCTTCACAGGACGCCTATTAATTTGCTGCTGCCCTCTGAACTGCAGTGATTAGATGAGGATACCGTGCATAACCCCACTGAGCCTCTTCAACATTTAATCGCTCACGGTTTGTATGTGCAAAGCCCTCCTCTCCGGGAGCGAAACCAATCGTCGGAATCCCGTGAATTCCACAAGACCAGCCCCCATCCGTTGCAAACAACCACGGCCGAACGACAGCCTTTCCTTCACCTCTTTGTAGACCCACGGCACCAGCTGCACTGGTGACAACTGGATGCTCTGGGTCCATCAGAAACCCAGGAGTGAACAGACTCCTCTCTTCTTGGATTCCTGTGTACGTAGTTTGAAGTTCTTTTGCCATCCGCACTTCGTAGGACAACCCTTCGGGCAACAGAGGGATCTGGCGGTCGATCGAGCGCCTGACCCTATCGAGAAGTGAATCATCATCGTCAGATGGCAAAATCCTCCAATCCAGAGCCAAAACAACCTTGTCCGGAATTACATTTCGACTCTCTGGAAGAACATCCACAGTCGTAGCAATTAAACTAGCAGGCCCTAGTACCGCATCAGCCTCCTGGTTTTCACCCAACTCTCTTACTGCGACCAATACATCCCCCAGCAGGTCTAGGGCATTCCTAGCACGATCAGGAGCACTTGCGTGGCCAGCTAACCCAGTGATTACAACTTCAAGTTCTGCACGGCCTCGATGGCCAATGCATACATCTCCATGTGTCGCCTCACCAATGATCACTACTGCCGGATCAACAGTGCCTGACTCTAAGAGCCGTTTCATTCCTAGCCCACCACGTTCCTCAAGAACCGTGTGAGCCACGATGACATCACCAGGAGCTTGTCCAATCATTGAGGCCGCTGCATACGTCTGCAAAGCAAGGGGGCCTTTTATATCCATAGAACCACGTCCATGGAGAAAACCATCCCGCACCTCTCCGCTAAACGGGGGCACTTCCCACTCCGAGTGATCACCTTCGGCAACGACATCTAGGTGGCAGTTTAGCATGGCAGGAGGTGCATCCCCTGCTCCCACGGCAACACCTATGACATTGCCTGTATTGTCGATGTGAACATCACTCAGGCCGAGTGCCTCCATTTCCCCCTTGAGCCGAGAGGCAACCTCTCTCTCTTCCCCAGGAAGTCCTGGGATGCTGATCAACTCACCGGCAAATGCAAGTGCATTCTCAAAACTCGGCTCCTTGAGCATTAACTGAAGAGCGTTTGGATCATGTCTATGATCCTGGAAAGTGAATCGCCCTCTGCATTAAGTCCGTGCACTTCTACAAACCAAGGGGCGAGTACCAGTGACACTACACTCATCAGCTTGATCAAGATGTTTAGAGATGGCCCTGAGGTATCCTTGAATGGATCCCCTACGGTATCTCCTACAACGGCAGCCTTGTGAGAATCGGATCCCTTACCACCATATGCTCCACCCTCGATGTATTTCTTTGCATTATCCCAAGCGCCACCCGCATTCGCCATAAAAAGAGCCATAAGCACACCGGTGACTGTAGCGCCCGCCAACAAACCTCCGAGTGCCTCTACTCCTAGTACATAACCAACAAGTACCGGAGCGAGGACCGCTGTTATGCCGGGTAAGATCATTTCCCTTAGTGCTGCAGTTGTGGAAATATCTACACAGCGAGCCGAATCTGGCTTGGCCGTGCCTTCCATAATCCCCGGAATTTCTCGGAATTGTCGACGAACCTCATCTACCATACCCTGGGCAGCTCGACCTACTGCAGTCATTGTTAATGCTGCAACGAAAAATGGAAGACATCCACCAAGAAAGAGACCAATTACCACCAGTGGATCGAGGATATTGATCCCGCTTTCCTGGAGGCCAACCTTAGCTGAGTATGCTGAGAAGAGTGCTAGGGCAGTGAGAGCAGCCGACCCAATTGCAAATCCCTTGCCGATAGCGGCTGTTGTGTTTCCGATCGCATCGAGTGAGTCTGTGATCTCTCTAGTCTCTGGACCCAGTCCGCTCATCTCGCTAATCCCACCTGCGTTATCTGCGATTGGTCCGTAAGCATCAACTGACATCGTCACACCAACAGTTGCTAGCATACCAACTGCTGCTATCCCGATACCGTATAGACCCGCATAGTTAAAGGCGGTCCAAATCGCAGCGCAAATGAGGAAAACCGGGAAGACCGCTGATTGCATCCCAACAGCTAGCCCGGTGATCAAGTTGGTCGCCGAGCCAGTTTGGCTAGCATCCGCAATCTTCTTAACCGGACCCTTGCCCGTGTAATACTCTGTGACCATACCAATAGCCACACCTGCTAGAGTTCCTGCTAGGATTGCGATCCAGGGTCCAGAAATGGGGAAAGACTGCCCAGCATCAACGTATGTGATTCCCATGCTCTGGACGACGAAATACATAATGCCCAGGAACAGTGCGCCGGCTATCCACGTCGTCCCATGAAGGGCGTGAGATGGATTGCGCTTCTCGAGTGTCTTCATCGCGCCGATGCCGACTAGAGATGCCAAGAGACCGACCATCACTGTAAGGATCGGGAGTGCGACCGCAGCAGTTCGATGGCCAGCAAGAGCAGGCACTGTTGCTCCAATCGCGATCGTCGCAACAATTGAACCTACATACGACTCGAAGATATCAGCACCCATCCCGGCAACGTCACCAACATTGTCCCCCACGTTGTCCGCAATCGTGGCCGGATTCCGCGGATCATCCTCCGGGATACCTGCTTCGACTTTTCCGACGAGATCAGCCCCTACATCCGCAGCTTTCGTATATATACCGCCTCCGACTCGAGCGAAAAGCGCTATAGAGCTCGCACCCATAGCAAAGCCTGAGACAATCTCAGCGAAGGTCGCGTACTCACCATCTACTACTGCTCCGGCACCGAAAACCACATAGAGCACGCCAAGTCCCAGGAGTCCAAGGGCCGCGACGGCAAGTCCCATCACTGCCCCACCGAAGAACGCAATGCGCAGGGCCTTGCCCTGACCCTCTTGATTAGCCGCTGCTGAAGTACGTGTGTTCGCACGGGTTGCTGCCTTCATACCAAAAAAGCCAGCTGAGACCGAGCTGAGTGCCCCAAAAACATACGCTCCTGCAGGAGTCCACCCGATCGCAAAGCCGAGCATGACCGCCACCACCAATACAAATCCGGCTAGGACTGTGTATTCACGTTTGAGGAACGCCATCGCGCCATCGTGAATCTGTTCACCTAGATCAATCATGGTCTCGGATCCAGCCGGCTGCTTTTTCAAGTATCGGTAGATAAAGAATGCTATAACCAAGCCGATAAGACCCAGAAGCCATGCCCATTCAGTTACTGCTACAAAGTCAGTCATTGAATCACTCTTATTTTTACCATGATTTGTGAACTATATCTCTTTATTGATTGAAGTGGTTCATTGCAGCCTCAGTTCCCTCTTCAATCCATGCTTCAATCGCGCCCGTCATGATGGGAAGCAGATCTACCACAATGTCCTCGTCCTCCTGGGGCATGCGCGAGAGCACCCAGTCTGCTAAGTCTTGTCCTTCTGGCTTCAAGCCAACTCCAATTCGGAGCCGAGCATATGCGTCGGACTGTAGAACTCCTGATACTGATTTGAGCCCCTTGTGTCCCCCAGATCCTCCCTCTGGTCGAAATCTCACTCGTCCCACATCAAGTGCAGCATCGTCCACAACTACCAGAAGGTCTTCACTGATCTGAAAAGACTCCATCTCACCCAATCGTAACAAGGACAAACCGCTTCGGTTCATATATGTGGTGGGTTTCACCAGCTGCACATGCGACTCACCGACTTCACCCTCAGTGACGAGAGCGCGGTCCTCTTTTTCGAAAGAACCAAAACCCCAATCGTAGGCAAGTCGATCAACAACCCACCACCCTACGTTATGCCTTGTAGCATCGTGTTCAGGACCTGGATTCCCCAGTCCAACCACAATCTTTACGCACACAGGAATGAACCGATCCTAATCGCCATCTCCCCCAGAATCGTCCGGTGACTCTTCTGCCCCCGCTGCATCATCTTCACTTGGCAGAGCTCCCTCGTCCGGTATCTCACCTTCAAGCAATTCATCCTCTTCAACCACGGCCTCCTCAACAACCTTGGGAATTGCCACTGAACAAATAGTTCGGCCTTCATCAACTGTGATGTCGATACCTTCTTCAAGCTCTAGATCATAGACGTGGAGGGAATTGTTAATATCGAGTTCAGAAACATCGACCTCGATTAGCTCTGGGATCTTCGATGGGATGCACTTTACTGGAAGTTCGTTCATCACTTGTTCAAGCACACCACCACTGTTCTTAACACCGACCGGATCTCCAATAAGACGCAGGGGAACTTCAACATCAACCGCAACACCCGCCTGGATGCGCAGAAAGTCCACATGAATAAGCGAAGACTTGAATGGGTGGCTCTGAATCTCACGCACCAACGTTTGAAAAGGTTCACCCACCCCCTCAACCTTGAGACCCACAATCGTATTCTCAGTACTGATCGAATAGAAAAGATTCTCGGCCTCATGTATATCCAGCGATAAATGCATGGTACCCAACTCCCTTCCATACAAGACAGCTGGAACCCGGCCCTCCTGACGCAGCTTTCTTGCTACACCCTTTCCCGTACCTTCTCGTTTTTGTGCTTTCAGCATAGTAGTCATTCTGGACTCTCGTTCTCCTGATTATCGGCCCCCAGGGCTATCCTGGGGCCCTTTCCCTCAGTTTTCCTTCGGAATCTCAAAGAGTTTGCTTACAGATTCGTTCGAGTGCACGTGGTGAATTGCCTTAGAGAGCAAGTCAGCTACGGAAAGAATCTCTAGCCTGTCAGACCGCTTTTCGTCTGGAACATTAATCGTATTGGTCACGATCATCTGCTCCAAAGGCGAGTTGGCAAGCCTACTCGGTGCCTCCCCGGAAAGAATCGGATGGGTTGCCGCCGCATAAACTGTCTTAGCACCACGGTCCTTGAGTGCTTCGACGGCATTAGCCAGTGAACCTCCTGTATCAACCATGTCATCAACAATCAGACAAGTCCGATCCTGAACATCACCAACAATATTTAATACCTCAGACATGTTTGCCTTCGGCCTACGTTTATCGATAATCGCCAAGGTCGCCCCAAGACGACGGGCAAAACCCCTTGCCATTTTTGCCGCTCCGACATCAGGGGCTATGACTACGAGATCTTCGAGTGCGAGATCCCTGAAGTACTTTGTCACAACCGGTGCTGCGTAAAGATGATCAACGGGAATATCAAAGAACCCTTGGATCTGATGCTGATGGAAATCAATTGAGATAACCCGATCGGCTCCAGCCGCTACAATAAGGTTCGCAGCGAGCTTAGCACCAATCGAGACCCTCGGTTGGTCTTTCCTATCCTGACGACCATATCCGAAATACGGGATAACCGCTGTGACTCGAGCTGCCGAAGCCCTTTTAGCAGCGTCTAACAGAAGACACAACTCCATGAAGTTGTTCGCAGGAGCCGAAGTGGGTTGGATGATGAAAACGTCGCGCCCACGAGCATTGTGGTCTATCCGAACAAAGATTTCACCGTCCGAAAAATCTTTGATCGTCGCTCCTTCTGGCGATTCTCCAAGCTTTTCAGCTATCTCTCGTGCTAACGGAAAATTGGCGCGTCCACTAAGCAGCAGAAGCGGCCCATGCCTGTAAGTGTCTTCCATGTGACCGAAGCTAGAATCTGGATCCCTATAGCTATCGTTTGATAGCATGCAACGTTAGAAAAACCACTATGAGTGGTCAACGCTAAGAGTGTAATGGATGTTTAACTTTGGTCCTATATCTGACCAAAAGATAGAAAACTTTCTTAACGCTCTTTGACGCTAAAAACTCGAGCGCTAACTGCGTCTGCCCGCCCCACCGTCTTCAAAACCAGACGAACTTCATACTTGCCCGCCTTGAGGTTTGGCAAATCTAGATTTAGGTAGCGAAATAATGGGCCTGGGCTTTGCGGTCCAAGTTCCTCCCAAGAGAGCCGAAGCGGTCTTGGGGGTTTTGTGATCCGGAGAAACTCCCCGATCTGGCGGAGCACTCCGCGATTTATCTGACTTACTGAGACTTCGAAAAGCAGAGTCTCCGATCTAAATCCAAGGCCGGCGACCTCCCAAGCAATAGCAAACGTTTGACCTGTTAGGATTTCTGCTCGTTTGAGTGCCAGAGGAAGCGATGCCTCGAGAACTTCAGGCTCCTCGGAAGAAGGTCTCAACATCAGGATGTCAGAAAGCGATGCTACATCCTCCGGTACTGGCAGACTTTCAAGCCCCATCCTTAGGCGACCAGCTCGACGCTTACTCGGACTCCACATTTCAGCCGAAAGCACATAACTCCCCGACGGCACCTCAAGTGAGAGTGCACCCTCTACATAGCCCATTCTTTGAGCACTCTTAATCCGTGCTCCGTCTTGTGGCACTAGAAAGATTCCAGCACGATCCAACATTCCATCCTGGGCACCCGGATCTAGCCAAGGTATTGGATGGTCATGGCCCACATGCCGAGTCGTATCATCTGGAAGAAAGTGAGTTCCCACTACAACTACTCGACTACCTCGGGGGAACAATGCGACTTGACCTTCCATTGGAAGAAAGACAGGTGCATATGCTGGCGCATATAAAGAACGAGGCCGTTCCACATCTGCCCGCAGATCTTCTGGTGCTGCACTACTTGGGGTATTCAGCACTTTACCAGGAGGCATATAGTCCCTTCCCTCCGGATGTTTGTGACCAATCACATGTTCGACGGTCGTGAATCCTGTATCAGAAGTCCTATCCCACCCCAATTCCCAACCGTGTCGGATCGTTAGTTCATCAAGGTCCTTACCCCAACTAATTCGGTAGGGGTTCTTTGCCTCTTCACGGATCGTTGCAACAGTCCAGCGCGCATAGTGTGAAGTTTTTCGGTCATTACCCTCGACTAGATATAGCGGATCCGCGAGTAACCAGAGGCGTTCGAGAACAGTATCCAGGGATTCAGAAGATAAGTTTTCTGCTTCCTTTAGCGCATTTTGACCGTCGTCATCCATAATCCAACGCGGTACCCGCCACCTAAGTGACTGCCCATTATCCATTCGGTCTATTGCTATCGAAAATGCTCGATCGGCCTCGACATATCTTTCCAGTCCATGCAGAGAAAATCCTACTAAAGCTGCACACCACCACGGCTCTACAGTCCCACATGAACGAGCTGTCTCAAGCGCTTCTTCCCAACGCCGAGCTTCAGAAAGGTACCAGACTCGCTGCCCCAGCAACCATCCGTCACCTGGAAGAAGTACCTGTATTGAGTCCAATAAGACCAGCAACTCCTCTCTAAGTTCTTCAACTTGGACTGATTCGGGACGCGGGTACCAATCCCCTTCATCGTACCAAGAACAAAAACGCCCAACTCGCTCATCACAAATACCATTGACCGAGCCAAGTATGAGAGGAAAGTGACGAATTCTCTGTCGCTCAAAACGAGCTTGGGCTGCCCGGGCAATCCCCTGAATATCCGATGAATCAATAACAGCAGCTACCGTATCAATTTCACTGTATACGCTCTGCGCCATGTTGACCTGAGGAGAGGTAGCACAAATCAATAGAAGTGTGCCGAGTCCCCTGGCATACAGATGTCTCCTCGACTTCACCAATATCTCGGCTCGTTTTACTGCGGCTAGAAGTACTGCAATTGGCCCGGGTGGATTCGAACCACCACCGCCGGTTCCAAAGACCGGTGTCCTGCCATTAGACCACGGGCCATCATAATCATCCTACCGGAAGCTAGGCCCTAGGTTCAAGGCTTCGCGGACATTGGTGTAATCAGTTGATAGCTCTCCAATGTCCGTGTTACAAGACAAGGCCAACCAAGCTCTTCCGTAAGCTCATGTGCATCGGATTCAACGTCACCGCCATTCCTAGTGATTGCAAAGCAAGCACCGCCACTCCCGGAAAGCAAAACGAGCGGGTAACCTTTCTGCCTCAGGGCACCAAGAGAACATCGGACTTCGGGGTACAAGTCAGCAATCGTGACCTCGAAATCATTGTGTGCTGAAGAAATAACCGTATCCCAACCCCCTCTCGCGCTAACAAGACCTGGGCTAGTGTGGTGCTCATAATCATCCGACGACCTCCCGAGCATCTCATAAGCATCACGCGTTGACACGTGCACAGGTGGAAGCACGAGGAGGAGAGTGTGCCCGGGTAGGGCCTGGATGGGCTCAAGTATCTCCCCTCGTCCACGGGCTATCGCAGTGGTGCTGTCACTCAAAAAAAATGGGACATCTGACCCTATATTGGATGCGATTTTACTTAAGGACTCGCTATCCAGAAGACTCTCGGTAAGGTAGTCCAACCCGCGAAGCACGGCCGCAGCGTCGGATGACCCACCTCCAAGGCCAGCTCCAGCAGGGATGTGCTTTGCTAAGCTCACATGGATTCCCTCATGCAAACCAGCTGCCTCTCGATAAGCAGAGGCCGCACGGTACGCGAGATTCTCCTTTACGGGCCCTACTTCCAAACCTGTAACTTCAAGGCTTATTTGTCCGAGGTCGTTTAACTCAATCAGTACGTCGTCACAGTAATCAATGGCCTGAAAGAGGGTCTCCAGTTCATGGAACCCATCTGAGCGACGACGCAAAACCCTTAAGAACAGATTCACCTTCGCAGGAGCCGAAAGGGATACAGTTTGATTCAATGCTCCTCCGTGAAATCCTCATTTCCATTTGTGTCTGGATTCAAGGACCTAGCCTGACCAAGGGAGAGACCGAGTGCCCAAGTGTAATACAGGCCAATAATTGTGATCGGGACCCAACCTCCAAAGTGATATCCGAAAGCGAATGCTAGGGAGTCGGCACTTTCTACACCGTAAACTGTGCCAATAGCAAAGTCTGAGCCCGCATGAAATGTACCGAAGAATCCCGGAGCGGCAGGAAGAGCAACTGCAAAAGCAACGACGCCTGCAGTGAAGATTGCTGAGATAAAACCAGTGTCGATTCCAAATGCCAGCATACCCAACCAAAAAGAGAGAGCATGCCAGGTCCAGAAGGCTAGTGTCCAAGTAAAACCAAGCAGCAAGAGTCTCACATCCCTCATGATCTTGAGCGAGCTGATAAATGACTCGAGGATCTCGACTGAAGCCGCTCCGACTCTTGGGCTTACTAGCTGACCACACCGCTCAGCAATGTTAAGCACTAAGCGTGGCGCTGCTACGATTAGACAGAGTACTGATGTCACTACTATCACGATCAGTACAGCCAACCTGAGAAGCCCAGCCCCCCAACCTTCTGAAAGCACCTCCATCGAAGGGAATCCAGAGGTATACACCGGAATGATCAGAAATAGTAGGAGAACCACACCGTCCATGAAGCGTTCAACAACGAGTGACCCAAAAGCCGCACTCGCAGAAACAGGTTCTAGGCGGCTGAAGGCATACGCCCTAGCAAGATCTCCCACTCTAGCTGGGAGAAGGTTATTGGCCATGAATGCGATTGAGACACTCGCGAACCTTGATCGGAGTGCTGTATCCGCCTTGACGGGTGTCAGGAGGATCTTCCACCGAAGGGCGCGAATGAAGTAGCCAAAGGTTCCAACACTGATTGAGGCACTTAGAAGCCAGAAATTAGCCTGTGTGATGTTGGCGATGATGTCCGTTAGCGATTCGCCTCGGAGTACCCACCAGAGAAGGAGAACAGTGACTAGGGCACCTACGAGGGCCATGCCCCATTGTCTTTTCATCCCTTTGACCGCGCCCGTCTCAAAATTTCGCTCATCTCACGAACAGCGTTTTCCATCCCAACCAGCACCGCCCGGGCAATTACACTGTGTCCTATATTTAACTCCTCAATCTCTTGTATCTGTGCTACCGGACTTACGTTTTCGTAGGTAAGCCCGTGTCCGGCGTGAACTGCGAGTGTAAGCTCCTGGGCAAGGGTAGCCGCACCAGCCAGTCTTTCGATCTGCGCCTCCTCTGGCTTCCCTCTCCAAGAGTTGGCGTATTCACCAGTGTGCAGTTCAATAGCATCTGCTCCTAACTCAGCCGAATATCGTATCGACTCCTCATCCGGATCGACGAAAAGCGCAGTCCTTATCCCACTCTTTCCTAGACTACGTATCGCCCCACCGATCTCCTCTCGTTTTGAATCACTAGAAAGGTCTAGACCACCTTCGGTAGTCACCTCCTCTCGGTTTTCGGGCACGAGTGTCACTTGCATAGGTCTGAGTTCGTGTGCTAGCTCAAGAATATCAGAAGCAACAGCAAGCTCGAGATTTACTCCTGTCCGAACAATTTGCATCAAAAGTCGGAGATCTCGATCCTGGATATGTCGTCGGTCTTCACGTAAATGGACTGTGATTCCGTCGACACCAGCTAGTTCAGCGAGCACGGCTGCCCTTACGGGATCCGGTTCATCGGTGCGCCGTGCCTGACGCACAGTAGCCACGTGGTCTACGTTCAGATAGAAGCGCATTTTTCCAATCGAAGCCTCACATCTAGCTCCTTTATGATAGGTCCATATTCGAAGACTATACCTACTACTTTGCTAAGTGTCCTTACACAGGATGCCCAGAATCTAATATTTAAAAGCACACAGCTAGTAATCTATTCAAGACAGATGTCTGGACACCCCTTAAGTCTTCCGAGAAATGCGGGCGAGACCCGTGCGGTAATCGAAACCGTCATATTCTCATCCACTCGATTAAGAATCTCGGCCTCTTCATAGATTCTTGAGATCATCCGTCCATTCGACACCGGGATGTGGGCTACAACCTCGACCAACTTAGCCCGAATCCTAGCACCAAGTGTCTCTCTAAGTGCTATCAACGTGCTCTCATCTCTAGCAGATACAAAAACCGCAGGAGTAGGTTCGATGGTCCGAATCCGTCTACGAAGCATTTCTTCTTCCGCATGAGTGATAAGATCAACCTTGTTGAAAACAAGAACCTTACTGGCCTTTGCTAGGCCAAGTTCAGATAGTACACCCATCACCACATCATACTGATCCTCCCAATCTTCCCTAGAAGCATCAATCACATGCAGTAGAACATTGGCTTCTTTCGCCTCTTCCAGTGTGGAATGAAATGAAGCCACCAGGTGATGTGGAAGCTTTCGGATGAAACCCACCGTGTCCGTGATTAGCGCCTGATAGCCCTGACCCAGATCGACGGTACGGGTCGCCGAGTCGAGTGTTGCAAAAAGACGATCTTCGATAAACAGGTCCGAACCCGACAAAGAGCCCAAAAGAGAAGATTTACCAGCGTTTGTATAACCGACCAACACTGCCTGGAAGCTTCCTTCTCTCTGCTGACGCTGAACCTCTCGAGCCTTCGCAACCTGGCGAAGCTTTGATCTTAGGATAGAAATACGCTTCCGTATAAGTCTACGATCAGTCTCGAGCTGAGTCTCTCCGGGACCCCTAAGCCCAATACCACCCCGAATGCGTGAGAGGTGAATCCACATCCGTCGAAGGCGAGGCAGAAGATATTCAAGTTGTGCTAACTCAACCTGCATTCGAGCTTCACTCGAACGCGCTCTTGTAGCGAAAATATCTAGGATCAATTCAGAGCGATCCATAACGCGGACGCCAAGAAAATCTTCGAGATTTTTGCCCTGAGCCGGTGTGAGTTCGTCGTCAAAGATTACCAGGTTCCCTTCCTGATCAAAAACGAGCTCTTTGAGTTCTGTCACCTTACCCTCACCCAGGTACACTCTCGGATTAGGCTTATTGATGCGTTGAGTTAAACGTCCTACAACCTTGCCTCCAGCCGTGTCTGTTAAACGTGCGAGTTCCTCTAGATGATCTTCTATGAGAGCAGGATTGACGGCTTGACGGGGTGGTGTCCCAACCAGGATTGCCCTATCCACGGGCGTGCGCATGTCGATGAGCTGAGTCGGTATCCCACTACCCTCCAGACATCTGTATTAGGGGGATCTGTTGCTCAGTCATGAATAACTCGAAAGGCTTGTGTTTGAACGATGTCAATCTACTCATTTGGTCGAGATGTGTGAGTTCATTTTCTACTAACCATCCGAACTGGTCTCAACACGGGCCTCGAGAACCTCTCGTTCATTCTGGGTTGGGTCTGTGAGAACGAAATCCAGTAGGTCTTGAAGTATTCGAGCAAAAGCCGGACTTGGGCGGAGCCCCATGCGAATGAGGTCATTGCCATCAATGGCTAGATCAGAGATGCTCAATGGCACACCAGTCGCACGTATTAAGCGAGCACGACGCCATGACTGTACAACCTCTGCTGGCGTCTTCTTTAGAGAAGGATGAGCTTTCGCTCGTGCCAGTTCTAGACGAGCCAGAGCATTAAGTTGTTCCGGGCTATTTGAACTGAGCCAGCGTCTTATGGCTTCATCATCCTCATCTAGCCCCGGAAGAAGACTAGCTGAGGATCGCTCAGATATTTCATCAGTCTGGGCATTTGAGAATCGAAGTCGAACAAGGATTCCTAAGATCTTTTCGGGATCGAGCAAATGAAGGAGCTGGGCCAGCCTTAGAAAGGCGTTACCCGGAGGCAGTTCATCAATTGATGCAAGCGTAAACTCCCATGGATTCAGGGCAACTGAGCGGTCTGTTGTACTAAGTTGCTCAAGTTCCGGATAAAGTGCACCCAAGGCTCCTGACCTTTTGTAAAGGCTCAGGGTTCTTGAGGGAATACGGTGCTGATCCAAAGCCTTCAGAAGTTCGTCCCGAACCCTCTCGCACGAGAGAACTCCCAAGTGTTCTATACCGTCACATAGTGCCTTCCATGAAGCCTCATCAATGTTGAGATCAAAGCGCCCTGCGAATCGAAAGGCCCGAAGAATTCTGAGGTAGTCTTCCGCAAATCTTTTCTGAGGAACACCGACAGTCTTGAGAACACCCGCCTCAAGATCCTTGAGCCCACCAAAGGGATCGAGAAGTTTCTGGTCGGTAGGATGCCACGCGAGAGCGTTTATCGTGAAATCTCTCCGGGCCAGGTCTTCCTCTATTGTATCGGCGAAAGTTACTACTGCATGTCTTCCATCAGTTTCGACATCCCTGCGAAAAGTCGTAACCTCAAATAAAGTCCCATCCCGAGCGAGAACTCCCACAGTACCGTGTTCGATCCCTATCGGGACAGTCCTCTTGAATAGCTCTTCTATTTCTCGAGGCCGGGCCTGTGTGGCGAGGTCCCAGTCACCCGCATAGTGACCAGACAGAATATCCCTAACTGCCCCTCCTACCGCCCAGGTATCGTGACCCGCCTTCTGGAGCGTATCAGTAATCCAGTGGACTGCTGGAGGAGGCGAAAGCTGGACCGTGCTCATCCCACTAGGACAGCACCTCCATTTACGTTCAGAACTTCCCCGGTGATATGGCGTGCAAGCTCTGAACAAAGAAATAGTATCGGACCAGCGACATCTTCAGGTGTCGCAATCCTGCCCAGCGGAATTGATCGAGAGATCAGCTCTCGCCCCGCCCCCTCGAAGGCTGATGACGACATCTCGGTATCAATCCAACCTGGTGCCAAGCAATTCACTGTAATATCTCGCGAAGCGAGCTCAATACAGAAGCTTTTGACAAGAGACATCATCGCTCCTTTGGTCGAAGCATAGTCAGCATGAAATGCTTCACCACGTTGGCCAGCTGTACTTCCGACAAGAACCAATCGCCCGTGATCCCGAAGACGCTGAGCAGCCGCACGACAGGTATAGAACACAGAGTGCAGATTAGCGCCTAATGTCTTCTGCCATTGCTCGTTAGACATTTCTGCAATACTCGCTTCTTTGTTTGGCCATATCCCATGGTTCCCAACAAAAATGTCTAAGCCATCGAATTCTGTATCCACTCGTTCGAAGAGGCTCTCTACATCCCTAGGATCAGAGAGATCACCCATCTCAGCCCATGCAGAGACCCCGATTTCGTGAAGTGCATCCAATGTTTCTTGCGCTTGCTCAGAACGGCTGTGATATCCAATACCTACATTCGCTCCAGCCCTAGCCAATAGGAGGGCTGTAGCTCGGCCTACTCCCCGTGATCCACCAGTGACCAGAGCATTCTTACCTGTGAGGTCAATTTGCATCTTAGGGTTTCTCACTAATCAGTTGGCTCACTTCTATCTCAAAACCAATAGCATAGTAGTATCGAATCCTTGATTAACACTATCTGATAGTGACCTTTCAAGAACTCGCAGCAGAATCCTGCATAATCACTCCCAAGACTAAGTCAGGATCTTCGGTATCAAGCGCTAATTCACAGGCATAGGTAAGTAATGCATCTGCGGTAAGAAGTTGAAAAGCACTATTTCGCACGCGCCCTGGCGACAATCGCGCTTGGCCTAGAGCATCGCAGGCGATTTTCGTGAGGCCGGAAGCAGACACAGCAGTAACTCCCGACGCATCAATCCAAGATCCCAACTCTAACGGGGATACTGGGCGTCGTTGGCTAATCCATGTCTTTAGGTCACTCACCCCTCAGCCTCTCGGAGAAAAGCCTTAACGGTGTTGGCACCAGACTCCAAGGCTTCATCAATTTTCGTGATGTCTTCCACACCCGCTTGAGCGATATGGGCCTTACCCCCACCCCTTCCTCCTACAAATCCGGACACTTCCCGAATCAATGCATCTGCGCGTACACCCCTTGAGATCAGATTCTCACTCACAAACGCAAATAGCACATGCTTTTCGTTAGGCATCTCAGCCGCCAGCACTGCGACTCCGGAGGTGCCAGACTCAAGAAATCGGTCACCCCACTTTCGTGCATCATCTGCATTCCGAGCACGAATACGGACACCCCGATAGGGTGCAGTGTCTCCTCCTCCGAGATCAATCACATCAGAAGTGACATCTGTTTCAGTGCTCCCTCCCCCCGACCTTAATTGATCGAGGAGGCTCTCAAGTTCAGCAGTATCAGACAGAAGTTGCTCTGCTCGATGCCTTACCCCATCCGGTCGCGTTTTCAGTACGGCTGAGACCTCTTCCAGAGCAGTCTCACGTCCCTTTAGGTAGGTAAACGCTGCTCGCCCAGTAAGTCCTTCAACGCGTCTTACTCCTGCTGAGACTCCTGACTGACTAACGAACCTGAATAGACCAATCTCAGAAGTTTGGCTCGCATGCGTGCCCCCACAGAGTTCCATACTGACGCCGGCTATACTCACAACTCGAACCTGTTCCGGATATTTTTCTCCAAAAAGAGCCATCGCCCCGTCCTCAACGGCAGTTGCATACGAGCGGTGGTCAATTTCAACCGGATGATTAGCCCAGATCCCTTCATTAACAATCAATTCTACCTGTTCTAGTTCATCGGTACCCAATGGGCCCGTGTGTGCAAAGTCAAAGCGGAGCCGATCAGGAGCGACCAGGGAACCGCGCTGGACAACATGGTCGCCCAGCACCTCTCGCAAGGCCGAGTGCAGGAGATGAGTCGCGGTATGGTTCCTCACTGTGTCTCGCCGAACATGATCGGTAACCTGAGCTTCAACTGAAAGCTTCTCGCCTCCATCGGGGAATACACCCTCAATTGAGCCAAATACTGCGGTTTGTCCCATTACATCAGCTACCTCTTGAACATCTAGCTTCCAGACATCACCAGAAACAACACCCACATCTGATACCTGACCACCACTTTCAAGATAGAAGGGGCTTTCACGCAGTATGAGGCCGACTACGTCATCCTTAACACGATACGCAAGAACCTCAGTTCTTATATGGATTTGTTGGTAACCGACAAATGTCTGCTCTTGGTCGACAATCTGAATCCAGCCATCTGTGATATCACCCGCCCTGAAAACCTCTTTGGCCTCTTCACGGTCTGCGCGTGACCTGGCTCGCTGTTTAGCTAATTCCTCTTCGAAGCCGACTTTATCAACGCCATACTCTCTTTCTTTAGCCATGATTTCAGTCAAATCGATCGGGAAACCAAAGGTGTCATACAGCTTAAAAGCGTCATCCCCAGCTATTGTACCTCCCCCCTCTGATATGAGTTCGTTAAACCGGGTCATGCCACCTTCGATGGTCAAAAGAAAACGTTCTTCCTCCGCCTGAGTTGTTTTAAGCAGATGATCGCGTCGATGGATCAGATCAGGGAAAGTGTCGCCCATACTATCGATGACTGCAGCGACTACACCCGTGAGGGTTGGCTCTCGTTGTCCAAGTAGCCAAGCATGCCGCATCGCTCTCCTTAGGATACGACGCAACACATACCCACGACCTTCATTGCCTGGAAAAACACCATCACAAAGAAGAAAGGCAACTGCACGGGAGTGGTCCGCCAGAACCCGATAGCTAACAGCATCGTCAGCCTCAGCGTCGTAAGCTCTCCCCACTAGTTCACCGACACGATCAAGCATTGGGCGAAAAAGGTCAGTATGGTACACTGAACCCACATCTTGAAGTACCGAAGCGAGCCGCTCCAGTCCTAACCCGGTGTCAACAGATGCGGCAGGAAGTTCGGTGAGGCTACCATCTTCAGCCCGATCGTACTGCATGAAAACAAGATTCCATAACTCGCTGATCTTCCCAGAATCATTGAGCTCGACAAACTTCTCTGTGTCCGTCACAGAGGTCCGGTCTTCTCTCAAGTCGTAGTGCAACTCTGAGCAGGGGCCACACGGTCCGGTGTCAGCCATCTGCCAGAAATTATCCTTGTCACCCAAGCGATGTACCCGTTCCGCTGGAAGTCCCACCTCGGTTGTCCACAGTTCTGCCGCTTGATCATCCGTATGATGGACCGTCGCATAGAAACGTTCGGGATCAAGCCCATAAACTCCTGTTAACAGATCCCAAGCGAAACGAATCGCGTCTTTCTTGAAGTAGTCCCCGAAAGAGAAATTACCGAGCATCTCGAAGAATGTGAGATGACGAGTAGTACGTCCGACCTCCTCAAGGTCATTGTGCTTACCACCGGCACGAACACACTTCTGGGATGTGACTGCTCGTCTGAACGACACCTCTTCCTGACCCAAGAATACGCGCTTGAACTGCACCATGCCCGCATTAGTGAACAACAGTGTGGGATCGTCCTCCGGTACAAGCGAAGAACTCTGTCTTCGAGAGTGACCTTGTTCCTCGAAGAATTTGAGAAATTGCTCCCGGATCTCGGCGGTCGTCATGGCGTCACATTAAGGGAAAACTGCATTTATTAATGCCGAACTCCTAACGATAACGGGTGACGCAGTGTGTAAGGAGTACCCGCTAGTATGAAATCACGAGAGCCGAAAGACCGAAGGCCAAAAGCTTACGTTCGCTCCAACTGCTAAGAAAGTCAGCCGGCAACTTCCTCCCCAAGCATTTCTGAGACCAAGTCATCACCTTCTTCAAGCTCTTCTTGATTCTCACGATCCAGCCCTAAAGCAGTACGTAGCTGCGATTCAATCTCTTCGGCGATATCCGGGTTCTCCACTAAGAAAATCTTCGAATTTTCCTTTCCCTGCCCCATGCGCAGATCCCCGTAGGAGAACCATGAGCCTGATTTCTCAACAATTTCGTGGTCGACTCCGAGATCGATGAGTAGTGCGGTGTGGCTGACCCCTTCGTTGTATTGGATGTCGAATTCAGCTTGCTTGAATGGAGGGGCACATTTGTTCTTTACCACCTTTACGCGTGTCCGGTTACCGATCACATCCTGCCCGTCCTTGATTGCACCAATGCGGCGTATATCGAGCCTGAGTGAGGCATAAAACTTGAGCGCTCGCCCTCCTGAAGTCGTCTCTGGACTACCGAACATGACGCCCACCTTAACACGTATCTGGTTCGTAAAAATCACCGCAGTATTAGAGCGATTTACAGCACCTGTGAGCTTTCGGAGCGCTTGGCTCATGAGTCTTGCCTGAAGTCCAACATGGGTGTCGCCCATCTCACCCTCAATCTCTGCTCTTGGAACGAGCGCTGCTACAGAATCAATGACCACGACATCAATTGCATTGCTACGAATTAGCACTTCTGCAATCTCAAGCGCTTGTTCTCCCGTGTCCGGTTGTGAGACTAAGAGGTTGTCTACATCGACACCAAGCTTGCGGGCATATGTAACATCCAAGGCGTGCTCAGCATCTACAAAAGCTGCTATACCACCAAGGCGTTGAGCATTTGCGATCACTTGAAGACAGAGCGTTGTCTTACCTGAGGATTCCGGACCATAGATCTCGCTGATTCGCCCTCGCGGGATTCCTCCTATGCCGATTGCAGCATCCAGATTGATCGCACCAGTAGGGATGGCCTCGATACTATTTGCAAATGAATCTTCTCCCATTCGCATGATTGCGCCCTTACCGTAAGAACGCTCGATCTGTGTGATCGCAGTATCTAAAGCCTTCTGGTTCTGGGTTGCCTTCTTCTTCACGTCTTGGTCAGTCATTTGAGCCGTAGCCATGTGTTCTCCGTCTTCGTGAGACCCCACTTCTAAGGGGTTCGACACCCAAAATATAATACCCGAAGATAAAGCGAAAGTGCATCTTTGCCCTTAGGTCACTCACCCGAAAGAGGAGTGACCAGAAAACCGTTGCAATATCATGGTATACATCGAATTTTCGTCGTTCTCGATGATTGTATAGAGTTTCTTTGGGAGGACTCTGAATAGAGCGGAGCAGTACATGGCCCTCCTGGAAACATATGCAAGTCACAATCTAGTTACTCATCAGTTTTTCTTGACGATAAAAATACGTCTGCCATACCCCTGGCCTAACTGCCACGTAAAAAGTCTCAAACGGCCGATCCGCATTTCTCGGCGTGAAAAGACCCACCCCTAGATGCTGCCCCACTCGCATGATCTGCTCACAATCGACTGGACCTTCACCTACCATTTTCTCGTAGATCCGATCCTCAAAGGAGATTGGATCACCTCGAACAAACCACTGAGTAGTTCCGGCATAGGTTCCCGCGAAATCAAGAACTGGCTGAAGAGTGTTCAGTGGGATCCTGTCAGGACCAATCAGTGTGTCACCCTCAGGGGTCAAGCGAAGTTGCACAGTTTCACCTGTGGATAGGCAAAGATTGACCAACGACCCCTCAGCAGGAGGGAGAGTGGCAACTTCAATACGAACTGTGTCTGGTGGTGGAGCAGGAAGCACCACCGTATCTGGTGTAAGCCTTTCCATAAGAGTTGGGCGGTTAAGACCCGGCTTGTCTCTGACTCTCAGAGCTACCGAGCCTAAAACAGCTAGTTTCGGTTTCCAATACTCTGAGTGATGACCTCCCGACGGCTCAGAATAGTTCACCGCAAGGTAGTGTGCCCCAATCCGGATTCCTGCTACATCGAACTGAGCTCCCAAATTGACATCGAAACCGTCGTATTCACTCATGAAAGTCAGTACTGAGCTATTCCCAACTCCAATATGGACTGCTGAGCCGAAAAACCAGCCCTCTGAGTCTATGGAACGGTAGAACTCAAGTTCATCTCCATCCTTGAACATGCCCGAGCCATAACCACCCGTGAATGTAAGATCGTGCTCTGGGAGGGCACTCTGATCGAAACCTTGAATGTGGACAGTCGCGACACCGTATAGGCTTAATTGAGTATTCACGTCTTCAATGCCCACGTAGGACTTACGGAATCGCTTGTCGGGTACCCCCAGTCTAGTGGGCTGATATGTGACGTCATCTTCGAAATTCGGCGCGGTTACATACCTGCCGCCAAAAGCCAATCCCAATCCTTGGCTCTGTGGTCTTAGTAACTGCGCACGGCCGAAGACTCCCCACATATTTCCGCCTAAATCACGCTCATTGAAAGACTGTAGAGTCGTACCAATCTCCACACGATCAAACAGGCCCAAAGTGACAGAAGCATCAGAAGAGAAATGTTTGATGGGGGGACCAAAACCGGTCTCATTACCGCTCACATCAATCTCAATCGTACGACTGAGATCCATGAAGAATCCCGAGTAAGTCCCTGTAATCATCATGTGGGGGAGAACGCTAGCAATCGGAATGTTTATAAGTCCAGATCCATACCGTTGTGTGCTAGGCATCGTTGTAGTCTGGGCCTTTAGCAGCACAGCTGAGCATAGTAACCAAAAGAACATTACTGATGACAAATAATGAATCCGTCTCGATGAGATATTCATGCGAGTATATACACAGGCTCTAGGAAGTTCTTGGAACAGGGGTATATGAAGCGTCATCGTTACGGCTAGACAAAATGATGAAGAATTTACTTCTGACTTCATCACTCCTCACCACTAGGCCGAATAAAGTCACAGCAGATTCAAGCCTTTTCAGTTGCCGATCTTCTTCTCGATCTCCGAGAGGCGCCGGCCGATCGAAACAACCCAAAAAAAGACTATTCCGATCGCAATCGCGTACGCGATAAAAACATGCCAGTAGGGGCGACCAAGACCCTGGGCCGCAAGCTGTGCACCAGGAAGCTCTGAGGTCTCCTGGGCAAAGAGTGTGATCGTACAAACCAGGAAGGTGATTCCCGTGACTAGACCGCAAAGAATTTGGTTACGATTCATAGTAATTACACTGATGCATGACGGGAGCGAGTATCGAGTTCAGACCGAAGATTCTCAAGTGAATACCGGAGGAGGAACAATCCCAAGAAAAGAACAGTGAAAGCTCCTAAGCTCATTAAGAGTGTAGTGAGCATGTCACCGGGGAGAGTCGGTCCTTCTGGTTTAATTACCACAGGCGCTGGGTGCAGTGATCGAAACCAGATAACGCTGAGGTGAATGAAAGGGATATCAAGAGCACCAACGATCGCGACCACCGCAGCGTGGCGTTTGCCCTTCTCTGGATTTTCGGTCGAACTTCTGACCAAGAAGTAGCCCAGAAAAATGAACCACAGCAGCAGTGTTAGCGTAAGGCGCGGCTCCCAAGTCCAATAAGTACCCCAAGCGATCTTGCCCCAGAGAGGCCCAGTAGTGAGCATGATTGTTGCAAAAACCATCCCTCCTTCAGCCGCAGAAACGGCAGCTCGGTCAAGCCGTTCATCGCGAAGCCAGAGGTACATCCCACTGAAGAGTGCAGCCAAGCCGAACGCAAGGAAGGATGTCCATGCAGCCGGAACATGGACATAGAAAATCCTTTGGGCGATACCTTGGGTGACTTCAGTTGACACCCAAAAGAAAGACATCCAATAGACCACCCCAAGCCATACGAGTCCTATCATAGCCAGCATGGTTCCAGCTAGTAGGATTTTCTTAGTTGACATCAATCCTCCACCACGAAGCGGAAGAGCCAAGAGCCTAAGAAAAAGGCCGTTAAAGCGAACGCCGCAAGCATCCTTATACTGCCCTCAGCCTCTGTTACCGGCCTGCCGGCAAGGAATTGGCTGGTGGCACCTGTACCATAAATGACTACCGGCGCAAGTAATGGAAAAATGAGGACCGGAAGAAGTGTGTCTCCCATACGGGTCCCAGTTGATACAGCAGTAAACAAGGTGCCAAGAGCCACAAAGGCCAGTACGCCCAGAGCGATCACCAGTGTAAGCATTCCAAAACTGCCACCCACTTCAAGTCCGAAAAAAAATATAAAGACACCCACGACCAGCAGAGCCATGATATAAAGAAACACAAAGTTAGCTAAAGCTTTAGCGATAAAAATCGCATCCTTCGGTACCGGACTCATTAATATCCCCTGGAAAGCACCATCTTCCGCCTCTAGATGAAAGGTGCGCCCGACTCCAAGTAGGCCAGCAAACATAATCGTCATCCAGACAAGGCCTGAAGCAATATCTTCAGGAGAAACACGGGCCCAGTCAGTAGCGTAATTGAAAAGAATCGCCACCAATACCACGAAAGCACCCATCGCGATAAGGCGCTCTCGGGTACGAAACTCTACAAGCAGGTCCTTCCAGAGGATTGTCCTGATCTGCTTGAGGTAGTTCCTCATTCTTCTCCCTCTATTACACCGTGGTAGAACTGACCGAAGTCACCCTCGATTTCAGCGCGCTTTCCCTGCCATACAAAGCGACCACGATTCATGATGGCGGCCGTTGTTGCTAACGCCAGGCCCTCAGTCAAGTTATGCGTAACCATTACAATAGTCCGTTGACCATCTTTAAGGTCTGAGAGTACGCCTTGGAGCACTATGGCTGCCGATGGATCGAGTCCGGTATAGGGTTCATCAAGAAGAACAATATCAGGATCGTGGAGGAGGGCTCGGGCAAGAGCAAGTCGTTGTTTCATACCATGGGACAAATCACGGACCAGTGATCCGGCACGGTCTTGGAGGCCCAGATGCTGCAGTTTGTGATTTACCACATAGTCCAGATCTGAGAGGCCAAAAAGTTGCCCGTAGAACCGGAGATTTTCCTCAGCGCTAAGGTGACCGTACAGGAAGCCTTGGTGAGAGAGAACACCGATTCTGTGTCGCCACTCGACTTCTCCGAAGTCAAGTGTCTCACCTCGAAGCCATACTTGGCCACGGTTGGGTCTAAGAGCCCCTGCTAGAAGAGCCAACAAGGATGTCTTACCAGCACCATTTGGGCCAAAGATGGTGAGGAACTCACCCCTTGCCAGTGATAAATCTATCCCGTCAACCGCAGTAACAGTCCCGTATTCGCGCACCAGGCCCTGAGCTTGCAGCAAGGGCTCACTCGAAGACCTCTTGTCAACTTCTAGGTGGGCAGGAACGGATACGGAGGTCAGCCGACCGCCCCAATCTTGAGTTGCTGACCACACTCCGAACAGAAGTGGCTTCCGTCGTCATTACCAAAACCACAGGATACGCACATCAGTCCCGAGCGGAGTGCGGCACGGATCTTAGTTATTTCAGCTTCGACATCGTCATCAAGAAAATGTGGCTCACTGCCCTCTGCATCAGCCTCAAGAGCCTCCAGAGCCTCGGCTGTGAGGTCTGCTTTCAACGAGAGGTAATCCTTTTCGTCCAGTTTACCAGCGAGGAAGTCATATTCCACATCACGGAGTGCAAGTAGCGCGACTCTCTTACGGGCCTCGGTATCAGTCAATTCGTCTTCGGCCCTATCGAGAGAAGCATGCAGTCCACTCAGTATAGGCTGAAGAATGAAAAGTGTGACCGCAGCCGCAACTAGAGCCCCTCCCAGGAACACAGTACTCATAGGGAGTTGGGTAACACCGGACCAGTCAATGGATTACCTCGCTGCTCCCGCAATCTCAGGGACACCTGTTGTTACAGCTTCTAGCTCTGGGCGCTTACTTCTCCTGCGACGGTCTACACTTGGCCACAGTGCGATCACAGTACCCAAGGCGAGAATCAATCCACCAGCCCAGATCCATAGCACAAACGGCTTAACTAGAACCTGCAAGTCGATACCCTGAGCACTGGAGTTGGCTGAGAGCGCCCCATCCACATCATCCATTGCAGACAGAATCAGGTACAGATCCTCCCTCACTGTCGAGCGGATACCAACCTCAGTCATGAGTTGATCGCTTGTTACGTATTGGCGCTTCTCAGTCGTGAGTATGCCCTTTGCAACCCCGTCTTGCTCTACGGACACCGTAGCGATCGCTTGCCATAGGAGGTTGCGTTGGCCCCTATTTAAAGAGACAGAAAGGCCCTCATAAGTAAGCGTGTAAATATGGCCGAAAGGAGAAGTGATATTGATCTGGTCCCCCGGCAACACGTGTTGGCGCTCGTCTACATTGTAGGCAGCACCCGCGAAGGCAAAGTAGATCATCACGATTCCTACATGAACGATGTAGCCACCCCACCGCCGTCGGTTTCTGGTCACTAGGTGAAAGAGTGCGACCGCAAAACCTTCCCCTTCGATACGCGCTCTGGCTCGGGTTCCCTTCCAAAACTCCGTCGCAATAACCGTCAGAACGAAGGCACAGACACTCCAGGTCACAAGCGCCAACCCATGCCGTGCTCCCCCAATCCAGAGAGCTATAGCAACAAAACACCCTACCATGATCGGAATCTGGAAATTCTTCTGGAGGTTCCGTTTTGTTGCCCGACGCCATGCTATCACAGGCCCAATACCCGCTAACGCGAGAAGTACTAGCCCTATTGGGAAATTGACTTTCTCGAAAAAGGGCGGACCCACACTTACCTGTTCTCCAGTTACGCCTTCTGCGACAAGCGGGAAGATCGTGCCCCAGAAGACGGCGAAAGCGGCACCCAGGAGGATCAGGTTGTTAAATAGAAAAGCCGATTCTCGAGAGAGAAATGACTGTATGCTATTCTCACTCTGAAGCTTGGGTAGGCGGTAGATGATCAACAGGATACACGCCAAAAGTACCACACCCATAAAACTCAGGAAGATGTAGGCGATCTTAAGTTCTTGAGCGAACGAGTGAACCGACTCGATAAGGCCTGATCTAGTTAAGAAAGTAGCAAAAATCGTGAGGAGGAATGTCAGGAGTACAAGCGACATATTCCAAACCTTCAGCATTCCACGGTTTTCTTGGATCTGTATGGAGTGGAGAAATGCTGTTGCTGTCAGCCAGGGCAGAAGTGAAGCGTTCTCAACCGGATCCCAAAACCAGTACCCCCCCCATCCGAGCTCTTCGTAGGCCCAGCGCATACCGAAGATGATTCCAACTGCGAGGAACAACCACGAGAGGAGGATCCATCTGCGAGTGAGTTGGATCCAGCGGGCATCCAAACGACCATTAAGTAATGCAGCGACTGCAAATGCAAATGGGATTGTGAACGCTGTGAAGCCAAGATAGAGGGTAGGTGGATGAATCGTCATCCAGTAGTTCTGGAGCTGTGGATTTAATCCCTGACCGTTTGCAGGGGTGAATGCCAGCTGCTCGAACGGATTGACGTCCGCGAAAAGCAATACAACGAGAAAAAACGTCAGGATCGTCTGCAAAACACCAGCGACGTATGGCATGAATTCTCGATTCTTTTTCCTGTTAAGGAAAACACATAGAGCCGAGAAGAACGCTAGGATTACAGCCCAGAAGAGCAATGAGCCGCGCTGTCCAGCCCATAGCCCAGTAACTTTATAGAAGAATTCCATCTCTCGATTTGAGTACGAAGCAATGTACCAGTACTCAAACTTGTCACCTAAGAAGGCACTCACTATACCGAGAGATGCGAGTACTAGTAGAAAGAAGACCGCGTAGATACTGCGCTCTGCACTCAGAACATAGTCACCTCTCTGCGTGCGACCGCCCACATAGCCGAGCAGCATTCCCCATACTGAGATCGGCAATGCAATCCAGAGGGCGTATTCTCCAAGAATCGTCACGTGACTCGCTCCCCGTTAGAGAGCCCGTTCAACCGGCCAGATCCTCCGGTGCGGCCTCGTATCGGCTTCCGCATTTCGTCAGGAGTGTTTCAGCCTCAAAAACACCATCTCCACGAAGGCGTCCTTCAAGGACAACCTCCGTATCGTCTGTAAAGGTATCCGGAAGTGCATCTCGAAATTCGACCGGGAAAGTAACAGATTCGTCCACGAGATCACGTACTACGAATGTATGAAGAAGTTCTCCATCAACGCGTTGGTACGTCCCCGGGAGAACTTGGCCGCTAACCTTTACCCCTTCCTCATGGAAAGTGCGATCACTCTCAACTTTCTCCATGAGTTCGACAGGAGTCAGGTAGTAGACCATCGTCTCGCTAACACCAGTCCATATCAAGTAGGAGACGACCGCAGCCACGCTTACGAGCCCAACCATGAAACGGCTGTCTTTTTTCATAGTCCCCTCCTCATACTGGTTCCTTCCTGAAGGCTTCGAATCTAGCCGAACTCCCCTACTTGGGACCAGTCCAAAGGCTCTCCTAATATTCAAAACCCTCCAAAGCACTAGAGATTGAAAAAATCTTCAAGGACGTCTTCGTCAGCTTCCTCGGAATGCCTGAGCCCGCTCGAGAGCCCATCGTGCTGCTTCAACAGGATTCTCAAGTACCGGTAAACCCAATCCCTTAGCGGGTGGATTACCAAGTGTTCCCACTGAGAGGCCGATTTTCGAAGCTAGGGCAATCTCAGAGAGTGTTCCCCACTCACCGCCAACCGAGATAACAGCCTCTGCCCCCTGAACTACCAACGCATTACGCGCTTCCCCCATCCCAGTGGCGAGTGGGATGCCAATCCACGGGTTTGCTGACTTCGGGTCAGACCCTGGAAGAATACCAATGACTAGCCCACCAGCTTCGGTTGCACCCTGGGCTACAGCCTTCATCACACCTCCTCCGCCTCCACACACCACTAGGGTTCCTAACCCAGCAAGTTGCCTTCCCAACTCTTGTGCTAATTCACACTCAACTTTTGAAGCCTGAGCACCTCCAACAACGGCAATACGGAATGGAGGCTCAACCTTCCGAACCGATGTCATTAGTCACCAGCCCACTGAATGGCGGCACGGACAGCCCGATCCCACTCCGTCTTAAGTCCTTTCCGGTCAGTTTCTGACATCCTTGGCTCACATTGGGTTCCGGGTCCCTGAACTGAAAGAAAGTCATCAGCATCCGACCAAACACCCGCTGCAAGCCCCGCGAGACCAGCTGCTCCTAGGGCGGTGGTTTCTACGATTTCGGGTCGACGTAGACGAACACCGAGCACGTCTGCCTGGAACTGCATGAGCCAATCGTTCAGAGCTGCACCACCATCTACACGCAATTCCTGGGTCTCAAGATCCGCTTCTTCCTCCATCGTCTGGAGAACATCCATTGTTCCATATGCCATGGCCTCTAAAGCGGCTCTCACAATGTGCTCTCTTTTCGTTCCACGGGTGAGCCCTGCGAGCATTCCACGTGCATCAGGAACCCAATGGGGAGCCCCAAGCCCTACGAAGGCGGGCACAAAATAGACGCCAGAATTGTCTTTTACCGACTTCGCCATAGCCTCAGACTGCTCTGCCGTTTCCAGAAGCCCTAGCCCATCCCGAAGCCACTGGATAGCAGCACCTGCGATGAAAACTGAGCCTTCGAGCGCATAGGCCAATCCACCTTTCTTATTGCAAGCAGCTGTTGTGAGCAGACCTCGAGTGGATGGCACTGCTTCTTCACCTGTATTCAAGAGCAAGAAAGCACCCGTACCGTAGGTGTTCTTGGCCAGACCTGGGGACCAACATCCCTGGCCAAACAGTGCTGCTTGCTGATCTCCTGCGATACCAGTAATCGGTGCTTCAATACCTAAGTGGACACCGGAAGCTACGCCAAAATCACCAGAGCTAGGGCGCACTTCCGGTAGTAAACTTCTGGGCACACCTAATAGGTCTAGGAGCCACGGATCCCATACACCTTCAGTAAGGTGGAAAAGTAAGGTCCTCGACGCGTTCGTTGGGTCAGTCGCATGAACTGTTCCATTTGTGAGACGTGCCAGAAGCCAGCTATCAACTGTACCAACAGCGAGTTCACCAGATTCTGCACGAGAGCGCAGATCAGGATCCCGGCTAAGAATCCATTGAATCTTGGTGCCTGAGAAATAAGGATCGAGCACTAACCCTGTGCGAGCTCTTACCTCATTCTCATGACCTGCATTCTTAAGTTGTCGGCACAGATCACTTGTTCTTCGGTCCT
>ENA-UPTF01000002-UPTF01000002.1-marine-metagenome-genome-assembly--contig:-NODE-2-length-246272-cov-7.794378_pt1 | contig 246272 bp, 251 predicted proteins | sample MGYA00238166_ERZ767019 | MGnify/ENA primary metagenome ERZ767019 (study PRJEB28930, sample SAMN06266391) | marine metagenome | isolation source: Sea water from 250 m depth | place: Atlantic Ocean... | reverse complement strand
CCAATGTCACCGGAATGGAACCATCCATCTTTCATAACTTCAGCAGTAGCTTCAGGTTCTTTATAATATCCCTTCATCACATTATGTCCACGACATAGGATTTCTCCATCTTCTGCAATCTTAACTTCTACTCCTGGGATTGGTTTTCCAACGGTACCATATTTAAAGAATTCAGGATGTCCTACAGTCATCACAGGACTTGTTTCTGTTAATCCATATCCTTCTACAATTGAAACTCCAATACCACAAAAGAATGATCCTACTTCCGGAGATAAGGCTGATCCACCAGAAGATGCGGCTGCAACTCTACCTCCTAAAACTGCTCTAAATTTATTTAATACCAATTTGTCAGCTAGATTGTATTTTAACCCAAGAAAGAACGGTAATTTTGCGTCTCGCTGAAAATATGGCGCAGCCTTCAATCCTACACCAATAGACCATTCAGCTAATACTTTTTTAGCACCTGTCATTGCTTCAACGCTTTCCATAACTTTTGCATGAATTTTCTCAAAAATTCTTGGAACTGCAGTTAAAAACGTTGGTCTAACTTCTTGAATATTTGGAATTACGGTTTCCATACTTTGTGCATAATAAATTTGCATTCCTGCATTAAAACAACCGTAATGTCCTCCTACTCTCTCAAAACTGTGTGCAACTGGCAAGAAGGATAAGAACACTTTTTCTTCCATGTTGAATTTTGTTTCAATGAGTTCAATCAACTCTCCAATAGAAAGTAAGTTTCTACAAACATTATCGTGAGTTAACATTACTCCTTTTGGAACACCTGTAGTCCCGCTAGTATAAATCAATGTTAATAGATCACTAGGTTGTACTGTTTGGGAAATTGCTTTAATATCATGTGTAGTATCATTTAATGCTGTTACTGATGAATATGTTATTGCATCAGACCCAGAATAACTATCATCCATAATAATAATTTTATTTAAATCACATTCATGATCATTTAATAATGGTAATATTTTTGCTAATTGCATTTCATCTTGCACAATTGCAATCTTGCTTTCAGAATGTTTTACAACATATTGAGCTTGATCAGGAATTAAGGTTGGATATACTGGAACAGAAACGGCACGAATATGAGCGATAGCAAAATCGGACACACACCATTGAGGACAGTTTGTTCCAATAATTGCTACCTTATCATACTCATTAATCCCTAAATTTTTTAAACCATTCGCGAATCCTTCTACCCAAGTCTGTAAATCTTCAAAAGTAGTCCCATTCCATTTATCATCAGTCTTAACAAAATAGGTTTCAATTCCTTGGTTTTCAGAGACAACGCGTTGAAACATTTGAGGAATAGTGGTGAAAGTAGCTTCTACCCCTTTGTAACCTGGATGTGGATTCTTGCTCATGATTATATCATTGACAAAATAAGTACTTTAGGCCAAATTAGTCAATTGTTTTTGCCGGGGTGGCGGAATTGGTAGACGCGCTGGTCTCAAACACCAGTGAGGATTTCCTCATGTCGGTTCGAACCCGACCCTCGGTACAAAAAAAAGGGCTTCAAATAAAGCCCTTTTTCTTAATTATGTTAACTTATTAAAACGTTATTACTTTTTCTCTGCTTCTTCTTCTGGAGGAAATACTTCATCAGTTAGTGTCTTAACTTCTTTCTTCAACTTAGTAATGTCTCTTTGATTATTACGTATCTTTCTATTCAGATTGTCTTCTACTCCCTCAAGATCACGTTCGACGTTTTTTATCTTCTTTGATAAATCACGATCAACGCGTTTAATTTCATATGCTAAATCATCTATTAAATCTCCAAGTGAATCAGCTTTCGCATAAATTAATTTTGTGTTCGCAAGAATCATTTGTCTTCCTTCTTGGATTTTCTTTCCTTGACCAATATTATCAAGCTCAACATTCTTAACTCTTTCTCTAAATTCTGTATTGACATCGTCTACATGTTCTTTATGATCAGCTTCTAGTCTTACCATTTCTTCCATTGCAGATTTTGTTTGAAAAAATGAACCAGCAACTGATACAACAAGAAATAACATGAGGACACTTAAGACTTTTTCTGTGTTAGTTAACATATTGTATTATCCCTTTCTTTGTTTTGAGATGATTGAAACTAATAAATGAAACTTCAATATGAAAACTTTTTTTTATTAATTCGGGATTTTTCCGATTCGGTTTAATCTTGGAATATAATTATTCAAATTAATCGAAAACCATGTGATAAGTGGTTGTCCAAGAATATGGCTTTTTGGAACAAATCCCCAGAACCTTGAATCTTCACTATTATCTCGATTGTCTCCCATCATCCAAAAATAATCTTGCGATAACGTGTAGGTCTCAACTTCACTAATTGGTTTTCCATTAATATATAAATATTGTATATGTTCTTTTTTAAATCTATCAGACCAAGGTGTAATTAATGTAGCATTGGTACTTGGGTAATATTCCTTATGGATACTTTTATCGCCAGTTCTTCTTTCAACATCTCTTGGACTAGTATTGGTAAATATTAAAGAATTGTCACCAAGAATATATTCGACTTGATTGCCTTCATATAGTAATAGTGGAAGTATTAATTTCCAATCCATATTCTCATCCAAGATAAATGAATCTCCTTTTTTCGGAATGGTAATTTGAGGATATTGATCTTTATTCCCTTGTTTGCCAAGAAAAATATCAGGATCAATAACTTCTCTTGATAAATAATTATTCATAATGAATTTACCGCCTTCTGGCAATGGAAAAAGCTCTCCATTTACATATACATTCTGATCTTCAATTTTTATAGTATCTCCTGCAATTCCAATACAACGTTTTACAAACTTGTACACTGGATCTCTAGGATATTCAAATACAACTACATCCCCTCTTTCCACCTCTTTAAATGCAGGGAAACGATATTCAGGAAGGAATGTTGGAATGCTAATCGCGCTAAAAGGAATCCATATTTTTTCTGGCACTTTCATTCCATAGATATAACGACTTCCAATAAGGAAATCTCCTTGTAAAATATTCTCTTCCATACTACTTGTTGGAACAATATAGGCTTCTACCACTGTTTCTTTTAGAAACAAGATGATAAGGATAAGTATCAATATTGACTTTGCTTCAGCAATAAATTTATTCATTTGTTTATCATCCTGGATATAGGCTTAAAGGTTTGGCGATGTATTTTTGTAAAAGAAAATTTTCTCAATGCTTTACGATGATTTGGGGTACCATATCCTTTATTGTTCAGAAAATCATACATCGGGTAAATATAGTGAAACGAACGCATAATTTCATCCCTCGTAACTTTTGCAATAATTGATGCTGCCATAATAGCAGTTATTTTTTGATCTCCTTTCACAATTCCTTGATTGGTAATCGGAATATCTAATCCAAATCCATCTACCAATACTTTGTCTGGTTGTTTGGGTAAATCATTGATAGCATCAATCATTGCATGTTCAGATGCAACCTTGATATTATGTTTATCAATATAACTATTCCACTTAATTCCAACCGCAATAGATGAGGCATGTTTCATTATCTCTTTATACAACATTTGTCGTTTTGGTTCCGATATTTTCTTAGAATCATTTAATCCCTTGATATCTTTTTTTAAGATGACTGCTGCTGCCACTACAGGCCCAGCCAATGCCCCTCTTCCTACTTCATCTACCCCAGCAATTAACATAGAAATAAAATTAATAATAAAATTGATGTTTACTTTTAAAAATATTTTTTAAAATGTCTTCATGTCAAAACGAAGATATGGTTTAATAGCTTTTGGAATAATTGGAATACTACTTCTTACTGTTGGACACGAATTCTTCGAAAAGATTTGGAAATTTCCAAAAAATTTATTCTCAGAAAATTTATTAGATTCATTTCCTTTAACTCAAATTCCATTAATGGTAGTTGCTCTCCTTGGAACTGGAATTTATATGACATTCAAATTAGGATTCCCTCAATTAAAACGGGTTCTACATGGAATTAGAGTAACAAGGGGAGATTATGACGATGTAGAAGACGAAGGAGATTTAAGTCATTTCAAAGCTCTATCTACTGCATTAGCAGCAACTGTTGGTATCGGGAATATTGCTGGAGTTGCTACCGCAATTTTTATAGGTGGTCCTGGCGCATTATTTTGGATGTGGATTACAGCATTTTTTGGAACATCATTAAAATATGCAGAATGTACTCTAGCGCTCAAATATCGAGAAACTGATTCACTTGGAAATACTGCTGGTGGACCGATGTATACCATTGAAAATGGGTTAGGTCCAAGATGGAGATGGTTAGCAGTAGGGTTTGCTTGTTTTGCCATTATATGTTCTTTCTTTACTGGAAATGCTATTCAATCAAATACATTAACACAGCAAGTATATAGCCAATTTGCAAATTTATTTGGAAACGATGGCTTTATTATGGCTACAAAAACGTTTACAGTTTTAGGAGCTGATTCCCACATATCTATCATGCATGGAATTATCGGACTAATCACTGCAAGTTTAGTTGCAATGGTTATTCTAGGAGGAATTAAACGCATCGGAAATGTAACCAGTTATTTAGTTCCTGTAATGGCAGTCATATATGTATTTTGTGCACTATTTATTATAATAGATAATTATGATAAAATAGGAGAAGCATTTAATCTTGTTTTTACCATGGCTTTTAATCCTCCATCAATTAAAGAACCTGCTGTTGGGGTAGCTAGTGGTATATTTGTAACCTTCCTTAATACAATGTTGATAGGGGTTCAAAGAGGTTTATTTTCAAGCGAATCAGGACAGGGATCAGCAGCAATCGCTCACTCTACAGCAAAAACAAAATATCCAGTAAGGGAAGGTGTTGTTGCATTATTAGAACCTTATATTGATACAATAATAATCTGTACATTAACTGGGTTGGTTATTATGGTAACAAGTTCTTGGGAAGCTACAAGATTCCATTCTTACAACATAGACCAGAGAATCTCAGAACAATCGTTTTTTCAAAATGAAAAATCAAACATAGACAATATATCTGATAAGATTTTTGAAGAATTCAATAATAGCAATATTATGATATTTACTCATTCCAAGATTTCATTAGAACAATTAACTCAAGTTTTAAATAAAAACAATAATAACCAAACCTTAAACATTGTTGGGGGCAAAGTCTCTGATCAAGATATCAATAGAAATGGTTGGAAAGATTTAACTATATCTGATGCATTATATGCAGATTCTTTGGAAGCAAATATTGTAGTATTTGGACTTGAAGTAGATGACAAGACTCGTAAAAAAGCTGAAGAAAAAAGTGTTCGAATAAAAGATTACACTGATGATGATTTAAAAAGAGGGGTTCTTTTAACAAGCGAAGCTTTTAGAAGAGGAATTGCTGGTGGAGATAAGATTGTAACATTAGCTGTCATCTTATTCGCTTTATCAACTGCAATAAGTTGGTCGTTTTATGGTGATAGAGCAACGGAATATTTATTTGGAACAAGAGCAATTCCATACTATAGATATTTCTATGTATTTATGGTGTTTGTTGGATCTATGCTATCAGTTGAAGCAGTATGGAATTTTGGAGATGCTGCGTTGGCTTTTATGACTTTTCCTAATCTGATTGCAATCATTTTGCTTAGCACAAAGCTAAAATCATTATCCGATAAATATTTTGAAGAAAATTAATTTATTTAAGATTTAAATATTTTTTGACATCAGAAACAACGCTCTTCATAAGTTTTGCATCATTTTCTAACAATAATCTGACTTTTTCTCTTCCTTGGGCCATTTTTTCTTCTTTGTAAGAAAACCATGAACCCATCTTATTGATAATACCTGCTTCTAAAGCGATATCTAATACGTCTCCACTATAAGATATTCCTTTTCCATACATAATATCAAATTCAGTCTTTTTAAATGGTGGAGCTACCTTGTTCTTTACTACTTTTACTCGTGTTCTATTCCCAATCATATCGGTTCCAGTTTTAATTGCAGCAATTCTGCGAATATCCAGTCGAACAGATGCGTAGAATTTTAAAGCTCTACCACCAGGGGTTGTTTCAGGACTTCCGAACATTACTCCAATCTTTTCTCGTATTTGGTTAATAAAAATAACACACGTATTTGATTTGGAAATTGGTCCAGATAATTTTCGTAATGCCTGAGACATCAATCGTGCTTGTAATCCTACGGTGACATCTCCAATTTGACCTTCTAGTTCTTTCATTGGAACCAATGCAGCAACAGAATCTATAACCACAACATCTAAAGCTGCAGTTTGTACTAATTTCTCTAAAATATCTAGTGCTTGTTCCCCTGAATCTGGTTGCGAAACAAGTAAATCATCTGTATTACATCCTAAATTTTTTGCATAGATAGGGTCTAGTGCATTTTCAGCATCAATAAATGCAGCATTTCCTCCATTCTTTTGGCATTGTGCTATAATATGTAGTGCTAAGGTTGTTTTTCCAGACGATTCAGGTCCAAAAATTTCAATTACTCTTCCTCTTGGAACTCCACCTATACCTAATGCCATATCTAATGAAAGAGATCCGGTTGAAATTGTATCAACTTCTAATTTAGTATCTCCACCCAATCGCATAATAGAACCTGCACCATACTCTTTAATGATTTGCTGTTCTACTGTTTCAATTGCTTTGTGTTTCTTATCTGACATCTTAATTTATTCCCCTATATTTCAATTCTTTTCCAAAAGTTTCCTTAGTTCATTTAAACATAACACCACAGTAAGTTGTCGATTAATTTTACGATTTGGTGTCAAATTATACTGTTTAATATAGACATTATTTTTATAAAATATTCCAACAAATATTAAGCCAACTGGTTTTTTTTCGGTTCCTCCCTTTGGTCCCGCTATTCCAGTAATACCAATCCCAATATCGCTCTTTAATTTCTTTGCAATCTTAGATGCAAGTTCTGATGCTATTTCTTCACTGACAGCACCATGTTTGTCCAATAAGTCACTATCTACCCCCACAACGTCTCTTTTTAGAGTATTACTATAACATACTACTCCTCCATTAAAATATTGAGAACTGCCTGATAAATTTGTTAGTTTTGCACTCAACATTCCAGCAGTACATGATTCTGCAGTTGCAACCGTTAAATTTTGTTCTTTTAATTTGTCTGCAACTATTTTTTCAATTGTATCATTATTAAATCCATAGACATATTTACTAATTCGATTTACGATTTGATCTTTTAAGTCTAAAAGCGATTGATGATTGCTTGTTGTTAACCTAATATCAACTCCCAACATACGATGTGGCAAGAAAGCAACATCACAATTTTTGGATTCAATTAAATCAACAATCTTTTCCTGTAAGATTGATTCAGGAAGGCCTGTAGTACGAATAGTCTCACAATGTACTTTTGATGTTAATTTTTTTTCTAAGTGAGGCAAAATATAACTTAATATCATTCCTTCCATTTCTTTTGGTACGCCAGGCAAGGCAAAATAATTGGATCCATCTTTTTCAAAATGCATTCCCCTTGCAGTACCAAAAGAATTATCAATCATTTTGACCTTATCCCCTTTATGTGCTTGGTTACGATTCAAGGTTGGAACCTTCATATTAATTGCTTTAAAACGTTTTTCTAATTCTTTCCAATATTCTTCATCAAAAACAGGACTATCGCCAAAATATTCATACAATGTTTTTACAGTAATATCATCAAGGGTTGGACCTAATCCCCCTGTTATAATGATATGATTACAATCCTGTGATAATTCATCAAGAGATTTAGTAATCATATCAGCATCATCTGCAATGGTCTTTTTAACATGAACTTTGAGTCCAATTTCTAATAATCGTTGACCAATCCAGGCAGAATTACGATCAATCGTAAATCCGCTTAACAATTCATTTCCAATGGTTATAATTCCAATTTTCACTGAAGAACCCATAAATAAATAGATAATACACAAATAACAACTACGGCAGATAATACTCCTGCCACAAAATCATCTGCCCATATTCTTAAAGAAGCATCGTCAGAAGAATCTGATTCCATTTTTTGCCACCAAGATGGAGCTTTTTTAGGATCCTCAATCCAACCAACAGGACCAATTTTTGAAATATCAAACATGCGAAAGATTACAAAAGTTATAATAAACATTAAATCTCTGTTTGAAAGATATTCAGGTAATACAAACTTAAATTGTCCAAAAATATCGGAAAATATACCTACAATCATCAATGAAAAAGCCATCCCAGATACTTCATCAATGACAATTTCTTTTGGATCTTTGGATTTAAAATAGGACAAAGATTTCCCAATTAAACCTATAGATGACATTGTGATTATAGCAATCCAAAATAATAATCCAGAAGGATAAGGATCTGTCCCTAAAGGAGACCATAGTACAAAACATAACACTAATAAAGATGCCCATGTTCCTCCACCAGGAAGTTTTCCTAAACCGCAGAGCGTAACATAATTGTAAATTAATTTATCTTTAAAATCCATTTTTGACCACATAATGCATACCTGTTGCTCCTGCATATACTGCATTTAATCCCATTACTAAATCAACTAATTCTTGAGTGGGAGATGCAACTAGAATAAAGATTACAGCAAGATGTTGAAATACGGTTTTAAATTTTCCATATTTTGAAGTAACTAAAGGTTGATTTTTATTGCGTAGATATTGACGATAGAATGTGATTAAAACATCGCGTCCAATAATAATACTATATGCCCATGGTGCTATTGATGGAAAATCTTCACTTCTCACTAACCCTTGATATAACAATACAGTTAGTACTCCCGTCATTAAAATTTTATCTGCCAAAGGATCAAGAAAATTTCCCCTCTCATTTACCAAATCATATTTTCTTGCAAGATATCCGTCAAGAATATCGCTAATACTACAATAGATAAACAGAATAGATGCAATAAAAAAATTATGAATAAAGATGAAATAGATAACAAAAGGAGTAACTAAAATTCTAGAAAAGGTAAAAAAATCAGCAATACTCAATTTAACTCTACTCTTTCTTTTATGGCTGTTGCAACTGTTTTATCATCAATATATTCAAGATTGCTTCCTACTGGTAAGCCAATTGCAAGACGTGATACTCTAATACTATGTTCTTTTAAAATTTTTTGAAGATACATTGCTGTTGCATTCCCTGATGTGCTTGGATTTGTCGCAATAATAACCTCTTCTACTCCATTACTAATTCGACCTAAAAGCTTATCAAAAGAAAGCTCTGATGGACCAATGCCGTCCAAAGGAGAAATTGCTCCACCTAGCACATGGTATAACCCATCATAACTATGAGTATTTTGAATTTTAATTGCATCTTCAATATTCTCAACAACGCAGATATGTTTTGTATTGCTAGCAGAACTGCAACTACACTCTTTCTCTTTTTGAAGAAAAATCATCCCACAATTTTCACAAGTTTGCAGTTTATCCCCAATATCTTCTAACGAAGACACTAAATCTTTTGCAGTTTTATCATCGGAATGAATAATAAAATATGCAATGCGTTCTGCGCCTTTTCTTCCAATACCAGGAAGTTTTGTTAGTGCTTCTATTAATTGATCAATATATGTTGCAATATTACTCATTAAATACCTGGAAGATTGTCCATTAATCCGCCTGTCACTGATTTTAATCTTTTTGACGCTGTATCTTTTGCTTTATCCAACGCTCCATTTGTAGCAACTTTAATTGCATTTTCAATCATATCCTTATTCCCACTAAGAAGCGTTTCATCAATGGAAACTTGGGTTGTTTTCATATCAGCAGTCATTCTAACGACGCATGAGCCGTTTGCAGCAGATCCTTCGACTTCAATCTGTTCTAATTCTTTTTTTATCTCATTCATTTGAGATTTCATGTTTTGTGCTTGTTTAAGCATTTCCTTCATGTTGCCAAACATTACATTGTATCCTTTCCTTGAAATAATTCAACCACATCGTTTTGATTAACTGAATCATTATCTGGTTTTTCTTCAATTTTTTCAACTTCTGTATCCACTATAATCTTTACCCCTATAGAAGCATTGAGCACTTCATTAATAGAATCTTTAACAAAACCTAAATTATCATTTATTAGTTGTTGGTTAAATTCATTGCTATCATAAGATATTAATTCAAGATTATTCCCATTCATTTCTTTAATAATACAGTCACTTAATAGTGCGTGGACTGACCCTCTTTCTTCTGATATTTTACCTAAAATTTTATCCCAAGAATCTTTTACTTGATCGGTAGTTACTTCTGATATTTTTTTAGCCGTTTTTTTTACTGCTTTTTTTACTGTTTTTTTTGGAACACTATTGGTCTTTTTAGGTTCTGGAATAGAATGTTCTTCTTGTGGAACATTTGACTGTAAGAATTTTTCAATATCAACACTTTTATCAAATTGAAGAAATTTCATTAATGTCATTTCAAATATCAATGTTTGGTCGGAGAAACGCTTAATAGATGCGTACAATTCCGATAAACTATTGGAAATACGCACTAAATCTTTTAAAGACCAATCGTATTTATTTTTCTTATAGAGCTTTTTTAGTTCAGGAGATAGACCCATTAAATCTAGTCCATTCTTATAGTGCATCAGAGTCAAATTGCGCATATGATTAATTAGTCCCTTGATAAGATCTTCAACAATATATCCTTTTTCTTTTACATGATTAAGAATAGTGACTAATTCTTCTCCATTCTTGTCATGTAGTGCATTAGTAATATCAAAATAAACTTCTGTTGGAATTACTCCCAATAAATCAATAACTATCTCGTCTGTAATCTTTTTATCGCTAAATACCAAAATTTGGTCCAAAAACCCTAGAGCATCTCTCATGCTACCATCAGACTTTGATGCAATTAAATCCAATGAAGAATCATCAATTTTAACAGATTCGGCTTTTAAAATATGTTTTAATCTATCTTTAATTACTTCGTTAGTAATTGGTAGAAAATCAAAACGTTGGCAGCGAGAAATAATAGTTTGTGGCACTTTATGGATATCTGTGGTAGCCATAACAAATTTGACATGTGATGGCGGTTCTTCAAGTGTTTTTAAAAGCGCATTAAAAGCTTGTGTAGTTAACATATGTACTTCATCAATAATCACCACCTTAAACTTTCCTTCTAGGGGTGCAAACTTAATATTTTCTCGTAATTCTCTTATTTCATCGATTCCTCGATTTGAGGCACCATCTATCTCAATAACATCCATTGATCTTCCTTCAATAATCTGCTTAATCACATCTGATTCAACATCATATTTAATAGATGGTTTATCTGATCCATTTAAACACATTGCAAGCAATCTTGCTGCTGTAGTTTTGCCAACACCTCTCGGTCCGGCAAACAAGAAAGCTTGTGCAATGCGATTTTTCTCAAAGGCTTTGATTAAAGTTTTGGTAATATGGTCTTGCCCTACAACTTCTTCAAAGTGTTTTGGTCGCCATTTTAGCGCTAAAATCTGGTAATTTTTACTCAATTAAATCCTTTTACTTTCGACAATTTAACAAAAGTTTTAAATTTTATAATGATAAATAATTTTAGATAGAAAAAAGGCGGCAATATTGCCGCCTCATTTCTTATTCTTTTTTATTCTTCTTCCGTTTCTTGAATACTTTGAAGGCTATCTGCTTTTGTAGTACTAGCAGTTAATCCCATGGAAGCAGATTTTTCAAAATACTTTAATGCTAATTCGTTATCTCCTACTGCAAGATAATAATCTCCCATAGAATCATATGGATTTGCAAGACCTGGTGCCAACCTGACTTGCTCTTGAAGTGCTTTACCAGCATTCTCTAAATCTTCTTTATCCATATAAGCATATCCTAACATGTTATATGCGGGAGTAAAATCAGGATCCATAGCAAGTAAAGCGTTCGCTCTTTTAATCACTGCATCAGCTCCAATAGCACTCATCGTTGCAAATACAGTTTCGAATGCTAACATTGAATCATCTCGATATTTAGCAGCTAATTCTTCAACTGTTTTGTTGAAAGTATCGTTAGTTCCATCTGTAACGCTTGCAGCTAAAGCATTGATTAGAGATGCTTCATCTTCAGATGCATTTAATGACATGCTCACAGCAATATCTAAATCATCAACAAGGTCTTCTCCATTCCCTAGAAACGCACTTGTTCTAGCTCTCATTCCATATGCTAATGCAAAATTTGGATCCAATTCAATAGCTTCACTGAATTTTTCATATGCTCTATCCCAATCAATATTGTATAGATACCATCCACCAACATTAAATGCATTTTTTGCATCTTGGTTCTCTGTAGAAGAAGGCATGATTTTTGCTTCACCATTAGCTCGTTTTACTTGCCTCATGGTTCTTGCAAGATTGATTGGACCCCATTTATAATTAGGGTTTACTCCTATGGCTCTTCTATAATGCGCTAATGCATTTTCAAAATCGCCCTTCATTAAATAATATTCACCCATTGAATCTAGTGCATTTGCTAGGCCATCCTTGCCATTTTCTGTACGCATATATCTTCGTAAATGACCAGATGCTTTTTCAAATTCATCAGATCCTGGTTCTTCATTATTCATATAGGTATAAGCAAGTAAGTTAGATAAAAATCCAGCAGATGGCATCGCAGCGAATGCTTCCTCAAGCAACACCCTTGCTTCATCTAGCTTATCATTTATCATTAAACTTCTTGCTGCACCATTTGCTAGATATGGGTCATTTGGATATTTTTTATACAAACTTTCATAACTATCAAATCTGCTACCTTCTCCGTTTATCCAATTAACTGCATCGCGCACTAATTTTGTTTCAGGATGTTGTGTGCTTGATAATTCTAATGCTTTCTCATACAATTCTCTTCGTTGTACTCTATCAGTTTCAACATGTCCTTTATTTAAATAACATGATACACAATTTGCGTCTTTTGCAATTCCTTCCTCAAATTTGTCTCGTGCCAAATCCCACATTACGTTATGTGCAAGATATAAACCTTCTTCAACTTCGCTACTTGCATCACCCGTTTGTCTTGGTAGTTTTCCATCAGAAGTACCACAACCAACAAAAAGCATTGCTAACAACGCTACAATAGAAATAAAAGAATATTTTTTCATAAATTCACCTTTCTTGTTTTTAACATCGTCTATATTAAGGACAATTTCTTAGATAATGTATTAGATTTTTAAGCTAATTTTTTTAATATGCTTTTTGCACCGATGATGCGAATAACAAAACATAGTATCAATGCAATCACAGCAATTTTTTGAGAAAGAACAACGTCTTCAATTGGAATAGATCCTTGATAAAAATCATTGAAATACATATCGACAGAATGTTTTGCAACCGGAAATACCGCTAGAAAATTTATGACACCATAAAAGGTAGGAAATTTTGGATCAAATATAATTCCAATTCCGTTAAACATTAACGCCAATAAGATAAATCTAAATGCATATTGTGCACTATAGCTATGAATCTTCATGCTTATATCAAAAGCATCAAACGGAATTGCCACTAAACCAAAACAAATACCAGCCAACACACCAAATAATGTACCAATCTTGACAAATACAAAGGTATTTTTTGTAGAATCGAATAGTTTTTTTTCTTCTAAAAAAAACAATGAGCATCCTACCGCAAGCGAAAACATTGCTCCGATAAAGAAAAACATCGAAGGACTGTTAAATTCTCCATTATGAGCAGTAAAAGCCCCAAGCTCACTAATAAAATTATTGTAGAAGGAATACCCTACCGTTGTTGGATCGCTCACGGTCCCTCCTTTAAAGAAAAGAATCGCCAACCCTAAAAATGGGATAAACAACAATTGTATTAGGAGGCTTCTTAAGTATGGATTGTTTTTTGCAAACATCTTGATGGATAATTTATAATAAAAATTATATTTATTATAATGTATATTTATACATGACAAAGAGATTACTTATTTTCATTTTATTTTCGATTCTTGTTATTAATTGTTCTAACGAAGAAAAAATACAACCACCTTCTATTGATTTTAGCCAAGATAGTACAATGAAGGATGAGTTCTATCGTGAAAAAGGAGTCTATCAAGTTGTAGACAATGTGTATGTAGCTATTGGATATGGATTGGCAAATTCTATCTTGATTGTTGGTGATGGTGGAAATATTATCATTGATACGACTGAAAGCTACGGAGCAGCTTCTGAAATTTCTGAGGAATTCCGAAAAATATCTAATCAACCCATTAAGGCAGTGTTTTATACCCATTCTCACCCAGATCATTGGAGAGGCACTAAAGCATTCTTTGAAGAAGACACCAAAGTATATGCACATAAAACTTTTGAAAAAGGATTTGATGATTCTATGAATTTATTAAGACCTATTTTGACAAAAAGAGGAATGAAACAATTCGGGTATTTTCTTCCAGATGAAATTCAAGAATGGGGGCATGGATTGGGTCTTGCATTTGGTTGGGACTTTGTACAACCTCCGATCATATATCCAACACATCTTTTAGAGGAAAAAATAACTACAATCACCACTGCAGGTATAACATTAGAAGTAACTCATTCACCTGGTGAAACAGATGATCAAATTATCATCTATTATCCTGACAAAGAGGTTGTTGTTTCTGGCGATAATTATTATATGCGTTTTCCTAATTTGTACACTATTCGTGGTAGTTCCTATCGCGATACATATAAATGGTATAAATCTGTCGATGAAATGCGTGCTTACAATCCAGAGTATTTAATTAGTTGTCATGGACCATATTTATCTGGAAAAGAAGAAGTACACAATCGACTCACTATTTACAGAGATGCGGTTCAGTATATTCATGACTATGCAGTAAGAGGAATGAATCAAGGAAAAACACCAGATGAATTGGTTGAAGAATTTGAATATCCTAGTTTCTTTAAAGAAAACTTTGATTTACAGGAAAAATATGGAAAAGTAAGTTGGAGTATTCGCAATGTATATAGTGGCTATATTGGATTCTTTGATGGAAAAGCAGTAAATCTTGAACCATTATCTAGTAAACAACGTAATAAAAGACTGCTGGATATTATCGGATCTAAAGAAACATTAATTGAACTAATAAAACAAGCTAATGATGATGGAGATTTCCAATGGGCAGCAGAATTATGTGAGATTGGTTCTTCTAATTTCCCTAATGACAAAACTATTAAAGAGCTATATGGAAACACGCTAATAGTTTTAGGTAAAGAAGAAACAAATCCTATTGCACGCAATTGGTATTTATCAGATGCATATGAAATGATGGGACTTATCACTCCACACGAACAATACAAATCAACGGAAGGACAAATTGAAAGGGTTCCAATTAAAACATTCTTTAATGCAATGCCTCCACGTCTTAATCCTAAAAAAGCAAACGGAAAATCTATAAAAATTGGTTTTGTTATGTCCGATACTGGTCAAACATTTGGAATGATTTTAAGAAATAATATTATTGAAATTACACAAAGTGTTCCTGATAATTCCGATGCAACCGCAAGTGTAAATACAATGACCTGGAAAAAAATCTCTGTTGGTTTAGCAGATGCGAAAGAAGCGATGGCAAATGGAGACTTGGTGATTGATGGAAGCAAATTAAAGTTTGCGCAATTCTTTTCGATGTTTGATAGAGATTCGTTTCAATTAATAGTCGATTAAAGTACGAACTTCACCATACTTATCTGCTATTTTCTTTGATCCACCTAACTCTGGTAAGTCTATTAAAGAAAGCGTATGAATAGCAGCTGCACCTAACTCTTCACATAAATCGGCGGTTGCAATAGCTGTACCACCTGTAGCAATCAAATCATCAACAATTAAAATAGTGTCTCCTTTGTGGACTGAATCAGCATGAATATGAACACTATTGGTACCATATTCTAAGGTAAACGGTTTGCTAACGGTTCTTCGTGGCAATTTTCCAGGTTTACGTGCCAAGACAAAAGGTTTTGACAGTGCATAAGCAATTGGAGCTGCCCAGAAAAATCCTCTTGATTCAACTCCAACAATTTTATCAAATGATAAATCAGAAACTTTCTCTACCATAAGATCCACAGTTGCTTTAAACGCTTCAGGATCTTCTAAGAGAGTTGTAATGTCCCTAAAAATAATTCCAGGGATTGGATAGTCATGAACTATTGTAATCGTCTTTTTAATATCTTCTACATTCATAAATATTGGCGCTATAATAGGAAAAACAGATTAAACTTCAAAGCAATATCTATTATGATGGTAATACGTAGAAGAATACCGACATAAAATGACTAAAGCTTCCAAACAGTACACAAGCATGCCAGATGGCATGATTATATGGAATTTTGTCATCCATGGCATAGAAAAATACCCCGATTGTATATGCAGCCCCACCGCTAATCAACCATATCAACCCTTCATAAGGCAATTGTGCCAATAATGGATTGATATAGAAAAGACATATGTATCCCATACACAAATAAAGCAAGGTAGAAACAACATTATATCTTCCCGTTGTAAAAATTTTCCAAATCGCTCCTACAAACGCAATCAACCACATAATCCCGAACAACCTCCATCCTTCAACTCCTTTAAGCATTACAAGCGCATAAGGAGTATAAGAACCTGCAATCAATACATAAATCGCAATCATATCTAGCATTCTATAACGATTGCGCGCAACAGGCTCTTGAGTACTATGATACAAAGTTGACGCAGTATACAACAATATTAAACTGAGACCAAAAACAGTAAGGCTAAAAATATAAATTGAATTTCCATTCTCTAATGCACGCAGCAATAAGAAAACAAACGCAATGATGCTTAAAATTAGTCCAAACCCATGGCTTAATATGTTGATTTTCTCTTCTTTATTAGAATAGAAGCGTTGTTGAATCTTCTTTTGTATTCTCAATTTTTGGTTTGAATTAAAATCTTTTTAATTCTTAATGTTATGCTTATCACAGAGACCAGATAAAAAACTCCACAACATATGTACAGTAGAGAATGCAGCTTCTTTAGCAAGAATTTGTTCTTCTTCATTTAGTTGTAACATCAGTTGTTCACTCTGTTCACGATGCAATACATCAGCATCTTTATGCACAACAAAATATTCCAATCCTTGGTTTGTTGAAATATTATAATGATCAATCAATCCTTTAATTTTGGTTTCAGCAATTTCAGGTACTTGACGCTCATATGCATACAATGCCCCAAGTCCTTCTGCATAAGAAGAACGCGATAAACGAAAGAAATTTTCAATCAAATCTGAAGTAAAATATTCCTGTTTCACCGAATCCAAACTATTCTCATCTGCACCTGCTGCCAACGCAAATTGTTTCCAAAGCATTGGGTGGTCTTTATGAAGATCTTCTTCGTCGCTTAGATTGTCCAAAAGTATTTTTCTTTTTTCGATATCTTCACACATAGAATGTGTAGCACTAATGTATCTAGGAAATGCTTTGATATGTTGATAATACTGTTCTGCGTAATCCTGCAGTATTTCTTGTGTTAATTCTCCTTTTTCCCATGCGACATAAAATGGATGATTTAATAGGTGAAATCTGTCTAGCTTATTATTTAGTTCACTTAAATTCATTCTAAAATCCCCTTTCCTTATTACCTTAATCTACAACTTCTTTAATTCTTCTTCAACTACCCAAATACGATCTTGGCCCCATATGGATAAAATATTGTTATTGTTGTGGAACAATTTAAAGGTAGGCGCTCCCCAACAATTTACCTTATACATATCCAATCGATTCTTCTCAAACCCCGCTTCCCAATCGGTTGCATCTAAATGCTTAAATCCTTCATCAGCATCCAAATCCAAATCGGTTAATAATTGTCGTAAAAATACCTTTGACCCCACCTGGGTTCCTGTTGCAAAAATTGCTTCCATGCATTTGTGTAAATACTCAAATCCTTTGCCATGGGAATTCACATATGGAAATAATGAATAAATTCTTCGTAAAGGATACCCAATTGGGGTTTGAACTTTTCCAAAGGGAATTTCTAGTTTTTCAGCAACACGTGCAGAATCCGAAAGAATATAAAATCCTTTCCTTCGTGATATATCCATTTGGCGCATCAACATTGGCATAATAGGTCGTACGACAATAGGAATTCCATAGGTTTCTCCTAACTTTTTCACACGATCAAATGCCAAATAAGTATACGGACTATTTGCCGAAAAAAAGATTTCAAGTTTGACATCAGACAATTGGTGACTTGGATGAGAACTTAATGCTGGATTGACACGCAATGATGCGCCTTTCTTTACCCCTAATGCTTCTAAGCGTTCTAATAGAAAATTAATACGATCAATGCCCCAATAATTTTCCCCTCCATAGTGGAAAATTGCACCTAAATAATGGCCACATTCATCGCGTTTTTCATTGCCTTGTTTTAAGGTATCTTCTATCACTTTTTCAGAACATGTATTTCCTGAAAATTGCCCTTTCCAGAATTTCAAACTTATGCTAGGAAGCTGTTCGATTAATTCCTCTTGATTTAAGCTACATAAATGGCTCAAAAAACGATCTTTTTCCTCTGCAGAAGGAATATGTGTGTTTGAGAAATCAATGTCGTAATACGGAGCAATTTTTTGCACATCACTAAATACATATTTCCGATACATTTCAGGTTCTGGAAGCGCATCATACCCTTCTTCTCCCAATAAATAAATTTCTAATTTAACATCGTATGAAGCTTGTATTTGATGAAGAAATTGTGCCGCCAAAGTTGAATACGGATCATTCGATTGAAAGAAAAACAAAAGCCTATGGGGTTCTATTCTTTGCTTTCGTCGTAGTTCAAATTCTTTTCTTTTTTTATCTCGTAGACTAAGATCGGCAAACCGTGTCATCAAAGAAGATCGGATTGCCCTAAGAATCGATTCAGAAGGAATGAGTTTTACTAAATCTTCCAGTCTCATATGATTTGTTACTTTTTTAACTGGCCTTTTTTATTTCTTAATCTGACGGCTAATCCAACTATCTTTTCTTTTAAGATCTGTAGCCATCTGTCTTGCAGATTCAGCATAAAGGTATGCTATCTGAAAATAACCACCTGACAAGTATGCCATATTAAAATCAAATGACCCAAATGATGTATCATCAAATTTGAAAGTTATATTAAAATTTTCAAGATTTTTTTCATCAAAAGGAAATCTATAGTCCTCTTTTTTGAAATAGCCCGCCGTTTGACGTCTATCATATGGATCATGTCTTGTTTTAAGGTTCTTTCTTCCAAGTTTATAAATATCAGTAAAATCAAATTCAGGAAAATCATATGTTCCTGTTATAGTTGTTTCACCACATATATCGCTAATATTATAATAAGAACAAACATCTTCTGGTACTTTTCTCGTATGGTCTCCCCTTTTTCCACTATTCATGTATGCTCTTGTTCGATATGTTGCTGTAGCTTTAAAAGTATTAGGTCCCGTAATTGTGAAACCGGTTATAAATCTACCTATATCAAGGAATTTATCTACATCTTCTTCACTTAATCCTTTTTCAGCTACTGCCATATAACCACCATGATACTCTCTAAATTCTTCCCATGTTGTAGTCTTTGTTTCAATTTTTTTCATTGGAAGCGGTATGTACTGTTGATTTTCAAAATTTGTCTTTTTTACACCTTTTACAAGCGAAATCCATGAGTCGTGTGGATTTTGAGGTGGTCGGGATGGTGTCATAGTTCTTGATGTATAACTACCTGTATATCCAATTTGAGAATGACTTACTCCTGCTTCTCCAGTCCTATATTCATAATAATCTAAATCTCCTTTATATGGAGCATATCTATCTTCTGATGTAGTATATAAGATAATCTTCTTTGCAAATTCTGTAAAATCTTTGGTCATTTGATCAAGCTCTGGTTTGAGGACATCTTGCACATTTTGAGGTAATGCATCAAACTTGTCTTTATACCAAAAAACACTTGTACTTACTTCAGTCTGACCAATTAAAAGAGAGAGCGATAGTGATATCACAATTAACGCCTTATTATATAGAAAATTTCTAATCATAAATGTTTTATCTCCATTTAACATATGGAAACCCTAACTCCATCCATAGTTTTTGTCCTTGTTGCGTTCTATATAGATGATCCCCAATAACATCTTCATAATCACCTTTTTTTAAATCTTTTTTTATCTCTGAATATCTATCATCGCTTATTCCTGCTGCTTTTCGATCATCGTTTTTTCTGAAAGATTCCCATCCAGAAGCATTATCGTCTTTCCTTGAATTTTCATGAAAGAAAGCCTTAAGCTTGTCATGTAAATCCTCATCTGATATATTCTTATCATTCTGTTCACCAAGATATGCATTGATGAATTGTACTAATTGATCTCTATAACTAAGACTAGTCACAACTAAGTTAGAGGAAATAACTCTCTTAGGTGCACTAGAAGTAGTATTATAGATAGGAACATTTTTCTCCTTTTTCTTAGATCCACTAGAAGCAGTTGTCTTAGGTGCCGCAGAAACAGTTTTCGGAGGTGCAGGTGTAAGAAAAGCATTTGGTGTATTTTTAATCACATCATTAATCATAGAAGCCATCACTTTTGTATATTTCTCAGCTTGACCAGCATATCCATCAGAATATTTTTTGTCTAATGTCCAGAGAGAAACATTGAATGTCCCTAAATCTTTGTCCAACTTAAATACAATTTGAGGACCCTTGTATGTAGTGTCCCTTTTTTGAGATATTCTCCAATATTTAACCATTTTATACATATCAATAGCAGTAATATTTGGAAAAGTGTATGTTCCACTTATGGTTGATACACCCTTTTTTTCTCCGCTATTATAGTCTTCTGTAAGATTATGAAATGCTAAAGCTTTTTTTGCATTTTCTTCTCCTGAAGGAGTGCTAAACTCAATTGTAGCCGAAAAAGAATTATTTTCTTTTATGATAATATCAGTACCTAATTTCTTTTCTATTTTAAAATCATATTCTAAATCTTGTTTGTCATATAAAGCATCATACAATTTTTTTGACTTTGTAAAATACCTAGTACGAAATCCGCTATTTTCCTTCTCAACAAATGCTGTCACCGGAAATTCCGCAACTTGTCCATCTTTACAGCATTTTCTTTCTGTTGTCATAAGGTTAGATTTACCACGATACACAGATGGATTATTGTATTTAGCTAAATTAGCATATCCCCCTATCCATTCTATAAAATCATCCCAGTCAGCATTGGATTCAGACAGAGTTCTGCTTGGAATTTCTAATCCGATATTTTTTACCTTATCACATACTGTTTTAGTATACCAACTCTTTATCGCTGCTCTTTCATTTGATGATAGACCTTGTGATGCTCTAGCCCAGGCATCATAATCTGTACGATTTTCGCAATTTTCGTTAGTAATATAATATGATGATTCAAATCGTTTTTTCATTGAGTCAGCATATGTTTTTACCATATTATTTAACTCTGATTCTATCTTGTCTTTTGCTTCTTTAGTAAGTTGATTATAATTTTTTGTACTAGATAATACCCAATCACCATTCTTAGTTTGTCCTTGCAGAACACCGAAGAATACAAAAGATAGGATTAGTGTAAGTATGATTCTCACATTAAAATGTACAAAAAAATATTCATTGAGAAAACCCCTTAAGAATTTCTACACATTTATTTTTCTTCAACAACGATAAGTTTTGCTCTGGTTTTTCCTATATTTTTTACCCGATGAACAACAGGATCTTGTTGAGCAGAAGAGCCTTCTTTAATCTCTGCAACATTCACTGTACCATCAGATGAGGTAATTTGCATAGTACCACCTTCAATCACATAATATACCATACGATTATGACGATGCATTTTATCGCTTTGACCCGGCTCAAAAGTCACTTCTAAAACTTTAACATTCTCATTTTCAAAAACGACTTTATATACATCCGGAGATACTTTTTCAGGAGCCTGAGCAAAGGTTGCTCCAAATAGAAATATTATAGTTAATAATTTTCTCATTTGTGGGCGATACTGGATTTGAACCAGTGACCCCCTGGATGTCGACCAGGTACTCTAACCAGCTGAGCTAATCGCCCTTTGCAAATATAATTAAACGTGCAAAGAAATGCATAATTCTATTTTGAGTCTTTTCGGGTAACAGGCTAAACAATTTTTCAATCATCAGAATGCCAATATGCTAACCCAATAAATAATACTTGAAATGGTAATCTTCCCCAAGCTAATTCGGGAGAAATATCCATTGCAGCTCCATTGGTATATGCTAGATAAATATTTGCTGGAAATACAGCAATTAACAGTACAATAAGTCCCCAAGCTGCATGATACCTTGTTTTAGGAATTAAAAGCAAAACACCAAACAATACTTCAAAAAATCCACTGATATAGACTGCTGCAAGCCCAAATGGTAGAAATGGTGGATAAATCTGTAAAAACCATTCTGGTTCAGTAAAATGTTTAATACCTGTAGTGATATAAAAAAAAGACATTAACCCAATGGTAAGAAGCTTAATTGTGTTCATTAAACTGAAATTGATCCTTTTCTAAAATCCGTTTTTCCGATACGCATATTAATAAGGACGGGCGTTCCCGTTTTCGCATCAGATTTGGCTTGCAATAAGACATCACGTAATTGGGAAATTTCGGTTACCAAAAATCCTTTGCCTCCATACCCTTCTGCTACTTGATGATAGTTGGTATCGTTTAGATTGGTTCCGATGTCGCTACCGAGCATTTCGACTTGTTCTCGAGCAATTTGTTGCCAAGAACTGTCATTTCCTACTATAGCAATCACGGGCAATTTATGACGAACAAAAGTATCAAATTCTGCTAAACTAAATGCACAGGCTCCATCCCCATAAATAATCCACACCTCTTTGTTTGGAAACGCACTTTTTGCTCCTAAGGCAAATCCACCGCCAACCCCTAATGTTCCAAAGGCCCCTGGATCCAACCAGCTTAATGGAGCTCGAGGACGTAAAACATAAGAAGCTGTTCCTACAAAATCACCCCCATCGGCAATAATAATACTATTTTCATCCAATACATCATTGATGGTAGTACATGCTTTAATAGGATTAATAAATTCTGTGTCCATTTCTGCTTGTGCTAAAATTTCATTCTCTCTTTTCTGTTCCATTTGTTGCAATTCTTCTAACCATGCTTCACAATCCGGTGTATTAATAGTCTTGGCAATCTCATAAATACTTCTTGATGGATCTCCTTTAAGCTGTAGGTATGGTCTTCGATTTTTCACAAGATCTTTTTTGCTCTTGTTTAAGGCAATAATTTTTGCATCAGAATTGATGGAAAATCCATACCCTAAACGAAAATCTAGTGGAACGCCTGCGGTAATCACAACATCTGCATTTTTTAAGGCATGTTTACGATTATGACGTAAGAAAAATGAATCTTCTTTCCCTAAGCATCCTCGAGCCATTCCTGATGTATAGGTTGGAATAGATAGCTTTTTTAAGCTTTGAATAAACCGATCTAAAAACTCTTTATTATGGATAATTTGATTTCCAAGCAATACGACTGGTCTTACTGATTCATGAATTGTAATCGCTGCTTTATCAATTGCAGACTGGCTTGCATTTTTAATGCTTTGCTTCCGAGGAATAATGAGAGATTTTCCTTTAGAAAACACATTCTTTAGGTGGTGTTCTACATACCATTTAAACACTTTACCAACCAATGAATTTGAAGAGACTTGTGACAAATGCTGTTCTCGAATCATTTCTTCTGGATAGAGTAAATCAATAGGAAGTTCAACAAATACAGGACCAGGCACATCAGAAACAGCACGATTAATAGCATTATGGAGTACTGGGACAATATCTCGACATCTTTTTACAGAAACTGCGGATTTAACATGTGGTTTCATTAATGATAATTGATCGATATCTTGCAACGACCCTTTTCCTTTTAATAGGGTTGCAGCTGCTCCACCAATCAACAACAAAGGAGATTGGGCTAATTGTGCATTTTTGATTGCTGTCATTGTATTGGTCACTCCCGGACCCGCAGTCACAATTGCAACACCAATGGTGTCCGTTATCCTTGAAGTAGCATCTGCAGCAAACACTGCCGAAGCTTCGTCTCTTACTTGAACAATATTGATTCCTTCAGATTCACATCCAACTAAGATAGGTGAAATGTGTCCTCCACAGAGGGTAAATACAGTTGAAATATTATTGTCTTTAAAAAAAGAACTTATAGAAAAACCGGCATGTGATTCAGATGCCATAGATCGCTAATTTTCCGTTAACGCAATTTGTTTTTCTTCAGGTGCAGTTAGGATAGAAGAATACAGGGCGTCATCAAGAAGGATTTCTAATGATTTCTGCACTGTTTTATCATCCTGAAGTAAAAATTCATATCTTCCTTTGTCTCCATCATAATAGAAGGCAAATTCTCCTAATAACATTTTTCTAATGAAATCTTTCTCATCATCAAACATGGCAGTTTGTGATTTCTTGATTTGATTTTCAATAACATTAAATGCATTATTTAAGAATATATTTTTTGGTTCGTCTTCTTTAACCAGTTTTTCTTTTGCTTTCTCTAAATCGCCTTCACCATCTACGTATCCTGCAATATCGTTTTCTTTAATAAAATCAGCAAATTTGTTCATTAAAGTAATATCATTGACTACTGCATCTGAAGAATCATATTGATCGCTTGTTTGTTGTACAAAACGGAAAAATCCTCCATTGCGTAAGATCGAAACAGCTAATGGATACTGTTCTAAATTTTCAACTAAAATATCGGGAGCAATGCCTCCGCCTCCAAGTACTTTTCGTCCTGCTTTTGTGGTAAATAATGAATCTTCAACCGTTGCTTTATCTGTAAGCAACTCTTTATCAATATATTCTCTTTTTTGTAGGGTACGCCCACTTGGAATATAATATTTCGAATTGGTAATTTTTAACGCGGATTTATTGTTGATTGCAATCACAGATTGGACCAATCCTTTTCCAAATGATGGTGATCCGACAATTACTGCCCTATCATGATCTTGCAACACACCAGCAACAATTTCACTTGCAGATGCACTGCCTTCATTAATTAAGACTGTAATATCAATATCCTGAGGGAGCAATGCTCTATTTAATGATCTGTATTTTTTTAATATCTTTCCACTACGTCCTTTGGTTGAAACCATTTCTAGATCTTTTTGCAATATCAGATCTAATACATCCAATGATGAGGAGAGCAATCCTCCAGGATTATCTCTTAAGTCAATAATAATATTTTCTGTTCCTTCGTTCATTAGGGATAGGAATGCATTGTTTACTTCTCTTGGAGTATTTTCTGAAAAATTGGTTATTCTGAGGTATCCGACCGCTGGATCAACCATCCCATAGTATGGAATATCTTTGATGACAATAATATCACGATTAATGGTATAATCATGCACTTCTTCTGTAATCGGTTTTTTAATGGTTAATATTACATCTGTACCTTTTTCTCCTCGAATCTTACTGGTCGCATCTTTGAGCTCCATTCCATCGGTAGAAACTCCATCAATATGAGTAATTTTATCTCCAGTAAAAATACCCGCACGGAATGCCGGAGAACCTTCAATTGGCCCTACTACTGTTAGCTGATCTTCATACATATAAATCTGCAACCCTACTCCACTAAATTCCCCTGTAGTTTTAATATTTAAATCTTCCAAATCTTTCTCTCCATAATATTCGGTATATGGATCAAAATTTTCTAACATCGAATTGATAATTGTTGATGTTAATTCTGGGATATCTAACTCATGGATATACTCAGTAACAAGATACTTATAAACGGTCATGATTTGCTGTTGAGATCGTGCAATTTCACGATAAATATCAAGCTGTTGACTTCGCAATAATCCGAAGAAACAAACCGTAATTATTAAGGTTATAAAAGATAATTTTTTTAATTGCTTCATGATATCAATTTTTCACTTACAATAGACGAAATTTCATTATGAATTGCATCAATTGAGTTTTCCCCATTAATCAACATTACACGTTCTGGTTCTTTTGTGTGTAGGTTTGTATAAAAATCACGTACTCTTTGTTGGAATTCTTGTCCTTCTTTTTCAATCCTATCTCTAGAGACAGACATTCTTTTGTTTGCTTCCTCAACAGAAATATCAATAAAGAAAGTTAAATCAGGTTTCAGAGTATATGTTCCAAAATAATTAATTTCTTCGAGGGCAGTACTGTTTAATCCTCTGCCTCCTCCTTGATATGCAAGCGTAGAATCAGCATAACGATCTGCAATCATCCATCTTCCATTCAATAGATGGGGAAGAATAACTTTATCGGTTAATTGTGCCCTACTCGCAATCATTAATAATGCTTCTGCACGATCAGACATTATTTCTTCTGAATGCAATAGGAGTTTACGAATTGATTCCGATATAGGATCGCCACCAGGTTCTCTTACAAAACTAATTGATAATTCTTGTTTTTCCAGTAATTCTAGCAACATTTCTGCTTGCGTAGTTTTTCCACAACCATCAATACCTTCAAACGTGATAAATTTCCCTCTAGAAGTAGACTCTGTCATCATCTTTTCCAATAATAATTACTATTTCACCTTTTACTTTTTTTGACTCAAAAAATTCAATTACACTGCTAAAGTTTCCTCGTACAATTTCTTCGTATAATTTTGTCAACTCTCTTGCAACGATAATTGGTCTTTCGCCTAATTCGTCATGCAATTCCCTCAACGTTTTTAGTAATCGATGAGGACTCTCAAATATAATTATAGTATTTTCTAAACTCTTTAAAAAAGAAATTTTCTTTTTTCTTCCTTTTTTCTGCGGGAGGAATCCTAAAAAAAAGAACGAATCAGATGGGAGGCCTGACGCACTAAGAGCTGTTGTTACAGCAGAAGCTCCTGGAATAGGAATAATATCAATTGCTTCATCAATACATGCTCTGATTAATTTGTATCCTGGATCACTAATAGTTGGTGTACCCGCATCAGAAATTAATCCAATATCCTTCCCTTCGTTTAATAACCTGATAATTTTAGGAATCTTTTGGGTGGTATTGTGTTCATGATAACTATCTAAATTGGTCGTGATATCATAATGTTTCATTAATTGAATAGATTTACGTGTATCTTCGGCAAAAATATGATCAACTTCTTGTAAAGTATCGATAGCCCTGAATGTAAAATCCTTTAAATTGCCAATCGGAGTGGCAACGATATATAATCTACCTTTATTCGACATTACCCTAACTTATCTAGAGCTTTTTTAAAACAATCTATCCCAAAATCAATATCTTCAGTTTTTACATTTAAATGAGGACGAAAACGGATAGATTGATGTCCAGATCCTAATAAAATTGATCCTTCTTCTAAAAGCAATTCTGCCAACTTATCTCTTTTGTCTCCAGAAGGAAGATCGAATGCGCAATACAATCCTCTTCCTCGCGCATTAGAAACAAGATTGGGATATTGTTCCTGAAGTGCGTATAAACGATTTAACAAATAATTTCCAGTTTTTTCAGCTTTCTCCACTAGGTTCTCTTTCTCTATTAATTCTAAATAGATAGTAAGTCGCACCATATCAACCAAATTGCCACCCCATGTGGAATTTAATCGACTAGATTCTGCAAATACATGGTTCTCTACTTCTTCCACGCGATTGCTCACTGCAATACCGCATACCTGAGTTTTCTTACCAAATGCAATAATATCAGGCTTAGCAGATGAATCTTCTCCACAGCAACAATCGCTACATTCATGTGCTGCAAAATGTTGATGTGCCCACATTCTCCCTGTAACGCCAATCCCTGTTTGCACTTCATCATAAATAAGCATGATATCATTCTCATTGGCAATTTCTCTCAATTCCTGGAAAAACTCACATCGAAAATGATTATCGCCTCCCTCTCCCTGAATTGGTTCAATAATAATAGAAGCAATATTGTCTGGATTGGAAGAAATAGCATCTTTTATTTCTGTGAAAGCCTGGTTCTCTAATGCAATCACTTGATCTAAATTTTTCTCTAGAGGAAATGTAATTTTTGGATTGGTAACTCTTGGCCAATCAAACTTGGGAAAATACATGGTTTTTCTTTTATCGGGAGAATCGGTTAATGACATTGTATATCCGGAACGACCATGAAAAGACTCTTTAAAATGGATTACTTTCTCCCCTTTTGCGCTGCTTCCTTTAGCTAAATTTTTTCTACGCTTCCAATCAAAAGCAACCTTTAGCGCATTCTCTACAGCCAATGTTCCTCCTTCAATAAAGAACGTATGAGGTAAATAACTAGGTTGGGCAACACGTTTAAATGTTTCCATAAATTCTGCTAGTTCTAAAGAATAGACATCTGAGTTGGTAGGTTTATTAATTGCAGCAACTTTTAAGCGCTCTGACTGCTCTAATACATAAGGATGGTTGTATCCAACAGATAATGAAGCAAACATTGAAAACAAATCAAGATATTCTTTCCCAGTTACTTTATCTACTAACCAAGAACCGTGAGATTTTTCTAAATCAATGATTGGGGACATCCCGTCCGCTAAGATACTGCTACCAATAACTTTTCTAATATCAGATGGCTTCATTCAATTATCCCTCTGTTCTTTCAGGATTTTGGAATGACCAATAACCGAGTGCTGCTATAATCAATCCTAACATCCAAAACGTACCATAATTATATGATGGATCAGAAAATAAGATTAAATCATTAAAACGCCCAATTAGCAGAGAAATTCGGCCCATAACAGCAAACCCAAAGGATGCACCAAAACTAATCATTAGAAAGTAGACTCCTAAACGCGTGAAACGTCCATAGGCTCCAGACTGTTCTCTTGAGAAATAAAAATACATTAGAGCACTTATTGTGCCGATAAAAATAACAATATTATTGAAAATACTAGGTCCAGACATTGCAAAAAATGCTAATTCTCCACTGAATAATTCTACTGCAGTAGATTTAACCTGACTGATAACATTAGAGCTTAAATATCCAAACGCTTTCAATCCAGCAGCAATTCCAACCGTATAAGCAATACCCCATCGTGCCATCCAATTAACCTGTTTGAATACACTTAATAGCATCATAATACCTAAAAGCAACGGAAAGAAATATAAGCCATTGTATTCATGGCCTTTATCAATAACATACATGTTTGCAAATGGACTATCTAAAGCAAATAACCTACCAAATAAATTAGGATAAATTTGAGTCCAATAAAATGTGGCAGCCCAATAAGCAGCAGATACACCAACAAATACATGTTCGGCTATCTTATAAAATGGATTATCTCTATAGAGATATGAGAAAATTCCTAACGTAAGGAATGCAGCAATCCAAGCACCAAGTATTGTTGAGAACGACAGCTGTTCCATTTAGTATTTCCTCTCTCTTCGTTCGGTAATAAAGTAAGCTAAATTTCCCAAAATGATAAATAGGACAATAACAAGATGTCCATACGATTGTGCTGCCATTCCTTGAATAGCAATACCAGGCGTCTCAATTAATTTTTCATATTCTGCCGCACCAGGCATCCCTGCAAGAATTCCTTTTAATTGACCACTTTGTACATAAGGCATCACTTCATTTACTTGAATAGAAGTTGTACCAGATGAAAGAGGAACGCCTGTTGGATCTGCTCCATATTGTACCCATTCAAAGGTACCAGGATATCCTGCAGAACCTGTAAACATAAATTGGAAATCGTTTAGATTATTTATTCCTTCCATCATTGGAATTTCACTTATTGGATTTTGCGCTGCATCAACGGTAAATACTTTACGTAAATCGCTTGCTAGCCCTTTTACAATTGCTTCGTTTCCAGGTCTAAATCCTAGCAAAACATAATCTTCATGTTCAACTAAATCGTATTCTTCATTAATTGTTTTTAAAGCATCTTTTGCCATATATAATCCATCGGGCCACAAACAAGTTATATAGATTTTATGTCCACGATCTTGGCTAAGAATATGGCGCATAATACCTAATGTCATTGGATGAATTTCCGGTCTAGTACTAGGTCCATAATCAAATGAAATTAAAACATTAGAATTATCAGGAATACTATCAACAGCATCATAAACTTTTTGAGAAGATGGAGTTGGTCGTATTGCAAGATCAACAGGGCTCAACAGAGGAACAAGTACTGCTAATCCAATTAATACAAAGATTACTCTTCTATCAACTGATCCAAACTTTACGATAATGTTTTCAAGAAATCTCATTGATCACCTATATATGATTTTTCCAATCCAAATATATATCTCAGACTGGTTACAATAATCCCTAATCCAATACCAATCATAATAGCTCGTGCTCCAGCTAAATTAGGTACTGTATAAATCCATTCCTGTAAAGCAGGTAGATAAAATATTGATGGTTGATTTATTGGCCAACCTGTGAACCAACTTCCGAGAACTTCAAAACCTGAAATTACTCCACCTGTAATAAATGCATTAAATATATCTACTACTGTTGTCGAATCTAAGTATAAGAACAAAGCTGTCACTCCTAATAAACCTAAAGCGACTACGATGAAAACAAGCTCACGGCTTTTAAAATATGTATTGACTACTATTCCAAGAACTAGAACCAGTAAGTACATAATAATCCAACTCGGAATAAGACTTCCTAGTGGAACTCTTCCAATCATAATAATAATACCAGCTAATAAAAGTAGTGTTGCTTCGAAATTTCTTGCCCTAAACGCACGATACGATGCTGACGCAACATAGAATGCTAATAGAGCAAACATAGTTGCTGAAAGAGGTGTAAAGATGTTATCAAACATCCATTTAAATAACCCTCCTTCTGTTTGTATATGGGCTCCCCATTGTGCAGGTGTAATACTTGCAGTAACACCTGAATCTTTTAACTGATTAACCGCTTCTTCTGCCGCCCCTTGTGTAAAGTATGTACTCTGCACATCGGCATTAGGAATATCAACAACAAAAGCACCTCTCATAAAAAATCCTATAACAAAAACAGCAAAGAAAGAAACAATTGCAACAACACTATATTGCCAACCTGATTGTTGTTTAAGAACTTTTAAAAATTGTAGTTTTAATAAATTTAATGCTCCAAGAAAAATTGCAAAACTAGCAATAATATCATACCATTGAGTTGCATCATCATCAATAAAAGCCTTAATACCTTCGCTCTCAATAAACCAACCAAATAGAGTAAGAGATCCGAAAAATCCTACAATAGCAATTGGTATATATCTTTTCCAAATCATACTATTATCCGATTATATCCAAAAGATTGAATGAAACAATATCAAGATCAAATAGGGCACGCATTACCAAACCAACAATAATTAATCCAATTAACATCAGCTTAACCGTATCTTGTGTTGTAACTCCACCAATTAATTCAGGTTTTCTAGAAAGGTAAGCACTTGCTGCAAAGTATTCTTCTCCCATTAAAGTATAATCACAGGCTGTAACAAAGAAAGGAATTTGCGCTTGGGATGCTGTTCCAGCAATCTGAATTGCACCAATCCCGTTTCCTGTTTCCGCAAATAGAAGTGATTCTGCATAAAACTTACCCATATACATACATGCAGCAGGTTTGTCTCTTTGCATTATACCATTTACCCCAGCTGCATAAGCAAATTGATCATCGGTAATATAATGAACCATATCTTCATTAAACATTTCTGGTCGCCCTTGGCTAAGATATGCTTCTTTACAAGATTCTCTTGCTGCCTGCATTACAATAGATCTTGCAACAGGCACATCAAGACCAGTTTCATATTGCGCAGTCATCTGTGCAACATGTCCTAAAATAATAACACCAGCAACTGTTTCAACTTCGTTCATATCCATAATGCCTGGAACATAAAGAATTGGCCTACCCATTTCGGTAGAACGACCTACAGCTTCTTCAACAGCTTTTAACCCAGGAATTGTACGTAAAAAAATTGAATCAGAATCTTTTCTTGCGTTTCGAATTTCATTAAGCAATACCATGATAACGGTAAGTAAAACAATAAACAGAAACGCTCTATCTGAATTAAAAATTGATTCAACTGTAATATCCCAACGACGTAATATAAAATTTAAAGCAACATGATAGTTTGACAAGACATAGGTAAAAACGATGATTACTAAAATACCTATTCCATATTTTATACCACGTTGGTTACCCATTTTTACCTAATCTTTCCAATTCAGAGATTAAAAATTCTACGCTGACGTTACTTTCAAATAATTCTGCAGCCCTATAATAACCATCTGTTTTGACAAATGCACTAACTATTGGGCCAAAAAATACCATAGTTTGGCTACCAATAAAATTTAATGGTTTTACCATCTCAAAAAAGAAAATAGCAGGAGTAACTAATTTTAATTCTATAATTTTTTTAGCAACTCCTGTTAAAAAGTTTTTATCATCTACTGTTAAATTTTGAATCATTGTAATTCAACCATCTCTAAGTTAGCTCTTGGAATCAAGAAATTTTTACCATCAATTTTAATTTCTGCTACTCTCACCATTGTTTCAGATTCCATCTTATGTAATTTGGTTGGTAGAGAAGTAACTGTACCAATTTTTCCAAAATTTGGTGAACGGATTACTCTCACGATACTTCCCTCTTGAATTCCTTCTTGTACATTTGAAGATGAATCTTCACTATCTTCATCTTTAAGTGGAATAACAATTTCTGGACGGATTACGCCAGCTCTTATTTGTGTTGCTCCATTGATGGAAGCATCACTTCCATTATGTGATTTTAATAAATCGAATGTTGCCTTACTCATTGGAATTGATCCATATCCTTCAGTAACAATAAGTGCCGTTTTTAATTTTTCAGTTCCAGTAATTGCAACACCCAAATTATATCCTAATACTTCCTTTAAATCATAATAATTAAACCCTCCAACAACTATCCCAGCAACATTACATGACATTGCTTTTTTATATGCATCTAAGCTTAAAAATGATCCTCCGATTAAAATCTTTCCAGCCATATCATTTGTAATTTTTTCTGCCGTCAATTCTTCAGACGGATCTTGAGAAACTAATTGTAATGCCCCTTGTTTTTCTCCTGCAATACCAAAAATACCTTGGATAAAAGAAGCACTAGAGGTTACCACAATTCCTTCATTTTGAATTACTTCTCCTACTTTACCGCGGACATAAGCATCTACTTCTACTGGAATTGGTGCTTCACGTAACACAACTCGCCCTGTACTATCTGAAATAGACTCAACAGTACCATCCACTGGAGATTCAAGAGATGATTTGAACATGCCTAACAACCCTGCTGTTTCAGCAATTTTTTCACCTTTTTTAACACTATCTCCTTCTTTGACAACCAAACAATCTTTCACATCTCTTGGTTCAATATTGAGGATATTATTTACTTTTAACATTTGGACATTCCCTGGAAGAGAAGTTGACGCTACAATCGTTTCTGGAGATAATTTATCCCCTTGCTTTACTAAGACTTTTCCCTTCAATGGCAAAATTCTTTCTTTTCTAAATAATGTCTTTTTTAAAACCTTTAATCCTGGAGTATACGAATGTGCCATTAGAACAAATCTCCTTTAGGATATTCATTAACCGCATCAGACCAATTAAGTAAATTTTGGATACGCTCTGAAGAATCCTTCGGTAGATTAATTGGTCGATTTCTACCATCAAAGATTAATCCAACAATCCCTCCATAAATTGTGGAACTTAATGGCTCCCCTTTTCCAGCTCCTACATCAATTCCCCTTGAAGGTTGTATTTCAATCTTTACCGGTTCGTAAGGAACTTCCAACATTTCTAAAGACCCTTCATTGATATTAATTTTCTTTGTTGAACCATCTTCAAAACTCAAAGATACTTGGGCCATTTGAGACCTTGGTTTTGCCTTACCTATTGGTGCAATACATGTCCCTAATCTAATTAAACAATCGTTATCAAAAACTTCTAAAGCTGCCTGACTTGCGTCATCTTTCAATTCTTTGCTATCAATATTGGCTAAAACTCCTAATTGAGGCATCATAAAAATTGAGTCTACCGCTATCTGTGTAATTCCTTCTGGCATAAATGCATCAATAAGCATTCTAGCAGATTGTTGTCTACGAGGAGCATGAGACAAAACCCCTCCGGACCCTACTAATAAATCTAATTCCATCATGTTTACAAGAGATTGTCCACTAGATGATTGTTCAAAAGCATCAGAAATTGTTCTTTCTGATTGAACGCCTTTAAGGCTCGTAGCGAATGATTTATGCTGAATAAATGACAGCCTTAAAGCTTCTCTTGCAATTGCTTGTTCCACTACCAACTCTTCTAACGATTGAGGAACAGTGGTTGGACGAATCATCTTATTTCCAATACGATTTGTCAAATTGCTATGATCAATATCAAAAGGAACCCATCTTAAGACATTATCCAGACCAGATTCAGCCAATACATTACAAATTGAATAACTCATCCCAAGATTAGCACTTACAGTACGATTGAATTTTCCTTCAAACACTGAAAAAATGTCTGTTGTTGCTCCACCAATATCAACGCCCACTACAGAAATATTTTCTTTCTTTGCAATCATTTCAATTAAAGAACCAACCGCTCCAGGGGTTGGCATAATTGGAGCATCTGTCCAAGACATTAATTTTTTATATCCTGGTGCTTGTGCCATCACATGCTCCATAAATAAATCATGAATTTTATCTCGAGAAGGTTCCAAATTTTCTTGTTCAAGAACTGGACGAATATTTTCCACAATATCTAAATCTGATATCTCACCTAATGTTTTTTGAATATTGTCATGTGCTTTGTTGTTGCCAGCATAAATCACAGGCAGTTTATAATTCTGACCAAGTCTAGGTCTAGGATTAGCAGCTGCTAATATTTCTGCTAATTCCATCACATGTGTTGTTGTTCCTCCATCTGTACCACCTGATAATAAAATCATATCAGGTCTTAGTTGGCGAATTCTAGTAATTTTTTCATGAGGTAATCGACCATCATTGGATGCTAACACATCCATCACAATTGATCCAGCTCCTAAAGCAGCACGTTCTGCGCTTTCACCAGACATAGATTTTACCACTCCAGCTACCATCATTTGTAATCCACCACCTGCGGAACTTGTGGACACATAAATATCAACCCCTTTTTTTCCATTATCAGGAGTAATAATTTTATCTCCATCAAGAATTGTTCTTCCAGATAATTCTTCTACTTCCATTACAGCATTCAAAACACCCTTGGTAACATCTTCGAAAGGGGCTTCTACAGTCGTGGGGGCTTCTCCTCTAAATGTTAGACGATAACGATTGTCTTTCCATTCAATTAAAATTGCTTTTGTGGTTGTACTACCACAATCCGTTGCTAATATAGATTTAATCTTCTTACTCATAACAAATATTGACCAATAACATATAACAATGTTGGCGGAGATGTCAATATTAAAGAATCAACTCTATCCAATGCACCACCATGCCCCATTAATAGATGAGATGAATCCTTTACATTCGCTTGTCGTTTTAAGAAAGATTCGAATAAATCGCCTAAAAATCCAACAATGCTGAAGATCAATACGAACATGCACTGGTCACCTATGCTAAGATCAAAAACAAAGCGATCAAATAGCAATATAAACGCTATGGAGGCTATCAAGCCACCGAATAGACCTGCGTAAGTTTTGTTTGGACTAATTGATGGGGCAATTTTCTTTCCACCAATCAAACTACCAAAGATGTATGCAAAAGTATCGTTTAATGTCACTCCACAGAACAACATAAGTGTAAAATAAGAATTCAGCTCGTTATCGATGCTGCGCAAAACAAGCAAAGATGAAAGACCAACACACACATAACAGATACCAAAAAAAGCCCAAAGAATAAAATTTCTATCTTTTGACCTCAAAGAAAGAAATTCGATGAAAGCCATAGTCATAAAAAATACTACAAAAAGCTTGAAAGCCCATCCACCAATTAAGACAATCCATATAGAGAGAGGAAGACCTATTAGATAAACGGGAAGTCTTGATTGAAGAGAACTCATATGAGAAGCTAAGAATAGTTCCTAATTATACCAAAAGCTTAATCGCTTTTGGAATTACTTCGGTGCTAATTTTACTACTTTTAACTAAATCTCCATCCAAGTTAAATAGAGATTCTCCCAAAGCATCAATTGTGAATGATTTTGCCTTCTCTATATGCACATATGGTAGCTGAACATGTTCTCCGCTAAACACCTTTGAAAATAAATTAATCAATTGAAATCGATTTACATCATTTTTAACAATCAATATATCTATTACTCCGTCGAAGAATCCCCCATTTGGAGCTGCTTTCATGCCTTTTCCAGTATGCATACTATTGCATCCTACTATAAATGCACATGAAATATCAAATGTGGTGTTATTAATTGTCATTTTTGCATCATAAAATGATCGTTGCAACAACTTAATTATTGAGGCAACATCATAACGTATTGTCCCCAAAAATCTTAACTTTTCAGCCAGAAGGTTCCCATAAGAAAACATTCCCCATCCTATAATACTAATACTCAACCGTACTCCGTCATCAAAAATAACCTTATTTACATCCATTAATTGAATATTGTTCTCTAAAGCTCTATCTATTGCATCATGATAATCAAGACAATCAATATCGTGCATAACTGAATTACCAGATCCAGTCGGAATAATGCCAAGGGGAAAATGAGTCAATAAGTCTGCTTGATATAGTCCATTTACCGTCTCATTCACTGTCCCATCTCCTCCAAAAACTAATACCCTATCAAATTCATTTGGTTTTAGAGTAGAAACATATTCGGTAGCATGACCAGCATAGCTTGTGGTAAATAATTTAGGAGCAAATCCCGCATTTACTATCTTTTTCTCTACTTCATAGTATACTTTAAGTGATTTTTCTAATCCACTGACAGGATTAACGATACAAAGAATAGATTTCATAATTATTTATAATATTTATTATCACCAAGATTCAGTACATCAATACGAACCTTAGTTGTTCCTTGATTAACAAATCCTAGTTTTTGTGCGGCCCTATATGATAAATCTAATATGCGACCTTTTGCAAATGGTCCTCTATCATTAATAATAACTTTAAGTGATTTTCCATTGCTTAGATTAGTTACTCGTATTTTTGTTCCCAAGGGGAGAGTCTTGTGTGCAGCGCTAACCCTATACATATTAAATTTTTGTCCATTTGCTGTTAATTTTCTATGAAATTCTTTTCCATAATACGAAGCAATCCCTATCTGAACCTTAGGATGGTTGCGTATCGCCTCAATTTGTTTCCGAGTCATTCCATCCGAATTAACATAATCACCATAAACAATGCTTGGACCGCAGCTTATCAGCATAAAAGAGATTAGTAATATTGTTCTAAAACGCATGAGATAGTTTAGTGTTAATTTGAGGAATTTTAAATGGATCATTTACTAACTGAGTTGCCATACCAATTAAGATTGCTCCTTTATCTTGTACAGCTTTTACCTGATTATAGTCCATGATTCCCCCTGTAGCAATTATTGGAATTTTAGAATTATTATGTACTAATTCAACTCTCTTTAAAGTGTTTTCAAATAAAGCAATCCCACTTAATCCTCCACCTTCTTCTGAGAACTCATTAGCATTTAATCCAACCGATTGGGTTGATATATACTTTGTATTTCCTACATTGATAGCACATTTTTCAAAATTAGAGAGTAATTCACATATATTTAGAACCTCTTCATCGTTACTATCAGGAGATACTTTGACAATCACTATATTTGAAGAAACAGATCGGATTGCTCTTATTAACGATGACAAATCTTCTAAATTGTCGCTTAAACATTTTCCATCTTGTGTATTTGGACAACTTATATTTATCTCATAAAAAACTTTTTTAAAGTCCAAAGAATGTACTTTGAGATGGATCTTATTAAAAACATCTAAATATTCGTCTAAACTATTCCCTCCAATACTGATTCCTACAGGACGATTAAAAGACAATATTTGTTTATTATCAAAATTAGAAACAAAATGTTCTAAACCTTTTGTTGGCAAACCCAACGAGTTAATTAATCCATAGTGTGAATTATATTGAATTTCCTGTATTCTAGGTCTTTTATTCCCATCTGATGGAGTTTTTAGCACTGTTTTATATGTGATACCGCCTAAGCCTAATAATTGCCATTGAAATAATGCATCTATATCATCTTTAAAGGAAGCCGCAATTATTGGTGAGGGAAACTCTAAATCAAATAATGATGCACTAATATTTTTAGGAATAGAGAATTTAAAAAGATTGCGTAGCGGAGAATGCATTAAACCACTATTTAATCTATCCCCAATAATGATAGCTTGTTCTAAATCTCTAGGTCTTCGAGCACATAGATTAATTATTGTTCTTCTTATAAAACGATAATCTATTGATAATATCTTTGCCCTTGTATTACTCAACATTAAGTGCTTCCAATCTTTTCTGAGCAATGATTCCTTGATCTGAAGATGGATGTTTTTCTTTAATCCATTGATAATACACAATAGCACTATCTTTTTGGGATAACTCATAGTCATAATAATATGCTAGAAAATATGCTGCAATATTTGAAGATGACGTTGATGAATCTTTGTCTAGAATCTGTCTATAAACACTTAAAGATTTCTTCTGATCAGTAGCCCAGAGTGACTCAGCAGTTAAGAGAAGCTTTGAAGGTTCATGCTCAAGATTTAATTGTTCATTTTCTATAATCATTTTTGCATAATCTGATTGTGGATATTGTTCTAAAATTATTTCTTTATACTCATCACCTTCTAAGGCATTTTTTCTGTTATATATGGAATAAGCAGTAAATAAAGACTGTGTATAAAAATTTGATTCTGCATGATTATTAATAATTGTTTCGAAATAATCTAATGCTTCATAAGTGCTACCAATATCAAATGCTAAAATTTCTGCAATTCCGTATAAAATTGATGGATTATCAGAAATATCTCCTTCTGAATCCTTAATAAGTGTAATAATCTTATTCACCGAATCTCGTTTATTAGAAATAATAATTTTATAGGGAGAATTAAAATTTTGCTTCATTCCTTTATCCATAAAAAAATTTGCACGTTCAAAATCAATATTTGGGTTTTTAAGAAAGATATTCCCAAGCAAATAGTATGCTTCCACCGCAACTTCAGTATTTTGATTATCTTGGGCTACTTGATCCAAACTTTGTATAGCAAAATCTAGGTTGTTTTTGTCTAATTCAATCTTTGCTAATTCTAGACTTAATTTTCCTTTAATTGAGTTAAAATTTTCATCTAAGAGCAGTTGTTCTATTCTTTTCTTAGCTTCATCAAGATCTCCTAATAAACGATATGTTTGAATAATTTTTAGATTCGATTCTCGAATCCTTGAAACCGATATGGTATTACTAAGAACATTTTTGTAGTTATCAGATGCTTGTTGATACAATTCATTTCCATAGGATAATTCTGCTATCTGGAAATAAATTTGTTCTCTGGTTAAACGACTACTAGCAGTCTCTGCTCCACGATCTAAAAATTGAAATGCAGAATCTGGTCGATCAATTTCAAGATAAATTTCACCTAACGCTAAGTATATACGAGATTCTAAATCCACCAATTCAGTTTCTTCCAGCAAATCTTTCAAATCATTAATAGCTGGTTGAGGTCTAAAATCTTTCCATTTACATAATGCCAACCAATATTTTGTTTCATTTTGAAAGAAAACTTCTTCCGAATCCTGTAATTGATTAAACGCTTCTTTTGCACTATCATATTCATTCTTAAAAAAATGAGATCTCCCCTTTAGGAGCAATGCATCTTGTACGTACTTACTATCACCATATTCTGTAAGTACTTTCTCAGATTTTTCAATTGCGCTTTGATATTCCTGAATAGCTTTTGAGGGTAATTTATTTCCAAAATTTTCCATCCGTATTTTTTCTGCCATCTGATAGTGTTCTTGCGCATTGTAAAAAGTATTGAAATAGGCACAGGCCTGGAGAAAAACCAAAAGACATAAGGATTTAATTATTTTTGAATTAAATTCAGATATCATAAACAGAAGTTACAATGAAGCTTGAAAAATTACAGACAATAATTTCGAAAAAAATATCAGAAACTATCTCCGTAGATTTTATCAAAATATTTGATTACACCGCGCAACATGAAAATCATGCAACCTTTGAAGGAAATTTCCACTTAAGTATGACATTAGTAAGTCCTGATTTTGAAGGAATGAGTCTTATTGAACGCCATCAACTTGTATATAGAGTTGTTGATGAATATATGCACGATGAAATTCATGCGTTAACCATGAAAACCCACACCCCTGAAGAATATAAAAAAATTACTGAGCGTAATTAGGTGTAGGAGCAATTCCTAAATTAATCTCTAATAAATCGCTTTCAATGGTTCCAATAGGGGTTTCTACAATACGACCTATTTCTTCGTTATTTTTAGTCACAATCACGGTTGGAACATAACGAATATCTTTTCCTACATGTTCATCACCAGGACTAATTTTATCCCTATCTACACATACATATTGTACATTTTCTGGTGCAATATCTAGTGTTTGAAATATTTTAGCAATTTTTGGTACTTCTCGTCTACTATCAGCACACCAAGTACCAAGAAATACTTCATATGTATATCCATTCGGATCATCAATAGCACTAGTTAATTGAAAATCTACATCATACCCTTGAAAACCAGATGCATACCATTCTTCAAATGGCTCTTTTTTTAGATCATCTAAAACAATACTTCCTACTATCATTGGCTGTCCTGTATTAGGATCTTCTACCGTCCCATCAGGAAGATTATCAGAACAAGAAACTGATAAACACAATATAGCTCCTAAAATAATAAGCTCGATAATCCTTTTTATGATAGTGTAGGATTGTCTCATTTTGTGTAATACATATAGATTAGACCGGTTCCTAAAATGGTTGAACATAAAGCAATAATAGAACCTTCAATCCCAAATGCTCCTCCTGAAATAATATCAGGAACTTGTCCTGAATTTTCATGTGCAATTGCTTTCCAAGAATCTACTCCCATTCCACTGATTTCAAATCCAAATAACCCTTGGAAGAAATTCCATCCAAAGTGAAAGAAGGTTGGAAACCATAGGTTTTTTGTAAAGGTATAACTAATGCCTAAGATAAACCCTGCGGCAAACAATTCTGTCATTGGAACAAAAGTGCTCCATACATTAGGGTTTCCGGCATGCATTAAAGCAAACACTAAAGAAGAAATTCCTAGCGCCCACCATCGATTCATTGAATCCATCAAATTATTTAATACATAACCACGAAATACGATTTCTTCATCAAACGCAGCAACAAACAACATTAAGCTCACCATAATCTCACTACTTAATAGAACCGGCTGTTCGCCAACTACTATAATAGCATCAAAACACCATAAAATGAGGAAAATACCGCCTATAAACAATAAAGCAGCTCCCAGTCCAGCTAACATCTCTTTTCCGCGACCTTTTACGGATAATCCAATATTCGTTAATGGTTCTTTATTAAATATGGCCATCATAAACCAAATGGCTAGAAAACTAGCAAATATTTGCAGCACAGCCATACCAAGCATTATTGGTGATGCAAATCCCATGCTTTCCATCCCCATAGCCCATTCTCCTACAGCCGCTTCATTCTGCATATCAACACCAGATAGTACCATCATTAATACACTTCCCCCTCCGACTACCATCATCATTGTTACAAACCAAATCGGCAGAAAGATTAATGCTCTAAGCCATCCTTGTTTAATTGTTGGTTCTGACATAATTATGTTTCCCTTCTTTGAGTTTAAATTCTTTTTGTTATTAATCTAACACTATACCAAATGTAGCATGATTGTCATCGTAATATGCTGTCAACAATAACGTGTCTCCCTCCATTGACTTTACTGGGGCAATCATATTACTTATTTCTCCATCACTATTGCTATAACTTACCGCATTGCTTGTTGGGACTTCCATACCATTAAATCCTGTAATATAAATCGTATCATAAGATACATAAACAACATCATCTGATAATGCTCTTTTGACTATATATCCCAATGTATCTCCAAGATACCAATATAAATTGCTCTCCCAAGTGACTCTTTGGTAGAATACTGGACCAGATTCATCAGTAACAACCCCATCAACCCGATGGATTGTTTGCCACGAATTTGCATCTTTTGTGAGTGTTAAATGATAATACCCATTACTATCTACTGGCAAACGCATATCAAATGCAATGGATACGTCTTGAGAATCTTCTCCGCTTGATACATCCTCACACTGTATTAAAACAAAGGCTGTTAAAGCAATGGATGTAATGATGAATATTTTTTTCATTGCGGAGAGAGAGGGATTCGAACCCTCGATACAGTTGCCCGTATAACACCTTAGCAGGGTGCCGCTTTCAACCACTCAGCCACCTCTCCAAGTTTGGATAATTTATAAACTACTAGATAAAAAAGATACTAGTCTATCTTTTAAATTGTCAAGCCCAGATTTACTCACAGATGAGATATCAATATATTCCTCAGAAAACCCATTCCATTGATCTAATGTTTCTGGATCTTTAATAGTATCTAGTTTGGTACGCACTACTAAGGTTGGTTTCTCCATAAGCGTATCATTAAATGTCTCTAATTCTTTCTTGAGCTTATTAAAAGTGTCTTGAGGATTATCATCCAAAATATCAATTAAAAACAATAAAATTTTATTGCGTTCAATATGTTTTAAAAACTGATGTCCAAGCCCTTTTCCTTGGCTAGCTCCCTCTATAAGTCCCGGAATATCTGCCATGACAAAGGATTGGTATTCTCCATATTTTACAATCCCTAGATGGGGCTGTAAGGTAGTAAACGGATAATCAGCTATTTTTGGTTTTGCGGTAGTCATTACAGAAAGCAAGGTCGATTTCCCTGCATTCGGTAATCCTACTAGCCCTACATCCGCTAATACTTTTAATTCTAGCTCTACTGTAAGATGATTTCCTGACATTCCTTTTTGTGAGAAACGCGGTGTTTGTTGGGTAGAAGATTTAAAGTGATGATTTCCTTTACCACCAATTCCTCCTTCACATACAATATGGGTTTGATTTTCTTCCACCATATCTAGAATCACTTTGCTTGATTTTGCATTTTTAACCACAGTACCACAGGGAATTTCTATTACTAAATTTTCGCCTGATTTTCCGGTTCTTTTATTGGGACCACCAGATCCGCCGTTTTTTGCTTTATATAGACGACGATATCGAATATCTTGTAAGGTATGTAGGTTAGGATTGGTTGAAAAGACAATATCACCGCCTTTGCCACCATCTCCTCCGCTAGGACCGCCTTTATCTATGTACTTTTCTCTATGAAAAGATACAATACCAGTTCCACCGTTGCCTGCTTGCAACTCAATCTTTGCGTAGTCGATAAACATGATAGGAAATTAAAAATTGTTAATGATTTCGTCGCCAAATTCTGAACATTTCAATAATGTGGCTCCGTCAAGTAGTCGATGAAAATCATAGGTTACACGTTTTGAAGAAATTGTTTTTTCTAACCCGTTGGTAATCAAGTCAGAAGCCTCATTCCATCCCATATATTCTAACATCAATGCCCCAGATAATATTACCGAGGATGGATTGACTTTATCCAATCCAGCATATTTTGGCGCGGTACCATGGGTTGCTTCAAAAATAGCGTGACCTGTATCAAAGTTAATATTCGCGCCAGGAGCAATACCAATGCCTCCCACAGATGCGGCGGCTGCGTCAGAAATATAGTCACCATTTAGGTTCATAGTAGCAATTACATCATATTCGGCTGGTCGTAGTAAAATTTGCTGTAAAAATGCATCTGTAATCACATCTTTTACTAATAATTTTCCATTATTAATCGCGTCAGATTGTGCTTTATCTGCCGCTTCTTTGCCATCAGATTCTTCAATTTTATCATACTGATTCCAAGTAAACACTTGGTCAGCAAAATGGGTTTCAGCATATTCGTATCCCCATTTCTTAAAATACCCTTCAGTAAACTTCATAATATTACCTTTATGCACCAAGGTAAGTGTTTTACGATTGTTCTTTAATGCATACTGAATCGCAGAGTGAACCAGACGATTGGTTCCTTCTTGTGAAATAGGCTTAATCCCAATTGAACTGGAATCAGGAAATCGTATTTTCCCTTCCATCCCTAGTTCGTTAATTAATCCAATAATTTTTTGTGATTCTTCCGTTCCATTTTCCCATTCTATCCCGGCATAAATATCTTCGGTATTTTCTCGAAAAATTGTCATGTTTACTTTGCTAGGATCTGATAAAGGAGAAGGAGTCCCTTTATACCATTGGATTGGCCTCACACAAGCAAAGAGATCTAACTCTTTTCTTAATGTTACATTTAATGATCGGATACCACCACCAATTGGCGTCGTAAGTGGTCCTTTAATAGCAATAAGATGTTCTCTAATCATATCAAGAGTATCATTAGGCAACCACTCGCCATTTCTCTCGAATGACTTTTCGCCCGCAAATACTTCAAACCATTCAATCCTCTTTGAAGAATCGTATGCTTTATGAACTGCTGCATCGATTACTTTCTCAGTAGCATTCCAAATGTCAGGTCCGATACCATCTCCCTCTATAAATGGAATGATTGGATTATCAGAAACAACTAATTTTCCATCAGTAAATTTAATTTTTTCAGCCATTACTTTAATTTATCTCTTAGTTTATCTTCAATATTTTTTGGAACAAATTTTTTCAAATCTGCACCATGCCTGGCTAGATCTTTAATAATTGTTGAATTCAAATGAAGGAATTTCTCATTAGGTATCATCAGTAATGTAGAAATCGATGGATTGATTCCATAATTCACATTTGCCATCTGGAATTCGAATTCAAAGTCACTTACATGTCTCAGCCCTCGAATAATTGCTACAGCACCACAATCTCTTGCAAAATTCACTACCAAATTTTTTGGATTAGAATGGACATAAATATTGCTGATATCATTCAAACATTCTTCAATCATTGAAACCCGTTCATCATGGGTAAACAATGGATTCTTTTCAAGATTATCAGATATACAAATATGTACTTCATCAAATAATTTAGAAGCCCTTTTTGCTATGTCTATATGACCATAGTGAATCGGATCAAACGTCCCTGGATATATAATTTTTTTCATACCTGCCAGTAAAGTAAGTTTGTGCCCCCAAATTTACTAATTTTATTATATCCTGCAATAGATTCCTTCTTGCTACATTCTAAGATAAAAACCCCTCCTGGATTTAGCCTATCAAGACATAATTCTATTAATTCATTAATACTAGAAATATGATACGGTGGATCTGCAAAAATGATGTCATATTGTACAGATTTCTTTAAAAACCTATGGACATCTCTTACTAAAAAGCTAAAATGGTCATATGGAATCGTTTTGGCATTAGTAATGATTTGATTCATATGTTTTTTATTTAATTCAACAAACGTGACAGATTCAGCTCCTCTGCTCGAAGCTTCAAACCCAATCATGCCTGATCCTGAATATAAATCTAAAAAATGTTTACCCTCTAAAGATTTGAGGACATCAAACATACTCTTTCTTGCAATAGATGTTGTTGGACGATATTCAAACTTCTGATTTGATTGAATAGCATGGTTCTTAAATTGGCCTGCTAATATTTTCATTAACTTAGAACAGTAATATAAAAATGAATTGAATTATCAGCCTTGGTAAATAAGATTTTTCTCATAATAAAATTATTATAATCAGTAATATGATCAATAATTTCATTAGAAAGCTCTAGCCCATCAATCCTTAAGATTACATTGTCTACTTCTCTATCTAATAGCACTCCATCGATTATCTTAAATTCGATTTCCTCTATATCAAGAATCCAGTTAAGGAAATTAGAAATTGAAGTAGAATTTGTACTTAATTCAGTAGGCAAATAGGGATCAATCTTATATACAACTTTATTCTTCGACAAATCAATCTGTTTCACTGCATTGGGATCAACACCATTTAATAATGATAAAAGGCTTTCATTTCCTTCCGCAGAGACAACTCCATCAACAATACTTAACAGACTAATCGAATTACCATACTCAGTAACAATCGAATCAAATACATTGATCATGCTATGTGATTTAGCATTATAAAATTCAAAAGGATTTTCTGTCGGTATCACATCGGTTATAACAGGTTCTTCAATCATATCGGAAACCACTTCAGTATTTAATGACTTCAAATCTGTTTTGTTGACAGACCAAAGAAGAAACACTACCAAAATTAATGTTAAGAATGCGGCAACTATATTTCTAAGATAATTGAAAAAATTGGTTTCTTTTTTCTGTTTAGTAAAAGTTCTTTTTCTTTTATATGCGCTACCATCAATAATTTGAATCCCAACTGGGTTAATAAAATTCAAAATTGGAGAAGATGCATCAATTAATTGTGACAGAGTTTTTATAACATCTAAATCAGAAAATAAGAGATACTTTGAGTTAGATTTTTTGAGTGTTCCTTCTGAAATTTTTTGCAAATCATTTAAGCCTATAATTTTATTAAATGTCTTTTTCCTTCCACCATAAGTAGCCTTGAAAAAAGAAAACCCTTTCCTTGCATAGTTAAAAATAAGATAGTTTTTTAAAGATTTAACTACTCCATATTGGGTTGTCTTTGTATGAGCAAGTATCACACTTGAAAGAGGAACAAGCGCTTTAATATCGATACCAAAATTATTGAAATTGAGCTTAATCTTCTCTTTTAGATAATGATTAATCTCAACCACATGAATAAACTTCTTTGATGATTTTCTACTCTCTGCAGCATAAAGATAGTTGCTAAATAAATCTTTCCACTTGATCTGAAGTTCATTCTTTATCTTCTCAGCTAATTTTATATCATCTTTTTCTGAGCTAATAACTAGTGAATGAGATAAAAGTTCATCATTAATGACAATTGAGGCTTCTTGATTCTCCAGTACTATTTTTTCATTTAATTCATCCAATGATTGGGCAATAACATTGCTTAATAGTTTCGGGTCATAAATAGTCGATGATAAGGAATGATGAAATTTTACTTTTGATTGAAGAATTAATTTATCTTCTTCAAGATTTCTCTTGAATACGACAAGAGTATTATTATGTACTATAAAGTATAGCAATCAACTAGTTATCCCAACTTCTGGTTCCATCAATGATATATCCATGACTTCTGGTTTTTAAAGCAAAGAATCCATATCTATTATCTCTATAAGAACGAATTGGGCTAGAAACTCGTACAGAGTTTGGACTAATCTCAATGATATAAGGCTCATTTGTTAATGGGCAATTGAATTGAGAAGAATCAGGAAGAGCAACAAAATTGTATTCTGGGTCTCTTTCTTTTCTAAATCTCTTATTAAAATAAGAAACTGTCTCAACACGTTCAAATGTGTTTTCATTAACAACTTTCACAAACAATGGATCTGAAAGTGTATTACTTAGATTATTTTTTTGGACATAAACGGTATCTTCTACACCGTCTTCAGTAAGCATCAATACCGTAACAGTTGTATCTACTACAGTTTCCTTTGCGACCCTTCTAAGTCCAAATGTAGTATCATATTCAACATCAAACCCCCTAGGAATATTGACTAAAAATTCTTCCCCACTCAATTTGACCGATTGTTCGCCAAGAAAAAGTGAATCTGCTGTTAGAGAATCTCTCACAGCATTAACAAGGCGAAGAGCTTTCAATCCATCTTCTTCATATTCACCAACCAAAATATTATAGAAATTCTCGATATTATACACGCTCTGCATGCGGAATCTGCTCTCATCTTTATAAGCATCTTCTTCTTCCCATATTACACTAGGAACATAAATAACGACCAACATGAGAAGAAAAATAAAAAAAGTGATTATTTCGAGGTAGTCGTTGAAGAATTTTTGTTTTGTTTTGTCCATTTTGTGTTATCTGAATTTACAATAAATAAGATTCATAGCAAGGCATTAATCGTCAAACTTTTCGAAGATAATGTCCTTACTTGCAGTTATATCATGATACTCTTTTATAATCTTTTTTTCATCAGTAGATAATTTTTTAGGAATATCAATTTGAATTTTCACAAGCTGATTTCCCCTACCAGATTTTCTCAATCTCGGAAACCCTTTTCCTCTAATTCTTAGAATCTGCCCTGGTTCAATACCTGCTGGAATCTTAAGACTTGCTTTGCCATTAATTGTTGGGACCTCAATTTTATCTCCAAAAACGGCTTGAGAAAAACCAATCCTTACTTGTAAAAGTAAATCATCACCATACCTTGAAAAATGTTCATGTACTTCCTCTTCAAAGAAAACATACAAATCCCCAGAAGTCTTATTAATATCTTCATGCCCTTGTGACTCTAGCGTCATATAATTACCAGTCTCAACCCCAACTGGAATATTAATTTTGATTGTTTCTTCTACTTTCACCATACCATTCTTATCTGAACCAGACGGTCTATGATTAATAACTTTACCATATCCTTTACATTGAGGACAAATTGATGTGGAACGCATTTGACCAAGAAAAGAATTTGTTACTTTCGTTACTTGGCCAGATCCTCCACACATTGAACAGTTAGTAAACGTAGCACCCTCTGCTAATTTTAATTTTTTTAACTTAATTTTTTTAGAACCACCATTTACAATTTCAGCATATGTAACTTTAATCTTTACTTTAACATCCCCGCCAGTTTTTGCTCTGGAAGCAACTCTCCCACCAGAAAAGAAAGATTCAAAAGGATTATTCCCACCAAAAATGTCACCGAATTGACTAAAAATATCTTCCATATTCATTGATCTAAATCCTGCCTGTCCACCTCCCATACCATTAAAGGCAGAATGACCAAATTGATCATACTGTTGTCTCTTAGATGAATCGCTTAGAATAGAATATGCTTCAGCTGCTTCTTTAAACTTGTTCTCAGCTTCTTTGTTATCAGGATTACGATCTGGATGATACTTCATAGCAATTTTACGATAGGCACGTTTAATTTCTGTTTCATTTGAATCTTTTGAAACCCCTAATATGTCGTAGTAATCTCTCATTTTTTATTTACCACTACTTTAGCATGTTTAATAATTAAATCTTTATATTTAACTCCCACTTCATAGACTTCTACTATTTCATCATCTTTCTTTTTCTTGTCGCTTGTCGTTGTCAATGCTTCATGTAAATCGGGATCAAAAGTATCCCCTTTTTCCCCAAATTCTGTTATCTGTCTTTCTTCCATTTTCTTTAAGAAATCTTTCTGAATGAGAACAAGTGCGTTTCTAGTATCTTTATCTTTGTATGAATCAATACCACGATTAATTGTATCTAGAATAGATAAAAAGTCTAAAATAAAACTCTTACCTTCGTATTTTAGAATAGATGAGATTTCTGTTTCTTTTCTCTTTCTAAAATTATCGAATTCTGCTCTTAATCTTAATTCTTTATTTTTTAGATCTTGAATAACATTTTCTAAGTCTTTTTTAGTCATTCTTTTCTTTTTTAATGGCTTTTTTTTATCCAAATCACCATTTGATCCATTCTTTATTTTTTTGCTCATACAAGTATTCTCTTCATTGATCTACCGGACGCATAAATGCTTATAATAAGCGATAAAACAATCATCCATGCCCATAAATAATAATCAATTTCTATATTGACACCAAGATAGGAATTTATTACTACAAATCCATATTTCACTAGGAAAAATGCAAGCAATGAACCTATGAGAGATTGTAAGAAAGTTTCAATAAAAAATGGGGTTTTTATGAATAAATTTGAAGCACCATTATATCGAAGGATTTCAATAAAATCCTTTCGATTGGATAAAGATAAATTTGTTGTGTTTCCTATAATCTGGATTGAAATAAATATGACTAGGAGCACTAAGACTAAAAAAGCAAAGATAAATAAATTGATTCTACTCTCAATATCATCAATATAATTTCCTTGATAACTTATTTCATCAATCAGTGCATTTAATTTGTACTCTTCAATAAGTGTATTGACTTGATTAGCATCAAATCCATTCTCTTCTAAATTAACCTTTAGTGAAGTCGGCAAGGGATTATATCCTAATACTTCTACAATATCTTCTCCAAATTCGTCATAGAATATCTTTGCGGATTCCTCTTTACCAATAAAATCAACAGATGTTACCAACGAATTATTCGAAAGTTCATTCTTTAAATTAACAGCTTGATCTAAGCTCGTTTCTGAATTCAAGAAAATCTCAAAAGTATATTTAGACCGGAGAAAATTAACAACATTGTCTGTATTATATCCCAATACAAAAAAGGTACCCAGTATTGTGAAGTTGATAAAAATTGTAACAATACATAGAAAATTAGTAAGCTTATTCCTAGTAAAGTTTTTAATCCCTTCAACAAACAAAAATGCTAGCTTATCTATCATCCGCTGACTATTCTACCTTCATTTAATTCAATTACTCGATATGTTTTATCAGAAATAAGTTTATAATTGTGAGTTGCCATAACTACGCATGTCCCCTCTTTATTAATCTGTTCAAATATTTTTAAAATCTTATGCCCCGTAGTAGGATCTAAATTTCCTGTTGGTTCATCGGCCAATATAATATCAGGATTCTTCACAATTGCACGAGCGATACATACCCGTTGTTGTTCTCCGCCAGATAATTCATCAGGAAATTTCTTAGAATAATGTGATAATTCTGTTAAGTCTAATGCTTCTCTGACAAGTTGTTTAATTTTTTTTCTACCAACTCCATTAATATGCAAAGGTAAGGCAATATTCTCATATACAGTCCTTTGCTTTAAAAGTTTGTAATCTTGAAAAACAACTCCAATTTTCTTTCTTATTTTGTGTATAGAAGATTTTTTAACATTTTTTGAAGAATAATTTAGAATATTCACCTTTCCTTTATGAGGAAACAAATCAAAATAAAGCAATTTTAATAGTGTAGTTTTCCCAGAACCAGTAGGACCAACAAGAAAACAAAATTCGTTATCTTGGATTTCCAAATCAATGTCATAAACCCCCGATTGATGAGAATAATTGTAGGTTATATTTTCAAAATCAATCATGAAAACTGTAAATAAAGGAATATAGTATATAACAATAAAAGAAAAATACCTGAAGATCTATTTAATCCACCAAAAAATAATGATAAAGGCAGTAATAAAAATACTAGAATCAATCCATAAAATAATTCAAAATTAATATTACTAAATGCTATAGGATTGATTAGTCCTACTATTCCTAAAACAAAAACAATATTTAGGATATTTGAACCAATAATATTGCCTAATGATATACCTACCTCTTTCTTGGACAAAGCTACCATAGTTACAAAAACTTCTGGAAGAGATGTCCCGATAGCAACAACAGTCATACCAATAGCTCTTTCAGAAAATCCGGATTCTTTCATTAAGGGGACTGCGCCATTATTAATAAAAAGTTCAGAACCCCAATATAAACACATACCACCGGCTAATAGCCTTACCAGTGATGGAAAAATGTTTCCAGAAACCTGGGCACCATTGCTAGGTTCAGTATCGATACTGGCTCTAAAGATTCTTCCAAATATAAAAACTGAAAAAATAAGGAGCAGACCTAACGAATCTTCAAGCGATATCATATGATCTAAAGAAATAAAATATAAATAAACACATGCTAGTATATTATACGCTATTACATCTCTAATATGATTTACTTGAAATTTGATGCTATAGAATAAAGCAGGCAACCCTAGAGCCAGACCAATATTTGCAACATTAGATCCTAATACATTACCCATTACAAATTCGGAATACCCTCCTAAGGCTGATATAATACCAACTACTAACTCTGGAAAAGATGTGCCGATTGCAACAACTGTTAATCCAATTACGAAATCTGAAAATCTTAATTTTCTTGCAATAGCTTTGGCAGCATTAATTAACCATTCTGATCCTACAAATAAGATGGCAGAACCAAGAGCTAAGAAAAATAAACTAGATGCCATCAGTATAACTCATTTTCATTGATATACTCCCATACCTCTTTTGGAACCATATATCTAATTGTTTTTCCTTCTCTCCATCTTGCTCTTATGTTTGTGGAAGAAACTTCAAACCTTGGTATGTTTGCAAAACGTACATTGTCTAATATCCATTGTGGAATATCGCTTGGAGCAAAACCAGGTCGAATAGCAACAATGATATTACATAATTCCATAATTTTTTCAGGGTCTTTCCAGGTATGAAAACTTCTTAGAGTGTCGCTTCCCATGAGAAAGAATAAATCTTTTTTATCTAGATTTAAACTATTTACAAATTCCTCCAATGTGTCAACCGTATAACTAACCCCTTCTCTTTTTATTTCTATATCTGAAATCTCAAAATTGGTATTATTGATTAAAGACATTTCTAGCATCTTTAACCTTGTTTTAGGTGAGGAACTATCCCCATTTTTTTTGGTAGGAGAAATATTAGCAGGAACAAATATCAATCGTTCAAAATGCTCAGATTCGAAAACTGTTTGCGCAACCAAAAGATGTCCAATATGGGGAGGGTCAAAAGTCCCACCGAAGATACAAGTTTTCATATTCTATCCTTTTATAAAATTATGATGCATTATTTAAAATCTCAGATGCTAATTCTTTGAAATTATCATCCACAAACAATTCATTATTATCGATTAGTTCTTGTAAAAAAGTATTTGCTTCATCTTCTTTTTTCAAAAGTACCAAACAACGAATAATCTCTAAATTCGCTTGACTATAATATTCTGTATCATAGTAGTCAGTGGTAACTATTCTATACGAGACTAACGCAGAATCATATGCCTTTAACTTAATATATAACTCACCAGTTTCCATATTTTTCCTCGCTAATCTTAATCTGATTTTTTTAATTAATTTATCTGCATCAACAGAATATTCAGATTGAGGGTAATCATCTAGAAATTGTTGAATTTCTTGTATTGCTTTCGCGCTTGAATCTTGATCATGATAATAATTAGGAGAAAGCTCCATAAGAGATTCACAAATTCTCCAACGCGATTTCTCTATATAAGGACTAAAACCCATTCTGGCAACTAGCTTATCATATTCAATTAAGGCTAAATCATAATCATTATCTAAAAAATATGATTCAGCAAGAAAAAATAATGCATCGTCTCCCAAGTCTGTATGGGATGCTCTTTCAACTATAATATTAAATTGTTGAGCAGCGCGACCATATTTTTCTTCTTGGAAGAATACAAGACCTTCATCAAATCTTTGTTTGTAAGGGATATCATCATTGAATGGATTGGACAATCCACACCCCACTAAATAAAAAACAGTTAATATAAGAACTAGTCTCACTTTAGAAAATATTATGTGTTAAACGATAGTTAAAAAGAACCACTTAGAGAAAATCTCACCATATTTGAATGTGGATCGAGATCTCCGCCCATAACGTAGCTAACATCAAATCCAACAGGATCTAAACGAGCACCTATACCTAAAGTAGTATAACTTAACTCACCTGATGGATCATTCATAAATCCAGCTCTTAAAGCAAAGTTTTCTACGAGAAAATACTCGAAACCAAGATTTGTTACCATTGCTTGGTCATTAACTTCATAATTCAAATCAAATGCTAGATTTCCTGCTCCTTCAAGCATTAATAAACCAATACCAAAACCTAAGCGAGTAGGAAGCGGGTCTTCTTCCCCGTCACCAAAACCTACACCTGGACCAAGATTAGTTAAAACGGCCCCCATTGTAAGATTTGGATTATTCATAGCATTATGTCTGAAATATCCTACATCAACAGCAAAACTTCCGGTAGATGCATCAACATTACTTAGATCGGCTAATTCTTGATAAAAATATTTACCATTTACTCCCCATGATGAATTTTCATCAACTTTTTGTGAATAAGATAGATTTAATGCATACATAAAGCTGGAAAACGAACCAAGCTCAATACCATTTTCATCAGTACTGATTTGATCCCCAAGATTTAAATAAGTAAAGTGTCCTCCAATTGCAGAATTCTCTTTAAAAGGCATCGCAAATGTAAGAAAATCATAAGCCATATCATCAACTAAATTTGGTAAATAGCTGGTGTGCATAAATGAAAATTGTTTACTTGATAAATTAGAAAGGCCGGCTGGATTGTAATATGTAGAATAAGCATCATTAGCAACACCAATTTGAGCTTCTCCCATACCATTGGCTCTTGCCCCTGGATTGATTGCTAAAAATAAAGATCCCGCTTCTCCTTGAGCCATGGTTATTTGCGAAAATAAGAGTAAAGCAAATATAGATTTTTTATAACTCATGATGTGTTAAGTATAAATAAAATTTAGTAAAAGAACAAAGGAATATATGTGATAATCAAAACTCCAATTAATCGAATAAAGAAATATGGCATTGTTGCTTTGTATACTGTTGGCATATCTTTATTAAAGCGATAAGATGATAAGAACAGATTCATTCCTACTGGTGGTGTGATATACCCAAGCTCAAGATTTGCAATAAAAATAATAGCTAAATGTATAGGGTCAATACCAAAATGTGCCGCCAATGGAGCAATTAAAGGTACTATGACAATAATAGCAGAGAAAACATCCATAATGCAACCAGCAATCAATAAGAGAATATTTAGCGCCAATAAGAATATAAGTTTTGATTCAATTGATTGTTGAGTAAAGTGGAGAATCTTTAACGGAATTTCAGCGTCTACAAGATATCCAGTAAATCCCATAGCAAATCCCAAAATAATTAATACTCCACCAACAAGTGTTGCACAATCAATCACAATTTTTGGAATATCTTTTAGGTTGATATCTTTATAGATATATAACTCAATAAATAAAACATAGACGACTAAGAGTGCTGCACATTCTACAAGTGTTGCAAAACCGCTAAATAAACCAAAAACAATCAATATAGGAATAACAATCTCCCATTTTGCAACAGACAAAGCTTTAATAGAATCTTTTAAGCTAAATTTTATTTTTTTCTGTTTGTTTGGCCTATGATAAAAACCATACAATACGACAACTAATAACAAAAATAGTGCTGGAAGAAATCCTTGTTTAAATAAATCAATAGGATTAATACCAGCTGTTACTGAATAGATAATTGCAGGTAAACTTGGAGGAAAAAGTAGCCCTAAAGATCCAGCCGCGGTAACAAGTCCTAAAGAAAACATTTTAGAGTATCCATCTTCAACTAAAACTGGATACAAAACAGCGCCAAGTGCTAAAATGGTAATACCGGATCCCCCTGTAAGCGCAGTAAAAAATGCACATAGTAATACAACAATCAATACAGTAGAACCAGGTAACCATCCAAACGAAGTCTTAAAAAAATCTAAAAGACGTCTAGAAATGTTGCTTTCAGCAAGAAGATATCCTGCTAATGTAAATATAGGAATAGCCGCTAATGTTGGACGAACAACAATACTATAAGCGCTATCGCTAATAGTAGAGATTAAATTAAAGTTTGTAGTCCATTCATTTGGCTCTGACAGAAAAAATATTATTGAGAGTGCTGCTAGAACAACAAAAATGGGTAAACCAAATGCTACCAATGCAAGGGTACATAGAACCTGTATCGTTAAAAGAATTTCATTTGAATATGGAGACTGCCAATAATAAAAGACTAAAATAGCTAAAAAAGAACAAAAAACTAAGAAGAGACGATAGTTTAATTTGTCACTACTTGTCATTATCATGTGATACCAGATTAAGAACAATCCAACCGGAATAATGCTTTGAGCAAACCAAACTGTGATAAATGGAGCAATAAAATCTGGATACTGAATTCCAATCTGTATCATTTTTAAATAAGAAACAGCAAGAAGAAAAACTACTGAAACCGAAACAGCATGAACTAAAAAATAACCAATATTGAATTCGGGAGACGGTTTAAACACGGGCTCTCTAACAACCGCTAAAAGCCTATTAGATCGCGCTGCTAAAACTGCTCCCATAAACGCAATCCACAAAGTCATATGTTGTACAATTTCTTGAGAAGCAGGAATTGAGAAAAAATCAATTGATCGAGACAAAATCTGAAAAATCGGAAAAGTAATTATTATTGAAAAACAAAAATAACAAATAAAGTTTTCTATCTTGCTAAGAAAATTATTCATCAATTGCGGAAGTTACCTTATTGTATACTTCTTCAGGAACATATGCATCAATCACATCAGGCATAATTTCTTTCTTAAAATCTTCCCATATTTTTAACTCTTCATCTGTTGGTGTCTTAACTTTCATACCATATTCTTTCATCATTTCGATTGCTTTGGCATCTGTTGTTCTACCATTTTCTTGATATTTCTTACCTATTTCTTGTGCTATCTCCATCATCACCTTTTGATGTTCTGGTCGTATTTTTGACCAAACCCTTTCATCAACAATAACTGCTCCGATAAAAACAGCCCATTTCAAATCTAACATATTTGGCATTAAAGCAAACCATCCAGAACTCAATGACAATATTGGAACCGTCTGCATGCTATTAATCATTCCAGTCTGTAAACCAGTTAAAATATCTGTCTCTGATACAGGAATTGCATTAAATCCAAATCTCTTGAAGAGTTCAACAGTGACATAGTCTCCAGCCGTTGTATAAATTTTAGCATTTCTTAAATCTTCTGGAACTACAATTTCATTCACAGAAAACCAATACACCCAACCAATATCTACTAAGAATAGTAATTTAAATCCGCTTTCAGATAATCCGTCACTTATATCATCAAACATAACGCTCTTTACTCTCTCTACATCATCATAATCTTTGTAGATCATTGGAATCGTAAATGCTTGAATTTTATCTGTTAAATCAGCCAATCCTATTGAAGACATTGCTGAAGCTTGAATCTGACCAATGCGCATTTTTCTGATAGTATCACTTTCACGCCCAACAACACCGTTGGGATAGATTCGAAGCATTACTTGGCCATCTGTTTCCTCCTGCCACCTTTGCCCCATTTCAAGAAGTAGATTGTAGTATTCAGTACCCTCAGGTGCGAGAGTTGCAAGTTTTATTACAATAGGCTTGTTGGAAACTACAGTAGGTTTAGAGATCAGTACTCCTGAGCAGATAATTAGTAAACAAATAGTTTTAATAAAATTTATCATATTAAACACTTACATATAGAATAAGTCGTCAATCCTAGTTAATAACCATTTTGCTCTTAACTTAGATAACAAATTGGCTTGTTTCATATCTTTGTCTGCGTTGATATCCATTGACAAAGCTTTATTAATCAACTCTAGAAAATAATCTTTATCTTGTTTTGCTACGGCAAAACTCTCTGCTAAAGTAACATAAATACCAATATTATTTCCGTTTGCTGCACGATCAGCAAGCTCAAAGTATTCCAAAGCTTTTTTCTCAGAATCTCTGTCCCCTGTTGTATCATTTAAGTATACACTCATCATGGCTGCATATAACGATCCTTTTTCCCAACCAGGCTCAAGAGCAATAGCGTTCTCAAGCAACCATTTAATATTTGTTAAATCAATTAAATAGCTTGGATCTCCTTTGCTAGCCGATATAGATCCTGCCATTGCACCGCTAAGCCAGTATAAATAAGGAATATCTCTTGTTGTAAAACTAATCGACTCTTTATGAATCATTTTAGATTTAAAATCGGGATGCCTTAATGATAATGCGGTCAACATGTATTCTCTTGATGTTAGAAAAAGATCAAGAGCTTCCGAATAATATTCTCTTGCAGTATAGTAATCAGCATACATCAATCTATCTGCTTTATCCATTAAAATTGCATAAGAAAATTGAATTAATTTTTCGGAAGCCTCTAAGTAAACTGTAGAATCAAAAGAATCTTTTCTAATCTTCTTCTCTTGTGCTTTTGCTGTAAGAGGAATAGTGTACTCAATAATATCTGCTCCAAACATTGTACTTCTATTTACAGAACATGCATTGAGAACCAAAATTGAAAAAATCCAAATATATAATTGTCTTCTTTGAAAAATAATCATACTAATAAATTGGAAATGATTTACATAGTTCCTTTACTTCTTTTCTAACAGAATTAATGATGTTTTCATCTTCACTATTCATAATCACCTTGTCAATTAAGTTAGCAATAATTTTTACTTCTTCCACGCCCATTCCTCTTGTTGTTAAAGCAGGAGATCCAATTCTGACTCCGCTAGTGATAAATGGACTTTTCGGATCGAAAGGTACCATATTCTTGTTTAAAGTAATGCCAGCCAAATCTAATGCGTGTTCTGCTTGTTTTCCGGTAATATTCTTATTCTGAAGATCTAAGAGTATAAGATGAGTATCGGTACCACCAGAAATAATATCATACCCTCTCGATTTAAATTCTTCAGCAAAACATTGTGCATTATCTAAAACAGATTGGATATATGTTTTAAAACTAGGTTTTAACGCTTCTTTAAATGCAACAGCTTTTCCTGCAATAACATGCATCAACGGTCCTCCTTGTATGCCTGGCATTACTGCAGCATCTAACAATTCGGACATCATCTTTGTTCTTCCTGTTTTTGGAGCAACTATTCCATATGGATTTTCAAAATCTTCTCCCATTAATATAATCCCACCTCTAGGCCCTCTTAATGTCTTATGGGTACTAGTTGAAACTACGTGACAATGTGGAAACGGAGAAGGATGTAGTTCTGTCGCAATCAATCCTGCATTGTGACAAATATCTCCATGCAAAAACGCTCCTACTTCATCAGCTATTTCTCTAAATCTTTCAAACTCAACTTGTCTTGGATAGGCGCTAGCACCACAGATAATTAATTTTGGTTTATGTTCTTTTGCTTTTTTTAATAAATCGTCAAAATCAATTAATCCGTCATCTTTTTTTACATGAAATGTTACTGCATTATATAATTTTCCAGAAAAGCTAACCTTGCTCCCATGGGTTAGATGTCCTCCATGGCTAAGATCAAGGCCCATAATACAATCTCCAGGATTTAACATTGCCAAATAAACACCCATGTTAGAAGATGAACCAGAATGAGGCTGTACATTTGCATAGTCTGCTTTAAATAATTGCTTTGCACGATCAATAGCCAGATTTTCTGCCTCATCAACGTGGATACATCCACCATAATATCTCTTGCCAGGATACCCTTCAGCGTACTTGTTTGTTAAAGCCGAACCGACAGCTTCTAAGACAGCTCTGCTCGTAAAATTTTCGGAAGCAATGAGTTCTAGGAAATCATTTTGTCGCTGAACTTCGGAATTAATTATTCCAAAAATATCAGGATCTTGATTTTTCAGATTTGACACTTATTTACCAATCGCTTTGTTTAGGCAAAGATTCGCTTGCCCAATCATAACATCTACCAGCAGCTCTAACTTTCCCTGTAGCTTGCACATCAGGATCCGTCATAAACCAATCAGTATACCCAAATAATACATCATTCTCTTCAAGCCAGTTTTTTTGTTTGAAATATTTTGAATTTCCTTTTTTCTCTGCTTTTAGAAAATAGTTATATGCCAGGGAAGCAATTATCTTATCGGAACGTGAAAAATTATCAGTTCTACAAGACTGCATTGCTTTATAATATAGATTTCCCATGTGGGATAAAGATTCTGCATTATTCTTTGAAATTTTTAGCGCTTTATCTGCCCAATCATATGCTGCATCAAATTCTTCCATTTGTATATTATTTTCTGATACTAATATTGCAACTCGGTAATTATTACGATCCAATTTAAATAATTCTTCAAAAACATCAACAGCATCTTCAAAATCAGAATTTTCACTATAAGCTTTCCCAAGTTTCATATAAATCATATTGTTGTTTTTATTATAGTCTAGCGTATTTTCTAGAACATCAATCGCTTCATCCAACTCACCATTATCAATCAATTTCTCTGCATACTCAGTTGCATAAGAGACATTGTCTGTATTGCTTTCATATCTATCTTTGAAAACTTCTAAAGGATCTTCTCCAGCTTCTTCATATGCTCTAGCCAAATCAGATTGTACACCAGAATTGTTTGGATCGAAAACCAAGATTTTCTTTAAGACTGATATTTGTTCATCGGTTCTTCCTTGTTCTCCATATGCCGATGCTAAATCTCGCAACGAAGTTGTGTCGTCAATTCCCATATCCATCAAACGTTCGTATTCAATAATCATTTCATCAATTTTATCTTGTTTTTTATATGCGTACGCAAGTCTTTTTATTAAGTCAGTATTTTCTGGAAGCTCTTCCAATCCTTGAACAAGTGCTGCTTCTGCTTTGTCGTATTGACCCAGATATTCTAGTGTAACAGCCCAATATAAGTATACGTCATTCGGATTAACCCAATCTGAATCCCATTCATCGCATCGCAAATTAATCAATTCAGAATATGCGTTCGCACTTAGTTCCCAACTACTAGTACTATAATATTGTTGCGCACTGCTTGCAAGCTGTGGACATCTATCTTCTCTTTCATCTTCAATAGAATATGGCCAATAGTCTTCATTATAAATTAGTCGAGTAGCTTCTCTACAATCTACTTCTTTTGTTTCAATTCCATTTGAAATCCTTAGTGTTTCCCCTCTCCTACATTGCGCATCAAGTGTACTACAGAAAAAGAGTATGATAATTAACATATTAGATAAATATCGCTTATTCATGAAAATCAGTCTCCTATCTATTAAATTTCTCTTCTTTTGATAAACCATAAATCTCCAATGCTCAGACCTACACTAAAAACTTGCATATTCTCAACACCAGCTTGATAAATACCACTTCTTTGTACAAAATTATATCCAATATCCAGTTGGCTATTAGTTAATCCAAATTTAACACCAAAACCTAGAGCTAAACCAACTTCATTAACAGAATCTAAACTTTCTGTAGTCATTGGATTCACGATATTATAATTACCAAAAAATATACCACCTCTAAGATGCATTCTATCAAATGTATTATCTGTAAACAAAGGTTTTGGAAATTTATTTAACGAAACATTGACTCTATTTTTTTCTTTAATATGCCCAGGATAAATCGAACTTAATAAATTGTTATTTCCTTTATTTTCCCACATATCAAGTTCGAGCTGTAAATGATAGAGTTCATGAATCTCATAGTCTAATCCAATCTTAATATTGTTAATTTTGATTTCGTCCCCAAAAGCAACCTTTGTTGGCAATAATGCTTCGGTAGCGCTAGGATAGTCATTGCCATCATGATAATTGTTAGAATTAATATCGATAAATGCTTGGTATGATTCATTCTCTACATTGACAGGATTAAGAGAAAGATTATAATTCAAAGCAAGAACCAATGGTTTATCTCTAAAGGAAAATCTTTTAGTAGTATAATATAATTCAAGCAACGAGCCTGAAAAATAATCTCTAGATTGTAGAAGATGATTTGTGTCATCGATAATCAGATTTCGTATACTTCGAGATGATCCAAAAATTACATCTATAGCAACCCCAATATCATCTTGATCATTTAGATTATAACCTAAAGCAAATTGCATCATTGATGAACCGCCGCTAGTTTCATCTGATCGAGAGTAACTTAGTGTATCACTTTCGTTAAATATAAATTCCTGGTAAGTGCTATCAACAACAGTTAATTGCCTTGATAAAAATGGAGAAAAACTTATTCCAATAGATAATTTTTGTTTTGCGGGTATAATAAGTTTTGCACCAGATAAATTCGAATTATTGACGGATTGATTACCAAATGAATTACGTTGACCTTCAAAAGAAAGTGACAAAAATGTAAACGGCATGTTATGCCAAGTTGAAGGATTAGATAAAGATACATTATTCTGAAAACTTGGGACTAAACCAACTGACCCTGAACCTAAAGATGCTGATTCATTATTCTGTGAGAACATACCATAACCATATCCATTCATTGTAGACTGCCCTAATAGACCACTTATCAATAGAATATATATAAATCTATGGCTTAACATATAACACCTCAACATTTTGAGTATTCAGTCTTACTTTATCAAATGGACTATTTGATGGAGCGCTCCAGATTTGTAAGCCATGATTTTCAATTAAATTATTTTTATACAACTGAATAAAATTCTGAATAGGAAGCTCCACTTTACCATCTTCAATTTTCCTTGAAACTAAAAAATTTATATCAAGAGAATAATCTTCGTTTTCATATGCACCTGAAAGAGTATCAAATGTTGTAAAACTCCAGTTTGATACAGTATCCGATAACGCTGCAATCACAACAAAAAAATCGTCTCCTTCATCCACGTTGGACGATTCAACGTCTAGTATTAATCTTGCATCTTTTACAATTGAATTTCTTGTAAGATCATCAATAACATTTAAGTCATATTGAAGTATTGAGCGATTCCCTGAACCGGAATTTATTGATACATAATCATGGTCTTCAAGCGTAATTTCAGGCGGTTTGACAACACTAATATCTCGTGATGCATAAAATGTAATAAAAGTATCAACCAATGTAGTATCGTTTACTGTTGCTTTGTACCACACTCTTAATTTTGGACTAGATGAGCCCCCTGACTCTTCACTTTTAATAGTAAATAATTGATCTAAATCATCGCTTGCTTTTAACATCATTGTCCTTGCAGGATATTGTTCTGTATCGAAGAATTCTTTGATTAGATCAATGTTATCATCCTTAAATAAAAAACTAATAGTATCATGTGTAGCAGCGCTGTCAGGCATAATCGACTCCAAAGAAACTTCATGGATTAATTTAGCAACACTCTCAAAATCTATATAATCTGCCAAACTATAAAAATTGGTTGAGTCTTCAGAAAAGATACTATCTTGATCTGCTAATACTGAATATAAAGACAAAGTTGACGCAGAGGACAATGAATCAGTAGTTTGAACAAAAACCATTGCACTATCTACTTGAATTGAATCTGCTAACAAATCATTGAGTTGGGTTGGTGGAAGATAACCAGCGAATAAAGTGAACTCTACCAAAGAGAATAAATTTTCTGAATCTTTTAAATCTCCAAAAAATAAGGTTTGACTTGTCCCTAACCCACTAGGATAAGCCTGAAAAACTTTACTTTTATCCAAAGGAAGAGTTAGGGTGTTAATTGTATATTCTGGATTATCTATATCATCATACAAAATGGTCTCTTCTGAACAAGACACAGCAATAAAAAGTAAACTAATAATTATAAGAGAAATTCTGTTAGAAAAATGAAATTTCATATTATAGAACCTTAACTGTACGATCGATTTTATCCAATAAAGGTGAATAATCTATTTCATCGCCACCACTTAAGTTAACTCTAGAACATTTTTTTGAATCTTTGAATATTTTTAATTTCATTAGCCTAGATGATATATTACTTTTTTCACCATTAACAATAATAGTTTTATCTGCAAACATACATCCTATCTGATTTAAGTTTAACGACTTAATTGAAGAAATAGTTTCATCCTGTAATCCTATATTTTTAGAATTAAAAATAACATCTTCATTAAGAGAATTGGTTAAATAAATAGATTTAATCTTTGAAAGCTCTTTATTCTCTTTTGATAAGATCTTTAGAAACAATGGTATTAATGCTGCCGTCCAACCATTACAAATAATAATATTTGGATACCAAAACAAATTTGGCAACATTTTGATTGATGCGAGGCAATAAAAAGCAAATCGTTTGTCATTGTCAGTTAAAAATCGACCATTTTTTGATTTATATAAAAGATTATTTAACTCTCCAAAAAATCCTTTTTCTTCTAAGAAATATACTTGCAATCTAGATTTTGGTAGAAATGCGCTTTTAGCGGAACATACAAGTTCAGAATCATCAAAATTAAGAAAAATTTCTTTTAAGCGAATTACTTCTCTTAAGATATATTTTCTCTCACTAATAAAGCCGTATTTTGGCATCAAACATCTTACATCGTTTCCTTTTGACTGAAGATTTAAAGGAACATCAGAAGAATAATCAGATAAAGATGACGTCGAAGCAAAAGGCTCCATTTCGCTAGTAATATAAAAGATTTTTTTTGCCATCACCAAGAAGCAAGAAAATTAAGTAAATAGGATGAGAACTTCAACCGACAATTATTATTAATTTTCTGATAAATTAATTACTAGACTTAACATTATAAAACATGACAATAAGAAAGATCCCCCTGCTGAAATAAAAGGCAATGGTAATCCTTTCACTGGCAATAAACCTATAGTCATTGCAGAATTGATAAATATATGAGATAAAAGAATTGAGGCTATACCCACTATGACAAGACTAGAAAAATAATCAGATAATTTAAATGCAATATCAAGCAAGGTTTTAATAAATAAAAAGAAGATAATCATGACAAGAAAAATCCCTACAAATCCAAACTCCTCAGCTATTACTGATAAGATAAAATCTGATTCTTGTACAGGTAAAAACTTAAGTTGGGTTTGAGATCCATGACCAAATCCTTTTCCAAAAAAACCGCCAGAACCAATTGCAGTTACACTTTGTATAATATGATAAGCGGATCCCATTGGATCAAGATCTGGATTTAAGAAGGTTAGAATCCTTTGCTTTTGATACTCTGCTAAATTATTCCAAAAAAATGGAGCCAATAAACCCGTAAAAATATTGGCAAAATAGAGCACTGAACCTGATATAAAATTTGGACGAAACATTAAAAAACATAGAAACATTATGACAGCCCATACGCTGAAAAAAATAGTATTTGATGCTGCAAGTATAGTAATTATTGGAGTAATAATTAAAAATATAATAAAACCATTAACTCCAGCCCAAAGCAGCATTGGGATTAGAGGAGCACATACAATAACTGCTGTCCCTAAATCTGGCTGATTTAATACTATTCCAGCACAAAAAAGAGTTAAAATACCAGGAATGATAACAATTGATTTAGATTTTACTTCAAGTTGGTGATTAGACAAATATTTTGCTATGACAATAACCAATGCAAACTTTAAGTATTCTGATGGTTGAATAGTCATAAAACCAAGATCAATCCATCGATATGTATATTCAACTTGTGGTAGAAAAAATGGAATGAAACATAACATTGCTATTCCTACAAAAATGGTTGTTGAATTATCATGAACAGTCTTTAGAGGAATAGTTCTCATTACTATATAAGCAAAAAATGACAATAATATGAATATACACTGCCTAAAAAATGAACTTCCTATTGATAAAGGATTATCAGAAATACTATAAAGAGCAACAAGGCCAATTATAAGCAATACACCTGTTAATACAATTACTCGATTTCTTAAATCCTTTGGACTAAAAAGTATAAGATTATTGGATGACATAATTATTTATCCGCCAAATATTCTTGTGAATTATTAATAAAATATGAAGCTATATCACCAGCCAAGGGAGCTGCTACCGAACCTCCGCTACCTCCATTCTCGACAATAATTACAATTGAATATTTATTATCGTTTAACTCAAAAAATCCTATAAACGAAGCATGTGCCTCTCCGTGAGGATTCTCTGCAGTACCAGTTTTTCCAAAAAATTGCAAATCCTTACTAGAAGACATTGCCCTCCAACCGGTTCCTCCTGTTGCATTAATTACATCAAATAACGAACTCCATATATAATCCCATGTTTTATCTGAATACTCAATTGGAGCATAGTAACTAACATCTTTATTAAGATTCATCTTTAACTTTGCAGTCTCCCCTTTTGATGCAATATGGTTAATAAAACGCAATCCTTGGATTGGAGTCACCAATATATCTCCTTGGCCTAATGTAAGATTTAATAACACTCCTCTCTCAGACCAACCCCATCTACCATATTGTTTAGTAAAAAATTCTCGATCTGGTATCAATCCAATTTTTTCATTTGGTAAATCAATCTCTGTTAAACTATTAAACCCAAAATTTCTAGCAGTTTCAACCCAACTCTCTAGAGACAACAACTGTACTTTCTCATAAAAATAAATATTACATGATTGTATGATAGCTTCATTTAAATCTACATAACCATGTCCATTTTCATTCCAACAACGAAACTCATTTCCCCCATACTCTATTGCTCCTACACATAATGTAGAATCAGAAAGAGCAACGGTATTGTCTTCTAAAAGATTAATCGTTGTAATTAATTTTAGCATTGAACCAGCGGGATATAGCCCTGAAATAGATCTATTGAGTAGAGGTTTATCGACATCTGAGAGCAGTTTGTCCCAATCTTCTTCAGATGTTGTTCCTCTGTATACCTCTAGATCATAAGAAGGGCTACTAACCATGCTGAGAATTTCACCACTATTAACATCGGAGATAATAACTGATCCTTTTTTTTCTGCCAATAAACCCTTGACAAATTTTTGTAGATTTGAATCAATTGATAAAACAAGATTCTCCCCAGGAAAAGCAGGAATTTTGTTTTCTTCTAATTCAAATATTTCTCTACCATATGTATCAACCTCTACATAATCAATTCCTTTAGAAAATCTTAATTGCTTCTCATACTGTTTTTCTACTCCCTGCCACCCAATTAATTCTCCTGCTCTATATAGAAGGCTCTTATCAAGAGATGGAATAGTATCTCGATCTACTTCTCTTAAGTAACCTAAAAAATGTGCTTCATTAAACGGCGAAGGATAAATCCTTTCATCAAATCGTTCATATTCAAATCCAGGAAAATCCAGTCTTCTTTCTTCTATCTTAGAAATCTGTTCAAATGAGAGATTTTTCCCAATGATAGCAGGAAGGAATTTCCCTCTATAATACTTTTTATACCTTCTGTTTAATTCGTCTAAATTTGTATCCAAAATTGGAGCTAATTTTTTAAATATAACTTCTTTATCCTCTAGCTTATATGGTTTCACTGTTAAAATATACGTTGGATAATTATCTACAAGAATTTCACCAGAACGATCTAAAATCAGACCTCTCGGAGCATAAGTTGTAACTGCTTTTACACGATTAATTTGTGATTTGGAAAAATGCCTTTCATATTCAATTACTTGTAGATAATAGTATCTCCCTATTAAGGCAAGCAATAAAAAACACAAGATAAAAAGCAAAGTTCTGTAATGAAATAGATCCGCTTTATTATCAACCTTAAGCACTTAATATAACCCTCTTTAGCGAGAAGAGTTTTACCAAAATAAAGGAAACAAAAACAGAATATAATGAAATTGAAATTACACTTTTAAGAAAAAGGAAAAAGTTGCTAAAGAAAAGGAAATCATATCTAAATAAACAGTAAATCACTATACCAACCAATAAAGTAGTTATCCAGTATAAATCAAAAGTTTGAAATACAAAATTAAAACGAATTCGAGATGCTATAAATGCACAGATTGAGAAAACTAAACTTGATAAACCTAGATATGTACCAGTAAATAAGACTAAATCACAGACTAATCCAACTAAGAAACCTATTATAACAGCTTTCGAAGTATTAGACTGAGACATCTGAGATAAAATAACAAATAACAACATGATATTAGGTTGAAATCCATTAATAGTTAAAAGCTCAGAAAATATCAGCTGGAAAACAACTGCTAAACAAAAATATTGGATAAATAATCTCATAATAATTTATTCCCCATCCGTGTCAACAATAATAAACAACTGATTTATTGTAGACAAATCAGCATAAAGTTCTAAACGAACAATTTTATTAAAGCTATCCGATTTGTCATGAATACTTATAACCTTACCTACTGGAAGATCTGGAGGAAAATAAGAACTAAGATTTGATGTTAATACTATATCCCCAATATTAACTTTTGCAGTTTTTTTAACCTCAAATATTTCACAAATCTGATTACTTCTCCAGCGCATTATGCCTTCACTTTCAGATGGTACTATCTTAACACTAAGCCTAAAATTACCATCACTTATAAGTTGCACAGAAGAATGGTCATCAGATACAGCAATAATTTTTCCAACAACCCCTTTTGAAGATAGTACAGGATCATTTTTTTTCACTCCACTATTTGACCCTTGGTTAATTAGAAAAGCATTAAGATTAGAGTTAGTTCCCTTCGATATAACATCTGAACCGATAAAATTATAATCTCTTTTTGCTTTGAAATCAAGAAACTCACGTAAACGTTTATTTTCCAGTTCATTTGAAGATAAAATTTGATTTTCTAAATTTAATTTCAAATTTTCTGATGCAAGAACTTCTACCCTTTTCATTAAAAAAGACTGGTTATCAATCCAATTAAATGGTTGATATAAAAAAGAAAATTTATCTGTAGTATATACTCTAAAAGACTGGATTTTTTCATTTTCACTTGAGAAAATCAGAAAAATCGATAAAAGAATACAGATTAATAAAGTGGAGACAGGTAAACTTTTTTCATTCAATAATCCAGCATTAGCCATTCTTAATAGAAATTTAGATATTCCGATTTATTACATTTTGATATTTTTCAAGATTCTCAATAATTATACCACAACCCTTTACAACACTTAAGTGTGGTTCATCAGCGACATTAACAGGTACTCCTGTCTTCTCTCTTAAAACCTGATCAATACCTTTTAACAAAGATCCTCCACCAGCTAAAATAATCCCTCTTTCTACAATATCTGCAGATAACTGAGGGGGGGTATCTTCTAATGCTTGTTTTATAACTTCTACAATTCTAGTTACTGGATCTTTTAAAGCTTGTCTAACCTCATCAGATCGAACTTCTAGAGTCTTAGGAATACCAGATACCAAATCTCTACCCTTTACTACAATATTCTTAGAACGAACTCTCATGGCAGAACCAACGGAAATCTTAATTTCTTCTGCAGTCTGTTCTCCGATTTCAAGTTTGTGTTCATTTCTAAACCAATGTATAATGGCTTCGTCCATCTCATCACCAGCAACTCTAATTGCTTTTTTTGTAACAACACCATTTAAGGATATAACTGCTACTTCAGTAGTTCCGCCGCCTATATCAACAATAATATTGCCTAAAGGTTTACTGATATCAAGTCCAATGCCTATTGCGGCTGCAACAGGCTCATCAACTAGAAACACTTCTCTTGCAGCTTGTTTTTCAGCAGCATCCTTTACAGCTTTTTTCTCAACTGCAGTAACATCAGAAGGTACACAGATTACTATTTTTGGTCTTCTAAGGCGATTTAAATTTACTTTTTTGATAAAACTATCGAGCATTGAATAAACAGCATCAAAGTCATCGATTACACCATCTCTTAAAGGTCGAATTGTCTCAATCCCTTGGTGTGTTTTCCCTAACATTTCTTTAGCTTGATCTCCAACAGCTAGGACTTTACCCGTCTGTGTTGATTTTGCAATAATTGAAGGTTCATTTATAATAAGTCCTCTTCCTGAAAGCCATATCAAAGTATTTGCTGTACCTAAATCAATAGCAATATCACCGCTCACCCAATCAAAATTACCTACTATATTTTCTAAAAACTTAAATTTCATGAATGCAATTTATAAAATATTATTCCTATTCATTATCTTTTTATTTCCTTAATCCTTTTTTGCTTAAATCATCAGCTTCTGTGTTTTTTTCTCTAACTACATGAGATATATTCCAAGATTTCAGTTTAGAACATAGCTTTATCACTTCGCCATGAAGCTTAATCATTTTAGAGTCTTTTAGCTTATACTTACCGTTAACCTGATTAACAACTAATTTGCTATCAGCGCATATATTAATATCATAAACTTCGTATTCAAGACATCCTTGAATTCCTTTAATTAGAGCTAAATATTCTGCTTCATTACTTGTGCGACCACTACCGATATTTTCGGCAAAAGAGAAAATTACTTCGTCGCCCTTCTTTAGAAGTCCTCCAATTGCGGCATTAATTGGTTTATAATCATCATCAAATTCAGCTGCACCATCTGTATATAACTGATGAGATTCAGAACTGATTTCACTATCACTAGGTCCTATTAATTTTTCTAACTCTCGCATAGAATTTTCTAATTTCTGCATAGAATCCTTATGACCTTTATGAAGTTCTTCCTGTGCTTTTTTTAATTCCTTGTATTTTTTCTTGTAGTCTTCTTTACTCATAAAATTAGTATACAAATGGATATCTTAATCTATAATCACCAAAACCATAATCATCAATAAAGGCAAATTCTTGTCCAATAGAGAAATAATACCAAGTTTCATAGCTATAATTGCTCTGCATTGAGGAATATCTCTGAATATCATCAGGTTTACCAAATAAAATAAAGATCATACCCATATCAGATCGCCAACCTCCTGCAGTTCCTCTAGAAAAATTTTCCTCTGTAAATGCAACTCTTGCATAATACTCATCCATTAATTCATTAATCTTTGTATCCGGTTTTGGATCTCTTCTTGCCCATGCTTTTTTGAAAAAATTTTCTTTGTCACTTTGCTTTAGTTTTTTTAGTTCTTTTCTTTCCTCAGGTGTTAAGATATAGCTCATTTGAGATAATGCTAAATCAATATTATTAATGCTATCAGGCATAAAAGAATTTCTAAATCTGAATCCCAAAGATCTGGATTCTGTAGAATTCTTTTGATTTATAGAGATTTGTACTTTTAAATCTTTTTTATCTATATCCGTCGTAGGAACTGTAATTAAATGGGAAACAATTCTACTATCACTCGATGAATTAATTGTCTTATTCCACTGCACTTCTTTTCCACTCAATATATTGATAACCATTTCATATTCTCCTATATCAACAGTAGCATATTGGTAGAATTTTATTTCATTATTTTTAACAACTATCTGATTGGCATCGATTGGAAATTCATTAGATTTAAATCCCCATTCCCCTTTTGCTTCTTTTATAAATATTGGATCATAAATTTGAGAATCATTTGAGAATTGTTTTAGCTTTACTTCGTTATTCTTTTTACTGCTCAACTTTGTGTCAAGATCTTTCACCGTCATAGAAACATTATAATCACCTAAAGGCACAACAAAAGAAGTGTTTAGAACTGTACTTTTAACCTTAGAAGTAGTTTCAGAAAACCTGTTAGATACAATTTTATCTGAAAAAGAACCAGTTGCAACTTGTACATCTTCATCATCGGTTGTAACAAATATGTTTGCATCATATTCTGCAATAAATTTATTCTTTTCTTTGATAAACTGAAGGGATCGATTTGGGATAACAACAAAAGACATTATCTCAACTAAGCCTGATTCTAAAGGACGTGTAAAAGAAATCATTCGAAATTGATCAATATTGCGATCTAAATCTCTTTGATTTCTGTTTTGAGGAAAAATTAAACCAACTAATAATATACAAATAAGAAATTTCTTCACTATAACTCCATATTAAACTTAACTAATCCATCCCTAGTAAGTAATACTAAAAAATCTGAAAAATAATTTATTTCAATAATATCGCGTAAAAATAGAAAATCATAATGTTCCAATAGTTTTTTAGATCTTAAATCAACAACAAACAATCCTCTTTCTGTCGCTATAAACATGAATTCTTCCAAAACCAAAATATCATTTACGGCACCATTAAAATATAAACTTGAGTTTACCGTTAAATTTGATGGCCTTACACTGTCATTGTATATACCGTTCTCATTAGAAAAATATACTTTCTTATCTTTATAAAATGCTGCTTCTATTCCTTTAGATTTAGCGTTATATCTCATAACCAAAATTTCATTCCAATCTTGATTGGGCACATTAGGAATTTCCTCTTCTAGCTTTGTTTTGGATTCTATATCAATCGCAAAGATATCACCAACACCGTATCTTACATTGGAAATCCAAACCTTATCATCTTTTAGCGCTAAATCAGTAATCATTGATTCAGATCGGAATCTAGTAAATGAATCTTTTTTTGTATTATAAACAAGTATATAACCATTGAGTCCAAACCAAAATTCATTACCAACTTTTAATAGCGAAGATATAGCACGTCCATCAAATTGAAAATACTCTTCAGGTCTAAGTACTTCAGATGTATTTTGAGTCATATCAAATTTCGTAATTCCTTCCTCACCTACAATCCATAGGAAATCACCATCAACAAGACCATCTCTTATCAAATTAGTTCCTAAACCATGAAAGATTGGTTTAATTGATTTACTAAATTTATCTATCTGTAATAATGCTCCGTTATCCAAACCAATCCAACTGAATTTGTGTTCTGATTTATAATAAGATTTATACTTTAAGAACTCTCCCCTACTATCTGACGCTCCATTGATAGTTAATAACCACGCATCCTCAACAAAATAATCATTAAAATCAAAGTTTATTAGGTTCATATAGTTATAAGAAACATCTCCCCAATTAACATTGGATTCATCTGGAGATGAATACGTTCCCAAATTAACACCGTTGATATGATCTAATTTTGTAAAATTTGGACCTGACCTAAGCCATAGATAATTATTGCTAGATCCAATATCTAGAATTCGCGCTTTGGTTAACGCAGATTTTTGCCATCCACCTGTTTTTGAGAAACTATACTCTATAAACTTATCCCCAACAGCCCACAAAATTCCTGTGTATTCATCAAAGTAAACATGTTTGACTGACTTTGAATGCAATCCTTGAGCTCGAGTAATCGGAATATCAAATTGTTCGGAAAATTTATTAAAACGCAGAATCCCTGCATTCTCGGTCCCAAAATAGAAATAAGTATTGTCTTCAGAGATTGAATTAATTCTACCAGGCTGACTATACATTTCCCAATCAAACGGATCAAAACGATTGTCTGGCTGAGCAATTAAAGGGTTAACAGAAAAAGCTATAAACAGAAATAATTGAATTAATTTATTTTTTATTTCTTCTGCCATAATTTGATCGTTTATAACCTTTTCTAATTTTTGATATATGCCCATTATCTAAGTATATAACTACATTTGCAAATTGTTTCAGAAAATAATCGCTATGAGATGAAAGAAGAATTGTTGTTCCTAAAACATCATTCATTTTGAGTAATTTTCTTCGAAAAATCATTTCACTTTTGTTGTCTATATATACACCATAATCATCAATCAATAAAACTCTTGGATCTTTCTCTAAACCAATAACAATTTTTAACCAATGTTTTTGTCCATCGGATAATTTGTTAATAGCGGTGTTCCAAATCATTTCTAAATTAAATGATGCAAAATGACGTTTCTGAATCTCTTTGTATTTTGATGGAAATGTTTTCTTTATAAAGTTTCCTGTTGAAGAATTCGAATCCAACATATTCGCATTTATATAATAAATTTCTTTTTCGCGTTTTATGTTCCCAAAAAGACTTTTTTTAAAGGGCGATCCTTGATATAATAAATCTCCCTTAGATTGAACCTCATGACCAGACAAAACCTTCATTAAAGAAGTTTTACCAGAACCTAAATTTCCACATAGGCCATAAATCAATCCATTGTGAAATTTTAAAGTATTGATATCTAAAACTTTTTTTTCACCATAATTCAGCATCAGAGTGCTGATATTATAAATCTGCTTAAGCTCCATATTGCCTCCTCTAGAGACAGCGAAACTATTCTTTTATAAACTTTCTAAATATTTTTCTGCATCCATAGCAGCCATACATCCTGTTCCAGCTGCCGTAACTGCTTGTCTATAATAACTATCTTGCACATCTCCACATGCAAAAACTCCGGAGATATTCGTTATTGTTGATTTCTCTTTTGTTTGAATATATCCTTGCTCATCTAAATCGAGTACATTTTGGAACTGTTCGGTATTAGGATTATGTCCAATAGCATAAAAAACACCATCACAATTGAATTTGCTTTCTTCTCCGCTTAATGTGTTGGTTAATAATACACCACTAACTCCATCTTTTTGTGATCCAAAAATATCACTTACAACAACATTCTTGATAATATCAATTTTTGGATTATTTAGAGATCTATCGATCATTATTTTTGATGCTCGAAACTCCTCTCTCCGATGAAGAATAGTAACTTTATTTGCAAATTTTGTTAAAAAATTTGCTTCTTCCATTGCCGAATCTCCTCCACCTACAACTACTATCTCTTTGTCTTTAAAAAAGTACCCATCGCAAGTAGCACAGGTACTTACCCCATGTCCCATCAGTTCGTTCTCCGCATCGAGCCCTAATAATCTTGCAGATGCACCAGTAGAAATAATAACTGATTTGGTAAGATGTTCTTCATCTTCAACATAGACTTTAAATGGAGAGCTTGAAAAATCCACTCTCGATACATGTTTATAAAAACATTGAGCTCCAAATTTCTGAGCTTGTTTACGAAATAAATCCATCATATCTGGTCCTAAAACTCCGTCTGGAAATCCAGGATAATTCTCCACATCTGTGGTAATAGTTAGTTGGCCACCGGGTTGGTTTCCTTCAAAAACAATTGGATCTAGATTAGCACGCGCTGCATAAATCGCAGCAGTAAGTCCAGCTGGACCAGAACCAATAATGATGGTTTTATGAATAGTTTTATCTGTCACTAAACTAATTTGTTTAATATTAACTTTCTACAATTTGGGTAATATTATCTACTAATGTCTGCTTAGATTGAAGACCAACTTCTTGTCGTGTTATTTCTCCATTACTAAAAAACAATAAAGTTGGTATGCTACGGATACCGTATTTTACGGGTATTTCTTTAACTTCATCGACATTTACCTTGCCTATAAGGACTTTATCGCCGAATTCATTAGAAATTTCATCTAGAATTGGTGTTATAGCTTTACATGGACCGCACCATTCAGCCCAAAAATCTACAATTACAAGTTTTTCTGACTTGAGTACAAGTTTTTCAAAATTGCCATCTGTGATTTCGACAGTATTATTAGACATAAATTCCCTAAATCGTATTTAAATAACTACCGAATTTATGAGAATAATTCACTTTGGGTAACAAAAAAATAAGATAAAACTAATTTTATTAGCTTAATACTCTTAGAAAACGTCTTTTTCCAACCTTAATTACAAGTTCGCCACAACCTTTTTTGAGAATATGCGCTAGATCGTTACAAATTTTTCCATCTATTTTAACCGCATTTTGTGTCATTAAACGCTTGGCTTCTGCTTTGCTTGAAACAAGATTCTGCGATACAAGAATATCAATCATATTAGAATCAGTATCAATAGTGATGGTTGGAATATCATCTGGAATGTCTTTTTTAATAAATATTTTGTCAAATGCATCTTCAGCTTTTTTTGCTTTATTGTCATCGTAATAACGAGAAACTAAATCTCTTGCTAAATCTCGCTTAATATCACGTGGATTTACTGAAGAATCGCTCAATTTTTTATCGATAGAAGCTAATTTATCTTTATCGGCAAAAACAGCCAATTTGTAGTATTTCTTAATCATATCATCACTAATTGATAATAATTTTCCATACATATCTTCTGGAGAATCATCGAAAGCAATATAATTATCATATGATTTCGACATCTTCTCTACCCCATCAGTCCCCTCTAACAAAGGAAGAGTAACAATAATTTGAGGATCTTGATCATACTCTCTTTGTAAATCTCTACCAACTAATAAATTAAACTTTTGATCGGTACCACCCAATTCCACATCTGCATTAATCTCAACCGAGTCCATTGCTTGTGCCAAAGGATACAAAAATTCATGCATTGAAATAGGAATTTCGGATTCAAAACGTTTTGTAAAATCATCACGCTCAATCATGCGAGCAACAGTGTACTTACTACTCATATTTATCACATCTTCGAATGTCATTTTGTTAAGCCAAGTACTATTAAATAAGACTTTAAGGCTTTTTACATCAAGTACTGCTTTAGATTGCTCAATATAGGACTTTGCATTCACTTTTGCTTCATCTATGGTAAGCTGCGGACGTGTTTTATTGCGTTCAGAAGGGTCTCCAATCATGGCTGTAAAATCACCAATAACTAGTATTGCTTGGTGTCCTAAATCTTGAAAGTCTCGTAGTTTTTGTAATACAACAGCATGCCCAATATGTAAATCTGGCCTACTAGGATCACAACCTAACTTAACAATAAGTGGGGTGTTCTCGTCGATAGATTGCTCTAATTTCTTACGAAGATCTTTAAGCGGAATAACCTCTTCTGTTCCCCTCGAAATGATTTCTAATTGGTCATCAACAGGTAAAAAACCCATTACCTTTTCCTCATTTCTCGTCGAGCTTCTCTTTCTAAGTCTTTGATTTTCAAGGCTTCTTTTTTCTGATATGTTTTTTTTCCTTTAGCAGTAGCGAACTCAACCTTTGCTACGCTACCTTTAAAATACACTTTTAAAGGGACAATAGTTAATCCTTTTTGTGCAACAATATCTTTTAAGCGAAGGAGTTCTTTTTTATGTAACAATAGTTCACGGTTTCTCGTCGGGTGATGTCCTTCAAATCCGGTGTGTGAATAACGACTTATATGGGCTCCAATTAGCAAGATTTTGTTATCTTTTATAGCAATAAAACTATCCTTTAAATTTAGCTTTTTTTCGCGCAAACTTTTAACCTCACTACCTAAAAGAACCATGCCTGCTTCATAGCGATCAAGGATAGTATAGCGATAAAATGCTTTTTTATTGTTACTAATTATCTCTATATTTTCGTTCATAAAAAAAGTTAAGCAATTTTATAATTATTTTCTTAAATTAAAATATTGTTGAATATAAGAAGTTTTCAACATTATGTGGAAAATAATTGTGTGTTAATATATTTTGTATCATATTCTAATAAAAAGTTTAAAAAGAAATTATCAATATGAGTAGTATTTACAAACGAAAAAGAAATGGAAAAAATGATGGATATATTATGTATTCAATTTATGCGTACGATCCATTAAAAAATAAAAAAAGATATTTTAATATAACTTTGGGAAAACTCGGCCCTACCCTAACTTGGAAAGATTGTTTAAAACAGCAAAAAGAGCTAGATCGAGTATTTGACATCAAAAAAGGCGGCAAAGAAGAACTCACCCTCAATAATGCAATAAAAACCTATCTACAGCATAAAAAGATTCATTTTAGGACAAAACCACCGAAGCCATCCACGATTACGCTAATTTCCTATCATTTAAACACCTTGCAAAATGCCATAGCTACCCGATATGGACGAGGCATTATGATTAAACACCTCTCTCCTTCAATTCTAGATTGGTATTGGAACATAAGGAAAGAAAGATTAAAGCCTAGTTCTATCATAGTTCATGAAAGAATCGTAAAAAGTTTCCTGGACTGGACTAAAAACTAGCTATTGAGCGAGTGACGAGATTCGAACTCGCGACCCCAACCTTGGCAAGGTTATGCTCTACCACTGAGCTACACTCGCATGTGTTGTCCATAATAAAAAAGAATTATCGTTTTTCAAAAGAAAAATCCCTTGTTATGAGTCTAATTTTGAATTAGTGCTGATGACCGTCTTCTTCAAAGGGAAAATCAGCATTATCTGCTACTTTTTTGACAAAAGCAGCAACTTTTTTATCCTCTTTCATTGATTTTTCAAGAGGAATAATCGTGAAAAGATTGAAATTATTACTGTTGAATTCTTTCTTTAAAAATTCCTCGAGATCTTTAGCTTCTTTTTTATAATTATTTATCAATTGTAACATACCTGGTTGGCCAGCATAAATTTCGTTAAGTGTTTTTGAAGGGTCCCTGCTTTTATATCTATTCAAACTATTACTTATATAGTTTATTCTAGAATATGATGGTGAAGCATCCGTTATGGGCATTTTAGGATCTTTCAAATATAGATTAACAATACTTAGGCGTTTTCCTTGGATTCCACCTGCATAAATGAATGGACCATCTTGTCTTTGTTGGGTCTTTGGTTCAGTAAAATATTTTACGCCGCTTAAAAATATATAGTCCGCTCTGGGAAAAGCATTTGCTAAATCGATAGTATTATTATCGCTGATATCAATCAGAATCACCACAATATCAACAGAATCAATAATTTTATCAATATTCTTGTTTCCTTCAGATACAAAATCTTTATTTATCACTGAATTATGTTTTGTTGCTTCACTCAACCCAACAATACCAATATCTACCCCTTTAGAAGAAACAATGTGGTAAGGTGAAAACAATAATTCTTCATTTTTGTCATATAAGTTTGCAGATACAAACTTGATTGTTGTTCGAGAAGTAACATCTTTAAGAAAATCTAAACCTCCTTTAAAGTCATTAGAACCAACATTGATTACATTATGGTTTAATAATTCCATGGCCTTAACCAAATTCTCTGCTTTATATTTCTTATCTTTAAGAGAAAGTTGGTCTGGATTAACTTCATTGCTGTCAAACAGCATATTTCCAGCATCAAGCAAAATTGGGTTTTGCTTGCTCATATCTATCATTGCTGTATTGATAAAATGAGCCTTTCTGGCTAACCCACCAAGAGGATTGTTTGGACAACCACAATCATAGAATTCAGAAAAAACATTCGAAGTAGATACCATCGTAATGTGAGTCTGATTAATATTAGCCTGAGCAATAAGAACGCTACATAAAAGTAATAAAATAGATTTTTTCATTATTTTAATTTACTCTTTTTACCTCTTACCGACAACGGCAATAAAAACATATAGATACCCGATAAAGACATAATAATTAATAAGATTCCTGCAGGTAAAAACCAACCAAATTTGACATAATTAGTAAAGAAAGAACCGTCGTGTACAGATTCAATAACATCGGACCTTCTATACTCAACAGATAATACTTCCTTAGTTTCGTTGTCAATTTGAATTTCCCATCGATTATGTGATTTAATTTTTGATATTCCATCAGTTGGACGAACGTCTATCCTATCAATATCTGCCCAGGATTTAATCCCTGCTTCTGGAATAGATTTTGCCGCTTCCAATATTTCTTCAAATTCGATAGATGGAATACTATTAACTCCTTGTTGAATTGGCGGCTGAATCCAATCAGATTGTTTCTTTAATTGTAATAAAACTCCCGTCGAAAAAATCACCAAAACAGGTATAAAGATAAAAGGAGATATCCAATAATGAATTTTGCGTAGCTGTTTATTTAATTTCAATTTCGCGCACTTCTAAAACTAGTTATCTAATACTTCGCTTTTTGTTGTAATGCGAACTGTCATTTCAACTTTATCCAATGGATTATCATTTTGATCTCTATCAACATTCACAACTGAATCAATCACATCTAACCCATCAATTACTTTCCCAAAAACGGTGTAATTATTATCAAGTAAATTTGCATCATCATGACAAATAAAAAACTGGCTAGATGCGCTGTTAGGATCGTTGGTACGTGCCATCGATAAAATACCTTTTACATGTGAAATTTCGTTGAATTCTTGAGGGATTAACCATGTATTTGAATCATTTTCATCTCCAATACCAAAAAACTTACCAGCTCTACCTCCAGTTCCATGCGTTGATCTATCTTCATTTTTTGAGTTTGGATCTCCTCCCTGAATCACAAAACCCGGGATAACACGATGAAATGTAGTCCCATCAAAATATCCTTCATTTGCTAATACAGTAAAACTTTCAACATGCATTGGAGCCACATCTGGATAGAATTCTACCACCATATCTCCAAATTTTGTTGAAATTACTGCAACATTCTCTTCTTTTGCGCAACCCATAAATACACTCCCCAATATTAAAAAAGCGATTATTTTTTTCATTATTTAATCTTTAAGCTAATAACAGGGTGTTTTCGAGGTGCAGAAATAGCATTTTGTACTTCAAATTCTAAAGAGAATGATTCCAATACTCCTTTTGTTAGTACTGATAATTTGATAGTATCTTGGGCTGGAATTTCTACTAAATCGCTATTAGCAAAGAAATTAAAACTACTATTATTCTTTAATATAAAACGAACATCTGATTTATTCTTGATCCTTATATGAGCGGCATCTCTTTTATACTCCACAGACACAACTTCTAAACTTGCATAAATTAATGGCAATAACCATTCATCTCTACCAATCAATGTATTCCTATTCCAAACAACGGTTTGCTTTTTAAATAAAGCTTTCTTTATTGCTTTCTCACTTTTTTCTTTGGCAAAAACCAATGTCACAGGACGGTGTCCTCCTTCTGAAATTTCATAATCCCAATCAACCAAACCATGAATATCTGAATTGCCAATAATAGTCAAATCGTAGTCTAAAGCTATTTGTAATGCTTCCTCAGAATATTCGAACTCATTTACTACCTCTATTCCATGTAAATACCCTTTGCTAAACAATGTCTTGTGCATTTCTATGATTTTCACATCTCCATACTGTTCTTGTCTCCAAGTAGGATGATTCCAAAAAACAAATGCTTTTTGTTTATTTGCTGCTTTAAAAGGTCTCATATCATCTTTTGGTACAATACCAGCAATTTCATCTGCACTATGTAACTTATTCGCATCTTCTAGAAAAATTGCATTGGCGTGTCCTAAAGGCATTCTTCTTGTTATTTCTGCTCCATTAATTACTAACAAATCACTATTACTATATTTTTTCGCTAATTGGTAAGATCGATTGCGATCAAGATGTGGAATATCATCAATATGTGGTTGATATTCTAAATGTTCTGTCACAGCTAAAACATCAATTTTATCTCGCTGAGCTTCCTCTACACGTATGTCAGGCCAGACACTTCCATCTGAAAAAACGCTATGTGTGTGAAAATCACAGACTAAGGTCAGATGATTATCAAGATCTGGAAAGGTAATCTCTCGATTTGAAGATAGTTGCTGTGCGTGCAATACAGCACAGCAACTAATAATCAATAGGATATTTTTGCTATTATTCAGCAGAAATCTCTCTCGCATATTGTTCAACACCACTAATTTTACCTTCAAGGTCAAAAAAGAATAATTCTACTAAATCTTTTTCCCATACTGTCCCATCCTTCATTACTCTTTTCTCTGTAGAATATACAGTAACTCCTGATTCTGGATCAGTATCATATATCTTAAGTGGAGTCATAGAAAACGGTGTCCACTTTACAGACTCTAGACTATCAAAAATAGATTTCATATCTTCGCTAGTTCTTTGAGAAGTTCCGCCAGTCGCTGCTCTAAAAGTCCATTCATCTGCAAAATACCCAGCAATAGCTTCTCCATCCATATTATTGTAATCAGCAAAAAACTGTTCTAGAATTTGCACTTCTCCTCTATTAGAAAAAACAAGTGGTCTACCTGAATATTCAGATTCAGTTCTTCCGAAATATTTCCCACCTACCGGTAATCCATGATCAGTACTTCCGTCCCATCGATGTGAATGCCATTGACTAAAACCGCTAATCTTTCCATCAGAATCATTCACAGCAAACACTTCCATCAAATCAATGGTTTCTTTAGAACCATTTTTCCATACTCTATCTTCAACAGACCAACTTAAAACAAGTGTTCTGTCATCTTCTTGCAATCTAACTGGAATCATAGCCCACGGGTTCATTGACAAGGTTTCCATTGATTCATGCCATTGTCTTGTTCCGTTTACTCTAGCTTCTGTTTTAAAATCATCAGAATAGTAAGAAAGTTCCTTATCAGAATCTTTAGCATTATAAGCTGCGACTGATTCTAGAACTAAGTTCATAGCATCATCGCTACCTAAAACATACGCATTACCTTTCAGTGTTTCATTCTTGGGATGTGTGCTTTCTGGATTACCCGTGAATTTACCAGCAGAAGCTACATTGTCCAATTGCACCGGACCCGGATTAAGATATAATGTGGCCACTACAATCAAAGCAATCGTAATTAAAAGTATCAAATTATTATTTAGTTTCATCTATATCCTCCATTTCGTCTAACATTTTAAATAAAATATACCAAGATTGCACTAGGTAATATTTTAGAGTGGAGCCGATCGGGATCGAACCGACGACCTCATGAATGCCATCCACGCGCTCTCCCAACTGAGCTACGGCCCCAAATTGTTTATGAGTTTAATTTTTCCCAGTCTTTATTAAACTGAGCAAGTCCTTGATCGGTTAAATCATGGTTATACATTGCTTCAAAAATTGATGGTGGCAATGTAACAATATCAGCTCCTGCTTTAAAAGATTCGCTCACATGATTAAGATTTCTAATTGAAGCAGAAAGTATTTCAGTTGAAATTCTCTTCGATTGATAAACCTTATTAATAGCTTCTAATAAACCAATTCCGTCAATATTATTGTCTTCGCATCTTCCAATAAATGGAGAAACATAAGTGGCTCCTGCTTTTGCAGCTAAGATTGCCTGTTCAGGAGAAAAAATCAACGTAACATTTACTGGAATACCCTTATCAGAAAGTGTTTTACATGCTTTTAATCCTTCAACGCTACAAGGAACTTTGATTGTAATATTTTTATTAATGGGATGATAGTCTTTTGCTTGTGATACCATCTCTTCTGCTGTATCACCTACTACTTCAGCACTAATACTTGCATGTTCTGAAAAAAGACTAGAAATCTCTTTAATAACTTCTACAGGATTTCTTCCTGCTTGCATCATTAAAGTAGGATTGGTAGTTACACCATCAATCAGCCCTGTTTCACAGTGCTGACGAATAACATCTACGTCTGAAGTATCAAGAAAAATTTTCATAATCCAACAATTTAATAAAAATTTTTGTAAATACAATTTTTATGTAAATTGATTAGTGAAACGTTTCATCCCACTTATGATATTGTTTTTTATTGCTTGCGAAGACAATGAAAATCAAGATGACTGCATTGATGAGAGTTTAATTAATCCCGATGCAGTATGCCCTACAGTTTGGGATCCAGTCTGTGGATGCGACAATGTGACCTATGGCAATGATTGTGAAGCACAAAAAAATGGAGTAACTTCATGGGTTAACGGAGAATGTGAGTAATATTATGAACTTGAAATCATTTTTATTTTTAATTGCGATGATCTTTTCAGCGGTATCATTAATTCATCTGGTAAGAATTGTACTAAACACCGATGTTATGATAGGCAGTTGGGCCATTCCTATCTGGATGAGCGTAGTTGTTGTGATTGTGGGAGCTATCATTGCTTGTAAATCATTCAAATTCAGTAAAAATAATTAGCTTTAGGAGGAATCATGAATAACGCTTTTCAAAAAATTGCTTTGGGTTTAATTGTACTTGGTATAGGATTTTATTTTTATAGCGATTCAGGAAGTATTACGCCCCTTATTCCATCATTTCTAGGCGCTACTATCTATGCATTAGTACTTTTATCAGAGAAATTCCCCAATCAACACAAACATTTTGCACATGCAAACTTATTTCTTTTCGCAATGGGCTGCATTGCAACCCGTGAACATGTTTTCCCTATTCTTAACTACATTTTTAAAGGAATACAGCTCGAAAATGAACTAAAAACCATTGAAAATTTCACAGCATTTGTATTGTGTTTAGCAGCCATCATTTTAGGTGTAAAATCATTTGTTGATGCTCGGAAAAAATAATTTTTTACTTTTTACCAACTACTAGAGTCATATAACTAAATGCCAGCAAAAGATCACGATTTGATTAAACAGTTTAATCGCGGCAATCGTGAGGCTTTTAACAGATTGGTGAAAAGATATATGAACGATACCTACAACTATTATTATTCGATTACACAAGATCCGTTAGACGCGGATGAATTAACACAACAAGTATTTGTACAGGTCTTTAAATCGTTAAAAAAGTTTAGGTATGAAGCTGCATTTTCAACTTATTTATATCGTATTAAAGTCAACACATTAAATTCTTATTTTTCTAACAATAGATGGCGTTCATTTTTAGGCCTTGATCAAATGCCTGAATTAGAAACAACTGATGAAGATTTTGACAAAAAAACATTGAGCGTTGAATTATGGAAAGCCATTGAACAGCTCCCAAAAAAACAACGTAGTGTTATTAGTTTGCGTATTACAGATAATTTAAAATTTAAAGAAGTGGGTGAAATTTTGAAAATTTCAGAAGATGCTGCAAAAAATAATTATAGTCATGGGATTAAATCGTTACAAAAAATAATGGGTAAAAAGAGATGAAAACAGAGAACCAATTAGAACAATTACATTACAAAAGCAATGCATCAATTGATTCCGATGCCTTTCTGACAAGATTAAACAACAAAATCGATGAAAGTGATTCAAATCGAGGACGCAATCAAGGTTTGATTCTCTCATCATTGGCAATTGTTTTAATGCTTTTTATGATGCCAATACAAGAAGATTTAGATGATTCTATGGAAATGTATGGTCAATACCTAAGTGAATATGGAACCGATACATATGAGATGATTGCATTATTATCTGAAAATGACTTAACTTTTGAACAATAAAGGATAGATATGAGAAAAATACTAATAGCATCGTTACTAATTACTGGATTGTTTGCTCAGGATCGTGGTGAAAGACAGCGACCAGAACAAAGAGGTCCAGAAGATCAGAAAAAACAAGAACAAAGAGATAATAGAAAACAAGTGTGGCTGGTAGCAACACAAACAGAGCACTTAAAATTAACTCCTGAACAAGCAGAAAAGTTTTTTCCATTACAACGCGAATACCACGCTAAAGTAGAAGAGCTTAAAAAAGGACATAGAACAAGACTATCAAGATTAAGAACAGCTGCTAAAGATGATCGTTCTAAATTTGACGCAGATGCTGCGTTGAAGGTGCAAATGTCTGTAAAAAGAGCAATGTTGGATGAACATGAAAAATTCTTAAATAGTGCAAAAAATGTACTTGAAAAAGACCAATGGGTGAAACTAATTTACTTTGAGGACACTATTAGAAAAAAAATGTCCGAAGGAGCAAAGAATAAACAACAAGATATGAAAAAAATGAGACCAAACAACCACAGACCTGATTCTAAAAGTAAAAGCGGATGGCAACAACGTGGTCGTGGACCTATGAGAGGAACAAGATAATGAAAAGAATATTAAGCTTATTACTTATTACTTTATTTATTGTCTCATGTGAAGACAATGGAATGAATTACTCACATGCAGATTACTTAAAGATGATGGCAGCAATTAACCTAGATGAAATGGTTGGTTTGGATGCAATAGATGATGATGGAGTACAAGATGAAGATTATGATGAAGTACTATATGATATGGACTTTACATCATCTAGAATAGATCCATTCCCTACCGATGGTTCTGCTGTCTTTAGATTTGGAAGAAAGGTTGAAGATAGAACAAGAGACGTACAATTTGATTGTACAGATTGTGATGTAGCAATTGCAACTATTACTGAAACCCATTCAGGAACGTTCTATGCGAAGGCATATAACAAAGAAACTAAAGAAGAAATTGATTCTTTTGAGAAGGCTTTCAGTGAAACTTTTGTAAAACAAGCACGACTTGAAAAGAGAGATAACGCTGAAAATCCTGATGGATATGTATGGGGTATTACTGGCGTTAGCATTGGAATTGGTGGATCTGGATCAAAATTATCTGTTGATGAAGTACGAATTTATACTCCAATGGATTCTGACGAAGCAGCATATACCTTAAATGCGTCTGATACCAACTTAATAGATAGAGAAAATATGCCAAAACTTGCTATCGGAGAATCTTTCCGTGTTGAAGTAAGTGTTTCTAATAGCGATCCTATTTTAGACTTCAGAGGTGGCGAAGCAGTAAATCTGCATATAGGAAAGCACAAAAAACATAAAGCACGAAGAGGTCTTCGTGATGGGGTTCAAGCAGATGATGGAACAATAACATATGATAATGTATTTGTTAGACATCTCAAAGTTCCTAGAGGTGCTGGTAGCAATTCAAAACATAGACGTCCATTAAAGATGCATTTTGGTGCTTTAGACTTTGGTACTATGTTAGATTCTGATGTGGATTACTATTCTTCAGTATTGGCTTTTCCATTCCATGTATACAATGAAGGAGATGATCCTCGCGGTACTCGTGAATAAATATAACTAAAGATTGAATAAAAAAGGCTACTTCGGTAGCCTTTTTTTTAGTCTAAACTATTAACAATCTTTTTAAAACTCTGATTAAGATCAGTAATCATAGATTCTGTGTAAGGATTAAATTTTTGAATATCTTCAAACAATTCCCAAGAATCATTACAGGTTTGATTAACTAATTTATGAAGTGCTTGATAACCAACGGTATCAATATTTGTTTTCTGAGTTCCAAAATCATTTATTACCCGTCCAATCAAGTGCGTAAGACCTTGTGATTTGGCTGCCATCATATCATGCTGATCAGCAGTAATTTCTTCTATAATAATATTCTGACTTCCAAAATAAGATTTCCAAAAACCATATCGATCATGTTGGTCTCGTACTTTTTCCATCATCATTACTGAACCACGTTCTTGAAAAGAATCAGGTCCAAATAACGGATGGGTTGCAATAATATCAACTTCATCGGATAAATGTTCTATCATCATATTTTTTGGGTGTACTTTTACAGAACAAACATCAATAACTGTCTTGTTTCCTTGTATTTTTGTGGAAAGATCTTTCATTAATTCCTCAAAATCTCTTATAGGTACTGCTAAAAAAATGGTATCATTTTTTAACACATCCTCCAAAGAAACAAAACGAACTGATTCGGTTTCATTATTAGAATCAATATCAAATACGTCTACTTCAAACCCTTTTTGCAATAATTCGTATAATAAATTCCCAAAACGTCCAAAACCAATAATGCTAACCTTATTCATCCCCATCCAACCTTTCTACTGCAAGAAATAACGTTAAATTTTTCTTTAAATCATGAATATCATGTTCAATGATGTTTAATCCGTACTTTTCTGCACATTGTTTGCTTGCAATTACTGCGACATTATCTGACAATTTATCCAAAGAAAGATCTTGAGCAGATTTTGCAGTATCATCTGTTTCAACAAGTTTCTTGGACCAAAACTTCTCGGCAAGATAATCTTTACATTGTTTTAGTGCTTGTTCATGAGAATGCACCTCTTCAATCTCTCCAAGGGATATATTCTCTTTTGCCATGAGATTTTGGCTAATTTCTATATAAAACATATCAATGATTTTACATTTATTCTCTGCCAATGCTTCTACGCTTTCTATTACAACGCCCCCTTGCGCATTTTCCATCGCAAAAATACCTACATCAATGGTATTATCGCTTATGCCATTGAGTACATTCATTGAGCTTACTAAATACGCTAATTCAAAATCATTTATATCAAATTTATCGCAATAAAATTTTGCTGCTTGTTCACTAAAACTCCCCTCTAATCCTTGAATACCTACCTTTTTCATTTTGTCTCCAATATATGCTTAATTGCTGTTATGTATCCTTGTTTTCCCTCACCAACAACTTGGGCCAAACAAACACTTTTTATAACTGAAATTTTTCTAAAATTTTCACGATTATGAATATCAGACAAGTGGATCTCAACAGCTTTCATATTTGTACCAGCAATTGCATCCCTAAGCGCATAAGAATAATGTGTTAATGCTCCAGGATTAATCACCAGATGATTGACTTCTTTTCTCTTAGAATGAAGAAAATCAATAATTGCTCCTTCAGAATTCGATTGAAAAAATTCTAAATCGAGATTCTGACAAATATCGTGATTTTTAATCCAATCATTAATCTCATCTAAGGTATCAGAACCATAGATTTCTGGTTCTCTTTCACCTAACAGATTTAAATTGGGTCCATTTACTATAATTATCTTCATAAAACACTTAAGCTTTCTTTAATATTGTCCAATGTTATTTCTTTACTAATTGTTGCATTTCCGATTTGGGAAATTAAAACAAATCTTATTTGAGATTCTTTGAATTTTTTATCTCTTTTAACAAAATCAATAAGTCTATTTTCATCTTCAATAGCTAACGAAGGTAATGCAAATAAAGAAAGAGCATCAACGGCTTTGGTATAATCAGATCCATTTAGATTATCCATCTTATTGGATAAATAAAGTGCGCATTGCATTCCATATACAATGGCTTCTCCATGCAATAGCTTTTTATAGTCAAAATATGCTTCGATTGCATGTCCAACTGTATGACCAAAATTTAAAATCATTCTTAATTCATTTTCATTCACATCCTGACTAACTACTTCGCCTTTAATCTCACAAGATCTAAGAATAATTTTCTCAAGCATTGTATGATCTTTTAATGCAAGGATATCATGGAAATTGTTAACAAGATAATCAAATAAATCTCTATCATAAATCAAACCATACTTGATTGCTTCTGCTAACGACGCATTAAGCTCTCTTTTAGGCAATGTATTTAAAAAAGATATATCAATAATGACTTCCTTTGGCTGGTGGATTCTTCCAATTAGATTTTTCCCATTTTTCAGATTTACACCCGTTTTTCCTCCAATAGCTGAATCAATCATCGCTAGCAAAGTTGTCGGAAATTGAATATGACTAATTCCTCTCATAAAAATTGATGCAACAAACCCTGAAACATCACCAACTACTCCTCCGCCTACTGCAAAGATAGTGGAAGAACGATCGTATCCCAAGCTTGACATTTTATCACAGATTGTAATTGCTGTATCAATAGATTTTGCATCCTCCCCTTCACCAATAAAATGAACATCAATCCCTAGAGATTCTAGTGCGGAAAATTTGTCTTCAAAGGCATTATAAATAGTCTCTTGTGTGATAAGAATACATTTAGAATCGGATTCTTCAACTTTGCTTTTGATAGAGTCTACAAAGCTATTTCCAATACTAATATTGTAACTATCTTTTCCTAAATCAACTTTTACCATTTTATCCATGAATATGTTTGGTTATTGTTACACAATTTTCTTTTATAGAAGAATTATTAGTATCTATTTTTATTGTCGATAATGTTTCATATCTAGATTGCCTATCCTCAAAAATATTTTGCAATGCTTCACGTTTATTTCCATTTGATAATAACGGTCTTGAATCATCATGTTCTAATCGCTGACAAAGACTATCAATTGAAGCATATAAATACACACAGAATGATTGTTTTAATATCTCATGGTTTGATTCATCTAGAACAATCCCTCCACCTGTGGAACATACAATACAGTCTTTTAACGCTATTTCTTTTAACTTCTTTGTTTCCTGTTCACGGAATTGAGGTTCTCCATTTATAAACATATCACTTATCGACAAATTATGATCCTTTTCTAGTTCATTATCGATATCATAAAATGTCCAATTTAGAGAATCTGCTAATGCTTTTCCTGTAGAAGACTTTCCAGAACCCATCATGCCTATTAAAAAGATTTGATTAATATTTTCCACTGCTCTTTATGTGTTTTTTTAATTGTTCTAAACTATCTCCACCGAATTTCTCCAACAACGCATCCGCTAGCACAATTGTTAACATACTTTCGCCAATAATAGATGCAGCAGGCACGGCACAAGAATCTGTTCTTTCTTTGTGTGCTAATTTCGGTTCCATTGTGTTCAAATCAATAGATCGAAGTGGTTTGATAAGCGTTGATAACGGTTTCATGCTTACTTTGACATGAATTGGTTGTGCATTGCTCATTCCTCCTTCAATTCCGCCAGCATTATTGCTTGATCGAGTAATTTGTCCATCTTCATAGAGTATCTCGTCATGCAGTTCACTACCAAACACTGCTCCCGAAGCAAATCCAGCCCCTATTTCTACACCTTTAAATGCATTCACAGACATCATTGCTTGTGTAATACGTGCTTGTAATTTTCCGTCCGCGTTAATATAGCTACCAAGTCCATAAGGCAACCCGTTAGCAATCACTTCAAATGAACCCCCTACAGAATCTCCATTTTCTTTTGCTTGGTCAATTACTGCAATCATTTTTGCCTCTGTTTTTTTATCAAGACATCTAACAGGAGATTTATCCACTGTTTTATTTAATTTTTCAAGATTAGTATTCTCTTCAACAGATGTATCGTCTACCACATTATGAATTTGATAAACACGGCTACCAACTGTAATTCCTACTTCTTCCAATAATCTTCTACACACCGCACCAATAGCAACTCGCATCGCTGTTTCTCGTGCAGAAGAACGTTCTAATACATTTCGAATATCATCAAAATCGTACTTCATAACCCCAGCTAAATCGGCATGTCCTGGACGAGGCATACTGACTTTTTTATGCTCTTTTTTTGGTGTCCCAACGGCCATTCTATCTTCCCAGTTTACCCAGTCTAAATTTTTAATTAATAATGAAATTGGTGAACCCAATGTAATTGCATGGCGCACACCTGAAAAAATCTCGGCATAATCTTTCTCAATTTTCATACGTTTGCCTCTACCATGTCCTTGCATTCTTCTAAACAAATCTTTGGCAATATACTCTTCGGTAAGATGCATTCCAGCCGGAATCCCTTCTATAATCCCAATTAATCCTTTTCCGTGTGACTCTCCTGCAGTCATATACGATATTTTTTTCAACATAATACGTTCTCCAATTGTTTTTTGATTGAATCCAGTTTTGGGCCCACATTATAAGTAGTTTCTGTCCAAATTTCAATAGACTTCAGCGCTTGAAAGATGAGCATATCCAATCCATTAATAGACTGCTTGACATTATCTTTGTATTTGTCCAAAAAAAGCGTGTGATTGGATGTATAAATCAAGTCAATAAGAATACTATCTTGATGTATAGGAATATTAAAAAAATTATCCTTATCATCTTGTTGATACATTCCAAGTGGTGTGGTATTAATCGCCAAATCAAATTTGATGTCAGCTTTATCAAATATCTGAATATCTATGTCAGAAATTGCTTGTGCATATGTTTGTATTTTTAATGCATTTTCCATTGATTTATTTTTGATAGTGATGGATGCTGCATGCGCATCAATTAATGCTTTTACAATCGTCTTAGAAGATCCTCCTGCGCCCAATACAAGACAGTGTTTTGATTCCACGCTAATATCATTATGATGGAGCATCATTTCAAATCCATATAAATCGGTATTATACCCTTTTAGACTGTTCCCTTTTCTTGTAATACAATTCGCATTGCCTAAGATTTTCACACTTTCATCCAATTCGTCCACAAACTCTAAACCATGTTCTTTGTGTGGGATGGTAATATTGATTCCATCAAATGCTCCTGCCTTAAAAGCATCAAAAAAAGAAGATAGTTCTTCAGAAGAAATATCATTCTTCTCATAGGTACAATCTTCCAAATTGAAGGTATCAAAAAGAATTTTTTGTAACTCTGGGCTAATGCTTTGATGCACTGGGGTTCCTATTAATCCTAATTTCATGATTGCATCACCTCAATTGTATTAAAAAACCCTGGTAAGGAGATATTGATGCATTCCTTATTATCAATCTCATATTTTCCAAATGCGGCAATACTCAACACAATAAATGCCATTGCAATACGATGATCATCAAACGATTGCACTGTTGCCATAGTTGGATGACCACCCTCTACAATAAGATTATTATCTTCTTCGTACGCATTAATCCCAAAATTCTTCAGATTATCTATAATTGCTTGCAAACGATTGCTTTCTTTGAATTGTAATTCTTCTACTCGGTTAAAGACGGTTTTACCATCTCCAAATGCAGCCAATACTGCTAAAATTGGTATTTCATCAATAATCGATGGAATAATGTAGGATGGGACCTCAAAACTGTTAATTGGGGATGAAATAAACTCAACATCTCCGCATAATTCTCCATGAATATAATGTTGATTGGATATATTCATCTGAATATTGATTTTTTCCAACACATTCATAAACCCAATACGGGTTGGATTAAGCAACATATTACGAATGGTAAGCCTTGAATCTTTTGCCAAAATTGCCAATGCAATAAAAAACGATGCAGAAGAAGGATCAGATGGAATCTCCAAGTTAATAGGAGTTAGCGGTGATGAAAGTGGTTCCACCCTAATATCATTATCGTTTACTAAAATGGTTGCACCCATATCCTGTAACATAATTTCGGTATGGTCTCGTGAACTGTTTAACTCCGAAACATTAGACGATGATTCTGCTCCTAATCCTGCTAACAAAATAGAGGATTTTACTTGGGCACTTGCCACAGGCATTTTGTAGTTAATTCCATTTAATGGATTCGATGCATCTACTGTTAATGGAAGCAATCCATCGTTGGATTCAATACTACACCCCATTTCTGTAAGTGGGACGATAATTCTGTTCATTGGTCTTGCAGATAAGGAAGCATCTCCTGTCAACGAAAACTGAAGACGTTGGGAAGACAAGAGCCCAGATAACAATCTCGCACTTGTCCCTGAATTTCCACAATCAACAGGTTCGTCAGGATTTCTAAGTTTTGTTCCTGTAATAACAACTTTCTCACCATTTTGATCAATAGAAGCACCGCATGCTCGTAAGGCTTGAATGGTGGATTGTACATCTTTTCCATCATTGAGATTAGTAATTTCACTTACCCCATTTGCAATCGATGCTAACATCACTGCCCGATGGGAGATAGACTTGTCTCCTGGTAAAGAAATAGTAGTATTAATGGCCATTTTTCTCCATCTCTGCTGCAATATTAAAAGAAAGCTCTAATGCTTGATTGGCATTCAATCGGGGATCACAATGGGTGTGATATCTTGAGTGCAAATCTTTATCACTGAGCTTATATAATCCGCCAGTACATTCGGTAACATTTTGACCAGTCATCTCGAGATGAATCCCTCCTAAATGGGACCCTTTCGACTTTAAGATATGAATGGCCTTAGTGGTTTCATTTAAAAGGGATGAAAAGTCTCTTGTTTTAAGCCCTTCTGAAGATTTCACTGTATTCCCATGCATTGGATCTGAAATCCATAATACTGTCTTGTTATGTTTATTGATTGTATCTACTAGAACCGGTAAATGTTGATCGATATTTTCTTCTCCATATCGGAAGATGAGCGATATTTTTCCAGCTTCATTTTCGGGATTTAATATGTCAATAATCTTGAGTAATTCATCCGGATCTAATGATGGCCCACATTTGATTCCGATTGGATTATTAATCCCTCGACAAAATTCTACATGTGCACTATCAATAAATCGGGTTCGATCTCCAATCCAGATAAAATGGGCTGAGGTACAATAAACTTTATTGGATAGTGAATCAACACGGGTTAATGCTTCTTCATAAGGTAAATGCAACCCTTCATGACTGGTATAAAAATCAACGGTGTTTAAATCAATGACTTGTTCGGTATTAATTCCTACTGCGTCCATAAAATCTAAATATTCTGTAATTTGATTCGCAATTTTCTCATATTTCTTTCCTTCTTTACTGCTCTTCACAAATCCCATATTCCATGAATTCACTTTACGTAAATTGGCAAACCCTCCTTGCGCAAAGGAACGTAATAAATTCAAGGTAGAAGCAGATTGAGAATAAGCACGCAACAAACGTTCTGGATCAGGTTCTCTTGCTTCTTTGGTAAACTCTATCCCGTTTACAGAGTCTCCATAATAGCTATTTAAGGTCGTTCCATTCACAGTTTCTGTGTCGGAAGACCTTGGTTTCGTAAATTGACCGGCAATACGTCCCAGTTTAATCACGGGCACCTTCATTTCAGAAGTAATGACCGCACTCATTTGCAAAATGACACGAAACGTATCTCGAATGTTATTGGCAGAAAATTCCTTGAAGCTTTCTGCACAATCTCCTCCTTGTACTAAGAATGCTTTGCGTTCTGTTGCCTTGGCTAGTTCTGCTTTTAAATTGTTACACTCTCCAGCAAATACTAATGGTGGAAAGGTATTTAATCGTGCAATAATCTTATCAAGTTTGTTTTGATCTTTATAAGGAGGAATATGTTTTATTGTACAGTCTTTCCAAGAATCTTTTTTCCAATTTTTCATCTTATTTCTCCGCCTTTTTTGATTCGGTGATAATGGATTGATAAATATTTTTTAAAAACGTGGCTTCTTTTTCAGAAAACAAGGATTCAATCTTCTCATAAATCGCATTTTCTCTACTTTGGTCCAAAATGGGTAATCCTTCTTGTTTCTTCACCTCTCCGATGGCTGTAACTGCTTCTAATCGATCGATTAATAATTGAAAGACTTCCCTATCAATGGTATCAATCTTTTCTCGTATTGTTCTAATTTTTTCGTTCATTCTTATCCCTTTATATAACAAAAAACCCCAGTGGGGTTCACTGGGGTTTATGTAGTTTTCTATATGGTCCTATTCTTAGGTCCCTACATAACCCCTTCCATTAAAATAATAGTAAAAATTTTGATTACTTTTCATATTGAACAATATTACGGAATAGATAGGACAGTTGGCAAGGAAAATTAATTATTTAATATTCTATTAATGGCATTTTCTGCAAGCAATGACATCACTTGATATCCCTTTTTGTTGGGATGAACACCATCATAACCATACTCTTTTTTTAAGGCATTATCTTCATCTACCATTGAAGAATAATAATCAAGATATATGATACCATTATCATTAGCAAATTTTTCTATTATTGTGTTCACAGCCAAAATTTTTGGAGGAGGATTCATTCCTGGATTCCAGGGAAAATTTTTTGCAGGTAAAATTGAGCAAATAATAACATGAATATCGTTGCTTTGTGCCAATTCTGCCATAGACATAATATTATTGGTAATCATTGTTACATCAGCAGGACCTGTATTCCCTGCGATATCATTGATGCCCGCTAAGATTAAAACTACCTTTGGTTCAAGGGCAATCACATCAGCACGAAATCTAACTAACATCTGAGGGGTTGTTTGTCCACTAATCCCTCGGTTAACATAAGGTTTTCCCTCAAAAAATTCAGGAAACAAAAGAGACCATCCTTCGGTGATTGAATTCCCCATAAACACCACTCTTTTTTCATGTTCTAAGGGAGACCCTAATTGGGCATTATCCAATTTATATCGGTTTAAATTAGACCAATCCTGATCAGGTGTATAATCTCTTGATTGAGCAATCAAAGAGGTAATAGAAAAAATGAATGTGATTATAATGATTCGCACTACTACACCTTTTACGAATTATCTTTTATAATGGTTGTTCCAGCGTTTCCATCAATAGCATCTTGAATATTTTCAATATTTGTAATGATGGCTTTTTCTCCATGATGTTTTAAGAAATGGATCGCAGATCGAATCTTCGGCCACATACTTCCTTGTTGAAAATGCCCTTCTTCTTGCAATTGTTTTGCCTCGGTGTCTGTCATCTGATTAATCGGAGATTGTTCTGGTGTATTATAGTCCTTATACACTTGATCTATGTCCGTAATAATATAGTATTCTTGTGCTCGGATTACCCTACCAAGTTTTGCCGCACTTAAGTCTTTATCCACAACAGCATCAATTCCTTTTAGCTTTTGATCATCGGTATTGTATACTGGAATTCCACCACCTCCAGCTGCAATCACAATAGTGCCGGACTCAACCAAGGTACGAATACTAAGACCATGCATTACAAATTCAGGATCTGGGGAAGGAACAACCCTTCTCCACTCTCCAGGTTCTTGTTCTTTAATATCCCATCCCAGTTCTTTGGATAACGCCGTTGCTTCTTCTTCAGAATATCGTTTTCCCACAAATTTTGATGGATTCTTTAAAGATGGATCTTCTGGATTAATAATTACTTGAGTCACAAGTGTAACGACCTCTTTATCAATATTTTCTGCACGCAATGCATTTTGGAACGTTTGTTGAATCATATATCCCATCGTCCCTTGCGTTCCAGCCACACAAACACCCAAAGGCAAAGGAGGAACCGTCTCACGAGTTAAATCCATTCGTAGTAATTCATCCCCTACTTGTGGACCATTTCCATGTGTAAGACATATGTTGTAATCGCGACGTAAAAATTCCATAATTTGTTCAAACGAATGGCGGGTATTATTGAATTGTTCAGCAATAGTCCCTGCCTGTTTTTTCTGAGACAGAGCATTTCCTCCAAGAGCGATAATTGCAGTCTTACTCATACCTTAATCAGACAATAAATGTTTAGTAAAAAATTCTTTTGCAAACGCAAAGGATTGTTCACGTGCATCCGCATTGCCTCCAAAACTTGGTCCTCTGCCCGCACACGTCATCAATGCCAATTTTTGCATCAAAGGAGTATTGATAGGAATCTTCCAAGATTCACTAAACAAAGTTGTTCCTTCCTCATTCATTGGAAAGCGACAATCTCCTAGCGTATATCCGTCTTCCACTACGACAATTTCTGTACTTCTTTTATCGAATGAATGGTGAGAATCCTTATAAATGGTTAAATCGATATTCATTGCAAATCCACTTGCTTCCATTTTGTCCAATAATTCCGTACACGCAACCGCAGGAACCCAATTATCCAATTCTCCAATCAAAATATGAATGGGAGCATCACTAAATTGCATATTTTCAGCAGGATGCGGATAGATAACACAAGGCGGATAAATCGGCAAATGTGCTGCAAACATAAACTCACCACCATTAATAGCACTCACAAGCGGTAGCCATGCAGAATATAAAGATACCGCACCACCTAAGCTCCACCCAGTAATCCCTGCACGATCTACATCAATGTTGGGATGAGTACTTAATGTTTCTAACGCACGATAACTATCTAAAATTACCATGGCAGTTGTTACTTCGACTTGTGTCCCTACTGTGGACTGTATATCACGACTATCAAAGCTTTGTACTTGGAAAGTAGCAAATCCCATTTCTTGGTACATGGCTAAATAATCTAGATGATGAGTAGACCAATTTAAACTTCCTGCGGCCCCTATAATTAATGGATATTTTGTATCGGGATCATAATCATTAGGCAAAGTTAATGTACCAAACACTTCCTGGACATCTTGGTTTTCCAAATCCACAATAATTTCTTCAAATGAGAATGGATTTGCACTTTGAAAGGTAATGATTTCTTGATTGGTATTTTGTGCCATCACTACAGAAATCATTCCAATTATTATAAATCGTATCATTTTTTCTCCAATAGTTGTAAGTAAGATTTAAACAGAATACCCCCACTGCCGCTATATCCTCCCAAATCACCGCTACTCTTAATCACGCGGTGACATGGAATCACAATAGGAATTGGATTGGCTCCACTTGCACGCCCCACCGCTCTCCATGCAGAAGGTCGTTTTACTAAATTCGCAATTTCTTTATAGCTTTTTGTTTTCCCGTAGGGAATTTTCTCAATTCTAGCTAAGACTTTTTTGGAAAAATCACTTCCTTTAAGAGTGCAAGGAATATCAAATTTTTTTAATTTTCTTTGAAAATATGCATCCAATTGTTCTTGGACATGTTTTGCAAATTTTAGGTTTTTACCTTGATTGATTTTTAAGGAAATCTGTGGGTTAATCAAATCTTTTTTCTGATGTGAGAATTTTAATCTTAATAAGGAATCTTTCGAGTAAAATATCTTAAAATGAAAGTGATCAATGTGGAATATTTTTTGATACATTGTTACAATTTAACTGCAGTACCATAAATAAAAATTTCTGATGCCCCTTGTTGTAACATAGAAGTTGTAAAACGCACTCCTACAATTGCATCTGCACCCAACTCTGTTGCATGAGCTTTCATTCTATCCATTGCTTGTTCTCTTGATTCTGCCATTAGCTTAGAGTATTCTGTAATCTCTCCACCCACCAAATTTCTAAAACTAGCTAGAATGTCTTTCCCAACATGCCTGGCTCGTATTGATTGGCCGCTAACAACGCCTAAAGTTTGAGAAATGGTTCTGTGTTCTACTCTCTCTTGTGTGGTTACAATCATTTCTTAATCTCCTTAGAATAATAGTCATCTTCTTTATTGTTTAAACGCTCTCGTAATACCTTGATAAATAACACAAATAATCCACCATAAATCAAGACAATAATTAACCCATCTGGATAAAATTCATTTACAAGTGATAGACCATAGAGTTGATCTAAGGTGAGATAAGTAACAAGAACAAAAAATCCTGTGATTAAAAGATATCCTAATTTTTCCATTTTAAATTCCTTTTTATAAATTTAACTTGTTTACATTCAAAAAGGAAATATTTAGGATGAATTCATGGCCAAAATGATAAAATTAGCAAACTATCAAGGATTATTAATAATCCTTGTAGGAGCATTAGCATACCTTTCGTATACCAACTACAATCTCGAACAAGATTTAGAAGAGTATAAAGGATATTACAAAACTATTGCCATTAAATATGTGCAAGAAATTATGGATAAACCTGAACTTTCTGCTCCTGATCCAGAAGAAATGGAGGTTACAACCATAGATTTTGAATCCAATATGTTGCTTTTTAACGATTTAGAAGGAAATGAATTTTCGTTAAGAAATTTTGAAAACAAGGTATTATTTATTAATTATTGGGCAACATGGTGCAATCCTTGTTTAGCAGAAATGCCAAATATGGCAGAATTATACAATCAGTACAAAGAAAACGATAATATTGTATTTCTTTATTTATCTAAAGAAGATGCTGATACAATCATTGATTATATCCCTAAAGATGATTCTTTAGGGCAACTTCCTATATATAAAGTAGTCACAGATGATGACTTATTTAGTACTCGTGGCATCCCAACCACATTTATTGTTAATCGCAATGGGGAAATTGTAATCAAAGATGTCGGATCTGCAGTGTGGAACGATCAATCTGTTGTCGACTATCTTGATAAACTCTTATAATTGTCTTGAAAAAAAATATTACAATTAATTATAGTAATGGTTTTCCTTGTTTGGGAAATGGAATTGATTTCACGGAAGAATGCTTTGGATTGCAATTTAATGCTGCATTAATTCAACAGACTTCCGAATTAATTTGGAAACCAAACTCAACCTTGCCAAATACCACAGCACAATCGCTTCCAGCTCCTTTTAATGTCTTAAGTGATCTTGGAAAAGCAATGACCGTGAATCTTAATGGAAATACTGGATTGATTGGCAACAAACAACTATTAAATGAAGTAAAGCTACTTGATCATAGCTTGATGGATAATTTCATCACACACGTTACAAACCACATTGCAAATCCAACAAAAGAATCAGCACAATTAATTGCTGATATTCGTTGTTGGACTTCTTGGATTGCCAATGGTATTAAAATCGAACCTATCTTTAATGGAGAATTACGAGGGTGTTCTTTCATTCCTTGGCCACTGTCTGGATTACTACTACTATCTTCTAGAATTACCGGGCAACAGCCTGAGTTTGAATACGCAGCAGACTATGTATTGCGTTCTGGAATCTTACCCGAAATTGATATGGAAACATTAAAAGATGAAAAAACCATTATCGACTATATCCGTGCTATTAAACCAGTTGTTTCTTTTCACGATCTTGATGGTAATGAACAAGGGTTTCGTATGACCCATCTTGCGATGGAGAATACTGCCAGTATGATGATTCAAAATGCATTGGATGCAGCAAATGGAGATAACGTATCAGACAATTTAGAAAAGGTAGAACATGCCCTAATGCTATCAAATAAGATATTTAATTGTATGTGGAAAGTAAGTGATCCACTGCTATACAATAAAGAGGTGCGTATTTTTATTCAGGGATTATATGGCAACCAAGGCAGTATCTATGATAAGCAAGGATTATTCTTTGAGCAATGCGGAAACACCCATAGCGAAACATACAATACAAAAGGGTGTTATATATCCAATTTGCATGGACAAACAGGTGCAAACAGCTCTTACCATCCATTAGGTGATGAAATCACTGGTATTGGAGATCACACCAAGGCATATATGTGCGATGATGTGGATTGTGCCATTATTGAAAATATTCTTACAAAAGGATTTGTTACTGATGAAGAATTATCATGTTCTATTGATTCTTTGACAAAATTGCTTAAATCATTCCGAGTTGGTTATCGTCCTCCTGCTCACCATGCAATGATTGTCAATATGAGAACAAAACTTCAAAATTCCTCTTATTTTCAAACGATTGAATCCAGTCCTGAATTAAGAAGGCAATTGGCAGAATGTGTTAGATGGCTTATCCAACATCGTATTGACCATTATAAAATGGTGGTGTCTTATATATTACGTTCCCCTGACCCATATAGACATCAAACAAAAGCAAAAGGAACGGGTGGTTCTCCTACCCCATCATTTTTACCAAAAATGTTTACCAACAGCATTGATAGGTTGAAAGATCTTATTGGTGATTCAGATGTAGATTGGGCAAACAAATTGCTTTCTATTACTGAAAATCATGAGGATTCGATGAATCGATTTAGAAAAATAGCATTGAAAGCAGAAGAAGAAGATTCTAGTAAAAATCGTTCTTTATCTTAATCGTTTAGAAAAACATTGCTAACATCTAAGCTACCATCATTATTAGCAGGTACAACACCTAGAATTTTGCACATCATTTCATATAAATGAATATTGTGAATCTCTGGACCAGAAAATCCAGATTTGAATGCAGGACCATGTGCAATAAAAATCCCGTTCATTGACTGATAGTCTGGATCGTAACCATGTGATCCAGCAATAGGAGTACGTCCTGGAGTCATTATACTCCAATGTTCATCTGCAAGAAGAAGTATCGGTTCAATACGATTATTATTTTTGTAGTTAAATTTATCAGGAATATCTTCTTTTTTAAAAACTTGCGTATTGTCAATATTTTGCAAAGCCTGATAAACAGATTCCAACTTACCTTCATTTGGACGAATTTCCATGAATGGACCTCCTCCAACTGTTACAACGTCATCTAAATTAATATAATCAGCAATATTAATAACTTTTGTATCAGGTGTTTCCGTCATTCCATGATCTGAAACAATCATAATATTTACCTCATTCAGAATATTTTGTGCTTCTAATCCATCTATCAAATGCCCAATGGCTTTATCAACAACTCTAATAGCTTCAATTGTTTCATCTCCATCTGGTCCATATGAATGTCCTTTACTATCCACTACACTAAAATATGAGGCTAAAAATGATGGTCTAGCATTTCCAGTATGCAAGAGCCATGAAAGAATTTGATCCATACGATCAAGATTAGTCGGATCTTCGTTATATACATAATATTTTGATGGACGGATACCCATGATTTCAGCATCAGACATCGGCCAAAACATAATCATAGCTCTTTTAGCTTGTTTTTCAATAGTAACCCAGATTGGTTCAGCATCAATCCATTTACCATCTTGAGCAGCTGTACTTCCTGCTCCTATATAAAAATATTCGTCAAAGTCTGCATCATAGAAATAATTTGAAATAATACCATGGTTAGATGGATAATTCCCTGTAACAATACTGATATGATTAGGAAAAGTTTTGCTAGGATAACTTGTTTTTAATCCATCTGCTTTGGAACCATTGGCAATAAGTTGATCAAAATTGGGAGTCTCCACCTTATCAAAATAGTCCCATCTAAAACCATCAATTGATATCAATATTAACGGGGTACTAGGTTCGCCATAGTAAGATAAATCTGTTCCAGAACTTGACCCATGTATTGTCTCATGTACTTGATTGCATGATGTAAGAAAGAATACTAGAAAGACTAGAAAATTATTCTTCATTAGATAAATGACTCATAAGAAAATTGATCATCTTTTTGTATAAATGTTCTCTATTCTTCCAACCATCTGCTTTATTTTCAGCAGTTAAGAAATTATTATTACTCATTCCATGATTACCATTTGGATACAAGAAGAGCTCCATTTCCTTTCCATGTTCGGCATAAGCTTTTGCTAATTGAATGGAATGTTGGTGATGAACATTATCATCTGCAGTCCCATGAATCTGAAGTAAATGCCCTTTTGCATTTTCTACATGGGTTAATACTGAGGCATTTTTATATCCTTCTGGGTTCTCTTCTACCAATCCCATATATCTTTCTGTCCATATTGTGTCATATAATAATGGATCCACGTTTGGAGCAATTGAAACACCTGCCTTAAAATAATCGCTTGCAAGAGTCATACACATGTTGGTTAAATAACCTCCACCGCTCCATCCCCAAACACCAATATTATCACCATCGACGTAAGGAAGGCTTTGAAGATATTTTGCAGCTTCTATGTGATCTTTTACAATATATTTTCCGTAATCACCATAGGCCATATCTTTAAAAGCTTTTCCTCTACCACCTGTCCCTCGATTATCAAAGGAAAAGATGATAAATCCTCTTTGAGAAAAATATTGGTGAAAAACGTGATTACCTGCACCCCATCTGTTGTTTACCATTTGGGATCCTGGACCACCATAATTGTAAAGAATCACAGGGTATTGTTCCATGGAATCAAAATTATGTGGAAGAGTAATAATTGCATTCAAACGTTCTCCATCATCTGTAAAGAGATTCATTAAGCGTGGATAGGTAAATCCATACTCATCAAATTGGGTACGATCTGTCTCTGCAAGCATACGTTTTGATGTCCCAGAATTGCTTCTCAAAATGGTTTTGGATGGAGTAGTAAAATTAGAATAAGAATCGATAAAAAAGTTTGTAGTTGGTGAAAATCTAGCTGAATGAGTCCCTTGTTCAGATGTTAGACGTTTTAATTTTGATCCATTAAATCTAACCGAATAAATATGGTTCTCAACCTCTGATTCTCTTTTTCCTGAAAAATAAATAATCTCATTTTCAACATCGATCGCATTCATTCCATTTACTTCCCATTTTCCTCTTGTAATTTGGTTAATAAATTGGCCATCAGGACGACTTCTATAGATATGTTTGAATCCATCACGTTCGGATATCCAAATAATTTCATCATTATCAAGAATATCTATATTAAAAGTACCTGATGTTCCAAAAAAATCATAAGCATCTACCCAAGTATTATTTTTATCATTTAATACTAATGTTGTTTCATTATTATCGATATCATATCTAAAAAATTTCAAATCATTTTGTTTGCGATTCAGTGTGGTGATATAAAAATTATCTTTGTTTTTATGCCATATAGCATTTGGAATATAATAGGTATCTTCAGGCAATGGAATCCAAGTAATGTGTGAAGCTTCAGGTGATAACTCTGGAACAACTTCTTCTACAACTTCCTCCACTAATTCCAATACAACTTCTTCTGTTGCTGGCATCTCTTCTACAACTTCCTCTTGAACCAAAAGTTCTTCCACAAATTCTTCTTCGATAGGAGCTTCAACAGTGTATGGTAATGCATTTAAATCAATAATACCAAGCTTCACTGTCGGATTTGTCTGACCAGCCTTTGGATAATAAATATACTTAACTACTGGATATTTTGATGCATAGTCAATTAGTGGGTATTTTTCCACTTGAGATTGATCTTCTTGCCAAAAAACAATATAATTGCCAGAAGGACTCCATCTATACGCATCATAGCTTCCAAATTCTTCTTCATATACCCATCCAAAGTGTCCATTAAGTGTTGTTTCGCTTCCATCGGTTGTCAATTGAACTTCTTCTAAATCTTCTAATGAAAATAAATAAAGATTATTGTCGTTTCTTACATAGGAAACATATTGATTGTCTGGAGAAATTTTTACATTTCTTAAACTATCAGGATTAGCAGAAACTGGAGTAATTGTATCATTAGCAATATTATAAACATGGTACGTACCATATGAAGAATGTCTCCATATACTAACATTATTTGTTTTGAGTAGTAACAATGTTTGATCTTTACTAAAACTATGACTAAAGCGATCTAATTGGTCTTTCTTGATACTAAAAACTGTGGTTGTATCACCTCTAGCTAAATCATATCTATGAAAATTTTTCCCAAGAGAATCGCTATCAGAAAAATAATAGGCATCTTGATTGTTAATCCATTGATAACTCCCAATTCTATCGTAGCGGAATGTCCCTCCCATTACATCTTTGAGTTCAATAGTCTTTTCCTGAGGAAAAATAATGGTGAAAAACAATAAAATTACAATTTTGCGCATTAATAGATAATAAAGAAATTTTTAAAGAATATCACCTAAATAGTTTTGCATTCACGTATATGCTTCTATAAATTGCACACTTATGGGAATCATTACAGGTATGCGTAATCAGATGCAGGTAGTCATGTGGATTATCCTTGTTCTATTTATTGTCAGCATGGCAATCGGTGGATTGGTAGGTGGCGCAAATATTGGTGATATATTTGGCCAAAATTCTTCTAATAATGTTGGTTCATTAAATGGGAAACCAATCTTGCATGAAGATTTTAATCGATTGGTATTTGATGAAATTGGTCGTCTTGAATCTCAGTCTGGTCAAACCATGTCTGATGAAGATAGAGAATATGTTAGAGCGGTTGTTTGGGAAAGATTGATTCAAGATCTCTTGATTCAGGAACAAATTGAGGAAAATGAAATTGTGATTGGAGATGAGGAAGTCTTGTACCAATTAACAAACAATCCCCCTCCTTTCTTACAAACTGCTTTTCAAAAAGATGGTCGGTTTGATCTAGAAACATATATGGAAGCAATTCTTAATCCACAGGGTGATGAATGGCTTCCTGTTGAAGAATATATGCGAAACATTTATCTGCCACATTATAAACTACAACAACTAATTATTCATAGTGCTTCAACAGCAGAAGAAGATATTCGCAATAGCTATATACAGAGATTTGTTAACTATAATATTGAAGTGCTCCATATAACAGATAAAGTGCTTGAGGAAGAAACTCCTCAACCATCCGAAAAAGAATTAATGGCAGCTTATAATGAAAATATTGATGATTATGAACAACCAGAAATGCGATATATGAAATATGTCAAATGGCCTATTGTTTCTAATTACAATGATTCTTTACGTGTTCAATTAGAAGCAGGAGATCTAATACGACGCATTCATCAAGGAGAAAGTTTTGCAGATATAGCAAACGCGTACAGTGAAGATCCAGGCAATATCGTAAATCCGGACTCTCTTAATGGAGGAAGGCTTGGTTGGTTTAATAAAGGGCAAATGGTCAAAGAATTTGAAGAGGCAGCTTTTAATGGTAAAATAGATGAAGTAGTCGGTCCTATTCTAACACAATTTGGATATCATATTATTAAAATTAACAATAAGAGACCATTTGAAGATGGAGAAGAACAAGTAAATGCATCACATATCCTACTAACGGTTACACCAGGTAAAGATACAGAAAATGAATTACGAAATTTATCAAGCATTTTTTCTTTAGAAGCTAAAGAATATGGGTTTTTTGATTTAGCAGACTCTCTTAATATGGAAATAAATGATGCAAATGGGGTTCAAAGAGCATCTATATTTATAGAAGACATTGGGGTAGCAAGAAATGCAGTACAATTTGCTTTTAGTAGCGAAGAAGGTGAAGTATCCGAATATGTAGAAAATGATAATTATTTCCTTGTATTCTATCTGGATTCAATCTCACCATCAGAAGCAATGTCATTTGAAACCGTGAAAGAAAGTTTGATAGAAGAATCCATTGTTGATATAAAAAAGAAACAAATTGAAGAAATTGCAAATAATCTTTTAATAGACAAGGAAAATGTCAATCTATCTGACTTAGCAGAAACCTACCCTAATTTTGAATATGTGGAAGAAGCAACAGGCACTTTGATTGGCAGTTTCACATCTATTGGAAAAAGTAACTATGTTGCCGGTGCATTGCTTAATGCTAAAGAAGGTGACTTTTTAGGCCCATTACAAACTATACGAGGACAAGCTTTCATCAAAGTATTGAGCATAGATGCAATCAATGAAGAAGATTTTGATGAAAAAAAAGAATCGTTAAAATTTAGTTTAATTATCCAGAGACAGAATTTAATATGGAGTAATTGGTTACAAGCTCTTCGAGATGATTCTGATATTGAAGATAATCGATTTGATTTCTACTAAGCTTCTCTAAAAACACCAAGCTTATCATATCTTTCTATCCTAGAAGATAGATAATCTGTAATATTTTTTTCTTTTAACAAATTTATCTCATCTACTATAGTTTTCTTGAGAGTTTCAATCATCTCATCACAATGTCTGTGTGCACAACCTGTTGGTTCATAAACGATCATATTACATATATTATGTTCCATTAAATCTTTAGGAGTCAGTCTCAAAGCACTTGCAGCCTCTGGTGCTTTTGAAGAATCTTGCCATAAAATTGATGCACAACCTTCAGGACTAATAACAGAAAACCAAGTGTTTTCTAACATTAACATTTTATCACATAATCCAATTCCTAAGGCACCACCACTTGCTCCTTCTCCAATAACAATTGATAATATCGGGGTCTCGATTGATGCCATTTCAATAAGATTATTTGCAATAGCATATCCTTGTCCTCTTTCTTCTGCTGCAACTCCAGGATCAGCACCAGGAGTATCAATTAAGGTAATAACTGGTAAATCAAATTTTTCTGCCATTTTCATAATACGTAATGCTTTTCTATAACCTTCAGGCTTCATCATGCCAAAATTTCTATACAAATTTTCTTTTGTATTCCTGCCTTTCTGTTGACCTATAATAACAACACGATGAGTATCTATAGTTCCAATGCCAGCGACAACAGCTTTGTCATCAGAAAATGCTTTATCTCCATGCAGTTCAATAAAATCATCACACCAAGCTGATATATAATCAAGGGTATACGGACGATTAGGATGCCTAGCTAATTGAACTGTCTGCCATGGATTTAGATTAGAAAAAATTTCTTTTTCTTTTTCTATCCTCATATTTTTTAGTTGATCCAATTTTTCTGATTCAGAATCAATGGAAACTAAATTTTGAATTTCATCATCAAAATCCTTCAGAGGTTTTTCAAAATCTAAATAATGTTTTTTCATTTATCTTTTTAACCTAAACAATCTCCAAAAACCAAACAACCATACTTTTAAAATTGCTTCTATTACAACAGATCTATCCATCTTGGATTCTCCAACAGTACGATCTGTGAAAGTTATTGGATGTTCTATAATTTTACAATTTTTTTGAGATGCACGAAATGTTGTTTCAATCTGGAAACAATATCCTTGGGATGAACATTCATTAAAATTTATAAGGTGCAACGTATCGCTTTTCCAGGCCTTAAATCCAGCTGTCAAATCTTTAATAGGCACACCTGTAATCAATCTAGCATAAAGATTAGCAAAATAACTTATATATAGACGACGCACTGGCCAATTTATCACCCTTAATCCTCCATGATATCTGCTACCTATTATTAGATCATTTTCTGATAAAAGTGCAAACATATGAGGAACTTCTTTTGGATCATGTGATAAATCTGCATCCATTTGTAAAATCAAATCATAATTATGTTTTAATGCCCAATTGAATCCAAACACATATGCAGAACCTAATCCATCTTTTGTTGGTCTTGTTTCAACATTAACAGATTCTTGGTAATGGCTTCTTACTAAATCTCCTGTTCCATCAGGAGAGCTATCATCTACAATTAATATATCCAGACTTATATCCAATGCCAAAAGCATGTCAATTGTCTTAACAATGTTTTTTGCTTCATTATATGTAGGAAGTATAACTAGTCGTTTCATTATTTAACCCTAAAAGTTCTAGCAATCAAATCCATTTGTCTGATATAGAATGCTTTTCTTCCTCCTGGGTTATATACCAAATAAGTAATATAAAATGTTCTGTCTGATTCGTCATCATAGAAAAGATGTCCTTGAAAAGGGCCTCCTTTAGCTCCTTCGATGGATTCCCACAATCCTGATATTTTATAAGCAGCATCTTCCATATAATCATCAACCCAATCAATTACCAAAAAATCGCTATTATACTGAATTGATTTAAAATATTCTTCAGGAAAATTATTTGCTAATTCGACTGCAGTTTCTTTTGAAAAATGGTTCCCTTCTATCCAATAAACTGCTAACCATCTAAAAGGCATTTCTTGTCCAATCCATACAAAATTGGAAGCAGCTTCATTTCTAATCATCTCCCACCCCCAAGGCAAATTGATGTTCCAACCATAGCTTTCTAATAACATCGACTCTTTGTCTTCTTGATGTTGCGCTTCTAAAAGATATTGAAATTGTTTTTTATCAAAATTTGCATTGAATTGTGATTTAATCCATTCACCATTTTCTAAAAAATATTCTTCAATAGAATCGGAATCAGAACCACTTACAATCATAAATAATTGATTTTTAGCAAATTGGTCTTGAGATAAAATAACGGGATCTCCCTCAAGTGTTTCGTTAAATTTTTTAGTACCTAATAAATTTTTCACCAGTTTGGTTGCAGGATTTAATTCAAAATCACCAATTGATGCAATGATTAAGTTGGTTTGTGTCTTTAATGCTTGATAATTGACAGGATCAGAGAATTTTACTTTGTAGAATGACTCTGGCTCAGGAGTTAATAGGGTATCATTAAATACAATCGATAACAAACTCTCTATTTGTTCTCGATCTTCTTTGGCAGCTAAGACAACTAAATCGTCGCTACCTCCTATCGAATCTCTCTTTACCTCACAGTTAACAACAAAAATAAGGCAAATAAAGATAGATATTATCTTAATTGCTTTTTCTTCTATTAGAAATCTCATATAAAAATACCAGTATTAAAGTTAGTATTAAGAAAATTAGCATTGGTTCCCATGTTAAGAAAGGATAGTTAATAAATTTTTCTCTTGATGTAATCATAGAACTTGAAGAAGTAGAATTATCTGCACTTATATTTGCAGAATATTGTATCGACGTTAAACCATGCGGATTAAAATAACTTAGAGAAAGATTTATTGGTTTATTTGATTGATAATTATCTATTAATCCTTGCAAAAAATTTAGACCATTTTGATCTCTTATTTCTTCAAGATTAATATCATTTACCGATGCAATAAATTCTTCTGAGGCGAATGGTAGCTGAAATGCTATCATCAATGTTTTTACATCGCTTAATGATTCAAATTTATATGAAAAATCTCTTGGTCCAGGAACTTGACTGTACCTATTTAAAAACAGATAAATCTTATGTTCACCATCTCTTTCAATCGAAGCAATAGGTTGGTCCTCAATTTTTAATACTTCCTCGAATAATTCATCATTATTTGATACCAGATACAGAACCGAATCAATCTCAGTTGGCACTATAAATTGATGTTGGTTGGAAGAATCTGTATCAAATTTATACTCTACCATAATTCCTTGATAATAATATTCTGGATAGATTGTAACCGACAAAGTATCAATAACAGATTGCGAAAATATACAGCCTATAAATAAAATAGAAACAAATCTCTTCTTCATCTTCTAAGTTAATAGAAAAATAACAAATATATCATAAAATGAATGAGTGATGGCAGTAATTCCAAAGCCTCTTTGAACATATAGAAATGCTAAAAATATACCAGCAATAAATCGGACAGCGAAAGCTTCTTGGTTGAATGATTCTGCTCCAATAAAATGAAATGAAGAAAACAAAATTGCTGAAAGAATTACAGCATAGAAATTTGTAGAGAATTTACTTAATCGAAACAAAAATTTTATTGATTGGTAAAATATATAGATTAACAACACTCTGAAAATGAGTTCTTCATAAATACCAGCACCTAAAGACAATATTATATTACAATAGAGATCATTAGTAGAAACGTCCATTAAATAAAGATTGCCCATCAAAAAAAATAAGATAATAGCATATACAATAGATTCAAGGAACATTGCCCCTAAATATGGTCTAGAAATACTTAATGAATTAAAATGGTGCTTCTGATAATAAATGATTATTAATAGAACAAACAAAAAAATTATTGATGATACATAAATAACGTCAAATCCTAACCTTAATATTGCTTGTTCAATCAATACATCGGCGCCATTCTGGATATAATTAAATTCTATGTTCCTCATCCAAAAAATACCTAATTCATAGGTAAGGAAAATTGGCAAAGTGATAATAAAACTATAGAGAGGTGAACTAGATTTTCTAAAATAATCTTTAATCATATCAAATCTTCAATACAGCCAATAAAGCTTCTTGAGGAACTTCTACCTTTCCAATCATACGCATTCTTTTTTTGCCTTTCTTTTGTTTTTGAAGAAGTTTCTTTTTTCGTGTTACATCACCGCCATATAATTTTTCAGTCACATTTTTTCTAAAAGGAGCAATATTCGTTCTTGCAATAACCCTAGTACCAATAGAAGCTTGAATAGGAATCTGAATTTGTTGTCTCGGAATAAGTTCTTTCAATTTTTGACACAATGCTAACCCACGATGATAAGAATCTTTCTTAGAACAAATCATTGATAAAGCATCAACAGGTTCTTTATTAATAAGAATATCTAGTTTATCCAATTTGCTTTTTTTGTATTCTTTGAATGTATAATCAAACGACGCATAACCTTTTGAAGCAGATTTAATGGAATCATAAAAATCAAAAATTATTTCACCCAATGGCAAATCATAAATTAATTGTACCTTAGAACTTGATAGATAGGAAGTTGATTGATAATGCCCTCTTCTATCTTGACAAATCTTCATCATATTTCCAATATATTCTGTTGGAGTTAAGATTTCCGCTGTAACAATCGGCTCTAAAATATCTTCTAAAATTTTTGGTGATGGTAATAAAGCAGGTCTATGAACCTCAACTTGAGTTTTATCTTTTAGATTTGCTAAATATTTCACGTTGGGACTTGTTGTAACAATCGAAAGATCGAATTCACGTTCTAACCTTTCTTGAATTATTTCCATATGCAATAATCCCAAGAATCCACAACGATATCCAAACCCCAAAGCATCACTCACTTCTGGTTCAAAAACAAGGGAAGCATCATTAAGTTTCAATTTCTCAAGCGCTGTACGTAAATCATCATAATCATCTGCATCAGAAGGAAATAAGCCTGAAAAAACCATCGGTTTAATCTTCTGAAAACCAGGCAAAGCCTTAGAACAAGGATTGTTAACGGTGGTAATTGTGTCTCCAGGCAATACATGCTCAATATCTCTAATATTTGCTATAATATAACCGACTTCACCCTCTTCCAGCGATGAAGCTTTTTTTCGATCAATTACGAAATGTCCAACTTCATCAACTTCATAATAAGTATCATGAGAAAAGAATTTAATTTTCATACCACGTTGAATAGATCCTTCATAAATACGAACATACGCAACAACCCCTCTATATTTATCAAAAATAGAATCAAAGATAAGTGCTTTTATTTTTTTATTCTTTGATATAGTAGGACAAGGAATTGACTCAATAACTTTATTCAATATATTTTCAATTCCTTCACCAGTTTTCGCACTTGTTAATAAAATATCCTTCTCTTCACAATCGGTTAATTCAATAATTTGTTTCTTTACATTCTCAATGTCTGCATTGGGTAGATCTACTTTATTAATTATTGGAATTATTTTTAAATCATTTTCAACTGCCAACAAATAATTAGTTACCGTTTGTGCTTCGATTCCTTGAGCAGCATCAACAACTAACAATGCTCCTTCACTTGCTGACAATGTACGAGAAACTTCATATGAAAAATCAACATGGCCTGGAGTATCAATTAGGTTCAAAATATGATCCTTAAAAGTCATTCTAATAGAATGACTTTTAATGGTAATCCCTCTCTCACGCTCTAGATCCATACTATCCAAAACTTGGTTTTTCATTTTTTTCTTTGAAATTGTACCAGTGAACTCTAGCAACCGGTCTGCAAGAGTAGATTTCCCATGATCGATATGAGCAATAATACAAAAGTTCCGAATGTATTGAATATCATTCATGAAAATGATTTACAATAGGAAAACGTCTACCCATACCGAATGCTTTTCTAGTAATGCGTAAAATTGGAGGTGTCTGTCTTCTTTTATATTCATTTTGATTAATTCTTCTGATTATCTCATCTGTTTCAGGAGTATTGTTATCAATAGATTCATTATAAATAACCTTATCAACAATTGGGCTAATCACGTCATAATCAAAGGGATCTACTTGATTTTCAGCTAATTCTGCTGACGGAGTCTTTGTAATACAACTAGAAGGGATAATATCTGTTGATACTGTATTTTTCCATTTGGCTAAATTGTATACATCTGTCTTTGATAAATCACCAATAACTGATAACCCTCCACTCATATCACCATAAAGAGTGCAATAACCTAAGGCTAACTCAGTTTTATTCCCTGTTGATAAGACCAAACAGCCAAACTTATTTGAAAATCCCATGAGAATATTACCTCTGATTCTAGATTGAATATTCTCTTCAGCAACATTGCTCTCTAATCCCTTAAAATGTGGTTCCAAAACTTGTAAATACTTTTCGAATAAATCATCTATATCAACTATATCAAAATTTGCATTTAAATTTTCTGCTAATGTTTTTGCATCAGTTTTACTGTGCTCGCTAGAAAATCTTGAAGGCATAGAAATCAAATAAACATTTTCTGGTCCGAGTGCATCAACAGCAAGACATGCTACGAGAGCAGAATCTATTCCACCACTCAAACCTATTACTGCTTTTTGATGATCTGTTTTAGAAAAATAATCCTTAATTCCAAGTGTCAATGCATCATAAATCTCTTTGTTTGGGTCTTCTTCTTTTTGATCAATCGATGAGGAATTTAAATTTGCTACTATTAAATCTTCTTGAAATGATTTTCCTTCTTTTACTAGTTCCATATTAGAGTTCAAAATGAGAGAATTTCCATCAAAAATTAGTTCGTCTTGTCCTCCAACAATATTACAATATATAAATGGACAATTAGCGTTAGCAAATTTATCAAGAATCAACTTTCTTCGAATATTTTTGCGATTCTTATGATAAGGAGACGAAGAAATATTAACAATAAGATCAGGTTTTAAATCGATAATCTCTGTGGACAATTCTCTGTCATAATTGTCTTCCCAAAGATCTTCACAAATCTGTATAATGCAATTTAATGATTCTCCATTTACACTAAGACTAAATTGACCAATTTCCGTTCCATTTTCAAAATAACGATCTTCATCAAAAACATCATATGTTGGTAAAAGAATTTTATTATAAATATGTACAATTTCTCCATTTTCACAAATCGCTGCAGAATTAAATAATTTTCCATTTTTTTCATTTACAAAACCAACAATACAAGTTTTAGAAACTTTTTTAGCAAAACGGTTTAAAGTAGATAGATTTTTCTCAATAAATTTTTTAGACAAAAGTAAATCTTGTGGAGGATAACCTGTCACTACCATTTCTGGAAAAACAACTAAATCAGGATTCTCTTTCAATGCTTCATTATAATTATGCAGAATTTTATCATAATTATAATCAAAATTTCCCAAAATGGGATTTATTTGACAGAGTGCAACTTTTATTGAATTAGACAATTTTTAATCTCACCAATCAATGTGCTAATTGAATCTACTTGGATTGAATTTTTGATATCCCAACTTTTATAAGCAATTAGAGGCTTATCCTGTGCTAAGGTATATGCAATTTCACTTAAAGTGCCATAAGCGCCAGAAATCGCGACTCCTACGTCACAATTATAGCTTATCATTGCATTCCTACTGATATCCATACCTGTTGCAATAGGAACTGATAAAAATTTGTTTCCTGTATTATATTCTTTATCCTTTAAAATTCCTATACACACACCATTTTCCTCAGATACTCCTTTTGCAATAGCTTCCATCACTCCTTCTCCTCCACCACAAAAAACTAGCCAATTTTCTCTTGCCATTTGTCTACCAATTTCAACAGTATCATTATAGATTGATTCGGTAATATCTCTGCCTCCGAAAACAGCAATTCTTCCATTGAATTTTATCATGGTTCAAGCCTTCCCATTGTTCTTGGGAAAGGAATTGTTTGCCTGATGTGATCAATTCCACATATCCAAGAAACCGTTCTTTCAAGACCTAATCCAAAACCTGAATGGGGAACTGACCCATATTTTCTTAAATCTAGATACCACTTGAATGCATCCACAGGCAATTTGTGTTCTTTAATACGTTTCACTAATAAATCATGATCATCTTCTCTTTGACCACCGCCAACAACTTCTCCATAACCTTCTGGTGCAAGAACATCCACACCTAAAGCATATTTATCAGTCTTATCTCTTTTCATATAAAATGCTTTCGTCTTGTGTGGCCAAGAATGGATCATAACAGGTTTATCAAATTCAGAAGCAATTGCTTCTTCATCAGGAGCTCCAAAATCGCTTCCATATTTAAAATCACGGTTTTTATCTTTTAATATCTTTACTGCGTCATCATAAGAAATTCTTGGAAATGGACTAGAAATATTTTCTAATTTGGATAAATCTCTTTCGAGAATCTCTAATTCTTGAGAACAATGCTTTAAACAATCAGAAATTATGTATGATATAAACTCTTCAATTATGTCCATATTCTGATTGATATCACAGTAGGCCATTTCAGGCTCAACCATCCAAAATTCAGTAAGATGTTTCCTTGTTTTTGATTTTTCTGCCCTAAAACAAGGTCCAAAACAATATGTTTTCCCAAATGCCATAGCGGCAGCTTCTTGATACAATTGTCCGCTTTGTGTTAAATAAGCAGATCGATTAAAATAATCAGTCTCAAATAGAGTGGTAGTACCCTCTACAGCATTACCAGTAAACATAGGAGAATCAATTAACACAAACCCTCTATCATCAAAAAAATCTCGTATTGCTTTTATTGTTCTTTGCCTAATTTTCATAATTGCGAATTGTCTTTTTGATCTTAACCATAAATGTCGATTATCCATTAAGAAGCTAACACCATGATCTTTTAGAGCTATTGGGTATTCATCAGCAATATGAACAACATTAATGTTGCTAGCAATAATCTCGACGCCACCTTTAGATCTTTTATCTTCCTGAACAGTTCCTGTAATAGAAAGAGAAGATTCTTGAGTTAAAGTATTCTCTAGTTTGAAAACATCTTCAGTAACATCATTTTTTGAGACAACACATTGAACATATCCAGTGCCATCTCTTACAATAACAAACCATATTTTTCCAATCGATCTTATATTGTAAACCCATCCATTGATTTGGACTTCTTTACCAATAAATTTCTTTAATTTTTCTACATTTATTTGATTCATAATATCACCATGTTGACAGTACTGTGTTTACAATATCAACTGCAATTTTATTAATTGCAACATTAATTGCAAGCTCTCTTGAATCCCCAAATTCATCACTATCATTGCTATCAATTAATCCATCGTTATCATTATCTATTCCATCAGAAGAAGGGTCGCTATCAATACTATAAGTCCCAAATGAAGAGAAGTCTTTTTCAAACAATGCTTTATCATTGCTAACATCAAGCCATATAGCCTTAACTTTAATTGAAAAACGATATTCACTAACTTGCTCATTATTATTAAAAGCATACGGACCATCTGAAACAGAAACTATCTCACCATCTATAATACTATCACTATCTGGACTGCTTACTATTTTAATAATATTTTGTTCACTAATTTGTTCAATAATTACGTTGGTCAATTTCTCTGAAAGCTCAAATTCAGGAGTTTGATTTACGAATAAAGGAACAGATACATTTCTGATGTTTGGAGGGATTGATCCCGCCATTGAATAATATGCACATCCAAATAGCACAAAAATAAGATAAAGATTAGTTATCTTTATTAATCTTCTTTTCAATTCCATAATCATTAATCTTTCTATATAGTGTTCTTTCACTCATTCCAAGTGACTTAGCTGCTGCCCTTCTGTTGTTATTAAAGTACTCTAACGTGCGAAGAATCATTTCTTTTTCTAAATCTGTAGTCTTGAAACTACCTATTGCTTGCTCTTTTAACAAAGTTTTATCTTCAAAATCACCAAATTCATTATCATGAATTTTATTACTGAAATTTTCATCAATATTTCTAGGCGAATTTAATATTGAAAAATCAGATTGTTTGAGCATTAGTTTGAGTTCTTCTATATCCTGTCTCAAAAATAATAATTGTCGTAAAATCAATTCTCTTTCGGCTTGATCAGGGTTCTGATTTACTACAACAGGTAGTGCTGGATTATCAGAAAATTCCATCATTTTCTCATTTTGTAGTTGTTTCTCAATAATTTCTGCAGTAATTCTTTCTCCTTTCTCAAGAATTAAAATACTTTCTATGAAATTTCTTAATTCTCTTACATTTCCTGGCCAATCAAATTTCTGAATTACTTTAATTGCTTCAGGAGTAAACCCTTTATATTTAATTTTGTTTGTTCTACTAAATTGTAAAGCAAATCTTTCAACAAGTAGCCTAATATCATTTTTTCTATGTCTTAGTGCTGGAAGATTAATTGTAACTGTTTTTAACCTATAATAAAGGTCTTGTCTGAATTTTCCTTCTTTAACAAGTTTAGCCAAATCTTTATTTGTAGCAGCTATTACTCTAGTATCAGTTTTTTTAGATATAGAGTCTCCTACTCTCATATATTCTCCAGTTTCCAGTACTCTTAAAACCTTAACTTGAGTTTCTAGTGGCATATCTCCAATTTCATCAAGAAAAATTGTTCCCTTATTTGCAGTCTCAAAATATCCTTTTCTTGATTCACTCGCATCAGTATAGGCTCCTTTTTTGTGGCCAAATAATTCACTTTCAATAATTCCTTCTGGAATAGCTCCACAATTAACAATAATTAAATCTTTGCTTGAACGCATACTTGCAGTATGAATAGCTTTGGCAACTAACTCCTTTCCTGTACCAGATTCTCCATTAATCAAAACGGAAATATCCACGCCAGCAACTTGAGATACCATTTCCAAGACCTGATTAATTTCTTCGCTTTCCCCGACAATTCCTGATTTTTGTTTAATTAGTTCAATGTTCATTTTATCCTCTTAGTTAACAATTTTAATTTCTTTCTGTAGATTTGTGATTTCATCTCTTAGGCTTGCTGCCTTTTCAAACTCCAAATTCTCAGCTGCTTCTAACATTTCCTGTCGAATCATCTCAACAGCAATCTTTTTGTCCTCTTTTAGGAATCTATCAGTCTTGATATCACGTTTGATTTGAATTTCATTTTCTTTAAACGCCTCTGCAACCTTAGTCGCTCCTAATATCTCATCTGTTGATTTTTTAATCGATTTAGGAATAATATTATTTTCTTTATTAAAATGCTCTTGTATCTCTCTTCTACGACTAGTTTCATCAACCAAATACTGTATAGAATCAGTTTTTCGATCAGCATACAGTATAACCTTACCTTTTACATGTCTAGCCGCTCTACCAGCAATTTGTACCAAAGAACTTTTTGATCTTAGAAATCCTTCTTTATCCGCATCAAGAATTGCAACCAATGAAACTTCTGGAAGATCAAGTCCTTCCCTTAATAAATTGATCCCAACTAGAACGTCAAAATCCCCTAATCGTAGATCTCTTAGAATCTTGACTCTTTCAATTGTTTTTATCTCGGAATGGAGATATCTCACTCTGATATTCATTGTGCTAAGATATTCTGATAAATCTTCAGCCATTTTTTTTGTTAGAGTCGTTACTAGACATCTTTCTTTTTTAATGGCACGTTTTTTAATTTCATTAATTAAATGATCAATTTGTCCTGATGATGGCCTTATGCTAACCATTGGATCTAATAGCCCAGTTGGTCTATTGATAAGTTCTGTTACTACTCCTGAAGATAGATTTAATTCTTTCTCAGCTGGTGTAGCAGAGACATAAATCATTTGATTCTGAATTAATTCAAATTCATCGATTGTAAGAGGTCTGTTATCATAAGCAGCGGGAAGCCTAAAACCATGTTCAATAAGATTTTCTTTTCTCTTTTTATCTCCATTATACATTCCTTTTATCTGGGGGAAAGTAACATGAGATTCGTCAATGATAGTGATAAAATCTTTAGGAAAGAAGTCTATTAAAGTCCATGGTCTTTCACCCGGTTTTCTTCCATCAAAATATCTTGAATAATTCTCAATACCTGAACAATATCCTACTTCATCAATCATTTCTACATCAAAATTAGTTCTTTGGCTTAATCGTTGTGCTTCAAGTAGCTTTTCGTTCTTATTAAAATAATCTAACCTATCTTTTAAATCTTTTTTTATCTCCTTAGTTACCTTTTTATTTTTTCCTTTATCAGATACAAAATGTCTTGCTGGATAGAGAAAGATTTCTTCAATTTCTTTGCCTTCCTCTCCGGTTAGAGGATTAAAAGTAACAATTGACTCCAGTGTATCATTGAAAATATCAACTCTGATTGCATTTTCTTCATAAGCCGGAAATATTTCAAAAACATCCCCCATAATTCTAAAATTACATCTTTCAAGAACCTGATCATTTCTTTGATAATAAATATCAACCAAAGATTCCGTTAATTCTCTACGATTAATATTATCATTCTTTTTAAGATGAATAACTTGATTTTTGTATTCGTCAGGAGAGCCTAATCCATATATACAAGACACTGAGCTAACTACAATTACGTCATTTCTCTGTATTAAAGAACTTGTGGCTCTGAGCCTCAGCTTATCAATTTCTTCATCCATTGAAAAATCTTTTTCAATGAATGTATCTGTAACGGGCATATATGACTCCGGCTGATAATAGTCATAATAGCTTATAAAATATTCTACTGCGTTATTAGGAAATAAATTTTTGAATTCTCCATAAAGTTGGGCTGCCAATGTTTTGTTATGAGATATAACCAATGTTGGTCTTTGGATTTTTTCAATAACCTTTGCAATAGTATAGGTTTTTCCAGATCCAGTAACACCTAATAAAGTTTGATGTTTTGTATCAGAATTTAAACCATTTATAAGTTCATCTATTGCTTTAGGTTGATCACCAGAGGGTTCAAAATTAGAAATTAGCTTAAAGTCTGCCATATTGTCCCTTTAATTTAAGTTTTATTAACAAATAAAACAATTCATAAAGTATGACAATAAGTTTTATTTTTTAGTGCTTAAAATATAAAAAACACGCAAATAATCCAATAAACTGAGGAATAAAAGAGCCGTAGCAATATAAATCAAGAATGGAACAAAACTAAATAAAGATTCAATCTTTATTACATATATTCCAAGCCCAAGAGTGAGAAATCCAACACCCCATTTTCCAACTATATTGGATCCATATACTGAATCAGCGTTTGGAAGGAAAGTCATGGATAAGATAAGAAGTAAAAATTGTCTACAAAAATAAAAGATACAAAACCAAAGATCTATACGACTCTCAAAATATAATACAACCGAAAACGTAAACAGGGCTAATCCATCAGCTATAGGATCAAGAAGTTTGCCTAAATCAGAAATTTGATTGAGACGTCTTGCTAAAAAACCATCTAGAAAATCTGTTAGAATAACAACTCCTAATAATACATAAAGATATGTCATATAATCAAAATAATAGGACATAACCAATGGGACAATTAGGACAAGCCTAAGAATAGTAATTAAGTTAGGAATAAGAAAAATATCGCTAGATTTAAAAAGTTTACTCATCTAGTATCTCTGATATTAATTTTTTAGTTGATCCGAGATTATTATCAATAACATTTTTTGATGCATCGCTCGCAGACAAATAAAAATCTCTATCTAAGAGCTTATTAAATGTATGCATTAATTCTTCAGACGAACTTACTTCAAAAGCAGCTGATTTATTTAATAACTGGCTTGCTTCTAGAAAATTTGAATTCGAATGATTTGGACCAAAAATAACAGGATTACCAGCAACCGCTGGTTCCATAATATTATGAATTCCATTCTTTGAAAATCCTCCGCCAACATAAGCAATATATGCTTGCCAATATAATTTATATAGAATCCCAACTGTATTGATGATAATAATGCTTGCTTCAATATTTCTTAGATCCATATATGTATCAACAATCTTATAGGATAAATTATTTTCCTCTACTTGGTCTATATAATAATTAGTTATGCTATCTGATAATTCATGTGGAACAAGAACAATTTTTGAAGATTCATTATTTTTTAATAAATCAAATATTGTTGGAAATAAAATTGAATGGTCTTCTGGCCATAGGCTTGCAAATAAAAACAATTTTTTTTGGATTCTCTTATCATAAGAAAGCTTGATATCAACTCCTTGCGATTTATTACTAGCTACGTCAAAACGAGGATTTCCCATAGCCACAAATTTCTTATCATTAATAATTTTTCTAAGATTACTTAAATCCCTTGTAGAAACAGTAAAAATTTGATCAATTGATTGATAAGTAGATTTATATAAGCTTCTTCCCAGAAGAGACAGTTTAAAGCTATTAGAATGAATTCTTAGCGATATTAGCATAGTTTTGATGTTCAATAATTGAGATATAAAAACAGTATTTGGCCAAACATCATAAGATGCAAAAATTAATTTTGAAGGTTGAACAATCTTTAAAGACCTATACAAAGATAAAAAGAAATCAAACGGCAGATAAATCTTACAATCAATATTTTCATTATGGACATTATTAAATCCAGATGGAGAAAAGAAAGATACAATAACCCCTTTATTTTTATCTCTTTTTATTTCTTCAATTATAGATTGAATTTGCTGGAATTCTCCATGAGATGAGACATGAAACCAATAAATTTCTGAGAAAGAAGTATTATTTTTAAAATCAGCTAATTTTTTTCTAGTTTTCAATCTACCGATAAAACCATCTCTAATTTTCTTATTAAATGGAATGAGTAGAATAGTCAGAATAAAGAATAAGGGATAAAGAATTAGATTATATAATATAAACCAAAACAATCTCATGATTTTACAACCTGATTTAAGTTATTAAAGACAACATTGCTATCAATTGTTGACAAGCAATATTGTTCTTTTCTATAACACTTTCTACTACCATTCTGAGAGCATGGCCTACACCATAAACTATCGTTTTCTACAATTCTAGAATTATTCAAAACAACATTTGCGCCAGTTTCCTTTGATGTAGGTCCTAAAATCATTGTAACAGGAGTGTCAAGTGCTTCAGAAATATGCAATAAGCCTGTATCGCTACCTATGGTATGATTGGATAGCTTGAGAATTGACATTGCCATTCTTAATGTTGTTTCACCTTTAAGATTAATAATCCTATCATGTGTTGAAAGCTGATCACAGATGATATCTTTTTTGGACCCAAGAATAACAACTTTAAATGAAAATGTATTCAGAATTCTATCAATTAAATCATTATAATTTTTAACAGACCATTGCTTTTGTTCCCATGCAGCACCAGGAACAATTGTAATAAATTTCTCATTAACACCATTGCTAGATAAATATTGTTTTGTTTTTTCTATCTCACTATTAGAGACGCTTAACTTAGTTTTTGGCAAATTTTTAGTCATATCTAGTAAAGAATGATACATTTTAATGTGTGAAAAATCTTTTTTGAAAAAATTTTGATATGTATAGAATAGTAGCCATCTTTTTAAACGTGGTTTTCGAATCTGTTTAAAAGAAGAGACTTTAAAGAAAAATGATAAAAGTTTTGTTCTAAAGACATTATGTATGTCATATACAGCATCATAATTCTTATGCTTTAGTGCTTTGCCAACAGAAATAAGGCCATTAATCCCAGATTGCTTATCATAAGTAATAATATTATCAATTAAAGGATGATGGTGAACAATATCAGAGAATTCTTCCTTGATAAGAAAATCAATTTGTGAATTAGGAAATTTATTCTTTACTGACTCAATAAATGACGTTGATAAAACAATATCCCCAATTGAACTCATTCTGATAATAAGAATTTTTTTCATTACTCTTCTTGATTAAATAACCTATTCGCAAACCAGGAAATGAAAATACTAATCTCATATAGAATAACCATTGGAATAGACATAATTATTAAGCTTATAGGATCTGGAGGAGTAATAATAGCCGACAATACAACAGTAATCATAATTGCTTCTCTTCTATATTGTCTTAAAAAATCAGGAGTGACAATACCAATGGATGAGAAAAGGAATGAAACAACTGGTAATTCAAAAATTACACCTGAACCAATAATTAATGCTAAAACAAAACTAAAATATCTATGAATATCAAAGTTATTATCAATATTTTCAGTTACCATCCCTGCAAAAAAATTTAAAGAATATGGAAGAATTACCATATAAGCAAAGATACCTCCTATAATAAAACATAGAAAAGCTGTTATTATAAGAGGAAGCAATATTTTTTGTTCTTTGTCATAGAGTCCTGGAGAAACAAATTTCCAGATTTGAACAGTTATGACTGGAATAGACAAAATTACTCCTCCAATAAGAGCAAGATTCCATTTTAACATGAACATACCTTGAGGAGTAAGTGTCTGCAAATTGATTCCTCTATTATCAGCAGGAGATGTAAGAATATAAACTAAATAATCTGCAAAATTAAAAGTAAGAATAGCCATTACTAAGATTGAAGCTAGAGATTTTAGTATTCTCCATCTTAATTCCTCAAGATGGTTAATAAGACTCATATCTTTGGAATTATTCATTATAAATCTTTTATTTTATCAACCATATCATAAGGTGATTCAAGTTTAGCGTCTTTTGTATTCATTTTCTTAAGAAATTTCTTTCTCTTCTCTGTCCAAAAACCTTCAATAATATCATTTTCGATAATATTCTTTACTCTTCTAGAAAAACGTAACATCTGACGAGATTTTACACTTTCATTCTTTTTTATTGAACTATAAAATTTAATTAATGCATTTGCAAATCCTTCAACTCCATCACCAGTTTTACAACTGGTTTTAAAAATTGGGATTTGAGAAGCATCTTTCTTTGTTGATGAGATAATATTCTTTATTGATCGTACCATTAAGTTTGCATCTTCTCTATCATATTTATTCACAACAAATATATCTGCTAATTCTAATATGCCTGCTTTCAATAATTGAATTTCATCTCCTGATTCCGGAACAAATACTAATGCAGTCAAATCTGTAATCTCAGAAACGCTATATTCTGATTGTCCAACTCCAACTGTTTCAATAAAGACAATATCTTTGCCGCTAAAGGCAAGAATATCAGAAAAATCTTCAGCAAGCTCCGTAATGCCCCCTAATTCAGCACGTGAACCCATACTTCTAACAAATACATCTTTATCATCAATCGCATTCTTTATTCGTACACGATCACCCAAAAATGATCCACCTGTAATTGGACTAGAAGGATCAATTGCAATAACACCGACAGATAATTTATTATCTCTCAATATAGGAATAAGCATATTCATTAATGAGCTTTTACCAGATCCAGGTGGACCTGTGATACCTATTTTTATAGCATTAAGAGAATCTTTAAAAATGTGTTTAGATATCTCACGTCTAGAAAATTTTCCGGTCTCAATTCCAGTCATAAGTTCTGAAATTGATATAAAATCATTTTTCTTTGCCTTTTCTAATATTTTCTCTAAGGTTTTTAAAGCCACCTACTAATTTAAGTTGTACAATTTTTAAAACAATAATCAAAACTAGAAATTTATTGACATCGATTTCGGAATAAGATAAGTTGCGTACGCAATTTATGGATAGACATAAACAACAAATAAAACGCGATAGACAAGATTTAAAACGTAGAGAAATTAATTCTCAAAATAAATCTAGAATGAGGACATTAATTAAAAGTGTTCTTTCTGAAAAAGATGCCAAGAAAGCAAAAGACCTATATGGAAGTGCTGTATCTTTTATAGACAAAATGGCTAGCAAAAATCTAATTCATAAAAACAATGCTGCTAGACAAAAATCAAAAATTACTAATCACTTAAATTCTTTAAGTAAATAATTATTTATTACTACGGCCTTGATAATTTGGCGCTTCTTTAATAATGCTCACTTCATGCGGATGATTTTCTTTCACACCTGCAGAAGAAATTTGTATAAATTTTTTGTTCTTATGGAATAACTTAAGATTCTTAGCACCACAATACCCCATGGATGATTTTAAACCACCAATCAATTGAAAAATTGTATTTTTAACAGGACCTCTAAAAGGTACCATGCCTTCGATTCCTTCTGGGACAAGTTTTAACTCATCTTTTTCTTGCTGAAAATACCTATCTCCTCCACCTTCTTTCATTGCAGCCAATGAACCCATACCTCGGTAAGATTTATATCTTCTTCCTTCGTAAACAATAGTTTCACCAGGACTTTCATCCATTCCTGCCAGCACACCACCTAACATGACAACATTTGCGCCTGCTGCTAATGATTTCGCAATATCACCGCTAAATCTTATTCCACCATCTGCCACAATTGGAACATTATGCTTCTTTGCAGCTTCTACACAGTCAATAATAGCAGATAATTGGGGAACACCAACACCTGAAACAATTCTTGTTGTACAACTCGAACCAGCACCAATACCAACTTTAACACAATCAGCACCAGCCTTGATTAAATCGATTGTTGCTTCAGCGGTTGCTACATTACCAGCTATAATTTCTAGCTTAGGAAATTTCTTTTTAATCTTTTTTACCAAATCTAAAACATACACCGAATGACCATGTGCAGTATCAACTACAACTGCATCAATTCCAACTTTTACAAGGGCAGATATTCTTTCGCTCCAGTCCTCTCTAACACTTACTGCAGCTGCAACACATAGTCTTCCCTTTTTATCCTTGGAGGAATGAGGAAATTCTTCTTTTTTCGTAATATCTTTTACAGTAATAAGACCGGCTAAATTCTTTTTACTATCAACAACCAACAAACGCTCAATACGATGTTTTTGTAAAATTGATTTTGCTTGTTCGTTCGTTGTATCTGGCTTAACAGTAACAAGATTTTTAGAAGTCATTCGATCTTTTACTAACACATCTAAATCTTGTTCAAACCTAATATCTCTTCTTGTAATTATTCCAACCAATTTGTTATTTGAAAGAACTGGTAATCCACCAATAGAGTATTGCTCCATTAGTTGTTTTGCGTCTCGAATCGATTTATTTTTATCCAACGTAATTGGATTAGTAATCATACCGCTTTCATAACGCTTCACCTTATCAACCATCAATGCTTGTTCTTCAATGGTTAGATTTTTATGTATGACCCCAATACCTCCTTGCCTAGCAAGAGCAATGGCCATCTTTGACTCAGTCACAGTATCCATTGCTGCACTCATAACTGGAATATTTAACTTAATATTTTTTGTTAAAAATGTGGAACAATCAACTTCTTTTGGAAGCACAGATGATTTTTGAGGTACTAATAGTACATCATCAAACGTTAGAGTTTTTTTAATAGTGTTTTTAGCCATGTGAAACTCCGAGCGCAAGATGTCGAATAGTTAGTAAAAATAACTTTTTAGAATAAAAAGTTTTTGTTGTGGTCAACATTGGACAATTTAACAAAAAAGATAAAAAAATCCATCAGATTATTAATTGCTATCGAATTTTAACCAATTATATTTCTCGTTCGATGTAAAATAATAATAAGAGTGAAAGAATAAGAAATATCCAAGACCAATTAATCCGAACCATAATTCTTTTGTAAATAAAAATATAAATAGAATTAATAGCAGATATTTTTGGGCATAATGAAGATATTGTTCCGACTTTGCTATTAACGCAACCACTAACAATGGCAAATAAACCATTGTAGTGGTAGATACAATAGGTTCATCTTGGCGTAAGGATAGAATGAGAGCTACAATAGTTAATAGAATAGATATAATCTTAATTTGCATACTACTTGAACGATATAATAAATATAATACTAAGATTAATAATGCCAATGGAAACATCATTCGACCAAATATCATTACATCAATAAGTGAATAAATTGATAAAAATAATAAAAAATTGGTTTGAGAATCCATTTTGACAATTCGGAATAAACCAAAAGATTCAAATCTTTTCATTAACCAAAGAAGGACTATAGAATGAATAAGAATATTAAAAACACCAATCAAATCTTCTCTAATCATTGAAAATAAATAATCTCTATTTAAATCAATCTCCATAAATCGATAAACTGCTATATCATAAGATTTGATTAAGTAATGTTGGAAAGCAAACATTATCCACATTGGAAAAAATATTTCAAAACGATTCAGTGAATCTGTATCAATTTTTTTAAATAAGTTACGAAGTAATTGATATTGATTTGATTCGACTGGAAAAATTCTTTTAAGCATCTAGAACTTCTTCTACAGGAGCAACTTCCTGTTCAACCGGCATTTCTTCTTTAGGTGGATCTGTTTTTAATCCTTCTGAAATGGCATAAAGTAAAACAAGAATGATTAGAACCGGACTTAAGAATTTTATTAAAACCCCAAAAATTGATTTATTTGACGATGATCTAAGGATTGAATTACTAAAATAAACTGATTGGGAATCTCCTTTTAATAGTTTTTTGACAACCTCATCAATACCCCAAACATATCCTGCAAAAACAGCAATAAAGAATCCACCAAGAGGTAACAATAGATTAGAAGCAAGAAAATCTGCTACATCAAAGAAAGTAAATCCTTTGTCTTGAACAAAAAGTTTTACGTCTTCAAGTGCATTAAAAGATAATGCACATGGAATGGCAGCACAATAAACTAATATACTCATAATCAAAGTTGCTTTTTTTCTAGAATATTTAAACTCATCTACAAGATAAGCAACACTAACTTCTAAAATGGAAATTGCAGAAGTAATTGCTGCTATTGTTAACAGTACGAAAAAGGAAATTCCAAAAAAGTATGCTCCGGGGAGCTTTGCAAGCGATGTCGTTAAGACGTTAAATATTAATCCAGGACCTCCAGCAGGTTCACCGCCAGCTGAAAATACAACGGTGAAGATAGCTACGCCTGCTAAAATAGCAATGAATGTGTCAAGAAATACTATGATGTAAGACGCATTGACAATATCATCTTTATTAGACAAATAACTTCCGTAAGTCATCATAGCACCCATACCTAGACTTAATGTAAAAAAAGCATGTCCAAGTGCTTTTAGAAAAGTTTCTCCATTAACCGCTGACCAATCTGGGTTAAATAGAAATGATACTCCTTCGTTTGCACCATCTAGCATTAAACCTTGAGCTGCTAAAATGATTAAAATTAACAACAAAGTTGGCATTAAGAATTTACTTGCTTTCTCTAGTCCAGATTTGACACCCAATAGTATGATACCAACTACCATGAGAAAGAATGCTGTATGATATCCTATTATCCATTTAACATTACTAACACTTTCTCCAAAGAACTTCTCAGAAATCTCAAGAGTTTCGAAGGCAGAAAAAGTTCCTTTGAATGCTTCTACGGTATATCCTAAAGACCATCCTCCAACAACACTATAAAAAGATAAAATTGTAAAGCTAGCTAATACCCCTAATGCACCCGCATATTTCCAAATTGAAGATTTACCTGCTATAGATTTAAATGCTCCAACAGGATTTTTCTGTGTTTCTCTACCTAATAATATTTCAACATTAAGTATTGGTAATCCAATAGCCACAATACAAATAAGATAAATAAACAAAAAAGCTGCTCCGCCATTTTCTCCTGCGATATAAGGGAATTTCCAGATATTACCTAATCCAACAGCTGAACCAGCAGCAGCTAATATAAAACCTGTTCTTGAACCCCATTGTTCTCTATTGTTCATCGCTATCTTCTTCCGTTGTTGGATCATTCTCTTCGACAATCCTGTCAAAGTCATCTAAATGCGCTTCAACAACCGCATCTAGAATCCCATAAAAATACAAACCTATAGCAATCCATGCAAATCGATTTCTTTCTCGTAAATAATAATTGCGAGAATGTTTATCTGATTCTTCATAATTGCTATACTTTTCTCTATTCTCATTAAAGCTCCATAAAGCCAATATTTCCCCAGCTATTAATACATACCCTTTTATATTTTGATCATTATATATCTGACCAGCACCAGGAAAAATTAAAGAACGTTTCATCGCAGTTCTTGGATCTTTTAATTGCTCACTTTCAGAACGAAAATCCATTTTCTCTTGAGGAAATACAACCGAACTAATAAAACAAACAAAAATTAATGTTCTAATTACCCTAGACATTCAATTTCTACCCTAGCACCCATTGGCAAAGCTGAAACTTGAATCGTTGAACGTGACGGATATTCGCTTTTTATTCTTTTCTCAATCTCGCTATTAATTAAAGGAGTATAACTTAAATCAGTAACAAAAACGGTGAATTTTTTAACATCGTTTAAGTCTTTATTGTTATCCGATAAAACAGCCTCAATATTATCAAATACTTGAACAATCTCATCTTCGATAGTAGCATTATTCAACTTTACTGGATCAGAATTGGGATCAATTGGAATTTGGCCAGCTGTAACCCAACCACCATCCCTACTCAAATGCCTAAACATTGAATATGGTCCAACAGGTTTTGGTGCTTTTAATTTATTCATTACTATATCCTTTTAAAGTTTGCATAAATTTAATGTAGCTAATCCTATATTATCATCAATTTCTCTATAAGTTTTCTGATTAAAACTATGTAATATGAATTCTCCGACTGCTCCTACTTTCATCTCAAAAAGATGTCCTCCAAATACCTGCATATTATGATCTCCAATGGCAATATGAGCATGAATAAATGGTTGATTATCTTTTAATGCTATATTGCCTTGAAATGAAATTAATTCATGCATATCATCAAATAATTTATGGTGATATTTTTTTGCTTTAATATCATATATACCCATATCAATGTTTTTAACAGCTCCTATACCAGAAATTTGACCAGAATGTATATTATGATCGATACAAAAATTTGTAAGTGTATCCATCACTTTTTCTTCTTTTTCTACATATACCATATATGAATTATCAATTTGTTGAAATTCCATTAGATCTTCTTTAATTCATTTTTTATTATTTCATCAATAACAGATTGAATTTGATCTAAAGAAAATTCCGATGATGTACCAGCCATAGCAAAATCATCTTTACCACCACCGCCTCCACCTAACTTTTCAGCAATACATTTTGCTAGATGACCAGCAGATAATGATTTTTCAATCAAATCCTTCGATACGCTAACTGATATCGTTTTATTTTCATTAATAGACGTTGAAAAAACTGCGATACCTGACTTAAACTTTGTATTTAATTTTTTATTTAACTTTTTCAAACCATCAGTTGATTCTAAAGCGACTTCTTCATTTATGAATGGGATATTATCTAGATGTTTTTGATTCTCAATCATTTGATCAATATCAATAGCATTTAACATATCTGATTGATTTTTTTTCTCAAGCTCCCTCTTGTCAGAAGCTTCTTGTAAGCGACTAGTAGCATCCATTTTACTTTCAAGATAAGAACCAATATATTGTCCAGTAAGAGCATGTACTCTTCGAACTCCAGATGCAATAGCTTTGTCTTGTGTTATCATAAATTTATTGATTTCTCCAGTAGCTGAAACATGAGTCCCTCCACATAATTCTTTTGAGAAAGAACCCATAGTTAATACTCTAACTTTTTCTCCATATTTTTCACCAAATAAAGCCATAGCCCCTTCTTGTTTTGCTTCTTCCAAGGTTTTTATTTCTGTTTTTACCGATATATTTTCAGCAATCTTATCATTAACGAGTAAATCAATTGCCTCAATATCTTTCTCAGCAAGTTTATTAGGGTGTGTAAAATCAAATCTCAAATAATCTGGACCAACAAGTGATCCTGCTTGATTAATATGAGAACCAAGAATATCTTTTAATGCTTGATGCAATAAGTGTGTAGCAGAGTGATTAGCTTTAATATCTTTTCTTCGTGAAGAATCGATTCTACAATCAACATTCAGGTCTTTACTTAATGAACCTCTTTCTAAATCACAAATATGAATTATAGAATCACCGCTCTTCTGAGTATCAACAACCTTTAAAGAAAAATCTTTATTTTCTATAGAACCTGAATCACCAATTTGTCCTCCAGATTCTGCATAAAAAGGAGTTTTATCTAAAACAACAAAAACTTGGCTATCCTCATTGCCCCATTTCACTATTTTGCTTTTACTTTCCTCAGAATCATAACCAACAAACTCTGAATGACTCCCTTTATTGTCTAGCATCCATTTAACATTGCTTCTATCAAAAGTAAATTTTTGACTACTTTTAGCAAGATCTTTCTGTTTTTGCATCTCTTTGTCAAAACCTTTTTTGTCAACATTCATGCCTTGCTCATCTGCCATCAATTCTGTCAAATCCAAAGGAAATCCATAAGTATCATACAATTTAAATGCATCTGAACCGCTTATAGTGTCAGAAGAATTCTTTACAATTTTTTCAAATTGAATGACTCCTCTTTCAAGAGTAAGAAGGAAAGATTCTTCTTCATTTAATATGGTTTGTTCTATGTGTGTTTGTTTCTCTTTCAATTCAGGATAAGCGTCAGACATTGTGGAAACAACTGATTGGACCAATTTATATAATATTGGTTCTTTAATATCAAGATTCATCACAAATTTAGATGCTCTTCTTAGTACTCTTCTAACAACATAGCCTCTACCTTCATTTGATGGCAATACTCCATCGGCTATAGCAAATGATAGCATTCTAATATGATCGCATATAACATTATATGTCACTTCATTGTCAATATATTTTGTTTTCGATATTTTTTCTAAATCTGATATAGTTTCTGAAAATAAATCGGTTTCATAGTTTGAATTCTTGCCCTGAAGAACAGAACAAATTCTTTCTAGCCCCGCTCCTGTATCAACATGTTTATTGGGCAAATCTTCCAGCGTTCCATCTTTTAATCTATTATTCTGAATAAATACAAGATTCCACAATTCCCAATAATCAGATGAATTATTGACATGTTTCGCATTTTGATTCTCTAAGTCGTCTCCAACATAGTAATGAATTTCAGAACAAGGACCACATGGACCTGTTTCTGCCATTTCCCAAAAATTATCTTTCTTTCCACATTTTATAATACGACTTTTATCAATATCAGTCTCTTTTTCCCATAAATTGTATGCTTCATCATCATCTTTAAACACTGTAACCCACAGACGAGACTTATCTAACTTCCAAACTTCTGTAAATAATTCCCAAGCCCATTGGATAGCTTCTTTTTTATAATAGTCTCCAAAAGACCAATTACCTAACATTTCGAAAAATGTATGATGGAAACCATCTCTTCCAACTTCTTCTAAGTCATTGTGTTTTCCACTTACTCTAATACATTTTTGGCTATTTACTACTCTTATATATTTTGGTTTTTCTAAATCAAGAAAAATCGATTTAAACTGATTCATGCCAGCATTTGTAAACAACAAAGATTTATCATCATAAGGTAGAACAGGAGCACTTGCAACTTTATGGTGTTTTTTGTTTTCAAAAAATTTTATAAATGATTGTCTAATTTTCTTGCTATTCATTGATAGACTATTTTACGAGAATCTAAACAAATATTATATGAAAAATAATGGAACAATGTTTTTTTAGATTCTGCTCACAAAAATTTCATAAATTGCATTATGTTCAGATTGTCTTTAATCTTTCTTCTATTTTGTTCCTTATCATTTGGACAGAATAATACCATAAATGATTTGAGCATTGATTCAAGAGAAAATGGAACGATTATTGAATTACAATCAACAAAAAAAGTAGATCTGAAAAATATTACTGCTTGGTATTCATCAGAATGGTTTTATTTAACTGTTTACGATGCAAAAAGTGATAGTACAGAATTATTAAATACAGATTTTAGCAATCCAGTTAGAAAAATTGAAGTTGCCAATAGTGAAGAATCTACACAAATCGCTTTACAGTTTAATGAATCAATTGAATCATTTGAGATTATGCCACCATTGAAAAAAGGAGTTTCGCTTATTCTCCGTTTCCCACAAGAAGATATAAAAAATGACTTAGCCAATACAAATGATCTGGAAGAATTTGCAGAATATAATGAACCAGCTAAAAATAATAAATTCAAAGACAGTCTAAGAAATAAAGATAATCCAGCAAATAAACTAATGCCTTTTGTGGGAATGATTGTTGCTGTGAGTGATATCACTAACCCAGGAGTTTTTCTTGTTGGAACATTAATTGGGTTATCAAGCTTATTCTTCTAATTAAAGACTAGAAAACTTTTCTGTATACTCCAGAATCTTATCTTTTATTCCTTCTTCAAATATAGAATGTCCAGCATCTGGAATAATGTGTAAATCTGCTTCTGGCCATGCTTGATGTAAATCCCATGCTTGTACAACCGGGCAAATAATATCATACCTTCCATGAATAATGACTCCAGGAATATGTCTAATCTTATCTACATTTTCTATAAGATGATTATTAGAATTAAACCAACAATTATTCATAAAATAATGGCATTCAATTCTAGCAAATGCCTCCGCAAATTTTTCGTCTGAAAAATCAGAAATAAAATTCTCATCTTGCATCAGTCTTACAGTACTTCCTTCCCATGTACTCCATGCTTTTGCTGCTTCAATTTTTTTGGAATGATCGTCACCAGTCAAGATTTCATAGTAAGCTTGCATTAAGTTATCTCTTTTTTCAACAGGAATAGGTGCTAAAAAAGATTCCCATCTATCTGGGAAAATATTATTAGCTCCCTCCTGATAAAACCAATCTATCTCTTTCTTTCGCACTAGAAAAATTCCCCTAAGAATTAAACCTTTACATGAATTAGGGTAAGTCTGACTATATGCTAGTGATAATGTGCTCCCCCAGCTACCACCAAAAACAACCCAATTATCAATAGAAAGATGATTACGAATCTTTTCAATATCATCTACTAAATCCCATGTAGTATTTTCTTTTAATTCTGCAAAAGGAGTGCTTTTTCCACATCCGCGTTGATCAAACATGATAATGCGCCATTTATCTGGATTAAAATATCTTCTATATTTTGGATCTACTCCTCCCCCTGGTCCACCATGTAAAAAAATGACAGGTTTACCATTTTTATTTCCTGACTCTTCTACATAGATAGTATGTAAATCAGAGACTGGTAAATGAAAGGTATTAAAAGGTTCAATATTAGGAAATAATTCCATAGTAAAATTTAATAATTTATCCTAATATAATGCTCGGAAAACATTGAAAGTTTGAAAAATGAACATTGGTGTATTAAAAGAAACAAAATCGCTTGAAAAAAGAGTGGCTATTATTCCTTCTACGGTTAGCGATTTAACAAAAAAAGGTTACTCGTTTTGCGTAGAAAAAGATGCTGGCAATCTTTCACATTATTCAAACCAATCATTTATCGATGCTGGCGCTAAATTGGTAGAAAAAAATGATGTATTTAATTGTGATATAATTGTAAAAGTTAATACCCCAACTGAAGATGAAATGCGTTCATTAAATTCAAATTCTTTGCTGATTTCATTATTTCAAACAATTAAAGATATTGATTTAGTCAAAACACTAAAAGAAAAACAGGTTTCTGCTTTTTCATTAAATCTACTTCCAAGAACTACTCTAGCTCAAAAAATGGATGTTTTAAGTTCTCAAGCTAGTATTGCTGGTTATAAAGCAGTATTGATTGGAGCAAACCATATTGGAAAATATATGCCTTTATTGATGACACCTGCTGGAACAATTTCTCCAGCAAGAACATTGGTAATTGGAGCGGGAGTTGCCGGATTACAAGCAATTGCAACTTCAAAAAGACTTGGATCGAAAGTAGAAGCATTTGACGTAAGACCAGAAGTAAAAGAACAAGTAGAAAGCTTAGGAGCAAAATTTGTAGAAGTAGAAAATGATGGCGGAGATGGAGTAGGTTCAGGTGGATATGCTAAAGAAACAAGCGAAGAGTATAAAAAACGTCAACAAGAAGTAATGAAAGAAAGAATTGCCAAATCTGACTTAGTTATTACAACAGCATTGGTTCCAAATAGACCTGCACCAACGCTAATTCCTACCAGCATGGTTGATTTAATGCAACCAGGATCTGTTATTATGGATTTAGCTGCTGAAAATGGAGGAAATTGTGAATTAACAACAACAGATGAAGTTGTTCATCACAACGGTATACTAATTGATGGAAATAGTAACTTTCCAAGCACTATGGCAACACATGCTAGCCAACTTTTCTCAAAAAATATTCAAGCTATTATTGAACATTGCCATACTGAAAATGGGTTTGAGCTTAATAAAGAAGATGAAATCATTGATGGAATGCTTTTTATCGAAAAAGGTGAAGTCAGACATGAACCAACCAAAGAGGCACTATAATGTTAGATCCAGGAACAATTAATTTATTAACAATTTTTATATTAGCAATCTTTGTTGGTAATGAAGTGATTTCAAAAGTTCCACCAACTCTTCATACCCCTTTAATGTCTGGTTCTAATGCTATTTCAGGAATTGCGGTCGTCGGAGCAATACTTGCAATACAAACAGAAGGAACATTAGGCACTTATCTTGGTTTAGCCGCATTAATTTTTGCAACTATTAATGTTGTAGGTGGATTTTTAGTAACTGATAGAATGTTAAGGATGTTTAAGAAAAAATGAATTTATTTTATCTCATAGCAGCAGTATGTTTTATTATTGGGCTTAAACGTCTATCTCATCCAAAAACAGCACGCAGTGGAAATTTTATTGCAGCTATTGGAATGTTGGTAGCAATTGCAGCAACACTATTCTCTTCAGGAAAACTAGACTTAGAATTAATCGTTATAGGGTTTATCATTGGTGGTAGTATTGGTGCATTATTTGCTACACGAATCCAAATGACCGAAATGCCACAAATGGTAGCTATTTTTAATGGATTTGGTGGTGGCGCATCAGCATTGGTTGCATCTTCAACATTTCTTACTCCACCTGAAAGTAATTTTTTGATTGTATGTATTAGTGTATTAATTGGGACTTTAACATTTTCTGGAAGTTTTATTGCATTTGGTAAACTACAAGGTTTCATATCAGGAAAACCAATTGTCTTCAAAGGACAACAATTTCTTAATGCCTTAGCTTTCAGTGCAATTATCATCCTATTATCTATTAATAATCTAGGAATTCTTGATAGCCAATCAATATTCTATGCTATACTAGCATTGTCTTTCTTCTTAGGTATTGGTTTAGTTATTCCAATTGGTGGTGCAGATATGCCTGTTGTTATATCGTTACTGAATTCATATTCGGGCATAGCAGCAACTGCAACAGGATTTTTAATTGGAAATAATGGGTTAATTATTAGTGGATCTTTAGTGGGTGCTTCAGGACTGATTTTAACCAATATTATGTGTAAAGGCATGAATCGTTCTTTAGCGAATGTTATTTTTGGAGCGGTCGGACTAGAAGTAGCAAGTGGTGATGGTAGCCAGAAGGAAATGAATATTAAGAGCTATTCTACCACTGAAGCAGCAATGATTATGGATGCAGCTGAAAAAATTATTATTGTTCCAGGTTATGGACTTGCGGTTGCAAAAGCGCAACACGTTGCAAGAGAAGTGGCTGATACTTTAGAAGCACAAGGCAAAAAAGTTCTGTATGGAATCCATCCAGTGGCTGGAAGAATGCCAGGTCATATGAATGTACTATTAGCTGAAGCTGATGTTTCTTATGATTTATTAAAAGATTTAGATGAAATCAATCCAGAATTTGAGGATTGTGATGTTGCCTTAATTCTTGGTGCAAATGATGTAGTTAATCCAGCAGCAAGGCACGATCAATCTAGCCCTATTTATGGAATGCCTATCCTTGATGTCGATAAATCTCGTACGGTAATTATCAACAAAAGAAGTATGAATCCTGGATTTGCTGGCATACAAAATGAATTGTTCGGATATGATAATTCTATCATGGTATTTGGTGATGCCAAAGATATGTTGAATGATTTATTAAAAGAAATTAAAGAATTATAATTTTTCTTTTAAATTAAGAGATGTCATTACCCACCTTATACGAACTCGCAGACGAATTTAAAGATGCATTAGAAAATCTAACTGAACTCGAGGATCAAGCAGTTGTAGATACATTGGAATCATTGGAAGGTGAATTCAAACTTAAAAGTACGAATGTAGCTAAATACATTAGAAATCTAGAACATACTCTTGAAGGCATCAAAGAAGTGGAATCAAAAATGCATCAGAAAAGAGCTTCGCTAGAGAAAAAGATTGGGCATATGCGTGAATATTTAAGGCACAATTTGGAAAAAAGCGGAGTCAAAAAGATTGATAGTCCTGAAATCAGTATCTCTATTCAAAAAAATCCATATAAAGTAGTCATTACTAATGAAAAAGAAATTCCAGCAGAGTTTGTTGATAGCAAGGCAACAGAAACCATTAATAAAGAAAAACTAAAAGAAGCTCTAAAAAGTGGTATAGAAATTCCTGGATGTGAGCTCGTACAAGAAAATCGACTCACAATCAAATAGCATGCTAAACTATCTTATCAGAAAAAGAATACTGTTATCAAGAATATTTGGTTTTTCTATGATACCTATCATTCTTCTGAGTGATAATTTCAGTATTTATACTCTAGATATTACCAAGATGCAATCAGTAGGATTGAGTATAATTGGATTTACTCTTGTAATAATTGGAGGCTTTGGAAGGTTATGGGCATCTTTATATGTTGAGGGATTTAAAACAAAAACCTTAATTAAAGAAGGGCCATATTCTATGGTAAGAAATCCATTATATTTCTTCAACTTCTTTACGTTATTAGGGTTTTGCTGTGTGGTAAAGTCTATTCCGGTTGCAATTGCACTTTTAATTACTTTTTCCCTATTGCACATTCCAGCTATTCTAAATGAAGAGAGAAAACTATTATCACGACACGATGATCTATACAAAAATTACTACAATAGTACACCAAGACTAATTCCAAATCCTTTTAAATACAGAAAAACAAAATCAACAGATAGAATTGAAGTAAAGATTAAGAGAATTAATAATGTGATATGGGAAATAGTAGGCTATATATTCTTATATACAGTAATAGATTTAGTTCATTTTTATCAGATTTTTCAGTAATTCTATATGTTTAGGATTAGATCCACAACACCCACCTACTACAGTAGCACCTAACTTTACTGCATTTTTGGTCAAATCGATGAATTCAGTATCCGAGTGATAATCTTTAATAATACCATCTGGAGAAGGCTCTCCAACGCCAAGATTGGGATAAATACCCCATTTACCAGAACAATAACGTGCAAGAGTCTCTAACGCACTGAATGTACGATTTAAGGGATTACAGTTTAACAAAATACAATCAACAGAAAATTTATCCACCATTTTGATTGCACTTTTCAACGATTCACCAGATTGAATATGGTCTGAGTCTAAAAGATTAAAGCTAACCCATATAGGAAGTTTATATTTTTCCACAACATCTAAACAAGTTTTTGTTTCAAGAATATTATTCATGGTTTCAAGTAAAAAAATATCAATTCTTTCATCTGCTAGCCATTCTGCAATCACTGAAAATTCTTTTGTAGCTAAATCTGCACCTGGAAAAAGATCAGGAGAATAACAATCTTCCAAAGGAGCAATCGATCCTAATATTTTTATGCTATCATTACTTGCTTTTCTAGCCATCTGAACTGCATTATGCATTGAAATCTTAGCAGTGCTATGTGCTTCTTTATATGATAATCCTGTTTTTTGGTATGCTCTTGGCGTAGTTCGAAAAGTATTAGTTGTAAGATAGTCTACACCAGCATTGACATATTCTTGATGAATACCATATAGTAAGTCTGGATTTGTCAGATTAACATCTGCAGACCAAGTATGGGGTGGTAATATTTCTCCTCTACGGATAAATTCTGACCCCATAGCTCCATCTAAAAGCTTAAGGTCGGTCATAATAACTACTCTTTATTTTCTGTATTTTGGGCTGCTTTTGCAGCGGCTACAACTTTTGTTTCCATATCACGTGGAACTTCTTCATAATGACTAAATTCTTCAGAATGTATTCCTCGTCCACCAGTCAAAGAACGGAGAGCAGTAGAATATTGATACATTTCTGATTGTGGCGCTTGAGCCCTTATTAATTGAGATTCCCCTTCTGCATCCATACCTATAATCTTTCCTCTGCGACTAGACATATCTCCCATCACATCTCCCATAAAATTATCGGGTACTCTGATTTCGATATTCAAAATAGGTTCAAGTAAACATGGTTGAGCATCCATAAACGCTTCTCGAAACGCCTGCTTTCCTGCCATCTGGAATGCAATATCTTTAGAATCTACTGGATGTTGTTTTCCATCATAAAAATCGACTTTGAGATCTACCACACGATATCCAGCTAAAACTCCATCAGTACAAGCAAAATTAACACCTTTCTCTACAGAAGGAACGAATACACGATCTACGCTCTGACCAACAAGAGAATGAGTAAATTCAATTCCCTCACCTCTTGGCTTACTCTCAACACGCATCCATACTTCAGCAAATTGTCCTGCACCACCACTTTGTTTTTTATGACGATATTTTGAAGATCCTTTTCCTCGAATTGTTTCACGGTAAGGAATACGTGGTTTAAATGTTTCCACATCTACATTAAATTTTCGTTTTAAACGATCAATTGATACTTGAAGATGAAGTTCACCTTGGCCTGAAAGTACCGTTTGATGAAGTTCAGGATCTACTCTGTAAATGAATGTTGGATCTTCTTCATGAATTGTAGATAAACCCATGGCAATTCTTTCTTCATCTCCTTTTGATTTTGATCGTATTCCTAAATGGATATTAGAGTTAGGAAGTTTAACCGAAGACAATTTAACTTTATTACTCGGTCCTGTTAATGTATTGCCTGTATGAGTATCTTTTAATTTTACAACTGCTCCAATATCACCTGCATTCAAACTTGGAACACTGGTTCGATCTTTTCCATTCATCAAAAACATTTGTCCAAAACGTTCTGAATTACCTCGTGTTGTATTTTGAAGATCCATTCCAGTAGATACAGAACCAGAATAAACTCTAAAAAATGAAAGTTCACCAACATGAGCTTCACTTATTGTTTTAAAAACATGAACAACAGGCGCACTACCATCCAATGCTACATCAACAGTTTCCTCAGAATTAACATTTTCTGCCTGAACTGTAGCACGATCAACTGGAGAAGATCCATATTTAGATATAAAATCCATAAGTCTCGCTGCACCAATATTTTCAGTTGCTGCCGTACAAAATATAGGTATAAAAACCTGATCTTGTATTGCACGATGTAGTCCCTCTCTCATTTCTTCTTCAGATAAACTTCCTTCTTCGAAAAATTTTTCTAGAAGTGTGTCATCTGATTCTGCTACATATTCGATTAATTCTTCGTGTAATCCTTTAATTTTTTCTTGCCATTCTTCTGGTAATTCTTCTTCAGAATATTTTCCGCTTCCATCTGTACTATAAGTAATTAATTCACTCCTTAATACATCAACAACCTGATTAAATCCAGGACCAGCATTGACCGGTAGTTGTAAAGGAAACACATTAGAACCAAAATTATTTTTTGCTTGCTGTAAAATCTGATCAAATTGGGTATGCTCTCTATCTAAACCATTAACTACTATAATTTTTGGTAATTTATAATTGCTAGCATAATTCCATACCTGCTCTGTACCAACCTCAATACCATTTACCGCATGAACTACAATAACTGCAGCATCAACTACTGCTAACGAAGATATTGCTTCTCCAATAAAATCAAGGTATCCAGGAGTATCTATTAAATTAAATTTTATATCATCCCATTCTAAATGAAGGGGTGAAGAATGAATTGAAATCTGACGTTGATGTTCATCGTGATGATAATCAGAAACAGTAGTTCCTGATTCAATTGATCCGATTCGGTTAATTTTTCCACTTCGAGAAAGCATTGCCTCTGAGAGCGTTGTTTTTCCTGATCCACCATGCCCAACAATGGCAAAGTTACGAATGTCTTTGGCTGCGTAATTTTTCATACTATTCCTCCTTTGCAGTATCTTCTGCTTTATCAACTTCAGATGAAGCTATTTTATCAACAATTTTCTCTAATGCTGTTTTTCTAGGTCCTGTTATCTCGTCAAAAGAACCTTGTGCAGTCTTAAGCTGCTTACTATGTTTATCAAGTTCTGACAACATATTATCCCATTCAAGCTGAAATTTTTTCATATTATCAATAATTTTATTTGTAGATTTCTCAATCTTGAAATTGTCTATTGCCGTTGTAAGAAGATTCAAAATTCCATACAATTCAGATGGACCTACAAGTAACATTTTTCTTTTTGAAGCATAATCATATAAATCTTCAAATTCTTCTCTTACAAAATTCAAAACTTGCATATTAGGTATAAATATCAGCACAAAATTTATACCGCCATCATGTTCAATATAATCTTTCTTTGCACCTTCAATTTTCCTTAAAAGAGCTCTAACATTCTCTTTAAAGTTTTTCTTTGCAATATCTTCTTGAGGCGACTTAGGATCACATTGAATCATTTCATGATAATTATCTAATGGAAATTTTGCATCAAGATGCACATAACCGCCTTTAGGAAAATAAAATGTAAAATCTGGTCTAGAATCTCCAAATGGTTTTTGTTTATCCCAAGATTTTCCTTCGCCTCCTTCTAATCCTATCCATTCAATAATCTTTTCAACTACATACTCTCCAAGCGCTCCTCTTGTTTGATTTGTTGTAAAAACTCTTTCAACATTGGTTATTCTTTTAATCATATCTCTATAATTATCTGTTGAAGATGTAGATGCTTGTTTAGCCGATTCTTTTAATCCACCTAGAGATTCTAGAACGCTTTTTAGAGTATTATTGGTATCAGAAAATTTATCTTTTAAATCTCCGGGGCTTGAATCTGATACAGCTTTTAATATTTTATACGAAAAATAAATTATCAAAACACCTAAAATTCCTAAGACCAATGTGAGGCCAATTAAGATTACTCTAGTTTCTATCATAATAATTCTTTTTCCTTTAACATATTTACCAAATCATCTTCATGATAATTTACAGTATAAGTTTTATAATTGTCTGCTCTTAAATGAAAAAGAGTCTGACTACCAACCTTTAATCCGTAACAATTTTCTAAGATATATCTATAGAATGATAATTGGAGTGAATAGTGTATAAAATTACAATCATCTAAGTGTTGAGTAGCATTTAAAATACCTTTCTTATTCCCAAAAGGTTTTTGATTAATGCGTTTATTTGTTTTCCAATCAACCAAATGATATGTATCCTGTTTTTTATTATATACTAATACATCGATTGTTCCAGCAACACCTAATTCTTTCGAATAAACAATTACCTCAGAGTAGAATGTGTTATCTGGATTCTCTTGTTTCGTTTTTAACCATCTTGCTCCTACATTAGCTAATTCATTTTTTGGTTCTATCCCTTCTTTAATAAACAATTCTAACTCATTGTGTACAATTGTACCTCGTTCTGCACCTTTACGCCATTCTTTTATAACATCATCAAGTGTTCTGTCTATATATTTTGGATGTTCACTAATCAATTTTTTTGCTGTTTTTTCTTGGTCAAATTTTCGGAAGAATTCATGAATAAACTCAGTCACGCTTGCAAAACGAAATTCAGGATCATCCAATAATTGATAGGTATGAGTTCCATGATCAAGAGATATGTTATTCGTAAATAGAGAATTCATTTTTTTAGCTTATTCACTCTTCTTCTTGTGATACGTCTTTGAATATAGCCTAATGTCCAACTAATCAATAAAAGAATTGGGATAATTGCCATTTTTGGTCTATCAGAGGTAAGAGTAAAGTAGAGCAATAAACTGGCCGTGAATAGCTGCATATAGAACTGAGTGGTGTTAATAACTTTAAGCTTATTCATTAAGCACCAAGCAAATCAAGAACCAATCTAATAACTTGTCCTGAGGCACCATCTTTCTGAGAATAACTTCTGTTTTCTACATGAGATGCTGTTCCAGCAATATCAAAGTGTACCCAAGGAATATCTTCACGAACAAATGCTTTTAAAAATGCAGCACCAGCAATTGAACCAGCTTGCCCCGGGCTACCAAGATTCTTTACATCTGCTACTTTAGATTTAACTTGATCACAATATTCATCCCATAATGGCAATTGCCATACATGTTCACCGGTATTTTCTGAAGAAACTTTAATATTTTCGATTAATACTTCATTATTACCCATTATACCTGTTGCTATACCTCCTAGTGTAATAACTATAGCGCCCGTCAATGTTGCAAAATCGAGTATATACTCAGGGTCATAGTGCTTACTAGCATATGCTAACGCATCGGCAAGGATTAACCGACCTTCAGCATCAGTATTTAAAACTTCAATTGTCTTTCCATTATAGGCAGTTAAAATATCGCCTGGTTTGACTGCAGATCCTCCAAGCATATTATGAGTTGAAGGAACAATTGCTACTACATTCATTTTTGGTTTTAATGCTGCAATAGCATTCATTGCTCCAAAAACAACTGCTGAACCACACATGTCAAATTTCATCTCATCCATACGTAAACCTGGTTTTAACGAAATTCCTCCAGTATCAAAGGTTAGTCCTTTACCAACAAGTAGCACCGGTTTATCTTTTTTGGATCCGCCAAAATATTCCATAATAATAAATTTTGGTGGTTCATTTGTACCTAGGGCTACTCCAGCAAAAGATCCCATACCCATTTTGGTAAATTTGTCTCTATCAAATATGGTTACTTTCATGTTGCCTTTTTTTCCAACTTCTTTGGCAAAATTAGCTAAACGAGTAGGAGTTGTTACATTGCCAGGATGGTTTCCTAAATCTCTAGAATCACATACAGCATTTGCAATTATTACTCCCTTCTTGGATGCATTTTTATTGCATGTTCCTACCATAGTGATATTCTTTAAATAGTAATTTGCTCTTTCGTCAGAAAAATAATCAAGAAAACGATAGCTTGATAAAATAAGTCCCTCTGTAAATGCTTGACAATTGTATGCTTCCATACCTCCAGTTGGACATTCAACTGCTAAAGAACCATATTTTTTATCGATAACAAAATTAACAACAGAACCAGCTGCTCTTCTGAAATTCTCTGCAGTTGCTTCTTTTTTCTTTCCTAATCCAAAAAATAAAGTTTTTTCTTTTTTATTAAACGAAAATGCTAAATCCCCAACTTTTCCTTTCATTTGACCGCTAGTAATTGTCCAGTGTTTCTTATCGTCTTCAAAAATTCCTTTTGCAACTACATCTGATTTAATGCTTTTTAAATTTTCTTTATAATGTAATTTATTAATATGTGCCATTCTTTCTCCCTATTCACAATTCAAATTATGATTAAACTTAACTAATTTTCCTTCATCATCTCTAATGACAGCAACAAAAGTAATGTTAGCTGTACATGCTAATCTCTGACCATGATCTTTGCTCTCAGCAAAAGCCTTAATCTCTATTTCAAGAGATGAACTTCCTGTTCTTATAACTTTGGATTCACAATTTACCCAATCTCCCAAAAAAACAGGTTCTTTAAATTCTACTTTATCCATCGCGCGAGTAACTACGCCCCACGCATCTGTTTGTTTTAAAAAATCATTGGCAGCTTTTACGCCAGCAAGATCTAACCATGCTAACATATTTCCACCAAATAAAGTACCAGCTGTGTTGATATGTTGCGTTTGGACTAGTTCTGAGTATTTTGATATTTCACTCACGGTATTAATTTAAAAAAATTTTCTGTTTTAGCATCAGTTATTTATAAAAAAACAACTATTACTTCAGAATCATATCAGAAGCCTTCTCAGCTATCATAATTGTAGGAGCATTGGTATTGCCACGGGTTACATTAGGCATAACCGATGCGTCAACTACACGCAATTTTTTAACACCATGTACACATAGTTGTGAATCAACTACTGCCATATTATCCGTTCCCATTTTACAAGTACTGGTAGGATGATAAACAGTTTCTGCAGTTTCTCGGATATAATCTTCAATCGCTTTATCATCAGTTAATGGCTGTTCTGGCATAAAATAGTCAGAGCGATAAGCTTTGAAAGCATCAGATAAACCAAGTTTTTCTGCAATTTTATATCCAGCAATAGATCTTCTCATATCATCATCAGTGCTTAAGTAATTGTGATCAATACTTGGGCTCACCCGAAAATCTGAGGATGACAACTTTACTGAACCTTTACTAGTAGGATTCAAAACCAATCCACCAATCGAATATCCATTTCCTTTTTTAGGATTATCAAAACCATGGTTTACAAAATAACAAGGTCCAAAATGAAATTGTATATCAACAGTAGGTTGATCTGCTGAAGACTTTATAAAACCACCTGCTTCTCCAACATTGCTAGTAAATGGCCCTTTCTTTGATAAAAGATATTGAAATAAATATTTTACTATTATTGGAAATTTATCTGCAGAATCTAGAGATCCTTTATAGCTAGAATTAAAGATACTGGAAGATGTTAAATGATCTTGGAGATTCTTTCCTACTCCAGGTAAATGTTCTTTTACTGGAATTTTATGTTTTTGTAATTCTTGGCCATCACCAATTCCAGATAGCATTAAAATTTGGGGACTATTATATGCTCCTGCACTTAAAATTACTTCTTTATTAACCACCACTTCACATGCTTTCCCTTTCTGATGATAAATCACTCCAGTAACACAATTATCTTCAATTACAATACGTTCTACTTGTGCATTGGCTTCAATAGTTAAATTTTTACGCTTACTTGCAGGATGAAGATAAGCCCTAGCTGTACTACAGCGTGCGCCATCCTTATGGGTTACTTGATAAAGGCCAAATCCTTCCTGTTTGGTCCCATTAAAATCGGAATTGAATTTATAACCTAATTCTTGTGCAGCTTTCACAAATACATCAGATAAAGGATTTGTATAAATACGATTAGTTACATTCAAAGGCCCACCTTGACTATGATATTCATCATTAATCGCTTCTTGATTCTCTGACTTCTTGAAATATGGTAATACCTCATCGTATGACCACCCTTTGTTACCAAGTGCGCTCCATTCATTATAATCATGTTTACTTCCACGGATATAAATCATGGCATTAATACTACTAGATCCTCCCAACGTTTTTCCTCGAGGAAGATATAATTCTCGATTTTTCATATTTTTTTGAGGGGTGGTAGCATAATCGTAATCAAATTTGGTCTTATAAAGTTTTGAAAATTGAGCAGGAATTTGAATATTGAGTGCTTTATCATTAGAACCAGATTCTAAAATCAATACACTGTTTTGACCATTAGCACTCAATCGATTAGCCAACACACAACCAGCAGAACCAGCGCCGATAATTACGAAATCATAGTTTTTCTTCATATTATAGATATTCCTTGGCAATTTTTTCACCTTCCTCAACATCAACTTTTGAAAAAACATAAGCGCCCAAAGCAAAAAGTATTAGAAGTGATAAGAAACCAATGCGTGCAGATAATTTGTGATCATCAGTATATCCGAATGCCAATGTAGTGACACCTGCCATTAAAACTGGGCCAACAATCGCAGCAAATTTCCCCCACATATTAAAAAAGCCAAAAAATTCAGCTGTTTTATTTTTTGGAATTATTCTTGCATATAAACTTCGACTTAATGTTTGGATTCCACCCTGAAAACATCCAATCAATATTACTCCAAGATATAATTGCCATACTTCAGTAATAGTTGAGCCGATAATAATTATAAAAACATATCCGAGCATTCCTAAATAAATTCCATTCTTTAAACCGATTCTATCTGATATCTTTACATATAAAAGAGTTGCAAAAAATGCTACAAATTGTACAGCTACTAATGCTACCATCATTACTTCTGCCTCAAAACCTAGTTTTTCTCCAAGATTAACTGCCATTCTCACTACCGTATCTACTCCATCAATGTATAACCAATATGCTAAAAGAAAAGTTGCTACAACTTTTGATTTTTTTATATTTTGAATTGTTGATACGAATTGATGGCAACCATCTTTTATCGCAGTAGTTAATGATTTTTTCCCATGAGAGGCAGGCTCATTTACAAAAAGAACTATAGGTATTGAAAACAGTGCCCACCAAATCCCAACAGAAATAAAAGAATACTGATAAGCTTCAATTAATGTAATTCCAATATCGTTATGGAAATACACCATAGCTGCATTTATAACTATTAATATACCTCCCCCTAAATATCCTAGCGCAAATCCAAGAGCAGAGACATAATCAACGTTCTTTCTATCACTTACCACAAGAAGTAGAGAGTCGTAAAAAGTATTAGCACTTGAAAATCCAATTGTTGCAAAAATATAAACTATAAAAGCAATAATCCAATAACCTTGCATAATAAAACCCATGGAAATTGTCATTAAAATCCCTAGAAAAGCAAAAAAAATAAGGAGCTTCTTCTTTAGTGTTCCATGATCAGCTATTGCGCCCAAAATGGGAGCTAGCAATGCTACTACAAGCGATGCTATAGAATTTGATAGAGCTAAATAATTTGTTGTAGAAGTAGCATCTAAATCTCCTTTAGCTATTGCACTAAAAAAAAGAGGAAAAAGACCAGCCATAACTGATGTAGCATAGGCAGAATTTGCCCAATCATAGAGAGCCCAACTATAAATTCTTTTTTTATCCATTAGCCTTTCCTGATAGACAACTTAAGAGTTATCCCTTTGAAATCAAAAGACTCCCTCAGTGCATTATGAAGATATCGTTTATAAGGCACCGAAATCAACTTTGGATAATTACAGAAAAAAGCAAATAAAGGCGGTGAAATTTGGACTTCATCAATAAATTTTATCTTTATTGATTTACCTTGTAATGCTGGCGGTGGATATTTTTGCACTGTTTTTGCCAACCAATTATTTAATTCCTTGGTATTGATTTTTTCTTTGTGCTTATTAAACACCTCCCACGCTTCAGACAAAATATTCGAAATACGTCTTTTTGTAAGTGCAGAAACAAACAAGATAGGATAGTATTCTAAGAGACGAAAAGAATCAAACATATCCAACATAAATGAATCTGCTAAAATATCTTTTTTCGAAGTCAAATCCCACTTATTAACAAGAATAATCATCGATTTTCCTTTTTTAATAATTTGGCTTGCAATTGTTTTATCTTGTTTTGTAAATCCTTTTTCAGCATCAATGACGAACAATACAACATCAGATCTCATTAAAGAATCGATTGCTCTTAATGAACTATAAAATTCGATATCAGTATCAACTTTACTTTTTTTACGCAATCCTGCTGTATCAACAATCTTTACTGTTTTTCCATGCCACTGAATGTTGGTATCAATTGAATCACGAGTAGTACCAGCAACCTCTGAAACAATGGCCTGTTCTTTTTGAATAATGCTATTAAGCAGAGATGATTTCCCAACATTAGGCATACCCACTATAGATATAGAAAAAGATTCATTTGTATCAACCGCTTTAGAAGAATCAGATTCATCTAACAAAATATCTAGAACATCACCAACTCCTGAACCATTAAGAGCTGAGATACCGATTGGATCATCCAATCCAAGATCAAAAAAAGAGATTGTATTATTTTTGAGTTGTTCTGGAGTATCGCACTTATTTACAGCCAAGACATATTTTTTGTCTGATTGTCTAACAATTTTTGCCAAATGTTGATCATTTGGATTTAATCCATCTTTTCCATCAACAAGAAAAATAATAGAATCACACTCTTTTACCGCTTCTACAATCTGTTCTCTAATTTTCTCACTAAAGCTATCTTCATCTGAATCGATAAAACCACCCGTATCTATAACATCAAATTTTTTATCTAACCATTCGCCTGATGCATAAATTCTATCACGTGTAACCCCTGCTGTTGGGTTGACAATAGATGTTCTTCTTCCGCACAATTTGTTAAAAAGTGTCGACTTTCCAACGTTAGGACGTCCGATGATAACAATTTTTAGTTTTTTGCTCATTTCGATGAATTATACAACTAAGCGGATTTTGGTGCTATAAAATTTATTTAGAAAGATAAAACAATAGATCTATCCAAAGGATTAAAGAAACTAGCCATGCAATCCCAAAAAAAGATGCTCTTCGAAGGACTACAGGATTTATTTCTCTAACAGCAAAATGAATGGCTCTTGCAACAACATATATCCAAGCCATGATAATGGTAAATTGAGTTACATGATCTGTTACAAATGCTAAAATACAATACAAATAAAAAAATAATGGTGCTTGATGTAAATTTTTATAATGCTCTCTAGAAGATTGTACTTTTTTAGGCACTTCTTTCCATGGAAACATATACTTCATCCATCGAGGATCCATCTCTTTATCTTTGATTGCTTGAATAACAGTATTTCGATTAAGATAAGTTTGAAAATACGTTAAAAATACAAGAGGAAAGATTGGAAACAATATTTGTATTGATTCCATTTATTGACCCAAATAAACTCGGAGAGGTTCACTGCGTGTTTTATGCGCAAGACGTCTTATTGCTTTTTCTTTAATTTGACGCACACGTTCACGTGTTAGATTAAATTGTTCACCAATCTCATTTAGTGTAAAAGATCGATCTCGATTAATGCCAAAATACATCTCAATCACAGAACGTTCTCTATCTGTTAGAGTGCTTAAAGCAGATGCAATTTCTTCCTTCATGGAAGTATCCATTACTTTGTTATCAGGATCTTTTTCTTGTTCATCCTCAATAACATTAATAAGCGAACTGTCTTCTCCATCAGAAAACGGTGCATCTAATGAACTATGTCTTCTCGAATACTGTAGAGCATTGAATACTTCATTGGTTCCAATATCAAGTTGGTGACTAATTTCTTCAACTTTTGGTTGTCTACCAATCTCTGCTTCTAATTTTTCAGCTGCTTTGGTAATCTTTGTAATTGTACCTACACGATTTAAAGGTAATCTAATTAATCGTCCTTGTTCAGCAAGTGCTTGTAAGATAGCTTGTCTAATCCACCATACTGCATATGAAATAAATTTAAAACCTCTTGATGGATCAAAACGTTTTGCTGCCTTAATCAATCCTAAATTTCCTTCATTGATAATGTCAGAAAGAGATAACCCATTTCCTTGGTATTTTTTTGCAACAGAAACAACAAATCTTAGGTTTGCTTCAACCAATTCTTTCATTGCTGCTTTATCACCTTTTTCTATTCGAACTGCAAGTTCTACTTCTCTCTCTGGTGGTAAAGGTTCATATTGAGAGATTTCTGACAAATACATACTAATAGTTCCGCTAGAAACCTTTGATCGTCTAATTTTTTCGTTAGCACGTTCCTTTGCAGCCTTTACCTTGTCTTCTGCTGACAGCTCTACTTCAATCTCTGCTGCAAGCGTATCGGCATCAGTTCCTTCGATACTATTTAGCTCTTTTTCTAATTGTTTTTTGGAAAGTTTTTTTGCACTCAATTGATTATTCCTCTTTGAAAAAATATTGACCTTATCACGACTGAGAATTTACAAAATTATTTATATTTTCCAAGCCATTTATGTATGATTCAATTTATTACTAAAAAGTAAAAAATTATTTTTTGAAACTAGCAATAGCGTCTTTAAGATCGATACATTTAAATTGATACCCACTTTCAAGGGTACGTTTTGGGATAGTTTTATAACCATATTCCAACATTTCAGTCATTGGAATAATATTCCTAAGAAAATAGACTGGTATAACTATAGAATTAAAATCTTGATGAGTAATAGGATTAGGTGAAACCAAATTAAATGGTCCTTTTATATTATGTGTCATTGAAAATTCAATAAAACCAACTACATCATCAATATGAATCCAAGGAAAAAAATGATTTTTAGCACCCATATGAGGAAAAAATCTTACAAGATTATAAAATTCTTTTGTTAAAACAACACCAATACGCAAATTCACAACGCGTATTCCTTCTTTTGTAAAAATATCACATGATTCTTCGTTTAGCTTACATACATCTGCCAGAAAAGTGTCTCCATTAGGAGAAAATTCATCAACAGATTCCCTATAGACTGCATCTTTTCTAGCATAAAAACCTACTGCAGAAGCATTAATAAGCATTTGAGGTTTAATATGATTCATCTCAAGAAAATTCTTTAAATCTTTTGTAATATCTATTCTGCTAGACTTGATTTTTTTCTTAATTTTTTTAGTCCAAATCTGCATCACAGATTCTCCGCTCAACTTTATAACAATATTAATATCTTTTAATAAGTCAGAATTATTTGTATTCCAATCAACTAAAGAAACATTTTCATCGAACTTTTTAGAATATTTCTTGGGATTTCTTGATAAAAGAACTATATGATGATCTTTTTTTGATAATGATTCGACTAATTTTGTACCAATAGTCCCCGTACCGCCAACAATGAGAATATTCACTTCTTGGAAAGACTACTTACAACAGCTTTGACTTTTGCTTGTGTTTCGCTACTAAACCAATTATCAATTAATATTTCATAATCAAAACTAGTATCATGCATTAAAGATTGCTTTAACCTAACAAATGGTTCTCCAGCATCTATATAAAATTTTGCCAATTCTTTTGCTTTTTTCAGAGCTTGAGATGTGGCTCTCTTTTTGCCTGTTAACCGATGTCCAATTAATTCATTAATAAGACCTTTTTTGTGCGCTTGCGAAGGAGTATACATTTTACATTGTGTTGCAACTTCAAAAAGGTTATCCCTGCTAATTGAATGAGATATAATGGATAACATATCTGGAGGCAAATCAATACCTATGTACATTTCATTAAGACCCATTCTATGTGTTCCATGTATTCCATAGCGATAATCAGATGCTAGTGCTAACAAACACCCTCCAGCAATAGCGTGACCGCCAACTATACTAATCACCGGCCCAGGGAATTCTCTGCATGCCTTAAAAAGATCTCCAAGAGTACCAAAAATAAGAGAAACTTCCTTTCGTTCTTTTGCGCTCATTAAATCTCTTAGATTCAGACCAGCGCTAAATACTTTTTCGTTGCCAAGAATAATAACAGCCTTGCATTCATTATAATTTAATTCTTTGATAATTTTTTTTACTCTGTCAACGCTTAAGAGATTTGGGCCTTTATCCCCCATTCGAATAATTTTAATCTCATTTTCTACTGTAACATTCATTTTAATATCCTTTATTCCATTTGTTCTCTAATAACATCAAATACCGGAACAGTCTTTTGAGCAACATAATCAAAGCAAACCAAGGTAGTAATGCATTTAACTGCACAATCAGTTTCACCCTTTAAAAATAAACCATATTCATAATCAAAACTCTTATTGCCTACTCTCGAAACTTTAATTCCTATATCTACTTCTTTCGGATGCTTGACTTGTTTATAAAAATCTAATTTCATTGATGCAACAATAAATGGGAAAGAATTTTTATTATAAGCATCTAACCCTAAATCTTTCGCATGACGTATTCTAGCATCTTCAAAATAAGCTACAACTGTTCCATGGTTAAGATGTCCCAACATATCTTCATCATACCATCGGGTTTCTAGATCATAAAAAGTTTTAAATTGTTCTCGTGTCATTATTCAATTAAGAATTGTGAATTTTCATTAGGAAAAATACATTTTTCTTTTTTTCCAAACCAGCTATATCTTTTCCTTGAGACCAAATTGTATATTTTATCTGCTAAAAATCTTGGAATAATAAATCTCAAATATTGCAAAGGATGATTTAAAAATTTTAATATTATAAATGCCGCTTCCGATTTTTTAAAAACTGTATCACCTTGTTTTACAATAACAGTATCGATATCTGAGATTTCATCTATATTGAGAGTTCTTTTGGCATAATTAGATTGCAAGGGACTATATTGAATTCTCTTTTTATGATCGTGTTTTATAGAAAAATCAACAAGATTAGAACATAAAAAACAAATTCCATCGTAGTATATAACTAATTGAGGTTTCATTAAAAAATAAAAGGAATAATAAAAGCTGTTTTCTTCTTGTATTCTTTATGCTCTTCAAAGCGAGATAAAGATTTATCAATTCGAATCATCCCAGGAATCCATACAGACAGTACAAATGCTCCTAAAATTAGTATTGGTACCCACCAAAGGCTAGATTCAATAGTTAAAAGGAGAAAACCAGTATAAATTAATAATTCGCCAAAATAATTTGGATGCCTGCAATGCTTCCATAAACCTTCTGTCATCAATCCTGAATTATGTTTTAAAAAGATATGCTTCTGCATATCTGACACAAAATGATAGAATACACCAAAAATAAAAATAATAATTGAAGCTACTATCACTTGCGGAGAAGCTATATGGAACACAGGCTCTTGGGTTGTTATAATAAAAGCAGGAGACCAATATGCCATCAAGCAAAAAAGCATAAAAATAGCATATGGTAGATTTGCCTTTTCTTCCCAGCTTTTGTCAGGAAAAATATTGCTCTTCATTACCCACATAATTCCATATGAACCATGTAAACAGAAATAAATCCATGCTGTGATATTATCTTGATGGAAAATGTTTTCCTGTTCATTAAAACAACAAATCAGGCCAAGGACAACTATCCAAGTAACGCTTTTAGAAAAATCAATGACGTATTTTTGTTTAATTCGCATAAAAGAAAAATGGTATTAGAGAAATTAATAAAACAATAATGATAGTTATAACTGATTTCTTATATTTGTTAATTAATTCTTCTTTTTTATTCATTGGCTAATGCATCCCACGCAAGCATACCACCGTCAACATTAACAGCAGTAAAATTATTGGTATTTAGAATGTCTTTCCCTCTGTTAGATCGGTTACCACTTCGACATACTACATAGATTGTTTTATCTTTCACAGAATCTAGTTCATTTAATCTATCTGCAAGATCATCAATAGGAATAAGCATTGCCCCTTCAATATGTCCCAAAGGACCATAAAATTCTTCTTCTGTTCTAACATCAAGAACGACTGTATCATCGGCTAATACGCTGGATTTAAACTCTTCCATGGTAACAATATCATTAAATTCTGTTTTTGCACAACACATTAACAAAAAGATAGCTAAAAAAATTGAAAATAAATATTTAATCATTTTTTCTTCTCTGTATGTAACGTTTTATAGTAAAAATATTAAACAATGTGGCTAAAATAACCAACACTGTCATTAAGATTATTGTTCCTTTCATCAGTCAATTTCCGTTCCAAATACTTTATCCCACAGTGTAAATGTAGAAGCATAATTACCTTTATTTTTTGAGTGATGGAGATCATGGTGTTCAGTAGTACCATAGAAAGGAATTAAAGATGTGATCTTTGATGATTTGATTCCAGAATGGATATCTAACTCATGTAGATTTCTTAACGCAGACATAACCCAAAATGCATAGATATTTATTTCAGAAAAAGATGCAATAACTACTAAACCAATAAAAGGACCGATAGCTCCGAAAAACCATTCTAAAGGATGGGTAAAGATATATTCCATTGGAATGGGCATTGTAGATCGATGGTGGGTTTTATGAATATGTTTGTATAAAAACTTCGTATGCAAAGCTGAGTGATAGAAATAGAAGTATAAATCATCTATTAGAAAAATTAAAACCAACTGCCAAGTAAATACCCAAACTGTCGGTAATCCAAAATCAATAAAATCTTGAAGAAGAAAAACGCCAACAATTCCTACACTTAATAAGATAGAAATATTAAATAAAATTAGAGGGAATCTTTCATAAAAACGCTTAGCGAAATATTCTTTTGGTTGAATGCGATAATCATTAATAAGATTGGTATGTAAAATCAAAGCTGTATATATGTATCCTATAAGATTTGTACAAAAAAGAATGGCTACAGTAATCAATATTGCTGTGGTTATATCCATAGTGATGTAATTTAGCTTACATGCTATTCAAAAAGGTCATTTAATCTATTTTTTATTATTGCTTGATTTGCCATAATACCTAATGATCTTACAGCAATATTCAACATACTGAATCGCTTATCTTTGGTATAACCTTTGTGGTACCTAAAATAAATTTGTTGTGCAATAATTGCTATTTTAAATAACCCATATACGTAATAAAAAGTAGGATTTTCAATCGTTTTTCCAGATTTCTTCTCATACATACCAAGTAATTTGTTTCGAGAAGGATTACCGTCCAAAGTAGTTGGACTTAATTGAAATATTTGAAGTTCTTCAGGATCATTTTTATCCATCCAATATCCAAGTGTAGTTCCAAAATCCATTAGCGGATCTCCAAGCGTTGCCATCTCCCAATCTAAAACCGCAATCACTTTTGTTGAATCTTTGGGATCAAGTACCATATTATCGTATTTAAAATCATTATGAATAATAGAAGAAGAAGACTCTTTAGGTTGATTTTCATTTAACCATTTTGCAATAAAATCCATTTCCGGAATATCATCTGTCTTTGCATGATAATATCTTTTAGTCCATCCAGAAATTTGTCGTTTTACATAACCATCAATTTTCCCAAAATTCATTAACTCATTTTTATTTAAATCTACTTGATGCAATTCTACTAACGTATCGACTAATGAATCAGCAATCCCTGACATCGTATCAGAATCAGGTGCATTTTTTTGAGAAATCCCTGGTCTCAATATATACCCTTTAACACAATCCATTACATAGAACGGAACGCCAAGAACAGATTGATCATCAGAATAGAAATGGACATTAGGAATTTTTGAAAATTCTGTTTTTAGTTTTTTCAATATTTGGTACTCTCTAAACATATCATGTCCACCTTTTAGGCTATCTGCCCCATAAGGAGGTCTTCTCAATACAAGTTCATTGTCGTCTGTCTTCAGGTAATATGTTAGATTGGAAAAACCGCTTGGGAATTGTTTAATAGATAAATTATCTGCATTAAAACCTTTAGATCTTAAAAAATTACTAATTGATTCCACAGGAAGAGTCTCACCCTCTCTGATATCTTTGGGTAAATCCATTTCAAATGTAACATTATTATTATTTTTTAGAATCTTTGAAAATTTAAGATAGAATTTTAACCAAATTGGAATTGGTAAGTTAATTTTTGATTTCTTTCCAAACATCTATTTAGAGTAAGATTTTAAAATCTCTCTAGCTACTCGTACTTTATGCACTTCATCTGCTCCATCATAGATTCTAGCAGCTCTCTCATGCCTATATAGAAGTGCAATAGGAGTATCATCCGTCATTCCAAGAGCTCCATGAACTTGAAGTACACGATCTAAAACATTTTGTAGCACATTGGCTACATAAAATTTTATAGTAGAAATTTCTACTTTTGCAGAATCTGCACCATGTTCATCAATTTTTTTAGCTGTATCAAGAACCATTAGTCTTGAAGCATTAATTTCAGCGCGAGATTCAGCAATCCAATTCTGAATAGTTTGTTTTGTTGCTAAAGGCTTATTTGGCGCAAGTTCACGAGTCAATGCCCTATTGCACATCATATCAAACATACGTTCACATTCACCAACCCAACGCATACAATGATGAATTCTTCCTGGACCTAATCTATCTTGGGCAATCTTAAATCCTTCACCTGCTTTTCCAAGTAAATTTTCTTCTGGAACAGTACAATTTTCATAGCGAATCTCAGCATGTGCATTCCAACCATCTCCTTCATCTCCCATAACAGGAATATTCCTAATAAATTTAAATCCTTCGGTATCGGTTGGGACAATAATTTGGCTAGCACGCAGATAAGGATTAGGATTATCAGGGTCTGTAACTACCATAGCAATGGCAAAACTTGCACCGTCAGCCGAAGAAGTAAACCATTTATGTCCATTAATAACATAATTTTTTCCATCTTTTTTCGCAATTGTTCCCATCATAGTAGGATTAGAACCCGCAAATTCAGGCTCTGTCATTGAAAAACAACTCCTAGCATCTCCATTAAGAAGAGGTTTTAAAAATGTTTCTTTTTGATAATCAGATCCATGATCCATTAATATTTCCATATTTCCAGCATCTGGTGCTTGACAATTAAAAACATACAAACCATAAAAAGAATGACCTAATATCTCATAAATCTGACCTAATTGGTATAAGCTTAACCCTAGACCACCATATTCCTTTGGAATTTGAGGAGTAAATAAACCTAAAGATCGAACTTTATCTCTTTTCTCTTCTAGATAAGGTAAATGTTCTTTGAAAGTATGTTGAATATCAAATTTTTCTTCACTAACCATCTCTTCTTTAATGAAATCTTTGATGGTTGATTTAATTTTTTGGAACTCTTTGTCTGCTATTGCCATTGTTTTCTTAAATATATGTTTCTAATTCCTTAGAAATGAAACTAACATTAAATGTCTTTAAAGTAAATCTTTCAGTTGTGCAAGAAAACTCTGATATTGAAGCATTCTTGATAGCAAAATTCTGCTTTTGTATATCCTGAGGACTGCACTGTGTTGCCTCTCCATAGAGTGCTGATATTACCCCACCAGACGTTACAATGAGAACATTAGAAGATTCGGGCAAAGAATTTTGTATTGTATTTAACGATTTTTTCACTCTAGACCTAAAATCTGTATATGATTCTAAATCTGTATTGGTTAAATCTAGTTCCGACTTAGCCCATTTTAATGCAATATATTGAAACATTTTAAAAAACTTTTTTTCCTGATTATCGTTTTCATAATTTTTATATAAATCAATCAGTTTGGAATCAGATTGTAGGAGTTTTGGTGCAAAATATTGAGTTACTTCCATCAAATGGTTTTCAGCAAATCCATTTTCAATAGAAAAAGGAATTTTTTCGTTAGCATTATACCCCTCTATGATTCCATCAAAAGTTTGTATATGGCGTTTGAGTGGACCAACAATTGCTTTATCAAAATTTAATTTCTGTTTTGCAAGTACCTTACCAAGCTCAACAGACTGTTTAAGACCTAAATCGCTAAGATTATCATAGTCATCTTCGCCAAATGAAGCCTGACCATGGCGTACAAAAAATAATGTATTAATTTTTTTCCCCTTTATTCGAAAATAAGAAAAACCAATTCTGCAACACATGCAGGTTTTTCACTATTTTCTAATTCAAAAGTCAAAGATACAATTAAACGTGCACCTTTTCCTTTCTGGTTATCTATTTTTTCAAAATTTTTTAAAACTGTCCTTCCTCTCACTTTGCTGTTTGCTGGAACAGGAGCAGTAAAACGTACATGGTTCAGTCCATAATTAATACCCATTTTTGCTGATTTAACGGCATAGGTATCCTCTAACATTCTTGGAGCCAGTGATAAAACAAGAAATCCGTGTGCTATCGTCGTTTTGAAAGGAGATAAAAGCTTTGCTTTCATAGGCTCGGTATGAATCCATTGAAGATCTCCAGTCACTTCTGCAAACTCATTAATTTGTTTCTGAGTAATCTTTTGCCATTCAGTAACACCAAGTTCTTGACCTACGCTGGCTTCTAATTCACTAATATTTTTAAACACTTTCATACGTGAAAATTAAGAGTTCGAAGTGTCTCCTACAATATGAAATTTTTTAAAATAATGCTGGAGAAAGAAGAATGAAATTCCCGTTGCTATTACAATTGCTAATACCTGGGCATACCATACCCAAATAATAGGTTTTCCTATTTGTTCGAAATATAGAGCAAGCGGAGCAGTAATCACTAAAACTCTAATCGTGGTTACCACTAATAAAGGCATTCCTTCACCAAATGCTTGACAAATTCTAGCACATATTACACTGACTGCAACTGCCGGATATACCAGTACAATTATTTTTAGATAAGTAATTCCGACTTCTAAAACTTGTGGATTTGATGTAAAAACTGGTAAAATCATTTCTGCAGACAAATAGAGAATAACTACGTTTACTATAGTAATTATAACTGCTCTTGAAATTCCATATTTTACTATCCATATTAATTTAGAAAATTCCTTGGCACCAAAAAACATACCTACAATTGTCGTTAGTGCAATTGCAATCCCCAAACAAGGCATAAATAATAACATATCTATTCGAGAGACAATTTGATATGCTGCTACTTCTTCAGGACCGTAATTAATCAAAATTTTATTAAGTACAGCTTGTCCAAAAGAAATAATTAGCATCGACAATGAGGATGGAATTCCTACCTTAAATATCATATTTAGTATATTAGGCGTATAACGAAAATGCCTAAAATTGAATGAAATGAATGTTTTTTTCATCACAAAAATAACGATGAAATACATCGCCAACATTATCACCTGACTTAAAACAGTTGCAATTGCTGCACCATCAACACCATATTCAAGCAAAAAGATAAAAATAGGGTCCAATATAACATTTGATATGGTTCCAACTAAACCAATAATCATTGGAATTTTTGTTTCCCCTTCTCCAGCAAGAATAGCTCTAAAAAACAATGAAAATACTACCCCACCTATTCCAAAAGTCAATATCTTTAAATACGAATGGGCAGTATCAAGAATATAGTCATATGCACCTAACAATATTAGTAGATCTCTTCCAAAATAGACCCCTAGTATAGTTAATAATACGCTAATAGCAATTCCTAACAAAATAGCATGTTCAGCACAATTATCTGCATTTTTTTTGTCTTTTTTACCGATATATTGCGCGATAGATGCTGTTACACCAGCTCCCAACCCAACAGTCAATCCAATAATAATAAAAAAAAGTGGACTTACAAAAGCAACGGCAGCGACTTCATCTGCTCCCAACCAACCAATAAACATGATATCCACAACATTAAACAATGTCTGAACCATCATTCCTGCAATAATAGGAAGTGCCATGGACCATAGTGCCCGTGTAGGATTGTTAAGGAACGACTTTAGACGTGACTCTTTTTGCATACAATTATCTTACTTAAAGAGAGATAAATACTCTTTATAACCTTCTTTTTCCATCTCTTTAAGAGGAATAAATTTTAATGCGGCAGAATTAATACAATAACGTAGTCCTGTTGGATTAGGGCCATCATCAAATACGTGCCCTAAATGAGAGTCGCTATTTTTTGCTTTTACCTCTGTTCGAGGAAGAAGTAATTCATAATCTTGTTCAAATTTTAAGTTCTTTTTGTTAATGGTTTGGTAAAAAGAAGGCCATCCTGTTTTTGAGTCATATTTGTGTTGAGATGAAAACAATGGTTCTCCTGATACAATATCAACATAAATACCAGGTTCTTTATTGTCCCAATATTCGTTATTAAATGCCGGTTCTGTCCCACATTCTTGCGTTACATAATACTGCATATCATTTAATTTTGCTTTTTTCTCTGACATTAAATTATCTATAGTTTGAGCATATAAGACATTGAAAACAACGCTTAATAGCAAGATTCTGGTATAATTCATTGGATAGAACTTAATAATAAGATTCGATTTTTTATTTGGTTTTTTTAATATGCTATATTACCTTACTCAGAACTAACTAATTAGAGAGGTATAATAATATGCATAATATTAAATATATTTTAATTGCTCTCCTGTCTACTGCTATGTTAAGTGCACAGACTGTCTCTGGGACAGTAAGTGATACTGACGGTAGTGGATTAGCAGGTGCAAACGTCTCTGTTGATGGTACTGATTTAGGATCAGCATCTAACAATGACGGCTCTTATTCCGTTACAGGATTGTCAGCCGGTACATATACCGTAACTGCTTCTTATATCGGATACGAAAGTACTAGTTCAAGTGTTACTGTAGGCGACGGCCAAACTGTAACATTGAATCTCACATTGGCTCAAGGCGATGTTCGCCTTAATCAAGTAGTAGTTGCAGCTTCTAGAAAGAAAGAACTTGTAGTTGATGCTCCTGCTAGTGTGGAAGTATTTTCAAGCGAAGAATTAAGCGTACGTAGTGCAAAATCGATTATTGATCATACTGAAGGTCGCGCTGGTGTAGAAACCATGAAGACTGGTATGCAATCATCTAACGTTACGTTACGTGGCTTCAACGGTATTTTTTCCGGCGCTTTACACGTCATGGTCGACAACCGTTGGGCTAGACCTCCAGTAATTACAGCTAATATCTATCAACTCATTGGTGTTGAAGATGATGATATTGATAGAATAGAGCTTGTTCGTGGTCCTGGATCTACAATGTATGGTCCTAACACAGCACAAGGTGTAATGGCTATTTACACCAAGTCTCCATTTGATCAAAGTGGAACTAGAGTGGAATTACATGGTGGAATGAATAATTATACTAAGTTATCAGTAAGAAATGCTGGTCAGTGGGGCAGTAAATTTGCTTATAGAGTAAGTTTAAGTCATACTGAATATGATGAATGGTCATACGATATCAATAATAGTGGTGGTGTTGGCGGATACAGTGAACCAGCAACGGTAAGACGTTGGTTAGCTACTCCTTCATATCCATTCCAAAACTTTGATACTGTATATGACGATCCAGTAGGCGGTGTTGACAATAACCCTGCTACTGAAAATTCACCAGTAAATCTTTACTCTGATGTATTTAGCACCAAAATGGAGTTTCGTCCTGACCTTAAATCTACTATCACTCTTGCTTTACGTGGAACAGAATCTGACGTAATAGAAATGACAGGTATTGGTAGAGCTTATGGAATCGGCGCGAACTCTATGTCAGAACAGCTTTCATATCAACGCCAGGATGTTCTTGGAGGCGATTTGTATATTAATCTGTTCCGTAACCATAATGCTCAAGATGGTACCTATATTCTTGCAACTGGACAAATTATCTATGATAGATCTGAATCCGTTGCATTCCAAGTACAGCATTCTGTACCATTGGGTAATGGTCAACACTTGACTTATGGTATCGATCATGAAGATAGATCTCCAGATACTGCTGGCAGTATTAATGGAGTCTTTGAAGATTCCGATGACTATACTTCAGATGGTGTCTATGCGCAGTATGAAAATCGTGTAAACGATAATTGGAAGATAGTAGCTGCGATTAGAGGAGATGATAATACGTGGAATGATGATTTACTAGTGTCCCCGAGATTTGCAGTGGTATATAATCCAACTGCTACGGGACAAGTAAGGTTTACTTACAATAAGTCAATCGAGGTTCCAGGAAATTATCCGAAAAATCTAGATATTACTCAATATGCTAATTTCTTATCATTAGCAGGAGTACCTGATTTTTCAGGATTACTTGGATTCCAACCTGACTTTAATTTACGTGCAATGGGTGCAAGAGATGGATACAACTATCATGTGGGTACGAATGGGGTAAACTCATTTCGTAGTAATTGGTCACAACATCCTTATTTAGGTGGTAATATTAACCATAATTGGGATATGGGTGACGCAAACTTCAATGCAGTTGTATGGCCTACTCTAGCTTCATTCATTGGTGGTGGATTTTTACAAGGTGCTAGTGGACAAGCATTGTTAGCAGGATACGCTCAAGGCGTTGGTGCTGCTTATGCTGCCGCTACAGGTGATGTTGCCGGTGCTGCTGCTTATGGTGCAGCCGCTGCTGGTGCAGCTGCCGCTGATTTCCAAACACTAATGGGTGTAACTCCAAATATCGCTCATGTAACAGCGCAGTTTCTTCCTTCTGCTGGTGCTTTTATCCCTTCAGACGGTGCAAACGCAATGAATGTTGAGAAGAATGATCACACAACTCGTGACGTATACGAAATTGGGTATAAAGGACAAGTTGGAGACGGTATGGTATTAGGTGTTGATGTATGGACTACTGAAGTTCATGATTACATCGGTGCCCTAACTAACATGTCTCATAGTGTAATCATGGCCGCAGATGGCGCAGACTATGTTGCAAAATTAATGACTGCAATGTATGGAAACGCTAACCTAACAGGGTTTGTTAACTTGTTAGATAGTGCTGCTGCTGGTGGAAATGGCAACGGAATTGGTGCCGATGATCTTGCAGCTATTGTTGCAGGTCAAGTAGGTATGATTCCAGTTGGAAACGTTTCTCCAGATCACTCACCATATGGTGCTGACATGATCTTTGGATACGGTAAAGTTACTGAATCATTCAGACTTAGCGGTATGGATCTTTCATTAAACTGGTATCCTAGTGAAGATTGGTCTTTTTGGAGTGCAATGTCTTATATAAATAAAGACGAAATTAGCGTTCCAAATGTTGATGAAGAAGGTATCTTAAACATGAATACTCCAAAGATGAAACTTGGTGGTGGACTACAATATTCTGGCGATGGCCATGGATATGGACTTAGACTACGTTATCAAGATTCATATAATATGGATGGATCAGTGTATGCTGGTAAAGTCGAATCTTTCTACACTTTAGGTGTAAATGCAAGTTTCGATATTGATGCAGCTCCTGGTTTAAAAGTTACCTTAACAGTTGACAATATTACTGACCAAGTACACCGTGAAGCATTCCAAGGTGCTTTAATGGGTAGATGGGCTTCAGTAAGACTCGGATATGATTTTTAATTGTAGACGTAATTGATATAAAAAAAGCCCTCATTTTTTGAGGGCTTTTTTTTACTCTAATCTTTCCCGACTTTTTGCCAGGGCAATGCTACCAGATCTACATTTCCTCCGGTAAGAAGAAGAACAACTTTCTGTCCTTTAAATCTTTCTTTGTTAGCAATTACACTCGCAAGCGTAAGAGCACACGATGGTTCTACAATAATTTTCATTTGTTCCCAAATCAATTTAGTTGTTTCAATAATTTCGTCTTCTGTTGCTAAAATAATATCGTCTACATTTTTTTGAATGATTGGAAGGGTAAATTCACCAACAATCGCCATTAATCCATCTGCAACCGATTCTCTGTGTTGCATCGGAATACGTTTATTGGCTTGAAACATGAGATAGGTATCATCTACATTTTTTGGTTCAGTACCAATGATCTGTGCTTGAGAACCAAGACCTTTTAACGCAATCGAAATACCGCTAATAAGCCCTCCACCGCCTATAGGAACTACAATAGCATCAAAATCATCTAATTGGTCGCAAATTTCAAGACCGATTGTACCCTGTCCTGCAATGACCGAATAATTATCATATGGGTGAATAGAAATACGATTATATTTTTTTAATACTTCTTTAAATAATTCATCTCTTTCACTCATTGTATCACAAAAAATCATATTTCCATTGTAGGTGTTCACATTATGGATTTTTGCTTTAGAAACGCTTTTTGCCATCACAATATCTGCATGGACTCCCTTTAAGCTCGCAGCACATGCGATTGCCCCACCATGATTGCCTGAAGACTGACAAGCAACTCCTTGTTTTGCTTCCTCTTCTGTTAAAGAAAAAATAGCATTGGATGCCCCTCTAATTTTGAATGAACCTGTTTTTTGGAAATTTTCACATTTAAAAAAAAGTTCCATGCCCAATAATTCATTAAAATAATTTGAGGTAATAATAGGTGTTTTTCGAACAATCGAATCTGTTAGAGACTGTGCATTTTGAATATCTTCTAGCGTAGGAGGTTGTGATAACATTAATTGAAGGTAATTATTTTAAATATAACAACTTCCCTACAGCATTAAAATTGCTGGAGCGAATTTGATAAAAATATACCCCGCTACTTACATTATCTCCATCATCATTTTTTGCATCCCATTGTACAGATTGGTAACCAAATCGTTCTTGGTTATCAATCAAGTTTCTAACTACCCTACCACGAATATCTAATATAACCATATTGATAGTTTCAGTGGCAGGCATATCAAATTCAATAATAGTAGCACTATTGAATGGATTTGGATAACTCTGAGCCAAACGATATGTTGATGGAGCAGTTTGTAATAAATTATATCCTTCTGATACGATCTGATCATTTCCATCAGAAGCTGAATAACTAATTCTTAAAAATTCATATGTGTCAGTTAGATTTTGGAAACCGAAATGTAGTTCTGGTTCTGGTAAAACACTAGAATCTCCATGATCACCAAATTCAACGTGCGCTACACCAGCCTGTGTATTGTTTAAAACTAATCTTCCTTCTGATGATGTAGTAAGCAGACTTACACTATAATTACCAGGACTATATTCAAAGTAAACCTGTCCTGATTTTGTCCCACTTGGGAATTTTACTACTAGCTGATTGTTTAATATACGTAAAAAAGGACTTTGCCCTGATACTGAATAGTTTGGAACCTGTAATCCATTTTCTTGCAGTGACCAATCCCACATATTTTCAAACATTGCTAAATCTTGTGCATCTGCAACGCCATCAAAATTTGGGAAGAAATATGGAGCACTTCCTGTAATTGGTGCTATATCGACGTAAGGCCACGAAGCTATAAATGCACTATAATCGTCAAAATCGACATCCCAATCATTATCCATATCTGCTAAGAGTGACCCAAAATAATAAAAAGATGCAGAAACTGTAGTTGAATTTAAACCAACTAAATCTTGTCCATATACATTCACATGATATTGTTGATAATCACTTAATCCGAGAGAATTAAGATTAATTGTGGTGCTGGAATAAGGTGTAGATGCTAATATGTCTTCACCACCAACAGATGAACCAACGGATACAAAATAAAGTGCTACACCTGTAGTAGCATCATAAAAATTATCTAGCTGTAGTGCAATATCAGGGTTTTGAGTAATATATTGAGTATCTTGAATGTTTGTAATTGCTAATGTCCCAACCGTAGGATTAACTCTGTCTACAATTACCACAATCTCATTTGAAGCAAAATTTGAATCTCCAGATGTATTTCCTATAACACTGCCTTCAGCAATTGAAACTTTTACTTCGCCATCAACAATAGCTTCAATATCAAAACTATAATTGACACCATCTCCACCGTTAAAACTTGTCACTGTTGCATTACTAAGCACTAAATCATCTTGAGTAAATCCAGTAACAGCTTCACTGAAAGTAACATTAACAGTAAAACCATCATTTGCAGTTGCGTAGGAAGTATTTGAAGTTAAAACGGTGTTTACACCACTAACAACTTGTGCCCACGTCCAACCATTTGCCCATGAATATCCTTCTAAAGCTTGTTCTTCAGAAAACATGCGCATTTGGTCATCGTAAGAATAGTCCATGTAATTCATGAATTGATCACCTTTTCCGCTTGAACTAATACAGCTATTTTCTGCCTGTCTACCATAGAAATTGCCACTACCAGCTGGCCATTCGTATATATTTGCAGATCGATTGTTCACAGTTTGAGGTGGAACATCAGACCAATACTGAGTTCCACAAGTGCTAGCATTAAAAGTGTGATTATAGGTAAAATTATGTCCTAACTCATGAGTTAAAGTTCTACCGCTATCATAATTATTAACTGTACCAGGATTTTCAACTGAACCAACGGACTCTGTTAGAGTTACTGATTCAGGCCATCCCAAATATGCTTGACCCAATAATCCACCAGTTAGGGGAGCAATATACATATTTAAGTATCCAGATTGATATCCTGAAGGGCCTCCTCCATCTGGCGTAATAGAACTAGCAAGACTACTTGCTTCACTTACTCCAGATACTGATGATTGACTAATCTGATATCGACGAATTGTTACACCTTCTACTAAATCTGCACCATTTCTTTCTCCTTGAGCTCCAACAAATTCGATTTGATGCATACCTCTAACGCCCTGGAAACTATAATCAATCCCTGGATCATTTGGTGCGTCACTTGGATTTGGAGAAGATGGTATTTCATCTCCATCGGGATTTATACCCTTAAAATCTAAATTAATTTGATCAAAATTATAACCAAGCTGTTCTTTGTTAAGATTATCAGATGATGATTGATAAAGTACATGGAAAATAACCGGAATATAGATTGTATTTTTTTTATCTCCATCCGTACGCCACTGAGGATTTTCTCTTAATAGCTGTTGTGCTTTTTGAATATATGCATCTCGTTCAGCAATAAATTCTGGATTGGTAAGTTGTAATTCTTGTTCTAATTCATCTGCAGTACATCTAATCCATTCACTATGATTATGTTGTGCATTTAAGACGGCAAAGAATGATAGAATAAATATTATTTTTTTCATAGGAATAGTTGCAAATAATTTAAAGGGTATTATAAAGAATACAAATAAAAAATAACGCATTATATTTTAAATAATCTATCTGCTTCTTTATAATATGTTTCTACAGTAGCCAATCTCACCTCTTCATATCCTCTAACCAGATCTGGTAACTCAGAGAATTTCAATAAATTCTCATATTTACCATTGGATATTCCATTAATATTATTGGTAAGTATTGTTTTGTAATGATGAAGAATCTCTTTATCAGTCTTACGTACATCACTGCTAAACCAAGCCATAAAATCAAACTTAGTTCCCCTTACAAATTTAAATCGTTTCAAAGCCATGTACCCATATTTAAACCATCTAGGTAGAGCAAGCTTACTTTTTACACCAGGAATTTTATTCAATAATGGAATATCTTTGAACATCTTTAGAAATGGTGGATGAAGCATATAATAAATTTTTGCTGATTTTCCGAATTCTTGATTCAATGCAGTATTTAACTCAGCTTTCAAAGATAAACGTGCTACTTCATATTCATCTTTCACTGCCATTAATTTGTAGAGGTATCTTGCAACATTTTTAGTAAGTAGAGGTGAAGAATGTTCTCGTTTTTCAACAGCATGAATTTCTTTAACAAAATTGATATACTCTTCTGCATATTGTACGTTTTGATAATCAATGAGTTCAGGAACACGGAATTCTAGAATTTGTTTTAATTCATCATCTGGTTTTTTAATTTTATTAATTAAAGATTGAGAAATATCATCCAGTTCTGGTTTTACATCGATATTACCAGATCTATACAAGCTTAATGATTGTAACCAATTTGGATCAGCAACTATTTTTCTACCCAAATTAAATGCATCTTGATTCTTTTTCACAACAACACCATTAATCTTAATGGCTTCTAAAATGGAATCGGCATTAAGTGCAACATATCCAGACTGATATGCAGCTCCAATAACAATAAAATTTGCTTGCATATTGCTATCAAAAAAATGTTCAGACAATTCAGTAGCATTTAAAAGGATATTTTCTTTAGAAAATTCTTTAATAAGATCGATTAAATGAGTGGAATCAGGATACTCTTTTTTTGTAGATCTTACCATGTCTCCGGTTGGTATCTCAGATGTAGATATAACGGACATGGAACGTTTTTTATGTAATCTAGATAGGTTCACTGGATTAGTTCCTGTTAATAGATCAAATACCAAATATACATCGGATTCTCCGCTGGATACTCTACTTGAACATTCCTTATCTAAATCACTCAAAATTTTCAAGTGAGATACTACAGATCCTCCTTTTTGACTTAATCCAGTCTGATCTAAAGCAACAACTTTCTTATTCTCCAAAAACGCAGCAGTAGCAACAATCTGATTAACCGTTACCACTCCAGTGCCACCAATTCCTAACATAAAAATGTTTGAGCTACCATTCGTCAAATCTTTTGGACTTGGCAATCTGGAAGGATCAAAGCCTAAGTCTGGTAATTGTCTTTTATCATCCTTCTCTGAAGGAATAACTTTTACAAAGGAAGGACAGTTCCCTTCTAAGCATGAATAATCTTTATTACATGAAGGTTGATCAATTTGTGTTTTGCGTCCAAATTCTGTTTTAACAGGCTGAACACTCAAGCAATTAGATTTAACCCCACAATCACCACAACCCTCACACACTGCTTCATTAATAAATATTCTCTCTTTTGGTTCAGGCGCTTTACCTCGTTTGCGTAATCTACGTAAATTTGCAGCGCAAGCTTGATCATGGATTAAAACTGTAACTCCTTTAATTGATTTTAATTTTTTCTGTACACTAACAATTTCATCTCTATGAAAAATTTCAGTATCCTTGTCCCATCTAGATTGTTTAATGGAATCATAAGCACTAGGATCATCAGTAGTAACCATAATCTTCTTTACACCTTCAGATTTAAGATACTTGGTCAACTCAGGTAAATCCAATCCTCCATCTGGTTCCTGTGCACCTGTCATTGCAACGGCACGATTGTACAAAATCTTATATGTAAGATGGGAATTTGATGCAACGGCTTGTCTTAGCGCCAATGATCCAGAATGAAAGAAAGTCCCGTCCCCAACATTTTGGAACATGTGTTCTTTTTCAATAAAAGGTTCCATTCCTACCCATTGTGCACCTTCACCTCCCATATGTGTTGTACCAAACGCTTTACCGTCATCAACAAACATTGCCATCAAGTGACATCCAATACCTCCAAATGCAGAATCGCCTTCAGGCATTTTTATTGTCGAAGTATTGTGAGGACACCCTGAACAAAAATACATTGAACGATTGGAAAGGGATTGTGCATACACGCGATTATCTATTTCACTTAAAATATTAATCTTTGTATTAGGAGTATCAACATTGAATTTTTTAGAATATCTGTCAAAAATGATTCTACTTATAATATCTGCAGTTAACTCACCATAACCAGGAATCAATGGATTATTATTCTCATCAGATTTACCCAAAATGATTGGCTTATTAGGGTAATTATACATTTCTTCTTTTAAAAGCATCTCAATAAAAGAACGTTTTTCTTCAATGACGGTTATTTCATCTAATCCTTTGGAAAATTCTTGAATAATTGATGGTTCCAATGGATAGGTCAAACCTAACTTTAATATTCGAATACCATATTTATTTAAACAATCGTGTGTCCACCCTAATGAATCAAAAGCTTCCATTACATCATAATATGTTTTTCCAGATGTTATAATACCAATTGTATCATTTTCAGACCTAACAACAATCTTATTAATCTTGTTTGCAGAAGCAAAATGTTTAGCAGCTTGAATTCGTCCCAAATGAATTTCTTTTTCGGTTGGTAGACTATGATGGCCAACTAATTTTGCGTTCTGGATATGTGCCCATGGTTTGCCATCATAAGTAAAATCTGGTATTGTAATTGATATTCTATTAGGATGAACAAATGCACTTCCAAATCCGTCTGCAATATCTGTTACAATCTTAAATCCAGACCATAATCCGGTAAACCTTGACATTCCATAAGCATAAAGTCCCAAATCAAGAATCTCTTGAACGTTTCCTGGGTAGAAAATTGGCATCATCGCATCAAAAAGTGCAGGTTCTGATTGAGATGGCAAAGTAGAGGACTTACAAGAAGGATCATCTCCTGCAACAGTAAGGACACCTCCATTCTGTCCAACTCCAAGATAATTTGCATGTCTAAAGATATCCCCAGATCGATCTACTCCAGGAGCCTTTCCATACCACATACCAAGAACACCATCGTATCGCAATTTTGAAACCATATTTGCCATTTGGCTACCATAAATCAGTGTAGCTCCTAAATCTTCATTCACTCCAGGAATAAATTTTACATTGTGTTCATCAAGTATTCTTCTATTCTTGATGAGGTTGATATCTAATACACCTACTGGAGATCCTCGATACCCTGAAACGAGAGTAGCGGTATTTAAACCTGCAATTAAATCGAACCGATGTTGATCTAATAATAATCTTACTAGAGCTTGGATTCCAGAAAGAACAATCTTACCATCAAGTAAGGTATATTTGTCATTTAAATCGAAGTTATTTCTTAGGACTTGTCCTGTCATAATGTTTCAGCTATAATTTAAATATTTCTTTGATAGATTCTACAACTTTTCGAGGAGTTTCTTCTTGCACAAAATGACCTGCTTTTGTCTTCACAACTTTTGCTTGAGGAAGTAATCTAGCAGTACGCCTTCTTAATTTCCACATTACTGGATCATTCATCCCCCAAACAATCTGAGCTGGCCCATTATATTGCTGTAAAAATTCTTCAATTTCTTTTTCAAGTGGAACACTAGGATGATTCATATTGTTGGGAACCATCCGAGCAAGCGCTAAGGGACCACTATTGTCCTTCATTTTTCTTAATGGATACTTGTATGCCTTAACAACATCTTTTGAAAACGATCCTGGAACACCTTGAAATTTATTTAAAGCAGATAAAGGAAAATTTAATACCCTGAATAATAAGTTGCTTATAACAGGAAGTTGAGAAAGTGCGTGAAACCATGTCGGTTTAAAACCATCTTTTGGTGCAGTAATTGCCGTATTCATTACAATCAATCCATCAATTTTTTTTCCAGCTTTCATTGCACCGGCAATTCCGATCATTCCACCCCAATCGTGAACAACCATACCGATTTTTTCTTCTTTAATCTGGCTGAAGAAATTAGCCATCCATTCACTATGAGCATTGAGAGAATGTTCATGAAGTTCTATTTTATCAGAAAATCCAAACCCAATTAAATCAGGTACGATTAATCTTGCCGAAGTACCATCTAATTGATCTAAAATTTTTCTGTATAAATATCCCCACATTGGATTGCCATGAACAAATACAATTGGCCTTCCAGCTCCTTTCTCCATAACATGCATACTCTTACCATTAACATTAACAGAATAATGATTGTAAGGTAATTGTTTGAATAACCAATGTGGAATTTCTTTTGAGTAATCTTTTTCCATAATTAACATGAATTTATAAAAAAAATTGAATAAAATACTTTTTAGTATTGACTAAAACAAAAATATTTAGATAACTTCAGCATAGCCAGCCGATTATGCTTTTCGAAAGTGTATTGTATTTGTTTAAATAGCCTTTACTGAGGCTTTTCTTGTCATAGAACAGGATAATAACGTTAATTTTTAATAACTAAGGGTAGTGAAATAGTACTAGAATGGCAGAAGCAATTGAGATAAATTTTCCTAGAGAATCGGAAAACAATCCAACACTTGATCCAGAAATAAAAAGTCAAATTCTTGATTATAATATTAAAGAATCAGATGAAAATAAACAGGAAGAGTGTCCAGATGAATTCAAAATAGATAATTACTATAAAGAAGACCATTTAGGGAAGAACGTTTTACAGCAAAAATATCTCGCTCCATGGGAAAAACACCCATGGGACCTCTGGAAACGTCAAGCGAAAGCACTAGCAAGTGTTGAAAAAACAAAATCACTTCAGGACAAATGGGAAACAAAATTTTTTGATACGCTTCTCAATTTTAAGTTTGTTCCAGGTGGTAGAATTATGCATGGTGCTGGTAGAAATGACATTACCACTACCCTAAATAACTGTTATGTCGTTGGAATCAAAACTGATTCTATAAAATCTATCTATGATTGTGTAATCGAAGAAGCCATGACTTATAAATTTGGGGGTGGATGTGGACATGATTTATCAACTCTAAGACCTGCTGGAGATCAAATATTAGGAACTGGTGGGAATTCATGTGGACCTACTGGATTTATGAATCTATTTAGCGAAAATACAAACACTATTGCACAACATGGTAGACGTGGTGCAAATATGCAAACACTTCGAGTTGATCATCCAGATATCGAAAAATTTATTGAAATAAAAACTGGTGATATCGATATGATAAAATATTCTAATATCTCAGTTCTACTAACAGACAATTTTATGGAAGCGGTAGAAAATGATACCGATTTTAATCTAGAATGGAATGGTAAAGTTTATGAAACTGTAAATGCAAAAGAATTATGGATGAAAATTATCAACCATGCACATGCTAGCGCAGAACCTGGACTTCTATTTTGGGATACAATGAGAAAATATCACAACGCTGAATATTGCAGTCCCCTTGTATCTACCAACCCTTGTGCAGAACAACCTTTGCCAGATGGTGGGTGTTGTAATTTAGGAGCTCTAAACTTAGAAAGATTTGTTGACAAGGATGGTAATTTTGATTTTGAAGATTTTAAAGAATGCACTACTACTGCAACCAGGTTTTTAGATAATGTTATCGATTATAATTTAGATCGACATGCACTTGAAGATCAAAAACAAAATGCAATCAATGATAGGCGCGTAGGCCTTGGTATACTTGGATTAGGAGATATGCTTGTTAAAATGGGTATTAAATATGATTCGGATGAAGCTTTAAATACAATTGCTGAAGTAATGAAAGTTCATCGTGATACTGCTTATGAAACAAGCGTTGAACTTTCACTAGAAAAAGGTCATTTTCCTTATTTTAAGTGGAGCGGATATTCAAAAAGTAATTTTATAAAAGATCTACCTGAAGATTTACAACAAAGAATAAAAAATGATGGAATAAGAAATTCAACACTGACAACAGTGGCTCCAACAGGTAGCGGTGCAATAGTTGCACGTGTCACTTCCGGTATAGAACCAATCTTTGCAACTTCATATAAGAGAAAAGTGAAAAAGAATGATAGCTATGGAAAAGATTTTGATGAATACGAAGTATGTCATCCAGTTATAAAAGAAATGTTTGGTGATGATAAAAATCTTCCTGAACATGTTGTAACAGCACATAATGTTGACCCCTACTTTAGAGTAAAAATGCAGGGTGAAACTCAAAAATATATTGATAGCTCTATTTCTTCTACTGTTAATCTTCCTGAAGAAACAACTGTTGAAACTGTAGCTGACATTTACATGACTGCTTATAAAGCAAACTTGAAAGGAATAACTGTTTATAGAGAAGGATGTAGAGAAGGAATTCTGGTAACTGATAATAAATCAGAGGAAGCTCAACCAAAACAAGAAACAGAAGAAGACGGAAAAACTGCAAGAAATAGACCTTCAATTACCGAAGGCCAAACTAGAAGAATGAGAACTGGTGATGGAACTCTTTATATTACAGTTAATAAAGACGAGAATGGTCTTTGTGAAGTCTTTACTACCATCGGAAAGGCCGGTGGAACTGTTGCTGCACAAACTGAGGCAATTAGCAGATTAATTTCTTTGGCACTTAGATCAGGAATCGATCCTAATAGTGTCATTAATCAATTAAAAGGCATTAGTGGACCAAACCCAACTTGGGAAGATGGGCAACTAATTTTATCTACTCCAGATGCGATTGGAAGAGCATTAGAGAATTTTGTACATGGCGATAGTCCAACTTCAGAAGAAGAAAAACAAGTAAAATTTGAAATTGCACAAGAAACTAATAAACCAACAACTAACCATACAATGAATTGTCCTGAATGTGATCAACCAGGTGTTGTCAATGAAGGCGGGTGTTACAATTGTAAAGATTGTGGTTGGTCTAAGTGCGAATAACAGAAGTTTAAATTATTAATTCTCTAATATTTCTTTTTCTTTAGATTCTTGGCTTGTGTTTAATTTGCCAATGAACTTATCTGTAAGATTTTGTAAATCATCAAAAAATCGTTTCATATCATCTTCTGGAATTCTGTTTTCTTTCTCTACCCTTTTTACAGAATGGATAATATCTCTACGGATATTTCTTATTGATATTCTGCCTTCTTCAACAGTGTGAGCAGAAAATTTTACTAGCTCCTCTCTTCTTTCAGTCGATAATGGAGGAAAAGAAATAATAATTGAATTACCATTATTAGAAGGATTTAGCCCTAAATCTGATTCAATAATTGCCTTTTCTATATTATCAAGAACTGTTTTATCGAATGGTTGAATGCTAACAGTAACACCGTCCATAAGAGAAACATTAGCAACTTGATTTAATGGGGTTTCATTCTCATAATAATTCACCAAGATTTTGCTGAACATGTCTGGATTAGCTCTTCCTGTTCTAATTTTTGCTAATTCATTATCAACAAATACAACTGTTTGTTGCATTCTAGTACTTGCGAGTTCAAGATTTTGATTCAACATAATTAATTAGATAATAGATAAGTTATTAACTTTTTTCACCAAGAGCAAAACGAACGAAACGATTAATCGTAATATTCTCCCCAAGTTTAGCAATTGCTTCTTGAACAAGTTGACCAATTTTAACATCAGGGTCTTTGATAAAAGATTGGTTGATTAAACAATTCTCTTCAACAAATTTTTCTATTTTGCCATCAACAATTTTTTTGACAACATTATCTGGTTTACCAGTCGATTTTGCCTGCTCTGTATAGATATCTTTTTCTTTATCAATAAGATCAGAAGAAAGATCTTCTTTACTAATAGCAATCGGGTTTGTTGCGGCAATTTGCATCGCAATATTATTTGCTAGCTCTTCAAATCCTTCAGTTTTTGCAACAAAATCAGTTTCACAACCGATATCAAGTAACACACCAAGCTTACTACCATGATGAATATAGGATATAATTAAACCTTCATTAGCATCTCTTACAGATTTTTTTTCTGCTTTAGCAATACCAGCTTTACGGAGAAATTCTACCGCTGAATCTAAATCGCCTTTTGATTCAACTAATGCTTTTTTACAATCCATCATTCCAGCACCAGTTCTTTCTCTCAAGTCTTTAACTAACTTGGCATCTACGCTCATATTATTTCTTCTTTTCCTTTGATTCTTCTGATTTCTTTGAATCATCATCCTTAGATTTGCTATTAACAGTGTTCACAATAGTATTTACAATCTCTGTAACTAAAAGTTGGATTGTTCTAATAGAATCATCATTTGCTGGGATTGGATAATCACAAGTTGAAGGATCGGTATTTGAATCAACAATACATACTATAGGGATTTCAAGTTTTCTTGCCTCTTGAATAGCAATGGATTCAGTCCTTCCATCCACGACAATAATAGCATTTGGTAATTTTTTCATATCTTTGATACCACGATGTTGATCAGAAAGTTTTATTTTTTCACGATTTAATTTTAATAGTTCTTTTTTTGTTAAATCTTCATAGAGACTAGAACCTTCTTTCTCTAACGATTGAAGTCTTTTAATGCTTTTTTTAACAGTAGAAAAATTTGTAAGGGTTCCGCCAAGCCATCGTTCTACAACATAAAACATACCACATCTATCTGCTTCTTGTTGTATTACATCTTTAGCATGTTTTTTAGTCCCTACAAAAAGTACATCTCCATTTCTTTCCACTATATTTTTAACAAATAACAATGCTTTATTAAGGTTATTAATAGTGTCGTCTAGATTAATAATGTCTATACCATTTTTTTGGGATAAAACATAATCTCGAAAATTAGGGTTTGTTTTGCTTGTTACGTGACCAAAGTGAGCACCAGATTTTAATAAATCGTCTTTTGTAACAGTAATCATATAATTATCTTTTTGAGAATTGGAATTTCTTCCTTGCTCCAGGTTGACCATATTTTTTTCTTTCCACTTCTCTAGCGTCTCTTGTTAATAAACCATGAGTTTTTAATTGACTTCTTAGTTTGTCATCTGATTCTAAGAGCGCTCTTGCAACTCCCAGTTGAATTGCACCAGCTTGACCAGTTAATCCACCACCAGAAACATTAATTTTTAAATCATATTTGTCTTGAAGGTTTAGAATTTCAAGAGGTTTCATTGCATGAATTACTAACGATTCCCTTTTTAAATACGAATTAAGATCAAATTTACTATTTACAACAAAATTTCCTGATCCGCTGGATAGGTAGACTCTTGCAGTTGAATTTTTTCTTCTACCAATACCGCTAAAAGGTTCATTTTTCATTAAGCATCGCTCCATTTTACTGGATTTTGGGCATCCTGATTATGGATTGAACCTTTATATACCCTAAGATGGGTTATGATTTCTCTTCCTAATTTATTTTTAGGCAACATTCCTTTAACAGCATTAATAATTACTCTATCAGAATCATTTCTTATTAAATCACTATAATTAGTCATTTTTGCTCCACCTGGATAACCAGAATGTTTAAAATATTGTTTTGAATCAGCTTTATTACCAGTTACTCTTATTTTATCTGAATTTACTATCACAACAGAGTCTCCCATATATAAATTGGGCGCATAATTTGGTCGATGCTTACCTCTAAGTATCTGAGCTACTTTAGACGCAAATCTCCCTAATACCTGATTATCGGCATCTAGCAACCACCATTTGTGCTCTATTTTTTTAGCTGATATCGTGCTTGTTTTCATAAAGTATTAAAAACGGAATGAACTTAATTGATGTCATTCCATTAGTCAATAACAATGATTAGTAAATTTATAGACTAGAAAATGAATTCTTTGAGAACACATATTTGATTTTACCAACCAATTCATGGCCAATAAAAGGTGAATTTGAAGATTTAGAATAAATATCATCTCCTGAGAATGTCCATTTCTCATTTGGATTGAAAACTGTAATCTGAGCTTTTTCACCAATTGCAAATAAATCTGTACTAATGTTCATCACTTTTCTTGGATTCACTGTTAATTTCTCAATCAACGATTTTAGACTCATGCCATTTTCTTTGACTAAAATCTTATTAACAACTCCAAGACAACTTTCTAAACCAATCATTCCAAATTCTGCATCATTAAACGTTGTTTCTTTATCTTCTATCGTATGAGGAGCATGATCAGTTGCAATACAATCAATAGTGCCACTCTTAATGCCATCAATTAATTTTTTTCTATCACTTTTAGATCTAATTGGAGGACCAACTTTAAGGTTTGTATCAAATCCAACGATATCATCATCACAGAAATACAAATGATGAGGTGAAACTTCTGAACTGATTAGTTTGTTTTTAGATTTAAATAACTTAATTAATTCAACTGATTCTTTTGTAGAAACATGTGGAATATGTAATCTAGCATTCAGAGATGATGCTAATGCAAGATCTCTATATATCATAACTGATTCAGCTAAATTAGGATTACCTTTAAGTCCCAAATTATCTGAATTTGGTCCTGCATTCATAACTCCTTCATTTCTTAAATAAATATCCTCTGCATGATTAATAATGGGAAGATCAATCATTTTTGCATATTGTAACGCTAATGCCATGAACTGTGCATTTTGGATTGGAATTCCATCGTCACTAAACGCAATAGCACCATTTTCTTTCATTAAAATCATTTCGGTTAATTCTTTACCCTCTTGACCTTTAGAAACAGCACCAATAGGGAAAATATCGATTGGGAGATGACTGCTTTTACCACAAATATAATAAATATGCTCTGCTGAATCGATTGAAGGATTAGTATTTGGCATTGTACAAACTTGGGTAAAACCACCCGCTAGTGCAGCAATAGATCCAGATTCAAGGTTTTCTTTATCCTCTCTACCAGGTTCTCTAAAATGGACATGGATATCACAAAAACCATGTGTTACTACCAAACCTTTACAATCAATTTTTAAAGTATCTTTATCTCTAGATGGAATAGTTTTTTTGATTGAAGCTATATTGCCATTTTCAATTAATATATCACCAACAAATGTTTTCTTTGAAAACGGATCAATAATTCTTCCACTTTTTAGTAATATTTTTTTAGGTTGTTTTTTAGTAATCATAATCTTTCCGATTTATCACCTAATAATAAATAAAGGATAGACATTCTTGATGCAACTCCATTGAGAACCTGATCTAAGATAACAGCATTCTCAGAATCAGCAATTGTACTATCAATTTCGATTCCTCTATTCATCGGACCTGGATGCATAATAGTAATATCTTTCTTTAATTTGTCTACTCTTTTATAGGTTAATCCAAATGATCTATGGTACTCTCGCTGTGATGGAATCCTTCCCAAATGCATTCTTTCAAGCTGTATACGAAGAACAATGACAGCATCACACCAATTTAAGACTTCGTCTACATTATGAGTAACATTAATACCTAATTTTGTAGCATCATTTGGGAGCAATGTACTAGGACCACAAACTACAATCTCAGCACCCAATTTTTTCAGTCCAAAAATATTGCTTCGTGCTACTCTGCTATTCAATATATCCCCAATAATTCCAATTTTTAAATTTTTAATCTTTCCAAACTTTTCCTTAAGAGTTACCATGTCCAAAATGGCTTGTGTAGGATGTTCATGAGATCCATCTCCAGCATTAATAACTGAACCATCGATATATTCAGTTAATTTTAAAGCTGCGCCTGGATGAGAATGTCTTATTATTGCTCCATCAATCTGCATTGATGCAATATTTTGCACTGTATCTTTTAACGTTTCTCCTTTTTTGACACTACTCGTAGATGCTGAAAAATTAATACTATCTGCACCTAATCTCTTTTCAGCCAGAGTAAAACTAATCTTTGTCCTTGTGGAATTTTCAAAGAACATGTTGACCAAAGTTTTCCCTTTCAAAAGATTAATTTTTCTTCCAGGAGAATCAAGGATTTGTTTGAATTTAAATGAAGTATCGATGATCTTATTCAAATCAGAAATTGGAAAATCTTCTAAACCAATAAGATGTTTGCTTTTTAGCATTATTAAATCCTCCAAATTCCGCGCAAATTAGTAGATTTGAGCTACTTTGTCAACTATATCATTGGAATTTGTATTGTCGGCATTAATTATTAAATCAAAATCTTGTATATCGAACCATTTTAGCTGCCTTTTTGCATATTGTCGTGTTCTTATAACAATTTTTTCGACTGCTTCATCTAAACTAATCTCACTATTTAGATAGGATACAATTTCATCAAAACCTATATAATCTAAATGCTCAATATTATAATTATTATCTAACACACTTTTTACCTCTTCTATTAATCCATTTTCAACCATAAAGAGTGTTCTTTTTAATATTCTTTCATGAAGAGTTTTTCGAGACATTTTTAGATAAATAGTAAAAAATTTATTATAAAATTCACTTTTTTTATTATTGAGAGAAAAATTCTCAGTCATACTTTTACCAGTAAGCTCATAAAGCTCTAATGCTCTAATTAATCTCTTTTTATTATTAATATGAACTTTTAGAGCATAATCAGGATCAATTAATTGAAGCTTATTGTAAAGTTCTTCTTTATTGTTATCATATTCTTTATCTAATCTATTTCTAATATCTAGATTAGTCTCACTTCCTGAAAAAATACCTTCAAATAATGTCTTAAAATATAAACCAGTACCTCCACATAGAATTGCTGTTTTATTTTTATCTAAAACCAGTTGAATTTTTTTATCAACAAGCTTTGCATATTCTCCCGCAGAAATAGTCTCACCTAGTTCTTTGACAGCAATTAAATGATGAGGAATAGTTTTTAATTGATCTTTTGATGGTTGCGCTGTACCAATTGGAATTGATTTATATATTTGTCTAGAATCAACACCAATAATCTCTCCATTGAATCTTTCTGCTAATTGAATTGAGGCATCTGTTTTACCAGAAGCAGTGGGACCGGCTATAGTTAATATTTTTTCCAACACTAACCAATCAATAAAGAAAGAATCAATTCTACGGGAACACCTATAATCGACCAAATTATCGGAATACCAGTTAAAATTTGAATAAATATCAAACCTAGTAACACTCTTGGACCATAATACTCTATCTGATACAAAGTACGAGGATCTCTTATAAATAATGGGAGGATTCTTGATCCATCGAGTGGAGCAATTGGAATCATATTAAACAGTGCTAAAAGAATATTTATATATATAAAGAATTCTAATCCTTGGGAAAATTGAGCATTGATAAAAATATTGTTATATATAAGAGATGCAATAATTGCTAACACAATGTTGGAGGCAGGACCTGCAATGGCAACAAGCATCATATCCTGTCTCGGATTTGAGAAATTAGCCATATTAACTGGTACTGGTTTGGCCCATCCAAATCCAACAAAATATAGCACAAAAAATCCAATAGGATCTATATGACTCAATGGATTTAAATTCATTCTATTCTGATAATATGCAGTATTATCTCCAAGATAATATGCTACTCTAGCATGTGCATATTCATGTACCGTAAGAGCAAATAAAATACATGGTAATAATATTAGTTGTAATTGTATTGGTAGGCTAACTATTCCCATAGCTAAAAAATAGTTAATTCTTATCTTTTTGAAAAGCTTTCATATATTCACTTTCTACAAATTCTCTTGATAAATGAGTATATATTTCTGTTGTAGAAATATCAGCATGGCCTAATAAAGCTTGCACTTCAATAAGATTAGCTCCACCATCAATCAAGTGTGTAGCAAATGAATGTCTAAATGTGTGAGGTGAAATTTTCTTTAAAATACCTGCTGAATTAACATATTTTTTTACAGATAACCAGATAGCCATTCGTGTTAAAGAAAGACCATTATTGCTTAGAAAAACATAGTTTGAACTTCTTTTTGATCTTGAAGATAGAATTTTTCTTGATTCGCTTAAATATTTTTTAAGCCATTTTCTCGCATAATATGTTAAAGGTATAATTCTTTCTTTACTTCCCTTTCCAAAAAAACGTATTAAATCCAGATCAAACTGAATATTATTAATTTTTAATTCACATACTTCACTTACCCTTAACCCTGAAGAATATAACATTTCTAATATACACCTATCTCTAAGAGATAAAATTTCATTTTTAGAACTTTCAGCTGCTAAAAAGATATTATTTATTTCCTCAATGGTTAAAATTTCTGGTAATATCTTGGGAATTTTTGGAGTAAAAACACCATTCAGAGGATTATTTTTGATAATTCTTCTATCCAGTAAAAAATTGAAATAAGAAGAAAGAGAAGAGAATTTCCTTTTTATTGTCCTTGGAGAAAATTTCTTTTTAGATAAATCCCTAAAAAATAACTTTGTGTGCTTATTATTTAGTTTTTTAAAATTAATTTCATTTTTCTCCAAAAAATTATCAAAAGATTTTAAATCAGATAGATAAGAACTGATTGTATTATTAGAATAATTTCTTTCAATTTTTAATATTCGAGAAAAATCATCTAAATGAGATAACATTCTATGTAATTAGTTGATTATATTTTTTGGAATCAAGCAATTGATCTTTGGTAGCATTCTTATCTATTATTATTTTTACTATCCATCCCTCATCATAAGGATCTTCATTAACTTTTTCTGGATTATCATTCAAGACACCATTGACTTCAGTAATTTTCCCATCTAAAGGCATATAAAGATCTGAAACAGTCTTTACTGCTTCAATCGTACCAAAAATATCTCCAGCATTAAAAACTGAATCCAAATCTGGAAGTTCTAGAAAGATTATATCTCCTAATTCGCTTTGAGCAAAATCAGTAATTCCAATTATTGCTGTATCATTTTCAATTTTAATCCATTCATGTTCTGAAGTATAAAATAAATTTTCTGGAATATTCAACGCTACTCTCCCTTTATATTTTCTTTAAGCTCAGCAACTTTATCCAATAATTTTTTAGAACCATCTTGTTGTAAAAATTTATCTAAAAAATGTATATTAAAATTACCATTAATAAAGTCATTATTTAAAAATATTTTTTCCAATAATGGTAGGGTAGTATTCGGTCCCTCAATTATCGTTTCTTTAATCGCCCTTCTCATTCTAATGATAGCCTTATCACGATTGCTAGCATGAACAATTAATTTTCCAATCATAGAATCGTAGAATGGAGGAATCTCGTATCCTGCATATATATGAGAATCAATTCGAATACCAATACCTCCTGGAAAATGAAGTGTTTCAATCTTGCCAGGAGAAGGATTAAAATTATTAAATGGGTCCTCAGCGTTAATTCTGCACTCTATTGCATGCCCTTTCATAGAAACCATATCTTGTTTAATCCGTAATTCGCCTCCATAATATAATCTAATTTGCTCTTTAACTAGATCTAACATTGTTACCATTTCTGTGACAGTATGTTCTACTTGAATTCTAGTATTCATTTCTATGAAATAATAATTTTTATTATCATCAACTAAAAATTCAATTGTACCTAATCCAACATATTTTACTGCTTTAGCTAAGTTAATAGCTTTTTCTCCCAGTGTTTTTCTTAAACTATCGTCTAAAAAAGAAGAAGGAGATTCTTCAATTAATTTTTGATTACTTCTTTGAATAGAACATTCGCGTTCGCCCAAATGAATATAATTTCCAAATTTATCTCCTACAATTTGAATTTCAATATGACGAGCATTCTTAATAAATTTTTCTACATATATTTCAGAATTGCTAAATGCTTTGTCAGCTTCAGATTTAACTATAGAAAAAGATTGTTCAAGATCAGAGGCGCTTTCAACAATACGCATTCCTTTACCTCCCCCTCCCGCTGCAGCTTTTAATAGTACTGGATAGCCAATCTGATTTGATATTTCAATTAACTCATTAACAGAACCAATGGCATTATCACTTCCACGTATAATAGGAATGTTTGTTTCCTTTGCAATATTTCTTGCATTAATCTTATCTCCCATCGACTCTATAATATCAGAATCTGGACCAATGAAAGAAAAACCATTTTCTTTGCATATAGCACTAAATTTGCCACTTTCTGCTAAAAAACCATATCCAGGGTGTATTGCATCAGCATTACTAATCTCTCCTGCAGCAATAATTCTTGGAATATTTAAGTAACTTTTGAGAGGAGGACCTTCTCCTATGCATATTGCTTCATCAGCAAATTTAACATGCAAAGAAAGTTCATCTGCTTTTGAATATACTGCAACAGTTTTGATATTCATTTCTTTACATGCACGAATAATTCTTATAGCAATTTCACCTCTATTTGCAATCAGTATTTTCTTAAACATAGATTTTATTCAGAACAATCAATTACAAAAAGAGGTTGATCAAATTCTATTGGATTGCCATCTTCGATTAGAATTTCTTTAATTGTACCATTTTTTTCAGATTGAATTTCATTCATTATTTTCATTGCCTCAATTATACAAATAACATCACCTTCGTTAATCTTTGATCCAACATCAACAAATGGCTTTGCACCTGGCTCTGAAGCAGCATAGAAAGTACCTGGCATTGGCGATCTTACTGTGACTAAGTTAGCGACAACAGCCTGAGTATCTTTCTTTTCTTCAATCTTGATTGAAGGTTCTTTCTCCTGGATAGTAGTTTCTTTAGACAGAGTATCAGGATCTGCATTAACAATTGGTGGATTTTTAGTAACTTTTATTTTGCGAAACCAAAAACGAACTTCGATTTCATTAATATTACTATTTTCTAAAATATAGATAACTTCTTTTAATCTGTCTTTCCACATATTATTAATTCTTTACTCGTTCAGAATAATTCCCAGATTTAGTATCAATTTTTAAAATATCTCCTTCATTAATAAAAAGCGGTACTTGAATTTCAAGCCCTGTTTCCATTTTGGCTGATTTAGTTGCATTTGTTGCTGTATTTCCTCTTAACCCAGGATCTGTCTCAACTACTTTTAATTTAACTTTTGGAGGTAAGCTAATATTAATTACTTCATCTCCATCAAAAACAATTTCAATATTGTCACCTTCTCTTATATAATAGTAATTATCATCAATCATGGACTCAGAAACTTGAATCTGATTAAAATTATCATTATCCATAAAAATATAACTACCTGAATCTTTATATAAGTATTGAAAATTTTTTGATGTAACTCTGATAAAGTCAAGTTTAACCCCTGAATTAAAAGTTTCATCGATTATCTTTCCGGTTTTAATATCTTTTAATTTAGTTCTTACAAATGCAGGTCCTTTTCCAGGTTTTACATGTTGAAATTCTACTACTTTCATACGAGAATTTTTATGTAATATTATAGATCCATTTTTTATATCTGCAGTAGTACCCATATGTAAAACTTAATTGCTTTATAGTAGTTTTCTTACAAATTTTTTCGCTAAGGCTAAATCTTTTTTTCTCTCTGTTGAACTGTAATTCTTGTTAGCAAATTTAACTGAATCAATACGCTCTAATAAATCTGTTAAGTCTCGATCATTAAAAAATTTGTTTAGTTCAACTGAAGTCATCTCATGGGCAATAATATAGTATTCATTTTGTATATATTCTTTTAAAGCTTTAGATAAAGATTCATAGAACTTGATAGATGATGTATTGCCTGATATAATCTTACTCATTGCTTCGATGGCATCTTTTTTTGGATCCTGATTAAAAAGTCTTATTCTGAAAAATGGCCTTTTCCTGTCTCGGTTATTCCATAAATAAATAGCACAGAACAATAGACATATAATCATAAATAAAATAATCAACTTCTTATAATTATATGGGAGCTCAACTTCCTTTATTGGTTTATCAGGTTGAATCTCCGTTAAATCTCCATCAGAAAGAGAAGATCTAACATTAATATCAACATAATCGCTATTATACGTTTCTGATATGGTCGAGTCATTGGGATTGACCGTTAAAAAATAGGGTGGAATAATTGTTTTTCCTGTGTCCCAAAATGTTATTTCGAAATTTAAAGAATAGGAATTTTCTAATGAATCAATTGTGGTGCTCTTTATAAATACCCTTGAAGAATCAGAAATCCAAACAGAAGAATCTGCCCAACCTTGTTCAAGGATTCTATAATTTTTTTCTAAATTATTAACACGAATATCAAAAGATACAGGATAACCAATCTCAACATTAAGAGTATCAACAGAATAACTAAAAGGGATATCATCATCAATACTGGAACAACTAAAAAGGAGTATTAAAAATAATATATAGAAGCGTTTCATTGACTATATACGTTTTGCTCTTCTCTTAAAGAAATGAGTCAATATCTTAATATAATCTTGATTGGTTCCAATTTGAATTAAGTCAAATCCAATATTTTTACAATTTTGAGAAAATTCTTCTAGTTTCTGCGTAAAATTTTTCGAAAAATTTAATCGAGTTTTCTTCTTTGAAGTATCTATCCAAACTTTTTCTCCTGATTCAGAATCATGAACTTCTACTAGACCAAGATTAGGAAATTCTTTCTCGAAAAGATCATAAATTTGAATCCCAATCAAATCATGCTTAAAGTTTAAATGTTTTATTTCAGGCCAAAAATTATCATCTACAAAATCTGAAATAAGGAAAATAACACTTTTTCTATTAGAAATTTTATTAGCAAACTCAAGCGCATTTTTTATAGAAGTTTTATTCTGATCTTGGCTATAATCATAATTAACTAAATCAGTTATTAATCTTAACACATGAGATTTTCCTTTTTTCGGAGGTATATATTTATTTACATCATCACTAAATAAAACAAGTCCAACTTTATCATTGTTTTTGATAGCAGAAAATCCAAGAACAGAAGCTATTTCAATTCCTAAATCAATTTTTAACGCACTTTTAGAACCAAATACTCCTGAACTACTAACATCGATAAGAAGCAGAACAGTTAATTCACGTTCTTCTTCAAAAACCTTAATATAAGGTTTTCCAGTTCTTGCAGTTACGTTCCAATCAATAAACCTTATGTCATCACCCGGTTGATATTCTCTTACTTCAGAAAAAGTCATACCACGGCCTTTAAAGTTGGAATGATAATCTCCTCCAAAGAAATCATTAACAAGATTTTTTGTTCTGATTTCAATTTGTCGAACTTTTTTTAGAATGTCTTTAGACATGGTGTTATGGTACAGATATTTCTTTAAACAATTGATCGATGACTTCTTCAGAAGTGATTTCTTCTGCTTCTGCCTCATAAGACAAGAGTATTCTATGCCTCAAAATATCTTTTCCTATGTATCTTATGTCTTCTGGGATTACATATCCTCTTCCATTAATAAATGCATTAGCTTTTGCAGCTAACACTAAATTAATAGATGCTCTCGGAGAAGCTCCGAAATTAATTAAGTCTTTGAGGTTAGTAAGTTTATATTTCTCAGGATTTCTTGTAGCAAATACAATATTTAGTATATAATCAAGAATCTTAGGAGAAATATGAATTTCATTTACAAGTGATTGTGCATCTAAAACTTTTTTACAATTCACTATTGACTTTAGTTTGGTGTCTAGATTTGTTTTTGCCACTTTATCCAAAATCTCTTTCTCTTCATCAATTGATGGATAATCAACTAAGACTTTTAACATAAACCTGTCAACTTGAGCTTCGGGAAGCGGATATGTACCTTCTTGCTCAATAGGGTTTTGAGTAGCTAACACTAAGAAAGGAGGATCTAACTTAAATGTCTTCTCCCCAATAGTAACCTGTCTTTCTTGCATTGATTCCAACAAAGCACTCTGAACTTTGGAAGGTGCTCTATTTATTTCATCAGCTAAAATAATATTGGAAAAAATTGGTCCTTTTTTTGTCACAAAATCACCTGTTTTCTGATTATAGATCAATGTTCCAATTAAATCAGCAGGCAACATATCAGGCGTGAATTGAATTCTCTTAAAATCAGCATTAATTAGATTAGCAATAGTATTAATTGTAAGAGTTTTTGCAAGACCAGGTACTCCTTCAAGTAAAATATGCCCATTGGAAATAATAGAGATTAAGATCTTATTAATCAGCTCATCTTGACCAACAATCACCTTGCCAATACCTTTTTTAAGATCTAAAACAAATTTTGATTGTTTTTCTATCTTTTTATTCAATAAATCTAATGAGGCTTTATCCATTCTCTTTCTCAAATAAATTATGTTTTAATTCAAACTCGCTATCTTTTAATGGAGTTAAAAATCCATTACTTTTTTTAATATTAACTTTTCCTTTTAAATCTAATACATTTTGCCCAGTAATTGTTACCAATAAGTCAGCAATACCATTAAGATTAGTATTCTCTAGCAAGGCAAAATAGATATTACTTCCATTTACGATTAAATTAAACTTTGGTTCCAGAATATTGCTAAAATCTATCGGTCCTCCAACTTGAAGGTTGAGTACATCTTGATATTTGAATTTAACTTTTGGATTAATAACTGTACCTGTAAGATCAATCGATCCAATATTTTCTTTTATATTCAATTTTACATTAAAATTTCTAATCGGCTCTGGTTTCAGATCTGCAGGAAATTTATTTAAATACATTCTGCTATTTTTAATGATCAACTCTGCATTTTTTATCCCCCAATCTTCTTCATCTGTAATCCAACGTAATTTGTCTTTCTCCTTCCAGCTTTTAGCACTAAGACAGATAGAAAAATCAACTTCTTCTTTTTCATCTTGAATAGAATCAATTTCGTCAAAAAAAGTACTTAGATAGTTAGCGTTAAAATCATCTCCAGCTTTTGCATGAAGACTAAAGGAATTAAGCAATGGATTGGATTGTCCTGTTTTCTTATTATACGTTCCTCCTACAAAGAACTCTCCAGAAAAATTTACTAACGTTAAATTGTTATCGACTATATAAGCACCATCTGGAGACACTAATGAACAATTTGTTTTTTCTCCAATTTCTATTCGAAAATCAGTATTGCTATAAGGTAGTGGAGTATATCCTTTTTGTTTTTCTTTATATGGTATTTCAGAAAAATTTGACATTGATTCGATAAAATCATCAATATATTTTATATCTATAGTAACATTTTTGAGTTTTACATCAACGTATTCACTAGAAATACATGGACGAGGATATTGTTTTATATTTTGACCCAATAATACAGTTTTTATAAAGAAAGAGATAAGATCTAAAGGTCTATAACATCCCGTCATTTCAATAGGCGATTTTACATTTACAACAGTTCTGTATTTATCACCATCTTTTATCTTAATAGTCAGATTTTCTGACATAATATCAACTACAATACTAGAAAAACCTGAATCAGAGACAATATATTCAGCAGTAATAATAGGGTTTTCATATTGAAAAATATATTTTTCGATTGAAAAAGAATCAGGAATATCTGTATAGCCATTGTTAGAAATTTCCTTGAACGAAGAAAATAACATCACAGAAAGGGATAAAAAGAGTATTATAACTAAGAGAAATAAGTTTCTAAGCAGTCTCATTGCTTTTGAAACTAATAATTAATAGCATAATAAAAAATCTAATCTTCTTCTACAACTTCAAAATCAGCTTCTTCTATTTTTTTATCGTCTTTTACCTTGCCAGTATCCTGTTTTGAATCTGGTTGAGGTGCATCACCTGCATCTTTAGAAGATTGATACATACTGGAAGCTTTTGTATTCCAAACAGAATTTAAATTCTCAATTCCTGCTTTAATATCATCAACATTGGTTGAGGTATTTGCTTCTTTTAGCTTATCCAATGCATCATTTAGATCTTTTTTATCATCATCAGTTAATTTATCATCTAGTTCTTTCATTTGTTTTTCTGTTTGATAAATTAATTGCTCTGCTTGATTTTTTGTGTCAATCTGATCTCTTTTTTCTTTGTCTTCTGATTCATGTTTCTTAGCATCGTTGACCATTTTCTCAATTTCTTGATCAGATAAACCACTTGAAGCTTCGATTCTGATACTTTGCTCTTTTCCAGAAGCTTTATCAACCGCTTTGACATTTAGAATACCATCGGCATCCATATCAAATGATACTTCAATCTGAGGTACGCCTCGTGGAGATGGAGGAATTCCATCCAAATGAAAACGTCCAATAGTCTTATTATCAACAGCCATCTGTCTTTCACCTTGAGTAACAATAATTTCTACAGCTGGTTGATTGTCTGCTGCGGTACTAAATATCTGAGATTTCTGTGTTGGTATAGTTGTATTCTTTTCAATCAGTCCTGTAGAAACGCCCCCTAGCGTTTCAATTCCTAACGTCAAAGGAGTCACATCAAGCAATAACACATCGTCTACATCACCAGCAAGTACTCCTGCCTGGATTGCAGCTCCTAATGCAACTACTTCATCTGGATTAACACTTTGATTTGGATCTTTTCCAAAAATATTTTTTACTTTATCTTGAATACAAGGAATTCTTGTTGATCCACCAACCAATATTACTTCATCAATATCTTTTGCAGTTAACTTTGCATCTTTTAATGCCTGCTTACAAGGACCGACTACTCTTTCAACAAGGTCTGCAACTAATTTCTCGAAATTTGCCCTAGTCAAAGTTGTATTTAAATGTTTAGGCCCAGAAGAATCAGCAGTAATAAATGGTAAATTGATTTCTGTTTGTTTTGAAGATGATAGTTCTTTTTTTGCATTTTCTGCTGCATCTTTTAAACGTTGCAAAGCCATTGGATCTTTTCGTAAATCAATGCCTTCATTCTTTTTAAAATCATTAGCTAGCCAATCAACAACTTTCTGGTCAAAATCATCTCCACCTAATCTACCATCACCATTACTAGCGTTTACTTCTATTGACTGTCCATCATCATTCACAATATCTAAGATAGAAATATCAAATGTACCTCCACCCAAATCAAATACAGCTACTTTTTCATCTTTCTTTTTGTCAAGACCATAAGCCAATGATGCAGCTGTCGGTTCATTAATAATTCTTTTAACATTTAGACCAGCAATCTTCCCTGCATCTTTAGTAGCTTTTCTTTGGGAATCATTAAAGTAAGCAGGAACAGTAATAACAGCATCTGTTACATCCGTTCCTAAATGTTGTTCGGCCATTTGTTTCATCTTCTGTAAAACCATGGCACTAATTTCTTGTGGTTGATATTCTTTGCTATTTGCATTCACAAGCACTTTCTTGCCTTTAACTGCTACTTTATAAGATACGTCTTTTGTATCTTGTTCTATTTCAGCAGGCGTTCTACCCATAAATCTTTTAATTGAATAAATAGTATTAGTTGGATTTGTAACAGCTTGTCGTTTTGCTGGATCTCCAACCAAACGATCACCTTCTTTTGTGAATGCTACTACGGAAGGAGTCGTTCTTCCTCCTTCAGGACTTGTAATAACAGTTGGTTCTCCACCCTCCATCACAGATACACACGAATTTGTTGTACCTAAGTCTATTCCAATAATTTTTCCCATAATTTCTCCTAAAATTTAATTTTCAGTATTATTGTTGCAAAGATTATGCCAATAAGATATATATGTCATATTGATATAAAAATATGACAATATGGCACTAAATTAAGGTATTTTATAGATTTAGAAGCTTACCGTCAGACAATTCCATCTTTTGATGGCCTATATCAAAAACCTTATTGTCATGGGTAGCAATCACAAAAGTTAATCCAAAATCTTTGTTTAATTTTTTAAACAAATCAATCAGTTTTGTGGCATTATTTGAATCTAAATTCCCAGTGGGTTCATCTGCTATGATAATTGAAGGTTTATTAATTACAGCTCTCATTACAGATACTCTTTGTTTTTCTCCACCAGACAAATCTAATGGAAATGAATCTTTTTTATTTAATAACCCAAAATATTCAAAAAGCGTATCTAAGAAATCTTGATCAACCTTCTTACCTGAAATCAGTGCTGGAACAGAAATATTTTCAATAACATTTAGTTCTGGTATAAGGTTATGAAACTGAAAGATAAATCCAAGATGATTATTACGAATATCAGAAAAATCATTACAATCGTTCAAATTAATATCATTAATAAAAATATCCCCACTATCTGGATTATCTAAAGTACCTAATAAGCTTAATAAAGTTGACTTGCCTGATCCAGAAGGACCTTTTATGGTTAGAATAGAACCTTTTTTAACCTCGAATGAAATGCCTTTCAGTACTTCTAGTTTAGTACCGACATCATCATAAGATTTCTTAATATTTTTTACTGATAATATCATATGTTTTTATTAATTAAAATTATAGGATTTATTTTTTTCATAATCATCAAAGGCAAAGATGCAAATATGCCAACAATTATTATTGAAAATGATATTAATAAAGAAATTTCTTTAAAACCAATCTTCATTGGAAGCTTCTCCACAATATAAAACTCTGGATTTAACATGATAAATCCAAATTGGTTCTGCAAAAGAATAAGCAATAAGGATAAGAATACTCCTCCAATAATTGCAGTAAGTGATAAGAGATAGCCATAAGTAAGAAAAACCATAGATATTTTTCTTTCGGTCATTCCAAAAGCATTTAAAATAGCCATTTCTCGTGTTTTCTTTGTTGAAATCTGTAGAATGGAAGATGATAAATTAAATGAAGCAACTATGATAATTAGAAATAATGTAAAAAAAGCAATTTTCTTTTCAATTTCTGTCGCCTCAAAAAGTTGTTTATTTCTGTCTTTCCACGAAATTAGTTTATCTTTAGAATATTTCCCCAACAACCCTTCAATATTGCCCAATATTTCAATTCCAGTAAAGTCATTAGCAAGATTATTGCTGTCAAAAGAATTAAAAGCAAGAAATTCATCAGATCGTAATATTTTGTTACTATAAATATCTTTTACAAATAATTTTTTATGAGGAATAATAGTTACATTGTTTACAGAAAGATTGGTATCATATATCGAAATTGAATCACCAATACTTATATTCATTTTTTCAGCTAAAGATCTACCAATGATGATATCATTATTTCCTACAGAATTGTTATTTAATCGATCTAAATCATAAAAAGTATTAATTTGATCTGTAAATACTGTCTTCAATTTTATTAATGATTGCTTGTTTTCTTTTAAAACAAAGAATTCTTCTTCAAAAAACGGAGAATATTTAAAATCATTATCACTATTTCTTACAAAATCTTCATTCGTATCTAAAAGAATATAATCCCCATATAATTTCTTTGTTTCATCGCCCAATACATTTTGAAATCCATTTAAAACAGCGATAGATAATACAATAGAAGCTGCTCCAATAAACAATCCTAAGAATGAAACAAGATTTATCATCCCTCCTTGAAACAAATTTCTAGAAATCAAAAATCTTTTGGCTATTAAGAATATTATATTCATTAGTTTTTAAGAATTTTTGATGGGTTAATAGACAAAATTTGAAGCAACGCTATCGATGAAAAAACAACACTTGCAATTACACTAATGGCAAGAATATACAGAGAATTTTTTACGCTGAATAACATAGGTAAATAACTAACAAAATAAATATTTTCTGATAGCGAAATAATATGGAATTTCTCTTGCAGAAGAACAATAATAAAAGATAGAAAAATACCTAATATCGAACCAATCAGCGCTAATACTACACCCTGAATTGTAAATAGAAATGATAATCTTTTATTTGACATTCCATATGTTTTCATAATTGCTAGATTAAATCTTTTCTCATAGAAGAGAATATTGATTGAACTCATTAGATTGAAATAAGATACTAAAGCAATTAAACTGAAAATAAATATAATTGGCCATTTCTGAGTATTAATCCACCTAAAAAGCTCACTGTGTCTATCTTTAAGATTAATTTGATAAAATGGCAAATCTAATTCTTGAATATTAAGAGATTGATCAAATACCATCCAACCACTGATATGATTATTAACATTGAAGTAAGATTGAACTACTTCTATTGGCATAAAAATTAGTCTTGAATCGTAATCATAGATGCCAGAAGAATAAATGTCTTTCACTTTTAGAAATAAAAATCTTTCCTTGTTTACAATTGATTGGTTTGCTAGTGGATTTAATAAGACGAGAGGATCGCCTTTTTGTATTTCCAACTTATTAGCTAGTTCATTTCCGATAATAACATCATTATTAGATAATTGATTCTGGCTAGTATGCTTAAAAAGAGTAAAATGATTGAGATTCTCTGCTTGTACACCATATACAATAACATTATTGCTACTTGCTTTAGATTTTATGATAGCAGGTCTTTCAATATATTCAAAAATAAAAGATTTATCCTCTTGGACTATGTCAGATAATGGTATTTCTGATCTGTCAAAGGTATTTTGAAATAAATTATTGATTGTAGAATAGCCATTTATACTTGATAATTTTTCAAAAATCTTATTCTCGAAACCTGACACTGAACTCAATACTATATTTAGAGATGCAATACCAATAGATAGACTAATAATTGAAACAAGGTTTGTTATTCTGAAAAAAAAATTACTTTGTCTTGAGAAGAATAGTCTTTTTAAAACAAGAAATATAAAATTCATTTTAATGATTTAAGTGTTGGAAAAAGAATGGCATCTCTGATCCATCTTGTATCAATAAATAACATGGCCAAACGATCAATTCCAATACCAACGCCCGCTGTAGGAGGCATTCCTGTCTCAATAGCTTCTAAGAAATTTTCATCAACTGGAAAAGCATTTTCATCTCCATCTTCTCTCTTTTTTGATTGATCTTCAAATCTATTTCTTTGATCTATTGGATCATTAAGTTCAGAAAAACCATTAGCAAATTCCATTCCCGCAATGAATAATTCGAATCTTTCCGTAAAATTTTTATCACCATCTCTATTAATTTTAGCTAATGGAGATATTTCTACAGGATGATTAATAACATAAGTTGGATTAATCAAATTAGGTTCAATTTTTCTTCTCATTATTTCATCAATCATTTTAGCTAGACCATCGCTCTTTTTAACCTTCAAATCTAATTGTTTACATAAATTGAGTACTGCTTTTATATCACTTAAATCTACAGATTCACCAGTATGTTCCTGGATTAATTCATCCATTGATTTTCTTGCAAATTTCTTGGAAAGATTAATCTTATGTCCATCCCAAGAGATTGTTTTCATATTTAGGTCATTTGCTACTTTTTTAAACATTTTTTCAACAAAATCCATCATAAAATTATAATCAGCATATGCTTGATAAAATTCCAACATAGTAAATTCAGGATTATGACTACGATCAATACCTTCATTTCTGAAATCTTTTGACATTTCATAAACTTTTTCAAATCCGCCAACAATTAATTGTTTTAGATAAAGTTCGGTTGCAATTCTTAAATAAAATTCTTGATCTAGAGCATTATGAAATGTTTTAAAAGGTTTTGCATTTGCTCCTCCATACACAGGTTGCAATACTGGTGTTTCTACTTCTATATAACCATTTGTGTTTAAGAATTCTCTAATTGAATTAACAATTTTAAATCGTTTCACATAATTTTCTTTTGTTTCTGGATTAATAATTAAGTCTAAGTAACGCTTTCTATATCGAAATTCTTTGTCAGAAACCAAATTATATTTCTCTCCATCTTTTTCTTTTACATCAGGTATTGGTCTCAAATTTTTGCTTAAGAGAGTTAATGTCTTCACTTTTATCGTAACAGCACCTGTCTTGGTAATAAAAACTTTTCCACTAACCCCGATATGATCCCCAATATCTATTAATTTGAAAAGATTATAGCTATCATCACCCACATCATCTTTTGCTATATATAATTGCACTCTTCCTGATTCATCTTGAATATTTGTAAAGGCAGCTTTTCCCATATTTCGCAATGACATTACTCTACCTGCAACAGAAACTTTTTTATCAACGATATCTTCGGTTACTTCGCTTGTAGTATGACTACATTTAAATTCATATGGGTAGGGATTTATACCTAAATCGCGGATTTTCTTTAACTTTTCTAGACGACTTTCTATAATTTGTTCTAAACTTTTATTTTCCATCGCTCAATAAACTTATTTCTTTTTTTCCATTTTATCTAATAAATAACTATATATAAAGTCATCAATGTTTCCATCCATAACACTTTTTACATTTCCAACTTCAAACTTTGTTCTATGGTCTTTTACCATATTATAAGGATGAAAAACATAAGACCGAATTTGATTCCCCCAAGCAATATCTTTTTTATCATCCTCTAATAATTTTTTTGATTCCAAATTTTTTTCAATCTCTATTTGATAAAGCTTTGATTTTAATACTTTTAGTGCTTGTTCTTTATTTTTGTGCTGAGATCGCTGACTTTGGCATTGAGTAACAATACCTGTTGGTATGTGTGTAATCCTAATAGCAGAATCCGTCTTATTGACATGTTGTCCTCCTGCACCACTTGCTCGAAATGTATCAATTCTTAAATCTTTCTGATTCACCTCTATGTCAACAGCTTCATCAGCTAAAGGATAAACAAAAACAGAAGCAAATGAGGTATGTCTTCTACTATTAGAATCAAAAGGAGAAATTCGAACTAACCTATGAATTCCAACTTCTGACTGAAGAAGCCCATATGCATAACTACCTACAACTTCGATTGTACAATCCTTAATACCAGCTTCGTCTCCTGACTGGAAGTCGATAGTATTAAATTTAAAGTTTTTAGATTCCCCCCACATAGAATACATTCTGTATAACATCTGTGCCCAATCTTGACTTTCTGTCCCACCAGCACCTGGATGAATTGAAATAATTGCATCTTTAGAATCATTTTTTCCATTGAGAATTAACTTTAATTCAAATTCTTTAATTAGTTTCGAGAAATTTTTTAATTCTATTTCAAACTCAGATTCACTAACCTGATTATCGTTCAGGAAATCATATAGGACTTCAATATCGCTTGATTTTTGAATTAATTCTTTTCTTAATTCTATATCTTTTTCAGACATAGATATCTCTTTCATTAGAGATGCTGTTTTTTGATTATCTTTCCAGAGAGAAGGATCTGATGTTTTTTCTTTTAATTCAGCAAGAGAGGTTTCTTTGCCTTCAAGGTCAAAGATACCTCCTAATTTGATTAAATTTTTCTAGTAGAGAATTATATTTTTCTTTTAAATCCATACACTGATTAGAAAACCTATTGTTAATAAAATTCCAGTTAAAAAATGTATCCCGATTGTTGAAACATTCACAATTAATAATTCGTATGGGAGCTGTTCAATGTTAGCATCTTCTTTTTCCCATTCATTTAACCAACTCCTACCCTTCTTTGATGCAAAATAAAAGAGAAAAATTGGCAATAATGCTATTGATGCTACCGGATTAATCTTTATAGAACCAAATGCAATGATTGCAAAAGCTATAATCATAGAATATTCCCAAACCTTGAATGGAATTCTATAATTAGCTTTTTCACCTGGGCCTGCAAGCCTAACAACCCAACTATTTTTATTGGTTGCTTTATCAGCATTATAGTCTTGGAAACAATTAATAAATAAAACCAAAGCAATGAATATTCCAACTGGAATCGAAAATAACAATGTTGTGAATAAATCAACAGACTGATTCTGCATATATGCAGCACCATAGACCATTACAGGCCCAAATCCTAAAAATACAGCAATATCACCTAGACCATTATAAGATAATCTCAAGAATCCTGTATACATTACACCCAAAAAGACTCCAATTAATCCCAAATACATTAAAGGTGATAGTGCAAAATAAGCACCATGTAAATCATAGTTTAATTTCAGTCCAATTATAATTGTTGCAACAAAAAATCCTATAGAAAGAAGCAAGACATTTGCAGGAGTCATTAAACCTGATTGAATAACCCTAGATCCACCATTAAAAGGACTAAATAACTTATTTGTTTCATCATTTCTAGATGTATGATCAAAATAATCATTCATTACATTAGTACCACAATGAGCAAAAATAGCTCCAAAAAACGTTAGCCAAAAAATACTCCAATCAAATTCTTTAAACTGCCAATAAGCAATAGACGAACCAAGTAGAATGGGAGCAATTGTTGCTGTTAAGAAAGGAGCTCTTACGACTGTAATAAAGTATTTTATCTTACGGGTTAGAGATCCAATAATTTGAGATAATAAACTTGGTTTATTATCTGGAACCTCCATCCATTCAAATTGTTTTTCAGCATAAAAATCAACATATTTTATTACTGTTGGCTTAATCTTGTAATAACCAACAACATCATTCTCGATAAGAAATTCATCATTCATATAACTTTCAAATGCTTTTGTAACATTTAAAATTAATTGTTTAGCTTTTTCTTTTTTATGATTGTCTGTAATTTTTTCCGCAAATCCATCAATTTGAAGTTCTTTAATTCCTTCTTCATTTTCCGGTCTAATAACACATTGAACATGAGGATTAAAAGCAATTTGAGTTGCTTTTCTAGTTGGGTTGAATGTAAAAAAATATATATTTAAACCATCATTGGCAAAATAAACATTCGCTGCTGAAGAATTTCCTGAAACACTTGTTGCCAATGTAAGGAAATCAGAACGATTCATTAAGTCCAATATTTTATCTTTTAGAATAACTATTCCTCTTTTGTGCTAGCTAACTTGTTTTTTAGGAGAACATTCAATTCATCTAAATTAAGAGAGGAACTTATAAAATGTCCATCTTCGGCAACAGAAATTTTTCCAGTTTCTTCAGATATTACAATTGCCAGTGCATCACTTTCTTCAGAAATACCTAAGGCAGCCCTATGTCGAGTACCCATTTCGGGGTTAAGTGTTTTACTCTCAGTTAGTGGTAATATACAAGCAGCAGCTTCAATAATATTGCTATGAATAATAACAGCACCATCATGTAATAAAGAAGATGGATTAAAAATAGACATAATCAATTCAGGACTGAATACCGATCCCATCTTTACCCCATCATCACTAACAGTTTTTAATGAATTTTCTCTTTCAAGAACAATAATTGCACCCCATTTATGTTTGCGAATTTCACCGACACATGTAACAATTTCATCTTCAATAGAAATCTCTTCAATTTGAAATAATCTTCTAATAATTCTATTTTGTCCGAGAGCAGTTAACAATCTTCTAATTTCTGGTTGAAATAAAATAACAAAAACTACTACCCAAACTGCTTGAAATAAATTAAGCAACCAAGATGTGGCTCTAAAACCAAGTATATTTACTACAAAACCAGCAAAAAATAGAATCAGCAGACCAATTAACATTTGTCCACCCCTTGTTCCTCTAAAATAACTATAAGAATAAGAGAAGATAAAAGTTACCAAAGCTAAATCAAGCAAATCAGTAAGTGTAAATTTTAGAAAACTTATCTCAAATAAATTCATAATATATAATTTAGGTATTTAAACCATTTGAGTTAAAAATTTTATTTGCAATTTTTAAAGACCTTTTTGCTTCTTTTACATTATGCACCCGAAAAATTTTACACCCTTTTGCAAGTGCAACAGTATTGGAAACAATGGTTCCTTGTAATCTATCATCTTCACCAACATTTAATGTTTTGCCAATAAATGATTTATTAGAAATCCCAATTAATAATGGATAATCAAGTGAAGTTAGTTTTTCTAATTGATTAATAATTTCAAAATTATGTTCAATAGTTTTGCCAAAACCTATGCCTGGATCTAATATGATATTATTTTTGTCGATATTATTATTAATCGCATAGTTTGCTCTTTCTAAAAGATGTGATTTGATTTCTGTAATCAAATTATCGTATTTAGGGTCTTCTTGCATTACTTTTGGTTCCCCTTTAATATGCATCAGTATAACTGGACAATTAAATTCTTTAACGACATCAATCATTTTGTCATCAAACAACATTCCACTAATATCATTAATAATATTTGCACCGATAATACAAGATTCTCTTGCTACATAAGATTTAGTAGTATCAATAGAAATAACTACATCAGTTTTATCACGTAATTTTGTAATTACTGGTAATACTCTTGAACATTCATCTTCTTCAGATACTGGATCAGAAAATGGCCTAGTAGATTCTCCGCCTATATCAATTATATCAGCACCTTCTCTAATCATTAATAAAGCATGATCAACTGCTTTCTGCGTATCATAATATAGACCTCCGTCACTGAAAGAATCAGGAGTCACATTAAGTATGCCCATTATCAGAGGTTTTTTATCTTTGGAGATTAACCAATGGTTGAATTCAGAAATATTCACTAACTAATTTCTTTTTTTTGGAAGTTTTTTACCTTTAACTAATAATTTGATATCTTTTTCATCAATCGTTTCATGTTCTAAAAGTTCGTTAGCCATTAGATGCAATAAATCTATTTTTTCTTTTAGAATTTTATGAGAATCTTTTTGTGCATTTTTTATAATACGTACTACTTCATTATCAATATCTTGAGCGGTTTTTTCACTATAATCTCTGTGTGATTGTATTTCTCTTCCTAAGAAAATTTCTTCATTCTTTTTACCAAATGACATTGGGCCTAACTTGTCACTCATTCCCCATTCACAAACCATTTTTCTAGCAATACTTGTTGCTCTTTCAATATCATTTGACGCACCTGTTGTCATTTCATTAAAAATTATTTCTTCTGCAGATCTACCACCCATCATTACGGCAAGTCTACCTATAATATATTTTTTTGAATATCCGTGTTTTTCATCCAAGGGTAACTGCATAGTAACACCAAGAGCTCTCCCTCGAGGAATAATTGTTACTTTGTGAACAGGATCTGCTTCAGGTGTAAAGATAGCAACAACAGCATGACCAGCTTCATGATAAGCAGTAATTTTCTTTTCATCTTCAGAAAGAATCATGCTTTTTCTTTGAACACCCATAATAACTTTATCTTTCGCGTCTTCAAAATCTTCATTATCAACACTTTTCTTTCTTTTTCTAGACGCAAGCAATGCTGCTTCATTAACAAGATTTGCTAAATCAGCTCCAACCATACCTGGTGTTCCTTTTGCGATATCGAGTAAATTGACTGATTTTGAATTAATTTTGATTTTCTTTGTATGTATTTTTAGAATATCGTGTCTTCCATTTAAATCAGGAATATCCACAACAACTTGTCGATCAAATCTTCCTGGTCTTAACAATGCAGAGTCAAGAACATCAGGTCTATTGGTAGCAGCCATTACAATGACATTGTGATTATTTTCAAAACCATCCAACTCTACTAGAAGTTGGTTTAATGTTTGTTCTCTCTCATCATGTCCTCCACCTAATCCAGCACCTCTTTGTCTTCCTACAGCATCCAATTCATCTATAAATATAATTGAAGGAGCATGTTCCTTTGCTTGCTTAAACAGGTCTCTTACTCTTGAAGCACCAACTCCTACAAACATTTCAACAAATTCAGCTCCACTAATATTTAGAAATGGAACACTTGCTTCTCCAGCAACAGCTCTAGCTAATAAAGTTTTACCAGTTCCAGGAGGACCAACTAATAAAACACCTTTTGGTATTTTTCCTCCAAGCTTTTGGAATTTTTTAGGACTTTTAAGATATAGAATTACTTCTTCTAGTTCTTCTTTTGCTTCTACACAACCAGCAACATCTAAAAATTTAACTTTTGGAAGATTTGAAGAAAACATCTTGGCTTTACTTTTACCAAAACTGAACACATTGTTCATACCGCTATTTGCATTCTGCATTCTTCTAATCATAAATATCCAAAATCCAATCAAAAGTAACCAAGGTGCAAATCCTAATAACGTGCGAGTCCAATTAATTTTTTCTCCTTCAAAATTGTATGTAATACCTGCTTCTTCCCATAATTCTATTTGTGCAGAATAGTCTGATGGTAAATACACAACAAATTTTGTTGTAGGTTGTTTATGAGTAATTCCATTTTTATCCTCAAGATTCTGTTCTTCTTCTAATGTTCCATGGAAAGAGTTATCTTTTCCGATGGTAGCACTTTTTACTTCTTTATTTGATAATTTTTGTTGATAAGAATTATATGAAATTTCAACTTCATTATTCATATCATTAGGTAAAAAATATAGTGCGAAAATTACAAAAGAAAAGATTGCCATCCATATTAATGGACTAGAGTTGCTCGGTTTTTGTTCGGGCTTTAAATTCTTTTTTGTTCTTTTTTTTGTTTTTGGCATAGGGGACAAATTTAATAAAAATGGCTATTAAAGAAACTATTTCCTCAAGAAATTCAATCTAGCAATTACTTTGCTATTTTTGGTTAATCGATAATTATTATTTATTCTTTCTCCTGCAACCCAAATAATATCATTGTTATTACAAACTGCTAACATTTCTGATTTTTTCACTAAAGATATCTTATTATCAGTTAAATAATCATTAACTTTTTTTGTTCCATCCATTCCTAGAGGACTAAATTTATCATCCTTATTGATACTTCTTAATACTAATGGACTCTTAAAGTTTGTTGCATCTACATACTCAATATCAGAATTATTAGAAAAATTGTTAGGTTTTTTATCGTAATTCCAACAAAAATAGAAATTATCATTCTCTATTGCTCTTCCTTCCTCTACTTCACAGTATACGTCATCTTTGATCATGTTTGAGGTAAGAACAATGAATTCTCTATCAACTGTAATAAAAAAATCATTAATAATTTTAGTACTACCAATCACTTGTTTATCTAAGAAGAACCTTAGTTCTCTAAGTAAATTTTTGGAAAAATAGAATTTTCTTTTTTCTGATGCTATGGTTCTCAAAATATTAATCTTCATTAAAAAAGGAAGTGTTAGAAAATATTCCTTTTCTATATAAATTGTTTTTTCGTTTATTGTAACATAATTAGAATTAATAAATTCTTTTGTTGAAAAATCAAGTAAATCATTTACATCGCTAATTTTATCCTCTAAATCTTTGAAAGGACTATTGAGATTTGGCTTAATCTTTTCTAATAAAGGAATTATCTTTTTTCTCAAAAAATTTCTTGTTAAAGATAAATCGTTGTTTGTTGGATCCAGACCGTAATTAATTTTATGCTCTTTGGCATACAATCTAATTTCCTCTTTCGGAATATCAATCATTGGTCTAAATACCACATTATTTAGAGTTTTAATACCCATAATTGATTCAAGGCTGGATGAATTTAAAATTCTCATCAAAGCCGTCTCTACTTGATCATCGAAATGATGTGCAGTAAGAATATAATCTGCATTAATTTTCTTCTGTATTTTCTCTAGTTCATTGTATCTTTTTTTTCTTAATTGTGATTCCACATTATTTTTCAATAGTCTTTTTTTAAGTACGACGTTAAAATGTTCAAGATTATTTTTATTGCAATATTCAGATACAATCTGCGACATCTTCAAGCTTTTAGCATGATAGTTATGATTTATATGACAAACAGATAACCTACAATTTAATTGAGACTGATTTCTATTAAAGAAATCCAACATCACCATTGAATCTATTCCACCTGAAACAGCTAATAAAAAGTGTAAATGACTATTTTCTGAGGATAATTCTTTGGTTTTATTAATAATCTTATTCTTCATCTCTTAAAAAAGGATTATACTTTAATTCTTCATGTAAAGTTGTTTCTTCCCTATGTCCAGGAAGAAGTTTACAGTCCTGTTCAAAAGAATTTACAAAAAAACTAAGCGATTTTTTCATATCAATAGGATTACCAAGAGGTAAATCTGTCCTACCAATTGAACCTTTGAAAATCAAATCTCCACAAAAAACCAAATCTTCTATCACAAAACTAACACTTCCTGGAGAATGTCCAGGATTAAATATAATTGAGAAGTTAAAATTACTTATTTGGAGATTCTTCTGATCAATTTTAATCCAATGAGATACATTGGGTTTTTTTATGACATCACTCATTCCCCAATAATCTACAGCTCTTTGAAAATTCTCAGCGATAAGTTTTTCATTCTCGCATACATATGAATCGATATTATACTTATCAATAAAATTAGAAGCACTTGCAATGTGATCGATATGAGCATGAGTTGCCAAAATTGCTAATGGTCTTAAATGATTTGACAAAATAAAGGAGTCAATCAATTCAAAACCATATCCAGGATCAATTATAATACATTCTTTATCTTCATTATAAAGTATATAAGTATTTTCCTCTAAAAGCTCTGTAACAATTCTTTCGTATTGAAACATTAGACTCTATCAAAAAAGAAATTAGATAAGGAATTGATTTTATCTTGGTAAGAATGTGGATTTAGAAATCTTACAGTAGCAGCAATGCTTGATAGAATAGAATTTCCATCTTGAGGAGTAAAACAAAATCCTGTTATTTCATTTCCATTTTTGACATTAATAGAATCTTCGACAACGACTGTTTGATTTAGAAGTCTTCCATATTGGCCTTGATCTCTACCAAAAGAGAAAACTGTATTTGCTGAATGATGCTCTGTTAATGCTACTCTTTTATCCCGTTGAAGTAAGTGTAAAACTTTTTCTTTATCGGTTTGCTCTTTTAACTCAAGATTAAACCAAACAACATGCATATATTGACTATTTACCTTTAAAGCAGAAGAAAAAAGATTTAAATCAAGATCCATTGTTTTAAATAGTCCTGCTGCGTCCTTTGCATGATGGGTACCATAAGTATTATCATTATGATCATTCACTGTAGGAGCAGGAACAAAACTTGAAGTTTGGCTAATATCATTACTTCTTCTAATACATAAAAATTTTCCACTCAAAAGATTGTCTGGAGCAACGCTCAAAGCGATTGTATTAACTAAACATGCAAGATTATGAGTATTGCACGATACAATTTGTAGAAACTGATCTTCTTTTGTAATTACATGATCATTAATTCCTCTTGCATATTTTTTTCCAAAACCATCTTCACTGCCTTGTGCAAGAAAGCCTTTTACTTTATCGGTGTATTTTTCATAGAATTCTTTCTTATTAGAATGGCCAAATCCTTTAGGGGTACAATCAATCACTACAGAAGCTCTTGCAACAGCTTCTTCTAGAGTAAATTCAGGCTCCAGACCAATTGCTTTAAAATCATCAATTTTATCTTCAATAACTGACAGTCTTGCTCCTTTTTTTATCAAATTTTGTATTTTTGGTTTATCACTTGTTAACGGACTATGTTTGTGAAATGTTATCTCATCAATCCCGAGATTACTTTTTTGCTCACATAAGATTCCAATTAGTGGTTCACCAATTGTGCCAGTACCTACTACATGTACAATTTTTCTTTCCATTTTTCTCTTAAAACTCCCCTTTATTTAGTCTGTTTTTTTTAATGCTATAATATTTAAAATAAACCAAGCAACAATTGCAAAGAATACAACAAATAATACTGCTAAAAAATAATTCAAAAAATTAAACATAATTGTCCTTCTTATCTTTGGAATATAAAACTCTTATTTTAAAAAATAACATAGTAAAAAAAAGAATTGTAAAAGAAAACAAAGAAAACAAAAAAGGAATGAAAACACCTGAAGGCTGTTTTGACATTACCCTTTGAGGATGTAATTGAATATCTGCAGCCCAAAAATCAACTGACGCAAAAATTATAGGAATATCGAGGAATGCTATAATACCAACAATAGCACATATTAGCGCTACTCTCTGTCGATATAAACCAACATTTCTCAAAATAAAATATCCTATATAAATAAGAAATAAAACTAGAGTTGTTATCAATCTTGGTTCCCACACCCAAGGCTTTCCCCAAACAGGAGTTGCCCAAATAGGGCCTGTTATCAATACCAAACCAGTAAATAATGTGCCAATTTCAGCCGCTGCATGACCTATTCTATCATACTTAAGATTTCTAGATACAAGATATAAGATGCCTGCAAGCATCACAAAGAAATAAGATAAGAATCCAACCCAAGCTAACGGAACATGAATATAAAATATTTTTTGTGCCCAATGTTGTTCAAATACCATTGGAGTAAAAGAAACAATCCAAACTAAATTGAAGATCATTAAAATTATGGATAATATAAATAAGGCTAAGTTCATCAGTATTTAACTAGTTTATCAAAAGTATTGATACCAAAAATGATTGAAATAAGTGCAAAAGTTAATAACAAGAAACCTGATTCGTTATATAAAGATATTTTTTCATCTAAAATAGTTAGAATAAATACATTAGATGAATGAATAAGAATAGGAACAATAAGAGGAAACAAAATTAAAGGAAATAAAAAACTCCTAATATTACTTAAACTAGTAATGAGATAAATCAGTATTCCTAGACTAAGTAATCCTACATTTGATAATAAACAAAGGACTAAAATTTTGAAAGCTAATACAATTGTTATTGTCTCAGAAATTAAAATATATCCTAAAAGAAGAAATGATTCTATTCCAAGCAATATCAATGAAAATGCGGTTACCTTAGCTATAAATATCATAAACTTTTCTACTGGAGATGAATAAATTAAATCATAAATACCATATTCTTTCTCTCTTGCAAAAGAGTTTTCAATTAATTTGATAGAAACTAAAGATACAATAATCCAGAAAAATGCAGACAAGATGGTAATATCATATAATTTTGATGGTGGGAGAGCAAAAAACATAATTGCCAAACATGAAAAAGAAAAAAAAGTCATATAAAATAAGTTATTAGATGATTTTCTTTCAAAGAAAAATTCATTTTTAATTAGATTAATCATTATAATAAATTTTCCCGTCTTTTATACCAATTGATTTGTCACATATATCAGATACACTCGAAAGATTATGAGTTGAAAACAAAATAGTTTTATTCTGAATTTTTAGTTCCGAAAAAATCGTTTTGAAAACAGAAAAACCATTATTATCCAAGTTAGAAAATGGTTCATCAATGAATAAATATTGCCAATCAAGATTTAATGCAATTAATAGCTTGTTACGTTGAAGATTTCCTGTTGAAAAATATTTCAAAGGAATAGATTGCATATTATCTAATCCTAAAGTTGTAATAAATTTATTATATCTATTTAAATCAATTTTTTGGTTATAAATAGATAAAATACATTTGAGATTTTCTTTGATATTCAAATCTCCAAATATATTTGGTTTATCATTAATAAAAACAAACTGATTATTGTTATAGTTAATCTTACCATTATCAATATTGATAATATTGGCTAAACATTTCAACATGGTAGTCTTTCCAGATCCGTTTTCACCTAATAGTGCAATAATCTCTCCTTGTTTAAATGTGCATGAAACATCGTCGATAACACAGAGGTTTGAAAAAGATTTGCTAAGATTTTTTACTTCTAACATTATTTCAATTTTTTTAATAGCGGATAGAAAACATACAAAACAATTATCAAACAAAATGAAAAAATAAAAATTTGGTTAAACAGTTCCATAGTTTCTCCTTGAAGATGGCCAAAATGCAAACAAAGCTCCAAATACTATTACAATACCTCCAATCCATACCCAATTAACAAGAGGATTAATCATAATTTTGAAATATGCTTCATTTTTTTGCGCATCATATGATGAAAATATAGAATAAATATCTTTACTCATCGTACTATAAATATCTAGTTCACTATGAGGCTGACGTTTATCAGGATCTGGATTCCAATAAAAATAAATTCTTTTTTCAGGATACAAAGTTGTTAGATATTTATTGTTTTCATCAACTACATCCATATCGCTAATAAATGCATAATGATTGTCTCTAGCTTCACTTGTAACATTATTCAGCTTAAATATATGATTTGCAAAATAGATTTCTTCTCCTGGACTAAGTACAAATTCTTTTTCTACCTCAAATGCTCTTCCAACAAATCCAACAAATAACAATGTTATACCAATATGAACTATGTATCCTCCGTTTTTATGACGATTTTTGGACAAAAGCTGTAGAATTGCTTTAGAAAGCGAACTATTGTTGTTATATGAACTTTTAAATGATTTTTGTAGTTCTCCTATAATTGATGTCAAGGTGAATACAATCCCCATGGATGTAATAAACGGATAAATTTTAAATTCATCGGTAAAAATCATATAAAATAATCCTGAAATAAAACTTAGAATCATTGGAATGCTAAAATTTGAAATAAATGTGGAACTAGACGTATTCTTCCAAGATAATAGAGGTCCAATTCCCATTAAAAATAAAAGCACAATCCCTATAGGTACATTTAACTGATTAAAATAATTTGCACCTATATGGATTTTATTTCCGTCCCAAGCTTCTGATATAATGGGAAACAAAGTACCCCACAAGATAATAAAACACATAATCAATAAAATTAGATTATTATATAAAAATCCTCCTTCTCTTGATGTAAAAGATTCAATTTTATCTCTTGATTGTAATAAGCGATATCGTTTGAAAAACCAAAAGCCTGTCAACAATATTAGTAGTAATAGAAAAGTAAAAAACAAAGGACCCAATGATTCAGCAGTAAAAGAGTGGACCGATGAAATAATTCCACTTCTAGTAATGAATGTTCCAAGAATCACAAATAAATATGTTGAAGATGCTAAAAGAACATTCCATGTTTTTAACATGCCTCTTTTTTCTTGTATAATTGATGAATGAATGAATGCAGTCAACATAAGCCAAGGCATTAAAGAAGAATTTTCTACAGGATCCCAAGCCCAATAGCCACCCCATCCAAGTTCATTATATGCCCAATAGCCACCTAAAATGATTCCCGCTGACAAAAATGTCCAAATGATAAGTGCCCATAATCTTATAGAACTAATCCATTTATGATTTATTTGATTTGCAATCAGGGCAGACAACGTCATCACAAAAATAATGCTCGTACCAACAAAACCTAGATAAAGAATTGGTGGATGTATTGCCATTGTTACATTTTGTAACAAAGGATTTAGACCATTTCCATTTTGAACAATAATATCTAAAGAAACTGGTTCAAAAGGATTTGCTATGAAATTCGATAAAACAAGAAAAAAACCAAAAATAAAAGCAAGAATTAAATACGAAGGATATTTTAGCTCTTTGATTCTCTTCAAGGTAGATAGGATATAGATTAATGAATATATTGACATAATAAATGACCAAAAAAGTAGCGAACCTGCCTGACCAGCCCATAAAGATGTTACTTTAAAGAACATAGGAGTTTCATAACTTGTATACTGTGCTACATATTGTAAATTAAAATTACTAATCAATAATTCATTCAAGAGACAAATTGTAGATAAGATTATAGATAAACATGTAGCAATAATAGCACGTTCAGATAAATCAATAAAAATCTTATTCTTAGTAAAACGATAATAGAATAAAAAGAAAAAAGTAGATAAAATTAAGCCACTTGCAATATTTAAGGCTAAACTTCCAATTTGAGATATCATTATATAGTATTTGTATTTTTTAAATCGCCTTCATATCTAGAAGCACATTTTGTTTGAAGTTCAGTTGCCATAATTAAGTTATTATCAAATTTACCAGCAACTACAACTTCAGCATCATCCTTAAACAAATCTGGTCTTGTTCCGTTATAATATACCTGCAGACTATCTTCTCCTTGATATACATAAAACCATACTTCTAATCTATTAGATTCACTAATATTGATTGAATTTGGTTTGACAAGACCTCCTACTTTCACACTAGAAATTGACTGATTCTCTAAACTAAGTTCTTTGATTGTATAATAACGAGTGGCAATTTTTTCATCTTCTTTAATACTTGTAAGATATATGGTCCACAAAACAACCAAAGCAAAAATTAATATTAATGATGTATAAATTTTATTCATTTTTTAAATACCAAATGATTCTTCCCATTCTCCATAAACACTTTTCATGACTTCAACAATTTCTCCCATTGTTGCTCCTTCTTCAGCAACTGATACTAAATAAGGAACTAAATTTAAATTATTTTCACAAGCATTTCTCAATTTTTTCATTTTTATATCTAATTTTTTTGGATTACGATTCTTTTTTAGTATTTCAATCTTCTTTTCTTGGATTTTCTGAGCTTTTTTAGAAATCTTTAGAATTTCAATATCAAGTTTTTCATCTTCTTCAATAAAATCATTTACCCCAACAATAATTCTATCTTTTGTATCTATTGATTCTTGATATATTGATGCAGAATCAGCAATTTCTTTTTGAAAATATCCTTCTTCAATAGCATTAATTGTCCCACCTAATTTTTTTATAATATTAAAATATTTATTTGTTTCTTTTTCGATTCGATTTGTGATATCCTCAATATACCATGATCCCCCTAAAGGATCAGCTACATTTGCAACTCCTGTTTCATATGCAAGAACCTGTTGAGTTCTTAATGCAATCTTAGCCGCTTTTTCAGAAGGAAGAGCTAATGTTTCATCTAAAGAATTTGTATGTAATGAATTTGTACCACCCAATACAGCAGCCATTGCTTCATACGCAGTTCTTACAATATTATTTTCAGGCTGCTGTGCTGTTAAAGAACAGCCTGCAGTTTGAGTATGAAACTTTAATTTTAATGAATTTTCATTCTTTGCCTTATATTGACTTTTCAATCTGTCTGCCCAAATTCTTCTAGCAGCTCTATATTTTCCAATTTCCTCGAAAAAATCAATATGGGAATTAAAAAAGAAAGATAATCGATGTGCAAAATCGTCAATTTTTAAACCTCTTTTTAAACATTCGTCTATATAAGTAAATCCATTATTCAGAGTAAATGCTAATTCCTGTGCAGCAGTTGAACCGGCTTCTCTAATATGATAACCGCTAATTGATACTGGATTATACAAAGGCATATTTTTAGAACAAAATTCAATTACATCTACCACCAATTTTACAGATGGAGATGGAGGAAAGATCCATTCTTTTTGAGCAATATACTCTTTTAAAGCATCGTTCTGTAAAGTTCCTCTTAATTTGCTAATATCTATCTTATTTTTCTTTGCCAATGCAACATAGAAAGCAAATAAAATAATTGCAGGACCATTAATTGTCTGTGATATGGAAATCTTCTCCAAATCAATATCTTTAAATAATGTTTCCATATCCTCAAGAGAAGAAACGTTGACACCACAAACACCAACTTCACCTACCGATAGCTCATGATCAGGATCATATCCCATTAATGTTGGCATATCATATGCAACAGAAAGTCCAGTTTGTCCTTTCTTCAATAAATATTTATATCTCTCATTGGTTTCTTCAGGTGTACTAAATCCAGAAAATTGCCTCATTGTCCATAATTTTCCTCTATACATACTGCTATGAATCCCACGAGTATATGGAAATTCTCCAGGATTAATATCATTATCTTTAGAACTATAATATTCTTTTAGTTTATTACCACTAATAGTATCAAAATTATATTTTCTTGTAATTTTTTTTCTACTCATAACTAACTATTGATAAAATTTAAAACTTTTTCAGTTAAAGACTCGTAATCTAAACCAACTTCTTCAAGTAAAACTTTTCTTGGACCGTGATCAACAAAATTATTCGGTAAACCAATATTTAATAAATCATTTTTGGCGTTATTATCAGATAACCATGCAGCAATCCCTTCTCCAAAACCGCCATTTATTACTCCTTCTTCAAGCGTAATAATTTTAGAAAAATTTCTAAGAGAATCGTTTAAATAATCTTTATCCATAGGTTTTATAAACCTACAGTTTACAACTTCGCAACTCATGTTATTATTTTCTAGTTTTTTTGCAATATCGATGGCTTTATTAACCATAGATCCAACAGCTAAGATTACTACATTATTTCCACGATTCAATACTTCCCAGCTACCAATTTTAAGGACTTCCCCAGAAATCCCTTCATCAAATGCAATAGAAGACTCTTTTGGATATCTTATACTAAATGGACCAGTTTTATTATCAATAGCAGTATATAATAAATTTCTTAATTCATTTCCGTCTTTAGGAGCAGTAACTGTCATTCCTTGAATACAGCGCATATATGATATATCTAATGCTCCGTGATGAGTAGCACCATCTTCTCCTGCTATACCAGATCGATCTAAACAGAAAATTACTGGTAATTTTTGGATTGCTATATCATGTATGACCTGATCATAAGCACGTTGAAGAAAAGTGGAATATATTGCAACAATAGGTATTTTTTTAGCTGTTGAGAGGCCAGCAGCGAATGTAGTTGCATGAGCTTCTGCAATACCCACATCAAAAAATCTATCTGGAAATTTTTCTGAAAAACCTACTAAACCAGTCCCTTCCTTCATAGCAGCAGTAATACAAACTATATCTTTATTTTCTTCTGCAAGATTACAACACAAAGATCCAAAAACATTCTGAAAAATTGGTGGTGAACTTATTGTCGATTTATTTTTATTTCCATCCTGTGCTTTTACTCCATGATATTTAACTGGATCATTTTCTGCAATCTCTAATCCTTTCCCTTTTTTTGTACTAATATGTAAAACAACCGGACCAGATAAATCTTTAATACTTTCTAGTGTATTGATAAGCTCATTGAGATTATGTCCATCAATGGGACCAAAATATCTAAAACCTAGATCTTCAAAAATTGTAATAGGAAATACGAAATTTTTAATGCTTAATTCAACTCTTCTTACAAAAGTGCCAATAAAATTTAATTGTTTTGGGAGACTACCTAAAATTTTTCCAACCTTGTTTCTTGCATAATTATAAACTCTATTTGTAGAAATCTTTCTAAGGTAATTCCTTATAGCTCCTACATTAGGACTAATTGACATTTCATTGTCATTCAAAATAACTAATAATTGTTTCTTTAAACTTCCAGCATTATTAATTGCTTCATATGACAAACCTCCTGTTAATGCACCATCACCGATTACACTAATAACTTTAAAATTTTGATTATTTAAATCTCTTGCAGATGCGATTCCTAATGCAGCAGAAATTGATGTTGAAGCATGTCCTGCACCAAAAACATCGTATTTACTTTCACTTTGCTTCAAAAATGGATTTAAGCCTTTATATTTTCTAATAGTATTGAGAGATTCAAATCTTCCTGTCAGTACTTTGTGGGCATATGCTTGATGTCCAGTATCCCAAACAATTTTATCATCAGGTGCATTGTAAACATAATGAAGTGCGGTAGTAAGCTCGATAACTCCTAGTGTTGATGCTAAATGTCCACCAATTTCACTCACAGTTGAAACAATATATTCTCTTAATTCACTAGAAATAGCTTCTAATTCCTTTTTTGAGTAATTCTTTAAATCTTTTGGAGACTTAATATAGGGTAAATATTTTAGATCCATTTATCCATCTCCAAAACATAATTGATGTATAAGCGCTTCATTTTGTAGTTCAGGATGAAATGTTGTAGCAAAATGCATTCCCTCTTTAACTGCCACAGGAATGCCATCATGATTACAAATTACTTGTACATTTTTTCCCACTTTGGAAATTTTAGGAGCTCTAATAAAAGATGCCATAAAAGAAGTATTTTTTGAATTGTAATCTAAATCTAACCTTGTATCAAAAGAATGAACTTGTCTTCCATAAGCATTTCTTTCTGATTCAATATCAATAATACCAAAATTGATCACTTTATCATCAAAACTATTTTTTGACATTAAGATTAGTCCAGCACATGTTCCAAGAATAGGATGTTTCTTTGAAAATGATTTAATAGACTTTACAAACCTATCTTCTCTGGCAATTAGTTTAGTCATTGTTGTTGATTCTCCACCGGGGATAATTAAACCATCAATATTATCTAAATCTTTAGAAGATTTGACCAATTTTGAATCATAACCAAGTTTATTTAAGATTTGGATATGAGAGGAAAAATTTCCTTGAAGCGCAAGGATTCCAATCATTCTTAATCTCCTCTTTTTTGCAATAATTGGTCTTCAGGAATCTCTGAAATTTCTAAGCCCTTCATTGCATCTTTTAATTTATAAGATGCATTTAAAATCTCCTTGGCATTATCAAAATGAGTGACTGCTTCAACAATAGCATATGCTCTTTCTTTTGGATCGTCACTTTTGAAAATTCCTGATCCGACGAAAACTGATTCAGCGCCTAATTGCATCATTAATGAAGTATCAGCAGGGGTTGCAATTCCACCAGCTGCAAAATTAGGTACGGGAAGTTTTCCATTTTCAGCTACTTCCTCTACAAGCTCTAAAGAAACTCTAAATTCCTTTGCTTTCTCTGATAGATTTTGTTCTTTAAGGTTGCTTAATTCTGAAGTAATCATTTTCATATGTCTAACTGCTTCAACAATATTTCCACTACCAGCTTCTCCTTTTGTTCTGATTAGAGCAGCTCCTTCATCAATTCTGCGTAAAGCTTCACCAAGATTCCTAGCACCACATACAAATGGTGCTTTAAAAGGATGCTTATAAACATGAGCATGTTCATCGGCTGGAGTTAATACTTCGCTTTCATCTATAAAATCAATTTCTAGCGCCTCAAGAACTTGAGCTTCAGCAAAATGCCCTATACGACATTTAGCCATAACTGGAATAGAGACAGCTGCTTGAATATCTTTAATCATTTGAGGATTACTCATCCTTGATACTCCACCGTCAGCACGTATATCGGCAGGTATCCTTTCTAGAGCCATTACAGAAACAGCACCAGCCTCTTCAGCAATTTTAGCTTGTTCAACGTTGGTTACATCCATTATAACTCCACCTCTCAACATTTCAGCTAACCCAACTTTAACTTTGAAGGTATTTTTATTCATAAATTGTTTCCTTATCAGTGGTATTAGTGACATCTTTCACTTTCTTCACAACGGAGTCGATTATCCAATCTGGTGTCGAAGCACCAGCAGAAATACCTACAGAATTTATATTTTTTTTGAACCAAGATACATCAATTTCTGTTGCATTAGTTACTTGATATGTATTTTTATTCCTTTCAAGACTTAATTGTGTTAACCTTTTAGAATTGGCACTGGTAAATGAACCAATAATAATCATCAAGTCAACTATTTCTGATAATTCTTTAATTTGCTCTTGATTACGTTTTGTAGGAAAACAAATCGTATTGACAAAACGTAAATCAAATACTTTGGTCATGAGAATATTGATGATATCTTGAACATTTTCAATTGTTTGAGTAGACTGACTAACAATTCCAGCTTTTTTTGTTTTCTTGAGTTTTTCTGCTTCTTCAACAGTAGATATAATAATTGCATCTTGAACTTGACTTGCAATTCCAATTACTTCGTCATGTCCGTGATCACCAATTATAATAATTTTTCTACCTTCTTTATCAAGCTGCTTAACTTCCTTATGTATTTCATGTACTAATGGACATGTTGCATCAATAATATTCATTTTGTTCTTTTCTGCATCTTTCCATACTTCTTTCGCAGTACCATGGGCTCTAAAAAGTACAGGTTTATCATCTGGAACTTGATTCAAATTTGAGACAACTTTAACACCATTTTTTTCTAGATCTTCTACTACACTTTCATTATGTACTATATCCCCGAGCATATAGACTTCTCCATATTCTTTGCTCGTGTCGTATGCACTATTTACAGCATCCCGAACACCGAAACAGTATCCTGCATCTTTAGCTAATATTATTTTCATTGTGATTATTGATATATCGCGCTAATAGATCTAAAACTTTTGATTTAACATCAGAAAAATTTCCATCTACCAATGCTGCGGCTGCAAAAGGATGTCCACCTCCACCCATTTTCTTTGCAACTTCGTTAACTTTATATTTACCTTTTGATCGAAAACTTAATCTTACTTTACCCTTTAAATCATAAAGCATTAAAGCAATTTCGACTCCTTTAACTCCTCTGAAAAAATCACTAAATCCATCAAAATCTTGGTTTGTACCATTTACTTCCTTGACCATATCATTGTTTAATAAAAACCATACCAATTCGCCATTACAATCAAAGTTTAATTTCTGAATAACATTACCAAGAAGTTTAATTCTACTAACGGAAGAATTTTCATAAATATTCTGATAGATTTCTGAAATATTAATACCCATTTTTATAGCATCTACTGCAATTTCATGACTCAGTTGCGTTGTATTGCTAAACCTAAATGAACCAGTGTCGGTTAAAACAGCAGTATAAACCCCAAACATAATTTCTTTATTGATAATATCTTTATCTATGTGAGAAAAATATGAATAAAGAATCTCCCCAACAGATGAAGCATTCAAGTCAATAAAATTATGAGTAAAGAAATCATTTTGAGTTAGTGGATGATGATCAATACTGATTGTTTCAATTTTAGTATTTTCAATAATATTGGCAACTTTTCCCAAACGATAGAAATCACCAATATCCAATATAATTCCTAAATCAGCACTTTTAATAAAAGCGGTATTATCATCATTAACTTGTTCAAAAATATTGTTATTATTCAAAAAACTATACACTTGAGGGACATCAGAATCGTTAATAATTCTACAATCTTTCCCTAATTGTTTCAGATAGCTGTACATGGAAAAAGCAGATCCCAAACTATCGCCATCAGGGTTAATATGTGTGGAAATAAAAATTTTTTTCTTTTCAGAAATGATATGTTCGATTTTCTTGTAATCTATTTCCATTTATTTTTTCCACATATTTTCATCAATATGATTGTTTTTGTTATAAAACCGAGATAAAACAAATAAATAATCTGATAATCGGTTTAAATATTTAACAATATTGTTATTATTTAAATCTTTGATATATAAATCAACAATGCTTCGTTCTGATCTTCTAGCAATAGCTCTAGCTAGATGCAAATTTGAAGAAAAGGAGTCTCCACCCGGAAGGATAAATTCTTCTAATGATTCGAGTGATTCATTTAATTCTTCAATCCTATTATCCAACAATAATAAAGAGTCATCTTTTAGAAGGATTTTATTCGAATCATTTAATGAAATTTGTCCTCCGATATTAAATAAATCATTCTGAATATTTTTTATTTCGTTGATAATACTTTCATCATTACAAAAAGAAATACAAACCCCTAAAACACTATTTAGTTCATCTACATCACCGATGGCATTGATAATAAGTTCGTTTTTGTATACAGAATCACCTTTTGCAAGCTTTGTCTTACCTTGATCTCCATTTCGAGTTGTAACCTTGGTAACACGCATTGTTAAACCTTAAATAATTCCCCAGATTAATAAGTGGACTATGATACTTGCTATATATCCTAAAAAGATCGCAGGAGCCCATTTTAAATGACTATAGAAAGTATATACACCCCTTGCTTGTCCCATTAAAGCAACACCTGGAGCGGAACCAATCGACAGCAAACTTCCACCAACACCTGTTGTGAGAGTTATCAATAACCATTGTGATAATACCATACTTTCTGTTGTATGCATTTGTAATATAGAGAACATAACAGGAATATTATCAATGAGCGCTGAAAGAATACCCATTATAGAATTGGCTATAGAAAAACCAATTAGTTGATCTGGAGATGATGGATATATTGTATTAGATAGTAATTCTAAATATCCAATATATGATAATCCAGAAACGCACATAATTACTCCATAGAAAAACAATAGTGTATCCCATTCTGCTTGAGCTATTTGTTTAAATACACCAAATGGTTGATCTTCCCCTTCTCTACTTATTACTGTTGAACGGCTATATGTTCGCTTTAAATAATATGCAAAAAGTTGTAAGAGACTTAATCCAGTCATCATTCCAAAGACAGGTGGTATATGAAGAAAATTTTCAAATGTAACTGCTAGGAATATTGTGACAAGGAAAAGCAATACGATACTTTTTGCACCACGTTTTAACTGAACCGGAGTATTTTTAACATTTTCAGAAGAACCACTAACAAATAAACTCATTATAAACGCTGGAATTATATAATTAATCAGAGATGGTAAAAAAAGTGAGAAAAATTCGATAAATTCTACCATACCTGCCTGCCAAACCATTAGTGTTGTAATATCTCCAAATGGACTAAATGCTCCACCTGCATTTGCCGCAATTACTATATTAACACAACTAATACTAACAAATTTTCTATTACCTACCCCAACAGCCATTACAACGGCACACATTGTTAATGCAGCCGTCAAATTATCTGCTATTGGAGAAAGAAAAAATGTAATAAAACCAGTAATCCAAAATAGCTTTTGATAAGAATAGTTTTGTGCAAGCAATTTAGATCTTAATTTTTCGAATACATTTCTTTCGGTCATTGAATTGATAAAGGTCATTGCAACAAGCAAAAAAAGCATTAATTGAGAAAACTCAGAAAATGCGTGCATCATAGCTTCTTTAACAGTCACATAACCAACGACTTCATCGCTTATAATCACTGGCTTAGAATAATCATATGCAACTCCATACCATGCTACCATTGCCCATATTATTCCTGCAGCAAATAGAACTGGTTTTGATTTTCTAAGATGGGTAACCTCCTCAGTTACCACAAAACCATATGCTATAACAAAAATAAGCAAACTTATGATAGTAATTGGATGATTCAATAATTCCATTCGAGTAATTTAAAGTAAAGAGATATAAAAACTTATGAAAATCGAATAAATATTCTAAATTGAAACAATGGAATATTTATTGGTTATTGTAATATTAATTTTTTCATTTCTACTGATGAATCTTGGATTAATTCTAAAGAATAGACCTCTCAAAAAAGGATGTGGTAATTCTCCAGATGGTTGTGAAATATGTGGTGGAGATGTAGAAAAATGTGAAGATTCAACTTAGTTTTTTGGAAAATTATTAGAAAAAATTTTCTCAAAAGAGCCGTCTTCATTCTGAACAATCATTAACCCTTCAAAATTAGATTTATCTAAGAAATTTTTGACTTCTTTAGTATCCATCATATATAATGCGGTAGATAATCCATCTGCTTCCATACAGGATGTATTAGTTAATATTGAAATAGATCCTAAACTAGACTGTATTGGATATCCCGATAATGGGTTGATTTCATGATGATAGAAAGTTTTATCATCATCAACATAGAAATTTCTGTAATTCCCTGATGTTGCGAGAGAATGGTTTGTAATTGGGACAATATATTCAACATCATTGTTAAAATTACTAATTGATGGCGTACTAACTCCGATTTGCCAAATTTTCCCATTTGATATTGTTCTTACTTCACCTCCAATTTCAACCATAATATTTTTATAGTCTAAAATTTCAATAATCTTGTCTACGGCATATCCTTTAGCAATAGAACTAAGGTCTATTTGTACTCTTGGATCTTTTTTTCTGATTTTATTACCATCAATTTCTATTAAATCTTGACTAACAAATTGTAAAACGCTATCAATTTGAGTTTTGCTGGGAATATCTAGAAATATTTCTGGACCAAATCCCCATAAATTCACTAACGGCATCACAGTAATATCATATAAACCATTGGAAATTTCATAATATTTAAAAGAAGAAGTTACCACATATGCAAATTCATCAGAAATAGCAAACCAGGTGGTGTCATTAAATGTATTAAAACGAGAAATTTCACTATCGGATATATAGGTCGACATTTGGTTATTAATGTCTTCTAAAAGTTGATCAACTTTATCTTTATTATTTGATTGATTTGGAAGTTTAGCAGAATATTTGATGGTATAATCTGTTCCCATTGTTTTACCGCTAAATTCATAAAATTCTTTTTCTGCACAACTAATAGACAGAATAGTAAACAGGCAAACAAGAAATAGCCATAAGGGTAATGAATATTTTCTAGCCAAAATCATCAAAAGCAATCATGTCTTCCTCAACCCCTAAATCTGAAACCATATTCTGTACTGCATCAATCATCATAGGTGGTCCACACAGATAGTATTCACATTCTGTTGGATCGTCATGATTCTTAAGATACATATCATATGCTACCTGATGAATAAAACCTGTTGGACCATCCCAATTATCTTCTTCTAGTGGCTCTGATAGTGCAACTTGGTAGGTAAAATTATCGTGCTCTTCTGCTAACAATTTAAATTCATCGTCATAGAACATTTCTTTGACAGATCTAGCGCCGTACCAAAACGAAATCTTTCGTTTTGTCTTTTCAGTCCTTAGCAAATGAAAAATATGTGATCTCAGAGGTGCCATTCCAGCTCCACCTCCGATATAAACCATTTCTCGATCAGTATCTTTAATATAGAAATCACCATAAGGTCCAGAAACCGTAACTTTATCCCCTTGTTTGAGATCAAAAGTATAAGATGATGCAATCCCTGGTGGAAGATTAGGTTGCCCAGGAGGTGGGGATGCAATACGAATATTTAACATAATCATATTTCCTTCAGCTGGATGATTTGCCATAGAATATGCACGAAATGCTGGTTCAGGATTGTTTGCTTTGTATTGCCAAACATCAAATTTATCCCAATCTTCATTATACATATCTCCTATATCAAAATTCTTATAATCAATATCTTTATATTCTGGAACATCAATTTGAATAAAACCACCTGGTTCAAATTTTATAGGATCACCCTCTGGCAAATCTAAGATTAACTCTTTAATAAAAGTGGCTACATTTTCATTTGAACGAACGGTTAAATCCCATTTTCTAATACTAAAAATTTCATCAGGTACTTGAATCTTCATATCGTTTCTAATCTTTACCTGACATCCTAAACGCCAATAATCTTTTTGATCTTTTCTACTAATATAGGTTTTTTCTGTAGTTAGAATTTCTCCACCACCTTCCATAACTTGGCACTTGCATTGAGAACAAGTTCCTTGTCCTCCACATGCAGATGGTAGATAAACATTCTGAGAAGCCAATGCTGATAATATAGTAGATCCGGTTTGAACTGTTAGAGCCTTGTCTGGATCATTATTGACTATAATATTCACTTCTCCTTGAGGAAGCCACAAATCTGAAAGGACATTAACAACAATTACTAATAAAAGTATTACTGATGCAAAAACTGCAATCCCTAAAAGTACTGTAAGACCAAACTCACTTATAAAAAATTCATTCATAAATCAATTCCAGAAAAGGCCATAAAAGCCATAGATAGCAATCCAGTTAATATCATTGCCATTCCAACCCCTCTTAACCTAGGTGGAATATTAGAATAACGAAGCCTATATCGAACTGACGCTAATGCAAGGATTGCTAATAAGAAACCAACGCCAGAACCGAAACCATATACTAATGTTTCTGATAATGAATATTCTCTTTCTACCATAAACATTGATCCCCCTAAAATGGAACAATTTACAGCAATTAATGGAAGGAAAATTCCTAAGCCATTATAAAGGGCTTGTGAAAATCGTTCTAGAAACATTTCAATTAATTGAACTGCTGCCGCAATAACAGCAATAAATACAATAAGTTTTAAGAATGATAAATCAATATTAGCAATAATATTAGCAAGTTCAGGGTTTTCAGGATTAATCCATGATAATGCACCTTTATCTAGAAGATATTCATAAATAAACCAATTAATTGGAGTTGTAACTGTCAAAACAACAACTACCGCCATTCCAATTCCAATAGAAGCATCAATCTTTTTTGAGATAGCTAAAAATGAACAAAGACCTAAGAAATATGCTAAAACCATATTTTCAATAAAAACTGCCTTTGTGAAAATGCTTAGATAATGTTCAAGACCCATTATTCTTCTTCCTCAAGACCAGCAATTTCTCTTTGCACCCAAATAACAAGGCCTAGTATAAAAAATGCTCCAGGTGATAATACCAATAATCCAATATTTTCATATCCTGCATTAATCAACCATTCAACGTCGCGTTCAATTGAAAATAATACATACCCTGCACCGCCATTTGGTAAAGTAATAGTACCAGCTCCAAATAACTCCCTAAAGAATGATACAAGAATAATCATCATTCCATAACCTAAACCATTTCCTAATCCATCTAGAAATGCTTTTGATGGTCCGTGTTTGATCGCAAAGGCTTCAGCACGGCCCATAATAATACAATTAGTAACAATAAGACCAACAAATACTGATAACTGTTTACTCATATCATATAAATATGCTTTTAGTACTTCATCAACAAAAGATACTAGTCCTGCAATAATCGCCAACATAATTACAATTCTGACTCGGCTTGGTATATGATCTTTTAAAAGAGAAATAGCAACATTAGATGAGCATAGTACAAAAATTACGGCGAAGGTCATGATAATCGCTTGATCTACTCTTATAGTCACCGCTAAAGCAGAACAAATACCTAATACTTGCAAAGAAATAGGATTGTTAACATTTAACGGATCAGTAACAATTTTTTTAGATTCTGTACTAAATAATTCCATTTTCTCTTATCTCATTTAAATATGCTTCATATCGTTTTAGATCATCCTTTAGAAATATAGTTACACCATTTGAAGTAACTGTTGCTCCAGATATTCCATCAACTTGATGAATGGCATCTTCTTTACTATCATCCACTTTACCCTTTAAAACTTTTATTCCGATAATCTCGCCCTCAACATTTCTAATTTTTTTACCAACAAAATTGTTTGTAAACCACTCTTTTTCAACTTCGCCCCCTAATCCAGGAGTTTCACCATGTTTATAAAATTGGATGCCTAATACTGTATCTAGATCTGGACCTAAAGCAATATAGCCAAATAGTGTAGACCACAATCCTTTCCCCGCAACTGGTAAAGCAACACCTTGTAGTTCATCATCAATAACTTTGAGATACACTGGCAATCGTTCAATATCTTTTTCAATATCAATTTCTTCTAATACAACATTATCAATTTTATTGCCTTCTGAATCAACACATAATCCTACAATACTATTATTAAATATTTCTTCAACTTTTTCATTAGACCATGGATTATCTTCTTCTTCTGAAAAGTCAAGTGAACGAAGAATAGTTTTATTTACATCAGCTCTGAGGTTATCCTCTTGCTTGAGTTTTAGATTTTCTTTCGTAACGGAAAGCAAGGTTCCTAGAACAACAGTTATGATAAAAACAAAAAACAATGTATATCTATTACTATGCATTTCTAGCAATCCTCATTTTTATATTGGATTTTACGACATAATAGTCTATTAATGGAGCAAACATATTCATAATCAAAATGGCAAGCATCACTCCTTCTGGATATGCTGGATTAACTGATCTAATAATTACGGTTAATACTCCAATCATAAAACCATATATCCATTTTCCTTTATTGGTATGAGCAGACGTTACTGGCTCAGTTGCCATAAAAACTGTACCAAATAAAAAACTACCAATTAAAAGATGTTGCAAAGGTGTAATTGTTAACATTGCATTAGTAGAGAAACCAGCAAGAATATTAAATAGAAAGGCAGTAAAAAATAGTCCAGATACTGAAGCCACCATAGTTCTCCAAGAAGCAATTCCAACATAAACTAGAAAAATTGCTCCAAGTAAAATAAGTATTTTATTTGTTTCTCCTATGGAACCTGGAATTAAACCCCAACACATCTTCCATAGTGAAAAATCAAAATAATTTGGAGCAACATTTGATGCTTCAGAAAATAAATCTGATGCTATATTTTTTGGACTATTTGCTGGAATTGCCAATGCAGTTGCACCAGTATTGCCATCAGGTAATACAGCCCAAATTTTCTCACCTGACATTCTAGTTGGAAAAGCAAAATACATAAATGCACGAGCTGTTAATGCTGGATTAAAAATATTTGTTCCAACTCCACCAAAAATTTCTTTACCAATAATAATTCCAAATGCAGTACCAATAAAAACTTGCCATAAAGGAACAAGTGGTGGCAATGTCAAAGGAATTAGGGCACAAGTAACAAGAAATCCTTCATTTACTTCATGTCTACGAATAACGGAAAAAGTAAGTTCACAAATTGCTCCTGAGACAAAGGTAATGATTAGTATTGGTAACACATATGACATACCAAAAATAAAATTCTCAAACATAGATCTTGATACATCTGTTGTTGCCATATCATTGAGATAACCAATATTATAAGCTCCAAATAGATAACAAGGAATTAGAGCAATCACTACAAAGAACATCGTTCTTTTAATATCCATATTATCCCTTATATGAGGACCAGAATCTGTTTGTTTATCAGTAGAAAATAAAATAGTATCCGTTGCTTCCCATATTGGATGGGCCCATGATAAAGGCCTCCCTTTTTCAAATAATTTTCCTGATCGTTCTAATATTTTTTTTAAGAAATTCATATTATCCATCAAAATAAATTAAATCCAAACCCTTCCTTATAATTCCACCAACATCCGTCTTGCTCGGACAAACAAATGAGCAAAGAGCTACATCTTCTTCATCACATTCGTAAATACCCAATTGTTCCATTTCGTCAACATCATTAGCTACAATACTTCTTGCAAGCTCATTAATATAAATATCCATAGGAAACACTTTTTCCCATGCACCGATAGGAACAAAAGCTCTCTCGCTTCCATTTTGAAGTGTAGTAAATCTATACGGTTTTTTATTGTCACCAATATAAGCATTAAAAATACTATACTTAGACGATCCTCCCGGATGTAACCATCCCATAAATGACCTTTCAAATGATTTTTCAATAATAGATATAGATGAATCATAAAAATTTGTATATCCATCCAGATTTATTTCTTTCCCAGTTAAAACATTTCCAGAAATAATTCTAACATCATCTCTTGTAAGATTATCTTGACAATAGATATCTACTGGACAACCTAATCTTGTTTTGATATAACTTGGTTTTTTTACACAAGGACCCGCTATATTAATTGTTATTGAAGGATCAAAAATACCATCAGAAAATATTTTACCAAGGATAGGAAGATGGTGTCCTTCTACTGTCCAAATAATATCTTTATTATTAATCGGTTGAATGTGATTAAGAACTACACCAATGTTTCCAGCAGGATGCGGTCCTTCTATTTCTACTAAATCAATATATTCTAAATCAGATAGATAAGTAAATTCCCCCGGCCTAACAATAAGAAATAGCTTTCCATCTGTCAATTCTTTTAAATGTTTTAGAGCACTAACAATATATTCTTGCTGATCTGATAAAGTAAAATGATGATTAATCGCTAATGGAGCCGTATTAGCAAGACTGATAATAATTGATTTTGGATTATCAGAAGGATTTGCCACTTTATTGAATGGCCTTTGTTTTAAAAATGGCCACATATTTTTTTCTAGTAAATAATTGATTACTCCCTCTTTTGAAGATAATCCATTCGGAGAGTTTGGTTGGAGTGATTTTTCCTTGTCATCATTCACTTCAAAAATAATTTCTTTAATAACACGTCTATCTCCATAAACAATTTTGGATATCTTACCAGAAGCAATAGCTGGCCATTTAATATCTGGATTCAGTTTATCAAAAAAAACAGGATCACCTAATTGTATAGAATCATTTTCTTTTACTAAAAGTTTTGGTTTTATATAACGAAAGTTTTCAGGTGATAGAGAAACAGAGCTATGATGTCTTGTGGGTAGAAATTTCTTGTCTGGGTTTCCAGCAATATTAACATTGTGCCCGTTTTTTATTTTAAGCTTAAACATTAATTGTAAAGTAGAGATGAGAAAATAATAAAAAAGATAGTCGAGTTCTATATAATAATTAAGAAAAAATTATTTTTTAGATTTCCACTCAAAATAATTTCCATTATAAGATGAACGACTTTGCCATTTTTTTATTTTTTCATCAATATGCTCTATTGACTCAGAATCAATATCCTGAATTAAATCAATTGTTAAATCTCCCACAGTTTTGGCACTAACACGAGATGCTTTAATATTTCCTTTTCCAGTAATTGCATTACCCATTCCATGCACTTTATCTAGATTGTTAAATTTGCCAGAATCTTCATCTATAATATCATAAGTAGAGCCACTCATTGGAAGACCATCAATTGGCTCTGGCAAACTACCAATAGAACTAATAATAATATTTCCTTTTAAAATTTGATTAGAGTCATCAATTGGGATTGGTTGATTATCTACAATTTTATTTTTAATTACTTCTAAACCTTCCAAATTCCCTTCTACAATATTCAAGGCAGTAGGTTGTGTACATTCTAATACATTAAACAAAAATTTTTCTTGGGTATTATTTAAAATCTTTCTTCGTGCTTGTCTGCGTTTATCAACCATCTCAGGTTTAGCATCAGATGGGATAGTTGTAAGAGGCATATTTTCTATATCTCTCCTATATATCAAGGTTGTTCCTTTAATCCCAAGACTATTATAGTCAATATTATGTTGTTCTAGGTATTTTGGAATTCCTTTGTGCTCCATCTCAATAACATCAACATTTTTCACTCTAGATTGTATTTTTTCTTTTACGAGTTCTAGCTGGGTAATTTTACATACATCAATTGAAGCAAGCCCACCTCCTACAACCAATATATCATCTTGAATAACTATCTCAGGACCATTATAATCATCTTCGTGATAATGGTTAAACCAATATACAAAAGGGTTTTGGTAGTAAAAGTTTGAGAATTCTTCAACACCTTTAATTGGGAATGATCTATCTCTCCAAGCACCATTAGCAAAATAAACACAACTCCAATTCATGTCATAAATTTCGTCAAAACCAATATGATCCCCTATTTTGGTAAGAGGAATAAAATCTACTAAATCATGATCCATAACCTCATCAATCTTAGAATATTCGCTAAGACGTTGTTTTTCGTGCCATCTTGGAAGTCCATCTTCAATTTTTCCATAAGGTAAACGATTCTGATCTACAATTACACATCGAATACCATGCTCTGTTAATTTCCGAGCAGCAGTAGATCCTGACACTGCACCACCGATGATTAATACTACTTTCATTGATTTTTTTATTTGTTAAATTTATTCGGTATGAAATTAATAAATAATTTACTAATTCAAATCATTCCTTTTTTACCAAAAAGTTTTATCAAACTTTTTGCTTCGCCTTACATTGCAGGCATTACAGATGATGAAATGTTATCCACTGTAAAAAATTTAAACACCAAAGGTTATGATACAGCAATCGATATTCTAGGAGAACATGTTAAGACAGAAAAAGAAGCAAGAGAGATTACAGAAAAATATGCAAATTTATATGATGAAATTTCTTCTAGATCTTTACAAGCAAATTTATCAATTAAATTAACCCACATAGGACAAGATCTTGGGTATGATATTGTCAAAAAGAATTTGATAATTTTAACTGAAAAAGCTAAAAAACATCATAATTTTTTACGCCTTGATATGGAAAATTCTCCTTATACCTCTGAAACAATTACATTATATAAAGAAACATTGGAAGTATATGCTAATATTGGAATTGTCTTGCAGGCATATATGCATCGTTCTATGGATGATTTAAACGCATTAGCTAATGAACATTTTAATTGTAGAGTTTGTAAAGGTATTTATATAGAAAGCGAAGATATTGCTTATGCTGATTATGAAAAAATAAGAGAAAATTACATTAAACTTGTTCAAACCGGATTACAAAAAGGTTCTTATATAGGAATTGCAGGTCATGATGAATATTTAATTAATAATCTATACCAGTGGATCCAAGATAACAATATCCCTAAAACTCAGTATGAATTCCAAGTTCTATATGGAGTTCCTATGGAAAAAATCTTGCAGAAACTAATGCAAGAAGGCAATAAGATACGTGTTTATGTTCCTTATGGTGATAATTGGTACGATTATTCTATAAGACGATTAAAAGAAAATCCGAAAATGGCTGGGTATATTATTAAAAATCTTTTTAAGAAAATTTTCTATTTCTATAAATAAATAAAATTATAATTCCTGCTACATTAGGAAACCAAATTTCAGGGTTTGACCATGGAATTCCATCAATAGAAAAATCAGTTAAAGGCCATAAAAATTTAGTAGGAAAATACTCTTTAGAATGGAAGGGAAAATCTAATAAAATATGAAAAGGCCAGGCCAACATAGGAAATGCTAGCGATTTATTAAAAAAATAAACTATTCCAATACATAAAAAGGCAATTATAAAGCTATGAGATAAATTGTAACTAAAAAAAAGCCAATCTGGAATACTTTCTAAACTTGGAGGACCACTATAAGTATAATTGCCACTAGAATAATGACCGCTAAAAATTCTAACAATAATTAATATTCCAAAAGAAAAAAGGTCTGGCATAGCTCCAAAAAAAATCGCTAACCATTTATAACCTCTATAACCAAATAAACCTCTACCCCAAAGTGCATGACTTAATGTATCCATCTTCTACAATGAAAATTAACTTTTACGAACCTCTTTTACCCCAAACCATTTTAGTCTTTAAGGTTTGGTAGTAATCGTAATCATTAAATGTGATAAATTTTAAATGGTTTTTTGCTTGTCTAATCTTTACAATAGATTCATCGGTAAAATGTTCAATATGTTGTCCGTCACAAATTAATTTTAATTCTTTTTCTGAATGACCATTAAATCGAAATTCGATTTCTACATCAGGAGGTAAAACTAATGGTCTTGATGTTAGAGAGTGAGGAGCAATTGGAGTAACTATAATAGAAAAAACATCTGGTTGTACAATTGGACCTCCAGATGATAAAGAATAGGCAGTTGACCCCGTTGGGGTACTGATAATAATTCCATCTGATTTGTAATCACTAACGTGTTTACCATTAATATAAAGATCAAGGGAAGTTACTCGATATGCTACTTTATTTTGAACAACGAAGTCATTAATAGCAAAATAAGTATTGTTATCACTATTGTGAGAAATTTCTGCATTTAATACTAAACGATCTTGAATACTAAATTCTCCATTTCTAACTGAATCTAATTTTTCTATTAATTCATCTGGAACAATCTGAGCAAGAAACCCTAATCCTCCGATATGAACACCTAAAACAGGAACCATTGGATTGCTAAAGAGACGAACTCCAGAAAGTAGCGTACCGTCTCCACCTAAACATAGTAGGAAATCTACATTAGGGGGATTATCATGATCATATAATGTATAATTGCTTGGAAGAGAGTCTAGGTTTTCTAAACCTTGGGGTAAAAACAATTGCAAATCATTATGGTTTGCCCATTGTCCAACATCGCGAACTAGTGCTGGTATTTCTTTTTTCCCAACATTAGCCCAAACAGCAAAACTTTTTGGTTTCATTTTATTTATCTATTTTTTTTCTTATGTCTATCTGCACGTAAACGTTTTTTGCGTTTATGTGTATTCATTTTTCTTTTTTTTCTTTTTTTACCGCAAGGCATTAAATGCTCCTATTTAATATTCAATCAATTTATCGTTGACAGTATTTTTCATTAGTTTTGAAGGCTTAAAAACTGGAACATAACGCTCTGGAAGATATACAGGATCTCCAGTAGCTGGATTACGTGCCTTTTTAGGCATTCTATGTTTAACTGCAAATGTTCCAAAACCTCTTAATTCAATCTTTTCATTCTTGCTTAAGGTAGTAATAATTTCCTTAAATGAATCATTAAGTACAGCTTCTACTTCTACCTTTGTTAAACCAGTATTTGCTGATACATTATCAATTATATTTTGTTTAATCATATCTCTATTTCCTTTATGACTTTATTCTGTAAATAATACTAATTTTTGTCCAGGATAAATAGCAGAACTTCCTGGATTCATTTGATTCCATTCTCTAATCTTTTTTGCGCTGGTATTATATTTTTCAGCAATATATCCAAGTTGATCTCCAGATTTGACAGTATAAACAATTCTAGCTGACACATTACTGGATTGATCTATATTTTTACCGACAAACAATACTAATTTCTGTCCAATGCTTATCAAATGATTATTTGGATTCATTTTATTCCATTTTCTAATCTCACTTGCTCTTGTATTATATTTCTCAGCAATAGCTCCAAGTGTATCACCTTTCTTAACGGTATAACTAATCTTCTCAGGATAGTTAGAATAAATTCCACCTTTTACTGGAATTTTTAATCTTTGTCCTATGCTTAATCGATCATTTTTTAGATTGTTAATTGTCATTAAATCTGAAATCAAAACACGATATTTTGAAGCAATCGTTGATAGATTTTCACCCTTTTTTACACGATGTTCTACTTTTTGAGTAGCAAATCTCTCTGTTTCTGGTAATGCATTAAATGTCTTATAAAACTTATCTTTTTTTCCATAAGGGATTCTCAATATATAATCTCCATTTGAAGGTGTTGCAGATTGTCTTAATTCAGGGTTTAAATATTTAATAGTACTTGTTTTTGTTTCTGCAGATTTTGCAATAACAGCCAAATCGGCACTTTTTTTAATAATAACTTCATCATATTTAAGTGGGTTGGATTTTGGAATCTTAAATCCATATTTCTCTGGATTCTTCAAAATAATTGCAGAAGATAGAAAATATGGTATATAGTTTTTGGTATCTTTAGGCAATGAATATAATTGCCAATAATCTGAGGTTTCATGAAGATTTACCGCACGATTAACTCTTCCTGGACCAGTATTGTATGCAGCTAATACCAAATACCAATCTTCAAATTCTTTATATAAGTCTTTAAAATATTCAACTGCTGCTTCTGTAGATTTAAGAATATCTTGACGTTCATCAACATACCAAGTTCTTTCCAGTCCATATTGTTTTCCTGTTGAATACATAAATTGCCATAACCCTACTGCTTTTGCTCTAGATACTGCTTTTGGATCAAGACCTGACTCAATTATAGAAACAACAATTAATTCTTCAGGAAGATTATTTTCCTCTAAAATTGGCAATATTATATCCTTGTATTGTACATATCTCCTAAGCCAAATATTAAATCCTTTTCTACCTTTGCCTTGAAAATATCTAATATAACTTTCTACTTGGGAATTAGTAACTATTGGAATATGCCCTTCTCGATCATCAAGAATAGTAAATTTTGTTGTTCCCATTTCAACTGATTCATTTTCATCTGCCCTCTCTACAACCTGTTGTCGAATAAGTTCGGCATTCAATATCTGGCTGGAATTTTTCAAAGTATTGAGTGTGGTAGAATAAACTTGAATAAAATCATTTTGGAATTTTTCAAATTCAATTTTATCAAGCTCATTACGAACACCAATTTGTTCAACGTCTGATAGCAAATCAAAAATCTTCTTAATATTATATATAACTTCGATTGTATCTTGATTGATATCTGCAATAACAGCATCAGAAAGAAATTGTTTTGCTTCATCCAAAATAGGTGAAATATTATTAATACTTCCAGAAAATGCAATATCACTAGTATTCATAAATGGTTTTTTTTCATTACCATTTATCAAGTCTTGGGCAGAAATATTTGTAACCAAAACTATTACTAAAAAGTATAATTTAAATTTCTTCATAAAACTTGCCAAATTATATTGAAACTCGATGACAATCAAGTTAGTGTTTTTTTATTTGATTGATATAATGAGTGGAGCTATGTCCCGGATGAAAATCTAATATTTCTACTTTTCCTCCATTTTTTATTACTTCTCGAGCACCAACAACGTCTTCGATTGTATAATCTCCACCTTTTACTAAAACATCTGGCATAATTGATTTAATTAGATTAAGTGGAGTTTGTTCCTCGAAACTGATTACATAATCAACAACTTTTAATTCTGATAATATAAGTCCTCTATCTTCAAGTTTATTAATTGGTCTAGAAGGACCTTTTAATTCTTTAACTGAATTATCTGAATTGATTCCTATCACCAATATATCACCGAGCGTACTTGCTTCACTTAAATATCGTGTATGCCCAACATGTAAGATGTCAAATACTCCATTTGTAAATACTATTTTCTGAGAATTTTTTTTACAATCTCTTATTTTGGTAATTACATTCTTTAGTTGATAATTATGATTCATCGTTTTGTAATTTAATAATCTCTTTTTTAATAGAATTAGTAATATTTTTGCGATCTTCATATTGTTTATTTTCTGTAATAATAGGTTTACCAAAATTGACAACTATTTTGTTAGAATTTTTTCTAAAATTTTTTGTATTCCACCAATCAAAAGAACCCATAATATAAACTGGAATAATAGGCAATCCTGTATTAATTGATAATACAGCTGCTCCCTTCTTAAAACTTTTTAATTGATTCAAATTTGATCGTGTTCCTTCTGGAAAAACCACAACTGATCTCGGGGTATTTTTAATATCAGATTTTAATTCATCTAACGAATCAATAGCATCATTAGTATTTTTACGATCTACAAATATAGAACCTGATATACTTAAGATTGATTTGAAGATTGGAATTCTTTCTAATTCTTTTTTTGCAACAAAAACCAAATATTTATTTACAGCTACAAAAAGTACTGGAAAATCCATAAATGATGAATGATTTGGTGCAAAAATATAGTTTTTATTATCCTTTATATTTTTCTTTCCTCTTATTTCTAGTTGAACTCCTGAGGTTTTAATCAACATTTCTGACCATTTTATGCTATAATATTTAAAATTATTTTTATTATTTGATAGTTTGATAGAAATAATTGAACCTATACCCAAAAAGAAGGTCCAAAAAAAGACATTAAGACTAATCCAAATTCTTCTCAATTATTTAATCTCCGCTAACCCAGTATAAGGCTGCAAAGATGATGGTATGCTAATTGAACCATCTTTCGTTTGGTGTGTTTCAAGTAAAGCTGCAAGAACTCTTGGTGTTGCAAGACCAGATCCATTTAAAGTATGAACATAATTAATCTTATTATTTTCATCCCTAAATTTGATATTCCCTCTTCTGGCTTGAAAATCTTCAAAATTGCTACAAGATGAAACTTCCAACCATTTCTTTTCCCCTGGAGCCCATACTTCTAAATCATAACACTTCGAAGCTGCAAAACTTAAATCTCCACTACATAATTCAACAATCCTATAATCTAAATCTAGCATATCTAAAATCTTTGCTGCTTGTTTAGTTAAACTTTCTAATTCTGAATATGAATCTTTAGGATGAACAAATTTTACCAATTCTACTTTGTTAAATTGATGTACTCTCAACAATCCTCTAGTATCTTTACCATAAGAACCTGCTTCTCTTCTGAAACAACCTGAGTATGCCAAATAATATTTTGGTAAATCAGATAAATTTAATATTTCATCTTTATGTATATTAGTCAATGGCACTTCAGCAGTAGGAATTAGGTATAAATCATCTTTTTCTATATGATACATATCTTCACCAAATTTTGGTAACTGACCAGTTGTATTTGCAGAACCTGGTTTTACTAAGAAAGGAGGGAAAATTTCAGTATAGTCATAATTTTTTAAATTATAATCTATCATAAAATTAATAAGTGCACGCTCAAGTAAAGCTCCATTTCCTTTATATAAAGGAAAGCCTGTACCACTAATCTTTGCACCTATTTCAAAATCTATTAAATCTAGATCTTTAACAATATCAACGTGGCTTTTTGGTTTGAATTTTAATTCTTTTTTTGAAGAACATTCTTTGGAAATAACATTATCAATAGGAGATTCTCCAATTGGTACAGATTTGTGTGGCATGTTTGGAATCTGAAGAAGCATATCTCTAAGTTGTTGAGACTTAGTACGTTGTTCATTTTCTAATTCTTTTATTGTATTAGATAATTTCTTTAAATCTTCAAATACTGATTTATCAGCACTCTTTTTGGACTTTAATTTTCCAATTTCTTTTGATTGTTTATTCTGTTCTGATTGAAGATCATTAAGTTTTTTAGTCAAATCTCTGAGTTCAGAATCAGATTTAACAATATTATCTAAACTAATAGATTTATCTTTCTTTGATAATTCTTTTGCAACAGAGGATTTATCATCACGAATTTTTTGTATGGATATCATTTGCTATAATTTACTTAATTCTTCTACAATATTAACACTTATCGTTTCAAGTATAAAATCGTTTTCATCAATAATTTCTATTTTATAATTACCAAAATCATCAATATTAAATTGGCTAAAATAATAATCTGATATTGGATTGAAATAGAGTTTTTTATCGTACAAATATCTATCATCAATAGAAATTTTTGCAGTAAATATCTTTTTTTCTAAGTCAATGCGATTTGAGAATCCATAAATAAATACTTTATCATTTATTTTATGATGTTCGCTCCCTAGAAAAAAATTGTAACGTAATTTCTTATTTTCTAATGCCCACTTCAAAGATTTATCAAAATAATCATTTTTTTCATTGAAAAAATCTTCATAAAAATTTGCATTATTAATGAGAACAGATTTAAACTGATTTTTCTCAAAAAAAGTTCTTTTTGATATATTAGCTATATCCTCTTTAGAATCAATTTTAACTCCAAAAAGTGGAGACAATTTAATTAAAGAATCAAAATTTTGATTATTACCAATAGAAAGAATTAAGGCAGTATTTTGAGAATAAATTTTTCTAACAAATAATTCTAACCATTTATCTGATATAATATGATTTGGAAAATTATCAAAAATAACTAAATCATATCTTTTAAACCAAAAATCTTTGAAATCATGAATCCCCGTTTCGAAATCAGGTATAAAATGATCGAAATCATTTGCAACATGACTAATAATAGCCATTGAGTTAAAATTCAAGTTACCACTAATAATTGCAATCTTTGGATTGTCTGACTCTAAGCTTACATTAAAGCTATATCTATTATTTGCAATATTGTCTTCAAGCTTCAAGCTAGAAACTTTGACATCGAACTTTGATTTAAAATCAATATTATCCCTTAATAAAAATGATTGGAAATAAACTTTTTGGTTAGATTTCAAACTAATCTGGTCTGAACCAATAAGATTATTAGCATTTGAAAGACTGACCTGAACAGTTTCATCTCCATTAATATTTTGGATTTCAATATCAATATATATTGATTTTTGATCAGATCTGTTAGGATATACAATAATATTTTTTATTGCTAAATCGGTGATTATATCCTCTGAAACTATTTCATTTTCTACTACAATATCTTTATCAATATCTGAATCATCAATAGAATTATTGATTATATAATCAACAGAAAATATTGTTAGCAGAATAAACAGAAATAAATAGATATTATTTTTTCTCATTTTTATAATACTATTCCTCTTGAATAAGCAGAAAAGTCTATTCCTGTTTTAACAGACTTAGTATTTATTTTTTTTTCTCCTAAAAATGCAATCATATCTGCATTATCAGTACAATATTTTAGGGAAGGAAAAAGGATCTTTTTATCCAATTGTTTTAGTTTCTCTCTTAATCTTTTGTTTGCTGCAACTCCACCACAAATAATACCAGTATCAATTTTAAAATCATCCATAGCTTTATTTAATTTAATCACTAAAGTATCTACAATAGCTTCTTGGTAACTAGCAGCAACATCATTTGGTGAATATTTATCATTCTTTTTTATATAATTAATCAAAGCAGTTTTTAAACCACTAAAACTAAAATTATAACTTTTATGATGTATCATAGGACGAGGAAAATCAATCAACTTATGATTTCCACCTTTTGATAACTTTTCTATCTCTGGACCACCAGGATAATCTAGACCCAATGTCTTTGATCCTTTATCAAATGCTTCTCCACATGCATCATCCAAAGTTTCTCCTAAAAGATTATATTTAGAATTAGATTGAACTATCCAAAGCTGTGTATGCCCACCTGAAACAAGTAAATTAATAAAAGGAGGTTTTATTGAATCGCCAAATTCAATAAATACAGAATTAAGATGTGCTTCAAGATGATTAATAGGAATTATTGGAATATTCAATCCTTGAGATAGTCCTTTTGCAAAAGAAACTCCAGATAATAAAGAACCCATTAATCCTGGACCATTAGTTACAGCAATAGCATCCAAATCAGAATAGTTTAATTTAGATTCTTTTAGAACTCGTTTAGTAATTTGAGGTAAAAATTTTTCATGTTCTCTTGATGCAATTTCAGGAACAACTCCTCCATATTTCTTGTGTATATATTGGGTTTTATTATAACTAGCAAGAATTTTGTAGTTATCACAAATTGCTACACCAGTTTCATCGCAAGATGTTTCTATTCCAAGAATAATCAATTTTCTTTGATTGGTTCTTCCCTATCAACAACAAGAATTTCTAAATTATTTGGAGTCAAATTTTCCCATTTAGAAATACTATCAGGAATTTTAACACTAGGAGAATAAAACTGTTTTTTAACATTCCAATCTTTAAAATCAATTGTAACTAAGATATCTTCAGGAAGAATATTTGCAACCGCATCGAGTCCTCCAACTACAGTTAAAGATACTTGATTAGGTTTCACAAAAACCTCAACATCATCTGGTTTATTAAGAAGTTGTACTGGGATACTTGTAACATTCTCTTCGGTAATAGGCTGAATATTAATATATCCTTGAACTTTCTTTGGATCAAAATCAACTAATTTATTTGGATTAATAATTGATAATTCTTTCTCTATTGATGCCATTAGGTTTAATAAAGTATCTTTTTGAGTTTTCACAAATTTAATACTATTTACAATTTCTTGCGGTCCACCGATATTAATAGAGTTTGGAATAAAATTTTCATCGCCAACCTGTATATATCCTGATTCTGTTGAAATAAATACTTGTGATTGAATTGGTACTTTTTTTACCAAATATTGATCTAAATTAATTACAATATTTTTTGGAGAAACAACTTCTACAAATTGTAGACCCAAAGAAACTGGTAAAACTATCTTTGTTGGATTATCTCGATAATATTCATTTAAATTAAAATTATATTGATCAGCAATACTACTTAAATCAATAATTGCTTTATAATCATCATAGAAATTCTCAAACAATGCAAGCCATATAAATGATCTACCAGATCCTCTGATTGTAACAAGAATATCCTTTGGAACTTCTTCTTTATATGTTTTTTGTTCTTGTAAATTTCTTGCAACCAGAGGAATTTTTTGTGTTACTAAATAATCATCTTCACTCTTAATAAAAAACCAGAAAATAAATGCTATAAGAACAGAATAAGATATTCTTCTTAATTTAGGTACGTTAGTATCTTTTGATTTGGGTATATTAATCTTCATCAGGTTGATTAAGCATCAAGATAACTTTTTTATCTTTTTCTTCAACTTCAACAACTAGTAAATCAACAAGTTCCCCTTGCTTGATTGATGATAAGTAATTTTTTCTTAATTTTTTTGAAATCTTATCTACTGAAACAAAACCTTCAATATCATTCTCAAGACTAATAATCATTCCAGAATCGGTTAAATTATTAAAAGTTCCTTTAATTTCTTGTCCAGACAAATATTGTTTTTTTATTTCAGGCCAAGGATTCTCAGTCATTTGTTTCATACCTAAGAATATTTTTCTATCCTTATCTGAAATTTCTAATATAATCAATTCAATATTATCCTCTTTTTTAACAAATTCTTTTGCATGAGCAATATTTTTTGTCCAGTGAAAATCTGTATTTCTTATAAAACCTTCAATGTTGTCTCCCAAATTAACATATGCACCAAATTTGGTAATATTATTAACTGATCCTTTAACTTTATCATTGATAGCAAATTGAGATGATACATTTTTCCATGGATCTTCTGTTAATTGTTTAATACCAAGACTAATTTTTTGATCCTCAATATCAATAGATAATATCTTTGATTCTAACATATCTCCTGTTTTGTATTGCTCAGATAAATTTTCAATATTTTTATTCCATGAAATTTCTGATATGTGTACTAATCCTTCTACACCTTTTTCAATTTCAACAAAGATACCATAGTTCATAATGCTAACAATTTTACCTGATACAATATCACCAACATTATGTTTATCAGGAATTAATTTCCAGGGGTTATCAGTCAATTGTTTGATACCAAGAGAAATTCTCGATGTTTCTTTATTGTACTCAATAACCTTTACGTCAACTTTGTCTCCAACTGATACAACTTCAGATGGATGATTAATTCTTCCCCATGAAAAATCAGTAATATGTATTAACCCATCTATACCACCTAAATCAATAAAAGCACCAAAATCGGTAATATTTTTAACTATACCAGAGATTCTTCCATCAACTTTAATTTGATCCATAATTTCTTGTCTTTTTTCATTTAGAGATTCTTGAAGTATAGCTTTTCTTGAGACAACAAGATTTTTTCTTAATTCATCAACTTTCACAATCTGAAAATCAAATTCTTTATTTAAAAAATCATCAAAATTCTTTACCGGCTGAACATCAACTTGAGATCCAGGGAGAAAAGCCTGGATTACATCAAGATCAACTACAAGACCGCCTTTAACTCTTTTAATAATTTTTCCTTTAACAGGTTTGGCATTATCACAAAATTCTCTTAACTGATCCCATCTTTTAATAAAATCAGCTTTATATTTTGAAAGCGTTATATTTCCATCAGTATCTTCAAATTTTTCAAGAAAAATATCAATCTTAGAACCAATCTCAGGTAAGTCTTTATTATTAAATTCTGATCTGTTGATTAGTCCCTCAGATTTAAAACCTATATCAACCATAATATCATTTTCACTAATTCCGATTACTTTTGCTGATATAATTTGATTTTCAGAGATATCCTTGAAAGTATTTTCATATTCACTTAAACCAGATTTGTCTAAACTGCCAACTTCTTCATCATCTTCTTTACCAGAAATTATTTTTATATCACTAAATAAATCCTTACTTAGATAATCTTTAATCTTTTTAGTGGTGGTTTCTTTGATTTCTACTAAATCACTATCAACGTCTGCAACCAGTTCTTCTGTTTTCACATCTTCTAGGTTTTGATCTAATTTTTCATTCATATTTTTTATACTCTTTCAACATATTTATATATACTCTCTACTTGTTCATCAACGCTACAACTTGATGTATCAATTACTATCGCGTCCTCTGCTTTTTTTAGAGGAGAAAGTTTTCTATTTTTATCGTGTTTATCACGTTTTATTAAGTCATTTCTAATGTCAGATAAATCAAGCTTTTCGTTAATATTATCAAAATCTTTTAATCTTCTTTCTGCTCTAATATTATAGTCAGCCACCAAAAAGAATTTATGTTCTGCATTTGGAAAAACTACAGTACCAATATCTCTTCCTTCAACAACAAAATTACCATTATTCACAATTTCTTTTTGCATTTTAACCATTTTTTTTCTCACATCCTTCATGGCACTAACTTGACTAACCTGATTAGTTACTACTTTTTTTCTAATATCTTGGCTAATGTCTTTTCCATCCAACACAATTTTTGTTGGACGATCAATCGGAAAACTAACATCTAACTTTAAAGTATCAAGAGAACTAATTACCATATCTTTTGATTCAATATCAACTTGATGCTGAATAAAAAAATAAGTTATCGCTCGATACATAGCGCCAGTATCTAAATATCGAAACCCTAACTTTTTTGCCAGTTTCTTAGCAGTTGTTGTCTTCCCAACTCCTGCAGCTCCATCAATAGTTATAACCATAAAATTGCTCAGAAAGTTAGTCTTACTTTAAATAAATGCCAACATTTTTAAAATGTTCTCATTTTAGACGAACTTTTTTGAAATATTCTTTTTCTTTTTTTGTTAATTCTCTCCAAAAACCTTCTTTTAAATCTCCTAAAGCAATATCTCCAAACTTAACTCTTTTTAAAGAAAGTAATTTTATATTGGAAAACTTTAATATTCTCCTAATTTCATTCTTTTTTCCTTGTCTTAAGATCATTTTAATATGGAATTTATTTTTCACTTTTTTCTGAGATAATATTTCTGCTTTTCCTTTCTCTCCAGATCCAATAAAAATACCCTTTCTAATCTTTTTCACTTGCGATTCTTGTATTCGTGTTGTTGTTTCAGCAATATATTCTTTAGAAACTTTATTTTTTGGATGTGTTAGGAATTGAGATAGATTCCCATCATTAGTTAACAAAATTATACCCGTTGTATTTTTATCTAATCTTCCAATATAATTGAGAGTAGATTTCTTTGGAATTAAATCAAAAATTGTTTTTCTATGTAATTCATCACTTCTAGAACAAATGAATCCTTTTGGTTTATGGAGTATAATTGTTTCAGATTCTCTTCTAAACTTTATTTTTTGTCCATCAAGTCTCACTATATCTTTTTCAGGATTTATATAAACAAAAGGATCCATCTCAACAATATTATTTACTGTAACAAGGGCTGATTTTATAGACTCTTGGGATTTCCTTCTAGATAAAAGACCAGAAGAAGCAACAAATTTAAATAATTTCACTACTAATTTTATCCTCTTGAGAATCGACTATTTCAGAAATTTCATTATGTTTTGGCATATCAGATAAATTCTCTAGACCAAAATGTTTCAAATATTCTTCGGTAGTGCAATATAACAGAGCTCTTCCAGGACTATCATCTCTTCCTTTTATTTTAATTAATTTCTTTGTGAGCAGATTTTTTATTACACCTTTACAATCAACTCCTCTTATTGATTCGATTTCTAACCTATTAATTGGCTGTTTATAAGCAATGATAGCCAATACTTCTAACCCAGCATTCGACAAGATTAACTTTTTACCAGGTAATATCTTTGAAATAAATGGCTCAAAATCTTTTTTGCTCACGAGCATATACCCACCACCTACTTTCGAAATTTGAAAAGCATTGTCTGTATATTTTTGATTGAGTTTCTCAACTATATCATCCAAAGACGGAGTATTACCATTATCAAATACTTTTTTAAGATCGGATTGTTTCAGTGGCTGAGAAAGGACAAATAATAATGATTCAATAATTAATTCATCATTCATTATGCTTCAGCACCAATATTTAATTTTATGTTAATTTGACCAAAAGTATCCTTTTGTTTACAAACTAATTCTGCTGTCCTAATCATTTCTAATAAAGCTAAAAATGTGACAATAATCTCAAGCTTACTTTTTAATTTTTTTATCAATTTGTCTAACGAAAGATTACCTTTTTTATCAAAATTTGCAATTATAAAATTTCTTTGTTCCGTAAGTGATATTTTTTCTCTGTGAATATCTAATGAATCAGTTATAGGTGCATTTGAAAGTGCTTCTTTAAAAATCTTTGATATATCAAATAATGACACTTCTCTTAAAAATTCATTTGGATTTATTGCTTCCTCTGAAGAATCTATATCAATAGGACGATAGAATAAGTCTTTATTGTTATTCTGAATAATTTTCAATTGATTCGCAATTGTTTTAAATGTCTTATACTGTATCAATTGATCTACCAGATTAACACGAGGATCATCAATATCAAAACCTTCTTCATCTTCTTTTCTTGGTAAAAGCATTCTTGTTTTTAATCGCGTTAACAATGAAGCCATAAAAACAAATTCACCTGCTACTGCAATATTTAATTTCTTTGCATGCTTTATTGTATCAATATATTCTTTTGTAATCTTTGATATAGGAATATCGTAGATGTCTATCTTATCTCTTTTAATAAAATAAAGCAGTAAATCTAGAGGTCCTTCAAAATTATCAAGCTTTACATTAAACATTTAAAGCATTCCAATTGATTTCTTAACATCTTCTAAAGTTTTAGTTGCTACAGCTTTTGCTTTGTCTTTTCCTAAGACCATCAAATCAGAAACATCATTAGGTCTATTTAAATAATCGTCTTTCTGTAATCTTTGATCAGCAAAATAATCCATAATACATTGATAGAGTTCATTTTTTATATCTGAATATTTTAGTCCAGGAGTTTTATATCTTTCTTTGAGCTCTTTTTTCTGATTCTCTTTTAAGAATAATGAATAAATTTTAAATAATGGAGTATCAATATCTTTTGGCTCATTTAATCCTGCAGAATCAGTAACAATATTCATTATTTGTTCTTTTATATATTTATCATCACCAAAAATTGGAATAGTATTATTGTAAGATTTGCTCATTTTTTGATCATCAATACCATTAATTACACTGGCATTTTTGTCAATATCAATTTCTGGAATAGTGAAGATTTCTTCAAAAGTATTATTAAATTTTAGTGCAATATCTCTGGTCATTTCTAAGTGTTGTTTTTGATCTTTTCCGACTGGTACAACATCTGATTGAAACAATAAGATATCTGATGCCATCAAAATTGGATAAGAAAATAATCCCATATTCGGCTTTAGACCGCGTCCAATCTTATCTTTATAAGATGTAGATCTTTGCATCAAACCAACACTGGTAAAATTAGATAATATCCACGCTAATTCTGTTACTTCTGGAACATGAGATTGAATCCAGATGGTAGATTTAGATGGATTAAGACCTAGAGCTAATAGATCGCAAAATGAAACAAATGTATTATCCTCAAGTTTATTTTTATCATTTAAAGAAGTCAAAGAATGATAGTTAGCAATAAAACAAAATAAATCAGATGATTTTTGAAATTCAATCATACGTTTAATCATTCCAAAGTAATTACCAATATGTAATAACCCTGATGGTTGTACACCACTTAGTATTCTTTTCTTTTTCATATTAATTTTTACCAGAGAATAAATAGCCTTCCCAATCAATATTGTTTTGTTTAACAAATTGTTTAAAATAAATAAATCGATTTGGTCTTCTTGGTTGTTTCATAAGTTTCATTCTTGCTTCTTGTGGTGTTCTGTTTCCTTTTTTTGAATTACATGGAGAACAAGCCACAATTAAATTTTCCCATGTATCAGGACCACTTTTTTCTTTGGGAATAATATGATCAACAGTTAAATGTGATTTTGAAAAACAATATTGACAACAAAAATTATCTCGAATCAATAGGTTTTTTCTATTAAGAACAACATCTAAGTTATTATGTTTAACATATCGTCTTAATTTAACTACACTTGGAATCTTTACTCTCATTGATGGTGAATGGACATAATCATTGTAATTTTTTAAAACATCAATCTTATCAAGAAAATATAAACATAGTGCTCGTTTTGATGAACAAACTGCCAAAGGAACATAGCTGGCATTTAAAACTAGAGTAAGATTACTATTAAGTTTAGAAACTGAATTATTTTTATACATTATGGATACAAATTTATGAAAATAATCTTTTATTAATGAATAAAAATAACTTTGATTATACAACCAAGACTTTAATCATCAAATTCCCATAAAATACCAAATGACATTAAACTGTTGATTGGATTAAATAATTCATGTCTTTCTATTGAATAATCTCCATTGACAGGTAAACGATGCAATAAATTATTAGCACGAAATGTTAAAATAACATCACCAATAGAAATATCAAGATTTATACCAACACTATAGCTTTCATCATTTATAAAACTATTTCCAACAGATGGAAGATTTCTAAAATAATCGAAGGAGAAATCGGAATTATTTTCTGAAAGATAGGTTAAAGAAATTTTTCCATTTACACCTAGCTTTTCATTGACAAAAGATGTTTTAAATCCATAATTAATATCTAAAATATCTGATCTATTTGAACTTATAATACTATCATAGAAATTGTGGTAATATGCAAAATTTAAATTATGATTATTAAATGAAATTCCAAATTTTGTCTTCAATGATAATAAATCATCAGAAAGAGTAGTAAAAGAATTATCAGCTTTATTATATGCTGTTAAATTTGATACTTCAGTCCATTTTAGATTGGTTTCTAAAATGAAACCAGAATAAATGTTATAGTGTAGATTAACTGAATTCCAAGTTTCAATTTCTTGGTAATTGGAATTATCAAACAAAAATGTTGTTGGCTTGTTCATAATATCCATTGATAGAGAATAAGTCTGATTACCAAAATCATGATTTAGCTCATAATAAAAATTTGGTAACACTTCTTCATTTTCAGATCCATAACTACCATCACTTTTATAAGGAGAATTTCCCATAAAATAATCAAACCCATATTTAATCTCTGATGATTTAAAACTATTGCTACTAACTAGATGGAGAGAATTTTGAGTATAAGATTGTAAAACATCATGAGTTGTTTGATGTGATCTTAAGTCAAAATAAAATTTATTATCTAAAGATAAATCAATTGAAACATTTTTATCATTATTTGCATTGATTGTGATAATGTTTCTATCAATATCAATATCGTTATCTAATAATTCTTCCAATAAAAAGAGTTGATCATGCTTAGTAATATGATTGAATTGAAATGTATAGTTCCATAGACCTTTTTTAAATCTATCAATTAAAGTAAAAGATGAAAAATCAGAAAATTCTTTATTATTCGAGTTATCTTCAAGATTATCAAATAAGAAATTTGAACTTGTCTGAAAGTATCCTACTGAAACAACTAAGGAATGATTCTCAAAATGCTTTGAATAATCAAATTGATACAAAAGGCTTAAAGGACCGCTATTTGAATTGGCAAACTCAGAATAATTCCCAAAAAAACTCTTTTTAAATCCTAAAAACTGGAAATCACTATCTTGAGAATGTTTTTTTAAACCAACATTAAGAACATCCAAACCATAATCGCCAAATTCATAAGAAAATTTGCTTTTTGTGTAAGTTGAATCAATATTGATATCATTGAAATCAAAGGAGCTAAATTTTTGTTTAAAATATTTTGAGGATGAATCAATCAACAGATTATCAAATTTCTGATCTGTATTCCATATAATCTGATTATTGCTAAGATTAATACCAAATTGATCTGATAAATCATAAGAAATATTATGTTGTGCGAAAATATTTTGAAAAAAGAATATAATAAGTAATCTATTTTTCATTTCTACTCATGAAATTTACCTGAGAATCCATATAATTGATTGTATGCAATAGCATTGCTTCTATTGTTTGCGGTTCCACTGGACTTTGCCATTCTCTTCTGCCTTGATAAGATAAAATCAAATGTTCTAGTTGAATTTTATCCTCTTTCGGGAAAGTTTTTATTTCTCTTATATACTCATTAACAACATCTCTTGATAAAATAGCATTTCCAACTAATTGTTTTTCAATGCTTTTATCAGCAGAAAAACCAATATTAATTGAGTAAAGTTTGCCAATCTGATGAAGGCAAGCTCCTGTTAATAACAAATTAGAATCCACTGCATAATTTTTTGCTAATAATCTAGCAATTTTCATCAGTGAAACAGTCTGTTCTAAAAGACCATGTTGATAATTATAGTGATATGCAATACTCGCAGGATAAATTTGAAATTTTTGTTTATGATCTGATAAAATTTTAGTGACTAACTTCTTAAAGTGTGGCTTTGAAATTATTTTAATTTCTTTCTGGAGTTGTGTCCATAATTGTTTCACATTTTGTTTTGAAGTAGGAATTAAATCTGATGGTACAAAACCATATTTTTTATATCTATCAATAGATGCTCTATTAATATTTTTTATTTTTATAAAAAGATTCTCTCCATAACTATAAGTTATACCTTTTAAAGCAACCGGATTTCCAACATCAAATTTTTTAGTCAGTATATGAACATTATCCCAAATCCTTCCTCTTATTATACCAGATTTATCCTGAAGTAGTAAATCAATATAAGGAGATCCATCTTTTTTCTTTCGCAGTTTTTTTTCAATGCATAAGTAAAAGCCTTGAAGTTTCACATCAGAAAGCAAATTATTGATAAGAACAGATTTCATTTAAAAATTAATTAGTGAGATGAGAACAATTTTTACTATTGCATATACCAGAAAGTTGATGAGTTCTTTGTGTAACTTTCATATTTAATTTTTTAGCAATTTCATTTTCTAAAATAGTAATATTACTATCAAAAAATTCGAAGATTTCACCGCAGTCCTCACATAAAATATGATCATGTCTTGGGCTGATAGATTTTTTATTATGTTCATAAAGAATTTTGCCGTTCCCAAGAGAGACTTTTTTTAACAAATCATGTTTAACAAATACATCAATTGTTCTATAAAGGGTAGCTCTTGATACATTGATTTTCTTTTTGATTAAAGACTGTAAAATAGTTTCAATATCTCTGTGATCATCAGTTGAACATAACTCATCCCATATGTCTAAACGTTGTTTCGTTGTTCTCATACCTTCCGCTTTGAGTACTGATCCAACTTCGACATGGAATCTACATGGTATTAATTTTTCCATTATTCAAATTACATTAAATAAATTTTCTAATCTATCCTTTTTAGATTGGCATACTTCACAATTAGCTTCTTTTTTAGACCATCTTTAAACTCTATACCAACTTTTTGGTTCTCTCCAGCACCATTTAAAACAATAATTGTTCCAACACCAAAAAGATTGTGTTGTACCATATCGCCCACTGCAAAATCATCAAATTCAGTAACTGTTCTAGCCATTTTGACTGTTTTACCATTAGCTGAATTAACAATACGTTTAGTATATACACTTTTATATTTTTTTACTTTTAATGAATCTTTGTTGATTTCATTTAAAAAATCAGATTGTATAAAAGATGAAGTACTTTGCGAGCCAAATCTTCTTCTATAATATGCATTAAGCAAATAAGCTTTTTCCATAGCTCTTGTCAATGCAACATAAAACAGTCTTCTTTCTTCTTCAAATTGGTCACTAGAATCATCTACCCTCATTAAAGGAAAAAGACCTTGCTCTAATCCAGTAATAAACACTGTGGGAAATTCTAATCCCTTTGCTGCATGCACAGTCATGAGTGTAATAGAATTTTGTTTACTATTCCAATCATCCAAATCAGTGTACAATGCTATTTCTTGTAAGAACTCTCTTAATCCTCCACCAGAAGTTTCGGCGAAATAATCAATACTGGATTTTAATTCTTGGATATTATTATAACGATCTTGTTCTACTGGATTATTCTTATAATAGTACTCGATATTAAATTCTTCTAAAATCACACGAAATAATTCTTTGCAATCTAATTTTTCTAATAAATCATGGAATTTATTAATTGAATCATAAAAATTTGAAATCGAATCACATTGCTTATTTCTTAATTTTAATTCTTTAGCAAACTGTAAACTTTCAAATAAAGATATTTTCTTTTTGTTTGCTAAATCATTAAGCAGTTTAATTGTTTTCTCACCAATCCCTCTAACAGGAAAATTAATGATTCTTTTTAAAGCCACATTATCATTGAGATTGCAAATTAAAATAAGATATGCAAGAACGTTTTTTATTTCTTTTCTATCATAAAATTTGGTGCCTCCAACTATACTATATGGTAAGCCTTCTCTCATGAAAATCTGCTCTATAATTCTTGATTGGGCATTTGTGCGGTAAAGGATTGCAAAATCTTGAAATTTACTTTTATTTATTTTGATATCTTTTTTAATAGAATCAGCAACTGCAAGAGCTTCTTCTTTATCATTACCAGTAGGAATCAAAGATATTCTTTCCCCCTGCCCTTTTGTAGCTACCAATTTCTTTTCAGCACGATTTGCATTGTTAGATACTACAGACCATGCACCATCAAGAATTCTTTGTGTTGATCTGTAATTCTTTTCCAGTTTAATCTCAACCGCTTTTGGAAAAGTATCTTTAAAATTTGTGAGAATATTATCAATATTTGCACCTCTCCATCCATAGATTGATTGATCATCATCACCTACAACGGTAATATTTTTATGTCCACCAGCAAGGAAACTAATCAACTCAAATTGTGGAGAGTTGGTATCTTGAAATTCATCAACTAATATGTATTTCCACAAATTTTGATATGCTTTTAATGATGATTTATTTTTCTTAAAAAGTTGAATAGGCAATAAAATTAAATCATTAAAATCAACGGCATTATTTTGAATCAACTTTTCTAAATAAAGATCATATATCTTAGCAATTTTTTTATTTTCGAAACCATTTGCCTCTGATTGAACATCTTTAACAGACATTGATGCATTTTTGAAGCTATCAATCTTTGCTTGTAACAAATTGGGATTGAATTCTTTATAATTATTAAGATCCAATTCTTCTATGATCTCTTTTAAGATTAATTTTTGATCAGAACCATCATAAATAGTAAAACCACTGCTATATCTTTTATCTAAATTTTTAATATATTTTCTTAGAATTCTGGCTCCGATAGAATGAAAAGTTCCAACAGTAACACCATCACATTTAATACTTTTATTGATGCGTTCTCTCATTTCTGATGCTGCTTTATTTGTAAATGTCAAAGCTAAAATTTCTTTAGGTAGATAAATCTTATTCTTAATCAAATACCACACTTTATAAGTCAATACACGTGTTTTTCCACTCCCTGCCCCTGCAAACACAAGCACTGGTCCTTTAGTAGCTTTAACAGCTTTTAATTGTTCATTATTTAAATCTGATAATTTCATTGCATTCTTTTTTGTCTTTTATATTCTTGTTTCGCCTTTAAATGATCAGACTGATTTGTACTAAATGAGTGATATCCATCTCCTTTGGCAACAAAATATAAATAATCAGTATCCTCTGGATAAAGCGCAGCTTCAATTGACTTAATACCAGGATTATTAATTGGCCCTGGCGGTAAACCATAGTACATATATGTATTATATGGAGAGTTTATTGTCAAGTGTTTTGTTCGTAATGTCTTTGGTCCATCTGGGAATAGATACTGTATTGTTGGATCTGCTTGTAGTTTTATATTTTTTCTTAATCGATTGTGATATACTGATGATATAGTCCTACGTTCACTATCAAATAGGGCTTCGCCTTCAATAATAGATGCTAAAGTAATAACTTCATGAATTGTAAATCCTAATTCATTGGATCTATCAATTAATGTTTGATTAAAATTATCCCAAAATTGATTAATCATTACTGTTAAAACTTCTTCAATCGTCATGTCTTGAAAAAAATAGTATGTATCTGGGAATAAATATCCCTCTAAAGAAGTAGCTTCAATATCAAATTGTTCTATAAAACTAAGATCAGTAAGAAGTCCTCTATTTTGGGTTTCAAGTGTATTTTCAATTTTCTCCAATACTTTTTCAGATCTTAATCCTTCAGGAAGCGTTATTTTTATTCTGATTGGACCTTCATCAAAAATTGTACGAATTAGTCTAGCATTACTAACATTCCCTTCTATGGCGAATGTCCCCGTTGGAATATTCCCAGCAAGACCACGTAATGCAACTGAATATTTAAAAAAAGATTTGTTACTAATAATACCTTGCTCATATAAAACATTTGTAAGATTATTTAAAGACATTCCTTTTTCAATTACAAATGTTGTTCTTTCAATTGACTTACTATTTAAAGAAGAAAAAATAACAAACGCTAAGAAGAATAGAACAAATAAATTAGCAAAAATAGATTGTGGGTTTTTATTGGTTTTGTTTTCCATTTGGAACGGAGAAATTAATTATATTTTTGGAAACTTTGTATAACACATTTAACTTTTTATAATAATGAGTCAAAATAAAGAAAAAGTAAATTTTCAATGGCCATATAAAAGAAAAAATTATGTTTTGTTTGCCATTGGAGTTTTCGTTATAATCGTGGG